>Ga0207711_10000014_pt1 | contig 506753 bp, 460 predicted proteins | sample KBSS34metaG_FD_184401 | JGI IMG/M metagenome (GOLD analysis project Ga0207711, IMG submission 184401) | Switchgrass rhizosphere microbial communities from Kellogg Biological Station, Michigan, USA - KBS S3-4 metaG (SPAdes) (version 2) | ecosystem: Host-associated > Plants > Roots >...
AAGGCAAATAGGAGTCGGCTCGCATTGCATATGTGTGTGATGTGGAGAGCAACATCGCGAAGAAATTTGCCGATGACGCTCAGCGCGCGCTGGGTTATGCCACGCCGGTTGAGAAGGATTTTCGCGCCATTCTTGAAAAGAAAGAGATCGACGCCATCACCATTGCAACCCCCGACCATTGGCACGCTCCCATGTCCATCCTTGGCTTGCAGGCAGGCAAGCATGTCTATGTGGAGAAGCCGTGCAGCCACAATCCCGCCGAGGGAGCACTGCTTGTCGAAGCCCAGCGAAAATACCAAAAGCTCGTGCAGATGGGCACTCAGCAACGCTCCTCTCCGCACACCATCGAGATCGTCGACAAGATCCACAATGGCCTGATTGGACGGGCCTACTACGCCAAGGCGTGGTACAGCAATATCAGAAAGTCCATAGGCGTAGGCAAAGAAGCCCCGGTCCCGCCTCAGCTCGATTGGGATCTCTGGCAGGGCCCGGCCCCACGACAGTCCTACAGAGATAACGTTCAACCGTACAACTGGCATTGGTTCAAAACATATGGCACGGGAGAAACGTTGAACAACGGAACACACGAGATCGACGTATGCCGCTGGGCTCTCGGCGTTGACTTCCCTCAAAGTGTGTCTTCCGCGGGTGGCAGATATCACTTCAAGGACGACTGGCAGTTTTATGACACTCTGGTCACCAACTTCAACTACGAAGACAAGATGATTTCGTGGGAGTGCAAGTGCTGCCAGGGAATGAAATTCTACGGGCGCGATCGCGGCTCAGTCATCATGGGGACAACCGGATCGGTTCTGGTCGATCGCGACGGCTATGAAATTTACGATTTGAAGGGAAACAAAACAGACGAGTTCAAAACCGGCAGTGCGACTTCGTCAGCGGATGTAACCGGCCGCGATTCCATGACCGATGCGCATTTCGCTAACTTTATCGCGGGGATTCGCAAGGGAGAAAAGCTCAATGCGCCCGTTTCAATCGGCAACGTAGCGGTTACCATGCTCCAACTTTCAAATATCGCCTGGGAAGTCAAAAATGAACTGCAACTGGACGCAAGCAATGGGCATATCAGGAACAATGAGAAAGCCATGAAGATGTGGGGCCGTGAGTACGAGAAGGGCTGGGAACCCCATGTATAACTCAACTTCAACCCTACGCTTACTGCGTGGCGTTCTGTGAAGCAAAAAATCGTAATTTGCTGTATCAACAACGCCGCGCAAAGGACCATGCCCCATAATTAGATGCATAGCGCTTGTCGACATCGGACATCACGTAAGGTCCATACCGTGCAGGAAAGCAGCGGCTGACAATGGATCGGATCGCAGCGTTGCAGGTGAATAATTCGTTGACTCTCTTGTTCATTTACTAGACGCGAAGGAAAACTCGATGCCGGCCTCGCGATTCCCTATGAACGACAACATGAGTGCATCGAATCGAATCGCGCGGCAAATCAACCAGAATCTCATCTTCAATCAGATTCGAACGATGCAGCCTATCTCTCGCGCAGACCTGGCTCGCGCCTCAGGCCTGCAGAGAAGCACGGTCTCAGTGATTGTTGAGGAACTGATCGCGGAACGCTGGATCGTGGAAGGCTCGACAGGAAAAAGCCCCCGCGGTAGAAAGCCGACCTTCCTCAACTTGAACAACCAGCGAGGCGTGCTCGCTCTTGACATTCACCCTTCGCAAACTGCGCTGGCTATCGTCGACTTAAGCGGAAGAATCGTGGCGCAAAACATGATCGTACTTCCTGAAAATCCCAAGAAAGTAATCGGAGCCATCCTCGGCGCAATTGAGAAGATGCTCGGCGATCACAGCGACCGGACCTTCGAAGGAATAGGCATCACTCTGCCTGGACGCTATGACCCGCATCTTGAGAAATCAATCTTTGCGCCAAACGTGGACTGGCCAATAGAGCGGATCAAGCCGCGTGTCGAACAGGCCACCAGCCTGCCGGTGGTTGTCGACAATGTCGCCAATGCCTGCGCATTGTCAGAGATTTGGTTTGGGCATGGCAACAGCATGCATGATCTGGTCGTCGTCAACGTTTCTGAGGGTATCGGGACCGGAATTTTTGCGAACGGCCGCATTCTGCGTGGTGAAGATGGTGTAGCAGGCGAGTTCGGCCACATTCAGCTTGGTTCAAATGGTTTGCAATGCGGCTGCGGAGGGGTTGGATGCTGGGAGACCGTGGCCTCCAACCGTGCAGGCATGCGTTACTACAAAGAGCTTGCCCGCAAATCGGTGTCCTCGTTTGACGCGTTGCTCCAATTGTTCGAAGTGGGCGATTCCGCCGCCCAAAAGGCTATTGCCAGAATGTGTACGGCTCTCGGCCAGGGAATGCATATGATCGCTTTGTCACTTGCGCCGAGGGAGATTGTCGTGGTTGGAGATATTGCCACAATATGGCAACGGACAGGACCTTTGATTGAGTCTGAGATGCTGCGCTACCCCCTGGTGCGGGTTCCAAAACTACGGCCTGCCCAGGAAGGCGACAGAGCTCGTTTGCGCAGTGCTGTTGCAATCGTCATGAATTCAAATCGACTGTGATCTGGCAGTCATTTATGCTACAAGTTCCGCTACCTCAGCATCGGTCATCACCGCGGTATCGGTGATGACGTACCGGCAAACTGAGCAGGCTTCGTCGCCGCGCTGCAGATGCCATCTGCACTGGGAGCGGATGGAGCAATCCGGCAGTGTCTTCGGCAGGTAGTCAGGCTGCGGTACTTCGAGCACTTCTTCAATCACGCCGCACTTGCCACCGGACTTCCCATTTACCCACTGTGCGCATCCACATTGTGCGCACGGTGAGGAAAACCGAAATCGTTTTTCAGGGCTTATTTCATGATGTTGCATCTCTTCTGCCTGCCGGGCGTCGATCTTGAAACGTTGATCGGCGTAGGCGATCGTCTGGTTCGGCAGCACGATGCCGAGCACAATCGAGCCATCTTTGCATCGCGAACTGGGGCACAGAATGGGCTGTTGCCTTTCCATCACATCACCTTCAAGGGCGGTACAGTGCACCAGGATTCTCCGGCCAACCGCAGCGATAGGCCAACGAATCCTGGAACACAGATTGATTTACTCAGCGCGTTGTTGTGCAACAACGGCCAATGGTGTGTTGGCGGTAGCAATCTGCTCGCGCACGTTGGCAGCGGCAGGCATATAGATAATGCCGCGCCAGATGTGGGGCAAAAATACCAGAGAGCCGCCACCATTGCCGGGGTCGTCTGGATTAGGCGTGTAGCCTGCCAGCGATGAAGCGGAAACCTCTGCCATCACTGCTTTTTGAATCGAAGCCTGAACACGCTGCGCGTGCTCTTTGCTCAACTCGACGCCGTGGAAGCGAACGATGAAATCACTCATGGGAATCAATCCCTCCTTACCTGGAATAGTGAGGTGCGGAGCGGATTCGTTTCCTGGAGAGCCCAAAGCAAATCTGGAAATAGTAATCTGCGGAAAATAGATGCCAACAGCAAAAAGGGCCAACGCGAACGCTGACCCCTTTTTAGAAGGTTCATGGCCGCCTTGCTACAGGCCGACCCAGACGCGGTTGACTATTTCTCAAAGACCTTCTTCACTTGCCCAACCTTGTTCTCGACCTTGCCATTCCACTTTTCCGCTGTTCCTTCATCGTGAAGATGCGGATTGTCCGTAGCCTGGCCAATCTTTTCCTTGATGGCGCCCTTCACTTCATGGACTTTACCTTCTACCTGATCGTGCGTTCCAGATGTGACAGTCGATGACGTCATGCGAATTCTCCTTATGCTTCCCGATAGGGAAATCGAATTGTCTTGAAGGGCCTGCGTCTCTTGCCCCGTCTGCCGGAGGATCTTACCCTCAAGGCAATGTCTCAAAACTACGCCCCTCGTCAGGTCTGCGTTGGTCTCAATTGGGCACAATGCGGTTTCACCTTGGAGGTGTATTTTCGTGTGCTGAAATATGGGGTTTTGTGTTTTGTTTCGATCAACTAAGGCTTGACAGTGCTGATAGCGCCGCCCGGCCTTGCCTGGGCGATCGCTGTATTGCGATGACTGAAAGCTGTCGCCGGTACATCCACAAGACTGATCCCAGGGCCCGTCCACTGCAACCGCGGACTCGTTGGGCTCATCGATTGCAGAGACTCCAGCCGCAGCACATGCCTGCCCGCACGCAAGGCGATCGTGCCCATGGCGTTCCGTACGGCATTGATGGGAGAGCCGCATACCTCAGTAAATGGCACACCGGTCAGGGCAACCACTTCACCGTCAATCATCAGCCGGGCACCATCCCGGGACAGCAAATGGAAACTGTAACCGCCATCGACAGGAGCTTCAATGAATCCGCTATAAACAACAGCGTAGCGCGTGAATCCTCCTGCATCGGTGGCGCCCAGCCGTGTTGTTACACCACTGCGCGCCGAGGTTTCGGTCTTGAACGCAGGCAGTTCGGGCCACGTTCCCGGATAGATTTGATAGACAAGCCCCGGAATCGTCGCTCCCTGGGCCTGCAGCCTCTCGTCGGCGCCGTGCCATTTGCCTATCACGGCAACATCCTGTGCGGCCCAGTCCTGGTGGCCTTGCCTGTCTTCCACCTTGAGCAGCACTCGAAACCTGCCGGCACTCTTGCCATTGGCGCCCAGAGCATCCGCGCCATCCAACTCCGTACCGAGCGCGTCGGGAAAACGATGCCGTACACTCTGCCCGGTGGCTACTGTGCCGTCGCCAAAAATCCACGTGTAGCGTGCGTGCGGATCGGTCGTAGAATCCGCTTCAAAGTCCGCCCGGTCGCCGGCCTCAAGTACTTGCGGAGTGACGTGAAACATTGCCCGTACACCCTTGTCTCCCGCCGCGTACACCGGCTGCTGGGCTCCGCCACCTACCCTCACTGGAAGATTGTCATCGGAGGTGACCACCGCCCGGCCGTACTTCACATTTTCCACGCGGACGTCTTTGATCTGCCCTTCGAGCCGCGAAGAAACCAGCGGCGGCTGATCAAGTGACCAGATATTGCGAAAGGTAAAGCCGTGCAACCCTGGTTCTTGCTGTTCAATTTGGAAAAGGGAATACCAGTCGTCCATCCATAAATTTTCAAACGTATATCCGCTATGGTTGCCTTTGGCTCCATCTTTTCCCCAGAAGGTGAAGAGCGCAAAGGGCAAGCCGCACGAGCCAATGCCGCCGTGCAGAATGTCCGAATCACGCAGCGTGAACGTATGTGAGTTGAAGGTCTTCTCCGGCCATCCGGTTCGGACGATATTCGAGATGCTGGTCGACAGCACGCTGTGCTCGATCGTGATGTTGGTTACATCATGCCCCGGAGTCACCATGGCTGCATGGCCATAGCCATCCCAGTTGCCCTGCAAGGCGAAAACATCATCCGAGGCGCGAAAGAACGAGTCGCGGACAACCGTATTGCCTCCGCCGAGCCAGTCCATGCCGTCCTGGTTGGCATTGCCTGGGTTGCCGCCGATCACACGCAGATCGTCATAGATAAAGTCGGTTGAGTCCTTCATCTGAATTGACCAGGTGCGGCTGCGAACTACGCACGTCAGTCCGTCGATTTCAATATGATGAGCCTCCAGCGCGCCGATACAGTGCCAGTCAGGCTTCTGCATCCAGCCGTCATCGTCCTCTGGGTTCTGCGGACCGTTGTACACGATCACACCACGTCCGAGGATCTTGACATCATGCACTTTCCAAAAGTTGATACTGCCGAAGATTACAGCACCGGGAGCAAGATAATAGGTCTCGCCGCTCTTGGGATTCAGACTGCCTCGATGCACGCCAGGCTCAATCAGGTGAAAGCCCTGGGGTGCGACCCTTGGCGGTGCAGCGGCAGGCTTCGACACGAAGAAGAACAACATCTTTGCGTGGTTCAAAAAGTCGCCGGGACGGGAGATCGACAGTTTGGCTACATCCTTGAGCTGAAACTCAATCGTGCGTCCATATCGTGCCGGACGAATGCCGAGTCGCCAGGGCTGAATATCGACTCCGCGATCCCAGAAACCATCCTCATTGGCGGTAATGGAAACTTTGACTGCAGTTGTCGCCTCGATACTCACGAAATCGTAGCTGGCCGCGGCATGGGCTACATCGACCGGTTTGCCATCGACCTCAACGCTGTACTCAAAAGACTTCAATTCCTTTGGCACCGGAACGGGCAACACTCGCGCCTCTGCAATGGAACCGGCGAAGAGAACCAGGGTGACGGGTAGGAAGATCAGACGGCGCAAAAGATGCATGAGCGGGAAAGGGAAACAATTCCCATGGTTCGTATCTGAAGTGTATCCTTGCGGACCCGGAGCCGGCATCCCCCGGCGGCGTTATCAAGGCGACGAATTCAGGTTAGAAGAGGCCCGCAGACGTTCGCCTGCCAGATTGCGATGGGTATCTAAATACCCTCGCCCATCGAAACATAGCCGCGCAGTTTCTCGAGTTCTTCGCGGTATGCCGCTCGTTCTTCGTCCTCGGCCTGAAATGAAGACTGCTTGCCCAGATTGCGTCCCATAAGCGCTTCAAGCTGTTCAACCCGGTCTGCCAGCGCGATCAGCGCGTCTGAGAGCGGGTCCTTCACTTCGTGCGGATCCGTGATCAGTACCCGCTGGCCGTTGCGATAGACAATATGCGCCGGCACCCCGACTACGGTTGAATTGGGTGGCACGTCGCGCACCACTACAGACCCCGCACCTACCCGCGAATTCTCGCCGATGGTAATGTTGCCCAGGATATTCGCGTTGTTGCCCACAAAGACACCGTCGCAGAGAGTTGGATGGCGCTTGGGGCTGTGGGCATCACTGCTGCTACCCGTTCCACCCAGGGTCACGCCTTGGTAGAGCGTGACGTCGCTGCCCACGATCGCTGTTTCGCCGATTACCACTCCCATGCCGTGATCGATCAGCAGCCTTCGCCCCAGCAGCGCACCGGGGTGAATCTCAACACCTGTCCAGAAGCGCGTGATCTGCGAGAGAATCCGCGCTGGCAGCCGCAAGCCATGCCGCCAGAGCCAGTGTTCAAAGCGATGCGCCCAGACCGCGTGCAGCCCAGGCGAACATAGAAACACCTGCAATCCCGACTGTGCCGCCGGATCGCGCGCCATCACCGAGCTGATATCTTCGCGAATCCGCCGAAGCCACTCCATTGAAAATTCAAGCTCCCAGCTTCTAGCCGCTAGCCACTAGCTGGGAGCTAGTGACTAGAAGCTCGTGACTGTTCTTACAGATTCACCGGCTGCGGCTGAAGCGCCTGCACTTCCGTCCTGATCCCCTCAAAGAGGAGGCTGGAAAGGTAGCGCTCGCCGAAGCTTGGGATAATGGCCACGATTAGCTTGCCTGCATTCTCGGGACGCGACGCTACCTGGACTGCCGCATGAACCGCCGCTCCCGAAGAAATGCCTGCGAAGATGCCTTCCTCCAAGGGAAGCCGTCGAGCCATAGCCAGCGATTCTTCGTTGGTCACGGTGATCACTTCGTCGATCAGATCGGTGCGTAGAATGCTGGGAACGAATCCAGCTCCAAGGCCCTGAATCTTGTGCGGACCCGGCTTACCTCCGCTCAACACAGCGCTATCCGCTGGTTCGATCGCAATCGCCTTGAATTCCGGCTTCCGTTCCTTGATGTATCGGGCAACTCCGGTCAGGGTGCCGCCTGTGCCAACGCCGGAGATGAGGATGTCAACCTTGCCGTCTGTGTCTTGCCAAATCTCGGGTCCGGTGGTTGCATAGTGGATCGCAGGATTGGCCGGGTTATCGAACTGCCGCGGGATGAACCCATTCGGCGTCTGCGACAGAAGTTCCTCAGCTTTTGCGATTGCACCCTTCATGCCGTTCGGTCCAGGCGTCAGGATCAACTCCGCGCCCAGGCTACGCAGAACCACGCGCCGCTCTGTGCTCATGGTTTCTGGCATGACCAGAATGATCCGATAGCCTTTGACTGCCGCGACGAAAGCCAGGCCGATACCGGTATTGCCGCTGGTAGCTTCGATCAAAACTGTTTCGCCTGGCTTGATCTTGCAGTCACGCTCTGCGGCTTCAATCATGGCTAGGCCGATGCGGTCCTTGACGCTGCTCATGGGATTCTGGCTCTCCAGCTTCACCACTACTTCGCCCGGCAGACCTTTTGTGATCCGGTTCAACCGCACCAGCGGAGTTTTGCCAATCAACTCCGTAATATTCGCTGCAATGCCCATAACAAACACCTCAATCCTTAAATGAATTTCGTGATTCCTGAGTTTTTCTGGATTTGGCCGGGGCTGAAAATCTATATCGCGGGAGATCTGAATGAATATCCTGTTTGAAGACCCGCGCAGAAATGCCTCGGCATAGGTACCAGACCGATACTAACGACATCGAGACATGGCGAAAGGTTACGCCCTGAGGGTTCAGATGTGCAAGAATGTCACCGAAAAGTCAGGCACACACCTAAGCCAGCGGCACAGTCTCTTCTTCCGAAACCACGAAAAACCTGGTTAGCGTCGAACTGCCGAAGGAAGTCAGGAAGGCTACGTCCGCCGCATCGCGCCCTGTAGCCATCAATACCCGGCCGATGCGCGGCGTATTGTTACGGGCATCGAAGTCCCACCACTTGTGATCCAGGTACACCTGAAACCACGCACTGAAATCCATCGGCAGCCGCAGCGGGACGCCGATATCGCCCAGGTAGCCCGCGACATAGCGTGCCGGAATATTCAGGCAGCGGCAAAACGTTACAGCCAGATGCTGAAAGTCGCGGCAGACGCCGACGCGCTCGGTGAATACGTCCAGCGCCGTCTTGGTCGGGCGGGTCATGCCGTAGTTGAAAGTCACTTTCGTCTGTACCCAGTCGCAGATAGCCTGCACACGACCCCAGCCGGGCGCGATGTCGCCGAAGAGTTCCACGGCAATGGCGGAAAGCTGGTCTACCTCGCAGTAGCGGCTGTTCAATAGGAAGCAGAGAACCTCGTCGGGCAGATCTTGCGGAGGAATCTCGAGGGCTCCAAGAGCTACCGGATCAGGCAGGCCGGAATCCTCGATCAGCGTCGAGTTCGACAGCCGCAGATGCCCTTGCGGTGCGAGGAATCGGGTACAGATGTTGCCATAAGAATCGCTATACTCATGAGAAGCGATCTCGCCGCTGCTGTGTTCGATATGTACCACGTCGGGTTCGCGGAGATCGGCTGTTCTGGAAGAATGCACCCGCAATTGGGCAACAAAAGCCAGCGGCGCGGGAACATCGAATTGTATGTCGTAGCCTAAGCGGATGAGCATAGTTGGTTGGATGCTCCTTTTTGCGATGAACGATGGCTCAATCTTGAACGATCAACTTGAGCGATGGGTAGGAATGCAGGAGCAGCAGAGCCAGCAAAACGGGGAGTACATGACCTATTGTTTAAGCATCATGACACACGAAGGGCTGGTTATGGCGTCGGATTCGCGCACCAATGCCGGTTCCGACGATCTGAACGTGGCGCGCAAGATGCACACTTTTCTCCAGCCGGGTGAGCGGGTCTTCGTCATTCTATGCAGTGGCAGCCTGTCGTTGAGCCAGTCGGTGATCAACCTGCTCCGCGCCAGCTTCGATGCCGGTCAGGGGCTGGCCCAGGCCAATTCAATGTACGAGGCGGCGCGTGAAGTAGGCGAAGCCGTCCGCCAGGTTTCGGACCTCGATCGTGCCGCGCTTGAACGCGACAGCTACAACTTCAATGTGCATCTGCTGCTGGGCGGCCAGGTGCGCGGAGAGAAGCCATGCACCTTCCTTATCTATCCGCAGGGAAATCCGCTCAGCTCGACGGAGGATTCACCCTTTCTGCAACTGGGCGAATGCAAGTATGGACGGCCTATTCTCGACCGCGGCATCGTCTATGAATCGACAAGCCTCAAATCCGCCGCCAAATACGCGCTGCTGTCCTTCGATGCAACTATGCGTTCGAATGTGACGGTGGGGCCGCCTATCGAAATCGTCTTATACCGGAACGACAGCTTCAATCTAGATCACTATCGCCGCTTCAGGGACAAGGACCCAGAGCTTGAGACCATCCATGCGCTTTGGGAACGCTCGCTGCGCAACGCGGTGGAAGATCTTCCCGACCTCAACTTCGACCGACATCCGGCGCACGACACGCAACCTGCGCTGTTGTAAGAGGCAGATTGCGATGGCCTGCTGAGCCTGCAAAGTGAATCGCCCGCGTTTAGCGCGGGCGACCAGGTTCTGGTTTCGGTTTAGGCTGCGGTTTCTTCTTCGTCTCGCGTTTTGGTGCGTCTTTGCTTCCCATGCCGACAGTTTAACTACCCCCGCCCGTAGTGTCCACATAGAAGCTTTTTTCCGAGAGGGAGTTACTTCTGTTTCTTCACGGTAGAAGCCGGCGGCACAATTTTGATCTCGAAGACCGCTGGCCACTGCTTTCCGGTTACAAAAAGCCGGTCATGCTGCGCGTCGTACGCAATCCCGTTCAGCACCGATTCCGCATTCACCTTCTGGTCTTCCGGCAAAAGTCCCTTCAGCTCGATCCACGCAATCACATGCCCGTCCAGCGGCGAGATGCGCGCGATCCGGTCCTCATGCCAGATGTTGGCGTAGATTTCGCCCTTGATGTACTCCAGTTCATTGAGCTGATCGACGACCTTCTTCCCATCCCGTACCAGAATTTTCCGCGTCTCCTTGAAGGTCTCAGGGTCGCGGAAGCGCAGGGTCGCTGTGCCGTCGCTGGTGATCAGTTCCTTCGCCGTCCGCGTCATCCCCCACCCCTCGCCCGTGTAAGAGAACTGCTTCACCAGCCGCAGGCTGAACCGGTCATAGACAAAGCAAATGTGCGAAGTCCAAGTCCATTCGTAGAGATTGGCGCCCCAGTCCACGATGCCCTCGCCAAAGTACTGCGGCGCAATCCCGAGCCTCTGCGCCACCTTGCCCGTCTCCGGCTGAATCACCAGCACCGCCGAATGCCCCGTTAGCCCTGTCCCCTCGTAGAACAATCCATCCCGATAGAAGAAGCCCTCGGTATAGCTCTCCGTTGAATGAGGCAGCCTGGCTACGACCTTGTATCCGAATGTGGGAGCGGCTTTGGCGGGGACATACGAAATGAGCAACGCGACGAGACAGAGGCTCAATCTAAAGCGGCGCACTGAAGGGGAGATCAACATAGTCAGATAAACAGCCTACACGGGCAGATGTTTCTCTGAAGTTACTGAATCGGCTCCGGTTTCATTCCCAACCAACCCTGCTGATAGAATTAGAGTGGCGAAGAATGCGGCATCCGGCCCGTTTTGCGCCCCCGACCGCATGGCCATCGATTGGCTGAACCGAAGCGCCGATCCAACTGGCCAAACAAGATAAGGAAAATTAGGAATCCCTGTGAGTCAGACCATACGCAACATCGCCATCATTGCCCACGTAGATCACGGCAAGACCACCCTCGTCGACGCCATGCTGCGTCAGTCCGGCACCTTCCGTGCCAATGAGCAGGTCGCCGAGCGCGTCATGGACTCCAACGACCTCGAGCGCGAGCGCGGCATCACCATTCTCGCCAAGAACACGGCCATCTTCTATGAGGGCGGCAAGATCAACATCATTGACACCCCCGGTCACGCCGACTTTGGCGGCGAGGTCGAGCGCGGTCTCAAGATGGTCGATGGCGTCATGCTCCTGGTCGACGCAGCCGAAGGCCCGCTGCCTCAGACCCGCTACGTGCTTTCGAAGGCTCTCGAAGCCAAGCTCAAGCCGATGGTGGTCATCAACAAGATCGACCGTCCCGACGCCCGCGTCCAGGAAGTCCTGAACGAGGTTTACGACCTCTTCATCGACCTCGACGCCGAAGAAGAGCAACTCGATTTCCCGGTCCTTTACTGCGTCGCCAAGCAAGGCACCGCGACCACGGACATGTCCGTTACCGGCACCGATCTGGAACCGCTCTTCCAGGCCATCGTCAAGACCATTCCGCCGGCCACCGGCGATCCCGACGCGTCCCTGCAGATCCTCGTCACCAACCTCGACTACTCCGAATACTTCGGCCGCATCGCCATTGCCCGCGTCTTCCAGGGCACGCTGCACGCCGGCGATGAAGTCATGGTTTCGCGCCGCGATCTCACCCTGCAAAAGGTCAAGATCACCAAGCTCTTCACCTTTGCGGGCCTCAAGCGCACCGAGACCACCGAAACCGAAATCGGCGATATCGTGGCCATTGCCGGCGTCGAGGGCATCACTATCGGCGAGACCTTCACCAGTCTTGAAAACCCAGCGCCCTTGCCGCTGATCGTCATCGACGAGCCCACCATCGCCATGCAGTTCAGCGTCAACAATTCACCCTTCTGCGGCAAAGAAGGTAAGTTCGTTACCAGCCGCAACCTGCGGGAGCGCCTGGACAGGGAACTGCTCACCAATGTCTCGATCCGCGTGGAAGAAAGCGGCAGTCCGGACAGCTTCAAAGTCCTCGGCCGCGGTGAAATGCAGCTCGGTGTGCTGATCGAAATGATGCGCCGCGAGGGCTTCGAACTCATGGTCGGCCGTCCCGAGATCGTCACCAAGACCGTCGATGGCATCAAGATGGAGCCGGTTGAGCACCTCACCATCGACGTTCCAGAAGAGTTCACTGGCGTAGTCATTGAAAAACTCGGTCCCCGCAAGGGTGAAATGACCAAGATGCACAATCACGGCTCCGGCCGGGTGCGCATGGAGTTCCGCGTACCCAGCCGCGGCATCATCGGCCTGCGGTCCGAAATGCTGACCGAGACCCGCGGCACCATCGTTATGAACACGCTCTTCGACGGCTACATGCCTTATCAGGGCGAGATTCCGCAGCGGCTCTCCGGCGCCCTGATCAGCGACCGCCAGGGCATCACCACCGTCTACGCCCTCTTCAGCCTGCAGGATCGCGGCGTGCTCATCGTCAGCTCCGGCGTTGAGGTCTATGAAGGCATGATCGTCGGCGAGCACTCCCGCGACAACGACCTCGATGTAAACGTCGTCCGTGAAAAGAAGCTCACCAACATGCGCGCTTCCTCCTCGGACGAAGCTCTCCGCCTTGCTCCGGCGCGGCTGATGAATCTGGAGCAGGCCATCGAGTTCATCGCCGAAGACGAGCTGGTCGAAGTCACTCCCAAAAACCTGCGCCTGCGCAAGAAAATCCTCCAGGCCAACCAGCGCCCCAAGACCCGTAAAAGCGAGTAACTCGCACACGCAAAATCGGATGTCTGACCTCTCATAGCTGGGTGCCCCACCCTCGCTGGGTATTTGTTTTCCGGCTAGGGTGGGATTCCACCACCCTCCGCACTAACCCTCGTCATCCTTCGCAATGCGAAGGATCTGCTTGTGCCGGGCGAACCGGAGCGATTATTTCACACACCCAAGCGCAATGGCCGCTATGGTACCGTCAAGATACGGCGCTCGCATGGGTCGACCACTTTCTGATGCCAGAGCAGCACGAGACAAATCCCTCTGTGGTTTCCACCCCCGCACCTGGCAATCAGGAGTCAGCGACTAGACCAGACCGTCTCATGCATCCCACCCAATCTCATCTTCCTGACACACCTGGCCCCCTGACGACAAGGACAAACTCCCCGCAGCGCATTCCCTACTGGCTCCAGCAGGCAGAACGATTTCTGCGTGTGATCGTCCGCATTTACCTCGGTCTGCTGGTCTGCTTTGCACCCTGGTATCCGCCCGCTTGGGAGGCTAATCCGCTCTTCTCGCAGTCTCCGGGGCTGTTGCACTTCATCATGTTGGGAGCAGTTCGCGGTATCGTCTCCGGCCTTGGCCTGCTTAATCTCTGGATAGCTTTGGGCGATGCTCTACATGGTAGCCCCGATTCCGATTCGCATTGAAATTCCTAAAACGGAGCCTGCGAATTCCTCCCGCTTCGCGCTCATTCCACGGGATGCCAAGCGGTACACTCAGTGTTCAGGCTCTGAATGGCGTTGTCAGCCAGACCGGGCAGAGACATTCAGATGAGTGAACTGAATCAGAATGAAGCTAACCCGCCTGCAGCGAGCCCGTCAGCGCCGCAGGCATCAGCGCCGACGGAGATGCCTTTTCTCGAGCGAGCTCCCCTGGCCTACGAAAACCCCGCGTTCCTCAACAGTCCCGATGGCCGCGTCATCCGTATCCTCTCCGAATACACCGAGCCCCTCGCCCGCTTCCGCCGCGAACGAATCCAGGACACAGTCGTGTTCTTCGGCTCGGCGCGTTTTTGCGGGAAAGAAGAAGCGGATCGAGTCTTGGAACTGCTCAACAACACCGGCTCCGTCGCCCCTGCCCCCGAACACGAACAGCCCGCGACCATCCCCGCAATCGTCGAAGGCACGGCCAGCGAACTAGGCCGCCGCCGGGCCGTGGCCGCCGTCGAGATGGCTCGCTACTACGAAGACGCCCGCCGCCTCGCCCACATGATCACCACCTGGGCCAAAACTCTCGCGCCAGTCACTCCCAACACGCCACCGCGCCACCGCTTCGTCGTCACCTCCGGCGGAGGTCCCGGCATCATGGAAGCCGCCAATCGCGGCGCGCACGAGGCCGGCGGCAAGACCATCGGCCTCAACATCAAGCTTCCCTTCGAGCAGCGTCCCAACCCCTACATCACCCCGGCCCTCAACTTCGAATTCCATTACTTTTTCATGCGCAAGCTATGGTTCGCCTATCTGGCCAAGGCCCTGGTCATCTTTCCGGGCGGCTTTGGCACCATCGACGAGATGTTTGAAGTCCTCACTCTGGTCCAGACCCACAAGCTAGCCAAGAACATCACCGTCGTCATCTACGGTTCCGAATACTGGAAGAAAGTCTTCAGCTTTGACTGGCTCATCGATACCGGCGCCATCTCGCCAAACGACGTCGATCTCTTCCACTTCGCCGACACACCCGAACAAGCCTTCGAGCTGCTGAAGCAGGGTCTTACTACCAATCATCTGGAACGTGAAGCTCAGCCCCCACCAATCAGTCCAGAAGAACTCCTCGGGCCTGAGTTCGCACACACGCGTTAAGAAGTCACTGCTCGCAAGCCAAAGTGATTGGTCCAGCCGCTGGAAATGTATGGTCCAAACTAAATCCAGCCGGATCCTCCACTCGGCAGCATCAACCTTTGTGCTCTGCATCGGATAGGAAACGGCTCCAGTGCGTTGCACCATGGCGAATCGATTCGTTGGAGGCGGTCTGCCGCCAATGTGAATGTCCTGCTTCAGACCGAATGTACTTCCTTGATTCCTCGCAACTTGAAATCAGAAATTTGAACCTACATTCGCACCGCTTTCACAGCATATTTACCGCCTCCGGGGCATACTGTCGCTAAGAATTCGCAAGCTGGCAAGCAGACAGGAGACCTCAAATGCCCACTTCTACGATCTCGTACCTGTGGCGCGACCCTAGCGCGGCGCGCAGCTTCCAAACCGGCGTCTCTCTGCATAGCCACACCAACCAGTCGCAGGAAACCCTCGATTTCGTCGCCGACTGGGGCGGTCAATACAAGATGATCCGCCCGCTGCTCCAGCGCCTCGAACGCCGTTCCGGTGACGACCACGGCATCCGCGTCGACTGGAAGCGCAGCTATTGGACGCCGCCTCTCACGCCCAAGCTGGCCTTCGATCTCGAATCGCAACAGATAGAAAAACTCAACGTCGGAGCCCTTGTCTCGTTATCAGACCACGACGGTATCCAGGCGCCTCTCCTGCTGCGCTCCGTACCCTCCACCCGGCACATTCCCATCTCGGTTGAGTGGACCACCCCCTACGCAGGGGAGCAGCGATCAAAACAGTATTTCCATCTCGGCATCCACAACCTGCCCAGTGCACGCGCGACGCAATGGATGGATACCTTGGCTGAATTCACGGCCAATCCCAATGACGTGCGTTTGACCGAACTGCTGGTCGCCCTGAACCAGGAACCCAATGTACTGGTGATCTTCAACCATCCGTTGTGGGATCTTTACCGTATCGGCCAAGAGAAGCATGAGTTCCTGGTCAATGAGTTTCTGCAAAAGAACGGCGCGCATTTTCATGCTCTTGAACTCAACGGGCTGCGTGACTGGGAAGAGAATCGCGCCGTTCGCCGTCTGGCCGAGCGGTGGAATATGCTGCTTATCTCCGGCGGCGACCGCCACGGCGTCGAGCCTAATGCCAACATCAATCTGACCAATGCCACCAGCTTCAATGAGTTCGCCCACGAGGTGCGCAAAGAGCGCCGCAGCAGCGTACTCTTTATGCCTCAGTACGCCGAGCCCTGGAAGCATCGCATCCTGCAGTCCACCATGGACGCCATCCGCAACTATCCTGAGTTTCCGCAGGGCAGCCGCACCTGGGACGAGCGCGTCTATCATCCCGATGCCAACGGTGTCGTCCGCCCATTGAACGAGATCTGGCCGGCTGGCCATCCTCCCCGATCGCTGTCGGGCATTCTCGCCATGGTGCGTATGATGGGCACAGGCCTGTTTTCCAGCAGCCTGCGCTACGCCTGGAGCGACTCTTCCCAGCTGCGTTTTGAACTGGGCGATCAGGAAGCATATTGATTCGAGACAGAATAATCCTGGACGAATCCAAATCGCTGCGCCAACGTCTCACCATACACATGATCGATACAATGCCTCGAATCGCGTACTTCCCCGACTCCTTTCATGAAGTCAACGGGGTAGCGCACACCAGCCGCCACTTTGAGGCCTTTGCCCGGCGCATGAATCTGCCTTTCCTCTGCATCCGCGCCGGGGACAGGGTTGAAAAAGGCGAGCCGTCCTTCATGGAAGAAGGCAATGTCTGGACCCTGGAGCTGCCCCGCGGAATCTTCTCCTTCGCGCTTGAAAAAGATCTTCGCTTCGACCCCGCATTCCCACGCCACATCCCCCTCATCGGCGAAGTTCTGGACCGCTTTCAGCCCGACCTCATCCACATCACCGGCCCCAGCGAAGTCGGCATGCTTGGCGCCGGCCTAGCCTATCATCGCGACCTGCCTCTCGCCGCTTCCTGGCATACCAACGTTCATGAATACCTGGCCCGCCGCTCCGACTGGCTGCTTCGCTTCCTCCCCGACCGTCATTCGCAATCCGCTGGCCAGAAGATTCAGGACCTCACCCTGGCCGCGGCGGCGCGCTTCTACTCCATCGCCAAGGTTCTCTTCGCGCCCAACCTCGAGCTCTGTCAGCTCCTGGAGTCCTCCACCGGCCGCCCCTGCTTCCTCATGCCCCGCGGCGTCGACACCGAACTCTTCACGCCCGCCAAGCGTCAGCGCGATCCCGAGGATGACACCTTGATCCTGGGCTTCGTCGGCCGCCTCTCCGTCGAGAAGAACATCACGCTGCTCGCCTCCATCCACGACGAGCTCCTCGCCCAGGGCCACGCCAACTTCCGCTTCCTCATCATCGGCCAGGGCGATGAAGGCCAATGGCTGCGCGACCGCATGAACCACGCCGAATTTCCCGGCGTTTTGCGCGGCGAAGCTCTCGCCGAGGCCTACGCCAGCATGGATCTCTTCGTCTTCCCCTCCCACACCGACACCTTCGGCAACGTCGTCCTTGAAGCCCTCGCCAGCGGCGTCCCCGCCATCGTCACCCCCGACGGCGGCCCGCGTTACATCGTCCTTGAAGACGAGACCGGCCAGGTAGTTCCTGACGAAAACTTCACCCAGACCATCGCGGATCTCATGAGCGATCCCACCAAACACGCCGCCATGCGCAAAGCTGCGCGAGCCTATGCCCTGACCGCCTCCTGGGATGCAGTCTTCGAAGGCGTCTACGCCGGCTACGAGGGAATTCTTCCCGAGCAACAGGAATTAACCGCCGCCTCTTAGAAACTCGTCCCGCGAAATCTCGGGTGCCCCATCCTTTCCGCGCTTTTTGCGGAAAGGGTGGGAGCCGCAGAAGCCTGCACATCGGACATCGTTGCGCGGGCCCCGCCGGTTCAAGAATTCTAGTCTCTTCGTCGTCTCCAATGCGAAGATGAGTCATGTCAAAATTGCGCGCCTTCCTGCTGATCTTTGCAAGCCTTGTAACACCCGTGTTCGCACAAACGGCGGCTCCCTCCGAGATCGACAAAGACCTCTTCGAAGCCACAGTCCCTCAGCTTCAGAGCCTCTACGCCAGCCATAAGTACACCGTCACCCAGGTAGTCCAATGGCATTTGGCGCGCATTCACCGCTATAACGGCATCTACCGGCCCATCGAACAAATCCTCGAAAAAGAAGCCCTCGCCCAGGCCGCCAAAGAAGACGCCATGCCCGATGCGGAGCGCCACGGCCCACTGTGGGGCATCCCCATCGTCCTCAAAGCCAACACCAGCATCGAGGGCCAAGTCACAACGGATGGATGGTCCGGCTACACCATCCCCGGCAAAGAACTCATCGCCCCCCGCGACGCCACCATCGTCGCCCGTCTCCGCGCCGCCGGAGCCATTCTCATCGGCCATACCAACATGCCCGACTTCGCCGCCAGCGACACCAACCGCTCCAGCTCCTTCGGCCGCACCGGCAACGCCTACGACGTCCGCTTCTCGCCGGGCGGCTCTTCAGGAGGCACCGTCACCGCCGTCACCTCCAACATGGCCGTCCTCGGCAATGGAACCGACACCGGCAACTCCATCCGCATGCCCTCGGCCACCTCGGCCGTCGTCGGCCTTTTCCCCACCCGCGGCCTGGTCTCCATCGCCGGCATCGCTCCGCTCGACTGGCTCCTCGACAACACCGGCCCCATCGCCCGCACCGTCACCGACGACGCCATCGCGTTAACGGTCATGGCTGGCATCGACGCCGCCGGCAAGCCCACTCCTGATCCGCTCGACCCCCGCACTGCCGAGGCTCCCGCGAAGGCCCAGCCCGGTCCCTACACCCAATACCTCAAGCCGGATTCCCTCAAAGGCAAGCGCTTCGGCGTCCCAGCCTTCATCCTCAAGGGTACGGATGTTCCCTTCCAGGGCATCGCCTCCGTCGTCCCCGACGCTGCGGCCGAAGCCGAAGAGCGCAAGAACGATCTGCCTCTCCGCCCCGAAACCCGCGCCGCCTTCATGAAATCCCTCGAAGGCCTGCGCGCCGCCGGAGCCGAGATCGTCTTTGACGAGTCGATTCTTCCCGACACCTTCCCCAGAACAGCCAGTCGTATCGGCACTCTTCCTTACGTCGGCGAAGGCACCGAAAACTTCCTCAAAAACTTCGGCCCCACCCAGTACCACTCTCCCGCGGAATACGAAAAGCTCACCGGCCAACCCCTTCCCCGCACCATCGTGGGAGACGCTACGGGCAGTTCCTCTGTGACCGACCGCCGCGGCCTCATCGGCCAGCCGCCCTCCCACATCGAAACCGACCCCAAAGCCCAGGCCAACTACTACGCCCCGCGCCAAAAGACCCTCGACATGTATCTCGAAACCCTCGACCGCCTGCATCTCGACGGGTATGTCTACCCTGCTACGCAGATGCCTCCGCCGGATGAGACCATGCCTCAGAACGGCGGCATCAGCGAAGGGCCGCATTCGGAGACAAGCTGGGTCAACATGATCGGCGTTCCCGCCATCGTCGTCAGCGGAGGCTTCTACCCGGGCGGCCTGCCCTTTGGCCTCGAAATCTCCACCCGCCCCTGGCACGACGGCGACCTCCTGGGCTGGGCTTATGCCTACGAACAGACCACCCACCACCGCCATCCACCAGTGCTGGTCGAAAGCGGCCTGCTGCCCAACGCCCCGTAGCTGTGACAGGTTCTTTTGGGCTGTCATCCTTCGCGAAGCGGAGGATATGCTTCTCATTTCGAAGTCAACCTTACTTTTCCGCCCGCAAAGTCTTCCCCAACTCGTCTTCCTCCAGTCGAAAGTAATGCCGGAAGTTATAAATCAGCGGCGACCATTTTGCCGGATCGACATACTTGCCTTCCAGTACAAGATCCTTGTCTATGTGCACACGTAATACTTCGACTTCCGCCGCCACGCCGCCGCGGAGTTCCTGGAGAGGTCTACAGAGAGAAATCTGTCCTCTTTGCCGGCAATTTCCCCACAAACGCGCATACTCATTGCAGTGAAGTTTTTGTCGCGCCACCTGAGCAGGAGAAACGCCAGACAAGTGCATCGTTAAGTGTACAAAAGCGCATCAAAACGCACCTGAATTCGGATGTAATCAAAAGATAACGAGAGCTTTATGCTCAAAAGTAGGCACCCCCTACCCCCCGGGCCGCCATCAGGCACAGAGCTACCCTAATTCACACGCGGAGGCTTGCCCTTGTCGGTGTCATTCGTTTCCGTATTCTTCCCCAGCCGGTCAAAATCCACACCGAACTTCGGCTCCTTGCGCGTTCCGTTTATGTGGATCGGCACATCGGTGCCTGCTCCGTTTTTGCGCAGGAATCGGTCAGCAGGCTTCAGCAATATGCCCTTCCATCCACCCACGACCTTCGAGATTGAAGCATCCAACCGCGCATCACCCTCAAAAGCCAGCGTGCCTTCCTTCAATCCGTAAGTCCCATGCGCAACGATCTCAGCGCCGGGCACCTGATACGACAGATCGGGTAACTGCAAATTCCCGCCGCCTAGCTTGAAGTGCCCTTGCGCCTCGGACAGAATGCTGTCCGGATCGGTCGTCTTCACTTCCTTTGGCTTGCCCTGCCCGCGCAGGCTCAACTGCTCAATTCGTCCCTGCATCTTGTCGTTGTCGAACCGCGCCTGATTCAGGTGAAACTTGCCGTCCAGTTGCAGCTTCTCCCAGACGCTCTCTTTGCCGAAAGGCAGATGAAAGCTCGTATTCAACGTCAGATTTCCTGTCATGAAAGGCGCTTCCGAATTGGTCGCCATATTCAGAATGTCCTCAATCCGTCCACGATCTACATTCACCTGCAGCGTGATGTCATGGCCCTGCGCTCCCGCCACCAGATCCGATGCCCGCACCACCTGTCCCTTGGCCACAATGTGGGTATGGCCCAGCATCGCGTCCACCGGTTGCAGATACGTGTTGCCGTTGGTCCCGTCGACAATCGCATGGAAATGGGTAGTCAATAGTACGCCCGAACCCTTATCGACGCGCTCCAGCCGAAAATCCGGCGTACGGGTCTCACCATCCGTTTCGATCCGTCGCAGTGTCCCGTTGTATTTTCCAGTTGATGACAGAATGCCTGCGATTCCCTTGATCGTGCCCAGGTCGGCATGGTCAAAGGTGTAGTCGCCTTCCACCGGCAATGATCCCGGATCGCCTGGAACCCACGGCCCAAAATGACCGGTTGTGTGAATGACTCCTACCGGCTTGGCGTTGACCATGTCTACGATGAACGCAATCGGACCGCCGTGACCATCGGGAATCAGCGTAATCTTGCGCAGTTGAAAGTCCAGCGGCACCTTCGGTGGTTTGGCTGGGTCCTGCTTGCGCTCAATGATCAACTCGGCCGTCTGGCATTCGATCCTGCCTACCTCAATGGGTGGCATCTTGAACAAGCTGGGCTTTGATGGGCTTTGCGATGCGTTGGAGGATGATGCCGCAGGTTGCTTGTTGGCGGCATCAGCGGTTGGTTGAGTCTGCGCAGCTTTGTTTCCCGGCATGCTCATGTGCGGCCGGTCTTCCTTGGGCGGCAGCAAGATGCGCGCGTCTTCTACATGAATCACCGAGATCACGATCGGCTTCCCCGGCAGGATTCGCCACGAAGCGTGAAATTTCATTTTGCCCACGACGATCCAGGGCTCCGAGCGCCATTGCTCCTGCGCATTATTTCCTTCTCCCAGCTCGCTCTCCGCCTCGGGCGGCAACCAGATGCGCAGTCCTTGCCCTTCGACCCAAAAGCCATCCAGAACGGAAACCTTCAGCGCGTCCAGCTCCACGCGTGAATGAAACCGCTTCTGTAATGTGTCGATGAGGCTGGCGCGCAAGATCGGCTCGGCGCGATGCAACAGAATGGCGATCGTAATTCCCACGGCCACCGCGAGAACTCCAACGATGATGCCGATCCAGATCAGCCATCGAGCCAAGCGGCTCCTGCGCCGCCGCTGCGGCAATTTGCCGGGCCGGTCCCCGGTTTCCGCTCCTATATCTGTCATTGCCCCGTCCTTCGGATCATGCTGTTTTTCAGAGCGGCCCTTTGTTAGGACGCGGCTTTGGTCCGATTGGCTGCTTTACCCCTTGCAATGACAGGTTCATCTATGGCGGTGCAAAGCGTTCTCTCAAACCTGCACCAGGTTCGACTCCGCCGCCAGATGGCTTACCAACACGGCTTGAAACTTTGCCAGCCATGCAGGATGCGCGGGCCACGCAGGAGCCGTTACCAGCTTTCCGTCGGCTACCGCGTCCGTCACGGCAATCTCCGCGTAGCGTCCACCCGCAAGCTTCACTTCAGGCGAGCACGCGGGATAGCAACTGACCTCCTTGTCCTGCAATATCCCGGCGGCAGCCAGTATTTGCGCAGCATGGCAGATCGCAGCGATCGGTTTATCCGCCTGGGCAAAGTACCGAACTATCTCCAGTACTTGCTTGTTCAAGCGCAGGTACTCTGGAGCACGTCCGCCGGGAATCACCAGCCCGTCATACAAACCTACGTTCACATCCGCAAAGGTGGCATTCAACACGAAATTATGCCCTGGTTTTTCAGAGTAGGTCTGGTCGCCCTCGAAGTCGTGAATCGCCGTACGCACGAATTGGCCCTCCTTCTTGTCCGGACAAACCGCATCGACCGAATGGCCCACCATCTGCAGAGCCTGGAAGGGAACCATCACTTCGTAATCCTCGACATAATCACCCACAATCATCAGCAGTCGTGCAACGGCCATGGCAATCATCCTCCTGCGGAGATCATACCGCTGGGCGGAACCGGGCCTACGTTCCATCCTGCTCAATCGGTTAAAGTGAATCGTCTTGGTGAGGCCTGTCATGAATCTGAGTCGCCGCAAAATCGTCTCGCTCGCCGGAACGCTTGCAGGCAGCGGCCTGATTGCCGCTGTTCCCGCAATCGGAAGTAGCGCAGCACCCAACGCGCAATCGGCATCTCCTGTGAATGATGGGCCCAGCGGAGGATGGTTCAACGTCCGCCATCACGGCGCCACAGGTGATGGTAAGACTCTCGACAGTCCGGCCATCAATCGTGCGATCGAAGTGGCGGCGGCTTCTGGCGGAGGCACGATTTACTTTCCCGCAGGCACGTATGCGAGTTATTCCATCCGCCTCAAAAGCCATATATCTCTCTATCTCGATCAAGGCGCCGTCCTTCTCGCCGAATCCGTCCCGCATGACGGCGTGACCTCCGGAGGCTACGATGCCGCCGAGCCCCAGGGTGAATGGGAGCCCTATCAGGACTACGGTCATAACCACTGGCATAACTCACTCATCTGAGGTGAAGGCATCCACGATATTGCCATCCTCGGCCAGGGACTTATCTGGGGCAAAGGACTCAGCCGCGGCTTGGGACACGATCTGGACCTGCCGAACAGCAGCAAACCCGGAGTCGGCAACAAAGCCATCGCGCTTAAGAACTGCCACAATGTCACGCTGCGGGATTTTGCCATTCTGCAAGGCTGGTTCGGACTGCTGGCTACCGGTGTCGACAACCTCACCATCGACAACCTCATCATCGATACCAACCGCGACGCTCTGGATATCGATTGCTGCAAAAATGTTCGCGTCTCGAACTGCACCATCAATTCGCCGTGGGATGACGGTATCTGCCCCAAGAGTTCGTATGCGCTTGGCTACGCCCGAGTCACTGAAAACCTGACCATCACCAATTGCATGCTCACCGGAAGCTACCAGTTAGGCAGCGTGCTCGATGGCACATGGAAGCCATTTGAGGCGGGGACAAAGGTTTATCGCAATGGCAGGATCAAGTTCGGCACCGAATCCAACGGCGGCTTTCGCAATATCACAGTCTCCAATTGCGTCTTCGAGGGCTCGCATGGCTTCGCCCTCGAGGCCGAAGACGGCGCGGTCTGCGAAGACATCACCATTACTGGAATCACCATGCGCGGCTCTGTCAGCTCGCCTTTCTTTTTCCGTCTCGGCAGCCGCATGCGCGGCCCCAAGGATGCCAAGGTCGGTTATATCCGCCGTCTTGCAATCAGCAATGTCACCAGTTCGGGCGCAGCGCTGCTGCCGTCTATTTTTGGCGGCATTCCTGGCTATCCAATTGAGGATGTCAAGATAAGCGATGTCTATCTCCACCACGCAGGGGGAGGCTCAGCGGAGTTGGCTGCGCTCGATCCTCCGGAGAACGAAGCCAAGTATCCCGAGCCGGAGATGTTCGGCCCTCTGCCTGCCTGCGGGCTCTTCTTCCGCCATCTGCGCAACCTTGAAGTGAGCAATGTCGAGATCGCCACGGAAACTCCCGACGCCCGGCCCGCCTTCTGGCTCAAGAGCGTAGAAGGAGCGGACTTCTTCCGCGTTCGCGTGCCGCGTTCCCCGGCTCCCGCCTTCGACCTGCGCGACGTCAAAGACTTCCGCGTCTTCGGCAGCCAGTTTGTTGCAGACCACCGCAGCGACCACATCGATGCCCAAAAGGTCTAGCAACGGTGTCTAACACTGTATGACCCACTGTTTGCCCGGATCAAATCCGCGCAGCTCCCATCCTGGCGTTCGGTATAGGCTGAAGAAGAACAGCATGCCTAGCCATTTCACTTCCATCAGTCTCCTCGTTGTCGCAATCACCTGCGGGGCAGCCGCGCAGGTTCCAGTCAAGCCGCCGGCGCCAATACCGGCTCAGGCCGTCTCCGCTCCAAGATCTGGCGGGCCTTTGCTGCCTGCCTCATTCGCGGGTTGGGAGACTGCCTCAGCTGCTCAGCCTGTGACCGATCCAGCACAGGCCGATGCCGCCAACGCTACCGCGCTCAAGGAATACAGCTTTGCCGACGCAGTGCTCAGCGATTACACCCGCGAAGGCCAGACTCTCAAGCTCAAGGCGCTCCGCTTTGCAGACGCCAGCGGAGCCTACGGAGCGTATACGTTCTATCGTCATTCTGGCTGGCCCAAGGCAGAGATTGGCAGCGGGGCGGCTTCCGACAACAATCGAGTTCTTTTCTGGAAGGGCAACGTCGTCGTGGATGCTACCTTTTCACGGATTACGCCGATGTCGGGCTCCGAGTTGCGCGAGCTTGCCGCCACACTGCCTGTCCCGGCCGGCAACAAATCCCTGGCGCCGCCTATCCTGGCCTACCTGCCTCAGCAACAGCTCGATCCTCAAACGGCTCACTACGCCCTTGGACCGGCAGGATACACAGGTTCTGGCGGCGTCTTGCCTCCGGATCTGGTCGGCTTCAACCGGGGCGCAGAGGTTGTAACCGCCAGCTACTCGCTGCTCTCCAACCCGGCGACTCTGACCGTCATCAATTACCCCACACCGCAGATGGCCTCTGCGCAGGCGGATGCGATCGTAAACTATCTCAAAGCGGGCAATGGCGCGCAGCATCCCTTCACAAAGGCGCTCCAGGAATCCAATCCTGCCGCCCTCGAAGTCCGGCGGAGCGGGCCCCTGGTAGTGGTCGTCAGTGGAGACGCAATCCAGGAGCAGGCTCATAAGCTGGTCAGCCTCGTGCACTATGAAGCCGAGGCGTCCTTGATTCCGGGTGCAGGGGTCAACCCGGTTCAGAATTTTGCCAGACTCATCATTGGCATCATTGTCCTGGTTGTCGTCATGTTTGTGGCCGCTCTGGCGGTTGCCCTCTTTTTGGGTGGAGGCCGTGCCGCCTTCCGCGTTCTACGCGGCAAGCCTGCCTCTTCGATGTACGACGACGAGTTCACCCGGCTCGATCTGAGCGACTGATAACCCAGGTCTCAGAATGCAGGATTTCCTGTGGAAAACTGGTACGAAACCCCAATAAAACCAGCCTATACACGGCGAAATCCTGAAAGTCAAAGGCGAATATAAATAGAAAGGTTTGCCCACATCCTGCCGCACCCTCTTCGCGTAACTAGTTGATATAAAGCTGTTTATTTCGCGACGGATTTTGCCTTGACACCGCCGCCACCCGCACCTACTATGCAGCCAGAAAGTTCTGATGGCCTTGCCTCCGTTGGAACTATTCTCCCTAGGGATAGAGCCGCCCGATTTTCGGACGGCTCTTCCCGTTTCTGCACCTTGTAGGATCTCCTTTTTACCCCGTTGGTACTCCGCTTTACCTCAACGCGCCAGCGCGTTAAACTCAATGCTGGAGTTCGCCGACGTAGCTCAGTTGGTAGAGCAACTGATTCGTAATCAGTAGGTCACCGGTTCAACTCCGGTCGTCGGCTCCAAAGAATCAATCCTGCACGGGATACCGTAAATCGTATTTGGGCTGCATCAGAATGCGCAGCAGGCATATTTTCCATAGCTTTGAGCTATGAGACTTTATGGGTATTCACTCTGCGATTGTTGTTCGATATTCTCTCCTTTAGAAACGACGTATCATAGGCTCACTTTCCTTCTGTTCCGATTTTGGTTTGGATAGCTCGAAAAGCTTCAGCACACGTGTGCCTTGTGACCTGAGCCTCATGAAGCATGGATAGCCTTTGTTGTGCCTGAGGCGCGATCTGGGATAACTCCGCGACGATCATAACCGGAAGAAAGGACAAACAGCCTCGATGGTTGCCTCGAAACCCTCTGCAAGCAGGTACTATCGCCCGGAGTTGGATGTCGTTCGCTTCTTAGCTTTTTTGCTGGTGTTTCTTCACCATACCCTGCCTCAGGGCGACGATCCGCGCATCGTCCATTCGATCGGAAAGCTGGCGCCATTCCTCGGAGCTTTCCATACCGCTTGCGGTTTTGGCCTGAGCCTTTTTTTCACGCTGAGCGCATTTCTTATCTGCGAATTGTTGCTTCGTGAGCGGGAAGCCACCGGTACAGTCGCCGTCAAGCAGTTTTATATCCGCCGCGTTCTTCGTATCTGGCCGCTCTACTACTTCGCACTCGGCATCGGTGTCGCGATCGCTTTCTTCTCCGGCGACTATCCCACCGTCGTATTGCAGATGGGCTGGTTCGCGGTCTTTCTAGGTGCATGGTTCAGCGCCTTGCATGGCTGGATTCTCAATCCCGTCTCTCCGTTGTGGAGCATCTCCGTGGAAGAGCAGTTCTACCTCTTCGCGCCTTGGATTGTGAAACACCTCAATCGCAAGTCTCTTTACTGGTTCTGCGCGCTTTTGATTCTGGTCGCGAACGCCTGGCTGTTCTACTTTGGCTACGCCTCGGTGAACGGTCATCGCATCGCGAACGACACGCGCATCTGGGCCGATACCTTTGTGCAGTTCGAAGGTTTCGCCGCCGGTATTCTGCTGTGTCTCATTCTTCACGGAAGATTGCCGAAATTCGCATTCTGGCAACGGGGGATCTTTTTTGCGGGCTGCGGTGCCAGCTGGATGGTTGCGTGTTACGGTTTGCATTCCCGCTTCATCGATGTCGCTGAGAATCCCGGCAGCTGGCCGCTCATCGGCGGATATGCTCTGGGAGCGTTGGGTTCCATCCTGCTGCTTCTTGCATTTCTGGGTGCGAATCCAAAGTTCCTGCCCGGCTGGGCAGTCTATTTTGGGCGTATTTCATTTGGCCTGTACGTCTATCATCAATTTGCGCTGGACGCCGCCTATCACCTGCTCGGGCATGGGGCTCAGGTTTCGATCAAAGTGCGTATCCTTCGAGTCGGCCTTAGCTTTGGACTGACAATCTTGATGGCTGCGATCTCGTATCGTTATTTTGAGACGCCCTTCCTCAAGATGAAAAAGAAGCATTCCGTCATTGAAAGCCAGCCTCTTGCAGCTACTTCGAGCGTCTGAAGCAGTGTATCTGGAACGTTAAAATTCATGCACGACCGGCGTTCGAATACGACGGCAAAGCTGTCGCTGGTGTTGCCAGCGCGCCTTTTCTGGTGCTCGGGCAAGCCGGTACGCCCGATTTATCATCAGCGAACCAGATTCGATACCAGTTATCCACGATTTTCTTCATATGGTGGTTGTTCGTACCCCGATATCCACGGATAATCGCGGCATAATCGCCTTAGTTCATGAAGGTCGATTCCAATCCGGCCAATAGGTGAACGCTATCGTGACCCGACCCCTGACCCGATTGATGACCCGCTACAGCCGCCTCGAAGTTCTGCGCATCCTTCATATCGGCTCCCGCCAATTGCTGGGCTGGGAGCGAGCCGGCCTGATTTCTTTCAAAGAGGAGTACAGCTTCCCTGATCTGGCCCAGTTGCGCACACTCAAAGGGCTGCAGCATCTACGTATCCGGCCTGGCTCTATTCGCAACTCCGTCCAGGCCATGCAGGCAGTCTCCGGTATGAGCGATCCGTTGCTGGAGTCGGCGGTTGTCCGTAACGGCACACGCCTCGCCTTCCGCCATTCGGGCATGATGGTTGACCCTATCCGCCGCCAGTTGCTCTTTGATTTCGAAGCTAAGGGTGCGTCCCACGCCGTTTCCGTCGCCATGCTGCCGCCGGTCCGCACGGCCGGCAGCCCTGACAAAGAACTGCAAAAGCTTTTCCTTCAGGCGGTGCAGGCTGAGGAACAAGGCCGGAAACCTGCTGCAATGGAGCTGTATCGCACCATTCTCAATGCTGAGCCCGCTTACACAGCTGCGCTCATCAATCTGGGAACGCTGCACTACCACCAGAAACAATACGAGTGTGCGGAAGAGCTTTACCGTCGCGCCACGCAGGCTGATCCTTCGTATGTCCTTGCTTTCTTCGATCTTGGCAACGTGCTCGACGAGCTGCAGCGCCCGGACGAATCCATCGCCGCCTACGCACGCGCCATTGCTCTCGCGCCCGGCTATGCGGATGCACACTATAATCTCGCTCTTGCCCATGAACGCAAAGGCGCACGCCGTCGAGCCCTGGCTCATTGGCAGATGTATGTGCGTATCGACAAGAGCGGCCCGTGGGCCGATCATGCCCGCGGCCAGATTCGAAAACTGCTCAGCCGCGAAAAACTCGCTATCGCGCATCGTGCCGCGGGCTTCCGTCCGCAGCCGCATCGCTCTGCCTCACTGCTGGAACTGGTTCGCCCGGTCTCTGCCTGATTGCACAATGAACGTAGAGGAATCGATCGTACACCAGTACAGTTCCGCACTTGCCATCAAGTTGCCGACTGCCTGCGTTCGCAGGCTGGCATCGGTCTCGGTTGGATTCGATAAAACGTATGGCTGAGCGGGACAGGCCATCGTGCGACTCCGGTAAGCTGGTAGCCGGGAGCCGCTCATGTCCGAATCCGAAAAACTGAGCCATTTTGACGAAACAGGCCGTGCTCATATGGTCGATGTCAGTGGCAAGTCTGTCACGCGGCGCCAGGCTGTCGCCTCCGCATTCGTCGAAATCTCTCCGGCCGTGCTCGCGGCGCTGCCCGCAAACCCTAAGGGAAACCCTCTCGAAGTAGCTCGTTTTGCGGGGATACAGGCTGCCAAGCAAACCTCCTCGTTGATTCCAATGTGCCACCCGTTGCCTCTCAGTTTTGTCGACGTTGCCGCTGAGGTTACTCCGACGGGAGTTCAGATTTACGCCACTGTAGCCACCACCGGCCCCACGGGTGTAGAAATGGAGGCGCTGACCGCAGCCTCCGTCGCCGCGCTCACTGTGTATGACATGACCAAGGCGCTGGATAAATCCATCGTCATCCGCTCAATCCAACTGGAGTCCAAATCCGGCGGCAAGAGCGGCGACTACCAGCGCAGCTAAACCGGAAATAGCTCAAACCAACTTCACAAACCTGTAGCAATCTGATTTGTAAACATTCTCATTTCGAGGTCAAAGATGCGCTTACGCTCCGCAATGCTTGCTCTAGTGCTGGCTCCGCTTACGTCCGTCTCCGCCTTCTGTCAGTCGCCTGTGGCTCAGACACCCCCCATGGGCTGGAATAGCTGGAACTTCTTTGCCACCAAGGTGACGGATAAAGATATTCGAGGAGCAGCCGATCAACTCGTCGCCACCGGCATGAAAGACGCAGGCTACGTCTACGTCAATATCGATGACAGTTGGGAAGCCGAGCGCGACGCCAGCGGCGTCCTGCACACCAACTCAAAATTCCCTGATATGAAGGCTCTCGCCGACTATGTCCACTCTAAGGGCCTCAAGATCGGCATCTACTCCGGTCCTGGCACCAAGACCTGCGGCAAATACGCGGCCTCGCTCGGCCATGAGGAGCAGGACGCCCAAATGTACGCTGAATGGGGCTTTGATTACCTCAAATACGACCTCTGCAGCTTCATTCCTGACGTGATGGAAAAGCAGGCTCCCAACGACAAAGCGGCCCAGATGAAGCTCATGATCGACTCGTACGTCAAGATGGGCAAAGCGCTAAAGGCCGCGACTGCGAAGACCGGCCGCCCCATCGTCTTCTCGCTCTGCCAGTATGGGTGGGATTCTCCCTGGGAGTGGGCGCCTGAACTGGGCGGTAATCTCTGGCGCACGACCGGAGATATTCAGGCACGCTGGCAAAGCATCTATGACATCGCCAGCCAGCAGGATGGGTTAGCTTCGTATGCAGGGCCCGGTCACTGGAATGACCCCGACATGCTTGAAGTCGGCAATGGCAAGCTGACTCTCCAGGAAAATCGTACCCACTTTTCCTGGTGGGCTATGCTCGCCGCGCCACTCCTGGCCGGCAACGATCTGCCCAACATGAAGCCCGAAGTCAAGGCCATCCTCACCAACAAGGATGTCATCGCCATCGACCAGGATCCGCTCGGCAAGCAGGGTACTCGCGCCTACTCCGACGGTGAGGTTGAAGTCTGGACTCGCGATCTGCAGGGCGGAGCCAAAGCCATCGCCGTCATTAACGTGGGCAGCGCCCGCTACTCTACCCATCCGTTCCATCTCAATCTCGCCAAAGCCGGTCTCAGCGGCCCGGCTACCGGCAAAGATCTCTGGACGGGTAAGGAAGTCAAGCTCTCGGAGAATATGCCCATCGAGCTACCCTCGCATGACATCCTGCTGGTGCGCGTCGATCACCCGTAGTTGACTGCTTGCACATCTGTGCGAGTATACCGGCCTCACAGCTTTCTCGTGTGAGGCCGCGTGTCTTGCCAAACTATGCCTTCCGCCCCAGCATCACAGCGAACCAGGCCCCATCCGGATCCTTCTCCGATCCAGCCAGCCAGTGCTGTTCCACCGGGAAGCCCGCCAGCGCCATCAGTCCCGCCACTTGTTCTGAAGTGTATTTGTAGCTGTTCTCGGTGTGCAGCCGCTCCCCCGCTGTGAATGGCACGTTCATCTCCAGCGCCTCAATCCACACCGACTGAGCCTCAGGGCTTTCCAGATGCATCTCCATTCGCGACTCAGCCCTGTTCCACACCGCGCGGTGTTCGAAGGCCTCGGGATCAAACTCCGCTCCCAGTTCGCGATTGAGCCGTACCAGCAGATTGCGGTTGAAAGCTGCCGTTACGCCATCCGCATCGTCATACGCCGCTATCAGTTCGTCGACGCACTTACAGCCCGGCGCCGCCTCATCGCCCTGATACGGAGCAAGATCCGCTCCCAGCAGCAGGGCATCCCCGGGCTGCATCGTCTGGTGAATGCAGCGCAGCACCTCGACCGCCGCTTCAGGCTCGAAGTTTCCAATGCTGGAGCCGATCCAGATTAGCAACTGCCTCTCGCCATCCGGCTGTTCGGGGATGGCCCAACTCGCCGTGTAGTCGGCTACAAGTGGAGCCGTCGTCACTCCCGGAAGCTCTGCTTCGATGCGGCGGCAGGCGATCTCCAGCGCAGTTGCAGATACATCCACCGGCAGATATTCAACGCTCCCCTGATGAGCCAGTGCCGCCGCCAGCAGCGTACGCGTTTTGTCAGCCGATCCGGCGCCCAGTTCCACAAGCCGCAGCTTCTGGTCGCCCGCCGCTGCCGCAATCATTTCGCCGGCATGTGCCGCCAGAAGCTCCCGCTCCATGCGCGTCAGGTAGTACTCCGGCAACTCGGTAATCTGGTCGAATAACAGTGACCCGGCTTCGTCGTAGAAAAGCCAGGGCGGCAGTTGCTTTGGAATGCGAACAAGTCCCGCCCGCACGGTCTCCGCAATTGGCGACTGTACCGGCGTCTCGCCGGGAGTTTCCGGTATTCCTGTGGTTTCGAGCGTCAACGTACGAAGTACTTCCGGGGGTGCAAGCGAAGGGTAGGTAGCAGCCATATCAGTTCTTCGATGTTCCTGAGTCGATAGCGGTTGTGAAACAAAAAAATGAATCTTTGTGTCAGAAAGAAGCTAGTCGGATTCCGGAGAACTGCCACCGGGTCTCCGGCGGAAAGAAGTTCCGATAGCTTGCTCGAATATGCGCCGCTGGCGTTACACAAGAACCACCCCGCAGCACCATCTGACCACTCATAAATTTGCCGTTGTATTCTCCCAGAGAGCCTGCCAGCGGGGCGAATCCTGGATAACCCAGGTATGCGCTCGTTGTCCATTCCCAGCAATCGCCAAACATTTGAGACGGTCCTTGACTCCTGGCGGCTTCGGTTGCAACCGGCTCGAAGTGCCCTGTGTCGAGGAGATTTCCACCTACGGTAAGACGAGCGGCGGCAAACTCCCACTCCGCCTCGGTTGCCAGCCGCTTACCGGCCCAGTGCGCATACGCATCCGCTTCAAAGTAGCTCACATGAGCCACGGGAGAGCCGGCAACCTCCGCCAGAGTGCGCTTGCCACGCAGTGAGCCGATTACCCATTCCCCCTCTTGCTTGCGCCAGTAGAGAGGCGCGGTCCAGCCTTGCGCATGCACTGTGTCCCAACCGGCTGAGAGCCAAAGCTCCGGTCGTGTATAGCCGCCATCTTCAATGAAAGCGGCAAACTCCGCACATGTCACCAACCGCGAAGCGAGCCGGAACGGCTCCAGCCACGCCCGATGCCGCGGCCGCTCATTGTCAAAGCCGAAGCCGTCTTGCTCGTCCTGCCCGATCTCTACCAGTCCACCTTCATACTGGATAAACTGCAGCGGAGCCGGAGCAGCATTCGTCAGTTCTTCCTCTGAAGCCAGGTATGCCGGCTGCAGAGGATTGGTATACAGAGCATGTTTGATATCTGTCAGGAGCAGCTCCTGATGCTGTTCTTCATGATGCAGTCCGAGCTCGATGCGGCGTAGCGCTTCCTCCGGCACATCGCCTTCCAGAAGACGTTCGATCGCGGCATCTACTTGAGCGCGATAGTGCAGAATCTCATCGATTCCTGGGCGGGAAAAAGAGGCTCGCAGCCGCTTGTCTGGAAACTCTGCGAAGGTCTGATAGTAGCTATTGAAGAGCCAGGGGAAATCAACGTTGAAAACCCGGTATCCAGCCAAAAACTCACTGAGAACGAAGGATTCGAAAAACCAGGCTGTATGAGCCAGGTGCCATTTTGCCGGTGATGCCTCCGGACACGATTGGACCATCATGTCCTCAGGGGTCAACGGTTCACAAATCGCCAGACTTCGTCGTCGTACGATCTTGTATCGTTCCCGAAGGCCGCTACATCGCCCTTCGGCGCCTGTTTCACTCGCCGCTTGCATCATTACCGGAGAACTCATGCTTGTATGCTCCCTAAAGCGTTCTTTTCATTAGGCTGGACCCGGGTCTTCCGGTTGTCCGCTGCCGCTGGGACTTCCATGAACCAAATGTAGCGTTTGATGCAGCTTTCACGTCTACCTATTCGAGGAGTTTCACGTCATGCGGTTTCGAATTAATTTTCTCGTGGCCGCTTTGGCTGTCGGCGGGGCAACTCTGGCCTGCGTCGGAGTCACAGCCTCGGCCCAGGCAAATTCAAGTCAGGCTGGGAATGAGAGCACAGGCCGGCGGCAGGGTCGTGGCAGCTTCCCCTTCGGCGGACGTGGCGTTCTTGGCACCGTTACTGAAGTCGCCGCCGACCACTACACCATCAAGACCGATAGCGGTGAAACTCTGACCGTCTACTACAGCGTGAATACCCGCATCATGAAGCAAGGACCCGGACGCGGCCAAGGCCAGGCGCGGCGCGGCCAGAATACGGATGCCGAAGCAGCCGACGGTCCCCGGACGCCTCCTCAGCCTCTCAAACCCGCCGACATTAAGGTCGGAGACATCATCACCGCCGGCGGTGAAGAGGATACGGCCAAGAAATCGATCGGCGCCATCTTCATTGCGCAGATCGATCCAGAACGCGCCAGGCAGATGCGGGAGATGCAGGCCAACTACGGCAAGACCTGGCTGGCCGGCCGCATCACCGGCATCGAAGGCACCACCATCACCATCGACGGCATGATCGACCACGCCAAGCATTCAATTGAAGTGGATGAGAACACCTCCTTCCGCCAACGGCGCGACTCTATCACCCTGGCCGACATCAAGCCTGGCGAGCAGTTGCGCGCTGAAGGATCTCTTAAGGGAGGCATCTTCCTGGCCACCACGGTCACGGCATCGGAAGCGAGAAATCGTGGGCAGGCCCCAGATGGAAATCCTGCTTCGCCAGCCATCCCTCAACCTGAATAGCTTCGTTCATTTCATTGTCAGGCTCAGATTCGTCTCGGCCCAGAGCAGCGCATCTGTATATTTTTGGAACAAATCCGCGTGCTCAAAACCTGCTTCCAGTGCGATCTCATCACAGCGTGCCCATGCGCCCGATTCATTGGCGATTAACCAATCCAAGGCACGGCGTTCCGTTCCCTCATTTCCAAGTAGCGCTTTGCGGATCCCTTCACGCAAAGGCAGAGCGGCGACGACATTCTCCATTTCGACGTTTAGCATGGCGGGCAGCAGGCTCAAAATGCCAAGCAAGTACTGCTCTGTAGGATCCTGCCTGGTCGAAGGAGCCAGCAATTCGCAGAAACGTCCGCGCGCAAAAGCCATCTGCAGCAACTCGGTTGGATGATCGCCTTTGAGTTCAGCTGCGATCGCCAGAGTTGCGACCCGGCGGAACATACAGTCGCCAATCATGACGAGTGCTCCGTGAATGGAGGTGATCCCTTGCCGTGTTCCATAGAGCGGAGAATTCACCAAACGCAGCAGCCGGTAGGTCAGAGACGCATCTCGCTTCACCAGTTCAGCGATCTTCCCAATATTCAACGGATGCTCGTGGGTCGCCTGCAGCATTTGGAGATGTATCAGTCGATTTGAGGGAATTGCGCGATTCTCCATTACCACCGGCCGGCAGAAGAAATAGCCCTGAAAGAACGTGAAGCCCTCGGTTCTAGCCATCTCAAGATCGGCGTGCGTTTCTACACGCTCCGCCAGCAGAACGGCATGGGAGCCGCCAAGCTTGGCACGCAGCAAACGCCTCTCCGCCGGAGTCGTAATGGAGAGATCGACTTTGATGAAATCCACGAGCGGAATAAATCTATGCCACTCCGGTGTCCAGGCAAAATCATCGAGGGCTAGACGAAACCCCTTCGCCTTGAAGTCCTTGCAGGCGGCTAGCAGATCGTCATCAGGCTTGATAGTCTCAAGGATTTCCAGCACGATATTCCCGGATGGCAGCACCAGCGCCAAGCGGTCCACAAGCGCCTCGCGCGTGCAGTTTACAAAGGCCGGTAGTCCTCCGGTGAGCTTTTCCAAGCCGAAAACGAGCGTGTTGTCGAGCATCGTTCGCGTGGCAGTATTTTCATCCCCGGTGAAACCCGATGAAGAGGCTCCCGCGCGAAAGAGCAGTTCATAGGCGTATAAGTTGCCGTGATAATCGAGGATCGGTTGCCGCGCTATATAGCGCAATCCCTCAGGCCCACCCGAAACACTCGTTTGTTGATCTGATATCTCTGAAAACCCCTCGACCCTGCTGGTTGCCCCGGTTAGCATTTGAACCACTCCCGTAGTGGCTATCGGCTTCCGTTTTACGATCCTTCAGCGTTTGGGGAAAAACGAAAGTAGTACCCCAGGGTTACCCGCCCATGAACATGCCACCGTTCACATCCAGCACGTGTCCGGTCACGTATCCCGCGCCCTCTGAGGCTAGATAGCAAACTGCGTGGGCAATATCCGCGTCCGTGCCGGCGCGTCCCAGGGGAATCGTAGCCATCATCGCCGCCGTCTGAGCCTCATTCAGCACGGCTGTCATCGGCGTCTCAACATACCCCGGAGCCACGGCATTTACGGTTACTCCACGCGAAGCTACTTCCCGAGCAAGCGAGCGCGTCATCCCGATCAGTCCCGCCTTGGTCGCTGCATAATTCACCTGCCCTGCCTGCCCAGTCCGGCCGACCACGCTCGAAATATTGATGATTCGGCCCCAGCGATTCTTGAGCATTGCCTGCAGCAGTGCCTGTGTCAGCAGAAAAGCTCCGGTCAGATTCGTTGCCAGCACGTCGTCCCAGTCCACCCGCTTCATCCGCAGCACCAGGCCATCGCGCGTGATGCCGGCATTGTTTACCAGGATCTCGACTTTGCCAAACCGCTCCAGCACGGCCTTGGCTCCAGCTTTGAGAGAGGACTCATCCGCCACATCCAGTGCAAAAGCCGCTGCCGTACCGCCTGCAGCCTCAATCTCCGCCTGCACCTCAGCCAGCTTGCCTTCGTTCCGGGCCGCCAGCGCCACCGTCGCTCCGCCTGCCGCCAACGCCAGGGCACAGGCCCGTCCAATCCCCTGGGATGCGCCTGTTACCAGCGCAATCCGTCCCTCAAATCCGCTCATGATTTCCTCAGTCGATATCGGATGCATCTGCCCCTGGTTCGAGCACATGTCCTCGCAGATTATAGGCGGAATGGGTTTGCATTCAAATGAGCGCCCTGTCTCTCGGTACAACCGGTTTCAACGCTTGCTATGCCGAAGCCACTGCCGGACCGGTGCGCAGTATCGCCTGCTGCACCAGTTCCGCGGGCCATATATAGACGGCAAGATGCCGCGAGTAATGCAGCAAAGGTTTCGTCTCGGGCAGAGTCAACCCTACTTGTCCAGGAAGGTCATTCTGCTCAATCTCCGCCTCTGCCTCTTCCAGCGGCCATGGGACGTGGTGGATATTCGCCCGCAGTAGCCTGCCCATCGAGTCATGCGTAAACAGGCAATAGCGCTCCGTCAGAAAATATTCGATCGTCCCGGGACGGCTTTGTGCCAGCTTGAATGTCGGTCCCAGGCCTCGATAGCGGGCAGCGAACCGCACCGGCTTACCGCTTAGAAGGCGCCTGCTATAAAACGAGAACTCACGCGCACCACCGGCATTCACCTTCAGCGGCTTCAAGCTCATCTGCGCCCAGTGATATGGCAGGTGATAAAACCCTCGACCCGCCATCACTGCCAATAGATTGCTCGCCTCGAGTGAAAAAAAGTACACCCCCGGAGAAGCCGTGCGCCGGTCGCGCACATACGTCCGCAAATTCAGCTCCGGAAAGGTTCGCGCCCCCGGAATCGATGGCAGCCCACGTACCCGGATCTTGTCCATCCAGAAAGGCACCACACCCAGCCATGCGGATCCCTGGAAGACATCCGCCTCCAATCCCTCCGGCAGCAATTCTTCTATCTCCGCAGCCCGCATCGGCCAATGCGCAAAGAGAAGGTCGTTCCACCGTTGTGACATGGCCCAATGCCCAGGTGGCAGAGGCCAGGGACGGTGTGACGTTCTCTCCAGAGTCTCGCGCATCGGGTAGTATCCAATTCGTGACGAATGCTCAAGACACTCGTCACTCATAGCTTAAGATGTGCGGTTCATCACGCGATACGGGGGAAAAGCCCTTTTCTCCATGTCAACTGAATCATTCAATGCACCCCAGCCGGAGCGGCACATCAAGGCCGGCCGCAGCGATCGCTTCAGGATGTCCAGATGTACAGGTGATCGTCATCGCTTGATGTCGACACACTCATGCCTTTTTCCCGCGTAGCGCGGTTCAGCGCGGAGCGAATATTTTCCTTCGTATCGGGTAGTTGCTTCAGCGGAATCTTCAATGCGCTTCCAGGTGTAAGTTGCGCCAGACCCTGCAGCAGTTGCGCCACAATCTCTTTGTGCTTCCCATTGCGGCCTGTTGGTACATCTATCTGGAGCACGGACTCGAATGCAAGTGGGGATATCGGCTCTTTGTCTCTAGCCATGAATTCTTCTCCCGTTAAACAAACGTACTACTAACGTATCGTTAAAGTAAATTACCATACGAGTGCTGCAGAGGATAAGAAGGATTCGCGGTAAGCTGAAATAAGCCTGCAATTGTCACATACAAAAAGAGTTAACCCATATTTGATCGAGCCTGCTAAGTTGCTTTTAGAGGTATAAATGACATGCTCACCGAATCGGGTTTTGAGATTGTTTCTCTCGCAGATGTGCCCAGATCAACGCTGAATATGGAAGAAGATCACCCTCGTCCCTTCGTCCTTGTCGTCGACGACGTGCAGGTCATCGCGGATACCCGGGTTGCTATCCTGACAAGCTGGGGATATAGCGCCATCGCTTGTTACGACGCGGAGTCGGCAATCGAGATGGCTCAGGTTATTCCCCCGGAAATTCTGATTACCGACGTTCTTCTCACCCAGATGAATGGAATCGATCTGGCCATTGCCATCCGATCGATCGCTTCCGACTGCAAAGTGCTTCTCTTTTCCGGCTCCCGGACAACGGACGGGTCAGATCTGTTGGCGGCGGCCCGCCGGAATGGCCATAACTTCACTCTGCTGCAGAAGCCGGTACATCCATTGGATATGTATGCGAGCCTCAGGGAATTTGCAGATTCTGCGGAAATCGACCAGTCTCCCTTCGGTTTCTGAGGAGATCGCGAATCCGATCACTGGCTGTGACGGCCAAGAGTCCGCAGACCCCGGCAAGCTCACCTGCAGTCAACCGCTCAGATGCCGTATTCTGGTCGCCAGAGAACCTTTGTCGACCATGGCTATCCAATCCCCCGGCACCCCAGATCAGACCGCCCACGCGCAAAACCAGACCGAAGTCTTCGCCGTCCACGGTGCGGATCCGGAAGTCCTTGCCTACGCAATGGCCAAGTACTCACGCTCTTCACTGTCCATGCGCCAGTCCTTGAAGGAAATCAATTCTCAGCGTGCTGAGCAGTTTCTGAACACCTTCTATTTTCAATACGGCCATCGCTCCATCGCCGATCTGGCTCACGTAGCATTTGCCATCGAACGCCTTTCACTGCTGGCTGCCATCGTGCTCGTCGATGAACAGCGCTGGGATGGGCAGGAACGCTCCACCCGCTATCAGAATTTCCAGAAATCGGGCTGGTATCTGCCTGACTTTGGCGCCGCTGAAGAAATGCGGAAACTTTATACCGGAACCGTGGAAGACCTCTTCTCCACATACACTCATACCTCAGCGGCCGTCTTTGAAGCGCTGAAGTCACGCGTGGTATGCCCCGCGGAAATGAAACAGGATGCCTATGAGCGGACGTTGAAAGCCCGAGCCTTCGACGTAGCCCGTTACCTGCTGCCGCTTGCCACCAACACATCGCTGGGCCAGATCGTCAACGCCCGTACCCTGGAAACTCAAGTCTCACGGCTGCTTTCGCACCCGGCGGCCGAGATTCGCGACCTGGGCGAGAAGCTCAAGCTAGCGGCTACCGGTTCTGCCTGGAATCTCAATGCTGAAGCAGCGGCTGCTCTACAAGCCAGGATCGCCGGCTTCAGCTCCGAGTTGGCCACAGACTCCGAGCCATTGCTCACACGCGAAGTTCACGTTGCTCCAACACTGGTTAAGTACGCTCAGCCTAATTCCTACGCCCAGCAAACGCACTTGGAACTCAGTCTGGCAGCAGCGGAGCTTCTGACGGATACGCCCATCGTGTCCGCTCCTCTCGTCGATCTGGTTGAATGTACCGAGTCGCTCGAAGCAGAGTTGGCGGCAACGCTGCTCTACTCCGCCAGCCATCACTCATATCGCCAGATCCGCAATCTGGTCGCCGCACTGCCCGAAGCGCGCATCGCAGAAATCATCGAGATCGGCCTCCGTCATCGCGGACGGCATGACGAAGCCCTGCGAGCTTTCCATGCCGGCGCTACGCTCCGTTTCGACATTCTTATGGATATTGGCGGCTTCCGCGACATGCATCGCCACCGGCGCTCCACCCAGATCATCCAGGGCTTTACGCATCTTCACGGCTATGAGACTCCCGAGTCGGGGGATGCAGCAGGACTGGCTGAGGCCGGCATACTCTCTCAATATCAAGCCCATGTCGAAGCAGCTTTCAGCGCCAGCCGGCGGATTGCCGAGAGCGATGCACCGGAGGCAACGCAATCCGCTCTCTACCTGCTCCCTCTCGCAACCCGCATCCGGTCCTTGTTCAAGATGGATTTTGCCGAAGCGCAATACATCTCCGAACTGCGCAGCGGGCCGGCCGGCCATTTCAGCTATCGCAAGGTCGCGTGGGAAATGTATCTCGCTGTTCAGCGTAAACACCCGATGCTGGCTAAGTACTTTCGAGTAACCGACTTTACTCAACCCATCGATCTACTGAAGCGCTGAACATCGGGTAAGTTCCGCCATGGAGCGCGCACAAAAAACCGGGCGCAGTTCCACAAAAGGAACAGCGCCCGCCAAGATAGATCAATGTATGCGATCGAAAGTTGATACTTACTGGAGCGGCACAACCGAAAGCAGCGAGCTATTCACGTGAATACGATTCAGGCCGCTGTACTCAATGAAGCCCAGCTTGCGGAAACGGTTCATGAAGAAACTCACGCGCGATCGGGTGGTGCCTACCATATCCGCCAGCGTCGCCTGGCTGATCTTGGGGAGCGGGGCCAGCGGCATATCTTCCCGGCCTGTCTGCGAAAGCAGAAGCAAGGTACGCGCCAGACGCTTTTCGCTGGAGTTAAAGAGCTGGTCCACCAGGTCGGCTTGAATGCGGGTGTTGCGCGAGAGCAGATATTTGATGAAGAGGCGGGACATAGCTCCCTCTTCCGTCAGGGCGCGCACCATCTCCTGCCTGCGGATGCGCAGCACCATGCATGGAGTTAGCGCCTTGCAGGAGGAAGTACGCAATGGCTGATCTGAAGTAATGCACTCTTCGCCGATGAAGTGTCCGGCGCCAAGAATGGCTATGGTTGCTTCCTTGCCTGAAGGAGATACAACGCTTAACTTGACTTTGCCTTTCTGGATATAGAAGACCGTATCGCCCGGCTCTCCTTGAGCAAAAATCCCTTCGTTTTTTCTGACCTGCAGCAGGGTTTTTCCAAATCCTCCTTTGGACAGATACTCATGCGGATCGAATACTTCATTGGTAACAGCCATAACCACAACCTTTCTGGGGAATCCAAGGATTTTGTTATTCCGAGCAATTCTGCTCGCGTGCCTACTAGGACGACGATGATCAATTTTGGGTTGCCTATTTCAAAAATTAGTGAATAGAAATTAGTAAAGAAATTCGATCGTTGGTGATAGGTGCAATCCTGTCCGGCAGATACGCGGGAAGATAGAAAATGAAAGAAAGAGTTAAGTAGAAACTAATAGGCCCGAAAGATATACCGGCGCACTTATTACGATGTGGAAACAGCGAGTTGGGTTGTATCAATTTATACATTTTCGCGGGTAGGCCGAAATCAGATCCCGCCAACAGCTGGTTTGGCCTTTTCGCCCCGGTGCGATAATGGCAATCGAAACAGTTGAAAATGAGGCGGAGCGTTTGCAATGTTTGTGATCCTGTGGCAGTTCGATATAGCGGAAGATCAGATCGCCGGTTTTGAGGCCGCCTATGGGGCCGATGGGTCATGGGCCCGTCTCTTCCGCCTCTCACCTGAATACATCGGGACCGAACTGCTCAAGGACGCCTACGTACCGGGCCGCTATCTCACCATCGACCGGTGGCGTAGTGAAGAGGCTTTCCGCGCCTTTCGTGCTCAGCATGACTCGGACTATGAAGTTCTCGACCGCGCCTGCGACGCGCTTACCGGCTCAGAGACTCGCATCGGCGCTTTCGTCGTCTAAGCCGTTTCCTGTCTCTGACGGCAGTTCCTGCTGTAAGCTGTGAGGCATCTCAACCCATCTACGAGGAAACTCATGTCAGCAGCTTCTCTGCCATCCACATCTGGCCAAGTCATCGAAGTCGTTGCTTCCAACGGATCCGGGGCAGAGCTTCACCAAGCGGATCGAACCTCGGTTCTCCATCCCTCCACCAGCATCGCGGACTTCACGAGCGGCAAACTGCCCTCGACCATTGTCGATTCAGCCAGCGGCGTGCGCATTCGCGACACCGAGGGCCATGAGCTTATTGACGCCTTCGCCGGTCTCTACTGCGTCAATATCGGCTACGGCCGCACCGAGGTCGCAGACGCTATCGCCCGCCAGGCGCATCAGCTTGCGTACTACCATACCTATGCAGGCCACTCCACGGAAGAGCTCATTCGCCTCTCAGACCGTCTGGTGAAAATGGCTCCTGCTTCCAATGGCGGTGGGCCGATGCAACGCGTCTTCTACGGCACCAGTGGATCGGACGCCAACGAAACCAACGCCAAGCTGGTCTGGTACTACCACAACCTCATCGGCAAGCAGAACAAGAAGCGCATCATCGCCCGCGACCGCGCCTATCACGGCAATACAGTCATGGCCGGGTCCATGACCGGCCTCAATTTCTATCACAACTTCATGGATCTGCCGGTCGCAGCCATCCTACGCACCGGCGCGCCGCATTACTACTGGGGAGCAAATTCCGGAGAGTCTGAGGAGCAGTTCTCCCAGCGCCGCGCCATCGAACTTGAAGCCCTCATCGTCCGCGAGGACCCAGACACCATCGGAGCCTTCATCGGCGAGCCTGTTCTCGGTACCGGAGGCCTCATTCCGCCGCCCGCTGGTTATTGGTCAGGCATCCAGGCCGTCCTGCGCAAGTACGACATCCTGCTCATCGCCGACGAAGTCATCACCGGCTTCGGCCGCACCGGCCGCATGTTTGGCAGTGAATTCTACGGCATCCAGCCCGACCTCATCACGATCGCCAAGGGCCTCACATCGGCCTACGCGCCGCTCAGCGGCGTCATCGTCGGCGAGCGCGTTTACAAAGCCATGGAGGCAGGCTCCGCCGAAGCCGGCGTCTTCCCCCACGGCTATACCTACACCGGCCATCCCATCGCAGTAGCCGCCGCCAACGCCAATCTCGATATCCTCGAGCGCGAAAACCTGACCCAGAATGCCGCCGAGGTTGGCACTTATATGCTCGCCGCTTTGCATGAAGCCTTTGATGGTCTTCCTGTCACTGGTGAAGTGCGCGGCGTCGGCCTTATGCTTGCCGTTGAATTTGCGGCCGATCCAGCGACAAAACAGCGCCTCGATCCCGCACTCAAGGTGGCCTATCGCATCTCGGCCCGCGCCCGTGAAAAGGGCCTCATCACCCGCGCCATGCCCCAGAGTGAATCTCTCGGCTTCGCTCCACCGCTCGTCCTCACACGCTCTGAAGCCGATCAGATCGTTGAAATCGCCGCCGCCGCAACCCGCGAGATTCTCGATGAGCTCACTCGCGAGGGCAAGAGGCTTTAGTGATAAGCCGAACCGGCGGGGCAGTTTACACGTTTGACTGCTCCACCGGGCTCACCGAGTAGATATTTGAAACTGCAGTTGACGGTTTCATTGCCCAGCGTGGCCCCGCGATAGACGTAAACGGTCTTCGATTCAGGGTGGTAGATCAGCAGAGAACTATTCTGGTCCACGCCAGTCAACTGGAACATCACGCCTTCACCGTTCGAGCTTGCAGCCACCGGCCGTCCGCTACCCAGCCAAAACCCTATAGCCAATAGCCCCATAACTGCCAACACATTGCGCAACCATTCCACTGCCTTCCCCATGCTTTTCGCCTCCGTTCCAAAGTTGACCGCAACATCAATAGTGAAAGGACGTGAACCCGCCCCTTGCTGCTCACCGCCGTGAAACCAAATCTGCGACCATAACAATCAAGCAGAAAAAGATCGATCAGGAGAAGCCCGATGCCGTCTCAGACCCCTACCATGCACGAATCAGACCTTCTCCTCGTCATCGATCCTCAGCTCGACTTCTGCGCCACCGGCCGGCTTGCCGTAGCTGATGGCGATGCCGTCATGCCGCTCATCAACCAGCTCGCGCTCCGCTTCGAGCACATCGTTCTCACCCAGGACTGGCATCCGGCAGGCCACAGTTCCTTCGCCTCTACCCACCTCGGCCGGCAGCCGTTTGAGACCATCCAGGCCGTGTACGGTCCCCAGACGCTCTGGCCCGATCACTGCATCCAGGGTTCCCCCGGCGCTCAGTTCCACCCGGATCTTGACATCCCTCACGTAGAACTCATTCTGCGCAAAGGCTTTCGTCCAGCCATCGATTCTTATTCCGCATTCACGGAGAACGACAAAACCACCCCTACCGGCCTCGCCGGTTACCTGCACGAACGAGGCTTCAAACGCATCTTCCTCGCTGGCCTGGCCTACGACTACTGCGTGCGCTTTTCCGCCGTGGACGCTGTGCGCAGCGGTTTTGAGGTCTTCGTTTTCGAAGACGCCTGCCGGTCAGTTGGCTTGGGCTCTTCCGTCGCCGATACCCAACGGGAATTCGCAGAAATGGGCATAATACGCCTCACCACGGCAGAGATGGCTTGAACCCGCCTTAGAATCTATTTCCCCGAATCCGGGTCTAACATAGAAGCAGGGCATGATTTTCTGCCCATGTACGTGGAGAGAAACACAATGGCATTCCTGAAGACATCGAATCCAGCACTTGGTGACAAGACATTCCAGAATCTCGCTCGAACTCAATATGGCGGCTACCCAGGCGAACAGACCGCCCGCATGACGCTCAACGGCACGGTGAACAAAACCGGCATGTTGCTCGTGCTGGCCATCGCCAGCGCTGCCTGGACCTGGCACCTGTTCATTCAGTCGGAAAATCCGGCTGACGTAACGCCGTGGATGTTTGGCGGCCTCATCGGCGGCTTTATCTTCGCCCTGATCACCATCTTCAAGAAAGATTGGGCACCGGTCACAGCGCCGGCCTACGCGCTCTTGGAAGGTCTCGCACTCGGCGGCATTTCTGCATATTACGATCAGCTCTATCACGGCATTGCCATACAGGCGGTCGGCCTTACCTTCGCGACGTTGTTCACGCTTCTGACGGCTTACCGGTTTGGGCTCATCCCCGTCACGCAGAAGTTTCGCCTGGGCATCGTCGCGGCTACCGGCGGCATCGCTGTCTTCTATCTGGCGGAGATGGTGCTCGGCATGTTCGGCATTCACTTCACGTCGATCAATGGTTCCGGCGCCATCGGCATTGGATTCAGCCTGATCGTCGTGGTCGTCGCCGCTCTCAATCTGGTGCTCAACTTCGATGTCATCGAGAGAGGCGTACAGTACGGCGCACCCAAGTACATGGAGTGGTACGGCGCCTTCGGCATCATGGTGACGCTGGTCTGGCTCTATCTTGAAATTCTGAATCTGCTGGCCAAGCTCAACCGCAGAAACTAAGAACGCCTCGCAAATGTACGTTAAGGCCCCTGCTCTTTTCGAAAAGAGCGGGGGTTTTGTTCTTTACATCTCCGCCCAACGCCGCAGCAGGTTGTGATACACGCCAGTCAACTGCACTCCAACTGCATTCCCCGGAACTTCCTTTGCCAGCCGTTGAATCGCTGTGTCCAGATCGTAGAGCAACGTGCGATCGCCGTCGCTGCGAATCATGCTCTGCATCCAGAAGAATGAAGACACCCGCGCTCCGCGCGTCACAGGTGTTACGCGATGCAGGCTTGTGGCGGGATACAACACCATATGTCCCGCCGGTAGCTTCACGCTGTGCACGCCGTATGTATCTTCCACCATCAGTTCGCCACCGTCGTACTCCTCTGGCGCAGCTAGAAACAGCGTTGCCGAAATGTCCGTTCGAATCCGCTGTCCCGTCGAAGCCATAGCGCGAATCGCCGTATCCACATGCGTGCCGAAATGTCCGCCGCCCGTGTAGCGATTGAACATCGGCGGAAACACCTTGAGCGGCAGCGCTGCGGACATGAACAGCGGAGATCGCGCCAACGCGGCCAGCACCATCTCGCCCAGCTTTACCGCCACTGGATGGCCTTCCGGTAACTGAAGGTTTTCTTTGACGCTCTGCGCCTGGTATCCGGCGGTCACCTTGCCATCCACCCAGTTCGCAGTGTCGAGTGCGCTTCGCGCCTGCGCCACCTCTGCCGTCGTCAATACATCCGGAATCGTAATCAACATGATGCTTGCCTCATACCATTGTCATCCTGAACGAAGTGAAGGATCTCCTGCTCAGTTAACCATTCAGAATTTGAAGTTCACGCCGATCAGCGCGCTCGCCCCAGGCCCAGGCACAAGGTGACTGGGGTGTGGAAGGTCGATGTAGTACCGATTCAGCAGATTGTTGACATTGGCTTGCAGCTCCAATCTCTCCGTAAGCGGATGCTTCAGCATTGCATTGAAGATCCAATATCCCGGGACCTGTCTCATGCCGACACTGGTCACCACGAATCCGGCGCCATCGGGATTTGGAGCAAACGCCGTCGGCACATTCGGCACCGTCGAACTGGCGGTCCTGCTGCCGACGTAGTTACTGCCTATTCCACCATTCAACTGCCACGGCAGTCGATGCGTCACAAATAGATTGAACGTTTGCTTCGGCACATTGGCGAGTGGATAGCCAACTGAGGCCGCGAAGTATTTGGAAGAAAGCACACTGCTGTCGAGATAGGCATATCCGGCTATCAGGTCCATGCCCTGCGGCAGTCGCCCTACTACACTGAACTGCGCGCCTTTTACCAGCTGATCCCCGGCGTTCACAATGTTGTTCGAATTCGATGGATCGGTCTCACGAGCATTATCCTTCTCTGTCCTGAAGAATGCGCCTTCCATCATCAGCCTGTCATTCAGGAAGCTCCATTTGGCGCCGGCTTCGTAGGTTTCGTTCTCTTCAGGCGACAGGTCTGTGTTTGCAAGGCCCAGGCTCAGGCTCAGTGATTCAGCACTCGGATTGAAGCTCGTTCCATAGTCGAAGTAGACACTGCCATGCACCGAAGGCTTGTAGACAAAGGCTGCACGATAGCTGGGCTGCTCATCCAGGCGGCTTATCGGAGCTACGACGGCAGTCTGTACGCCATTCGCCGGAGGGGTTGGCGCGGCCTGGTTGAAGTCCGTATCGAAGCGATCCCAGCGCACGCCGCCGCTCAGCTCAAAGAGCCGTCCTAGCTTCATGGTGTCGACGAAATACAGCCCTACTGACTTTGACTTCGTATGCACAACCGAGGTGATGTAGCCCGAGCCGCCAAAGGGTTGGGCTTCATTCGGATCGAGAAGCGAGGTGAATGGAACAGTGTTGGCCTTGTTGATCGTATAGCTGTAGCGGATTGGATTTGAAATCTCCTGCCCGCCTTCAGCACCCGCCACCAGATCATGCCGTGCGGCCCATGTTTTGAATTGTGCCGCGATCTCTGTCTGATCCCACAGAATGCCCTCGACGCTTTTCACCTGAATCTGGTTGCGGTTCACAATCGTGATCTGGCTCGCCGGGGTATTGGCGTCATAGGGACAGACCTGTGAGCTGTCATACGCCAGCGTGGGCAGACTCTTCACAACAGTTCCAACAGGAACGCTGGCTGTTGCATTCGAGCAGATCTGCGGTTCGGTAATCTGAGCCTGCCGCGGATAGTTTGCCGCCCGCGCAATAGTACGCAGATTAAGCCCCGGCGTAAACTCATGCTCGACCTTGAGCGTCATGATATCGTCGTTGGTTTTGAGGTAGTTCTCATCGCGAAACCCGAAGTAGCTGTGACGATTCGCTGGAGCCAGCTTATTGAAAAGCCAAGGCAAGCCATAGTCTGGAGTATCGTTCTCCGAAAGATGTACATAGCTCAGTGTCCCGCGTGTCCTGGTGTTCATGCCGATGGCAATTGAAGGCGCAATCCCGAAGCGTCGAATCTCAGCTGCATCGCGGCCTGCAACGCCACCCTCCTGCCCCATTACGTTCACCCGAAACGCCGCCCCGCCCCACGAATCTTCAACGGGAGTATTGATGTCCGCCGTGATCCTTCGCGTCAGATCGGTTCCGAACTGCGTCTGCACATGCACAAACTTATCGACCTGCGGAACCTTGTTCTGCTGGTTGACCACGCCGCCTGTCGACCCGCGGCCAAACTGAATGCCCGCAGGCCCTTCCAGTGCCTCGACCTGCTCAAAGTTGAAGGAGTCGCGATAGTAGCTGCCGAAATCGCGGATTCCATCCATGAAGATGTCGTTGCGGGCGGTAAAGCCGCGAATCGTCAGGTTGTCTCCCTGTGCGCCCGCTTCGCCCGCCGCCAAACTGATGCCCGGAACATTGCGCAGCGCATCGCGCAGCGTTGAAACTCCCTGGTCCTGCATCACTACCTGCGACACCACGCTCAAGCTCTGCGGAGTGTAGAGTTGCGGCTCCGTAAACTTGGTCATTGAAATCGCATCGTCTACCGACGCTGTCACCGAGACGGTATCCTTTGCCTGCACACCTACCACCATTGTGGTTGCATCTTCAGCGCGATAGTTCAGGCCTGTGCCATCGAGAAGCTGCCGCAGTGCCTCGTCTTCTCGATACAGCCCGACAACCCCTTTCGACTTGAAACCTGCCAGCGTGCCATCAGGCAGCACGATCTTCACCGACAAACCGGTCGCCTTTTCATAGGCGGCAATCGCACCGTCGAGAGGTCCAGCCTGAATATCAAAACGCTTGAGGGGGAGTGTCGCCGCCGTGCCGTCGGCGCTGCCATCGCTCTTTGCGACAGCAGCCAGTGCCGGCCGATTTCCGCTCATTGCTGCATAGGTTGCCAGGGTCCCCATTGCAACCCAGCCGCGCATGTTGCCAAGCACACCGGCCCGGAACAGCTTCGCCCGGCTAGTCTTTTTCGCTGCCGCTCTCTTCTTTGCCTTCATCTCCAGCCTCTATCTCCTGTTTGGCAAAAAGCTGCAATCCTCAGCGTTGAGGAGTGCTCCGCCTCCTGCGGTTTCGACATGCAGAAGAGGACAAGATCGGCGAAAAATGCGCGTGCCTCGTCCTTAACCGCTCAACTCGAAGTTTTTCGCCGCATCGCTGTCAGCAGTGTGCGAAAGATCTCGAGTGTCCTACCGCAATATGTGGGAATTTGCTACTGAACAGAGGTTGAGCCTACCTGAGAGCGACCCTATAATGCAGATAGCTCGCAGTCGATCTGGCTGTAGCTCCGGGGTCTTTGCGGTCTCCGCCAAGAGATATTCCGCAAGGCCCTGGTTCCTCTTAACTCCATCTCCGCACCTGAAAATCCCGATGCACTTTCCCGACTTCCTGAATATACGACACATTTAGTCCTAGTTCAACCGGCACAAAATAAAAATCTCGCATCGTGATTTTCAGGCGCGCGTACGGATCCCGGTAGGATCCGATAGTTTTGAGCGCAAATAAGAAGCGGGGCGCGATAGAAACAATCGCGCGCCCCGCATAAAAGACTCTGCTTTTATTTCAGGAAGCCTTCGGTGGCCACGCGGTCTGACCATTCCCGTGATACGCAAGATTGGCGATATGACCCGCCCGCGCCGCAGCCACACCGGTCTCCACCGGCGCATTTGGCTCCTTGCGCGTCTTCACGCATTCAAAGAAGTTCTGCATATGCTGGATCGTTCCATCGCGATAGCCATGCTCTGTAACGATAGGATTCTGATTTCCCGGTACAGCTTCGCGATACACGCTCATACCGTTGCGGTTAATCTTCAGCGTCGCGTCCGTCCCGCGAAATTCCAACCCTCCATCGTCGATTGAAGAGGCCATCATACCCTCATACACCACATCGAATCCGGGATAACGCAACGCCGCCTGCACTGTGTCCGGGCAATCCCACTCCTCGAAAATATACTTATCGCCCAGTATCTGCGCCATGCGTGGCTCATCCGCCTTCATCGCCCAATGCACCACGTCGATCCAGTGCGTAAACAGATCCGTCATTGCGCCACCGCCAAAATTCCAGTACCAGCGCCAGCGATAGAATTTGTCCTCGCTAAAAGGTTGATCGGGCGCAGATCCCAGCCAGCGCTTCCAGTCCAGTCCATCCGTATTGAAGGGCTTCGGAGCTTTGCTCCGCTGATAGTTCTGCCACCAGTACGTCCTCACCTGCACCACGCGGCCCAGGCCGCCGCTCTGGATTATCTCGACTGCATTGCGAAAATGAGTCCAGCTCCGCTGCTGCATGCCGCACTGCACGATCTGCTTGCTCGACCGCACCGCCTGTATCAGCCCCGCGCCTTCCTCGATGGTGTGCGTGACGGGCTTCTCGAGATAGATGTCTTTACCCGCTGCCAGTGCGTCCAGAGCCATGCGCACATGCCAGTGGTCCGGAGCTGCGATCAGCACCACATCGATATCCTTCTTGTTCAGTACCTCGTGATAGTCGACATGCGCTGAAGCCAGGCCCTTCGACCGGTCTAGCACCGCATCGCGCCGCGGCTTATACACATCGCTCACCGCCACGATCTCGTGCGGGCCGCTCTTGTCCGCGCAGTCCAGCAAGGTCTCCATACGCTGCCCTGCGCCAATTACGCCGATACGCAGCCGGTCGTTGGCGCCAAGCACGTTGGTTGAGGCAAGGGCGGTAAGTCCGCCGGCAATCAAAAAGCTGCGACGATCTGGCTGATAAGACATGGCTCTCCTGGTCGACTCAATTTGGCTGACTAATTTCTGCCGACCATTATCCACGAAAGCTGTGGCTTCGCGCCTCGCTCATACGCACCGTTGCCAAATACACGGGCCATACGAGCTCGAGCCACGCCAATCAACGCGTATCGCCGCTTCTGAATCTCCATATGATTCTGTCGTGATGCGCTCCTCACAAATGAGGTTCACACTCTGCTTTATTCAAAAAAAAAACGGTGGAAGCTGAAATATGGATCAGCTTCCACCCTGTTTGTCTTTCGTTTACCAGGCTATTGCCTTCCCCCCTCCACGCGATAATCCGAGGGCGGTTCGAAGAGTTGGCGTTGTTGTTCGCTGAGCTGCACATTGCGCAGTTGGTAGGTCGTCTGGCCAAAACGAGGGTCATCGGTTGAGGACTGCACTACGGCGGCAATCGCCGGTGAATACCAGGTTTCCGTGACAATCGCGATAGGGCGTTCGTTACCCACTTCTCCCGCGGGAATTGTAGTCGTCTGCTGGGTCCCCGTGCATTCCATTCCTTCAATCATTTTTTTGCCCAGGTCTTCCTTCACGATGTCGCGTTTCTCATCCAGTTTCGGCAAGGCTAGAAGGGGCATGCCATTTCCTGCCTCATGTTGATTGAGGATTTTGACCATGAGACGAGGCTGGTTCGATCCTCCTTCATGCTCATCGAGAAGCTTCTTCGCCCGTGAGATTGGCCGCACTGACTTCTCGCCAGGATCGACTACATACGAAGCACTAGCCACAGGATCGTCGATAAAAATCTTCATCTCATGAGGGGAAGGGGTGGAGGGATCAACATTGCCGAAAGTTTGTTCACGCCGCGTCCGTCCCTGGCTGTCACGATAGAACTTGCTGACACTTCGATTCACGATGCGATTTCCATCCGCCAGCACTTGCACTGTCTCTGTCGAAGTATCCGCGGCGTAGGGCTTGCCCTTCACAACTTGATTGTCCGCCGTAACCAAATCCAGAATTATCTTCTGCCGGGCTTCCTGTCCCTCGCCTGCCTCAGTAGTCCGAAGCAAGGAAATCTCGGCTGTCTGTTTCGCCTCTCGCGCCGCGCCATCCTGCGTGATGAGCATCGTTTCCTGTCCATGAGCCGTAATCGCGAATGCGAAAGCAGCAGCCGCAATTGAGGCAATCATTGTCCGTTGAATGCGTTGGCTGGTCATCTCATTGGTCCTTTCAGGTTAGAGAATTATGTCGAGTTGAAATATCAGGGAATGATTCGGATGGCGCGCGGTAAACCGTCCTCGCCAACCGCAAATTCAGCAAGCAGTGTTCTAGGCTCAACGTCGGCGGGCACTTCGAACCCGTACTGCTGTAGCGCGTTCTGTTGAATCTGCATTCGCACCAGGCTGATCGCGGATGCAGGCGCCAATCCTTCGCTGGCCGGCAGTGCCACGAAATCACCCATGGAACTCTCTTGAAAATTCGGCTGAGATGCTTCTTTCTCCATACTGGTAGCAGCGTGTTCAACTCGCGCATGTCCGGTCGAAGCATTTCCGGTCGGCTGACCTCCAGTCACAGATCGCTCTTTTTGTTGCATAGGCGCGGGAGCGGTAGAGGCCGTGGTTTCTGGTTGAGGATGCGGCGCGGGCATGGTATGGGCCATCAAATCGGCTTGTTTGCCGCTCGGCGAATGGACTCGATGCATCCGCCACGCCGCTGCGCCCCACAGAACGCTGGCCAATAACACAAGACTCACTCCCCAGGCCCAGGCCCTGGGTCGAACAACCGACCGCGGCCGACCAGCCTTCCGCTGTGTTTCCGCGCTTAGAACCATTTCAAGCTGCTTCGGGGCTTCTAACGCTCGGTGCTCGCATCGAAGCTCGTCCATAATTTCGCTAAAACTGCTTGCCGGTTTCATCTTCTTTCCCTTTCTGCGCTCACCACGTCCCCGCGCAACAACGCCGCTAAACGAGCTTTGGCGCGATGTAACCGTGACCGCACCGTGCCGATCGGCACCGCTAAAATCAGAGCCGCCTGTTCATACGTCATCTCTTCCAGCTCGCACAGCACGATGACCTCCTTGAGCGGCATGGGCAGCTCTTCCAGCCCGAGCCGCACCATTGCTACCGCTTCCTGGCGCATCAGCCATGTCACAGGACTGTCGTCGGGTGACTCAGTCTCCGCTGTATCGTCTTCGGTGTTGGAGGTCGCACAGCTATCGAACCGTCCCAAATGTTTCCATAACTGCCTTCGTGCAATTCCGCAAAGCCAGGTCGAGAGCGCGGCTCGATGCGGATCAAACCGGTCCGCCTGGTTCAGTAACGCCAAAAAGACTTCCTGGGTAACTTCTTCAGCAACCAACCTGTCCCGGCTCATGCGTAGCGTGAACCGATAAACAAGGCCGCCATGTCGCCGATAGAGCGCGGCCATCGCCTCACCGCTGCCATCGAGTACGGCGCGGTGCAGCTCCGTATCGCTCTTTTCATCGATGTGCCGCCCGCTCATCAGCCGCTCAAACATAGGTATTCATGATTACCCCTGCTCGCTCAATAGTTCCCGCCAAATACCGGATGAGTCAGGAATAATGCTGTGATTGTGTAGTCGTTCGATTTTCGCTTTTTCTTCTAGTATTCACACCGCGAATCCTGCTACAATCCCACCCATATGCGGTTCATGTTTTAGGGTTTTCTCAGCCTTAAACCTTCTCGGAAATAGGCGTTGAGAAGCCATGAACTGCAACAGGAGAGAAACAGATGGGTTATGCGGAAGACCGTGCCAAAGCAGTAGAAAGCGCACTCAGCCAGATTGAAAAGCAGTTCGGCAAGGGTTCCATCATGCGCCTGGGCGCTAAAGACGCCATAGTGCCCATCTCGGTCATATCCACCGGTTCCATCAGCTTTGACGCAGCCCTCGGCGTGGGGGGCGTGCCGCGTGGCCGGGTTATTGAAATCTTTGGCCCTGAGTCCTCCGGTAAAACCACCATCACCCTGCAGATCATTGCCGAGGCGCAGAAAGCCGGCGGTCTGGCCGCATTTGTCGATGCGGAACACGCCCTTGACCCTGTCTACGCACGCAAGCTCGGCGTGGATACCGACAACCTCCTTATCTCCCAGCCTGACTTTGGCGAGCAGGCTCTCGAAATCACCGAAGCTCTGGTCCGCTCTGGCGCAATCGACATCCTCGTCGTCGACTCCGTAGCTGCGCTTGTGCCCAAGGCTGAACTTGACGGCGAAATGGGTGACTCCCACGTCGGCCTGCAGGCCCGCCTCATGTCCCAGGCCCTGCGCAAGCTCACCGGCACGGTCTCTAAATCCCGCACCTCGCTCATCTTTATCAACCAGATTCGTGAGAAGATCGGCGTCATGTTTGGCAACCCCGAAACCACCACGGGCGGCCGGGCGTTGAAGTTTTATTCTTCGGTTCGCATCGATATTCGCCGCATCGCCGCTGTCAAAGAAGGCGACGTCGTCACCGGTTCGCGCACGAAGGTCAAGATCGTCAAAAACAAGGTCGCAGCGCCCTTCCGCGAGGCTGAATTCGACATTCTTTACGGGGAAGGCATCTCACGCGAAGGCGATGTGCTCGACCTCGCCGTGTTGCACAATATCGTAGAAAAATCCGGAGCCTGGTACAGCTATGATGGCGAACGTATCGGCCAGGGCCGCGAGAATGTTCGCACCTTCCTCAAGGATCATCCGGACATCTTCAAAAAGCTTGACGCCCAGGTTCGTCAAAAGCTCGGCATCGGCGCGGCCAATAAGTCGGCTGAAGCCGCTCCCATTCCAGCCGTACCAGAAGACGGTCCAGCAGCAGCCCAGCAGGTCGTTCGCAGAAAGTAATCACATCCATTTGTGCCTACAGCGGCAGCCTTCTGAAGGCTGCCGCTTTTTACGCTTCTCGATCGGCCTTCAAACCTGCGCTGCTAGAATCCACTGAGTTGTGTCATCAGAAGTAAGCGAGTCATCCATGGGCGTCCAAGCCATCTATCCCGGCACCTTCGATCCGCCCACCAACGGGCATCTTGACCTCATTGCGCGCGGCGCCAAACTCTTCGAGCATCTTACTGTCGCCATCCTCAACAATCCTGTCAAAAATCCCCTCTTTACCGTGGATGAACGTGCAGAGATGCTCCGCGAATCAACACGGCAATTGGAGAATGTCTCTGTCGCCACCTTCGAGGGGCTTATGGTCGACTTTGCCCGCAAACGCGGAGCGACCGCTGTCCTCCGTGGTATTCGCGCTATCACTGATTACGAATATGAGTTCCAGATGGCTCTGATGAATCGACGCCTCGCGCCGGAGATTGAGACCGTCTTTCTGCAACCGGCAGGCCGTTATTCTTTCGTCAGCTCTCGCCTTGTCAAAGAAGTTGTCAGCTTTGGCGGCTCTATTGAAGGTCTGGTTCCAGCCAATGTATCAAAGCGCTTGCGCGGCCGCATCAAGAAGAGCGAAGGCAAGGGCTGAGCCCCATCTGAGCATTCTTCACCGGCTGCAATCGGACGGTCTTCTTCCGAATGGTCAGTCCCTCCGCCTTTTACCGTTGATTGTGAATGGTCTGACATCTACACTGGTCCGATGAATTCCAATCCTCGCCGCACCTTTCTCAAACAGGCCGCAACGCTCGCCGGCGCCTTCTCCGTGAATAGTCTTTTTAATCAGGCTCACGCAGCCGAGTGGCACGACGCCTCAGAAAAAGTGAGCACACTCAAGCCTGACCAGGTAGCCCAGAATGAAGACTACTGGTCTGTTATTCAGCGGTGCTATTCGGTGAATTCAAACATCATCAATCTCAATAATGGTGGAGTCTCGCCCTCTCCCATTGTTGTGCAGCAAGCGGTCGAACGCTACAACCAGCTCTCGAATGAAGGCCCGTCTTACTATATGTGGCGCATCCTCGATCAAGGGCGTGAGCCTCTGCGCGAAAAGCTTGCCGCGCTCGCAGGCGCTTCTCCTGAAGAGATTGCGATCAATCGCAACGCAACCGAAGCCTTGAACACCGTTATCTACGGGCTCGATCTTAATCGTGGCGATGAGGTGATTGGCACGCTGCAGGACTATCCCAATATGATCCAGGCCTACCGCCAGAAGGCGCAGCGCCAGGGGATTGTCTATAAGCAGATCAGCTTTGACTTTCCTGTCGAAGACGATGCGCGCATCGTCAAAGCCTATGAGGATGCGATCACCGACAAGACCAAAGTCATTCACGTGACGCACATGATCAACTGGGTCGGCCAGACCATGCCGGTGCAGAAGATCGCCGACATGGCGCACGCGCGCGGCATTGAAGTTGTTTGCGATGGAGCGCACTCCTTCGGCCTCATCGACTTCAAGATTCCCGACCTGCACTGCGACTACTTTGGCACCAGCCTGCACAAGTTCCTCTCCGCGCCCATCGGCTCAGGGATGCTTTGGATCAAGCGCGAACATATAGAGAAGATCTGGCCGCTCACCTGCAACGGCGAACCGCGCAGCGCCAACATCCGCAAGTTCGAGACACTGGGTACGCGCAGTTTTCCCATTGAGCAGGGTATTGGGGAGGCCATCAACTTCCATGAAGGCATCGGCAGCCGCCGCAAGCAGGAACGCATCCATTACCTGAAGAATTATTGGGCTTCTCGCGTACAGGATGTACCCAAGGTCAAGCTGCATACCTCGCTCAATCCCAAATACTCATGCGCCATTTGCGGCGTGAGCATCGACGGAATGACACCGAGCCAGCTCGAAACGGCGCTCTTTGACCAGTACAAGATTCATACCGTCGGCATTGCCTGGGAGAACATCAGTTGCGTGCGCGTCACTCCGCATGTCTATACCAGCATCGCGGATCTGGACAAAATGGTTGGAGCAATCCAGGCGATTGCCGCGAAGGCTTGATTCTTAAAAGAGTCAGCTGGCGACTCGTCTTATAACTTGCCTGCTTCTATCTCTTTGAGGCGGGCCTGAATCAGTTTTTTGATCAACGCGGTGGGGAGCGGTTTGTCGAGCGGGAACTGGAGCGCGCCCTTTGTGGTTGGGTACGATTTGAGCGCGTCTCCGAGTGTGGTGAGGACGGAGCCGCTCATTGGGTAGTAGCTGCAGAATTTCTTTCCGGCGGTGTAGCCGGCGAGACGGCCTGCTTTGGGCCCAGCGCTGCGGAAGGCGGCGACTCCGTAGCTGATCTCTTCAGTTGCGCCGGGAGCGACGGAGCGGATGGTTTCGCGGACGGTGAGCAGGGTGGTGCGGGCCGGTTCCGGAATTGCTGCGAGGTAGGCTTCTACCTCGGCGAGGCCGCTTTTGGCAGGCTTGATTGCTTTGGCCATGGTCACTGCTCCGCTGAAGATTTGGAAAATTGCCAGTTCCCTTATACACCGATCGGCAGTTGCCAAGAACAGTTTCCCCGCGAGCGGAGCAATTGAGTAGGCGGAAAGGCTCGGTATTGCTCCACGTGGAACAATTTCGGGTAGTGCGGAAAACCTCACAGATGCGCCCCATTTTAGGGAGCTTTGTGTTTAACGTGCTTAACTACAGTGACTTAGCTTGCCGGTGGGATTGCGGTCGCCGGTGCAGACCAAAAAATTCGGCATATGCACGTGCATATGCCGAATCATTTTCTCCAGGGGCGGCCCCTCTCCTCGGGGCGCGGAATTATCGCTCTAGCTTTCCGGATGTGCTGAAGGCACATGCGGCGTTCCAGGCAGCTGGTTTGGGATGCGGATGGAATATGAGCTGTGTCACGCGAGTCAAGGCCAGGCCGAAGAATTTTGCCGTTTCGTCGGGCTGCTTAGCCCAGGACTTTCTTAACCGCGTCCTTCAGGGGTGGGAATTCTGTTTTGACTGTGTCCCATACGATCTGATCTTCGACGCGATGGTAGGCGTGGCGCAGAATGTTACCCATTCCGCGAAGACCTTTCCAGTCAGGGCCGGGACAAAGCGTGTCTGCTTGATCACCCAGGCGATAGGCGGCTTCGGTGATGATCTGCACCTGGCGCTCTACTGCGGATTTCGTTCGGATGTCGGCCTTGTAGGAATCGAAGTCCACGCCGTTGAGGAACATCTCTATATGCTCGATGCTCTCCAGAATGTCGCGGAGGTGGTTTTCGGCATCCCTAAAAGGCAAGGACCGCCTCCTGAAGGACCCGGTTGCGCACTGATTCGCGCATCCAGTCGGGAGAGGACAGATCGACTTTGACGCCGAGCAGGTCAGCCAGGCGGCTCTCCAGATTGCCGACGGTGACCAGGGTGAAACGCTTCGATTTGTCGAATTCGGCGAGGAGATCCACATCAGAGCCGGGAGAAGCTTCGCCTCGGGCGACCGAGCCGAAGACGCGCAGGTGAACGACGCCCGCAGCCCTCAGCTCGGGGGCGTGCTCCCGCAAAATCACGATGACGCGGTCTTTCTCCATAAGAGAGACTGTGACAGAATCTACGCCGGCCCGCAATCCCTAACCAAGGCTGAAGCTCATCCTAGCCGCAAAAGCGCGCCAAGGACGGGACACCCTGATTTTCTTTGGTGCAGGAAATTTCAAGTACAAGGGTAAGCCGCCCGCCTCTCCTTATGAACCTTCAGCTCTTGCAAATTCTTTACGATATGCCAGTCTGAGTCGGTACGAATCGAGAAGGTTAATCAGGCAGAAATAGATATTTTTGTCTTCGCTCCTGGCCTTCTCCCGAGCAAGTTTCTCCAATTGGTATGGGACACTTACAGCGACATCGCCCTCATATTGAACGATTGCAATATCGATGGACTGACTCATTAGACGCTGGATCTGGTCGCCGTTTTTACCCATCTTCCCCGGCGTTAATGGGCCGGACTTGGCTGGGCCTTTGAGGGCGATGCCCGCTGCAACTCGTTTCTTACCTAGAACAAGATTCGTCGAATATAGGTCGAGGTTTTCCCCGCCCCAGTCTTTCAGACGCGCTCTCTCGCCGAGGATATTCTCGATACCTCGCTTGAAGGTGTCCTCTGACAGACGAGGCGGATCAAGTCGCTCTGGGACCTGCTCCTTGTCGATTCTTTTGACCCGAGCGAAACTGGCGATTTCGTCAATGGTTACGTGAATGGCTCTACCGCGAAAATACGCAACCGCAGGTTGAGCAATCACATTCTTTGAGGGGCGACGTTTGGTTGCCAAAGAGGCTAATTTCTTGGGGTTCCGCGCTAGCGTCAGTAGTTTATCCTTCACTCTGTAGACTTCAGGACGTTTCGAGTAGGTTAATGGATTGCCTTGATTCGGAGTCAGCAGTCCCTTATCCGAAAGCGCCTTCGCGGCCTCGCTCGCCATCTTCGCGCTAAGCCCCGTTTTAAGAGCGATCTCGCGAATCAACCATCGCCTCTTGCTGCTGGAATAAAGGGCGTCAAAAACTTGCCTGTTCTTTCCTTTGTAGCGAAGGGTTTGCGCCCAAGCTTCAAGGTTCTCTTCGCGATTTGACCAAAAGTCATTGACAGTTTGGTGACCCATACCGCCCGTCCTTTCCGATTGGCTCGATCAATGAGTTGAAATATTAACTCTTGGTCTTCTTCGGCAGCGGCTTAAGCATGTCGTTAATTGTTCCTTTAGATTTGCCGACATACTTGCATATCGCATCTTGAGTCATTCCAGCCAAATACATCTGGAATACAAGAGTTTTGAAAAGGAGTGTCTCAGTAGAAAGTTTTGCGTCATCCATTGGTCCTTACCTATTTACCTTTCTTTTTCTTACGAGAGCGGCGAAGAGCTACTGCGTTCGCAGTCATTCCGAAAATTTCAGCAATTTCCGGATTGGTCCACCCTGCGTTGATTAGGACATCAGCCCCCTGATCTTGTGGCATGTCCTTCAGTTGGATTAACAGCAGTGCCAGCATTACGCGATCTAAAAGCGGTTTTGTTCCATCAGTCATTTTCCTTATCTCCATCGGATTTGAGATTCATCCTCTTTTCCTTCCGAAGAGAAGAGAGGGTGACATTGACAGTATTGGGTGTTGTCCCAATTAGGTCGGCTATTTCTTTGGGCCCCATTCCTGCGATCGACAAGAGGCGGATTTGCTCACGTTGTTTCTTACCATTCACTAGACCTATCGCAGTGAGTCGGATCAAAATGTCAAATTTATCCGTGCTACCTGCTTTCTCTTCAGGCATTTTTCCCTCCTGGTTTGCGGTTCTTCGTCATTGCACTAACGTAGTTTGCTTTGCGACCAATCACCTTCCCAATATCAACTGGAGCTAGTCCGTGATCGACCAAAAGAGCTATTTGGTCGGTGATCGCTGGCAACTTATTCCTATCGACGGACAGGAGGAGGAGATGTGCAATTAAGTCCAAGCGTTTCTCAATGCGTTCAAGTCGTTCATCATCATTTGCCATGGTAATGTTGTACTTCTTCTATATTATTCAAGTCAATAAGGATAGATAAATAGCATTAGGCAGAAATAAATTTCGCATATCCAATTGCATTCGGAAACGCTTGGACTCGTCTGAACTTTTCCCCATCTCGTCTGTTGACCAGAACTAGTTGCCCGCTAATTCGAGCCTGATGTTTTGGCTGATGCCGCCCGTGATGCCTCCCTTGCAGACGATGAAATCGTTGATTATCTCGGGTGCTTCGGCCAGATTCTGGGTTGGGAATTGCGAGGAAATCTGTAAACTAGAGGTGATATGGCTACTTCTGTTTTGAGTGAGCGCAAGGTATTTGCTGACCGGATTGGTCGGATTGAGGTTTCGGCGACGATGGCTGTGGCTGCCGAGGCTGCGAAGTTGCGGGCGTCTGGTGTGAACCTGATGGATTTTGGGGCGGGGGAGCCGCATTTTCCTACTCCGCAGCACATCAAGGACGCGGCGATTGCAGCCATCGAGGCCAATTTCACGCGCTATACCGTGGTGCCGGGGATTCCGGAGCTGCGCAAGGCGATTGTGGATCGCCATGCGTGCGACTTTGGCAGCGACTACTCGGTGGATGAGACGGTATTTACGACGGGCGAGAAGCTGGCGCTGTTCAACGCCATCCAGGTGCTGGTGGAGCATGGCGACGAGGTGATTTTGCCGGTGCCGTACTGGGTGAGTTTCAAGGACATCATTCAGTATGCGGGCGGGGTGGTGAAGTATCTCGAAACCGAGGAGTCGGAGAGCTTTAGGATTACTGCGGCGGCGGTTGAGGCGCTGATTACTCCGCGGACGAAGGCGATCATTCTGAATTCGCCATCGAACCCGGCGGGGAACGTGATTGACGAGGCCGATCTGGAGCGGATTGTGCGGGTGGCGCATGAGCGCGGCATCTATCTGATTCTGGACGAGTGCTATGTGTACCTGAACTACGAGTCGAAGCCGGTTTCGGCGGGTAAGTTTGGCTGGGCTAAGGAGCACATGATCGTGCTGGGGTCCTTGTCCAAGACCTATGCGATGACGGGATGGCGCGCGGGGTTTGCGCTGGGTCCGAAGAAGGTGATTGCGAACCTGAGCAAGCTGCAGAGCCAGCAGACTTCAAACGCGACGAGCTTTGTGCAGAAGGGCGCGATTGCGGCGCTGGCTGGTTCGCAGCAGTGCGTGGAGGAGTTTAGGGCGGAGTTTAAGCTGCTGCGGGATTACATGATTGCGGCGCTGAAGACGATTCCCGAGGTGACGTGCACGGTGCCGGCGGGTGCTTTCTATGTGTATCCGAACGTGAGCGCGTATATCGGCAAGAGCGGGATCAAGTCGGCGACGGAGCTGGCTACGCGGATGCTGCATGAGGGGCACGTGGTGGCGGTGCCGGGCGAGGCCTTCGGGACGCCGCATCACATCCGGCTTTCGTATCCTGTGACCCGGGAGACGATCGACGAAGGCGTGCGGCGGATGAAGGAGTTTCTGCTGAGGTTGTAGCTACCTCGACAACCTGCGAGTCTTGCGAAAATACCCCACAAACGGTGATCTGGTTGTGGGGTTTTCGTTTGGCTTTAGTGGGCGGTGCCTTCTTTGAGGAAGCGGATGAGATCGCGGCGCTCCTGCGGCTTGGGAACGTGGAACTCCATATTGTTGCCGGGCACGAGGGTGTCGGGATCGGCGAGCCACTGCTCGAGAGATGCTTCGTTCCAGATGATGTGGGCCTGCTTCAGTGCCGGCGAGTAGTCGAAACCAGGCACAGTGCCGGAGGTGCGTCCGTAAACGGCTTGCAAGCGGGGGCCTTCGCGATCTGAGGTGATTGCGTGACAGCCGGTGCAGCGTTTTTCGTAGACTTCTTTGCCGCGGACGGCGTCGCCTTCGGCAGCGGGCTGTGCTGATGAATCGATCTCGACACCTCCGAATTCGCGAGCCCAGTTGGAGAGAGTTTGGATGTCACCGTCGGTGATGCGGGCGTTGCGGTGAATGAGGCGATACTGCAGCAGCGGCATCTGACGGGATTTGGTCTCTTGCACGATCTTGGCGATGAAGGTCTGCTGCTGAGCGGTGGAATAGATGTTCCACTGCGAGAGATTCATGGCAGCGCGGCCATTGAGCACATCGCGCTCCACGAGCCAGGACACGGGGGCGAAACCGGCGTAGAGAGGCACGTGTGTCTGCATGGAGTGGCAATCGGCGCACTTATCCACGAGGATGGCGCGGGCATCCGCGGGGATGGAGGAGTGGTCCAGGAGCGGTGCGATCACTGGTGGAAGGGTGAGGCCCGCATCGCCGAATGGGTGAATGCGGGCCAGGATCACGGCGGCCGTCAACGCGATTACGCATCGGAGGGCTGCTCTTTTGAGGCGGCTCACGACGGGTTCTCCAATGTGGAATCGACGATGGCGAGATGGCTGTGCCGGGCGATGTATTTCACTTGAGTAACGCCGAGGACGCTCTTCAGCTTGCCTGCCGGAACAACCATGGGGCCTGCTGTTTTCGCGGAGCCGGGTACGGGCTGAGGGAAGGCTGTGGCCATGGCGGTGTGGAAGGCTACGTTGCCTTCGACCTTCTGCACAACCTGGTGGATGTGTCCGTTGAGCACGGTGACGGAGCCGAATCGCTTGAGGTAGGAGAGGGCTTCGGCGCCGTCCTGGGTTCCCCAGCCCCACTCGGGATAGACCATCCACAGCGGGATGTGAGCGAAGATCACGATGGGTGTGGAGGCGGCGAGGCCGGCGAGATCCTGCTTGAGCCACTTGAGCTGGTCTGCGCCGAGGGTGCCCATGGCATCAATCTGGCGTGAGTTGTTGAGGCCGACGAAGTGCACGCCTTTGTGGGTGAAGCTGTACCAGCCGCTGCCCAGGGTTCCTTTGCCGAAGCGCTCGTGATAGAGAGCGCCGTCGTCGGTGGCGGTATCGTGCTCGCCGGGGACGTAGAAGGTTTCGCCAGCTTTGACGCCTTTGATGAGTTGCTGGGCGGTGTCGAACTCGGAGGCCTTGGCGTTCTGCGTAATGTCGCCGGTATGGAGCAAAAGGTCAGGCGTAATGGGGAGGCGATTGATCTTGTCGAGTGCCAGTTTCAGGGTGCCGGCGACGTCCGGATTTGCGGCCTTATTGAAGCCGATGTGGCTGTCGCTGATCTGCACGAAGCTGAAGCCTGTTTGAACCTGATCGTTGGCTAGTTTGCCTGCAGCTTTGGCCGTCGCTGCAAAGAGTTTGGAGGTGGGGACGCCGCCTGCCATGGTCCACAGGAGGCCGGTGCCAGCCCAGGCCATGCAGTTCAGGAAGCCGCGCCGGTCAATCGAGTCGATACTGTCGTGCAAGGGGATTGCGGATGGATTTTCGGGGTCAGGATTGCGGGATTCGACAGGGTTATGCGGGTGAGTATCGTTTTGCGTATGCTTCATGATGTAGTTCCTCTGAGAATGTGAACGGAACAGTCTTCGATTTATTCCCCTTGATTGCTGCTGCGATGGAATAAATTTGTCTTGGACCTGTTTTCATCTGTGAAGGGGAGAAGAGGCGAAGAAAGACGGATGGGTTGTTTTCGATGACGCTTTTGCCTTGGAAGCGCACCAGGCGTGAAGTTGCGCCAACGGCTTCTCTCTTTGAGGAGCTGGCCCTTCCATTGCTTCCTTCGCTCCACAATGTCGCGTTCTGGCTGGCGCGCAACTCAACCGATGCGGAGGATCTGGTGCAGGAGACTATTCTCAAGGCTCTGCGGGGTTTCGGGTCGTTTGAGCCGGGCAGCAACTTCAAGGCGTGGATCTTTCGCATTCTGAGGAACAGTTATCTAACCTCGCGCAGCGGCCTCGCCGCCCGGCGTACGTGGTCACTGGACGAAGAGTTGGAAGAGGCTGCGGAGTTCGGCTCTTATCCGGAGAGCGTGATCGACAGGCAAACGCCGGAGGTGAATCTACTTCGGCTTGCGGACCAGGCCGCGCTGCAAGCTGCGATGGAGCAGTTGCCGCCACTGCTGCTGGAAGTGATTCTGCTTTGCGATGTTGAAGAGATGCGGTATCGGGAAATTGCGAGCGTATTGGAGATTCCGATGGGGACGGTGATGTCGCGGATTGCGCGCGCTCGGGCTGCTCTGCGCCAGACGCTGGATATGCCCCGGCGAGAGGCACGCGCATGAGCGGTCATCTGACGGAAACGATATTGAATGCACTTGCCGACGGTGAGCTATCGGCAGAGCAATTGGTGGAAGCACAGGCGCATCTTTCGACATGTCCTTCATGCACGTCGAGCGCGCTTAGCCAGACGATGCTGAAGACCTCGATTGCGAAGGCCGGGCATCGGTATCGCCCCTCGTCTGAATTCGAGAAGCGCATGACGCGGTTGGCCTCTCATGCACTGGAGCCGGCAGCGACACGCGAGGCCGGGGCACACAAGTCGGGGGCACGCAAGCCTCCTCAACCGTGGCGGGTATTAACTTATACCGGCTGGACAGCCGCAGCGGTTCTATTGCTGGTATTTGCCGGCTTGTTTTCAATGCAGCGTGGAGGCCAACAAACGGCCTTCTTCGCTGAAGTCTGCGACCAGCATATTGCTATGCTGGCGGCGAATGCACCGCCGCAGGTGATCTCGTCGGACCGGCACACGGTAAAGCCGTGGTTTCAAGGCAAACTTCCATTTAGCTTCAATCTACCGGAGCATCTGCCGGGCGATACGACTCTTGACGGCGCCAACCTGACCTACCTGCGCGACCAGGCGACGGCACAACTGCTGTACAGCATTGGCCGGCATCGGGTTTCGGTCTTTGTCCGCAAGCGTGCAGGAGGAGCTGCGGTCTCCTACGGCGCGCTCAAAGAAGTATCAGGCTTTCATGTGGCAGGATTCAGCAATGCGGCGCTAGATGTGGTTGCGGTAAGCGATGTGGATCCCACGCGCCTGGCTGGTCTGGTTCAGCTCATCCAGCAGGTGCAGAACTGAGCATTGCCGAGGACCGGCAACGCTCCCGGGGTGTCCATGAACGAACATCCCTGTACGTGAGTGAACATCGGTCGAGCGCTGCAGTACCGCGGGGACAGGCCTAAAATCATTCGAATGAATGCGTTTGACGCCATTTTCGTTGGCGCGTGAATTGCTCTGTCGATGCAGGGATACGAGGTGCATCATGGGCAATCTGCTGAAGGATCTTCGCCAAGCAATCCGCCAGATGAAGAAGTCTGCGGGATTCACGGCAGTGGTCGTGATCACGCTGGCGTTGGGCATTGGCGCGAACACAACGGTTTTCAGTGTGGTGGATGCGGTGCTGCTGCGTCCTTTGCCCTACATGCAGCCGCAAAGGCTGGTTGAGGCAGAGTCCTTCTTCGACCGCAATACCGACGCCAGCAATCTTTCCTATCCTGATTTTCTGGATTGGCGGGCGCAAAATCGTACGCTCGACCACCTCGTTTCGTATCACGACAACAGCTATACGCTGACTGGCGTGGCGCGGGCTGTGCACGTCGACGCGGAGATTGTCTCTTGGGATTTGCTGCCCATGCTTGGGATCAATCCGGAGATGGGTCGCGGCTTCACTCAGGATGAAGAGAAGCGCGGTACGCGGGTAGTGCTGATCAGCAATGCACTGTGGAAGTCGCAGTTTGGCGGAGACAAGTCGGTGGTGGGCCGCACGATTCATCTCAGCGGCGATACGTTCACGGTGATTGGGGTAATGCCGGCAAATTTTCGTTTTCCTATCACTGCTCCTAACATTGGCGTGTGGACGACGATTGCAGTTGACGATCCTCCGACGGGCTCCCCGATGGGCAACCGGGGAATGCACTGGTTGAATGCCATGGGGCGGCTTAAGCCGGGTGTGACGGTGGCACAGGCAGACCAGGATATGAAGGCGGTGGCTGCGCACCTGGCCAAGCAGTTTCCAGACACCAACACGACGCATAATTCAGCCCGGGTTCAGTCAGAGCTGGATGCAACTCTGGGCAATACCAAGATTCTGCTGGTGGTGATTCTCTCGGCGGTTGTACTGGTGTTGCTGATCGCGTGCGGCAACATCGCAAACCTGCTGCTGGCGCGGGTACGAGACAGGCGGCGGGAGATTGCCATGCGCGCGGCGCTGGGGGCGAGCCGGACGAGGATCGTGCGCCAATTGTTGATCGAGAGTTTTGCGCTCAGTGTCGCGGGCGGCGCGGCCGGTTGTTTGTTGGCATTTGTGACTACGCCTGCGGTGTTGCGCCTGCTGGGCGACAGCGTGCCACGCGCGGCTGATGCTGGAGTCGATATGCCGGTGCTCGGGTTCGCTTTGCTGGCATCGCTGCTGTCTGGGCTGGTTTTTGGCGTTATTCCGGCCATTACAGCCTCGAAGACAGATCTGGTCACAACGCTCAAGACGGGGGGCCAATCCGATGCATCAGGGAGCGACTGGCTTCGCTCGACGGTGATTGTTGGGCAGGTTGCATTGGGTATCGTGCTTACTGCAGGAGCGGGCCTGCTTATTTCGAGCTTTGCGAAGCTTACGCATCAGGAAATCGGTTTCCATCCCGATCATCTCCTGACCTTCCGCTTTGAAACCCCGGATGCGCGTTACAAGACCACACGTCCTCAGTTTTATCGCGAATATTTTGAGCGGCTGCGTGCGCTGCCGGGTGTGCAGGCAGCCGCGGGAGCAATCATTCTTCCCATGACCGATGATGCCGCCGATGTTTCTTTTGAGAATCCCGAACACCCAATGCCGAAGGCCACGCTGCCGTCCGCGGATATCTCGATCATCTCCGGCGATTATTTCAAGACGATGCAGACGCCGCTCTTGAAAGGGCGCGATTTCAACGATGCGGATACGGTGGATTCGCCAAAAGTGATGATCGTCAACCAGGCCTTTGCGGATAAATTCTTTGCAGGCGAAGATGCTTTGGGAAAGAGCCTAAAGCCTGGCGTGGACGGCGGACTTCCGGGAGGACCGCCTCTGCGGCAGATTGTCGGTATTGTGGGCAACATGCATCGTTCAATGACCCAGCGGCGCGAACGCCCAGCGTACTTTATGCCGGCCAGCCAGCTTCCTGATTGGTGCTGCCTGATCTCGGTGGTGCGGACCACGGTTGATCCGCTGAGCCTTGAGCCCGCAGCGCGGCAACTGGTGACTTCGATGGACAAGGACATTCCGGTGACGGATGTGCGGACGATGCCGGAGTTGATGGCGCTGCAGCTCTCGCAGCCGAAGTTCGCCATGGTGCTGCTAGGCGCATTCGCTGGACTGGCGCTGCTGCTCACCGTGGTTGGCCTCTACGGCGTGATGATGTACTCGGTTTCACGGCGGACGCGCGAGATTGGCGTGCGGCTGGCTCTCGGCGCACAGAGAGCGATGGTGCTGCGGATGATCCTGCGCGACGCGGGCGTGTTGCTGGGCAGTGGCATTGCGTTGGGGTTGGCGGCCGCGCTGGCTTCAGGATCGGTGCTCAAGAGCATGCTCTATGGGACGGCTTCGCGAGACCCGCTGGTGCTGGCCGCGGTGTGTGCGCTGGTGGCGATCTCAGGGCTGGTTTCAGCGTATCTGCCGGCGTTGCGGGCTTCAGGGATTGAGCCGATGCAGGCGTTGCGCATGGATTGACGCACTTCTGTCCGGCGGCTATTCTGGCTGCGCATTCGCCATTCATGGGCATGGAATGCTGAAGCGAGGCCGCAATGCGTTCGAGCAAAGCAGGACGAACCAGCAAAGCAGGACCAACCGAAGAGCACGCGTGTCGGAGCGCTTGGTTTACATTGCCCGGTGATCTGCTCCGGGATCTTGGCTATGCGCTTCGGCAATTGCGTCGAAATCCCGGCTTTGCGATTACGGCTGTTCTCACGCTTACGCTGGGCATCGGAGCTACGACGGCCGTGTTCAGCGTGGCGTATGGAGTGCTGATCGATCCTTTTCCATACAAGGATGTGAAGATGCTGGTGACACCGAAATGGTGCTCCGCGCAGTGGCCCGAATGCCACTGGAGCAATTACTCGGCGGAGCGGTTTAACGAGATCGTGCAGAAGACGGATGTTTTCAGCGGAGTCTCGGCATCGACGATCAGCAACGTGGTGTTGACGGGAGGTTCGGAGCCACAGAGGCTGAGAGGAAACTACATTACTCCCAACACGTTCGATGTGATGGGCGTACAGCCTATGTATGGCCGTGACACGAGCGAAGAGGATGTGAAGCCGGAGCATGGCGAGGTCGTGCTGCTCAGCTACCGCTATTGGCAGGCGCATTTTGGTGGCAATCTTGCAGTGCTGGGCAAGGTGCTGATGCTGAATGGGCGAGCGCGAACGGTGATTGGGATTATGCCTCCGCGGTTCCTGCTGCGTGGTGGGGATGTGTATCTGCCGATCAATATGACGGTGCTCGATGCCGGCGGCGAAACAGTTGAAGGGCAGAGCTCGTTTGCGCTGGTGGCGCGCATGAGGCCCGGGGCGACGGAGGCCAGGGCGTCGGCTGAATTGCAGCTGGTCTTCGATGATTTCAGGCGGACGGCGCCGTTGATTTTCCCCAAGGATTTGCGTGTGGGGATTATGCCGTTTGACCAGATGTTTCAATCGGGGCTGGCGGGCACGCTATACCTGCTGCTTGGGTCGGTGATTGTGCTGCTGCTGATTGCCTGCGTGAATGTGTCCAGCCTGCTGCTGGCGCGGGCCGTGCAGCGGGAGCATGAGTTCGTGTTGCGAGCCGCGATTGGGGCTTCACGCATGAGGCTGATACGCCATGCTTTGGCGGAGTCGCTGGTGCTGGCGATTGTGACCATGCCGGCAGCGATAGGCTTTGCCTACGTGGGGTTGCAGGCGATGCTGCGCATCGTGCCAGTGGAGACGATTCCTGACGAAGCCGTAGTCACCATGAATATGCCTGTGCTGCTGGTATCGATTGCCGTGGCACTGTTGACCGTGTTGCTCTTTGGGTTGGCTCCGGCATGGCATAGCGCGAATCCAAGACTGGCCGCTGCACTAGGCGCTATCCGTTCCTCAGGAAGCAAGGCGCAGAGGCGGTTACTGAGCGGATTTGTCATTACTGAGATTGCGCTGTCGCTTGCGCTGTTGATGTTGGCGGGGTTGATGGTGCGTTCATTGATAACAGTTGAGAATGCGCCGGTGCCGTTTGAGCCAGATCACACGTTGCTGATGCGCGTGCCGCTCAGCAAGGATCGCTATCCGACAACGCAAAGCCGGATCAACTTTTATCGCGAACTGTTGAGCCGCGTGCAGGGCCTTCCGGGTGTGAAGGCGGTTACGGTCGACGCTGCGTATCCATTCCTTGACTTGTATGGAGATCATGTACAAATTGGCGGCTTGCCGGTTGACAAGCGAGCAGTGTCAATCCATCTGACAACTCCCGAGTACCTGCATATGTCGAACAGCCGAATGCTCGAGGGCCATTTTGTCGATACCCGCGAGGTGGAGGCCGCAGCCCATGACGCGGTGATCACGGAGAGCTTTCGCACGCGATATTTCAATGGGGAAAGCGCGCTTGGAAAGACGATTCATCTGCCGGAGATGCTTGCGGATGGGAAGAATAAATTTACGGATGATGCTTTCACGGTTGTCGGCGTGATGACGGATTTGCCGTTGTTTGCTGGGTTCCGAGAGCAGTTTCCGGCGATCGTGATGCCGTATACGGTAGCTCCGGTAGGGGCTTCGTTGCTGGTTTCAACCGAGCTGCCAGCCGAGGATTTGCTGAACCCGGTGCGCAAGATGATTTATGCGGTGGACCGGGACCAGCCGGTTGTGGATGCGATGAGCCTGCGCCAGATGCTGGATATGTATGGCTATGCGGGGCCACGATTTGCACTCGCGCTGTTTGGCACGTTTGCAGTGGCGGCGCTGCTGCTCTCGCTGGTGGGTGTTTATGGGGTGCTCTCGTTTGTGACATCGCAGCGGACGCAGGAGATCGGCATTCGCATGGCGCTGGGGGCTGGGCGCATGCAGGTGATGTGGATGGTGTTGCGGCAGGCGTTTGTGCTGGCGATGCTGGGGGTGGCGGCTGGATTGCCTCTGGCCTACTTCGCGGGACGATTTGCGAAGGATGAGCTGATTAACACTTCGCAACATGACGCGCTTGCGCTGCTGATGGCGATCTGCATTCCTCCGCTGCTGGCCGTGGCAGGAACGCTGCTGCCGGCGCGGCGCGCCGCCGGGATCGACCCGGCGCGGGCGTTACGGTCGGATTAATGCGCGAGCGGAAATATCCTGAACGAAGTCGTGCTTCTTGCGGAGATGTTCAGAACTGCTAGGCAATGCGTTGCCCGGTGGGGTAGGATAGCGTTTCCAAAACCCTGAAAGATGGGATATGAGAGGACGGATTCGTGAAGATTGATTTTCGCCCCGTAATTCTGGCTGGAGGAAGCGGTACGCGTTTCTGGCCCCGTTCGCGGCGTGCACGCGCCAAGCAGGTGCTGGCGCTGGATGGCGATCGTTCGATGTTGCAGCAGACAGTGGAGCGGCTGAACCCGATTGCCGGGCCTGCGCAGGTGTGGGTGATTACCAACGAGTTGCTGGCGGCGGAGATCGAAGCGCAGCTGCCGGGAGTTCCGCGCGGGCAGATTGTCGAAGAGCCGGTGGCGCGCAACACGGCGCCGGCGTGCGGGCTGGCTGCGTTTCTGGTCGAAAAGTCGAATCCCGATGCGGTCATAGGGGTTTTTCCTTCCGATCATGTGATCGGCGACGAGCCGCGTTTTCTGAAGATCATCGAGCGCGGGGTAACGCTGGCCGCTTCAGGTGACGTGATGGTGGTGCTGGGCATTGAGCCCACGCGGGCTGAGACGGGATACGGCTACATCGAGACCGGTGAGGAGGGTCCGAAGGATGGGCTGCATGTGAAGCGGTTTACCGAGAAGCCGAGCCGCAACCGGGCGGAAGAATTTATTGCAGCGGGTAACTATTACTGGAACTCGGGGATGTTTTTGTGGTCGGCGCGGACGCTGGCCAATGCGGTGCGCGAGCATCTGCCGGAGACGGCACCGCTGCTCGAAAAGATTGCAGCTGCGTTTGGCACGCCGGAGTTCGATGCGGTGTTCGCGGAGCTGTATCCCAAGTGCGAAAACATCTCGGTGGATTACGCGATCCTGGAGCCACGTTCGGCAAAGGGCGAGCACTCTTCACGGCTCTATTGCCTGCCTGCTGAATTTGGCTGGAACGATCTGGGTTCGTGGGAGTCACTCTACGAATATCAGGTGGAAACGCGACTGCGCGGGGACGGTGAAGGCAATGTAGCAGAAACCGGCGGGATGATCGCGCTGGACTCCGGCGACAACTACGTCTATAGCCCCAAGAAATTTGTGGCGCTGGTGGGCGTGCAGGATCTGGTGGTCGTGGAGACTGAGGATGCCTTGCTGATTACGCACCGCAAGCACTCGCAGGATGTAGGCAAGGTGGTAAAGGACCTTGCAGCGAGCGGGCGCGACGAACTGATCTGAGGGGAGAGATAGCCGCATGGTGGATGAGGGGAAGGCGATGGATGATCCCCGCGTCTACTTTGCGGCGGAGAGAACGTTTCTGGCCTGGATTCGCACCGGGCTGGGGCTGATGGGGGTCGGATTCGCGGTGGCGCGGTTCGGCCTTTTTCTACGCGAGATGAGAGCCAGCGAGATGCATGCTGGGATTCATGGAACGGGCCTCTCAGTCTATGCGGGCGTTGCGCTGGTGGCGATTGGCGTGGTGGTCAACGTGACGGCGGTGACGCATCATGTGCGCACAGTGCGTGAGCTGCGGGCGGGGACCTGGGCGGTGGGTGTCTCGCGGAATGCCGTGGTATTGGGGCTGGTGCTGGCGGCGGTCGGCGTGGCGATGGGTGTCTATTTGTTGTATCTGCGATAAATCCTTCGTCTTGGTTTCACAGTGCGAATCTTAGTGGTTTGGATTATGCAATGGCGGGCAATCTGACGTGAGGCTCTCAGGAGATCAGGGCGCATTCCGGTACACTGACTGGAATGGAGGACGAGCTAGCACGCATGGCGCATCCGGTAATCAAGTTTGGGACCGACGGTTGGCGAGGAGTCATTGCCAGCGATTTCACCTTTGAGAATGTGCGGACTGCGGCGACGGCTGTGGCTGCGTACCTGCATGCGCAAGACGATCCTGCGCAGAAGGCGGAGAAGGGCATCTGCATCGGGTATGACTCACGCTTTTTGTCGGAGGCTTTCGCTCGGACGTGCGCGGAGGTTGTGGCGGCTACCGGCATCGCGGTGAAGCTGGCGAAGGAGATTACGCCGACTCCGGCTTTGAGCTATGGGGTGCGTGCGCTGGGCGCGGCCGGGGGCATCATGATTACTTCGTCGCATAATCCCGCGCAGTGGAACGGTGTGAAGTACAAGGGGTGGTTTGGCGGATCTGGAAGCCCTTCGATGATTGCGGAGATTGAGTCCTACCTGGGTGCGTCGGTGCCAAAAGCGGCGACGCCGGCTGCGATTGAAGAGGTGGATTTCATTACGCCCTATATGGCGGCGATTGAGAAGTTTGCCGATCTGGATTTAATTGCCAAGTCAGGACTGAAGTTTGGTATCGACTCAATGTATGGCGCGGGGCGCGAGCTGCTGGCGGGAGTTTTTACCCGCATCGGCGTGGAGTTTACGCAGATTCGCGGGCATGTGAATCCGCTGTTTCCGGGAATCAATCCAGAGCCGATCCTGCCGCATATTCAGGCGTTGAGCGACGCTGTTGTCGCCAACAAGTGCGACGCGGGGCTCTGCACGGATGGCGATGCGGACCGCATTGGCGCGACGGATGAGCATGGCGAGTTTGTCGATCCGCACAAAATCTTCTCGGTACTGCTGGAGTGGGTGTTGAAGCGCAAGGGCTGGCCGGGCGATGTGACGCGGGCCTTTAACACGACTAAGATGCTGGACCGCATCTGCGCCAAGTATGGGCGCACGATTCATGAGCACGGCATCGGCTTCAAGTACGTGGTGGATTACATGCAGCAGCAGGAGATCGTGATGGGCGGCGAGGAGTCGGGCGGCATCGGCTTCCAGCGGCATCTGCCGGAGCGTGATGGCATTCTGAATGCTCTGCTGATTGCTAACGTGATGGCGGAAGAGAAGAAGACGCTAGGGCAGCTTGTGGCCGATCTGCAGGCTGAATATGGCGAGCATCAGTATGGACGCATCGATCTGCACATTGCGGATGAGATCAAGAATGGCGCGATTGCACGGGCCAAGGCTTTGGCTGTAGGCGACACGGCTTTTGCGGGGATGCCGATTCTGCGCGTTGAAACGCTGGATGGAGTGAAGTTTTATCTCGACAACCCAGAAGCGAAGACGAAGAAAAACGCAGCCGAGTCGTGGCTGCTGCTGCGGGCTAGCGGGACGGAGCCGCTGATGCGAATCTACTCAGAGTCTTGCTCGAAGGAGTCGGTGACGAAGCTGCTCGAAGCTGGGCGCGGGTTTGCGCTGAACGGATGACCTTGCTGCGGTTGTCTGCCTTATTGGTGCTGTTGAGTCTCAGCGCAAGCTATGGGTTTGCGCAAGCAATCGATAAGGACGACAAAGAGCCACTGGCGATTATTGAGTTAGGTGCAGCAACGGGTTGGAACGTCAAAGGCGGCGCAGCAGGGCTTGGTCCCGATGCTGCTGTCGAAGTGACACCGATTGAGAACTGGCTGGAGCTTGAGGCTGGCACTTCTGCACTCTTCAGCCGTAACTCGACGGAGTGGGACACCGACTTACTGTTCAAGAAGCCGTGGACGCTCTCGAAGACGGCGGAATTTATGTTCGGGATTGGGCCGGAGTGGGTTCATACCCGGGAGATGGGTAAGACGACCAACTCTCTGGCTGGAGAGGCTGCGCTCGATTTTATGTTCTGGCCTGCGAGGAAACATAAGTTTGGCTGGTATCTCGAACCGGCTTACGATTGCGGCTTTGGCCGTGGGCATGAGCAGTCGATTGGCATCAGCGGGGGCTTGCTGATTGCAATCGGGCGCCGGAAGTAAGTAGGCGAGATTGTGGAGGATCAAATACGAAAAGCAGATCCTTCACTACGTTCAGGATGACAACGTTTCTGGCATGAGCTGAAGGCTTTGGACACTAGACGCTGCGCAGGAATTTCAGCAGATTTTGGAAATAGATTGCCTGGTCGTCCCACATGCATAGGTGGCTGCCGTTGGGGCAGTAGGCGTTGGTGGCGTTCTGCATGAGCTTGGCCATCTTCTTCATGTCTTCGGGGTCCATCTCGTCGTGTTCGGCGCCGATGGTGAGGGCTTTGACTTTGATCTCGTGGAGGCGGTCCCAGCGCTCCCAATCCTTGAGATTGCCGGTGACGAGGAACTCGCTCTTGCCCTGCATCTGGACATAGATCTTCTGGTTTGCGTGGCGGAAGGCGCGGTCGACAGGCTCGGGCCAGGGCTTGATGCGGCAAATCATTTTGGGGTAGAGCTCTTCCATCATGAGGCGCTCGTACTCGGGGTTGTCGTAGTCTTCTTTGGCCTCGAGGGTGGTGAGCTGGGCGAGCTTTTCTGGCGAGAGCAGCTGCTTGAGAGCGGCGGTGCGCTTGAGATACGACTGCGTGCCGGCGGTCATGTTGGAGATGACCAGGCCGCGCAGGTGCTGCTGGTAGTTGAGTGCGTATTCGAGGGCTAGGATGCCTCCCCAGGAATGGCCGAGGAGGACGAAGTGATCGAGACCGAGGCCGCGGCGGACTTCTTCCACCTCTTCGGTGTAGCGGGCGAGGGTCCAGAGTGATGGATCGTCGGGCACGTCTGAGTTGTTGCAGCCGAGCTGGTCGTAGTAGTACATCTCGATGCCGGCCTGGGGCAGAAAGGACTCGAAGGCTTCGAGGTATTCGTGACTAAAGCCGGGGCCGCCGTGAAGAAGCAAAACTTTGATTGACGCATTGCCAGAGGCCGGGCCGAAGCGCTTAGTCCAAACTTTGTATTTGCCTCCCGCGACAGGGATCATGCGAATGCCGGCGGTGCGGATGCCGGGAGGGTTGAGTGCGTCTGATGGGCGCGGCGCGTCGTTCGGTGCGGGAGCTACATCATTGCTTGCCGCAGGAGCTGCTTTAGCGGCTGTACCGATCAGAGCCGCTGCCGCGGTGGAGGTGAGGAAGTGACGACGATTCATTTAACTGGTTCCTGATAGAGGCCGAGGATGTTGCCGCCGGGGTCGCGGAAGTGGGCGATCAACTCGGTGGGATGGAAGCCGAGCGGGTTGGTGATCTCGCAGCCGGAGGCCTTGATCTTTTCGATGGTGGCGCGGATGTCGTCGACCATGATGGAGACGATGAAGCCGGGATGGGGAACGGCTTTCTTTTCCGTATCGAAGGCGCCGCTGACTTCGCCGATGGTGTCATCGAACGAGACTGCGCCATCGCCACGGGTGCGGATACTCCAGCCGAAGATTTCACGATAGAAGTCGGCGGATTGCTGGGCGTCAATGGCGGGTAGCTCGATGTAGCAGATCTTGCCGTGTTTGCTGGTGTAGGTCATGGGGGACTCCTGCGGGTGCGGACAGGTTAGCACATGGCGATGGCGCGTGTTGATGGTTCCGGTAGCGACCGTTCGATTGAATGCCGCATCGAAATACGCATGACGCAGAAACGGATCGAACGCAAACCGCTGCTCAATGTATCGATGGGCCGCTGCACGGTGAGTTCCGTCGATACGCGCCAGATTACATTTGAGCCCGGGCAGGAGACTGGAAAGCATACGCATCCGTGTCCGGTGATTGGCTACATTGCCAAGGGTGCGGCTCTTCTTCAGGTCGAGGGTGAGCCGGTGCAGGAGTTGCCGCATGGCTCGGCGTTTTATGAACCGGCGGACACTGTAATTCTGCGTTTTGACAATGCTTCAGCAACCGAGCCGATGGTGTTCATTGCTAACTACCTGCTCGACGGGCAACCGGATCTGATCCGAATGTTGTAAGTATTGAGTTGGAGATAGAGCGGAATTCAATTCAGGAGGCGGGATGTATTTTCATATTTTTGGATTCAAGTGGAAGCCGGAAGCAACTGAGGCGCAGAAGGCGCAGACGGTGGTAGATGTGAAGGCCTTCAAGGGCGTGGTGCCCGGGCTAGAAGAAGTACACCTGGGGCACAACGAGTCGCCGCGCGGACAGGGCTATGTCTTCGCTGGGGTGATGCGGTTCACGGATAAAGCTGCCTTCGATGCATATTTTGTACATCCCGCACATGAGAGGCTGCTGGTTTGGCTCAAGCCGATTATCGATCCGGTGGAGTTTGATTTTCTGGCTCTGGATTGAGAACACTAATGAATGAACAAACCCACATCTACCGCAAAGTGCGGGCAGATGTGGGTTCGTCGAATTTTGTTGAGAAGCAGATCCTTCGCTTTTGCTCAGGATGACAACTTCTCCAGTTATTCAGGTTGAGTGCTATCCCAATTGAACGAGACGAACCTGGAGCAGATGAGGTATCTTGCTCAGGGCTTCGATAACTTCTGGATCGACGGGCGAATCCACCTGTACTACGGCCATGGCTTTGAGTGGTGCGTCGCTGTTGCGCTCACGTGAACGCTCGCGGCCTAATGCGAAGTTGGCGATGTTGACGCCTTGCTGGCCGAGCACTGTTCCGATGTTACCGATGACGCCGGGAACGTCGAGGTTGCGGCAGACGAGCAGGCTGCCTTCGAGCGGGGACTCGATATCCATGCCGTCAAAGGCCAGCAGGCGGGGTTGATCGCCGTGCAGCACGGTGGCCGAGCCCTTGGTTGACCCTGCGCCATCATGAAGCGTGATCGATAACACCGAAGCAGCGCCGCCGCGTATGCTTTCCTTCTTCTCTTCGTTGATGCGGATGCCGCGCTCCTGAGCGATGGTGGCGGCGTTAATGCGGTTGACGTGCTCGGATTGCGACAACAAACCCGCGATTGCCGCGTTGCGGATGAGGTCGGTCTTGCCTTCGCCCAGGCCGCCGGAGTAGGAGAGATGAATGCTCTCGATGTTGCGCGGCGCGGCCTGGGAGAGGAAGCTGCCGAGGCGGCCGGCCAGCTCGATGAAGGGCGCGAGTTGCAGGTATTCCTCGTGCGTGAGGCTGGCGACGTTGACGGCGTTCTGGACGACGCCAAGCTTGAGATATTCGCGCACCTGACGGGCTAGCTGGATGCCGATGGCCTCCTGCGCCTCGTCGGTTGAGCCGGCGATGTGCGGGGTAAGGATGACGTTGGGCAGATTGAAGAACGGCGAGTCTTTGGGCGGTTCGACGGTGAAGACATCGAGTGCGGCTCCGCCAACCTGGCCGGATTGCAACGCAGAGGCGAGTGCTGGTTCTTCGATGAGCTCGCCGCGGGCGCAGTTCAAAATGCGCACGCCTTTTTTCATGGTGGCGATGGTGCGCTCGTTGATGATGCCGGCGGTCTGCGGGGTGAGGCCGACATGCAGGGTGAGGTAGTCGGAGGTGGCAAAGAGCTCTTCGGTGGAGACGAGCTTGATGCCTGCTTCGCGGGCTACTGCGGCGGAGACGAAGGGATCGTGGCCGACGAGGTCGAGGCCGAAGCCGCGGGCGCGCTTGGCGACTTCAAGGCCGACGCGGCCCAGGCCGAGAATGCCGAGAGTCTTGCCGCCCAACTCCACGCCTTGCAGAGATTTTTTGTCCCACTTACCGGCGTGCATGGTGGTGTTGGCCTGAGGCAGCTTGCGGGCGAGAGCGATCATCAGGCCGAGGGTGAGTTCGGCGACGGCGATTGCGTTGGCTCCGGGGGTGTTCATGACGACGATGCCGCGGCGGGTGGCGGAGTCGATGTCGATGTTGTCGACTCCGACGCCGGCACGGCCGATGAGGCGGAGTTTCGGAGCGTGCTCCAGCAGCGCGTCGTCGACTTGCACGGCGGAGCGGACGACGAGTGCATCGGCGTCTGCGAGCGCTTCAGGCAGTTTGCCGGGCAGCTTGGCAACATCATCGTGGGTGAGAATCTGCCAATCGGGTTCTGAGGCGAGGACGGCAAGTGTTGCGGGAGAGACCTTTTCTGCGAGGACAATCTTCATCGTGGGGCCTTTGCTTGTGTATTCGTCGAAGTGAATGTTGTTTTGCGCGCAGAACATCTCAAAGATGCGGACCACGGAGGCCTGCGGCTTGCCTTCGCCCTGCTCGTACTTCCAGATGGAGTTGGGATGGACGCCGAGGTGTTCGGCCATCTGGTACTGGTAGAGGTTGAGCTGCTTGCGGGCGAGGATTAGTTTTTCGCCAAAGGTGAGTTCGGGCATTTGGGCCTTCTGTGGCTGTTGGTTGATCGGGCATCGTTCGAGAAGCGGATCCTTCACTTTCCACCCCAGCGACAAAGACCCGTCGCTGGGGACCCGGTTCGTTCAGGATGACAATATATTCACTGTGGAGATTTGTTATCCCACCCTTTCCGCATAAAACGCGAAAAGGATGGGGCACCCGACATCCTCGATGAAATAGGCGGGGTGCTAGACGATTGCAGGCAAGCCGAAGACTTCTTCGTGGATCTGATTCGGTTTGCGGTTGGCGAAGACTTCCTGGGCTGCGGCGAGTCCCTGGCCGAGCTTGACGGGCAGCTTGAGGGTGTCGCGGGCGATGAACTCGAGTGCGCCGAGCAGGGCGATGGTGTCCATGTAGTCGAAGAAGCCGAGGTGGGCGATACGGAAGATTTTGCCTTTCATATCGCCCTGGCCGTTGGTGATGACGGCGCCGAATTTCGCCTTGAGCTCCTTGACTACGGCGCCTGAGTCCAGACCCTCGGGGACGGAGACGGCGGTGGCTGCGGCGGCGGGTGAGGTCGGCGCGAAGAGGGTGAAGCCGAGAGCTACCAGGCCGGCGCGGGTCATAGCGGCGCAGGTTTCGGCGTTTTCGATCAGGGCGATGCGGCCTTCGGCGAGATTTCCGCCAGCCTGGCCTGCGATGTAGTCGAGGGCTGCTCCGAGGCCTGCGATGAGGGCGACGGAGGGGGTGTAGGCGCTTTCGCCGGCTTTCGCGGATTTTCGCTCTTTGCGGAGGTCGAAGTAGTAGCGGGGATTCTTGCTGGTCTCCATCGCGGCCCAGGCTTTATCACTGACGCTCAGATAGGCGAGGCCGGGAGGGATCATAACGGCCTTCTGGCTGCCGCCGATGAGGATGTCGATACCCCAGGCGTCCACGTCGAAGTGGGTGGTGCCAAGGCCAGTGATGGCGTCGACAATGAGCAGTGCCTGGGAGTTTGTCTCTTTCAATAGCGAGGCGATGGCGCGAACGTCGTGGCGGATGGCGGTGGAGGTTTCGGTGGCCTGGAGGTAAATCGCCTTGGTGTCGGGATGCAGGGTGGCCTTGACTTGTTCCAGGTCGAAGGTTTCGCCGTAGGGGACGCTGACCAGATCGACATTGCAGCCAAAGGCTTTAGCCAGAGCGACCCAGCGTTCGCCGAACTTTCCGGCGGAGAGAACGAGGACGCGGTCGCCGGGCGAGGTGAGATTGCTGACGGCGGCTTCCATGGCTCCGGTGCCGGAGGCAGCCAGGAGCAGGACGTCATTCTCGGTGCCGACGAACTCCTTCAACTGAGCCAGAACACGCGTGTAGAGGGCGCGGAACTCGGCGGTGCGGTGGTGGATGTCCGCGGCAGCCATGGCGAACTGTGCGGCGGGGAGCAGCGGGGTTGGACCGGGTGTAAAAAGGCGTGTCTTGCGGAACATGGTCAGTCTCCTGGGCGGCTTTTCGCCGACGACAATCACAGAATACACATAAATGTGATTTGTGTGTTCAAAAGAAAAAGAAGATTTGTGGATTAATTGACGCCGTGCCGAATGTGGCGTGGAATTGCGGAATGCCGTGGAAAAGTATTTCCGTAATTTTGGCTCTGTGTCTGTTATCGGCCGGAATGATGGGCCAATCAGCAAACGTGGGGATCGCAGATGGTGCGCTACGGCCTGATTCAGATGGTGATGGGCTGAGCGATGCGCTGGAGCAGGCATTGCTTGCGCAATTCGCACCTTCGTTGTTGATTGCCCGGCAGGACTGCTCAGGTTCTCCCGCGGAGTTTCGCCAGGATGCGCTGGAGCCGGAGCCGTCTGGAACAGATCGAACCCTCTATGGGCAGGTCTTTCCGGTGAAAGCTGCGGGGGAGCGGGCAAAGCCTGACGCAGGACAGGTGGTCGAAATTCACTACTACCATCTCTGGCGGCGCGATTGTGGGGCGCACGGACATCCTCTGGATGCGGAGCATGTCTCCGCCCTGGTGCGGAGGACGGGTTCGGAGCCGCCGGAATGGAAGGCAATCTACTGGTATGCCGCGGCACATGAGAACACAGTTTGCGATGTGAGCCAGATCAGCCGGGCTTCAACGCTGGGAGCCGAAGATCATGGCCCAAAGGTGTGGATCTCCCCGGGGAAGCACGCCTCGTATCTGAACGAAACGCTGTGCGACCGGGGGTGTGGTGCGGACCGCTGCCAAGCCATGGTCCCTCTTGAACGGGGCAAACTTCCCCAATTGATCAATCTGGGAGAGCCGGGGCATCCGATGAACGGTTCAGAGTTTATTGCTTCGAATGGCTGGCCGCTCCTGGAGAAGATGAAAACTTCGAATTTTCCAGCGGAAGCGCTGGCTCGCCTGGAACGGCTGCCGGAGACGGATATTGCGTGGTTCAACGAGGGAAGGCATCCGATGCAGCAGGTAATTGCGGTGAGCGGCTCCGCGGAAGGAGCGATTGCCCGCAGCGGTAACAACACCGGGACGGCGATCTCCGTCGCCGGTAGCCAGACGGGCGATGCGCTCTCGGCTGCCGAGAGTTCTACGGGGAACGCGCTACAGAAAAGCTATCGCAAGACCGCGCGTACCTTGGGGAAATCCGCGAAGAAGGTTGGGGGAGCACTGGGAGGCTCACCTAAAGCTGATATACCGATTGCTCCGCAGTGAATGGCTTGCGGCTACGGGTTCGGTGAAAGCTGGCGGATTGCAACATCAGTACAATCGTTAGGGAATCAATTGCGGAAAGAGATGGTTGACTGAGCTATGAGCGAGACGATTGAGACACGGGTAAAGGCAGAGACGATTACCGCGATGAAGGCGCGGGACAGTGAGCGGACGACCACGCTGCGGCTGATCACGACGGCGCTGAAGAACAAGGCGATTGAAAAGCGCGAGGAGCTTTCGGATGCTGAGTCGCAGCAAATCCTGGCGACGATGATCAAGCAGCGGCGGGACTCGATTGAGCAGTTCACCAAGGGCGGCCGGCCGGAGCTGGCAGCAAAGGAAGCGACTGAAATTGCGGTGATCGAGGAGTTTCTGCCCAAGGCGCTCAGCACTGACGAACTGAGTTTGATTGTGGGCCAGGTGGTGGCGCAGATTGCCGAAGGGGCCGGACAGAAGCCAACTCCGAAGGAGATGGGAACGGTGATCAAGGCTGTGCAGGCAAAGCTGGCGGCGGATGGGCTGAGGGCTGAGGGTCGGTTGGTGAGCGAGGCTGTGAAGGCTGCGTTGGCTTAGGATGCCAGTTGCGTAATGCGTGGGCAATGAGCGTGACGGCATTTGTGAGTCCCACCCTAGCCACAAAAACAAAGACGTGGCGAGGGTGGGGCACCCAGATTCGCCAGCTTGTTAGTTGCAGTAGCGGGAGATGAGATCAATGCAGCGACGCGAGTTTCTCAAGCATGGATTGGCTGTGGGTGCGACGGCTCTCGTTGGACGCGAGGCGGCGGGATTGCCGCTAGAAGCGATTGCGAAGCCGCTCGAAGAGTTTGGCTACGGCGATGTGCAACTGGCTCCGGGGCTGGCGCAGGCGCAGTTTGAGGCGACGCAGGATGTGCTGCTGTCTCTCAATGATGACTCGATCATGCGGCCGTGGCGGCTGCGGGCGGGGCTGGCCGCACCGGGTGAGCCGCTCGGTGGCTGGTATGACGAGAAGCCCCTGGTGAAGACCCCGAGCGGCGGCGAGGGATTTGCTCCTGGAGAAACTACGGGGCAGTGGATTTCGGCGCTGGCGCGGGGGTATGCGGCGAATCACGATCCTAAGACACAGGCCAAGCTGCGGCGGCTGCTGGAGATGTATGCTCCGGCGATCTCGGGCAAGTTCTACACGAATTTTCGTTTCCCTGCATATAACTACGACAAGTGGGTGATTGGGTTGATCGACGCGCACCAGTTTGCGGGCGTTGAGAATGCATTCCAATTGCTGGATCGTACGACGGACGCCGCGGAGCCGCATCTGCCGCCGACGGCGCTGGATCGCGATGAAGTGCAGCGCAAGTGGCGGGCTTCAATTGGCGAAAATACGACCGACGACTACACCTGGGACGAGTCGTACACGCTGCCTGAAAATTTATATTTGGCGGCGCAGCGCGGGGCGGGCGAGCGTTATCGCAAACTGGCGCCAAGGTTCTTATTGGATCAGACTTATTTCGATCCTCTGGCAGAGGGCAAGAATGTGCTGCCTGGCCATCATGCTTATAGCTTCTGCAATGCGCTGAGCTCGTCGATGCAGGCGTACATGGTGGGCGGCAGCGAGAAGCATCTACGCGCGGCGACGAATGCGCACGAGATGATTGTGACGACGCAGAGTTATGCGACGGGTGGATGGGGTCCGGATGAGAGTTTTCGCGTACCAAATACTGGTGCGCTGTACGAGAGCCTTACGAAGACCAAGCACAGTTTTGAGACGCCTTGCGGGAGTTATGCGCACTTCAAACTGACGCGGTATCTGCTGCGGGTTACGCGGGATGGCAAGTATGGCGACAGTATGGAGCGGGTGCTGTATAACACCGTACTAGGAGCGAAGCCTCTTCTCAAAGACGGGCACGCTTTCTATTACTCGGATTACAGCAATAACGCGGCGACTAAGTTCTATTTCGACGACAGATTTCCATGCTGCGCGGGAACGCTGCCGCAGGTGGCGGCGGATTACCGCATCCTTGGCTACTTCCACGACAGCGATGGCGTGTATGTGAATCTCTATCTGCCTTCGACGGTGAAGTGGACTGCAGCGAATGGCGCGCATCTGGCTTTGACGCAGTCGGGTGGGTATCCGCTGGAAGGACGCGTGGCGCTGGTGGTGAAGGCTTCAAAGGCTGCAGATATGGCGCTGCGATTGAGGATTCCGGGATGGGCCCAAAGTGGTGCGACCGATGCGGGAACGTCGATTCAAGTGAATGGCCTGCCGGTGAGTGCGCCGCTTTCGAGGGGCTTTGCCACGCTGCGGCGCAAGTGGAAGGACGGCGATCGCGTGGAGTTGAATCTGCCGCTGCCCATGCGGCTGGAGGCGATCGATGCGCAGCATCCGGATACGGTGGCGCTGGTGCGCGGGCCGCTGGTGTTGTTTGCGCTGACCGACGATGCTCCGCAGGTGACGCGCGAGCAGTTGCTGGCGGCGAAACGGATGCGGGGGCAATCGCTGTGGCAGGCGGGTTCGAGCGCCGGGCCGCTGCTGCTGACGCCGTTTACCGAGATTCATGAAGAGCGGTATCGGACTTACATGACGGTGAGTTAGAACGATAGCTCAACTTTTACTTTGGAAAATGTGGCATTCTTAAAGACCAATCGACTACTGAATATGTCGGGGAGAGGTTTATGCCAGGTGTGCCGCTGCCTCGCCGCCTTCGTCTGTCTGCTCCGTTGATTTTCGTTCTTGCGACAAGCTGCGTTGCCGCCTTGGGTCAGCAGCCAGCCGAGCGATACAAGGCAGCCCAAGCGGTTCTAAAAGCCCACATCGCTGAATTTGACATCCTGAATGACGACAGCCGCGAGGCACATGATGCGCTGGCGCAGATGTGGAATGCAGTTGGAGATGCGGTGATCGAGATTCTCAACGCGCAGCCAAATGCTTCGCCACAGGAGATTGACGGGCAGTTATGCCGGCAATTAGTTGCGGCAGCGGGATGCAATGAAGGGTTCTCGCCGCAACATGATGTGATTGTGTTGGGAAAAGATCTCTTTGCTGTCGCGGTTGCAACCGCGAATGGAGGGACTGTTCTCATTCTTGGACGCCATGACGGTAAGTTAGCGCAGCTATGGTCGCTGGCGACGGCGACGGTGACGCGCGAACAAGATCCACGCGATCTGATAGGAGCGTGGCGTTTGGATCGAACCGGAGGGACGTGCAGGGAAAAGGAGTCACTGCATAAACCGGGCAGTTGCGGACCACTCTATGCTGAGTTGGGGCTCCTTCCTCCAGATGGCCAAGGTCGACCTCGCTTTTATATCGATGCGGGCTATGAGCAGACGATGGGAGCCACGATTGGAAAACAGACGAGCATCTGGCGATGGGAAGGGGATCATGCTGAGCTGCAGTGGATCGATTGGTATGACTACATGATCGACCAGGCGTTGGGGACGAGCTTCGATAACGACAAGGGCATGCTGCATGTGGGGCAGAAGAGCGATTTCAAGACGATGTACTCGTGCGGAAGCTGCATCGATCGCGCGCTGGACCGGATGGTTCTGCTGACGAAGAACGGAGTGAAGGACTTGGGGGTGCGATCGCTGGCTCCAGAACTTGATCGCATCGATGAACTTTTTTCGCGGCTTCAGAAAGGGCAAGCAACAGTTGGTATTGCGTCATCCCAGGTGGTTGCATTTTTGAGGCAAGGAATTGCGGAAGCTAAGAAGGAGTCGAAGAAGATCGATCCACAATGGTTTTCGGTTGGGATGATCGATTCGTCGATGGTAAAGCTTACTGCGACGGGCGCGGATGTGTGCCTTGAGCCCGACGGTGAGTTAGGAACCTTGAATTTCACTTTGCGGCGCACTGCGGATGGCGGCTATTTCATCGAACGGGTTACTGCTCCTGCAGATGGTGCGGAGTGTGAGCGTGGGTTGTTCCTCCCTCTTGCGGCGCAGACAATGCCTCAGCAGAAGTAAAACGGGGGCCGTTTTTCCGTGGCTTGGCCGAATGGTTGCGATAGAGTCGAGAGACGCATCCGATCTTAGGATTCCCACGGAGGGAGATTGCCCGGAACTGAGCGTGGCCATGGTGGCGCGAAGCCGCAGTTACAGCGAATCCTCGGATTGACGTTTGGAATCGCCGTGATCTTTGGCGGCACTGTGGGCGTGGGGATTCTGCGGCTGCCGGGGGAGATTGCGGGCAAGCTGGGTAGTACGAAGCTGATTCTGCTGGTGTGGGTGGTGGGCGGAGTGTACTCGATGCTGGGTGCGATTTCGCTCTCGGAGGCGGGCGCGGCGCTGCCCCAGGCGGGCGGGTTCTATGTCTATTCGAAACGAGCTTTTGGTCCGGCTGCGGGCTTTGCGGTGGGTTGGGCGGATTGGATGATCAACTGCTCCAGCATCGCCTATGCGGTGGTGGCGGCTTCGGAGTATCTGCAGGCCTTGGCGCCGGGAATTCTGGGGCAAAGTACGCTCGTGCAGACGGTGGTTGCGTTGGGCCTGCTGGCATTGTTTTGCGGGCTGCATTGGTTTGGATTGCGGCTGGGGAGCGGCGTTCAAAAGATGACCAGTGTGGCGACCGGGCTGACGTTTGTGGCGCTGGCGGTGGCGTGTTTGTGGCATGGGAGGACAGCGGCGCATGGGATTGCTGCTATGGTAGGCAGACCGCGCGGCGCAGGCATGCTGGGTATGCTGGTGCCGGTGATTGCGGTGCTGCCGGCGATTGTGGTGGCGTATGACGGATGGTATGAGGCGATCTACTTTACTGAAGAGGACAGGAACGCGGCCAGGAATCTACCGCGGGCGATGATCGGCGGAGTGGTGCTGATCACCGGGCTTTATCTGTTGATGAATCTCTCCTTTCTGCATGTGCTTTCAATTCCGGAGCTGGCAAATTCAAAGCTGGCGGCGGCGGATGCGGCGCGAATCGTTTTTCCGGCATGGAGCGGAACTTTTGTTACGGTGTTATCGCTGTTGACGCTGCTGAGCCTCACGAATGCATTGTTGCTTGGTGCGCCTCGCATTTTGTTCGCGGTGGGGCGGGATGGGCTGTTTCCGAATGCGGCGAAGGTAGCTGCTGGCGGGACGCCGCGCACGGCTCTGCTGGTGACAGCGGGGATGGTTGCGGTGATTGTGCTGAGCGGGCGGTTCGACGATATCGTTGCGATGGCAGCGATTCTGATGGCTGTGACGTACTGCGTGAATTATGTTGCGGTGATTGTGCTGCGGATGCGCGAGCCGGAGATGGCGCGGCCCTTTCGGGCGTGGGGTTATCCATGGACCACGGGTCTGGTGCTGCTCGGGTCGGCGGCGTTTCTGATTGTGGATGTGCGGCAGGATACTGTGAGCGCTGTTCGAGCGGCGGTGTTGCTGGCGGTGGCTGCGCCGGTTTATTGGTGGATGCGGCGAAAGGTTGCTGTGGAAAGCCTATAAAGAACGATAGATAGGGAGTATCCCACCCTTGATGCGATAAAGCTGCATCAAGGATGGGGCACCCGCTTTGTTTTGATTTGAAGAGGAGAACGGATTTGTTTACGCAAGCGATTGTGCGAGTGCCGGGAAGCAATTTTGCGGACGGACTTACTTCGGTTGAGTTAGGCGTGCCGGAGTATGAGTTGGTGATGCGGCAATGGGAGGATTATTGTGGCGCGCTTTTATTTTGCGGGCTATCAATAACCAGGCTCGATGCTGATCTGACGTATCCCGATTCGACATTTGTCGAAGATACGGCGGTCATCACGCCGCGTGGGGCGATGCTGACGCGACCGGGTGCGGAAAGCCGATCTGGCGAGGTGGCTGCAATTGCCGGGACCGTGCGGAGTTTTTATCCCGAAGCGGCGGAAATCACGGTACCGGGAACGTTGGATGGCGGGGATATCTGCGAGGCTGGTTCGCACTTCTTTCTTGGGCTTTCGCATCGCACGAACGAAGAGGGCGCGCGGCAACTGGCGGAGCATCTGGCGAAGGAGGGATATACCTCTTCGTTGGTGGATGTTCGGGGGATGACTTCGATCCTGCATTTGAAGAGCGGGATTTCTTACATTGGCCCCGGGCCTGCAGGTGAGAACACTTTGGTAGTGATGGAAGAGATGGCGGATTGGCCGGAGTTTGCGGGATTCGATTTGTTGCGGGTTTCAGTGGAAGAGAGCTACGCCGCCAATTGCGTGCGGGTGAATGATCGCGTGCTGGTGGCGGCTGGATATCCGGAGATGACGGAAGAATTGAGGCGGCGGGGATACGATCCGCTGGTGCTGGAAATGAGCGAGTTTCGCAAGATGGACGGCGGGCTTAGCTGCCTTTCGCTGCGGTTTTAATCCTTGACGGACAATCTAAACTCAGCCCGAGCATATCAATACGAATCACTCCCGCACAATTTTTACAAAGATGCCGTCGGGGAGCTCACCGTTGATGAGGTGGACCACTCCGTTCTTCACGAAGCCTTCGAGAACTTGGCGTTGTTGCGGTGGAGCGGCTGGCCGCGGCGTGGGTTTACTCGATTGCCCCGTTCCAGATTGTCTCGATAGTCCGACTGGAGCGGCGGGGATGGAAGGCGTGCGGCCCATGCCGCGGTCCATGGCGTCGTTGGCGAGCTGGTCGGCTTCTTTGTTGCCGCCGCGCAGGGTGTGCTGAATTTCGAACTTTTCAAGCTGATTGGCCCGGCGGCGGGCTTCTTCCCAGAGAGGGCGCAGGTCGGGACTGTTGACCTTATATTTGCCCTGCATCTGCTTGACCATTAACTCAGAATCGGCAACGACGCGGACCCGAGGTTTCTTGTTCTCGATGCACCAGGCAAGGACTCCGAGAAGGGCGGAGTATTCCGCGTAGTTGTTGGTGCGTTTGCCCAGGTATTCGCTGAGGCGGGCGAGTACGCGGCCTTGGCTGTCTTCAATGACCGCGCCATAGCCGGCGGGGCCGGGATTACCGCGGGAGCCGCCGTCGCAGTGGGCGATAAGGATTTCGTTGGAAGAGGCCGGCCCAGAGGGGAAAAGGGGGGTGGAGTTCATCGGGATTAGTTTACCGGGCAAGGCTGTGGAATGCCTTGGATGGATGCTCGAGGAAAAAGCAGATCCTTCACCGCGCTCAGGATGACAGGTCCTGTTTCAAACAAATCCTGTTCCAAACCGTCGGTCTGGGATGTCGCTCCGTTCCGCGTGAACGGAGTTGCTTACCAATGCGACGGCAGAAAGTCTATTGGATACGCAGTTATCGGCTTATTCGCACTCGCTTTGTTGGGGAGAACAGACGTATGGCGACAGACGCAGTTCCTTTGGCTGCTCCAGTGGCTACAGCATGGCCACATGCCTTGGGCGTACAATCCAGGGCAGGTATGGGAACGACTACCACAAGCGATGGACGGGCGCGCGGGCAGGCGAAAGATAACAGCCAGCTGAGCAACGAAGAGCGCCTGCGAGTCCGCGCGACTGAAATGGACCTGATCCGCGATGCGCAGGCAGGTTCGCGAGCGGCTTTCGATGCGCTGGTTCGGCAATATGAGCACCAGGTTTTGCGGCTGGCCCTCCACCTGACCGGCAGTGAACAGGACGCGGAAGACATTTACCAGGAGGCCTTCTTGAAGGCTTACCGGTATCTTGGCAATTTTCGCTTCGAATGTTCTTTCTACACATGGATTTACCGGATCGTGACCAATCTTTGCCTGGATCAGCTACGGCGTCGGAAGACCCGGCGCGAGGATTCGGCGGTGGCTGTCGATCATTCGGGGGATGAGATCGACCTGATGGCCTCGGTCTCCGATGACCGGGCATTTTCAAATCCCGGGAAAGAGCTGGACCGGAAGGTTCTGGGAGCACGGATCCAAGAGTCTCTGGAGACGTTGACGCCGCGCGAGCGGATGGTATTTGAACTGAAGCATTACCAGGGATTGCGGCTGCGAACGATTGGCGAGATGTTAAACACCACGGAAGAGACGGCCAAGAATACACTTTTCCGGGCGACAAAGAAATTGCGCAGTCAATTGGCCGGAGTTCGATAGGTAGTTGGGAAGCAGATTGCCACGGGGCGCGGATGCGTCGACAGATGGTGACTGCAAGTGAACCAAAACACATTTGAGGCAAACAGGACGTGAGCATTATGAGTTCAAGCACACACTGTGCGGAAATCCACGAAAAGCTGGTGCTGGCGGCTTACGGCGAACTGCCGGACGATCAGGCCCATGCGCTACATCTGCACCTGGCTGGCTGTACGCCATGCCAGGAGGAGCATGAGCAGCTGCTGGCCCTGAAGACGCTGTCGGCCGCTTATTCAGTCACCGAACCCAGTCCCAATCTGGTGGCGCGTAGCCGGACGCGTCTTGAAGATGCACTGGATGCCTTGCCGCCGAAGCGGTGGTATGACCGTCTGGCCGACTGGATGACTCGTACGGCGGCTGGACTGCAGGCGGCTCCAGTAGCGGCATGCCTTCTACTGGTGGCCGGCGCGGGACTGGGCAGCCTGGGCGGATTTGAGTTTTCACAACGCCACGCGGTGAGCGCCGCTGCGAATGCGGCGGTCGAGCCAAAGGAAACCGCGGGGAGTCCGGTTAAGAAAACAGCAGCGCCGATATCCGTGGGCGAGGTTGCGAGCGTCTCGGGGATTGTGCGCCGGCCGAACTCGGATTTGGTCGAGGTGAGCTATAACCAGGTTGAGCCGCGCCGCCTGCAGGGAACGCTTGAGGATCCGAAGATCCGGCAACTGCTTATGTTGGCTTCGCAGAATGCCTCCAGCCCTGGGGTCCGGGATGATTCGGTGGGATTGCTGGCCGCGGCGTGCCGGTCTGGACAGGGATGCGCGGATAAAGGTATTCCCAACACCGACATCCGCGATGCGCTGATGGTTTCACTGCGCTATGACCGCAGTTCGGCAGTCCGACGGAAGGCGCTGGACGGCCTGGAGCCTTTTGTCGCTGAGGACATGCAGGTTCGGAACGCCGTTCTCGAGGCGCTGCTGAACGATCCCGACGCGCAGATTCGATCCACGGCGATCTCGATGCTGGAGCCGGTCGATGCAGACACGAGCGTGCGGCAGGTGTTGTCAACGGTGGCGCTTTCGGACCAGAATTCTCATATTCGGAATGCCTCCCGGCTGGTTCTGCGGCGGGTTTCAGAAATCCAGTAGAAGCCTTTTCCTGCAAGAAATTGTTCAAACACCGGCTTACTTCAGGGTAAGATCGACTCACATTCCGGCAACCGCACCGTCAGACAGAGTGCGGGTCGGATAGCGAAGCATCCGCGGGAGACACAGAAAATGAAGTACTTTTCGAGGCCGTACGAAATAAGACCGTCCCAAATCAAGCGGAGAGCCATCCCGATTATTGCCCTGGTTGTCGCTTGGCTTTCGGTTGGTGGCGGGGAGCCGCAGGCAGTTGGTCAGGGCACCCAGATATCCGAAATGTGGCAGCAGACTTTACTGCTCTTGCATTCGCGTTCGCAGGGACTTTTAGGTGTATTCGTAGGGGATGTGGATCAGGAGCGGGCACAGGCACTGCATGTGAAGGATGGGCATGGAGCCGAGATCACGATTCTGGATCACGATGCTCCGGCTAGTAAAGCCGGGCTGAAGCTGCATGACGTCATCGTCCAGATGAACGGCGAGACAATCGAGAATGCCGAGCAGGTTAGGGCGATGCTGCGTGAGACACCGCCGGGACGCAAAGTGCAGTTGGTGGTGAGCCGTGACGGAGCGCAGCAGACTTTTACCGTACAGATGGCGGACCGCCGCAAGCTGCAGGAAGATGCCTGGGAGCAGTTGGGAACCGCGGGTGTGACGTCCACGCCGGCGCAGGGATTCATGGCCGGCGGAGGCGATGTGCCGAGCGGCTTTCACATGCCGTTTGTGAGCGGCTCACTGCATGTGGGCGTAATGGTGGAACCGCTGACCACGCAGATGGCTGACTTTCTCGGCGTATCGAGCGGAATCATGATCAAGAGCGTGGCCCACAAGAGTGCCGCGGATGTAGCCGGGCTGAAGGCGCATGACGTGATCCTGGCAATTGGCGGCGAGCAGGTGGTGACATCCAGCGATTGGGAACGGTTGCTGCGGTCGAGCGAGGGCAAGCCGGTGCAGGTCGAGATTCTGCGCGACCGGTTGAAGCAACTTGTGCTGCTGCAGGTAGATGGAAAGCGGCATAAGGGCTAGCGTGGAGTGTAAAGTGTTAAGCCCGAGGGACGCCGCGATGGCGTCCCTTTTGCTTGGCGCTTGAGTGGTCGGTTGATGCCGGGATGTGATTGAATAGTAAACATGGCAACTCCCCGTAGGATGACGGCGCAGGGGCGCGCAAAGGCTGCGGCACGCAAGGTGCGCGAGCTGGCCCTGGTGGGCAAGGCACTGGCGTCGACCGGGCATCCGGTGATGGCGCAGATTGTGCCGGCGCGCTTTTGCAACCTGTCGTGCGCGTATTGCAATGAGTACGATAAGGTCTCCGCGCCTGTCGCTTTGGACGAGATGGTCCGGCGCATCGATCACTTGGGCCGTCTGGGGACGAGCATCATCACCATCTCCGGCGGCGAGCCGCTGACGCATCCTGATCTGGACGACGTGATCCGGCGCATGCGCCATGTGGGCGCGATGGCCGGAATGATCACCAACGGCTATCTGCTCAATATCGAGCGCATCGAGCGGCTGAACAAGGCGGGCCTCGATCACATGCAGATTTCGATCGACAACATCAACCCCGATGATGTGTCGAAGAAGAGCCTGAAGGTGCTGGACAAAAAGCTGGAGATGCTAGCCGAGCACGCCGAGTTTCATGTGAATATCAACTCGGTGGTAGGCGGCGGCATTCAAAACCCGAACGACGCACTGGTGATTAGCAAACGCGCGCTGGAACTGGGTTTCAGCAACACCATCGGTATCATCCACGATGGCGATGGACAGTTGAAGCCGCTGAAGCCTGAAGAGGCCAAAATCTACTTCGAAGTGCGGAATCTTGAGCGCCGGAATTACTCACGCTTCAACCAGTTTCAGGAAGCGATTGCGCAGGGCAAGCCGAATGACTGGCGCTGCCGGGCTGGTTCGCGGTACCTGTATATCTGCGAGGATGGGCTGGTGCATTACTGCTCGCAGCAGCGCGGCTTTCCGGGCGTGCCGATAGCGGAGTACACGACCGCTGATGTAAAGCGAGAGTTTCTTACTGCCAAAGCCTGTTCGCCTAATTGCACGGTTAGCTGTGTACACCAGATCAGTTATATCGATCACTGGCGCGCGCCGCAGACGAGTACTATTGCGCCGGGCGGCCATGCTGGGGCTGAGGCGCCGGGGCTGGTTACGATTCAGGGTGCTAGCTAGGCCCGTTACTTCACTCGATTATTGGTGAATTATTCGTTCGCAATGTCGGAACTCATCAGGGGATGAATTCCAGTGTGCGAATGGCGACTTTTGCGCCTGACTGCATGCGCGATGAGTCGGGGACGATGACGAAATCGATCTGGTCGAACTGGTGGATTCGGCGCTGGACCGGTCCGCTCTGAATGGGGATCGAGAAACGCAAGGTCTCATGCGCTGCCGTCGAATTTCTTGAATTCGCATTGCTCGAAATTGCCCGCTCCCCGAGTAGCAGCGAGGGTTTGCCTGGAGAGGCGGAGTCGGTCAGCATCACTCCCATGACGATCGAGCCGGGACGGTCCTCGCGGTTTTCGACTTCTACATCGACTTCGCGGCAGCACTCGATGGGCAGTGGCATGCCGAGATGCTGGTGTGCCTGCATGAGGATCGGGATCGACAGAACGGAGTGGATGTTGGCGGTCAGAGGGCTGGTGCGGGCGATGAAGGCTCCGGGGCCGGGGTCGGAATACGGTGGCTGGAAATACCAATACTCTCCATCGAACTGGATGACCATGGGTTTGGTCAGGCGAGCGGTATGAAGGATGGGCTCTTTCGTCCTCGGGGCGATGAGTTGCTGCTTCAACGGTGCGGTCAGGAGGATAACGCTGACATGGCCTCCCGCGCCCGCGTGGGGCTGGATGTCATGCTTTTTCTGCAGGTTCTTTGAGTCGGCGGTGTGGTGCCGATGGGCGAGGTCGAAGCCCGCACCCCATTGCTGAATGTCGTGGCGCATTCCGATGAGCATGGCCAGCATGGTGATAATCAGGGCGGGGACTGCCGATTTGGCCTGACGCAGGGCAGCTGTGGTGATTTTCCGGATGCTTCCAGGATGAGCAGCCGGAGTGCGTGCCCAGGCGAATGCGAAAGCTGCTGAAGCCAGAAAGACGCAACCGGGGAAGAGCCATCCGCGCGCGAGTACAAGCGCTTCGCCGAAGATGCAGACAGCGATGGCGGGGCCGTACCACTCCGCGCGGGCCGTCCGCAGGGATTGGGCGAAGAGCTCCTGTTGAAGCGGCTCGTCAATCACTGGCACCGGTGCCGAGCTTTGATCGAGGGCGGCGGGTCCGGTTCGCCGAAGCGAAACGGCGAGGACTGCCGCTCCGGCGGCGGCAACGGCGGGAGCCCAAGCCGAATCCTGCCGGGAGAGAAGGACGATAGCTGGAATCCACACCCAGCCTGCCGCAGTGCTTTGCAGCAGGTCTGCGAAGCCTGGGGCCAGGCGGGCACGGGAGCGTATCCAATAAACGTAGCTGCCAGTTATGCCGGAGAGCGCTGCGAGGGTTAAATAGGCCCCGGCGAGGAGCGCGAGCAGCAACTCTGGCGTGGCGGCCTGCGGAGTACGGCAGAGAAGAATAGCCGCCGTGAGCGCAGCCAATAATCCCGCGAAGACTGCGGCCCAGAGCGAATACCTCTGGCGGTCAATCTCGTTTAAATAGCCGGGTTCAGAGTGAACCTCGAACATAATCTGGGATGATAGCGGAAAAAAGCCGAAGTGAGAACACTGCGATGCAAGCGGAGGCTGATCCGAAGAGGATTCAAATACCCGGCCATGTGAGTTGCAATGTGAATTGAATTACTTGCTGGCTTTGGTATCCGCCAGTGCCTGGTCGATTAGCTGGAAGAGCTTAGTGCGGTCGACTACTTCTACGAAGGGAGCGCCTTTAGATTGGCGGGTGGCAACCCAGATAGTCGGAGTGTGTTCGATGCCGACGCGCTGGCCTAACGCGTAGTCGGCTTTGACCTCGGCGGCCAATTTGCCCTGAGGGTCGAGGGCGAAGGGCAGGGCGATCTTGTGATCGGCGGCGAACTTCTCTGTAAACTGGCGCAGGACGTCGAGTGTAGTGATCGAGGTCTGGCTGGCGAAGACGGCGTCGCGGTATTCATCGCCCAGTTTCTTCGCTTTGAGATCGAACCAACGGGCGTTGACGGCGGCCTGAAAGCTCCACGGATGGAAAGAGAGCGGGAAATCGTGGCGCACCCAGGGAATATTGTATTTGGCGGAAGCCTCACGTAGCAGCGGATTGGCGTTGGCGCAGTCCGGGCATTCCATGTCCTCGAATTCAATGATGGCAACGCGGGCTCCGGCGGGGGGAATGAGAACAGCTGCGTCGTGAACCTGTGTGGTTGCCTGCGCCTGGGCGCGCGAACCGATAGCTAAAAGAGCGGCGAAAACGATCGATGAAAGGCGCATATGTGTTAGACGGTGTCCCCACTGCCATTGTAAACACAGGGGAATCCGGGAAGATGCGTTCAGTCGGGGAAACACGTTTCCTTCACGCAGAGCCGAGGCAAAAAAAGAGAGCCACAGGAGCTACTTGCCGGTCTTGGTGTCGGCGAGGGCCTGATCGATGATCTGGTAGAGACGATTGCGGTCGATGACTTCGATGAAAGGCGCGCCTCGGGATCCGCTGGTGACGATCCAGATGGTGGGGGTGTGTTGAATGCCAATACGTTGGCCTAATGCGAAATCGGCTTTGACGGCAGCGGTGAGAGTGCCTTGCGGGTCGACAGCGAAGGGCAAGGTGACCTTGTGGTCGGAGGCGAACTTTTCAGTGAATTTGCGCAGCACATCGAGCGTAGTGATCGATGACTGGCTGGCGAAGACGGCGTCACGGTAGTCATCGCCGAGTTTTTTGGATTTGGTGTCGAACCAGCGCGCGTTGACTGCGGCCTGCATGCTCCAGGCGTGGTAGGGAAGCGGGAAATCATGGCGCAGCCAGGGCAGGTTGTATTTGGCTGCGGCTTCTTTCAGGAGCGGATTGATGTTGCCGCAAACCGGGCACTCCATATCCTCGAATTCGTAAATTGCGACCCGGGCCCCAGCCGGCGGTTTGAGGGCGCCGGGATCATGGACTTGAGTCGCGGGCTGCGAGGCTGGTCCGCCGAACTGGGCATGAGCTGATGTTGCGGCTAGAAAGACAGCAATTACGAAGGCTGGAATCGCGAAGCGGAAGATATGAGAGCGGCGCATAGGCTTTTGGACGTTGTCCTCGAAGATATTGTAACGGCGTGCCGCACGATCTTATCGGTCGTGATCCTGTTTGCGTGCGGCCATCCACCGCCTCCACTTATAGTCGGCGAAGAACGACAGGGCGATGAGAGTGAGGACAGCGATGCCGAGAAAGAGTTTCATGGCTGGGGATAGGATCGCATGGAAGCGACCCGGTAGCTAACAGATGAGCTGCATCGCGTTTATGTTTTATTGCTTTCGGCATCTGAAGGAGCGCCCATGCGCGCATAACCGGGGTGGACGCCGGGCTGAAGGCCTTCCTGAGCTGCGATGCGGTTGAGGAATTCGGTGAGCTTCGAAATCTCTTCAGCGCTGAGGCAGGCGCAGAGATCAGCCTGGTGCTGGCGGGCAGCCTGGGCAATTTCGCCAAGGGCCTCATGACCACGCTGGGTAAGTTGAAGCGAGTAGACGCGGCGGTCGCTTTCCGAGGGCAGGCGTTCCAGCAAGCCGCGCTTCTCCATCTCATCCAGGATGGCGACCAGCCGGCTGGCGAAGATGCCGAGACGCTTGGCTAGTTGCTGCTGTGAGAGGCCAGGCGATGTGGCGATCATGCGTAGAATGCCCGCGTGATGGGGCATGAATCCCAGAGGCAGCAACCGCTCCGCAAATCGCGTTGCGGCGTGCGCCCCTACCTGGGCGAGCAGAAAAGAGGTGAATTGGCGGCGTGGCGGCGCAAATCCATCATTGGGCATTCTTCGATTATTTCACGAGAATAATTAATGTAAATAATCGTTACATATTATAATTATATGCAGAATGCCGAACGCAGGCTCCGGAGCAGTGCCATGATGCGACAGGTGAATCTGCAACAACGGACTTATCCAATCCGCCATCCTCTTTGGCTGCTGGCGGGGTTCTGGTTTTGCGTCCTCATCGCACTGGCGGTGGTCTTCAGGCGGCTGAGTTCGCTGGCTAACCCCTCAACGGCGGGACCGCCGCGGATGGTAGCGGCGGATGCGACCTTTGCATCGCATGCACTGCTGACAGAGATGCACATCATCCCGGCGGCCATCTTTGTATTGCTGGCCGTGGTAGTTTTGCTCCGCAGCAACGGCAACGCATGGCTGGAGCGGGCGTTTTTCCTGTTGGGCGCGATCACCGGCATAACGGCCTACGCGATGAGCTCGTATGCAATTGGCGGATGGATCGAGCGTTCTGCTGTTCTGGTTTTCAACACATGGTTTCTGGTTTCGCTGGGACGCGCTTACTGGATGCATTTACATCAGAATGCAACGAAACAACGGGAATGGACGACGCGCGCAATGGGAATCCTTCTGGGCATTGCTACCACGCGCCCGGTGATGGGCGTATTTTTCGCGACCAGTGGTCGCACCCATCTGCAGCCGGATCAATTTTTCGGAATCGCGTTCTGGATTGGATTTTCGATCAATGCGTTCGTGATCGAATTGTGGCTGCATTCCCGGCGGCGCGCCGCAATGCAGCGCTTGCCCGTCTGATTCGTGTCACAACTAACTGGGAAGCGGAGAAGGATCGAAGTACGTTGCGTGGACGCTGGCGCAACAGGGACAGCGTGTTTCTGTGGTGGAGCGCAAGTATAGCGGTCGATCATGCCCAAACATTGCTTGTCTGCCGCTGAGGCGACTTTTTGTTCGAGCCCAGTGCATCGGGAATAAATGCACGGCCGATTGCCGAATTGGCCTCAATGGCATTGAGTATCTTCGCTGCGCTGTGATAGGCTTCGGTTCCTCAAGAGACGACGCCGCGCGGCTGGATTCTGCTGACTCAGCGCTGGCGCCTGCCGGAGGTTTCCGTATGACGGATATCGGCAGAACGAATCCGATGGGTCATGGAGTGTCCACTGCGACTCTTCCATCTCCCACCTGGGGCCAGAAGTTCGATGCCTTCTTTATCGCTCTTTTCAACACGCTGACCGGATGGCTCTGCCGCGCGAGCCGTGGATACCTGTGTCCACCAGACATGCATCAGATCATGTTTCCGGACGAACCCCAGCCTTTTAATCTCTCCAATCCCCCCGCGAAGGAGTGCTGTGATGAGAAATTACGTCGGAAGTGAGATCCGCAACGTAGCTGTAGTGGGGCATGCGCGCAGTGGCAAAACTACTTTGATTGCCGCGCTGCTGCATGCCGCGAAGATGACTGCTGTACGGGGAAGAGTTGCGGACGGCAGCGCAGTGACTGCCTACGATGAGGAAGAAGTCGCGCGCGGAACGACGATGCAGAATGCGGTGGCCTTTGCTGAGTGGCAGGGGGTCAAAATCAATCTCGTGGATACGCCCGGCTTTCACATGTTCAGCCATGAGGCGCGGTCAGCCATGTTGCCGGTGGATGCGGCGCTGGTACTGGTGAATGCGCAGTGCGGTGTCGAAGCAGTGACGGAGCGGGTGTGGGCGTATGCGACGGAGGCGAATCTGCCCCGCATCGTGGTGCTGAACCAGATGGATTCGCCTCGTGCGGGCGGCGGACAGGGGCTTTCGGCGCTGATGGAGGACCTGCACGAACGCTGGGGGCGGACGTGCGTACCAGTACAGCTGCCGATCACCGGGCCGGACGGTTTTCACGGCGTGGTCGATCTAGTGACCATGCAGGCTTTTTTCTACGATACCAATGGCAACGGCGCAGGGAGAATCGGCGAAGTTCCGGGCCACATGCTGGCGGCAGCGCGCACCGCGCATGAGGCGCTGGTTGAGTTGGTTGCCGAGGGCAAAGACGAGCTGATGGAGGAGTTCTTTGAGCAGGGAACGATTCCTGAGCAGCATTTGATTACGGCTCTGCATGAGGCCATTCGTGAGGACCGGATCTTCCCGGTGCTGTTCGCTTCCGGCGAAGCGAACGTGGCGACCGACCATCTGCTGGATTTTCTGAAGGTCTATGCGCCAATGGCCTCAGAACATGCTCCGGTGGCGGTGATGAGCGTGGATGCGGCGCAGGTGATGGAGCCGGTTGCGGCCCATGGCGGAGCGAATGGGAGTAGTGTCGCGGTGCATACGGAAAATGGAGCCGGGCACAACAATGGCTCTGGCGGCCACGCGGGAATGGATTCCGGAATCATGATGCGTGCGGTGGCGGACCAGGAGCCGGTGGCATTGTTCGTCTACAAAACCATGAGCGACCCTTTCGCGGGGAGGATCAGCTTTTTCAAGGTAGTCAGCGGGGTGGTCAGGAACGATATGTCCGTGGAGAATTACAGCCGCAAGGGGCAGGAGCGGCTCAGCCATCTCAGCGTGATGCAAGGGCGCAAGCCGGTGGAAGTGACGGAGTTGCATGCCGGCGACCTGGGAGCGGTGGCCAAGCTGCGCGACACCTTTACCGGAGACACGCTGGGCCAGAAGGGCGCAGAGATTCGCGTGGAGCCGGAGACAAAGCCCGAACCGAGCATGACCTACGCCATTGAGCCGAAGACGCGGGCCGATGAAGACAAGCTGGCACCGGCACTGCACAAGTTGATGGAAGAGGACCAGTTGGTGCGCTTCTTCCGTGACCCGGAGACGCATGAATTTCTGGTTGCCGGGGCGGGGCAGCAGCATATCGAGGCGATTGTCTCGCGGCTCAAGCGGCGTTATCACACCGAGGTCACGCTGAAAGCGCCCAAGGTGCCGTACCGGGAGACGATTCGCGGCAGAGCCGAAGCGCAGGGGCGGCATAAGAAACAGTCGGGTGGTCATGGGCAGTTTGGAGACTGCAAGATTCGGCTGGAACCACTGGCGCGTGGGGCAGGGTTTGAGTTTGGCAACGAAATCTTTGGCGGAGCGATTCCCCGGCAGTACGTTCCGGCGGTTGAGAAGGGAATTCTGGAGACAGCTCTGCGAGGATTCCTGGCTGGTTATCCGGTGGTGGACTTCAAAGCGACAGTTTACGACGGAAGCTATCATGACGTGGATTCGAATGAGCTTTCGTTCAAGATGGCCGGACGCAAGGCATTTCGAGCGGCGATGGAGCAGGCGCGGCCTTGCCTGCTGGAGCCGGTGATGAAGGTTGAAGTCACTGCTCCCGATGAATTCGCTGGAGCGTTGATGGGCGACCTGAACGGGCGCCGCGGCAAAGTGCAGGGGATGGACTCGCGAGGCCGGTCTACGCTGATTGCAGCCGAGGTGCCGATGGCGGAGATGCTCAGTTATGGAGCCACGCTTACCTCGCTGACGCAGGGCCGGGGCAGCTTCCACATGGAGATGAAGCACTACGACTTTGTTCCCCCGGCGGTGGCGGAGAAGATCATGGCTACCGCCAAGCGGCCGGTGGATGCGGAGGAAGATTAGATAGCGAAAAATAATATCGCGGGCGATATGATATCGTAATAACAGTGAAGTTAGTGCTGGATACGGATGTCATCGTAGCTGCGATGCGGAGTCCACGGGGCGGGTCTGCGGAATTACTACGACGCATCGATGCTGGTAAGGCGACGATGATGCTGTCTGTGGCTCTGGCGCTTGAATACGAGTCCAAGTGCATGTTGGCCGAGCATCGCTTGGCAGCCGGACTTTCTCAGATTGAGACGGAAGTTTTCATTGACGGCCTTATCGGTCTTGCGGAGCCCATTCAGTCTCATTTTCGGTGGAGACCCCAATTACGCGATCCAGGAGATGAGCTGGTCCTTGAAGCTGCCGTCAATGGGCAGGCTTCCGCCATCGTGACGTTTAATGTGCGAGATTATCAGGGCACAAGATTCAACTTCGGTGTCGAGATAATGCGTCCTGGAGAAGCTCTTAGGAGAATCGATTAATGGCGACCAAGGTTGCGACGTTCCCTTTGCGATTGCCTGTTTCGCTAAAAGCTGCTCTTGAACGGCTTAGCGATCGCGATGGCACGAGTATGAACCAGTTTCTGGTGATTGCTGCGGCAGAGAAAATTGCAGCAATGGAAACGGAAGAGTTCTTTGCGAGTCGCCGTGGCCGCGCGGATCGCGAGGCTTTCCGTCGTCTTCTCAACCGTGAAGGGGGAGAGCCTCCGCGAGTTGAAGATGGCCTGGAGTAAATTCGCCGGTCCAAAATAGAGGCCTGAGCAAGTCCATAGCCTTTCCCGCGCTTGCTTTATTGATCGGAATCTCATAGCCAAAGCTCATTATTCTGGGCTATATTTTAGGAACTGACCGGATCCCAACCGTGGAGAGCCCGATGAAGACGCCTGTCGCTGTACGACTCCGCTAAGAAAATCCTCCTGATGATTGGCTTGTAGGCTGCTTCCCACGGCCTCGAGGATTCTTCCACTCCGGTACCTGCACTGCACATTTTTTACCTGCATCGCAGCCCATTGCTGACGCCATTTCGCATGGCTTCGTGGAGATTTGTATGTCTGCTTTCGATACTTCCGCGCCGGAGACGGCTGCTGCTCAAACTCATACATTCTGGGGTTCGGTATGGGAGGCCCTGAAGGGGTCGCACCAGGACTTTACTTCGGGCAATCTGAATCGCTCTATCCTGCTGCTGGCCATCCCCATGGTGTTGGAGATGGTGCTGGAATCGCTCTTTGCCGTGGTGGATGTTTTCTGGGTCGGGCGTCTGGGTGCCGATGCCGTGGCTACCGTAGGGATGACCGAGACGCTGCTGGCGCTCGTCTTCGCCATCGGGCTCGGCGTGGCCATGTCAACGACAGCAATGGTGGCGCGGCGCATCGGCGAAAAAGATCCGGAGGATGCGGCCATCTCGGCGGTACAGGCCATTGTGCTGGGGCTGCTGATTTCATTCGGGCTTGGGCTTGCCGGCTGGATCGCGGCTCCGCGGCTGCTAGGGCTCATGGGCGCCTCTCCGGCGATCATCGCAACAGGGTCGGGCTATACGCGGGTAGCGCTGGGCGGCTGCGGCGCGATCATCATGCTGTTTCTCAACAACGCGATCTTTCGTGGCGCGGGCGATGCTTCGATCGCCATGCGGCTGCTGTGGGTCTCGAACATTCTCAACCTGATTCTCGACCCCTGCCTGATCTTCGGCATCGGGCCGATTCCGCACATGGGCGTCACCGGCGCGGCAACGGCCACGCTGATCGGTAGGACAATCGGCGTGCTGGTGCAGTTCTGGCTTCTGCTGAAGGGGACGAACCGGATTCATATCCTTGGCCGGCATCTGCGGTTAAATTTTGTAGTCCTGTGGAGGCTGTTGCGAGTCTCTCTCTCGGGAATTCTGCAATTTGCCATCTCGAATGCCAGTTGGATTGGACTGGTGCGAATCGTTTCGCTTTTTGGCGGAGCAGCCGTTGCCGGTTATACCGTGGCAATTCGCATCGTGATCTTCTTCATCCTGCCGGCATGGGGATTGAGCAACGCGGCCGCGACGCTGGTGGGGCAGAACCTGGGCGCTGGGCATCCGGAGCGGGCGGAACAGGCGGTGTGGCGGACGGGTCTCTACAACCTGATCTTTCTGGGGACACTGGGAATCTTCTTCGTCATCTTTGCCACGCCGATCGTCCGTCTGTTCGTGCAGGATCCGGCAGTCGTGCCCATTGCGGCAATGGCCTTGCGCACTTTCAGTTGCGGCAATATGTGCTACGCGTACGTGATGGTGTTTCTGCAGGCCTTTAATGGGGCAGGCGATACTTTAACCCCCACGCTGGTGAATTTCTTCGGATTCTGGGTGCTGGAGATACCGTTAGCCTGGTTTCTGGCGGTGCCGATGCATGTCGGGCCTGAAGGAGCTTTCCTGGCCTTCGTAATCGCTCAGTTTGCGATTGGCGGGGCTGGGGTGGTGCTGTTCCGGCGAGGGCGCTGGAAGCGGATTCAAATTTAGGCCGGATAGGGAGAAGGCGGGGAAATTGCTCCGGTCGAGCAGTTTTCCCGCCTAATTTCCCTCCCAACTGAATCCTCACGCTGCTTATCTCATCTGAGAGAATGATGTTCGTGTCCGGTTCGAAAATTTCCCTGATGAAGCAATGTGTCGCGCCCGCCCTGGGGTTGACCCTGGCGCTGGCGGTCGTTTCTGTGCCGATGCAGGCGCAGACGACGGACCTGCCGTCGAGCCCCACTCCGAATTACACCTCTGCCTCGAACCCGTACTTTGGCAGCGTCACGCTGCATCCGGCGACGGATGGGGTGCTGAAACTGTCCCTGGACGAGGCAGTTCAGCGAGGCTTTGCCACCAATCTCGGCCTCAAGGAAGCGGAAGAAAGCGAAAAGACGCTGCACGGTGACGAGTTGGAAGCAGTGCAACTGTTTCTTCCGACGATTACCGTGACCGGCGGAACGGGCGTGCATGAGTACAACCTGGCAGCCTTTGGGTTTGGACCCGGATTTCTGGACAAGCTTGGCGGCCTATTTCCGCCGGGAGCATTCAATGGCCTTTCCTTCATCACCAAGGCGGATGTGACGACGGGGCAGATCAACTACGAGCAGACGCTTTTCTCCGGCCAGGTGATCGACGGTTATAAAGCAGTGCGCGCAGCGCAAAAATCAGCCTACTTCGGCAAGGAGACGGCCCGCGGCGAAGTGGTGCAGCAGGTGGCGACCGCCTATCTGGCGGTCATTGCCGACCAGAGCGAAGTAGAAAACGCCAAGGCGTTGATGGATGCCGATAAAGTTTTGCTCGACCAGGCCCACGAAAAGCATAAGGCCGGCACGGTGGCCAATCTGGATGAGCTGCGGGCTCGTGTGCAGTACCAGCAACAGCAGCAGATTGTGCTGGTCAACGAGAACAAACGCCAGAAGGCAGAGATTCTACTGAAACGGGAAATTGGCATCGCGCCGGGGCAGAAGATCGAGCTGACAGACCCTGCTCCCTACAACGAGTTGGCATCACGTACGCCCGAAGACCTCCGCGCCGAGGCTTACGAGAATCGCCAGGACTATCAAAATCTTCAAGCCCAGGAGCGCGAGGCGCGGATGGTGCTGGGGGCGCGCAAGGCGGAGCGGCTACCCGCGCTGAGCTTCAAGGGCAATTACGGCGTCACCGGTGTGAACGGCGTGGGTTATCACGGAACCATGTCGGCTGTCGGGACACTCTCGGTGCCGATCTTCAAGGAAGGCACCATTCGTGGAGATACCGATGTGGCCAAGGCGCAGTTGCTGGGCGTGAATCAACAACTGGGCGAGTTGCGCGGCAGAATCGACCAGCAGGTGCGATCGTCGCTGCTGGATGTGCAGTCATCGCATCAACTGGTAGAGGTGGCGCGGTCCAATGTTGACCTGGCCAGCCGGGCTCTTTCGGACGAGACAGACCGCTTCAATGCCGGCCTGGATGACACACTGCCGCTAGTGCAGGCGCAGGCCACTCTGGCCAGCGCACAGAGCAATCTGGTGGAGAGTTTGTATCAATTCAACCTGGCCAAGCTTGCACTGGCGCGCAGTGCGGGCGTGCTTGAGCAGCAGTATCGGGCTTACCTCGGCCGATAGATGCCGGAACATTCCATCGTCATAAAAAATCCTCTCACTTCGGTATGTCGGAGAGAGGGACATGCACGTGGCGTATCGATTTGCGGTTCCACGTGTACGTCATTTCCAGGCTGCCGTCCGTCGCCTGAATGAGAGCCGGATAGGAATATTCTCCAGGTTGTGCCTCCAGTGTCATGAACATGGTGAAGTGCTCTCCATCGGTAGATACCGCGAGATTCAGCGGAGAGCGGCCATGAGAGGTGTTGTTGTAGATAAGCACAACGCGCCCGTCGCGGAGGGTCACGGCATCGATACCCGAATTCGGATTGGGGACTTGCAGAAGATGGGGCTGGGTCCAGCTACGGCCGTTGTCGAAGGAGTCCGCTGCGCAAATCGTCGCCAACTGTTCCGTCGAGCGTGCGTAATAGCGGAGATGGCTTCCTCCTAAAGAGACGACTGAGGGCTGGATGATGCCGTAAGTTCTCTCGCGATCAGGCAACGACTCTTTTTGCCCAATACGGGCAGGAACGAACGGCCCGATCTTTGTCCAGGTCTTTCCCTCATCAGGGCTTCGCTCGATCCAGGCAGCCCAGGAAAGGTAGGACTCGACTGAACTGCCACTGACGATGGTGCCATCCCCCAAAATCAAGGGCTTGGCGCGAACCGGGCCGATAAGGCCGGCAGGTAATACTTCTGCCGCTGACCATGTGGCTCCCTCGTCGCGGCTGAACTTGCGTGCCGCAGTCCACTCAGATGGGCTGGGGCCGAACTTGTAGTAGAGCCAGAGGAGCCCGTCTTTCGTATGGAAGAGAACCGGATTCCAGCAGGGGACATTGCGCTCGCGGGCGAATTCTTCCGGCGATGACCACCCATGAGCCGTGTGCCGTGATCCCCAGATTGCGACATCGGGTTTGCCTTCGCCTGTACCTCCAAACCACGCAGCCATGAGGTCGCCATTTTTCAGCTCGACGATGGTAGATGCGTGGCTGGAAGGGAATGAGGCTGAGCCAACCGAAAAGATCAACTCTCCGTTCGCCTTGGCGAGAGCGAATCGAGCGGCAAGAACGAGCACGGCGAGCGATATGACACGCAACGAACGCAAAAGCTATCTCCTATTCAACGTCAATATCGATCTTGTCGTCGGGCAGGACTTCCTGCAAATCGAGACCTTTGGGGATTCTGACCTGGCCGCCAGGCAGCGGGTGCAGCTTGAATAGATACAGCACATTGCGGTCAGGGTCGTCGAACGCGGGAAAGCCAGCGACCTGTTCCAGCGAGAAGTGGGTGTGCAGGTCTTCGAGAGTGCCAGGGTCGAGGTCATTCCAGGTGGCGTACCAGCCAGGCTGGTAGCGGGCCAGTTTGTCGGGCAGGTCTTCGGTTCCAAAATCGTCGCAGATGGATTGCAGATGCGTGATCAGCGTGATTTCGTCGCCGCTGATCGAGACCAGCAGGCGCTTGCCGTTGGGGTGCTGGTCAATGTAACGCGTTAAATTCTCCGCCGCAGTGACCCATGTGTACTGCGGGTGGAAGACATACTTCAGGGTCCAGACGCCGTTGAAGGTGATGGTTGCGCAGACCACGGCCAGGATGGCAAGGCCGGCCTGGCGCGTGCGTCGCTGGCTCGGCGCATCCTGGTAGAGAAGTTGCGCCATGACGCGAACAACCACAAAGAAGCTGAAGAAGGCGACAACGACGTAGTAGCGCGGCTGAGGGTGGTTCTGATATGTCATGAAGCCGATGTAGCCGCCGACGATCATCACCGCTCCGCTGAAGAGTGGGTCGCGCCACAGGCCAAAAGTCCACCCCGGTTTCCAGGCAGCTCCAAGGCGGCGTGGTGAATTCTTGAGACGCGTAACGAGAGCCGCAGCGATAAGCAACCCAGCCAACGGAATCAGGATCGGGTCCGCCCACAGGCCTCCATGAAAAGACCACCAGAAGCTCATCAATCTCCCCCAGAGACCGTGTGGCTTTTCATAGGCATTGACGAAAAAGAGATATTTGAAATCGGCGAAGAGATCGTAGTTGAGCACCAGCAACATCCACAGGCTGAAGGCGGTGATTGCCGTGCCGCCCGCGGCGACCAGCATGCGCGCCGCTTTACGCCAGTCATGCAGGCTGGGCAGGATGATCGTCCACACCAGGGCGGGAAGCAGAAAAACGGCGGTCGTCTTGGTGAAAATCATGGCGGTGAAGATCAGGCCAATCAAGGCGGCAACCATCTCCTTGTGCCGGAAGCGAGGCAGGCGGATGGCGAGATTCATCGCGATGAGAGTGAGCGCTACCAGAAGCGGCTCGAGAATGGCGAGTCGGCTGAAGGAATAAAGAAATGGGCTGGTGGCCAGCAACGTGACCGCCAGCAATCCAACCCAGCGGGGACCGCGATCACGAAAGAGCTTGTAGCTGAGGACAAGATTCAAGAAGAAGAAAGCGATTGCGAGTCCGCGGGCCGCTCGCACCGTAACACCCGTAAAGAAGAACAGCACCCATTGAAGAAAAGGCCAGACAGGGACAGCCGGGGCCGGATTGAAGTCCCCCGGAACATACCAGTTTCCGAATAGATGAGCGCGAATGGCTGCGTTGCCGTACCAACCTTCGTCGGTGTATTTGGCCCAGTCATCCCAGGGGGAGAAATTAGGGAAATCAGCGCGAAGATGCCAGGCGTGCGCCGCTGCGAAAAGCGCGATAAAGACGATCCACAGCATGTAGGCCAGACGTTTCAGGGGCATTCCTGCGCGGCTCTCCAGAAATAATTTCGAGGCGGAATTTACGCCCCAGGCGAGGCTTTAGGTGGAGTATACAGGCGGGTTTGCGGGATGAAGCGAGATTTGGAGGGACGGTATGCGGGCAGGTGGAACAGGCAGGCGAAGTCAATCCGACGGCCATGGCGGGCATAGCCGTCGGATTAGGAAGTGATCAGGAGCCCTCCCGGCGGAGGATGCACAGCGGACTAAACGCGGGCGGTTGCCCCGACCGATTGCAGATACTCATGATAGGCAGCATCCGAAACCGTGTTGTTGTGTTGGATGGCTCTGCGCACCGAGACGCCGACGAAGAGCATAGGCAAGCCGACGATGGCTCCGATGATGCTGACAGTGAGAATGGTGCCGACGATCAGCGGGACGACGCCGAGGAGTTTGAGACGCTTGGTTTCGGAAAGCAGCTCTTCTTTTTTGGCGAAGAGTACATCGGGGTCCGTAGAGCCGGTTGAGCGCAGGCTGCCGATCACTTGCTGGTGCGAGAGTTTGGCAAGAATCATTGAGTCTCCTGGGAAATGGATAAGGGCTACCTCTCTCCATTGCGCAGGAGGGCCCGGAAAACTGTCATGAGAGAAAAAATTTGAGGAATAAGAGGCACCAGGCGGCGTATTCAGACGAACTGAGCGGTCTCTGTGTATTTTGTAAGAGAACGCTGGGCCCTGTCGGTCGATCTGTTCCGATGAAGATCAAGCATCTCATTGTGCGTGAGCAGAGGAACTTCATTGAACTGGGTTGAGGGCATCATTCGACATTGATCCGATGGTTTTGCAGGAGGGTTGGCACCGATGATGACGCAGTTGGAAAAGGCTGAAGGTTTTCGCGCCTTGCACAGGAAGCCGCAGGCATTCGTGATTCCAAATCCGTGGGATCTTGGCTCGGCACGGCTTCTGGCTGGGATGGGCTTTGATGCGTTGGCGACCAGCAGCGCCGGTGCGGCGTTTGCCATGGGCCTGCGTGATGGAGCGATGGGACGCGATGCGATGATGCAGCACATTGCGGCGATCGCCGCCGCGGCTGATTTGCCGGTGAGCGCAGATCTTGAGAACGGATTCGGAGACGCACCGGAAGAGACTGCGCGGACGATTCGCATGGCTGCGGAGGCAGGCGCTTGCGGCGGCTCGATTGAAGACGCAACCGGGCGCACGGAAGAGCCTATCTACATGCGCGAACTGGCGGTGGAGCGCGTACGAGCTGCGGTTGAAGCCGCGCACAGTTTGCCGTTTCCGTTTACGCTGACGGCGCGCTGTGAAAATTTTCTCCACGATCGCAAAGATCTTGACGATACCATTGCACGGCTACAGGCTTACCAGGAGGCCGGAGCCGACGTTCTGTATGCGCCGGGGCTGACGACGGAGGAGCAGATTGCGACGGTGGTGCGCTCGATTGACCGGCCCTTGAATGTGCTGGTGGGGCTCAAGGGAATGCAACTGACGACGGCCAAGGCGACTGAACTGGGTGTGCGGCGGCTCAGCGTCGGCAGCGGCTTGGCGCGCGCCGCGTATGGTGCATTCTTCGCCGCGGCGAAAGCAATGCGCGAAAACGGAACGTTCTCATTCGGAGAAGAGATCGCGGGATTGAGTGAATTGTGGGGCTATTTCTAACGGCTATTCATACGAAAGGGCGTCGATGGGGTCTTTGCGCGCGGCCATCAGCGCGGGGTAGGATGCGCCGAGAACAGCTCCGAAGAAGGCGATAATGCAAGCCTTGACGATCCACGACGGCGTGATCTCGAAGAACAGCGTGGGGAACTTCGAATTGAGAAACGAATGGATCGCATAGATGAGTGCGATGCCAAGTCCAATTCCCACAATCGACATTAGAACCGATTCGCGGAGCACCATGCTGACGATGGTGGTCTTGGATGCGCCCATGGACTTGAGAATGCCAATCTCCCGGGTGCGCTCGAGAATTGCAGTGTACATCGAAAGAAAGATGACCATAAAGCCGACGAGGGAGGCGATGATGGTCACGACATTGAGAGCGATGTTGAAGCCCGGAATGTGATCTGGGGTCATGAGGGACATCCACTCATGCATGGTCTGAACCTGGTAGGTTTGCAGGCCTGGCGTGGATTGGATTTCTTGGCGCACCAGTTCCTGGTTGGATTCGTCGTCTGTCTTCAGGAAAAATAGCGAGGCTTTGCCTTCAGAGCCCATCAGCACGCCCAGTTCACTGATGTCTATCATCTTGCGACCCCCCTTGCCATTCTCGACAATGCCGCAGATATGAAAAGGATGATTCAGAATTTTGATGGTGTCGCCGATGTGGTAGCCCTTATCTGTATGGGCAAAGACATCGTCGACAATCACGTCATCTGGATTCTTGAAGGGGCCGCCTTCGAGGAAGACGAAGGGGCGAAGGGCGTTGTAGCTCTCGTAGTCGATGCCGTAGATGATCTCGGGTGCGCCGCCGCCGAGGGAGAAGTTCTGGATAACGGGTGATGCCACAGTGACGTGCGCCAACTTACGGAATGCTTCGGCATTTTTGGCTGGCACGGGTGCTCCGCCAACGGCATTGATAAAGCTGGCGTTGGCAGGCCGAATGATCATGTCGGCGCCAATACCGTTGGTGCGAATCTTTTGGCCATCGATCTGACCGAGGAAGATCGCGGCGACTGAAAGGATCATCACCACTTCAATGGCGATGGCCGCAGCCGAGATGATGGAGCGCATGGGGCGGTGGATGAGGTTGGCAAAGACCAGCTTATTCATAGATGTGATGGGCCGAATCCCAAAGCTCCGGATTCTGGTTCCTTTGAAGAGCGTATCAGGCTGCGGGTTGTGCCTGAGGTCTGGTCCTGAACCTTGCGAGGGCCGGATTTGCTCACTTCCGGTAATGCTGAGAGCTGGACCGGTCCTTGCGGGCACTTTGTTTGATATGTAGTCACTATTCCCAAATTGGATAAATTGCGCCCACCCGTATGAAAATAAAGGCGAAAAACGAAAGTCATTTTGACCTGGATGGCCGATAGGTTTTATCTTGTCTGTGGAAATCTTTGGGAAAGTGTCCCGGGTTGCAGAGCATGGGAAGCTTTGGAGAAGAGTTGCGACACGAGCGGTTGAACCGCGGTGTCGCACTGGAAAAGATTACCGAGGTCACAAAGATCAGCCAGCGGCATCTGGTCGCGCTGGAGGAGAACCAGTTTCGTGTGCTTCCAGGCGGCATCCTGAATAAAGGCATCGTGCGCGGGTATGTGAACGTATTGGGACTGGACGAGCTGGACTGGATCACGCGCTTCCAGCGGGCCTATGCAGCTTCCGGCGATCTGCTGGAAGACGACCGCAACTGGATTGAGTTTGCCGCCAATGTAGGCCGGGCACGGGTACGGCCTCGCGACGCGGCAACCGAACGCCTGAAGTGGGCAGGAGCTCTGCTGCTGCTTCTTCTGGTAGGCATAGCCGGCTTTTTTGCTGTGCGATACTTCGGCTACCGCTCAGGCTGGTGGCCCACAGTGGTTCCGGGCCGGGAGCCGATGAGTAGTTTCGGAACCAGTCTTGGAATCTTTCTGGCAGCCGCTTTCCAGATTCGGTTCTGACCGGTTCGTCCATCATTTCAATTTTGCTCCAGTCTGAACTGCGTTCCTTTCGCAGGCCGGTCGCCAGGATTGGCTTTCTTCGAAAATCTCCACTCAGCCCGCGCATCGCTCTGTTGAACGGTCAATGCCTGCCATTGAGAGGGCCAGGCTTTGTCCTCCAGGGCAAACGGCATTTACCATTAGAAGACGCAGTAGTGTGCTTGCCTTCCGCGCCAGCGCATGAAAGATACTGGCGAGTGCGTGAAGCGTGGGGTAATCCCTGCAAACGACAAATCGGGAGGAATTGAGATTTGAGCGACCGTTTTTTATTTACTTCTGAATCCGTGACAGAAGGGCATCCAGACAAGATAGCCGACCAGATTTCCGATGCCATTTTGGATGCCTGCCTGGAGCAGGACCCCTACAGCCGTGTTGCCGCCGAGACGCTTACCGCGACCGGCCTGGTAGTCATTGCGGGCGAAATTACAACCAAGGCTTATGTGGATTTTCAGACGCTGGTGCGGGGCGTAGTGGCTTCGATCGGCTATGACAACGCGCTGTATGGCTTCGATTCGAATACCTGCGCGGTGATTTCGTCCATCAACCGGCAGTCGGGCGACATTGCTCAGGGTGTGGACACGGGCGGCGCCGGCGATCAGGGTATGATGTTCGGCTACGCCACCAACGAGACGCCGGAGCTGATGCCGGCGGCGGTTTCGCTGGCTCACAAGCTGACAAAGAAGCTTTCTGAAGTGCGCAAGAGCGGCAAGCTGGCCTATCTGCGGCCGGACGGCAAAAGCCAGGTCACAGTTGAGTATGACGAAGCCGGCAAGCCGGTGCGCATCGACGCAGTCGTCATCTCCACCCAACACGCCGAGCAGGTGGGCAATGAGGAACTGCGTGCGGACATCCTGAAGCATGTGATCCAGGCGGTTCTTCCCGCCGAGTGGCTGGATGAAAATACCAAGTACCATATCAATCCCACTGGCCGCTTTGTTATCGGCGGACCAATGGGCGACACCGGCCTGACCGGCCGCAAGATCATCGTGGATACCTACGGCGGCGCGGGCCGTCACGGTGGCGGCGCCTTCAGCGGCAAGGATCCGACAAAGGTAGATCGTTCCGCGGCCTATGTGGCTCGCTATATTGCCAAGAACATCGTGGCTGCCAAGCTGGCCGATCGCTGCGAAGTCCAGCTGGCCTATGCTATCGGCGTGGCCGAGCCGGTAAGTGTGCGGGTGGATACCTTCGGCACGGGCAAGGTAAGCGAGTCGAAGCTGACCGAACTGGTGCGCAAGAACTTCTCGCTGACGCCGAAGGGCATCATCGACAGCCTTAACCTGCGCCGCCCGATCTACCGTAAGACAGCCGCCTACGGGCACTTTGGCCGTACTGAGCCCGAGTTCACCTGGGAAGCGACCGACAAGGCCGCGGCTTTGGCCGAGCAGGCTGGCGTAGCGGTTGCAGCCAAGTAAGAATCCAGTAACTGAGACTGGGAAAGGGTCTTCGCCTTGCGGCGAAGGCCCTTTTTCATGTGCCAGGGTGGGAATCTTTGCCGGTGCCGGCAGTTCCCTTTCTGCGTCTATCTCTTAGAATTGCTTTTAGCTTTTTGAAATGGCGTCTGAGGAGAACAGTGATGCGTCGTGCTGCACTTGCAGTGTTGGGACTGGGCTTGTGTGTTGCTCTGCCGGTGATTGCCGCCGCGCAGCAGACTGGGGCTGACTGGAGTTATGAGGGCAAGACAGGGCCGCTGAACTGGGCTCGGCTCGATCCCGCGTACCGGGAGTGCTCCGCTGGCAAGCAGCAATCGCCGATCGATATTCGCGGCGCGTATTTGAACAAGTCGCTGCAGCCGATCGAGTTCCATTACGTAAGCGGCGGCATGACGCTGCTGAACAATGGACACACCATCCAGGTGACACCGCCCGCAGGTAGCTACATCATCGCCAACGGCGTGCGCTACGACTTGGTGCAGTTTCACTTTCACCATCCCGGCGAGGAGACGGTGAAAGGCAAATTTGCAGACATGAGCCTGCACCTGGTTCATAAAAGTGCAGACGGAAAAACTGCAGTGATTGCGGTTCGCCTCAATGAAGGCAATGGCAATGCCGTGCTGGCTGCACTCTGGCCGCATCTGCCCCCGACGGCGGGCGCAACCGGAAAGATGACTGAGTCGATGAATCCAGGAGGCCTGCTGCCCACCGATCGCGGCTATTGGACCTACGAGGGCTCGTTGAGCGCTCCGCCCTGTACCGAGGGGGTGCGGTGGTTTGTCTTCGAGCAGCAGGTCGAGCTATCGCGCGATCAGCTGCGAACCTTTGGCGCTCTCTACAAGTTGAACAGCCGCATGACCCAGGCACTCCATGGACGCAAGATCGAGGCCAGCCAATAGCTAAAGTTTTGTCAACAGGCCAATCTCTGGAACGAATGACCTAAGTTTCATCAAGCGGAAACATTTACCCTCCGTGCCGGTTACTACAATCCGTCGCTAAGGAGGGGATATGAACAGAAAATCCCTTGCAGCACTTTTCTTGGCCTCCCTCGCAGTGGTCAGCGCTTTCGCGGAAGATAAGGATGATAAGGACAGGGACTGGGATCGCAGCCCGGTTCGCCATGTTTTGCTCATCAGCGTGGACGGCATGCACGCCGTCGATTTTCTTAACTGCTCCAAAGGGCTTCCTACCGTCAACAACGGCACGCCTTACTGCCCCAACATCGCCTCCCTGGCTTCCACCGGCGTGAATTACACCGCGGCCAGCACCTCCAAGCCCTCTGACTCCTTCCCTGGCCTTATGTCGATCGTCAGCGGCGCCACCCCTCGCACGCTGGGCGTCTACTACGATGTCGCGTACGATCGTTCGCTCGACGCGCCAGCCAAGGCGACCGGCAATGGCGTTCAGGCCGGACCTTGCACCCCTGGCGGCGCGCCGACTGGCACGACGACGGAATACGAAGAAGGCATCGACCTAGACCAGACCAAGTTGAATGGCGGAGCACCTGGAGCAGCGTTGACCGACGGCGGTATCGCCGCGATCGATGCGAAGCGCCTGCCCCGCAACCCCGCGGCGGGATGTGCTCCGGTATTTCCCTGGCAGTTTGTGCGTACCAACACCATCTTCGGCGTCATTCATGAGGCAGGCGGCTTTACCGCATGGGCAGACAAACATCCGGCCTATTCATCGGTTGCGGGCCGCAGCGGACCGGGCGTGCTGGACGATTTCTACGCGCCGGAGATCAACTCCAACGTGATCGCGCTGCCCGCGGTTCAGACGCCCAGCGGCATCAACTGCTCCTCGATACCCGATCCTGGCGCGGACCTGACCGCCTGGACCAACAGCTTCCAGAACATCCAGTGCTACGACACGTTGAAGGTGCGAGCGATTCTGAACCAGATCGAAGGCAAGAGCCACGACGGCAAGCGGGGACGGGTTCCGGCCATCTTCGGCATGAACTTTCAGGCGGTGAGTGTGGGCCAGAAGCTGAACGAGAAGAGCAACTCGACCGTAGGCGGGTATCTCGACGCCTCCGGAACTCCTTCGGCGGCGTTGCTGAGCGAGTTCCAATTTGTAGACGACGCCATCGGCGAGTTCGTAAACAAGATCAAGGACCGTGGGCTGTACGAGTCCACGCTGATCGTCATCACCGCCAAGCATGGCCAGAATCCGATCGATCCTCATTCCTACAACCCGATCCTCAAGACAGGCACGTCGCCCGCGACCTTGCTGGACAACGCAGGGCTGATTCCCCTCTCGGAAGCTCCTTCCAATCCCGTCGGCATCGGCGCGACGGAGGATGATATCTCTCTGCTCTGGCTGAAGAAGGGCTCCGACACAGGAACGGCGGTGGACATTCTCGAGAACAATCTCAGCGCTGCCGGCATCGGGCAGATTTTCTACGGCCCTTCCCTGTCGCTGAACTACAACACGCCCGGCCTGCCGCCTTATGGCGATCCGCGCACTCCGGATATCATCGTGACGCCGAACGTAGGGGTGGTCTACACCGGCAGCACCAAGAAGCAGGAAGAGCACGGCGGCTTTTCGCATGACGATACCAACGTGATTTTGCTGGTATCGAATCCCGGCGTAGTGCCCCACACGGTTTATACCGGCGTGGAGACCAACCAGATTGCTCCATCGATCCTGAAGGCTCTTGGGCTCGATCCGCGCCGGCTGGATGGCGTCCGCCTGGAAGGCACCCAAGCGCTTCCCTACTAGACTGAGCTGAAAGCTCGAAACAGACGGCGCGAAGACCCGGCGGGTCTTCGCGCCGTTCTTGTGCGCTCAGCTTGCGAGTCGTACGTGCTGTCGTGTCGGCGTCAGATCTCTTTTTCAAACACCACGAAGTAGAGGTCGTCTCGCAACGGCCGGCCGAAGCGGGCGTCTCCGTAGGGGAAAGGCTCGGTTTTTCCGGTGAGTGCGTAGCCGCGACGCAGATACCAGGCGATCAGCGTCTCTCGCACGTGCAGCACGCTCATGCGAATACGCTGCGCTCCCCGCGCACGGGCGTATTCCTCGGCTGCGGCCAGCAGTGTACGGCCCAACTGGCGTTTTTGCCGGCGCGGATCTACGGAGAGCAGTCCCAGATACCAAGCGCCTTGCTCCGCCGGTTCGAGAAAGACGCAGCCCAGGAGCGATGCGTCCTGCTGATCGCGCCAGAGTAGCAAAACCGCGTCCGGGCTGGAGGCCAGGTCGTCTCGCAACAGCGAAGCATCGGTGCGCTGGCCTTCAATGACATTCTCGACATTCCAGCTGGCCTCCGGGCCGGTGCCGCGATAGGCGCGGTTGGCCAGATCGATGACTTCAGGAAAGTCGGCTTCGGTCGCCCGAATAAGCACGATTTCATTGGACGCCATGGAACTACTCTGTGCCCTCGCGCGCGCCTTTCCAAAGGTCGATGCCGCTATCCCGCGCGTGCTGATCGATGGCCTTGAGTTCGGCCTCGGAGAAGACAAGGTTCTTCAGCGCATCGAGCGAGTCGTCCAACTGCTCGACATTGCGCGCGCCGATCAGCGCCGAGGTCACGCGCCGGTCCCGCAGAGCCCAGGCGATGGCCATCTGCGCCAGGGACTGGCCGCGACCGGCCGCTATCTCGTTGAGGGCGCGCACATGCTTGAGGTTTTCTTCGTTCAAGAAAGAATCGAGGAAAGATCCGTTGGCCTTGGCTCGGGAGTTTTCGGGAACGCCATTCAGGTATTTGTTCGTCAGCAGTCCTTGCGCAAGCGGAGAAAAGGCGATGCAGCCCACCCCTAGCTCGTCGAGCGTAGAGAGCAGGCCCGTCTCCGGCGCATCCTCGATCCAACGATTCAGCATCGAGTAGGAGGGCTGGTGAATCAGCAGCGGCACGCCTTCGCTTTTCAGAATCGCCGCCGCTTCGCGGGTCTTCTCCGGGCTGTAGGAGGAGATGCCGACATAAAGCGTCTTTCCCTGGCGTACGGCGTGGGCAAGGGCGCCCATGGTTTCTTCGAGCGGCACTTCAGGGCTGGGACGATGAGAGTAGAAGATATCGACGTACTCCAGGCCCATGCGCTTAAGGCTCTCGTCGAGCGAGGCGGTCAGGTATTTCCTGGATCCGCCGATGCCGTAGGGCCCCGGCCACATATCCCACCCGGCCTTCGACGAGATGATCAACTCATTGCGATACGGCCGGAAATCCTTCTCTAGAATCAGTCCGAAATTCTCTTCTGCCGAGCCGTAGGGAGGGCCGTAGTTGTTGGCCAGGTCGAAATGGGTTACGCCGCGGTCAAAGGCTCGGCGCAAAACAGCGCGTCCTGTCTCAAAAACATCGGTGCCCCCAAAGTTCTGCCACAGGCCGAGTGAAATGGGCGGGAGCACAATTCCGGAGTGGCCGCAACGGCGGAAGGTGGCATCATCATAGCGTTTCGCATCGGCAACATACGTCATGGCTTAGGTTCTCTTTGGGTGGTTTTGAATTGCGCAGGAAACGCCTGCCGCTTAGTCATCATAACCGCCCTCAGCCGAGCGAGGAGGGCTGGCTTATGCGCGATTCTCCACACTTCGCACAGGCGTCCACAGCGAGTGCACTTGTTTTGCGTCTTGTGGCCTCTGGGCAAGGGGACTAGGCTCTGGACTGGACTTGATTTTGTAAGCTCCGGGGACGGGAAACCCGCCATTGAAGCGGTCTTTTTCGTTTTGCACAGCGGATTGCGGGTGTTGCCGAAGATGGTGCGATGCATCCCGAACAAAACACAAGATATTGTGGTTCGTGCTTGACCCGTCCCACGGACAGCGGTATTTTTGCATCTGCGGCTGTTAACGCAGGATGACAAAAGTTCGGTTTTTTTGCCTGTTTTACCGGCCTTTGTCGGAAGTGGCTTACCAGGGCGTTTTTACTCCATTCCTGTGCTGGCAGCAGGGACGATCCGGCCTCTTTTGCCGACTTTTTTCATCTAATTCTTATGGGTTTTTGAACGTGGAACCCTCCGGTTTTTTGCTTCGTGTTCGTGCTGACTGAACCCCACCCCAAGGTTCCTGAAGGAGATCGAATGGCTGATATTTACCCCCCTCTGACATCGTCCAATCCCGGAGTCGCCACCTCGGCTTCTCCCAGTTTTGCCCGTGGCGGACTGACCTTTACGCGGCGTTTTTCGAAAGCCGGCCTCTCTCCGTACGACGAAGTGCAGTGGGAGAAGCGGACGGCCTCGATCACCGATGCCAGCGGCAAGTCGATCTTTGAGCAGAAGGATGTCGAGGTGCCGGTCGACTGGTCGATGACCGCGACCAACATCGTGGCTTCAAAGTACCTGCACGGCCAGATGAACACGCCGGAGCGGGAAACAGGCGTACGGCAGCTTGTGGCGCGTGTAGCGGAGACAGTGCGGGATTGGGGACTGGCTGGCGGCTATTTTGCCAGCGGCCAGGACGCGGCAATCTTCCACGACGAACTGGTCTCGATGCTGGTTTCCCAGAAGGTGGCGTTCAACTCGCCGGTGTGGTTCAACGTGGGCTGCGACCGGCTGGAGCCGGAGTCTGACGCCCAGAACTGGCATTGGGACCCGCATACCTGCGCGGTGCGCTTCTCGGTGACTGGCTACCGGAATCCGCAGTGCTCGGCCTGCTTCATCAATGCGGTGGATGATTCGCTAGATTCGATTCTGACGCTGGCTAAGACTGAAGGCATGCTCTTCAAGTGGGGCTCTGGAACGGGGACTAATCTGTCGTCGATTCGCGGCTCGCATGAACTATTGTCGGGCGGCGGCACGGCTTCTGGCCCGTTGAGCTTTATGCGTGGCTTCGACGCCTTTGCAGGGGTGATCAAGTCGGGCGGCAAGACGCGCCGCGCGGCCAAGATGGTGATCCTCAATGTGGATCACCCGGATATCGTCGACTTCATCGAGTGCAAGTCGAAGGAAGAGGCCAAGGCCTTTGCGCTGATCCGGGCGGGCTACGACGGGTCGGGTCCGGATTCCGAGGCGTACTCGTCGATCTTCTTCCAGAACGCCAACAACTCGGTGCGCGTAAATGATGAGTTCATGCGGGCCTACGAGCGCGATGGAGAATTCACCACGCTTTCAGTCAAAGACCGTCAGCCGGTAACGACGTACAAGGCGCGCGACATCATGACCAAGATTGCCGAAGCCACGTGGCAGTGCGGCGACCCTGGCATGCAGTTCGACACCACGATCAACCGCTGGCACACCAGCAAGAACTCGGGGCGAATCAATGCCTCGAATCCCTGCTCGGAGTACATGTTTCTGGATAACTCGGCCTGCAACCTGGCCAGCTTCAACCTGCTGAAGTTTGTGAATGGCTCCGGAACCTTCGATATTCAGGCCTATCGCCATGCTGTCTCCGTGATGGTGACGGCGATGGAAATTCTGGTCGACAACTCCGGCTATCCGACGGAAGCCATCGCGAAAAATTCGCATGATTACCGGCCTCTCGGACTGGGCTATGCCAATTTGGGCGCGCTGCTGATGGCCTGCGGGTTGCCGTATGACTCCGATGCCGGGCGCGATTATGCCGGCTGCCTCACGGCGATCATGTGCGGCCAGGCGTATCTGCAGTCGTCGATCATCGCGGCGACGTGCCCTCCGCTGGGTTCGGCGACGACGTTGACGGCGCAGGTGGATCGCCAGGGAGGCGCGTGCCCCGGCTTCTACGTCAATCGCGAGCCATTCCTGGACGTGATTCGGATGCATCGCGCGGAAGTGAACAAGATCGGCAAATCGAAGATCAGTGGCGAGCCCTTCGTAGCGCCGCAACTGGACTCGATGATCGAAGCCAGCCGCGAGTGCTGGGACATGGCGTTGATCTACGGCGAGCGCTACGGCTATCGCAACTCGCAGACCACGGTGCTGGCCCCGACGGGCACCATCGGCTTCATGATGGACTGCGACACCACAGGCATCGAACCTGATTTGGCTCTCGTGAAGTACAAGAAGCTGGTGGGCGGCGGCATGATCAAGATCGTCAACCAGACCGTGCCTTCGGCGCTCTTCAAGCTGGGCTATAAGGATGATGAGGTCAACGCCATCGTCAGCTACATCGACGCAACCGGCACCATCGAAGGCGCGCCTGGCATCAAGCCTGAGCATTTGAGCGTCTTCGATTGCTCCTTCAAGCCGTCTAAGGGCACGCGGTCGATCCATTACATGGGCCACATCAAGATGATGGCCGCGGCGCAGCCTTTCCTCTCCGGCGCAATCTCGAAGACCGTGAACCTGCCGCACGAGGCCACGGTCGAGCAAATTGCCGAAGCCTACACGGAAAGCTGGCGGCAGGGCCTGAAAGCTGTCGCTGTCTATCGCGATGGTTCCAAAGGCGTGCAACCTCTCAATACGTCGACGGACGCCAAGAAGGCTGAACCTACCGCACTCGATGCTGCGGGCAGCCGAGTTCTGGCCGCGCTGGCTGGCGGTGGAGAAGTCTCCGAAGCCGACGTGAAGACACTCGAAGGCAAGATCAGCGACAAGCTGGAGATCAGCGCGAAGCAGGTTTATGCGGCGGCACAGGCTTTTCAGATAACACTCGACGCGCTGGCTTCATCAGAAGTGAGGGCCGCGGCTGCTGCGAAGGCAGCGCCCGTTGCTCCTCCGGCTCCGCCTCCCGTCGCCAGTCAGGATTTGAATGCGCCGCCCAAGGCTGTACGGCACAGGTTGCCGGAAGAGCGGGCTTCGGTGACGCACAAGTTCTCGATTGCCGGTCATGAAGGCTACATTACGGTTGGCCTCTATCCTACCGGCCAGCCGGGAGAAATCTTCATCAAGATGGCCAAGGAAGGCTCGACCGTCTCCGGCCTGATGGATGCTTTTGCCACGTCGATCTCGCTGGCCTTGCAGCACGGAGTTCCGCTCAAGGTGCTGTGTGAAAAGTTTGCACATACCCGTTTTGAGCCCTCCGGCTGGACAGGCAACGAACAGATCGGCTACGCCAAGAGCCTGATGGATTACATTTTCCGCTGGCTTCAGTTGCGCTTCCTTTCCGGAACGCAACTGACGCTCTTCGCGGGTCTAGCGACCGAAGCACCGCAACTGCCGGCGCCGCCAAGCCTTCTGCCTGAGGCGGAGCCCGAACCCGAAGGCGTGGCTGGCGTATCCGGCCCGGCGCTCACGCGGCTGGTCGAGGACATTGCACGGCGGCTGAACCAGGTGAATGCGTCGGCTACAGGGCCGGTGCCGGAGGTACGCCTTTCCGAAGCTCAGGCGAGTGGTCCAGACGTCCCGAAGATGGCGGATCGCGGCCTATATCACGCCTCCGACGCCATGCGCGAGATGTACGACATGGGCGACGCGCCGAGCTGCGGCACCTGCGGCGCGATCATGGTGCGCAACGGCTCGTGCTATCGCTGCATGAGCTGCGGTTCGACGAGCGGCTGCAGCTAAGACACTCCGTTTGTTCGGATAGGAAAACTTCGGCGCGGCTCGCTCTCTGCGGACCGCGCCGAAGTTGTTTCAGATGCTTTCTGGTTTAGTTCAATTTGCGGTGATGCGCAGACACGATTTCGAGATACTTGCGCGCGTTTTCGGTGATCACTTCCGGCTTGCCCGCGCGGATGGCCTTGTTATCCACCAGGTCGCCGCCAACGCCGAGAGCGATAGCTCCGGCTTCGAGGAACTCCGCCGCTGTGGCCAGCGAGACACCGCCTGTAGGGATGAGGTCGACCTGTGGCAGCGGAGCTTTGAGAGCCTTGAGATATTTGGCTCCGCCCAGCGCGCTGCATGGAAAGACTTTCACTGCATCCGCGCCTGCTTCCCACGCGGTGACAACTTCGGTGGGAGTGAGAGCGCCGGGGAAGACAGCAACGTTGTAGCGATGGCAGATCTCAATCGTCTTGAGATTGAGCGCAGGGCTGACGATAAATTCCGCTCCAGCCAACATGCAGGTGCGCGCGGTTTCGGGGTCCAGTACGGTGCCTGCGCCAACCAGGATGCGGTTGCCTGCTTCACGCGAGAGACGGCGAATGGCATCAACCGCTCCGGGGACGGTCATGGTGACTTCAAGGATAGTAACGCCGCCTTCTTCAAGGGCGTAGGCGATGGCGAGAGCTTCTTCTTCACTGTCGGCACGCAGAACGGGAACGAGGCCGACCTGGCGGATTTTTTTTAGAACTTCAGACTTGTGCACTGGCAATCCTTATGTTCTTACCAACTGAAATGGATCGAAGAGGAATGTTTGGAAGGTGACGAACCGTTTATCCAGATTGCGGTTCCCACCACGATCATGAAAATACCGACAGATACGAAAAGCGTTCTACCTAGCCACTTCGGAATCGGTTTATCTCCAACAGAACCTCCCCAGATGTCTGCTGCATAGAAGTTTTTAGCTAAGAATGCAAACACGATCGCGAAGAACCCCACAAGGACGGCCACGATCGCCACTAGTCACCTCCGGGCCAACCTCTTTATCTCAACACACGCGCACTGCCGCCCTTCATCACGCGTTCAACTTCCGGCAGCGTGACCATGGTGGTGTCGCCAGGCGTAGTCATGGCCAGGGCGCCATGTGCACAGCCACAATCCACGGCATATTGCGCGCCTTTTTCCGCGAGGAACCCATAGACAAGACCGGAGGCAAACGAATCGCCGCCACCGACGCGGTCCAAAATCTCGAGTTCCGGCATAGGCCGCGCTTCGTAGAATTCACCACCGGCGTAGCAGACCGCACCCCAGTCGTTTACTGTTGCCGTGCGCGCATTACGCAATGTGGTAGCGACGACTTTGAAATTGGGATATTTGGCCACGGCCTGTTGAATCATGCCGCGGAATTTGGTCGTGTCAAGCTCGCCAACATGCTCGTCGACGTTGAGGCCTTCAACTTCAAAGCCCAGTGAAGCAGTGAAATCCTCTTCATTGCCAAGCATGACGTCGATGAGCGGAGCCAGTTCGCTATTGACTTCGAGCGCGCGGGCCTTGCCGCCAATCGACTTCCAGAGCGAGTCGCGATAGTTCAGATCGTAGGAGACAATGACGCCGTTGCGATGCGCGGCTTCGATGGCCTCCTTGGCGACGAGCGGTGTTGTGTCGGAGAGTGCCGCAAAGATACCGCCGGTGTGGAACCAGCGCGTACCTTCCTTGACGAAAATCTCATCCCAGTCAATCTCGCCTGGCTTCAGTTGCGAGACAGCCGTGTGGCCGCGATCGGAACAACCCAGCGCAGCACGCACGCCATAGCCACGCTCGGTGAAGTTGAGCCCATTGCGCACCGTGCGTCCAACGCCGTCATACTTGGCCCAGCGCAGATGCGATTGATCAACCCCGCCCTGGTAGATGAGGTCTTCGACGAGACGCCCGACCGGGTTATCGGCGAGCGCGGTGACAATAGCCGTGCGCAAGCCGAAGCATCGCTTGAGGCCGCGGGCAACGTTATATTCGCCGCCGCCTTCCCATACTTGGAAAGTGCGCGTGGTGTGGACACGGCCGATGCCCGGATCAAGGCGCAGCATGACTTCGCCCAGGGAGACTAGATCCCACTTGCATGCATCTTTGGACTTGAGTGCGAGGCTCACCGCAAAATCTCCTTAGTTGATCGCTCTGTTGTTATTGATTCACGCCGCTGGCCAGGAAACCGCCATCGACAGTGATGATTTCGCCGGCGACGAAGGAAGCGGCATCGGAGCATAAATAGATCGCCGCCCCCATCAACTCCTCTGTTTTGCCAAAGCGGCCCATCGGCGTGCGCGTGAGAAACTCCTTGCCGCGAGGGGTACTGTCCAGCAATTCGGTATTGAGCGCGGTGCGAAAGACGCCGGGGGCGATCGCATTGACCAGCACACCGTGTTTGGACCACTCCACGGCAAGCGATTTCGTCAACGAGCCCACCGCGGCCTTGCTGGCTGCATAGGCAGCCACCTCATTGAGCGCGACGAAGGTAGAGAGAGAGGCGATGTTGACGATGCGGCCATAGCCTTTGGCCAGCATGGCTTCACCAAAGACCTGGCAGCCGCGCAGCGTGCCGGTGAGATTGGTTTCGAGAATGTGATTCCAGTCGTCCTCGGCGAAGGTCAACGTCGGACCGCGCTTGGTGGTGCCGGCACAGTTAATAAGAATGTCGACCTTGCCGAAGAATTCCAGCACGCCTTCGCGCAAGGACACGAGCGAGGCCCGGTCCTTCACATCGGAGGTCAGACGCAGCGTGCGTCGTCCTTTAGCCTCGATTTCCGCCGCAGTTTTGTTCACTTCATCCCCGCGGCGTGAAGAGGCGATGACGTCGGCGCCGGCATCTGCCAGGCCCAAGGACAAGGCATGACCGATACCCGTAGTACCGCCGATAATGACGGCTGTTTTGCCGGACAAATTGAAAAGCGACAATTGCGGCTCCAAGTTGAGAAATTTCGACTCGACAAGAATACCTTGGCCAGGGTGGTGCGCGATGAGACATTTGTCCTGCGTCAGCCTCGGCCGCGGAAGCGGTTGATCTGCCTGCGGTCGCGTTTCGAGGGGCGAGCAACAGGCTGAAAGCCTTCAATCTGCTGCAAAGCCTTTTGTTCCGTGGCTAATTTGAGGCGCAGTTCGCGGCTGGCTTCGGTTTCACGGTACATCGCCTGCGCTACGGATGCGGGGCCGCGCATCTCGCTCAGCGAGACGACCTCGATCTCGTACTCCGCAACTGCATTCCTGATCTTGAGCATGTCGCCAATACGCACATCACGGGCCGGTTTGGCGATGTGGCCGTTGGATTCGATGCGGCCCATCTCGCAGGATTTCTGCGCCAGGGCGCGCGTCTTAAAGAAGCGCGCAGCCCAGAGCCATTTGTCCATCCGAACTGCCAAGCGGGCGGTTTCACGATCGTTGATCATCTCTCCTATTGTCCTATGACTGCAGGATGCCGTTCGGAAGCCAAAGACGATACCCTGAGAGGGAATGCTTTCTCTACAAAATGCGGGCAAGCGGTTTGGGCCGCGAATTCTCTTCACCGACGCCAACTGGCTGATTACAGCACAGGAGAAGACGGCGCTTGTCGGCGCCAATGGAACCGGCAAATCCACGCTCATGAAGGTGCTGGCGGGGCTGGAAACGTTGGACTACGGCGCAATGCAGATGACGCGCGGCATGTCCATCGGCTACCTGCCGCAGGAAGGGCTGCGGCTCAGCGGCCGGTCGGTCTTCGACGAATGCCTCTCGGTCTTTGACGAGTTGCATGAGATGGAGAAGGAGATCGAGCGGCTCGCCGAAGTGCTGGCCACACTTGACCACGCGGGGTCAGAATATGCAGCCGCAGCGGAGCGGTATTCAAGCCTGCAGGGACGCTTTCACGCACTTGATGGCTATGCGCTGGATGCCCAGGTGGGCTCAGTGCTCACCGGCCTGGGCTTTGGCAAAGAAGATTGGGCGCGCAGGACGGAGGAGTTCAGCGGCGGATGGCAGATGCGCATCGCGCTCGCCAAGCTCCTGCTGGCCCGGCCTAATCTGCTGCTGCTCGACGAGCCCACCAACCACCTCGATCTCGAAACCCGCAACTGGCTGGAAGGCTATCTGCGCACCTATCCCTTCGGCTATATTCTCATCTCGCATGACCGGTATTTTCTCGATGTAACCGTCGACCGCACGGTCGAGATCTGGAACAAGCGGCTGCAGATTTACGCCGGCAACTACACGAAATACCTGAAGCAGAAAGAAGAGCGCAAGGCACAGTTGATTGCCGCTTACAAGAACCAGCGCGAGCAGATCGAACACCTTGAAGCCTTTATCAATCGCTTCCGGGCTCAGGCTACAAAGGCCAAACAAGTCCAGTCGCGCATTAAGGAACTGGAGAAGATCGAGCGCATTGAAATCCCGGAAGAAGAACCAGTCATTCACTTCAGCTTCCCCCAGCCTCCGCCATCGGGACGCACCGTGGTTACAGTGCAGAATCTCAATAAGAGCTATGGCGAAAAACAGGTTCTGAAGGACGTCAGCTTCACCATCGAGCGCGGCGACCGTGTGGCATTGGTAGGGCATAATGGCGCCGGCAAATCTACGCTGATCCGTCTGCTTACCGGTGTTGAAGCGCCAACATCAGGTTCCGTACAATTGGGGCACAACGCGATTCCGGAATACTTTGCACAGGACCAATACAAGGTGCTCGACCCGGCCGCGCGCATGTTGGACGACATCAGCAAGGCTGCGATCAAAGTTCCGGAGTTGGCGCTGCGCTCGTTGCTGGGTTGCTTTCTGTTTTCAGGCGATGACGTTTTCAAGCCGCTGGGTGTGCTTTCAGGCGGGGAGCGCAATCGCTTTGCACTGGCGCGGATTCTGGTTTCGCCTTCCAATTTTCTGCTGCTTGATGAGCCCACCAACCATCTCGACATGCGTGCCAAGGATGTGCTGCTGGAGGCGATCGAATCCTTCTCTGGAACTGTGATTTTCGTTTCGCATGACCGCTACTTTCTCGACCGGCTGGCAACGAAGGTGCTTGAGGTAAAGGAGGGCGGAGTGATCGTCTATCCGGGCACCTTCGCCGAATTTGTGCGCGACCGGGAAGAGCAGGCCGCGAGTGGCTCACGCGAGCCTTTAGCACGTCAGGTAGCTGTGCCGGTCGTAGCAGCCGCACTGGAATACAGCAGCGCCAAAGCGGAAGCGGTTGTAGATGCTCTTGCCAAAGATAAGGTGCGCAAGCTGAATCCCATCAAGCTCAAGCAGATGGAAGAGCGTTGTTCGTTTCTTGAAGAAGAAGTGCCGCGTATTGAAGCTTCCATTGCTCACACGGAAAGCGCTCTGGGGAACTTCGTCTCCGTGGCAGAGACGGAACGCCAGTCCGCTCTGCTTGAGGAACTGCGCAGGCAGCTTGTCGATGCTACGGCCGAGTGGGAAGAGTTGATGCTGCTGCTGGAAGAACAGTCTGCTCTCTCCTGAGATTAACGGGTGAGTTGACGGCGCCTGCGGTACTCCGCAACCTTGTGACGATTGCCGCAGGCAGCCATGCTGCACCATCGGCGATGATGCGATTTTGTGCGGTCATAAAACCACAAAATACACTCCTCGCTTTCGCAACGCCGTATCAGCCGAAGATCGCCATTGGCGAGCAGATCGGCGGCAGACTCTGCCAGAGGCGCAAGAATCTCCTCCGCGGAGCGATGTTTCCAAATGCGGCTGAGATGCAGGCTGCCATCCTTCTTTTGGTCCAATTCAAGGTAGCTGCGAGATTCGGCCAGAAATCGATTGAGATCCTTCGCATCCACACGCTTTCCAGCGGTTCGCTTTTCGACAAGATCACGGATACTGTCACGCAGCGCGCGTGCTGTCTGAAGCAGTGACTGAGGCTTTAACTTCGCCAGATCGGCTTCAACTGGCCAGCCCGCTGCCTCCAGCCAGCGCAGAACGTCCCGGTCACTCTTGAGGGCATCGACCAACACGCCGTCGATCCTGGCTACCGTATTGAGAAGATCAAGCGCTGGATGATCGGCGACCACAATAAAGCCGCTGCCTCCGTTGGATTGCTCTTGAATTGACATGGTTATTCCTATCGCAAACTTTAGGTAACCAGAATAAATTAGTTTGACAGGTTACGCAATTGATGTAACCATTGAAAACGTAATTAAACGGTGTCATGCCGGAACAAAGTGTACGGAGAAAGGGCTTAGCATGGATCGGCGAGATTTCATGAGGACGGGCGGCAGTTTGGCGGTACTTGCGGGTATTGCTCCTGTTGCGTTTGCCAAGTTGCCGCGGGAAAAGGAAAGGGAGGGAAGTATGGCTTCGAAAATTCCACAAACGTTCATCCGCCGCGTGGAGGCGGATGGTGTCGATGTTTTCTATCGCGAGGCAGGCGCGCCGGATGCGCCTGTAGTGCTATTGCTGCATGGCTTTCCTACATCTTCATTTCAGTATCGGGAGCTGATTCCGAGGCTTGCTGATAAATATCGGGTGATTGCTCCCGATCTGCCAGGATTCGGATATACCGAAGTTCCAGAGAAGCGCAAGTACACCTATACCTTTGATGCGCTGGCCAAGACGATCGAGGCCTTCGCCGATGCGTTGAGCTTGAAGCGCTATGCGCTGTATGTCTTTGACTATGGCGCGCCCACGGGTTTTCGCCTGGCCATGGCGCATCCAGAACGAGTCACGGCAATCATTTCGCAGAATGGCAATGCGTACGAGGATGGACTGGGCGATGCATGGGGGCCAATCCGGAAATATTGGAGCGATCCGAATGCAGTCAATCGCGAAGTGGTGCGCCAGGCTGCATTGAGCTTAGAAGGAGTGCGCTATCAGTACGTCGAAGGCGTGCCCCATCCGGAAACAGTTGCCCCAGAAGGATACACACTGGATTACGCGCTGGTTTCGCGTCCCGGAAACGCCGACATTCAATTAGACCTGTTTCTGGACTACGCCAACAACGTGAAGCTGTACCCAGCGTTTCAAGAGTATTTTCGCAAGTCGAAGCCTCCCCTGTTGGCGATCTGGGGGAAGCATGATCCGTTCTTTATTCCGCCCGGCGCTGAAGCCTACAAGCGTGACAATCCCAATGCGCAGGTGCAGTTCTTGGACACAGGCCACTTTGCCCTGGAGACGCACGTTGAAGAGGTTGCCTCGGCCATGCGCGTGTTTCTCGAGAAGCATGCTGGCTGAGCCACGGCCCAACGGCAAAGCGTCCCATTCCATCTGGCCGGGTAGGGCATAATCAAGAGAAGATGGGACTTCTATGGAATCCGGAGAGCTGGTCGCAGCGGCTGGCTGAGTTGCAGGCGGAGTCAGGGGAGCTGAAAGAAGCTCCCTTGCGCCGGGATGTGCGTTCGCTGGGCATGCTGCTGGGTGAGGTGTTGCGCGAGCAGGCAGGCGATGAGTTGTTCGAGCAAGTAGAAGAGCTGCGCCTGGGCACAATTCGCCGCCGCGAGGCGGAGGCACAGGTCGACGGTAAGACGGCTGCTCTGTCAGCGGCCGTCCATGCCGCTCATGCCATGGCTATGGTGCACAAGCTGCCCGTGGAGCGTGCTCTGCTGTTGACCCGCGCCTTCGGATTCTATTTTGAGCTGATCAACCTCGCGGAAACCAACCATCGCAAGCGCCGCCGTCTGGCGCTGCAACTGAGTGGTGCGGCAGGCAAGCAGCGCGGCAGCCTTGCAGGCACCTTGCGGGCAATGAAGCGCGTAGGCATCTCTGCGGACGAGGCACTGGAGTGGCTGCGGAAGGTGCTGGTTGTGCCGGTATTTACCGCGCATCCCACCGAGGTAGCGCGGCGTTCTGTGATGTTCAAGCGGCGTCGCATCGGGGAACTGCTCGAGGAACTGGACCGCATTCCCTTGCCGGAAGAAGACCTGGCGCGTCTTGAGGACAGCGTGTCTGCGGAGATTACCTCGCTCTGGCAGACCGATGAGGTACGCAGCCGCAGGCCGACCGTCTACGACGAGATCAAGATGGGGCTGGACTACTACGATGTCTCGATCTTCGCCACGCTACCCAGTCTCTATCGAGAGATTTCCAAGGCACTCAAGTCCGTTTATGGTCTTGAGATCGAAATGCACGAGCTGCCCAAGGTGCTTTCCTTCGGCTCGTGGATTGGCGGAGACCGCGATGGCAACCCATTCGTTACGCCCGAGGTAACCCGGAACGCAATTCAACTGGCGCGCGAACACTTGCTGCATTTCTATGATGGTCAGTTGCAGACGGTAATCGATCTGTTGAGCACCTCGGCGCAACAGATGCCGGTCAGCGACGTATTGCGGACCCGGCTGGACGAGTACGAGTCGCGGATTCACACCGTGGAATCGCAGGCCTATGGGCAGTTCTTCGAATTTGAACTATACCGCCGGTTCCTGATCTGCGTGCGCGCACGAACGCGCCGCACACTGCATCTGTCGGGCACATTGACTGCGCCGTTGGCTCGGCCTTCGGCGCTGGCAGAGTCGCAGGAGATACTGGCGCAGGTGCTGCCGGGTTATGCGTCGGCGCAGGAGTTCGCGGACGATCTGGAGATACTGCGCGCATCGCTCGCCGCTAATCGAGGACTGCGCATCGCGCGGAACCTGATCGACCCGCTGCTGCTGCTGGCCCGCACCTTTGGGCTGCATCTACACACGCTGGATATCCGGCAACATGCGCGGCAGCACGCTGTCGCGCTGAAAGAGGCGAGCGAGGATACACTTGCGCAGGAGCTTCCGCGAGCGCTCTCGGCAGAGACGGCAAATGTTCTGGATACATTCCGAACCATCGCTGAGATCAAGGCCGGCCGTACGCCGGAGGTGATTCGTCAGTACGTAATCAGCGGAGCCACCTGTGTGGAGGATGTACTCGCGGTCGTGCGGCTGGGACGCCTCGCGGGCGTGAAGCTGGAAGGCTGCGGAGTGGGAAAAGGAGCAAATCCAGCACCGGGTCAAGGCCAGGATCCAGGCCTGATGCCGGTGCCGCTCTTTGAGTCGATTGAAGATCTGCAGAATGCAGCCGAGGTATGCCGAACGCTGTGGGCCCGTCCCGACTATCGTGCGCTGCTTGAGAGCTGGGGCAACACGCAGGAAGTGATGCTGGGCTACTCCGACTCGAACAAGGACGGAGGCATGTTGACCAGCACCTGGGAGATCTTCCGCGCCCACCGGGACCTGCATACCGTAGCACGTGAGGCGGGCGTGCATTTGCGGCTCTTTCACGGCCGCGGTGGCACGGTCGGACGCGGCGGCGGCCCAACGCATCGGGCTATTTTTGCCCAGCCGCTCGATTCCTTCGAAGGGCAGTTCAGAATCACCGAGCAAGGTGAAGTGCTCAATTTCAAGTACGCCGATGTGGTGCTGGCGGAGCGCAATCTTGAGCTGATGATTGCCGCATCTCTCGACGCACTGGCGCGGCCTAACGCACGTGATCCCGAGGGCCACTTTACAGGAGTGCTAAAGCCGGAGTGGGAGCAGGCACTGGACCGGCTCTCAGTCCTCTCTTATGAGTTCTACAAACAGCACATTTTGGATGACCCAGGCTTGCTTGAGTACTTTGAACAGTCGACGCCCATGGGCGAACTGGAACACGCAAAGATCGGTTCACGGCCCTCGAAGCGCAAGGGCTCATTGAGCTTGACAACGTTGCGCGCGATTCCGTGGGTCTTCGGATGGACGCAGTCGCGATTGCTGATTCCGGCGTGGTTTGGCGTCGGATATGCCGTCCAGAAATATCTCGCCGAAGGCGGCGCAGTCGAAACACTGACCGCGATGGCCAAAGAGTTTCCGTTGTTCATCGACCTGGTGCGCAACGTGGAGATGGCGCTGGCCAAGGTTGATATGGGAACGGCGCGGCTCTACTCAACACTGGTCGAGGATGCCGGGTTGCGCGAACGTGTATACGCGGGCTTCGATGAGGAGTATCAGCGCACGGTGGATGCGGTGCTGGCGATTACGCGGCAAAACGAGCTGTTGCAGAACAATCCTGTGCTGGCGCGCTCCATCAAGCTGCGCAATCCGTATGTCGACCCGATGCATCTCATTCAAGTCGATCTGCTGCGCCGCAAGCGCGCCGGAGAAGATACGCCCGAAGTAAACCGTGCGATCTCTGCAACCATCAGCGGAATCTCTGCCGGTTTACGCAATACAGGCTGACGAGTGAAGGACTACTCCGCGATGGGCAACTCGAACTCGGTGTAGTTTTTCAAATGAAATTTGATAATTCCGTAGCACTCGCACGCCTGCTTTTCGAGACCGCGCGGATCAAGAATTTTAATGACTCCGCGGCTATAGCTGATCAGTCCTTTGCGCTTCAGGCTGCCGGCGGCAATGGTTGCCGTAGCGCGTGTACCGCCCAGCATGTCGGCAAGCAACTCATGGGACATTTTGAAGGTGTCACTGTTGGCTCTGTCTGAGCAGATCAGCAGCCAGCGGGCAAGTCTCTGTACGGTGAGGTGTTTCGCGTTACAACCGACGGACTGGGTGGCCTGATCGAGTTGCGCCTGCACATAGCGCAGAGTGAGATATTGAAAATGCCCGTTGAGGTTGAATTCTTTCTTGGCATTCTCAACCGTACAGGAATAGCCATGACCGGCAATCTGGGTGTAAACCCGGTTCAATGATTTTTTGGCGCCCATGAGCGCAGAGACGCCGATGATGGATTCAAATCCGAAGGTGCCCACCTCGACCTGGGAGCCATCTTCGAAGGTCGACGTCATGGAGGCCATTCCCGATTCGACGAAGTAGAGATGAGTAATTGCCCGGTGTGGATATTCAATCTCGTGCTTGAGTTCAAACGTAACGGGAGTGAGGCGGAGCCGGGCGAGGGCATCCGCATCTAAGGCATTCAGGAGTGTGTTCTTAAACTTAGTTGCTGACACGGAATCCTCGCGTCTTCAATGTACGCGCAAAATGTTGTTCTGACACATCTTAATCGGGGGATAATATCCTATCGGTTCGATAGCGAACATACGATTTGAGTGCAACTTATATAGGCTTGCAGAGGTAGTTTCAGCAATATCTATATGCATCGATCGCGGAAACATGCGTGGGCTCTCTCGAAAAGTGAACGACGCGCAAATTTCGGCGTGAGCCTCAGATCAACCAGGCGTTTCGATTGTTCAGGAGGACAGTCATGGCTCAAGAGCGCGCAAAATTAAGAATTTTTGTCGTAGACGATGAGGTCGTGATTGCAACGACACTGGCCACAATCTTACAGCGGAGCGGCTTCGATGCGGTCTCGTTTACCGAACCCTTGAAGGCGCTCGATGCGGTCCGGGAAAAGGCTCCCGATCTGTTGATCTCCGATGTGATGATGCCGGTTCTCTCTGGCGTGGATCTCGCGATTCGAATCAAGAGCGAGTGCCCGGGCTGTAAAGTGCTGCTGTTTTCAGGTCAGGCTGCAACCGCCAATCTGCTGGATGCTGCTCGCCAGGATGGCCATGACTTTGAACTCTTGTCGAAGCCAATCCACCCCTCTGAATTTTTGCTCAAGGTAAAGCTGGTTACCGAGCACGCTGCCGCTTAGCTGGAGCAAGTTGCAAAATGAGCCGGGCCGCTGAGAACTTCAGCGGCCCGGCTCATTTTCATCAGTGCTCAATGCACTAGAAGGGATTAATTTTAGAAAGTCCCTTCTTCTTTTTCTTCCTGCTGGAAGACTCGTCGCTCTGGTCCAGCTTCGGCTTCTTCGCTTTCTTGTTCGTGGCCTGGTTGGCGGCAGTATTTTCCGCCGGCGTTGACCCGGGCTTGATTTCGTTGACCTGTTCAGGAGCTGCAGCGGGTGCCTCCGCTGGCGGAAGCGTAGTTTCCGTAGGCGCGACCGACTTGACCACGGCATTGGGATCTTCTTCTGCCTTGGGCGCTGCCGGGGCGGAGTTGGGAGCGCTCACAATCGAGGCGCCAATGCTGTTGCCGCTGCCGCTGTCGGCGTTGGGCACATTCTCAAATTGCAAGGGCGCCTGCGGCTGGTCGGAGCGCGGCGGCTCGTTGACACCGGTTGGCTTCGGAGCGGCTGCTTCCGCGGTAGCAGCGCCAGGTTGCGCGGCCCGGTAGGCGGAAGCGAAGATCTGCTGATTGTCCTTGGTAATGTCGGGGGCATTGGTGCGCTTCGGCGAAACCAGTGTGGGATCGCCCACATGGGCAGCCTCAACCACCATCGGTCCATGCTTGATCATGCCCAGCGTCTTATCGGTAAAGCGAACCGGCTGCCGGCTCTTCTCCTCCGCGTCATTTTCCGCAACCGCTGCTTCGGTCGGCTCAGGGACGGGGCGGTTCATGGCGACCAGGCGGTCCTTGGCTTCTTCGACCCGTGGAGCCATCGGGTAGCGGGTGATGACCCTGCTATACGCGGCTGCCGCTTTATCGAGATAGACAGCCTCCAGCCGCTCGCGAACGGCTCCGGGAAGTCCCTTGGCGGCTTGAATGGCGCGGGCCTCTCCAGAGTAGGCATCGCCGATAGTGAGCCATAGCTCGTCGCTCTTGCTGTAAAGCGGATAGGTATCGGCAACGGTCTGCAGGCGGGCGATGGTACCGGCCCAGTTCAAGCGGCTGGCATAATACTGGCCGATGAGGAACTCGCGCTCGCCCAAGACTTCTTGTACCTCGCGCAGCTTCTGCTTGGCGCGCGGCACGAGCGAGGAGTCCGGAAACTGGTCGATCATCGCCCGGTATTCCTGCTCGGCGCGGGTGGCGTTGTTGAAGTCCCGGTCGGGTTTCTCCATCTGCATGAAGTAGATGTCCGCCACCTTCATCTGCGCTTCGGCGGCTTCCGGAGCCTGCGGGAAGAAGGTGATGAAGTCCTTATACTCAGCCTCGGCCTGGGTCAGCGCCGCAGTGCCGCCCTCCTTGAACCACGCATCGCCCACGGCCAGCTTGGCGCGCATCTGGTATTCGGAGTTGGGGTAGGTATTCAGCAGGGTCTGGAGGTCGAGACGGCAGACATCGAAGCGGCCCTTTTTGAGCGCGATCATCGCCTTGTCGAAGAGTTCCTTGTCCGGCTGGCGGCTGGCGACGTTAGCCAAAGGATTGGCGCTCAGGTCGACATTCTTCTTCTTTTTCGGAACCTTGGTTTTGGCCTGGGCGGGAATGATGGAAAGCGCCAGGGCCAAAACACCGACCCCAGCTGTAACGCGCCGCATCGACTTGCCGGAGACGCTGCCGGACTTCTGGGTTGAAAACAGGTTCATACCACCTCAATTTCGCTGCCTGGCTGCCGGGGAGTGCCGCTGCGGCGCCGCGTTTCACTTCTTGAAGCTCTAGCTTGTTTCCCCGGCGGCTGCTCGGGCTGCCGCCAGCAATTCGCGCGCATTTTGTCCGGCATGGCCGCTTCCAAAGACGGCGTTACCGGCAACCAGGAGCTCCGCTCCAGCTTGGACGACCTGGGCGATGGTATCGTGAGCCACGCCGCCGTCCACTTCAATTCTAAACTGCAGATTCAGCTCTTTGCGGATTTGCACCAGCCGCCGGATTTTATCCAGCGAAAAAGGGATAAATTTCTGGCCGCCGAAGCCCGGATTCACGCTCATGATGAGCACATGGTGCAGCATGGGCAGGATATCCAGCAGCACTTCGACCCGTGTGGCCGGATTCAGGACGACGCCGGCATGCATCCCATGATGCTGAATCAGCTCCAGCGTCCGATGCAGATGCGGGCAGGCCTCATAGTGGACTCCGATCCAGTTGGCCCCGGCATCGGCAAAAGCTGGTATGTAGTCATTGGCGTTCTCGATCATCAGGTGGCAGTCGAGCGGCAGGGTGGTAGCTTTGCGCAGGCTCGCGACTACTGGCGGACCGAGAGTGATATTGGGAACGAAGTGCCCATCCATCACATCGACGTGGATGACGGTGCCACCGCCCGCCTCGGCCTCGGCAACCTGGTCGGCGAGGTGGGCAAAATCGGCGGAAAGGATGGAGGGTAGCAGTTCAACCATAGGCGTGGCCGGATTCCACAGGACTTCAGTGTAGCAGCCATCGGGATAAGCGTTATGATCGGGCCATTCGACGCGGACGACAGGGCTAGGTTATGCTGAGGCGCGTCCGCAAAAGCTTTACTTTCCGCCACTTCTCTCTTCCGGAGTTCTCAATGCGCCTCGTTCCGCTGTTTTCCTCTTGCCTTCTGCTTTCCGCCGTTTCGGTTATTGCTCAGGTCAAAACCGCTGCCACGCCCCCCATGGGCTGGAACAGTTGGAACCACTTCGCCGAGCACGTCACCGACGCTGACGTACGCTCCGCCGCGGACCAGATGGTGAGCACAGGCATGCGCGACGCGGGCTACATCTATGTCAACGTGGACGATACCTGGCAGGGCAAGCGGGATGCCGAGGGCGTCCTGCATACCAATGACCGCTTTCCAGATATGAAGGCGCTGGGCGACTACATCCACTCCAAGGGACTGAAGTTCGGTATCTATTCCTCGCCCGGAGCGAAGACCTGCGGCGGCTACGAAGGCAGCCTCGGCCATGAAGCGCAGGACGCGAAGATGTATGCCGAATGGGGCGTCGATTTTCTCAAGTACGACCTCTGCTCGTTTAACGACAACCTGTTGCAGGCCCAGGCCGAGCATCCCAATGATCCGAACGTAAAGAAGACCATGATGATCGCTGCCTATCGCAAAATGGGCGACGCGCTCAAAGCGACGGGCCGGCCCATCGTTTACAGCCTCTGCCAGTACGGGGTTGATCAACCATGGAAGTGGGGACCAGAAGTAGGCGCGTCCATGTGGCGGACCACCGACGATATCGACGACTCCTACGGGCGCATGATCGCCATCGGCTTCAGCCAGGCAGGCCTATCGAAATACGGCGGCCCAGGCCATTGGAATGACCCCGACATGCTTGAGGTCGGCAACGGCAAGATGACCGAGGACGAGTACAAGACCCACATGAGCCTGTGGGTGCTGCTGGCTTCGCCTCTGCTGGCCGGCAACGACCTGAGCAAGATGACTGAAGCCGACAAGAGCATCCTCATGAACAAGGACGCCATCGCCATCGATCAGGACGCGCTCGGCAAACAGGGCGACCGGCTCTACGAGAGCGGCGATCTCGACGTCTGGACCAAGCCGCTCAGCGGCGGCCGGGTCGCGGTCGGTCTCTTCAATCGCAGTTGGTCCACGCGCGATGTTTCAGTCGATCTGGCTGCCATCGGCTTCAAGAGCGGCGGCACAATTCGCGACGTCTGGAAGCAGAAGGATCTCGGTCACAAGTCGGGCATCTTTACGGATACGCTGGTTAAGCATGGTGCGACGTTGCTGATCGTGAGCAAATAGGCAGTCGCAAGCTCGGCGTATCAGAAGTGATTTTCGAAACGGAGAATTGTCATCCTGAGCGAAGCGAAGGATCTGCTGTGGCACCATTCGCTTCCTAGCGTAGACCAGCCGCCGCCACCCGGCCCACGCTGCGCAGCATGGATTTGATGGGCCAGCCCGCCTCATTCTCTGAGGGGAAGCAAATCTCGCCCACACGCTTCTGCTGCGGGCGATAGTACCAGCGCGTAAGCAAGGCGAGATGCCCCTGACGCACGGTCGCACCGGGCTGCGGACGCGGAGCGGCAAGCTCCGCCAGCGCTGCTTCCATGCGGGCTTCGAGAACATCGCGTGTCGCCTTCGCTGGACCCTCAGCCTCAGGCACAGGTTGCACAGCCACCGGCTGCGCAAAAAGCGAGCTCGACCCGGACTGCTCATTTTGGATTCGCATTCCCAGTGTGCTGAAGGGCACCGGCCCGCGCAGTTCGCCATTCTGATAAAGAAAGATCGAAACTTCATCGGTATTTGCCGACATCTGCATGATGCACGCGCGCAACTCGCTTAGCGGATGAACCAGCTCCGGCGCCAGCGCACGCACGGCTTCCACCTTTTCAAACTGGGCATGGAGTTTGGCCGCTGTCTCGAATTCAAGCTGTTCCGAAGCTTGCTCGCGCAGTTGGCCAATCTGCACCAGCTTGCTCTCGCCGCGGGTAGCCAAAAAGCTGCGCACTGCCTCCGCCTCCTCCGCATAGCGAGCATCTGTGCAGCCCTGGTAGCAGGGAGCAAGGCACATCTTCATCTCCGAGTAGACACAGCCTGGATGACTGGGATTGGGATCGAAATTCTCCTCACAGCGGCGCAGAAGAAAGAGCTTCAGCATCTCGTCCGCATAGCGCTCGGCAGCGGCCCGCGATGGAAATGGCCCGAAGGCCCACTGCGCCTCTTTCAGGCTGGGGCGGTTGGTGACGGTGAGACGTGGATACGGATTGCCGCCATGGAATTTTACAAAGGCCGGAGCCCGCAGCTTCATGCGTTCCAACGCTTTGGGACCGTAAAACTCTTCCAGCAAAGAGAACTGGACCAGCAGCGATTCGAACTCCGAGCCGGTCGTCTGCCAAGCAATGCGGCGAACGCGGGAGACCAGCTGCAGCCGCTTGGTCTGCGTCGTGGCAGGGCGCAGAAGCCGCTCGAGCCGCCGCCGCAGGTCGGGCGTGAGGCCGATGTAGGGCTCCGCCCGTTCGTTTTCTCCGTAGAGCGCAAAGACCGCTTTGCGTGAAGGTAGCTGACGCAATGCCTCATCAGGATTGGCTGGATCGAATACAAGGCTCTGCGTCAGCATAGGATTTACGCGCCGGCTACCGTCATTCCGTCCACCCGCAGTGTAGGCGAGGTAACGGAACCGCGAAAGACCAGATCATTGGCAATCGCAGTGATATTTCGCAGCATTGACCGCAGATTTCCAGCAATCGTCACTTCTTCCACGGCGTAGGCGAGCTCGCCCTTCTCGATCCACAGGCCGCTGGCGCCGCGCGAGTAGTCGCCGGTGACGAGATTGGCGCCAAAGCCCATCAGGCTCAGAACATAGAAGCCATTGGGAATCTCAGCGATGATCTCCTCCGGCGTCTGCCCGCCAGGAACAAGATAGAGATTTCCGGCTCCGATGCCCGGGCTTCCCGCCAGTCCGCGCGTAGCGTTGCCCGTCGAGCGCATCTTCAGCTTGCGGGCGGTGTAGGTGTTGAGCAGGTAGGTCTGCAGTACGCCATCCTGAACGACCACAGTCCTGCGCGTAGGGAGGCCCTCGCCGTCAAAGGGAGAGGTGCCGAAGCCGCCCACGCCGCTCGGCAGCAGCATGGTGTGGTCGTCGATCAGGGTCAGATTCGAGGCGGCGATGGTCTCGCCCAACTGTCCGGCCAGAAACGATGCGGATCGCCAGATGGAGTCGCCTGAAGCCGCTTCAAAGAGATGTCCAAGCAGGGAACGCGCCACCTCCGGCGCAAAGACGATAGGCACGCTCTGCGTCGGCACCCGCCGTGCTCCGAGCCGCCGCAACGCGCGACGAGCCGCTTCCTGCCCAATCGACTCAGGCGATTCAAGATCGGCGATACGCCGCGCACTCGAGGACCAGAAATCGCGCTGCATCGCGCCGTTGGCGTCCATGGCCAGCGGCGCGGCGGAGATGCCGCAGTAGCTCGTCCGGTAGGTGCCCAGAAATCCCCGCGAATTAGCCAACACGCGGCGGCCCGTAGCCGCGTCGAATCCTCCGCCCTGCGAATTGGTAATGCGTGCATCGTACGCCAGCGCGGCAGCCTCGGCACGGCGTGCGCAATCGATGCGCTCCGCTGCCGGCAAGGAATAAACGTCTTCGTAATAGAGGTGCAGATCGCCTTCCAGCTTTCCAAAGTCAGCTTCATCCGGTAATCCAGCAAAGGCGTCTTCCTCGGTCACGCGCGCCAGGGCCATTGCGCCTGAGACAAGCTGCGCAATGCCGTCCGGCGTCAGGTCGCTGGTCGAGGCCGAGGCGGAACGCTGTCCGACAAAAACACGCAATCCCAGACCCCGCGAGCCGGATTCCTGCAATGTTTCAACTTCGCCCATGCGCACGGAGACAGAGAACTCATCCCCTTCGCTGACCACTGCTTCAGCATCGGTAGCCCCGGCTTTGATAGCGCGTGCTACAACATCGGAGGCGAGAGATTCGAGATCGAGTTCCGTTTTTGAGGAGGACGATGGCACAGCTGTAGACATGGCTTAACGGTATCAAAACTACCCGATCCCATGCCTCGGCCCACGGCGTTTGATCGCGCAGAGCTTACGGAATTGGAATCTGCGGAACCGGGATCATAATGGTCTTGCCCATCACCGTGGTCAGCCCGTCCAGCGTATTCAGAAAACCAGTCGTCAGCAGTGCCTCTCCCCGCAGATGCCAGAGCAGTTCGGCATTCTTCCAGGCGGCTTCCCGGGCCGCGCTCATGCTCCATGCGGCGACAGTATCTTCAACGGTGGAGACAGGCGGCATGACCGCACCCAGCAGCCGGACATTGAGTTCCTGCTTGGCCTCTTCAATCAGGCTGTCGAGCGTAACGTTGATCGAAGTGTAGTCGGTGTATTGCGAACTGCCATGCTGCGGCGCCAGACTCATGCTCTGGCAGGTAGAGACGATGGCGATGGGCAGATCGTGATTGATATGCGCGTTCATCCCCGCCAGCGCGCATTGAATCCGGGCCAGAGGTGTCTGATCGCGGCGTGAAAACAACGCCTGCCAGCAACCGGGCATGGGAGCATTGGAAAGAGAGGCCTTCAGCGCATCAAAGTAAAGCTGTGCAAACTGAACATCCAGCTCAGCAAGAAACGCGGCATCGGTGAATCCGCCTCCCTGAACCCGCGCCTCCACTGCCTGCGTGACGTGAAAGTAAAGCCAGTTGAACCACTTGAGCCCGTCGCCATCGACAGTCAGCGCGTCGATTGCCTGCATCGTCGCCAAAACATCTGGAATAGTCTGTGACGGCTTCGCGAGACAGGCCAGCAACTGCGGGTCGTAGGGAAAAAAGTGGAGGCGATCGCTGCGTGCTGCTTCAGAAAGTATCATTCTCGTAGCTCGACCATCCCATCTTAACGACGATATCTATTTAGACGAAAGGGGTTTCATGACATCTGCCGATTCTTCCAAAGCGCTTAGCCGCCGCAAATTCCTGGAAAGTACCTCCGCAGCCTTGGTTGCTGTCGCAAGTGGCAGTGCGCTTGCCCAGGAGACGAAAGCGCCGCGCACTCCCAACCACACTGCGCCTTATGAAAGCGAGCCTGGTCCGAAAAACCCGCAACTGGATGACCAGAACACTTCTTCCAACTGGTCTCCGGAAACCGATGCCGGAGGACAGCCGCCTTTTAAATACCCATTTTCCTTTGCTCATAAGCGGATCGAAGGCGGAGGCTGGACGCGCCAGGTTACGGTGCGTGACCTGCCAATCTCCAAGAAGATGGCGGGCGTACAAATGCGCCTTATCAAGGGCGGAGTGCGTGAATTGCACTGGCATGTCGGCGCTGAATGGGCTTATATGATCTACGGCCAGGCGCGCATCACTGCTGTCGATCAGCAGGGTCGTGGCTTCGTTGACGATGTGAAAGCGGGCGATCTCTGGATCTTTCCCGGCGGCATTCCGCATTCGATCCAGGGAATCGGCGATGATGGGGCTTTCTTTCTACTTGTCTTCGACGATGGCAACTTCAACGAGTTTGAAACCTTTCTGCTGACAGATTGGTTGCATCACACGCCGTCCGAAGTGCTGGCCAAAAATTTCGAGGTCTCGAGCGAAGTGTTTGCCAAGGTTCCACCCAGGGAGCTTTTTATCTTCGAGCGCGATTTACCCCGTGATTTGGCGGAAGAAAAGAAGCAGGCCGAGGCGATCAATGGTGGCGTACCGAACCCTTTCGCCTTTTTCACCGATTCGATGGCGGCCACCAAGGTCACCAAAGGTGGTCAAGTCAAGATCATCGACGCGAAAAACTTTGCCGCGACGAATATAGCGGTGGCTATCGTGACGCTGAAGCCCGGAGGCCTACGCGAATTGCATTGGCACCCGAATGAGGATGAGTGGCAATACTACGTAAAGGGCAAGGGACGTATGGGTGTCTTCGCCGCTGGAGGACGTGCTCGCACGATGGACTTTCAGGCGGGCGACGTGGGTTATGTCGATAAGTCCACTCCACATTATGTTGAAAATACGGGAGAAGAAGACCTGGTCTTTCTAGAGGTTTTTCCAACGCCGCACTACGAAGATATTTCGCTTGCTGAGTGGATGGCACATACTCCTTCGCGTCTGGTCAATCAGCACCTGGAAACTGGCGAAGAATTCCTGAATAAACTCCAGAAGAAGGAGACCGTGATCGCGCCGCTTTAGTAGATCAGCGGCGCGATTAACTCAACAGTCTGATGAATTAGAGCCCAATTGACCGATGCTCACCTAAAGCGACAGAAGGCACAACGGTTATCAGCAGGTCTCAGTCTCAATTCAACGGCTTAGGGTGGGGACTCTTCTGCCCGCTGAAGTGATCGCTCAGGCTGCAGCCAGGATTTTTGCTGTAGTGCTCAGCCCTCGCTACGGTCTCTTTTTCAGCCGAAGCCTGGTATAACCTCACCTGGCCAAGGCACTCCGGACAGCGAAACTTCTCGTCCTGCAGCCGTAGGGCGTTTTCGAGCGGCATGAGCTGCCAGTCAAAGACACGGTTTGCCGCATCGCCGTGCCAGCGCTTTACTTCCACTTCAGTAATCTGAGCCACAAATTCCTTCCTGTGTTACCGTCCCGTAGTTACCGCCCAGTCCCGCCGACGGTCATTTTATCCAGCTTGATCGTGGGCATGCCCACGCCAACCGGCACGCTTTGTCCCGCCTTGCCGCAGGTGCCGATTCCCTCGTCCAGCTTCAGGTCGTGTCCCACCATGGAGACGTACTTAAGCGCTTCCGGTCCATTGCCGATCAGCGTTGCATCCTTGACCGGCGCCGTGATTTTGCCATCTTCGATCAGGTAGGCTTCGCTGGCGGAGAAGACAAACTTGCCGTTGGTGATATCCACCTGGCCACCGCCAAAATTGACTGCGTAGAGGCCGCGCTTGACGCTGCGGATAATATCCTCCGGCTCATCGTCGCCAGCCAGCATGTAGGTATTCGTCATGCGCGGCATGGGAATGCACTGATAGCTCTCACGGCGTCCGGAGCCGGTGTTGGCCGCGCCGGTAAGCCGTGATGAAAGCTTGTCGGTCAGATAGCCCTTCAAAATTCCGTTTTCAATCAGGACGGTCTCCTGCGTAGGCGAGCCTTCATCATCCACATTCAGCGAGCCACGCCGCCCGGTGATCGTCCCGTTATCGACCACAGAAACCTTGGAACTGGCCACTGGCTGCCCAATCAGACCGGCAAATGCCGAAGTTTTCTTGCGATTGAAATCGGCTTCCAGCCCATGGCCGACCGCCTCATGCAGCAGAATGCCGGGCCAGCCTGGGCCTAGAACCACTTCCATCTCGCCCGCCGGAGCTGGAACTGCCCCCAGCTGCAGGATCGCCCCTCGTGCAGCTTCACGGGCCAGGTTCTCCGGGCTTTTCGAACCGGCAAAAATCTCCAGCCCGCCGCGGCCGCCGCAGCCCGAGGATCCCCGCGTCGTATTCGCGTCGTCTTTGGCAATCACAAAGACATTCAGGCGGCAGAGCGGCTGGGTGTCGGAAGCAAACGCTCCATCAGACCCAGCAACCAGGATGCGCCGCAGCTCTTCGCTGTAGCTGGCGCGCACCTGAATGATGTGGGGGCTGAAGGCGCGAGCCGCGCGGTCTGCACGCTGGATCAGGTCAAGCCGTGCAGCCAGGTCGAGATCGAAGCCGCCAAGGGGTACTGGGTAGAGATCGGCCAGTGGCTTGTCCTGAAAGCCATGAATCGGCTGCTTCGCCGGGCCGGAGGCAATGAGCGCCGCGGTTTTAGCTGCGTGGATCAGGCGCTCGGGACTGAGATTGTCCGTGTAGGCATAGCCTGTCCGCTCGCCAGAGAGTACGCGTATACCGCAGCCGGCACTGGTGCCCATGCTGGCGGATTTGACGATTTGCTCATCGACGCCGAGAGCTGTCGCAGTTACCGACTCGAAGTAAAGGTCGGCATAGTCGCCGCCTGCAGAGAGGGCTTCGCCCAGGCAGCGTTCAAGCAGACTCTCGGTAATTCCAAATTTCTCGAAGAAGTAGCGTTTATGGCCTTGAACGGGTCGGTGTATCGGCTGGGCTGGGGCAGCAATCATCGTAACTATAAGTGTACGCCTAACCTGTCATCGAGGGTTTTTGGGGACAGCCTGATGGGGAAGGATATGGGACCATCTCCGGCCCGTAGTTGTCTTGGTTCCTGTTTGTTTCCTGGACTAAGCAGGAGATAGGATTCGTGCTACGCTTCCTGCATGAAGAAGTTAATTGTTGCCACTCTATTGGTGCTGGTTTGTGCCAGCCCTGCGTTTGCCGCAGGCAGGCACCACCGTCATCACCGCCACCACCATCATCACCGCCACGCATAAAAATTGGGAGTGGCGCGAAAGAAAGCTCCGAAGCGGAAACGTTTCGGAGCTTCTTTCTATTTGTGCTCTTGGACGTGGGTGTAAGGTCTGGTATCGTTACGCGGATGAGTACCCTCAACACATTGGATGACGCTCGCTTTCCCATTGGGCACTTCAGCAGGCCCGCCAGCAGCATGGCGGGGATTCGCGCGGCTCATATTCAGACTTTGCGCCTCTTGCCCGAGCGCCTCACCGCGGCTGTCGCCGGCCTCGACGATCATCAACTCGACACTCCGTATCGTGATGGCGGCTGGACAGTTCGCCAGGTCGTGCATCACGTCGCTGACAGCCACGCCAATGCCTATATCCGGATGAAACTGGCAGTAACCGAAGACTGGCCCACCATCAAGCCCTACGATGAAGCTGCATGGGCCGATCTTTCCGATGCTCGATGGCTCCCCGTCGGAGTGTCGCTCAATCTGATCACCGCCCTTCATGCACGATGGGTCTCTCTACTCGAATCCCTCTCCGAAGAGGATTTTCACAAAGGCTATATACATCCCGAGAGCGGCCGCCAAAATCTGGCCCAGGTGCTCGCCATGTATGAATGGCATTCGCGCCACCATACTGCGCACATCACCAGTCTGCGCAGCCGGATGGGCTGGTAGAGCGATCCGTGCGTGAGTCCGGCACGGATGAAGCAGCGTCTCCAGCCGCGCTCGCGGCGATGATCGAGGCTTATCTCGCTGAGCACTCATCTGCCGCCGTACTTGAAGATGGCCGCGTCGCTTTCGATATGCGCCGGGCTAAGTACTCGGTCGCCGATTCGCACGGGCGCTGCCTGTTGCAGCTTTGGAGCGAGGAGCGGAACCTGGTGCGGTCGGTGGTCTCCATCCAGCATCGCGCAAGCGGCCTCAGGCTGATGACCCGCAAGATGGGCGCCGCCAAGCCCGTGGCCCTGGAGTTCGTGGCTACCGGCGATCGCCGCACCCCAACCACGCGGGAGACTGTCCGGCGGCAGTATTTGAAATTGCTCGAACGCGCGCTGCTGCGGGCCTTTCCCGATTGGAAGATCGACGGCCTGCGCGCGGCCACCGACTTGGAGCACAGCTTTGGTCCAGCCTATGTCCGCGGACGCCTCCTGCGTGGGACGACTGCGGAAGCGTTGATCGGGGTCGGCGCGGATGAGTCCTCAAGCGCGGTGGATGGAATCCTGACGCTGGGATTGTTATGGCTGGACTATTGCCGGGAACACTCAGTCGCCAGAAAATCAGGGCCGATTCGGCACTATGGCGGCCTGAAAGTGATTGTGCCCGCTGGCGCCTGGCGAACGACAGCGGAACGCATGGCCTGGCTCAATCCTGGCCTGGCTGCCTTTCAGCTTTTCACTCTGGATGAACGGTCGGAGGAGCTGATCGAGATCGACTATCGCGACATTGGCAACGTAGAGTCGCGGCTGGTTCATGCTTTCGATATGGCAGCCTCGATGGCGCGGGCTCAATCCGGTGTAGCGCGAGTGCTGGAACTCATTCCCCCCGCCGCCCGCGGGCGTGTCGAAGTCCGGCCCCGTTCCGCAGCAGAGGTTGCGATGCTGCTGCACGGCCTTGAGTTTGCGCGCGTCAGAAATGGCGCCGCCCTTAACTCCTTTGCGCAGGCTGAAGAGATTACATTTGGTGCTGGCGCCCATGAGACTCAACTGAACGACGAGACTGAACCGATCTGCCGCGCACTGCTGAGACGGCTCTTTGCCAGCCGGCAGCCGGATGGCGTACATGGGGACGCGCTGTTTCGCCTGCAGCCGGAGCGCTGGCTTGAATCGCGCATTCGGACAGAGTTGGATGAACTTCTACCGGAGCTGCGCAGCGAATTTCTCTACTCACAGGTTCCCGCAATTGGCGCAGGCGAGCGTGGAATGCTCGACCTGCTGACGCTGGATCTCGATGGACGGCTGGTTATTCTGGAAGTAAAGGCAGATGAGGACATGCACCTGCCTTTGCAGGGATTGGACTACTGGATTCGCGTCCGTGCCCTCAACAGCGACCGTCAGATCGCAGGCAATCGTGAGGCAGGAGCCTTCGAACGGCAGGGATATTTTTCTACGGCGCAGGTCGCCTCGCACGAGCCAAAACTGCTCATGGTGTCTCCAGCCCTGCGCATCCACCCGTCCAACGAGATCGTGTTGCGCTATCTTTCGCCGCAGGTAGAGTGGGAGTTGATCGCAGTGAGCGAGCATTGGCGGCGCGAGCTGAAGGTTGTTTTTCGCAAGCGCGGTAGTTAGGCAAATCTGCTAAATCCGCTCGATCTTGACGTTGCCGTCCGAGGTGTGGATTGTCAACGGCGTTCCTCCGCCATTCAACCGCCCGTGTATCTCATGCTTGCCCTCGCCCCTGCTGTTGAAGTGATCCATGGTGAGCGGAAGCGTGCAGTCCACATGACCGTCGCTGGTGTGAACGTTCAGGTCCGCGGCAAATCCCTCCGGCACCCGCACCGTCACTGAGCCATCTGAAGATTGAATGCTTGACGCCTCGGTAAGTTTGGTGCCCTGGCGCAGGTTTAGATCTATCGTGCCGTCGCTGGTATGAAGTGTCAGCGCGTGAAAAACGCCATCGATGGAAAGACTCGCGTCGCTGGTGCGGGCATCCAGTGCGCCGGTAGCACCGGTGATCGTCACGTGGCCGTCACCCGACTTCAAACGCAGATTGCCCGAAACATGATCCAGCGCCACATCGCCGTCGCCCGAGGTCAAGCCAAGTTCGCCGTCCAGGCCGGTCACCGTTACGCTTCCATCTGAAGTTTTTGCCTGGAGATTGAGCGACGCAGGCGTCTCCACACTGATATGTGTGCTTGACCGCCGTGGAGCGATATAAAAGCCTCGATGTTCGCGAGGCCAGAATTCAAAGTGAATCAGATCGCCGGTCTGGCTCTCCTCAAGCCGATAGTCGTCCAGCTTTTTCCCCTCCACTTCAACGTGGACGCGGATTTCGCGGCAGTCTCCGCATGAGCGCATCTCAACCCGTGCATCGGAGCTCTTGAACTCAAGAGTAGGTTTGCCGGAAATCGCATAGCTCTTCGACCACGACCGCTCACTATTCTGTGCGAAAGCTGCGATTGAGGTAACGGAGACCAGCGCCACGCCTGTCAGAACAAATGTGCTCTTCATGCCAGCATCATACGGCCTGCAATTGGAAAAAGTTCCGCAGTGCCGCGCCGGTCTTCGGGCTAACGGCTGTGCTCCAGCGCCAGTACCGAAAACCCGGTTGCAGCGTCGCTCATGAATTTGCCCACCTGCGATTCAGGATCGCGCTTCACATTCACTGACCATGCCTGCCACCGGCCATCCGCCTTGCTCTGGTTGGCTGTAATCCATGCCAGCCCCCGCACCACTCCTTTGCCGGCTCCGGCGCCCTTGTCCAGTCCATTTTCTTCCAGGGCCAGCACCACAATTCCAGTCGCATAACCATCGCTGCGGGTATCGAAAGCGCTTTCATCGTGCCGCTTCCATGCGCTTTGCCCCTCGGCATTCAGTCCCAGGTCGGTCAGGCTCCATCCGCCATCGGCATGCTGCTTGGCCATCACCGCATTGGCCACCGCCTCGCGTTCCTGGCCCGTCATTAACCCATCCAGTTTCGATGAAGCCCACAGCAGCGCCACCCGATTAATCAGTGGCTGCGCAGCCGCTGCGCGCCGCAGATAGCCGCGCAGCAACTCAAGATTCGGCTCAATCGCCTTCTCCGCAGGGTATCCGTCTGGGGTCATGCCCACCGCAAGCGCGGCCATCGCCGCGCCATAATACTCACTCTCAGGCGCCTCCCACGGTGAGAAGTGGAAGTTCTGCCACAGCCATGCTCCGGCCTTTGGCCCCGTCCGCTCCTGCAGCGCCCACATCGCCGCAAAGGCCTTGCGGGCGGCTACGTGAATCGCGGGCACGGTGCGATACACAACGCCCGACTTCGCATCCGCCTTGGCTCGTGCCGCATCGTAGCTGGCCAGGATCAGCGCGTTGTTTACCGCCTCCGCATTGCGCGCCTCCTGCGTCTTGCCCGGTCCATGCACCGCGTCTGAGTAAAAGGTCTCCGCCTCATTGCCCAGGCTCACGCGCTTCATGATCGAGTCCAGCATCGCGCGCTCCGGTTCTGAAACCCCATGCTCACCGAGCGCGCCGCGCAGCAACGGCCGGGCCAGAGCATACGGCACCTGCGTGTGACAGCTCACGCACACCGTCCCATGGTCCTTCTGCGCATGAGGCCACTCCTGCCACCAGGTCTGGCGGTCGTCGAGATATTTCGCCGCGGCTATCCCGTTCCAGGTACCAGGCGAAGCATGAGCATCGCCTGCAGGGGGAGCCGCTGCGTAGAGCGTCAACGCAGTCGCAAGCATCGAAAGGACGATCAGGCATTTGTGCATAATATTCAAGTTGACTCTGGTGATCGTAAGTTAGCTCCGGTCGCAGCAGTCATTCAAACCACCGGGCTTTCCCAGTCGTCCGCGGCCACAATCGTAGGATTCATCCACGTCCATTCAATCTTCTGGTAAGTAAATGAAATCTGCTCCTGCAGTGGAAGTTTTGCCTGCGCGGGATCCTGGTTGTCGCTCATGAACTCGTGCATTGAAATAATCCGGGCGTTGGTAAGAGTGACAGTGTAAATCTGCTTTTCAATTCCTCCCTGCGCCGCGTCAGCGGCCCAGAATCGGAGCACCCATGTGGTCAGAGTTTCATTGTTCACCACAGCCGTCCATAGCTTCGGGGAACTCTGGTCCACTTCTTTCACAATCGAGAGTGGCCGGTGCTGCCGCTTTCCCGTAGGCAGACCACTCGCGGCGTCAAGAGGCACAGCCATCTGGTTGTCGAAGCCGTGAACGAGAATGGTGTTCTCTCGTCCTTTTTGAGTGACACCCCCGTGAATGTCGCCTTGCTTTTGGCCCTTCAGTAGCAGATATGCGTTGAGCGCCATGCGATGCTCCTTGATCTTGCGGATGATCTTGGAGATGAGTCTACAGCGACAATCGGAGGGTCACCGTTCTTTTTTCAAATCGATATAAGGCGGATGCGCAAACGCGACGCCCCAAATTCACTTTGGTGAGCGGATATTGGAACTGCGCGTCTGTCTGCATAGAAGGATCTTGCCTCGAATTGAGATAGGCGAGCCAGGTTCTTCAGATGAATAACTCTGAGAGGCTAGACATGACATTGAAGAACGGCACGCGTGGAAGGCAAAGGGATAATCTTGTCTGGATATTAACTGGCGTCACGCTCGCTCTGACGCTTTTGCTGAGAAGCGCGAACGCGCAGACACCCGAATTAAAGACTGCTGAAACCAAGCCTGTCTCAAACATCTATCAAGCTATCTACCTCAACAACACAACGCAGCAGAATGAAGCGAACGACGTTCAGACTGCGCTGCGCAATATGTTGCCGGGGATGAAGATCTATTACACCCCGGCGGATGGCGCCCTGCTGCTGCGTGGCACCGCTGAAGATCTTCAACTCGCACAAAGAATGGTTGCCGACCTCGACAAAACAAGAAAGACGTATCGCCTGACTTATACGATTACAGAATTGGATGGTGGCAAGCGTGTCGATTCACAGCGCTTCACGCTGATCATGCTTCCGGGCGGCAAGGCATATCTGAAACAAGGCAGCAAGGTGCCGATTGTGACTGGGTCTACCGAAACTGGAGGTTCAGTGCAGAACACGCAGGTGCAATATCTGGATGTTGGCTTGAACATCGAAGCGTCGCTGGAGGGCTCCGCTGAAGGATTGCGTCTGCGTTCCAAAGTCGAGCAATCCGCGCTTGCGGATGAGAAGTCAGGACTAGGAGCGCAGGATCCAGTAGTTCGCCAGCGCGTGATCGAGGGAACATCCGTACTCGCGCTCGGAAAGCCCTTCATGCTGGGATCGCTCGATATGCCAGGGAGCACGCGCCACCTAGAAATTGAGGTGGTCCCGGAGCTGGTGAAATAGATTGCGCATGGCTTCGCCGGAACTTAGAATTCGCTGCGGTTCAACACCAATGGCGGAGGCGCAGCGAATGGCGGAAACATCCGAAAGAGAATCGAAGCGCAACAAACCGTTTGCGCAAAAAGTTGAAACAGCCGCGGGAGAAGAAACACTGCCGGAACACGAGCTTTTGGTGCTCCGAGAGATTGCAGCAAAAGCAGACCTGCATGGTGCAGGCGAAAAAGGACGCGCTCAATCCACAGGCGGCGCCACCATCGTCTTCTCCGGCGCAGGCGGAGATGAAAAGCTGATGGCGGCAAAAGCGCTAGCGTTCCAGACGGCTCGTTCGCTCTTTCGTGTGCAAGCCGGCCAGATCGTGAGCAAGTACATCGGCGAAACAGAGAAAAACCTGGCTTTAGTCTTTGCACGCGTCCCCGATTCTGAAGCGATCCTGTTCTTTGATGAGGCGGACTCGCTCTTCGGCAAGCGGAGCGACGTCAAAGACAGTCATGACCGCTACGCAAACCTGTCGGCGGAAGCCTTCCTCAAGGCACGCAAGTCCTTCGATGGGGCAGTAATCCTGGCCGGCAGTTCTCAGTCAACGGGCGGTGTGCCCTCAGGCCTCGGCCATGAAGTCCGGTTTCCGCTTGAGAAGCACAAAGGCGATTGAGTTACCCGGGAAACTTGCGGCTTAGTCGCCGCAGGCCAGCGCTTCTTCGGAAAAGGCTTCAGCCGAATCCAATTCTGAGTCGGCAGCGGCTGGTTCGGAATGGCTGGAGCTGAGGCGCGCTTCGAAAAACTGATCGACAGCGTCGAGCACGGTCGCGCCCGTTTTAGACACGAAAATCTGCTGGCGGAGTTTGCTGCCGCCGGCTACTCCATGCGTAAACCAGGAAGCAAACTGCTTCATCTTGCCCGCTGTCTCGCCGTGACGCTGGGCTCGGGGAAGATCCTGCGTTGCATCCGCCTCCTCAAGCAACATCTGAAAATAGGTCCGGATCATGCGATAGCGGTCGGCTTCAGTCGGCCGCGTATAGCTGCCCGTCGCCGTGTATTCCGCGATCTGCCGAAAGATCCATGGATTCGATGGTGCCGCTCGGCCAATCATCACCGCGTCGCAGCCGGTCTGCGCCACCATCGCCGCGGCATCCTCCGGCGTGCGAATATCTCCATTGCCGATCACCGGAATCTTGACCGCGTCTTTGACCGCTGCGATCCACTCCCAGCGCGCCTGGCCGGTATAGCCCTGTTCCCGCGTCCGGGCATGCAGAGCCGCCGCGCACAGGCCTTCTTCCTGGGCCATCTTCGCCAGTTCCACGCACACAATATTCGAGTCGTTCCAGCCCAAGCGGAACTTCACCGTGAAAGGAATGCTCACCGACTTGCGAATCTGGCGGAAAATCTCGCCAATCTTGGGCAGGTCGCGCAGCAGCCCGGAGCCGCCGTTGCAACCAACGACACGTTTCGCCGGGCAGCCAAGGTTCAGGTCGACCGTATCGAACCCAGTGTCCTCAACAATCCGCGCAGCTTCGCTCAAAGTATCGGCGTTGGAACCAAAGAGCTGGGCGCCGATGGGATGCTCGTCGTCGTAGAAGGTGAGATAGCGCTTGCGCTTGGACTCGCGCATCCGGGCCAGGCCATCGGCGGAGGTGAACTCCGTCATCAACAATCCGCAGCCGGATTGCTGATTGGAGACTTCCTGTTCAACAGTCGCTTCAGGCGAAGATTCAGCCGAAAAAAGGCTGGCGTTGCGAATAAACCGGCGAAATACCGTATCGGTCACACCAACCATGGGTGCAAGAACGGTGGCCGGTGCAACCGCAACTCCGCCAATGGAAAAGGACGCAGGAACGCGCGCATGCTCCGGCATGGCATGTTCCAGGGGATGATCCCAGTCCTTCTTCATGGTGAAACCCTTACCAGCCATTGAATTCCTTAAAAACCGGAGACTCAATCAAGGCGACTGATCCCTGAAACCGGCCTGTGTGAAACAAAACAAAGCCCCCGCCGCAGCGGAGGCTTGTCTCTTGAAGCCCGACTGCTGGCGTTACTTCGTCGCCGGCGTAGCCTTTTCGGCATACTTGCGGCGGAAGCGCTCGACGCGGCCAGCTGTATCCACCAGGCGCTGCTTGCCGGTAAAGAACGGGTGGCAGTTGGAGCAGATTTCTACGCTGATCTTGCCCTTGTGGGTAGAACGCGTCTCAAAATTGTTTCCGCAGGAGCAATGAACCTCAACTGCTGCGTAATTCGGGTGAATTCCTGGCTTCGGCATGACTTGGATGAACCTTTCCTGCAATCTACTAAGTTTACCTTGGATTCGGATCGGTGGCAATTGGATTCAGGCCGATCGGAATTCCCGTCCCAAACCTGGCGAGCTCACTCCCAGTGGCCCATGATGGTCAGGCTGGCGGAGCCTGGCGTCTCTGTGACGGCATTATTGGCGCCGACATAGTAGTCGTGCATGATCAGGGTAACGCGCGTTCCGGCAGCCGCTGCCAGGTGGACTGGTTGCGACAGAACATAGTGCGGTTTGGCAGTGATGGAGCCGGCGCGCTGGGCAGGGAAGCCGGTCATCAGTTCATAGCTTCCTGCGACAGAGTCTAGATACCACTCCGGCCCTCCGGAAAGCGCCACGTCATAATCAGCTTCGGCAAAGAGATGGTCGATAACGAAGGTCCGGTCCCCAGAGGGGATGTTGATGCACAGGTAGCCCTTGCTCGCAGGTTGGGGATACGAATCGAACTGCTCAAATTGTTCGTAACCGCTGCGGCTGCTGGCCGGGGTGAAGCAGGACTGTGCCTGATCGGTGGGAATCTGAAGTTGCGGATCGTTGGAGGGGGAATTGGGGTAGCGGGAGTGGCGCGGTTGATGGACCTGTCCGCCGAGCGGAAGAGAACAAAGAGCGATAGCCGCAAGAACTACCCGAGAGACGCAAGAACGCATTGTCATTTGACCCTGGAGTGGATTGGTTGCAGGTGCGTTTATATAGACGACACAGCATGCACGATTGCTCGAAAGCATGATCTGAACAGTCGTTTCGTGGCTGCATTCGATGCTGCGGGCTTGTGAACCATACAACATTTACCGGAAACCACGCCGATTGAATTAGATTGGGGACAAATGAGTTGCTCGCCGTGCTGATGTGGGATGACTCTGCAGAGCGGTTCAGAAAGAGAGTTGTGCATGGATCTTGGGTTATCGGGCAAAGTAATCGTGGTTACCGGCGGGGGAGCCGGCATCGGAGCTGGAATTTCGCGCGCTTGTCTGGCTGAAGGCGCGCGGGTGGTCGTACTGGGACGTCCCTCCGGCAACGTGCAGGAGTTCATGGCCGAAATGAAGTCTTCTGGCGCTGCCTGCGAGCTGGTCGAGGCGCATCTGGAGGATGCCGAACGGTGCCGGACAGCCATTGTCGAAATTGAGGCGAGCTACGGGGCCATCGATGGCTTGGTCAACAATGCCGGAGTCAACGACGGCGTCGCCCTTGAATCCGGTACTGTAGACCGGTTCCTGGAAAGCCTCCAAAAGAACCTGACCCACTACTACGCCCTCGCCCACTACGCTCTGCCGGCTCTGAAACGCTCCCAGGGATCGATCGTCAATATCAGCTCCAAGGTCGCTCTGACCGGCCAGGGCGGCACCTCCGGCTATGCTGCGTCGAAAGGCGCGCAATTGGCTTTGACCCGCGAATGGGCCGCTGAATTGTTGCCCTACGGCATCCGCGTCAACGCGGTGCTACCTGCGGAAGTAATGACCCCGCTCTATCGCCGCTGGCTCGATACCCTGGGCGATCCCGATGCCAAGCTCAAAGAAATTACCAGCAAGATTCCACTGGGGCACAGAATGACTCTGTCCTCGGAGATAGCAGCAGCCACCGTCTTCTTGCTCTCGCCAACGCAATCAGGACACACCACCGGCCAGCACCTGATCGTCGACGGCGGCTATGTGCATCTGGACCGGGCGCTGACCTAGAGATTCATCGCCTCAGGCATCTACCAATGCAGCATCGGCAACAGGCTGGAGTAGTCGTCTGTCCAGAGGCGTACTTTAGGATTCTCAACCGGCTCAACGGCGCGGTTGAAGATTGCCGGCTGATCGAAAAAGCTTTCATTCGCCGAAGCCAGCATCCACGTAGCGGAGAATTCACCGCGGTCTTCATTAATAGGACTGGTAACCCGCATAGCTTTCATGCCCGCAGCCTTGGCCAACAGCATAACCTCCGGTTCGAGATCGACGTGTTGGTTCGAGATATGGAAGGCGAGGATGCCGCCGGGCGCGAGGTGCTGCTTATAGACAGCAACAGCCTCCGTGGTAAGCAGGTGCAGCGGAATGGCGTCACCTGAGAAAGCATCGACCACCAGGACATCGAAGCCTTGCGGCGGTTCATGTGCAAGCGAGGTGCGGGCATCGCCCTCGACAATCGTGACCTGCGCGCCGCGCTGGCTGGCGTCGCGGATATAGGTAAAAAGGTTATGCGCAATGGGGGCAACGGCCGGGTTGATCTCGTAGAAGCGGATCTGATCGCCAGCTTGCCCATAGGCAGCAAGAGTTCCAGCACCAAGCCCGATGACCCCAATCTTCCGCGGACGCGTCTCGCAGCAATTGCGCAGGGCAAGGCCGATCCCCGAGCTTTCCGCATAGTAGGTTGTTGGCGATTTGCTTAACGCAGGCGAAAAAATCTGCGTTCCGTGCTGAATGCTGCCATTGGAAAGAGTGCGGACCATAGCGCCGGGGAATTGGATAGCTTGCTTGACCCGCAGGCTGCCGTAGAAATTACGCACCGCGACCGGCGTGTTCCGTTGATAGGTCGTGTTCATCAGGAAGACCAGGACCAGCAGCAACACGCTCACCGTAGTCCAAAGCACGCGCTGGCTCCAGCGGTTCACTCCTTCGCTGATGCCTTCGCCTGACCAGGTCACAGCCAGGCCCAGCACAGCGGTGGCAAAGAAAGCCAGTGCCAGATCGAAATTGAAGCGAAAGAGCAGCGGTGCCGCAATGCCGATCAGGAACGATCCTAATGCGCCCCCGGCAGCAAAGAGCAGGTAGAAGAGCGTTGATTCAGAGGAGCGTTGGGGCCGCAGCGCCGTCGCCTCGCTATGGCAGAAGAGGCAGGAGATGAAAAGCTCGGCCAGAAAGAACAAAATGCCAAGAATCATCGACAAAGTCACATCGACTTTCGAGATCATGTAACCCAGACAAGCCAGCATGATCACGAGTAGTCGGGTCATCACCGAACGTGCCGCAGGCCGCCGTGCGAATGAAGGAAACTGAAAAGCCACGATCAGGGTAATCAGGTAGACAGCCAGAGGCAGAATCCAGAGCAGCGGAATCGGTGCGATGTTGGCCGTGAGATAGCTGGTGACCGCGCTCAACTGCATGGATGCGGCCATCGGCAGCAGCAGCCACAGCAGCTTGTGCGTGCGAGGTGAAGGCGGGGCTTCCGGTTCATGCTCCTGCCCGTCCCGGCGATCGGTCAGGGTGCGCGACTGCCAGGTGAGCAACGCAAAAAGAAGAACGAAGGCAGTGAAGGTGCAGCTCCACGCCATCCGTTGCGTGTGCAGGGTGAAATTGGGCTCGATCAGTGTGGGATAGACAGCCAGCGCCAGCAACGAGGCGAGATTAGAGAGCGCATAAAGCCTGTAGGGAATCCCGCCGGTTTCGCGCCGTGCCAGCCAGACCTGCAGCAACGGGCTGGTCGCTCCCAGGATCAGAAAGGGGAGTCCGATAGAGACAGTGAGGGCGGCGAAGATGGCGAACACGGGGTGATCCGTGACAGCGGCTTCACTAAGGCCATGCAGTGTCCAGAAAATCGCGCCCGCGGCGGAAAAAAAGAGCAGTGAAAGGTGAAGTTGCCATTGGGGATGGCGAGCAAGCCAGTGAGCGTAGAGGTAGGCACAAAGCAACGCCGTCTGGAAGAAGACCAGGCAGGTGATCCAAACCGCGGCGGAGCCTCCAAACAGTGGCAGAAGCTGCTTGGCGGCGATCGGTTCGACCAGAAAAAGCAGAAAGGAGCCAAGGAAGACTGTGCAGCCAAAAAGTCGTCGAGACTCGACTAGTCGGGACTGGGCCATGCGCAACCTCAAATTTCGTTGCAGCCGAAGGCCGTTCCAGACTGCTCCGCATAGCTTACAAGCTGATGGGGGTAGTTCCGGAGAGTGAGTTGTGTTCTAACATTCCATTGCGGGGAACTTGGAATCTCCTGCGATCTCCAATGCAGCACAATCGTGTGTGTCTTCGTCGGTGTGAAGCGAACTCTCTGCCTGTTCCCTGGCCACCGTGCGGAAACACAGCGGACAGATTGAGTCCCAGGAATCGTTAGAATTCTGGCGGTGGGGATAGGGGGAATCTGGCCTGTTGGCTATGAGAGGCCTGCTTTCTTCTGGTGGGAGGTTGAGGCTTAACGCTACTCCATTCCTGCCGGTTGCGCAAATAAATGAGTTTTTACACGATTTTCGGCAGTAGGTACGAGTATGCCGGCAGATACGGTAGCCATCGAGAAAATGAAGTCCGAAATTGAGAATCCAGTTCCCGAAATCCACATTTGCAGAGGCGGGTGAGAAAGTGCGGCTATACAGCAATGTGCGCTACGCTTGAAGTGCGATGAGTGATGTGTGCGAAGAGTGCGGCGGGGCAGGAATGGTGCTGGGTGTCAATGCAGCAGGAATGCGCGTGGCCCGCGTCTGCGTTTGCCAGCAGGCAGCTCGCAGCGGACATCGCGTGGCCGCTGCCCGTATTCCCAAGCGCTACGAGCATTGCACGCTCGACAGCTATGAGACCGGCTTTCGCGGCGCCGACGCCTCCATGCGGCAGGCGCATCTGACCGCCCGGCGTTTCGTGGAGGCCTATCCAGTTGAAACCGACGGCAAAGGTTTGCTCATCACCGGCAATATCGGGGTGGGTAAAACGCATCTGGCGGTTGGGCTGCTGCTGGCGCTCATCGCAGAAAAGGGCGTCCACGCTCTCTTCTACGACTACCGCGAGCTATTAAAGCAGATCCAGCACAGCTACAACGCCCAGGTAAACTCAACCGAGCTCGACGTTCTGCGGCCCGTCTTCGAGGCCGAAGTGCTGGTCCTCGACGAGCTTGGCGCGCAAAAGCCCACCGACTGGGTCTGGGATACGGTGGCGCTGATCCTGAACACGCGCTATAACGACAAACGCACCACCATCATCACCACCAACTACCCTGACCTGCCCCCAGCCGGCTCCGGGCTGTCGGCCACGCAACGGGCCACCCGCGAAGAAACGCTGGGTGACCGTATCGGGGAGCGGATGCGCTCCCGGCTGGCTGAGATGTGCGTTCGAGTGGAGATGACCGGCGCCGATTTCCGGCAGAGTGCGGGGCGAGCCCGGTTCGGCTGAAACCGTTAGCAAGACCAGAAACTGATAAGAAACAGCAGAATCGCAAGCACCGTCGTTCCCTGGTAGACCAGATGGCCAGGTTGGTGCTGGTCGTTATCTTGATGCGTGGGAGCCATGGCCGCCAGGGGCTGGTCCGGATAGTGCTGCACGTGCATTGCGGGCTCCCTTTCTGCTCTGAAAACTTGGCCCATACAGGTTGGTGGATCGATTGGAGTTTTGACTATCCCACTTGTTCGTTAGACGCAGGACGAATGGGGGACGATCTTCAATTTTTGATGACCGGCTCTTTACCTGAATACGTACTGAAGGTATCGCCGAATTGCCTTCTTTCCTTTAGTGCATTTCAAAGCCAAAAGTTTCCATTTGGAGAAAAGAAATCTGCATTGGACATGGCCATGGGAGTCAACGCCTCCCTCCGTGTAGAATCGCGGTGTCAATCTGGCGCAAACCGGCATGCCTATCACGCATGACAGCATGGCCAGAGCAACCCCAAAAAACAGGGCGGAGGTACAGTTGGACTCACGATTCGGCACACCGGATGGAGAACGGCAGACAAACTGGCTTCCGCTCGTGATCGCTATCGTGCTGGTGGCAGGCGTGGTCGCCGCCGCGCTGATCATGAGCGGACGAAAGCCGACCGTGAGTGTGACCGCTACGACTGTCGGCGCAGACCCCTACGCAACCGCCCTCCCCCTGACTGGTTTGACCATGAGCGAGTCGGCCAATCTTGCTGGGGGCAAAGTTACCTATTTAGATGGGCACATCGCCAACATCGGCGACCGGACCGTGACCGGGGTTACGGTCCAGGTGCTGTTTCGCAACTACAACCATGAGGTCGCGCAGAACGAAACGCTGCCTTTGACCCTGATCCGAACCCGGGAACCGTATGTTGACACCGAATCGGTCTCGGCGGCCCCGCTCAAGCCGGGCGCGGGAAAGGATTTCCGCTTGATCTTCGATTCGCTGACCGCCGACTGGACCGGCGAGATGCCCGAAATTCGCATCCTGCATGTCGAATCTCATCTGTAGCCCAAAAACCACTCGTTCGATGCAAGTTCAAATTTCTATTCCGAACCAAGTGGGTTAATGAAACAGGCATCTCCCTCATTTACCCGGTAAAAATTACATCGTGTAGCAAAAAGTACATTCCCGTAAGCGCTAAAGCTTACACATCTGCCCGGGCTCAAAGCCACCCGTTGCCACTAACTGACTCATTTAAAGCCGCTTGCAGTATTCATTTGGCCGTCATGGGGTTTGGCATAGCCCTTGCAATAGGTATTGGCAAGCGGGCATGACCTGCTTCTCTCCGAAAGCACTGCCTCAAAGCAGTTCAATCGGAAAAGACATACCTCGGGAGATTACCCATGACGGTACGGAACACAATTCGAAATTCTTTCCCCGGCCAGGTCGCCGTTTTTGCACTGGCATCTGCGTTATGTGTTTCTGCGGCTGCTCAGCAGCCGGCAGATGGTACCAGTAACTCAACTCCTGCGGCGACGCAGCCCTCCCCCGGCGCTCAAAAATTGAGCGCGCCGCCGCAGGAGGGGTTCTGGGGCAAAGTAAATCCTTTCGCCCGCAAAAAGTGGGTAGCCAAGCGGATTGATCCCATCAAAGGTCAACTGAATGAGCTGGATGAAGTCAACGCCAAGAATGCCAGCGACATCAAAGACGTTGACAGCCGCGCCACCGCCGGCATCAACAAGGCTCAAACCACCGCCGACCAAGCCAATCAGGTAGCCTCCGCTGCTGGAACTCAGGCGCAGCAGGCCAACACCATCGCCGGTCAGGCAAGCGGCAAGGTCGACAAGATCAACGGTACGGTTAACGGACTTGATCAGTATGCACAAAAGAACACGGTTTCAATCGCCTTCCGTCGTGGATCGACTGTTCTCTCCGCCGACGACAAGAAGCAACTCGACGATCTAGCCACCAGCCTCAACGGACATCAGGGTTACCTGCTCGAAGTTGAAGCCCACGCACCCGGTGCCGGCAGCGTCGGCATCCAGAATTCAAACCGGTTAGCCGATGTAGTGAAACGCTACCTCGTAACCCAACATGAGATTCCCGTCTACCGCATGCATTCCGTAGCCCTGGGCAACGCCCCAGTGAGCGCGGCCGAAACCGGCGATACCAAGGCAACGCCCGTTCGGACCAGCTACGTTGAGCTGCGGTTGATGGAAAACAGCTTGGCGGCCCAGGATGGAACGACCCCCCGGTTAGGTTCATCCCAGACAGGTGCGTCGCAGCAGTAATGCTGCAGCCACGCCCCGAGGCTTCTCGCGCCTGACGGCCCCCGCCGTTTGGCCGCCAAACAAGCTCTCGCAACACGAGAGAACCAAGGCAACTTGGCCCCCGAATGACTCGGGGGCCGTTTTTTTTGTGTTGAACACGGAGGGCTATTGTCATCCTGAACGAAGTGAAGGATCTGCTTTTCCCATACGAATTTCAGATCCACGCACTCGTGCTCAGGCTATTCATCCGCTTTCCCGTCTTGTGGTGTCCAAGAAGGTATTGGTCCAACTTGGGAGGGGCACTCTTGTCGAGACAAATCCTGCGGTCCTTCGTCTTTTTATGGCTTGCCCTGGTGAATATGCCGGCCTTGGGTGTGCAGGAGTCCAAACCTAAAGTCAGCGACGCACCCCTGACTTCGGAACAGTTGACGATCTATCGCATCGTTCTGAATAGCTGGATGAACAACGGTCAGGGCAAACATCCCGTGCATTTATCAGTAGAAACAACTCTCCCCGCGTCGAGCGACATGGACGCAGATTGCGCCAAGGGCCTGGACATGGAAACTACATCTCCCAATGAAATCCACCACTTCCGTAGCGCAGATCTTCCCCAGCTCAGTTCAGCCAAGATCGAACTCGTCGATCCTGAAAAGCAAGCCGCGGAGGTCCGCGAAAATGATCCAGGAAAACATATCCGCGAAGGATCGAAGATCGGCGACGCTGTAAGCAACGGATTCGCCCACGGACTGGTCACACTGGGCGAAATTCGCTTCGACAAAAGCCATACCCACGCCATCCTCTGGTACGGGTTCACCTGCGGCGCCCTCTGTGGCAACGGTGGAACAGTCTTGCTGGAGAAGAAAAAGGGTATGTGGGCCATCAAGTCGCATTGCAGTAACTGGGTTTCTTAGGTTGCATTGATACAGACACCAACGAAGATATTCGATAAATGATTGTCATCCTGAGCATAGCGAAGGATCTGCTTCTGCTTTTCCAATATGAATTTCAGATTCACCGCAATCAGAAAGCGCGAACCTCACCTCTTTGAGGCATTTGGAGAGCTCAGACAGGCTGCTATCCTGCTGGTGAGGTTTCAAGCCAGACAATGCTTTCTGATCAGTCCCCCATACTTGTGACGGGCGGCGCCGGGTTCATCGGCTCCCATTTTGTGCTCGATTGGTTCGATACCGTTGGCACGCCGCTGGTCAATCTCGACAAGCTGACCTATGCCGGCAACCTGCGCAACCTGCTGCCCATCGCCGATCGCCCCGGCTATCATTTCGTCCGCGGAGACATTCAGGACCGCGCCCTCGTCGACAAGCTGCTCCACGAGTTTGCACCCCGCGCAATCGTCCATCTCGCTGCCGAAAGCCATGTGGATCGCTCCTTGGTTGGCCCGGGAGATTTTCTGGCTACCAACATCAACGGCACCTTCGTGCTGCTTGAAGCAGCTCGTGCTTATCTCGACAAACTCGATGCAGCCGATCGTGCCCGGTTCCGTTTCCTCCATGTCTCGACCGACGAGGTCTTCGGATCGCTTAAGCCGGGTGACGCTCCCTTTGAAGAGACTTTTCCCTTCAAACCCAACTCGCCCTATGCAGCTTCCAAAGCTTCGAGCGATCTGCTGGTGCGCGCATGGGGCAAGAGCTACGGCTTTCCCGCCGTCGTAACCAACTGCTCCAACAACTACGGCCCGCTGCAATTCCCAGAGAAGCTGCTGCCACTGGTCTTGAACAAGGCGATTCATGGTCAGCCACTGCCCATCTATGGCGACGGCATGCAGGTCCGCGACTGGCTCTATGTTGGCGACCATGCCGCAGCGTTGCGCGTCGCCTTGGAAAAAGGCGTACCGGGACAGACCTACAACATCGGTGGCTGGAACGAGCAGGCCAATCTCGACACAGTCAATATGCTATGCGCTCTGCTCGATGAGTTCCTGCCCGATTCACCGCACCGCCCTCATGCGCAGTTGCTGACCTACGTCACTGACCGCCCCGGTCATGACCGCCGCTATGCCATCAATGCCTCAAAGGCCGAGCGCGAGCTGGGCTGGAAACCGAAGGAGACTTTTGCGTCCGGACTGCGCAAGACCGTGCGCTGGTACCTCGACAACCAGGCCTGGGTACAGGAAGTAACCTCCGGCGCGTACAGAGAATGGATGGAGACAAACTACGGCGCACGATAGTAGTTTGGCTGGATGCACTCAGTTAGAACGTTTATGAAATGCAAGCTCTGCTGGACCGCCGCTTCCATGCTGGTTCTGAGCGTGAGCATGGCCGACGGGCAGCAGACGCCTGCACCAAGCCAGCAGAGCCCTTCTCCTTTCAGCATCGTGATCGAAGAGACGCGACTGCCCGAGCCCCAGATCCTTCCCCTTTACGGCACAGCGCCGATTCCCAACTCAAAGCCTGTACCGGATCAGGAGGTCGATGAAGGCGGCTCCGCCAGCAACGTGACGCGGCCCACCATCCAGGTCTTTCTTCCTGCCAAGGCCAAAGCCAACGGCGCCGGTGTCCTGGTGTTTCCCGGCGGTGGATACAGCGGACTCGCCATCGAGCGCGAGGGTGTCTGGATTGCGCAGTTCCTGCAGGATCACGGCACCGCCGCATTCGTCGTGAAGTATCGCCTGCCCAGCGATGCCACCATGGAAGACAAGTCGATAGGCCCGCTCCAGGACGGACAACAGGCCATCCGCCTCGTCCGCCAGCATGCAGCGGAGTGGAAGCTCGACCCGGCGCGTATCGGCGTCTGGGGCTTTTCAGCCGGAGGCCATCTCGCCGCCACGCTCGGCACTCACTTCGACAAGGCCTACATCCCCAATCCCGACGGAGTGAGCCTGCGCCCCGACTTCATGATCCTCGTCTATCCGGTTATCACCATGGACCCCGCAGTTGGCCACGCCGGTACACGGAAAGCGCTGTTGGGCGATAATCCCACAGACGATCAGGTAAAGCTCTTTTCCGATGAGCTTCAGGTCACAAAGAAGACACCGCCGGCGCTGATCCTGCTCGCCGCCGATGATCATCTGGTAGACGCAGATAACAGTATTCGCTTTTTCGAGGCGCTTCGCCATCGTGAAGTCCCGGTCGACATGACCATCTTCCATGCGGGAGATCACGGATTTTTCCTTCTGACACGCGATACATGGCTCGAAATCGTCGCACGATGGATGGAGAAGAACTACGGGACACGATAGTCAATTCACGCTAAAGCAACTCTTGACGCACGGCGTGGCGTTACTGCGAGATACCTTCGATAGAGATTCCATAACTGCATTCAGAGATGCCGCCATGTTATGTTTTGAAGCCGTGGAAGCGGATAGTGCAGTTGCAGAATGTCACAAGTTCAATCGCTTCTCGCATTCCATTCCTCTGGCTGCTTTACTGAACTTTGGCTGCGATGATACGACGCAACTGTTCCGCGTGCCGTGCCTTGAAGCGTTGTTAACGCAAGCGATGGGCGGTGCGTGGACCTGTAATTTCGAGCAGTCATGGGTGAGAAAGAAGTTTGCGCCGATTCATACTCCTGCTTCTATGTACAGCGAGCAGGGCTGGCATCAGGATGGCGCGCTGGGCGTGCAGTTTCCTCGTGAACCGGGACCAGCTTTGCCGATGACTGAGCTGCTGACGTGCTGGATTCCATTGGATGCTTGTGGGCGCAACAGTCCTGGCCTGGAGTTTGTGCGCGAGCCGCAGCTTGGTTTGCTGCATTACTCTGAGCTTGATGATGCAACGCTACGACAGAGGTTCGAACCGGAGCAGTTTTGGGCGCCGGAGCTTGAGTCGGGCGATGCTCTGGTCTTCCTGAACAGCGTGCTCCATCGGACGTATACGCAGCCTCAGATGAAAAGGAACCGGCTAAGCATCGAGTACCGGATTTTTCCGCCTTCGCTTTCTTGTTGACCTAAAGCAATCGAAAAATGTCCTACACTGGGAACACCTTCGATTCGGCGGAGAGGGCGATGCGTTCTCAACTAACTCGCGTGTTGATTGGTATGAAGGTCGGATGTGTGCGGCACAAAGGAGAGCTGCTGTCGATAGCCGCGCACGCCTGCCTGCTGCTTTGCCTGGTGAGCGGAATTCATATGTCTCCCAAAGTTGCGCCCATGCGGCTTCCGGGCACTGCACTGGGAGTGACTCCGCTGACCTACTACAGCCCGGGTAGCTTCCGTCCACTCAAGTCAGATTCGCAGTTGAAGAGCCGTAAGAAAACGACGCCCACACCCGTCGCTCATCCAGTGCAGGAAGCGCCAGAGCTGATCCGGCCTCAAAATGAGCAGGCAGAGACGGGAACCAGCGCGGCAGAGAAAAGCGGACTCGGCGAAGGTGATATCACAATTGCTTTGCAGACGGTCTTCAAATATCCCAAGCCCGATCTATCGAGCCTGCCACGTGGAACAAAGGGCGACGTGATTCTCAATGCGGTGATTGATGAGCATGGGAAGATCTCCGAATTGACGCTGCTCAAAGGCCTGGGATCGCCTGTCGACGATATGGTCATCGCAGCAGTGCGCCAGTGGGAATATACGCCGGCGAAAAAGAATGGCGTGCCGGTGGTCAGCGAGCAGGAGCTGCATTTTCACTACGAGCGCGGCTGATCCTATTGAGCGTAGTAGCCGGTTCGCGCTCTGAGCACAATGCCAGCGCGCTTCGTTAGAATCACAACTTTTCGAAATGTGCCGTCGTGCGCCGGGTTGGTGGAGTGATAGGCGACGGCGTAGAGCGACCGCAGTTCGCCTGAGATTTCGGCGAAGGCCTGGCTCACTTTCATGGCATGTGAGTCGTAGGATTTGCCGCCTGTCTGCGCAGTGAGGTGATCGAGCTCGCGCATACCGAAGCGGTCGCTGGCATTCATCTTGCCGTGTTTCATTTCTGTATAGCGGATAGCATAGACGAGCACGTCGGCATTCTGCGCGGCTTCAATGGTGTCGATCAGGTCGTGCTCGCTGGAGTTCTCTTCTCCATCGCTGAAGACGACGAGTACTTTGCGCCGCTGTTTTAGATCGGCCATTTTTTCAGTAGCCGAGAAGAACACAGCGTCGTTGAGGGCTGTGCCCAGGTCGCGATCCTCTTTGGGGCCGAGGATGGGAAAGTCGCGGCCGCCTTTATCAAAGCTGTGCAGGGCTGCGAGGATCGCAGGCTGATCCGCGCTCCAGTCGGTTACGAGGCGGAGATTGTTGCCGAAGCAGACGGCGAAGACGCGGTCGGCAGGCGCGAGGGTCTGCTTGAGGAAGTCGGCGATGTCGCGCTCGTGTTCCTTGAGGAACTTTTCCTGGCTTCCGCTGACGTCGACGATGAGGCCGATGCTGAGGGGAAGCTGGTCGGCGTGGGAGAAGAACTGGATGGTCTGGGGCACTCCATCTTCGAGGATGGAGAGATCGTCTTTGGTGAGGTCTTGCACCAGGCCGCCGTCAGCGTCGTGGACGCTTACTGTTGTGTCGATGAGGTGGGTCTCGGATTTGAAGACTGGGACGTTCTGGGCGGAGGCTGTTGCGCTGAGGGACGCGACAAGGATTACCCCGAGCAGGCAGAGGAATTGCGGCGAGAGTCTGTGCTTAGGAATGCGGGACATGGGTTTGGATACGGAGGCGGAGCGGGGATTGTTCCACGTGGAGCAATTGTTCCACGATTGGCAATTTTCGCTGAACGGGAAGGCTCTGGCGAGGTTTGTTGGATGTAGCGTGTTTTCAGGTGTTTGGATTTGCCGATTTTATAGGTGGTTTGTGCCTTGTTACAGCGAATGGGGATTTGGCTGTGTGGAGGGCGTGTAACACGGGCTTGTGTGGCGGTCTCCACACCGGTGGTAAGTTACCTCTGATCGGACGTCCACTGATTAGCTAGGGTAATATTGGGCGTGTTTTCATGAGGGTCACATGTGGCGAAGTCTGGCATTCCTCCTGCTATTTGTGGTCATAGGTATACCGGCTCAAGCTAAACACATCACAGTTAAGCAACTCGATCAAGGGCTCGCAGATGCTGAGGGCAAGTCGGATCAGGAGTTGGCACGATGGCTTTATAGTCTGGATCTTAGCGAGAGATTGAGCAGTCAGAGCCTGCAGCATTGGAAAGATGCGATGCCGGGTGAACAGTCGCGGAAGGCGCTGACCGCGTTAGCCGATGCATCGGCGTTTGTAAATCTGCCACCTAATGGAATACCCAAGACGGCTCCGCTCGATCGGAATGCGCAGGAGCAGTTGCTGTCTTTGGCGGCAGATTATATCGAGAAGACGCTGTCCAAGCTGCCGAATTTCTTCGCGACTGAGGAAATCATCACGTTTGAAGATACGCCGGCGTCACAAGACGGCTCGTTCTTCACCTCTTATGAGCCTTTACACTACGCGGGCATTATGAGAGCCACAGTTCACTATCGCGGCGGAAAAGAGGTTATGGAGGGTCGCGGCGGAGAGGAAGTGATTGAAAAAGATCAAACCATCTCTCCTGCCTCCGGACTGCTATCTTCGGGCGAATTTGGTCCGGTGTTGAAGAATACGCTGAGCGATGCAAAGAGTGGAAAGCTGACGTGGGGCTACTGGGAAAAAGGTGCGAACTCGGAGATAGCCGTATTTCGTTATTCGGTATCGCGGAGTAGATCGCACTACAAGGTGAAAGTCCTGGTTCCTGGGCACAGTTATCCATTTCAGGCGCGGCCTGGCTATCACGGCGAGATAGCCATTGACCCAGTAAGCGGGACGATCCTGCGTATTACCCTGAGGGCGGATCTCACCGATGACGATCCCATGACCAGGGCTGATCTCATGGTCGAATATGGTCCTGTTGTGATCGGAGGACGAACCTACATCTGTCCGACGAAGTCCGTTGCTCTTGCGACGGCTTATCAGGAGGCCACACGCGCCGGAGCTTCGCTGAGCGGGGACAGGCATTTCGATCCGGGCCGCAGGGGGCCTCAGCAGACGGCACTCAACGACGTCACTTTCGATCATTATCAGGTGCTTCGCTCGGAGGCGCGGATTCTTACCGGGGCCGATATGAATGATGAACCTGATGAGCCTTGAGGATGGCTGTCCGCGAAATTTTGTGAATGTAGGCTGACGTGGGAAGACTGTAAGAAACAATAGATACAAAGTATCCCACCCTAGCCACAAGAACAAAAACGTGGCGAGGGTGGGGCACCCAAATTCTACTTACCAGGATGATGGCCTGGGCGGGGATAGTGGCGCACCTTTGGTGCTTGACCGGTGGGATAGGGTGAAGCAGATTCCCTTCGGGAATGACAAGCAGAAAAGACAGGGCTAGAAGCAGGTCCTTCGCTTCGCTCAGGATGACAAATTGGCGGGAGACTAGAAGGGAACGCGAATCGCCCGCGTTCTGCGTGGAATCAAAGCGTGGATGCTGTGCTGCTGACCGCTGCGGATTTGAGCCTCTAAAATCAATAGAGATGAGTTCTCTGATTGAAAATGCTGATTTGCCGGCTGATCCGTTTGATCCTCTTGGGATGACGGGTGGGAGCCGGTTTTTGCGGGCTTGCCTTCGTAAGCCTGTGGATCGGCCGCCGGTTTGGTTTTTGCGCCAGGCTGGGCGGTATATGGCAGAGTATCGCGAGGTGCGCAAGCACCATACCCTTGTCGAGATCTGCAAGCGGCCTGAGATTGCAGCCGAGGTGACGATTACCGCTGCCGAGAAGCTGGGCGTGGATGCGGCGATTATCTTTGCTGATCTGCTGCTGCCGCTGGAGCCGATGGGGCTGGACTTTGAGTTTGTGGCGGGCGAGGGTCCGTTGGTGCATCAGCCGCTGCGCACGGTGGAGGCGATCGACAAGCTGCGCGTCGACCGGACCGGGCAGCTTGAGTACGTGGCGGCGGCCATTGCCAAGGTGGCTGGCCACTTTGGCGACCGGATGGGGATGATCGGGTTTTGCGGGGCTCCGTTTACGCTGGCGAGTTACATGATCGAGGGCGGCAGTTCGCGGAATTACATTCACACCAAGCAGATGATGTATGCGGAGCCGTATGCGTGGCAAAAGCTGCTGGAGAAGGTGTTCACCGTGCAGGCGGCGTTTTGCAAGCAGCAGGTGGATGCGGGCGCGGATGTAATTCAGATCTTCGATAGCTGGGTGGGGTCGCTGTCGGTGGAGGATTACCGCGACTATGTGCAGCCGGTGACGAAGAGGCTGATTCGCGCGGTGCAGGAGATGGGCGTGCCGGTGATTTATTTTGGCGTGGAGACGGCGAGCCTGCTGCCGGCGATGCGTGAGACGGGCGCGGATGTGATTGGACTGGACTGGCGTACTCCGCTGGATGAGGGATGGCGGGCGATGGAGTATGGGTGCGCGGTGCAGGGGAATCTGGACCCGATTACGCTGTTTGCGCCGGAGCCGATTCTCGAGACGCGCGTCAAGCAGGTGTTGGCGCAGGCGGCTGGGCGGCCGGGGCATATTTTCAACCTGGGGCATGGGATTGTGCCTGGGACTCCGGTGGAGAATGTGCAGGCGGTGGTGCGGATGGTGAAGGCGTTCTCGGCCTCTTATCTTCGGCGGGATTTGCCGGTGCGAGGCGATAGCGGCGAGGTGAGTCTTGGCTAAGCGTGCGGTGCTGCTGCTGGCGCATGGGACGCCGGGGAATGTGGATGAGATTCCGGAGTATCTGCGCAATGTGGTGAGTGGGCGGCCGATGCCGCAGGCGGTGATTGAGGAGATTCAGCACCGGTATTCGCTGATAGGGGAGCCCAAGGGGCATTCTCCGCTGACGGATCTGACGAGGGAGCAGGGGCGGCTGCTGGCGGAGGAGCTTGGCAAATCAGGAGAGACAATTCCCGTTTATGTGGGGATGCGGAACTGGCGGCCTTACATTGCGGACACGGTGAAGCAGATGCGTGCGGATGGTGTGGAGGAGGCAGCGGTGATCTGCCTGGCTCCGCAGAATTCGCGGACTTCAGTTGGGTTGTATCGGCGGGCTGCGCTGGCTGAGGCTGGCGGGATTCGCATGGATTTTCTGGAGGGGTGGGCGGATGAGCCGCTGCTGATTGAGGCATTTGCGGAGCGGCTGCGGCCTGTCTATGAGCGGCTTTCGCGCGAGATGGGGAAGGCAGTGCCGGTGATCTTTACGGCCCATAGTGTGCCTTGCCGGACGATTCAAACGCCGGGGGCGGTCTCCGAGGGGCAGCCGGCCCAACCTAATCTATGGCCTACTGCCGGGCCGGTTGCGACGCCCGATCCGTATGCGGTGGAAGCGAAGCGGACGGCGACGCTGGTGGCTGAGCGCGTGCCGGAGATAGGGGCGTGGTATTTCGCTTTCCAGAGTCAAGGGGCGAGCGGCGGGCCGTGGCTTGGGCCGGGCGTGGAGGCTATGCTGGATGGGCTTGCCGGCGAGGGCGTCACGGCAGTGATCGTGCAGCCGATTGGGTTTCTCTGCGACCATGTGGAGATTTTGTACGACATCGATATTGCGTTCAAGGATCACGCTGCGAAGCTGGGGATAAAGTTGGAGCGGGCGGAGTCGCTGAATGCTTCTTCGCTGCTGACGCGGGCGCTGGCCAAGCTGGCGGGTGAGGGATTTGCGCGGCTGGCGGGTCATGCTGCCTGATTGAGGCGCGTGATTTGTTCTTGACTCGCTGTGTAACGCTGTGCAGGATGGATGCACTTCTATTCGCTGTCTCTTCCGAATCGTAAAAAATCTGGCTGCAAGAAGGACGGAGTCCTATGGCCCTGGATATTTTCGCCTGGCATGATCGCACCACCGCGGATCATCTGACCCAACTCCACACCGGAAAATCGAATGGGTACAACACCATTTCGCTGTGTGTCTATGGAGACCACAGCGATCCGCGTTTTGCGGCTTCAATGGTGAAGCGCGCGACGCAGACGCAGGAGCAGCATTTCGTTGGATTGACGAATGCGACGTTGCAGGGGACGTTCAATTCAATGGCTGGGCAGGGCTGGGGTCCGCAGATTATTACGGGGACGGGGCCGACGAACAATCCGCTGTTTTCGGCGTGCTTTGTGCCGGGGCCGGTTCCGTTTACGCGATATGGATTGAAGCTGGCGGATTTCAAATCGCTGAATGCATCGCAGATGGCGGCGAACTCGATTTTGCGCTGGGCGGATGTTTATGGCGATCCGGGGAATGAGTTGTACATCGGCATATGGGTGCCGAATACGGATCATCGCGCGTGGAATTGCGACGGCGCGAATGACAACTACGCGAAGATGCAGGAGCGGTTCAATGCGCTGGTGGCGGGGTTTGCGCGGCCGGTGTGCGTGGCGGCGACTCCTGAAGTTGGAGACCTGATGCTGTATGACGACAGCGAAGGCGTGGCTTGGCAGACATGGGCTGGGATGACGAGCTCTGACTACCAGGCGAAGTTCAATACGCTGTATCCGCAAGGGCTGCGGCCAGTGCGGGTGAGCGCGAAGGGAACGGGGAGTGCGGCACGATTCAGCGCGATCTTTGCAGACCGGGAGGATGGCGGGGCGCGCACGTTGAGGATTAACGGGCCGAGCGGATCGGCTGCGGTGCCGGCGATTGACGCGGCGATGGAAGCCGTGATGACGGCGAACATGATTCGCGGAGCTTCCGTGGCGATTGTGGCGGGGACGAGGCTGGTGTATACGCGCGGCTATACGCTGGCGGAGCCCGGCTATCCAGATATACAGCCGACGACGTTCTTTCGGCAGGCGAGCGTTTCAAAGATGTTTACTGCGGCTGCGCTTTATCAGTTGATCGATGAGGGAGCGAAGCTGCCGGGGACGAGTACGCTGCTTTCGCTGGACACGTTATTGAAGGATGCGCTGCCGAATATTGCGAACGGGCCGGCGGTTGCGCACTGGAACGACATCAAGATCAGGCATCTGCTGGAGATGACGAGCGGGGTTACAAGCGGCATTTTGGGGACGGATTCTAATGTGTCTTCGACGTTGCCGATCAGTGCACTGGCGATGGCGGGATGGCTGTACAAGCAGTCCTTGGGAAATACTCCGGGGGACCCGACGCAGGCCAACTACAGCAATGCGGGATACATGTTGCTGGGCCTGATTGTGGCGCGGATGCGTGGGGCTGCGGACTATGTATCGGGGCTGACGACATTTTTGAATAAACTAAATATCACGCGGGTGAGGACGGCAGTTTCTCGAGAGTCCGCAGCGGCGGATGAGACGCGGTATCACTCGCGTCCGCTGACGACGGAGCCCTCGGTGATGGCGACTGGCCAGCCCTTGTGTGCGCTGGGATACGGTGGCTGGAATCTGGAGAATTGCGGCGGCGGAGGAGGGTTGTCGGCAGCGGCTACGGATGTGGCGCGGGTGCTGGCGGCACTGAGTGTGACGTTTAATAATCCCATGATGAGTACGGCGACGCTGCAGACGTGGCTGCAGAATGCGCAGCATGCGTCGGCAACGTTGAGTGGGCCGTCTGCACACGGCTATCACGGCTTTGACAGTGTGAGGGTCGATGCGGCTACAAACCAGTTCGTGGGTGAGAAGGGCGGAAGCCTGTCGACGAGCCAGAATGGCGTGCATTTTGAGATCAATGGCATCTCGACGGTGATCTGCTGGAATGGGACGACCCCGACGGGTCCGGCGTGGTTTGGCGCGGATGGGGCGTATGCGGATGTGGTGAACGCTGCCGCAGCGCAAAGCTGGGGGAATACGGATCTCTTTCCGGCGTTCGGCATGCCGCCGTTCCCGGTGTTGAAGCCTATCCCTATACCGATACCTCGGCCGAGGCCGCCGCTGGGGGCAAAGGTGCCGTCGCATATGCTGCCCCAGGATGGGCCGAAGAAGCAGATGTAGCGGGACGGCGTTCGCGAAGATGATGCACTGTTATTTGAGTCGGGCGTCGAGAGGCGTTGGATGGGTTTACTGCTGGACTTCGTAGACCAGGTGCACTGTGCCGGAGCGGTAGATTTTGTGCTCTCGCAGATGTAGCTGCTTTCTCTGCGCGGGACCGGGGAGCAGCGGCACTCCTGCACCGAGGAGGACGGGGATGATGGTGACCTCGACGGCGTCTACTTCGCCTAGGGCGAGCAACTGAGCGAAGAGCATGCCTCCGCCGAAGAGCCAGATGTCTTTCTTGCTTTGCGCGCGTATAGATTGCAGCAACTCTCGATTCAATTCGGGGAGGATGGTTGCGTTGGGGTGGTCTGCGGGGTCGAGGGTGCGGGAGGCGACGAAGATTTTCACATCCTTGAAGGCAGACTCGCCGAGGCGCGATACAGCGGCCTGGTAGGTGCGCCGGCCCATCAGGCCTGTGTCGAACTGCGCCCATAATTCAGCGAAGTTGTAGTCGGGATCGATAACGATCCAGTCGGCTTCGCCGTTGGGGCCGGCGATGAAGCCGTCGAGGCTCATGGCTACTCCGTAGCGGATTCTGCTCATGGTGAGTACCTCTTTCTTTACATGGACAGTATTGCGGCGGGTGGAGGGATTGTCCAGATGAAGAGGGGTTGGCGCTGCCGGTTGGCGGGCTGTTCTCTATAATGCGGAGATTGCTTTTCCCATTCTCTTTGTGTGCACAGGAGCTGTATCTTGCCGCGTAAATCCTTGTTCCGTTCTTGCGTTGTTCTTGCGTTGATGTGCTGTGTCGCGTCTGCTGTCTGCGTTGCGCAAGCTTCTGCTTCGAAGCCCGCTGAGCTGGCGACGGTTTATGTGAAGGCGGGGCATCTTTTCGATGCGACTTCAGACAAGCTGCGGGACAATGTGGTGCTGGTGGTGGAGGGTGAACGCATCACGAAGGTTGCGGCGGCCGGTGAGGTAACGATTCCTGCTGGCGCGAAGGTCATTGATCTTTCAAATGATTGGGTGCTGCCGGGGTTGATCGATTGCCATACGCATCTGGAGGCGCGGGCAGATCAGTACGATCCGATCAATGAGGTGAAGGATACGCCATTCAAGGGCGGATTCAATGGCGTGGTGAATGCGAACAAGACGTTGATGGCTGGATTTACCAGCGTGCGCGATGTGGGCTCGCAGCCTTTCTTTGCGGTGGATCTGCGCAATGCCATCAATTCGGGGTTTATTCCGGGGCCGCGCGTGGTGGCGAGTGGGCCAGGCATCTCGATTACCGGCGGGCATGGGGACATGAATGGGTTTGCGCCGGCAGTGAATAACATGATGTATCCGGCGGAGAAGGATTTTGCGATTGCCGACGGGCCGGAGGAGGTGCGCAAAGTCGTGCGCGAACAGATCAAGTATGGCGTGGATGTGATCAAGATTCTGGCGACGGGTGGGGTGCTTTCTGCTGGAGACAAGCCGGGCGCGGAGCAGTTTACGTATGAGGAGTTGAAGATTGCCGCCGATGAGGCGCATCATGCCGGACGCAAGATTGCGGCACATGCGCATGGCACGGAGGGCATCAAGGATGCGGTGCGCGCGGGCATCGATTCTATCGAGCATGGAAGCCTGATCGATGCCGAGGGGATTGCGTTGATGAAGCAGCATGGGACGTATCTGGACGCGGATATTTATAACGATGACTACATTCTGGGAGAGGCCGGCAAGTTTGGACTGCCTCAGGAGATGATCGACAAAGAAAAAATGGTAGGGCGGTTGCAGCGGGAGAACTTTGCCAAGGCAGTGGCGGCTGGAGTGAAGATTGCGTTTGGGACCGACGCGGGGGTTTATCCGCATGGAGACAATGCGAAGCAGTTCCACTACATGGTGAAATTTGGGTTGACGCCGGCGGGGGCGATTCATGCGGCGACTTCAAGCGCGGCGGATTTGATCGACCGCAGCAAGGATGTGGGGACGCTGGAGGCAGGTAAGTATGCCGATCTGATCGCAGTGACGGCGAATCCGCTGGACAAGATCGAAGTGCTGGAGCATGTGGGTTTTGTGATGAAGGGCGGGAAAGTTTACAAGGACGAAGTCGGAGCGATTAGGCAAAAGTGAGCTTCGAGGTGAGCAGCTGAGCGGGCGCCGCAGCTTCGGGTGAAACACAGCTCGCTGACTTTATTTTATTTTTTGCGCGGGAATATTTCTCCCCGGATTCGGTTATATAAGCAGGCTCTCCCCGCGGTCCTGGAGAAACGCTGCTTTCGCAGGGGCCAGCCTTAATTTTTATGCTAACCACGCTCTTGGTTGAGGAGCGTATTCAGGAGTATCGACGATGCGTAGGACCGTACTTGCGGCGATGGCCGCAGTTTCTCTGGGAGCCGGTTTGATGGCTTCCGCACCAGCTTCAGCTCAGGCTAGCGAAGTGGTTCCGATGAACGGAAAGACTTTTGGATACCAGGATGCAAGCACGGGCACATTTCATCCCGCGCAACTCGTGGCGCCCGATGTGACGGCTGCGCTGTCGACCGGGACGATTACCGCAACGCTGACGATCAAGCTTGCTTCGGCCTTCCCCGCCGGGTTCAAGATCGTTTGCAGCTCGGCGCTGGTGGGGCAATCCGTAAATACGTTAGTCGATACATTCACCAGTTTTGAGGAGTCGACGTCGAGCGTAGCAACGGTAAGCGGAACGACGGCGACCTGTACGGTGAGGACACCCTATGCATGGGCGCTGCCGGCGGCTTCTTCGACGGTATCTAATTTTGTGACGGGCACCTATGAAGTGAATGTTTACAACGCGGGCACGGCGCTGCCTGGGTTGCTGCGGAGTTCGAGTGGGCAGTATCTGCACCTGAAAACAATTCCCGCGGCAGGTACAGTTACGACCGTGCCGGTGAGCGTAACGCTGTAGACCGCTCGCTGCTACCGGCACCTTGTCCGGAGCAAAGCATACAAAAATGCGATGCAATCGCGGCCCGTCAAAATTTGATGGGGCGAACCCTATTGCCATAAAACTCCATACATTCGAGAGCCCATAGGGCTGCCATGGGGCGTCTACACAAGGGCAACAGGGCGCATCCTGCTGGTTTGTATCTTCTGCAAACTGTAAGGCGCCCTGCTGCATACTCTTGCATCGACCACCGAAAAGATGTGCAAGAAACATAGCGGATGCTGGAAGCATCCGGAGGGAGGTGTCATCATCGGCGCGGGCGGTTAGGTGGGCTGCCGGTGCCGGACATGCGCGGTCCTGGGTTGCCGATGGTGCCGAGGCCGGGGTGGATTGCGGCGGATGCCCTCGACCAGAGGTACCGTAAGGATTATCGTGGAGAAGGAACGGTTTCGGCAGGCCGTGTACAGGTCCGCGACCCGATTGAGGAGCAACTAACGACGCCATGACGCGAACGCAGGTGAATGCGGCTCGGACAAGGGATGATCTGAGAACCCCATCCCGGCGCGCAATCGGGCTGTTTTCGATCTATCTGCGTTGGTACCTTCGACGGCATTTTCATGGGGTGCGGGTGGCAAATGCGGGGCGGATACCGCCGCAGGCCCAACCGCTGATCCTCTTTGCCAATCATGCTTCCTGGTGGGATCCGTTGACGGCGATGCTGCTGGCGCAGACGATCTTCCCGGAGCGGGATCACTACGCGCCCATGGACGAAATGGCTTTCGAGCACTATGGCATCTTCCGGCCCATGGGTTTTTTCCCGGTGGACAATGCTTCGCCGCGCGGCGCTGCACAACTGCTGCGCGCGGGGGCCCAGGTGATGGCACGGCCAGGCGCGGTGCTATGGATTACTCCGGAGAGCCAGTTCCAAGATGTGCGCAAGAGGCCCATTACATTCAGGCCGGGGCTGGGTTCGTTGATGAGCCGGTCAGGACGCATGACCTGCGTGCCGATTGGCATTGAGTATGCCTTCTGGGATGAAAGGCTTCCGGAGATTCTTGTGAATGTGGGCGAGCCTCTGGAGATCGCCGATGGGACGATGGAAGATGCGCGTACCTGGACCAATCTGCTCTCGTATGCGACGGCAGCTACGCTGGATGAGCTGGCGATGCTGGCGATGGAGCGCGATCCGGAGGCTTTTGAAACAGTACTTTCAGGAGCGGGCGGTATTGGCGAGCTTTGGAAGCGCTTGCGCTACGGCGTGAGGCGTTCGTAGCGAGCTGCGTGCAGCAGCCGGCGGAGCCACCGGATTTGCGTCGAGGCCGGTTCAGGATTTCTGCATTGGCTTGCGGGCGAAATAGTAAAGAGAGAAGGCCAGAGCGGCGAACATAAGCACGGAGATCCAGTCGTGGTGCAGGAAGTTGGCTTCCGGGAACTGGATTGGGATGTGTGTATCGGCGAGTTGCTCGTAGGCCTTGATGGCTACCCCGATGAGGCCGACGATGCCTCCCGCAGCGATGAGGCCTGAAGCGTACAGAGAGCCGGGGCTGATCTCGCTGTCATCTTTTTGCCCGGCCTTTTCGAGGGCGCGGTCGACGAGCCAGCGTACAACGCCGCCGGCGAAGATGGCTAGCGTGGTGGCAATTGAAAGGTATGAGCCGACGGCGAAGGAGAGCGAGCGAATGCCAAGCAACTCGACGGCGATGACGATGAAGACGCCGAGAAGGACCAGTCCCCAGGGGAGCTTCTGACTTAGGATGCCGTTGATGACCGTGGCCATCAATCGCGCCTGAGGAGCGGCGGCCTTTTCGCTGCCGATGCCCTGAATCCACTGCACCTCAATACGGCCTGTGGAGGGCGAGTAGAGATACTTGCCGTCGGCCAGCTCCGGCGAGCCGAGCGCATTGAGGACGGTGTATTCAGCGGCGTGATGCGTGGTGGATGTTTTATCGGCGCTCTTGACGAGGAATTGCTCGGGAAGTTTGGCGTTGGGTTGGGCATTGACGCCGGGGTGCGAGGCGTTCATGTCCCAGGATTGGGCGGCTTCGCGGAACTCCTGCAGGCCGGTGTTCATGGCGCTGAGAGTCAAGCCGATGAACACGGTTGAGACACAGACTCCGATCATGAGCGCAATCTGCTGCAGGCGCGGCGTGGCGCCGATGAGATAGCCGGTCTTGAGGTCCTGGCTTGTGTCGCCGGAGTTGGAGGCGGCGATGCAGACCGCTCCGCCGACGGTAATGGCCAATGCGCCGAAGGCGGGAGCTGTCCAACCCTTGATGAGAAAGATGGCGGCGGTGGCCATGAGTGTGGCGATGGTCATGCCGGAGACCGGGCTGGCGGAGCTGCCGATGAGGCCAACGATTCTCGAGCTGACGGTCACGAAGAGAAAACCGAAGACGACGACCAGGAGCGCCGCAGCGAGATTGGCTCCCCAGCCGACGTATGCTCCCGGCACCGGCTTGAATTGCAGGAAGAGGAACATGATGACCACTAGGGCGATGGAGCCGCCGGCGACGATGCTCATGGGCAGGTCATCCTCCGTGCGCAGAGCCTTGGCGACCTTTGCACCATTGCCGCGCATCTTGCTGAAACCACTGGTTAGGGCTCCGACGATGGTGGGGACCGTCTTCAAGAGGGTGATCAGGCCGGAGGCTGCCACGGCTCCGGCACCCATAGGGCGGATATAGGTGGACCAAAGCTGACTGGGACCCATTGAGCTGATCGGGATGGTGCCGGGATAGATGGGGTGATCGATTCCTTTGCCGAAGAAGTAGATGAGCGGCATGATGACCAGCCATGAGAGCACACCGCCGGCGAAGATGGTGCCGGCGACGCGCGGGCCGATGATATAGCCGACGCCGAGATATTCCGGCGTGGCATCGGCACGGATGGCCGCGCCTTTCATGATGTGCTGCGGACCAAAGTCAGGCTGGTAGTCGGGTGTGCCGGGCCACGCGGCGAAGAGGTTTTCGTTTTGAAAGAGAGTGTAGACCGCGCCGAGCCCGAGGCCGAAGAAAACGCGGCTGGCAAAAGAGCCGCCTCGATCGCCTGCTACGAGTACGTCGGCGCAGGCTGTGCCTTCGGGATAGGCGAGGGTGCCGTGCTCTTCAACGATCAGTTGGCGGCGCAGTGGAATCATGAAGAGGACGCCGAGCCATCCGCCAACGAGAGCGAGCAGGAAGATGCGTGAGTATTCAAGATCAAAGCCGAGGAAGATTAACGCGGGCAGTGTAAAGATGACGCCTGAGGCAATGGATTGGCCGGCGTTGCCGGTGGTCTGGACGATGTTGTTTTCAAGAATGGAAGATTTGCCGAAGACCCGCAGGATGCTGATGGAGAGGACTGAGATGGGAATGGAGGCTGCGACGGTGAGTCCTGCACGGAGGCCGACGTAGACGGTGACGGCTCCGAAGACGATGCCGAAGAAGCTGCCCAGGAGAAGAGCGCGGAGAGTGAACTCCGGGCGATGTTCGGCGGGTGACACGTAGGGTTGAAATTCGGGCACTGGGCGTCCTCCGAGGCGATGTACATGGACTATACGGGATTGGAGCGCGTCGTGAGAATGCCGGTTACTCCGTGGCGGTTTCTGAATAGGGCGCGCGGAGCGCACGGCGCGACCAGGCTGCGTCGCGCTCGGTGCTGAAGATGAACTTCAACTCGCCACCCTGCGTCAGCTCCTCATGCGTGACGTAGCTGCGATCGAGCGACTTGCCGTTGAGCATGATGTCTTTGATGAACCCTGTGGCGTCGCTTAGATCTTCACTTGCGATGGTTAACGACTTTCCATTGGGAAGGTGCAGCACAGCGTGGTCCACAAAGGGGCGGCCGAGGACGTACTGATTCGAGCCGGGGGCGACAGGATAAAAGCCGAGGGCAGTGAAGACCAGCCATGCGGACATCTGGCCGAGGTCGTCATTGCCGACGAGCCCGTCAGGGGATGGTTTGTACTGTGAATCGACAATTTGCTTGAGCCGTGCCTGCGTCTTCAGCGGTGCGCCGGCATACATGTAGAGATAGGCCAGGTGATGGCTCGGTTCATTGCCGTGGATGTACTGGCCGATCATGCCCGAGATGTCTTCTACGTTGGCATAGAGGGCCGGGTCAACTTTCTGGTCGAACATTTCGTCGAGCTTGCCGATGAGCTTCTGATTGCCGCCAAGCAGGCGGATCAACCCCTGTTCATCCTGCGGCTGATACCAGGAGTACTGCCAGGCATTGCCTTCGGTAAAACCGCTCTCGGCTCCGGCCTTTGCGGGATCGAACGGCTTGCGGTACGAGCCGTCCGCCAATCGCGGTTCGACAAAACCATCCGCGGCGTTGAAGTTGTTGCGCCAGTAGCTGGCTCGCTTCTGAAAATTAGCAGCCACAGAGTTTTTGCCCATGGCCTTGGCCATCCGGGCGATGGTCCAGTCGTCGAATGCATATTCGACCGTCTTCGACGCGGCTTCTCCGTCATTGTCCACGGGCACATAACCGAGCTTCATGTATTCGCCGAGATTGCCGTAGGGGGCATAGGTGGCGCTGGCTACCATGGCGTCCAGCGCGGCCTGGGAGTCGTAGCCGCGAATGCCCTTCATGTAGGCGTCGGCGATGATCGGCACGGAGTGGTAGCCGATCATGCACCACGTCTCAAGCCCGGCGAATTGCCACACCGGCAGAATGCCGAAAGGGCTCTCCTGCTGTGAGGCGAGCAGGGAATTGACCAGATCGTTTGTGCGCTGCTCCGGCTCAAGCAGAGTCATGAGCGGCTGTTCGGCGCGATAGGTATCCCATAGCGAAAGCGAGGAGACAAAGCGAAAATTCTTCGCGTGATGCACCTGGTCGTCGGGTCCGCGATATTCGCCGTTCACATCCATGCTGATGCTGGGAGCCAGCATCGTGTGGTAGAGCGCGGTGTAGAGAGATTTCTCCATTGCCGGCGCGGCATGCAGCTCTACGCGGCCAAGCTCGTTGCGCCACATCTGTTGCGTTTTAGCGCGGACGCCATCGAAGTCGAAGCCCGGTGTTTCAGCGTCCATGTTGGCGATTGCGTTGTCTTCACTTACCGGAGAAAGCGCGACCTTGACGATCAGCGGAGTGGCCGAGGGAGCGAAGTCGAAGACCCCTTCGAGTCCACGGCCTTCAATGCTCACTGTATCTTCAGGCGATGTTCCTGGCGCCTTGAAACCGTGATACGGCGGCGGATCTTCTTCGCGATTGTGGAGGGCATGGCCGGACATAGGAGCGGAGAAGCGTATGGCGAAGTAGAGCTGCCTACCTGGAGCCCAGCCGCGTGTCTCGCGCATCCCGGTTACGGTGCCGTCTTTGCGGATGCGAATTCGTGACCATAGCACCTTGCCCGGATAGTTATAGATGCTGCTGCGGAGGTCTAGCAGGAGATGCCGCCTGGCTCCTTCAGCAAATGTGTAGCGGTGTATGCCAACACGCTCGCTTGCCGTCAGCTCCGCTTGTACGTGCGCGTCCTCAAGGGTAACGGCGTAATAGCCCGGCTCTGCGTGTTCCGCGGCGTGTGAGAAGCGGGAGCGATAGCCAGGCTGTTTCTTTTCAATATCGCCGGGCTCCAGCGGCACGTTGTCACCACTTGCCGGCATCAGTAGTACATCGCCCAGGTCGCTATGCCCGGCGCCGGAAAAATGGGTATGCGAGAAGCCGAGGATTGTGGTGTCCTCGTAACGGTAGCCGGCTGCCCATTTGTAGCTTTGCTTAAAAGGCCGGATCTGGGTATCGGGCGAGAGCTGCACCATGCCGAAGGGCGCGGTGGCACCGGGAAATGTGTGACCCTCGGGTCCGGTGCCGATCATGGGATCGACAAGCTTCAGGAGATCAGGAGTTTGCGCGAGGGAAACCGAGGTCAATGCTAACAAGACAAGGCAAAAGCACTTCTTCATGCTTCAAAAATATAGTATTTGCCTCCCAAGTCATTGTTACTGGCGCAATCCATATCCGGAATATGAATTGGCGGTCTGGGATTTCGGATCGTGAACGGCTCATGAAATTTCTAAAAATTGAACCAATGTAAAGAATGGGTTATGAGGGAAGGGATAGCTTTCCGGCTTCGGCTCTGCGTATACTGTTGGCAAGGCAGCGCGGACCGGCTTGCCGAGATTGAGGTGCGACTTCAGTAGCGACCCTTTCTTCGAGAAACATGGTTCTAATCAGAGTGGTTTGACGCGAAGTGCTTCCGCTTCGGGAGCTTCGTTGTGGCGCGCGGCGAGTTTTGCGCCTGGAAATCTTCTGAACAGCCTGGGTCATGTACTGAGTTGCGCTTTTCTTCCTTCCTCCTGCACCCTCTGCGGCTCCCCGCTCCCACGTCTTTCTGAGGTGCCTGTCTGCGAGGCCTGCTGGAGCGAGATTCCGCCTCCACGGGTGAGTTGCTGTGAGCGCTGCGGCGAGGATTTATTCGAACCTGCATCGACGCCTGAAAAACAATGCCGCGCCTGCCGAATGGCTCCTCCGGCATTTGCGCAGACCGTGAGTTTTGGCGTATACGAGGGATCGATGCGGGCGGCGATTCATGCCCTGAAGTATGACCGCATGGCTTCTCTCGCGGTGCCGCTGGGCTTCAGGCTGGCGTCGGCGATTGCGCAACTGGCGGCAGAGGGTGCGGCGCAGCCGATGCTGGTGGTTCCCGTGCCGTTGCATCGGGGACGGCAGGCGCAACGTGGATTTAATCAGGCGCGTACGCTAGCTGTTGAGGCATTGAAAGTGTTGAAGGTGAGCCATCCGGGGTGGAGGCTGGAGCTTTCTTCCCGAAGTCTGGTGCGGCAACGAAGTACGGAGAGTCAAGCGGGGCTCACTCCCCGCCAGCGCCGCCTGAACTTGCGCGGCGCTTTTTTTGTCTCTGATTTCGAGGCGGTGCGCGGACGGCACGTTTTGCTCATCGATGACATCTACACGACCGGAGCTACGGCGCGCGCGTGCAGCCGAACATTGATCGAAGCGGGAGCGGCTTCAGTGCGCGTCGCTACCCTGGCGCGTGCGCAGCGGCGTTGGCCATTTCCATTTCGCGAGGAACATCCGGCGATCGAGAATGAAAGCTCGACCGTTCACTAATTGTGAAAGATTGCATGGAAGCAGGTAACAGGAGCAGATCGACTTAGAGGCCACGCACGATCAAACCGACTCTTACGAGGGAAAGCGATGTCGCTGGGAAAAGCTATGATTCATGCCCGCAAGCAGAAGTCACTCGCCAAAGCAGCCGCGTACGTGGGAGAGCAGCAGACCTGGACGCAGTCGAGCCAGGTGATGCAGATGCCGGTACTTGTGCTCAATGCGTCCTATGAGCCCATCAATATCTGCGGCGCGCGCAGGGCGCTGGTGCTGGTGTTAAAGGGAGTGGCCAAGACGGAAGAGGAGCATGGATTGATGCTGCACGCACAGCGCAGCCGCATGGCCATGCCTTCGGTGATCCGGCTGCTGGAATACAGGCGCATTCCGCACCAGACGCGAGCGCTTTCCCGCAAGAACATTCTTCTACGCGACCGCAATACTTGCCAGTACTGCAGCGTCGTTCTGCCTTCGAGCGAGCTTACGCTGGATCACGTGATTCCGCGCTCACGGGGCGGAAATTCGACTTGGGAGAATCTGGTCGCATGCTGCCACGCCTGCAACAGGCGCAAGGGCAATCGCATGCTGCATGAGCTGGACGATATGAAGCTGCTGAAGGAGCCGCGCACGTTCAGTCTACATACCAGCCGGCAGATCATGCGGATGCTAGGGCGAGGCGACGATCGCTGGCGGAAGTATTTGTTCTATTGAGGTTTGACCGAACGGCGCTGCGATTATCTTCAGCTCCCACCCTTCACAAATGCGTGAAGGGTGGGGCACCCGCCGTGAGCAGCCCATTATCTCAACTATTTTCACCTCTTATCCAATCCGAGTCTGCTTGGTCCATTGCATCACCAATGTCAACCTGATGAGCGCCTAGACTAAGCAATTCATCCCAAAGCGTGTGCATGCGAAGCGGTTGTGTCGTTTCCCACATTGTCCTCACGTGAGGAGGCGTAGCCGATGCTGTGTAAAGGGCTTCAGAAATCTTAGTCACAACAATGGCCATCGCAGCTTTCCTTTTCGCACTTATCGACTTGTTTCAAGGGACTGAAGGTGGTGTTGCCGGTGGGGTGGCCAACAGAGTGGCCAGCGTGGTTCCGATGGGTGAGCCGAGACCTGTGGTTGCATCCCAGCCGGGGCCTGCCGAGTAGCTGCCGTTGTTGCCTTGGGTGATGTCGTTGAAGCCGTTGTTCGGCTCAGGCAACGCGTACAGGGCTGGATTGACGAATCCAAGGCGTTTGTCGAGCTGCTGATTGAGCAATGCGATCAGGCCGGCCCATAGGGGAGCTACGGCGCTGGTGCCACCGACGACAATCTGTTCTCCATCGACCAGCACATCGTAGCCAGTGTTGGGAGAGGCATCGCCGGCTACATCGGGAACACCGCGGCCGGTCTGGCCGGTAAGCGCGGACTGATACGCGGGTTGGGCGAATACGGTGCTGTAACCGCCGCCGGTCGCTCCACCATCTGTGCCATCGTTCCAAACTGTCTCGCTTGCGATTGTGCCGTTGGATGAGGTCAGTGTAGTGCCTCCGCAGGCCAGTACATGCGGGCTGGAGGCGGGGAAATCGACGTGATCCGCGCCATCGCTGTCGCCATCGCTGGAACCGTTATCGCCGGATGCGACGGTAATGGTGACGCCGAGGGCGGCGCCTTCCTGCGCCACCTGATCGAAGGTTTGCATGGACTGCGAGGTCCAGCCATCTTCTGGTGCTCCCCAACTGATGGAAATGGCGGAGGGATTATTGGTGGTGTCATGGATGGCGGTCGAGAGCGCGTCCTGAAAACCTTGCGAGGTATTGGTGGTGAAATAGACGACGATGTTTGCGCCGGGAGCGACGGCTCCGGCTACTTCGATATCCAGGAGTACTTCACCATCGGCGCTGTTGGCGTTGGTGGGACTATTGGTGCCGTTGTCGACGGAGACGCTGGTCACTTTGGGAGCCGTGAGGCCAAGCGACTTGAAGTAGTTGGTGATGTCGGCGGGCTTGTAGCCGCCGCCCAGCTCAATGATGCCGATGGTCTGTCCCGCGCCGGTTACTCCAGTCGGGAAATTGTAGAGTTGTGCTACCTGCACGGGCGAATACGAAGTTTCGGCGGCAGCGGCATCGGATGCGCCTTTCAATCCTCGGACACGAAAGTGGGGCTTTGCCTGGGGGCGGTTGTCGAGGCCGAAGATGCCTTGCACGATATCAGCCAATTCCGCGGGGAGATGCAGAGATCCGGCTCTGCAACGGTACCGGCCCTGGCTGGGATGCGTATAGTCGTTCAGGGTAGTCGAGAAGGCCTTCTCGAGATTGGCGACGGTGCCCTGAACTTTGACTGTACGCCGGGCAACTTCGTCGCCGCGCTCAACTACCTCGAGGTTATTTTCAGCGGCGAATGTGTGAATGCGTTTGATGTTTTCCGGGTCGGCTCCATAGGCGGATGCAAACTCATCATGGCTGAGAATCCTGCCTTGCAGGTCAGGCAAATGAAGGGCGCGGCGCTGCTTGAGGACGATCGATATCTCAATCAACTGGTTGGGATCAGTGGGGCCGACGAGACTGGCGCCGCGCAGAGGAGCGCGTTCACTGCCTTGGAGTGCGATCTTGTTCTGCTCTGCCATCGTAGTGCCTTTCTGCTGCCGGTTCCCTTTGTTTGAACCTGCGTTATCGGCTAAGGATGCTTCAGGCGAAGAGATGAACTATTTTCTCTTGTTGCGGCGGTAGCGCCTGATGAGCGCGTTGGTGGAACTATCATGCTTGAGCGTCGGCTCATCATCGCTTTCGAGCTCAGGGATGATGCGCTGTGCGAGCACTTTACCGAGCTCAACGCCCCATTGGTCGAATGAATCGATCTGCCAGACATGTCCCTGGACAAAAACACTGTGCTCGTAGAGCGCGACCAGCTTGCCGAGCATGGCTGGCGTCATTTTTTCTGCGAGGATCACGGATGATGGACGGTTGCCTTCGAATGTGCGATGAGCAACGAGCGTCTCCGCCGTGCCCTCGGCTCGTACCTGGTCGGCGGTCTTTCCAAAGGCCAATGCCTCGGCCTGGGCGAAGACATTGGACATCAGGTAATCATGATGCCTGCCGAGCGGATTAAGCGATTTGTAAAAGCCGATGAAGTCGCACGGAATCAGCTTGGTGCCCTGGTGGATGAGCTGATAAAAGGAGTGCTGGCCATTGGTGCCCGGCTCGCCCCAGATGATGGGGCCGGTCTGGTAGTCGACCACGCGGCCATCGAGCGTTACGTGCTTGCCGTTGCTCTCCATGGTGAGCTGCTGCAGGTAGGCCGGGAAGCGCTTGAGGTATTGGTCATAAGGGAGCACGGCGATCGTTTGCGCGTCAAAGAAGTTGTTGTACCAGACGGCCAGCATGCCCATGAGCGCCGGTAGATTTTGTTCAAAAGGCGCAGTGCGGAAGTGCTCATCCATCTCGTGAAAACCATCGAGCAAGGCGCGGTAATTCTCCGGTCCGATAGCAATCATCGTGGAGAGACCGATGGCGGAATCCATCGAATAACGGCCGCCGACCCAATCCCAGAAGCCGAACATGTTTTTGGTATCGATGCCGAATTTATCCACTTCCGCGGCATTGGTGGAGACCGCGACGAAGTGCCTTGCAACTGCCGCGTGCTCCTTCAGTTTGCCGAGGCACCAGACACGCGCTGAGTGCGCGTTGGTCATGGTCTCAAGCGTGGTGAAGGTCTTGGAGGAGATGATGAAGAGCGTCTCTTCCTGGTCGAGATCGCGTGTGGCTTCCTCGAAGTCCGTTCCGTCGACGTTGGAAACAAAACGGAAGTTAAGGTCGCGCTGGGTGTAGTGACGCAATGCCTCGTATGCCATCACCGGCCCAAGATCGGAACCGCCGATGCCGATATTGACGATGTTGCGGATGGACTTACCGGTATAGCCGGTCCAGGCGCCGCTGCGGATGCTTTCAGCGAAGGCGGCCATCTTGTCCAGTACGGTGTGTACCTCAGGGACGACGTCAACACCATCGACGAAGATGGAGTGGCCTGTGGGGGCGCGCAGAGCCACATGGAGCACCGCGCGATTTTCAGTAATGTTGATCTTGTCGCCGCGGAGCATGGCGTCTCTGTGTCCACTCAAATCGGACTCATTGGCAAGTTGCCAGAAGAGCTTCAATGTCTCGTCGGTGACGCGGTGCTTGGAGTAATCGAGAAGAATTCCGGTGGCTTCGGCGAAGAGGCGATCACCACGGGCAGGATCGTTCGCGAAGAGTTCGCCGATGGTTACATTCTGCATCTGTGCCGCGTGAGCTTCGAGGGCCTGCCATGCCGGGAGCTGTTTCAAAGGGGTGGTCATTTTCTTCTCCTGCGGGTTTCGGTTTACCGCATCTCACAGCGGATTATACGCGGGGAGTTTTGGCGTCGCGCGAAGATCGGTGCCTGAAAAGCCGATTCCCTGCGGGAATGACGACAACAAAATCAAAGGCGAATTGGTATGCGACAAGGCCCGCGTGAAGTTGGATTCACGCGGGCCTGATGTGGGTGCAACTGGTTTTATTTAGCTGGAGGAGGCGTTATCGCACCGGGCATGATGCCTTCGAGAGCTTTACGCTGTTGATCCTCGAGCTCCGGATGCGGCAATGGCTTGCGGGGCAGCATCTGGTCGCGCTGGGCTGCGTTGTAGACGAAGATGGCTTCGACGGTGGCAATCTGCTTGAGGTCTGCGGGCTGCAGCCGCTCGTAGGTGTCCGCATTGGAGTGATGGGTGCGGCTGCCGTAGTCCATGCCGTCCTGGATGAACTGGAAGCCGGGTATGCCCACAGCATCGAAGCTCAAATGGTCGGTGCCACCGGTATTGCGATTGGTGACGGTGGTAACTCCCAGGTCTTTGAGGGGAGCCATCCATTGGGTGAATATGGGCGCGACCCCGTAGTTGCCCTGGGTATAGATGCCGCGAATCTTGCCGGTGCCATTGTCGATGTTGAAGTACCCGGAGATGAGTTTTTGTTCCGGTTTAACGGTGAGCGGTCCGGTTGCACGGCGCATGAATTCCGGCAACTGCATCTGGTCGGGCGCCGTGGAGGTGGCTGCCGAGCCGAAGTGCTGCGTGACGTAACCCTTGGAACCGAAGATGCCTTGCTCTTCGCCAGTCCAGAGAGCGATGCGAATTGTGCGACGCGGCTTGATGTCCAGAGCTTTCAGAATGCGGACTACTTCCATAGCGACAACCGTTCCGGCGCCGTTGTCTGTAGCTCCGGTACCGGAGATCCAGCTATCGAGATGGCCACCTACCATGACCACCTGATCCTTCAATGCCGGGTCGGTGCCGGGGATTTCAGCGACGGTATCGAAGCCATGCTCGTGCTCGCCGGTAACTTTTGTCTCCACATCGATTTCGACACTGACGGGGACATGCGCTTCGACAAGACGATAGAGGCGTCCGTAGCTCTCAATTGCGGCAACGGCTACGGGTATCTTCACGCGCTTCTCTGCGATGTATGGAGTGCGTCCGAGGGTAGCGCCATTGTCGTCAAAGAGTGTGCCACCGGAACCTCCGCCATTGCTGCCGTCGCGGCTAGGTTCGATCACTGCGGCGACCTTTTCATCGGCGAAGAACTGAGCGATCTTATCAATGAGCCTCAGCCGCTCCATGCGCTGTTGCAGACGCTGCCGCATCTCCGGAGTAAGAGCGGCCGGACCGGCGCCAGCGGATACCTGATACTCCGCAATTTCCTCAAGGTCCTTCTCGGTGTTGCGCTCAAAGAGTGGCTTGTCTACGGGTGGGACTTCGCGCATGGCGCCGAAGAGCACGACTTTGCCGGCCAGTTTGCCCTTGTATGTGTCGATATCTTTTTCCGACTGGATACTGACAAAGACGACATCGCCTGTAACCGGGCCAGGTGTGGAGGGCGACCAGGGGGTGGCCTGCAGAATGAGAACCGCTGTATCGGGCGTGACCATGCGTGCCCAGGTGTTCAACTGTTGCCAGCCCAGGCCGAACTCGCCCCAGTCCTCAAGATGCGCGTTTTCAAGGCCGATCTTGGTCAGCGTGTCGCGCGTCCACTCGTTGGCTTTCTTGAGATTGGGCGAGCCGGTGAGCCGGGGTCCGATTCCATCGATGAGCGCGGTGGCGAAATCCATCACATGCGAATGATTCAGGCCTTCGTCACGGATGCGCTGGTAGGCGGCGAGGTCGAGTGTCTCAGTGGCGGGTTGAATCTCGGTATGAGGATCGACCGCGACGGGCTTGGCCGACTTCGATTTATCTGTTTTGTCTTTGTCGGCGGCATCGGCGAATGGCGCGGCGAGAGCCGCAGCCAGGCACACGGCGGGAATCAAGCGAAGCAATTTCAAAGGCATCCTGGAATCTCCATGGAAGTTATCGGTCGAGCATGTTGCAGATGATTGTAGCTTGCGACGGCGCCCACTCTTCCCTGGTCAAGGATTTACCTTTGGTTGCAGCATAGCCAGTCAAGTACAACCGAGCCGCAGAGGAATGGAATGTAAAAGGAATCGATGCTGCACTTGTAGGGTCTCAGAGGTTGGAGTGCAACGATAGGATAACCATGTGACGGATGCACACATAAAAATGCGCAGGGCGAAGAAGCTGTGGCAGTTGCGCAGCAAGCAGCTTGTGCTTGGTACGCGGACGCTGGTGATGGGCGTGGTGAATATCACTCCCGACTCTTTTTCAGATGGCGGTTTGTATCTTGAACCCGAGCGGGCTACCGAGCATGCGCTGTACTTACTGGACGAAGGCGCGGACTTGCTTGATCTGGGCGCGGAGAGTACGCGGCCTGGCGCGCAAGTTGTTTCACACGCGGAAGACTCTCATGTTGCAGCGGTGAGCGCGGATGAGGAACAAGCGCGGCTGCTGCCGGTGCTGGCAGCGGTTCTCAAGGCGCGGCCGGATGCGGTGATTTCCGTGGATACCTACAAGGCTTCTACGGCGCGGGCCGCGGTGGTTGCAGGTGCGGAGATCGTCAACGACGTCAGCGGTTTCACCTGGGACGCAGAGATGGCGATGGCCTGCGCAGAGCTGGGTTGTGGAGTTGTGCTCATGCATACGCGCGGCAGGCCGCACGAATGGCGAACGCAGCCTATGCTGGATGGAGAGCCGCTTGTGCGTATGGTGCGCGACGGATTGGTCGACAGCATGAATACTGCGCTTGGAGCGCGCATTTCAACGGATGCATTGGTGCTCGATCCGGGCTACGGTTTCGGTAAGCGATTTGAGGAAAACTACTCGCTGCTGTCGCGGCAGGCAGAGTTACTAGCGCTGGGGCGGCCACTGTTAGCAGGGCTTTCGCGAAAATCGTTTCTGAGGCAGACTCTCGCTAAACATCCGCAACTGGAAGGCGGGCAGGCTGGCGGGGACGCGCGCGAAATTGCGAGTGTTGCTGCGCTGGTGACGGCTATCCTGCATGGTGCTTCCATCGTTCGCGTGCATGAAGTGAGAGCCGCAGTGGAAGCTGTCGCGATCGCGGATGCAGTGCTTGCCGCGAGCTGACGAGAGAGGGAATTCCCGTCGCACTTCGCTGCCCGACCGTGTTAGCATCAAGCCCATTCAATGCACGTTTAGATAGATGGGTACTCTTACTCAGTCCCTTTTTGGAGGTTCGCTTTTGAAGCTAATTCTTAACTTGCTCCTGCCTGGAGCTTTGGCCCTGGTAGCATTGCCGGCCTGGGCTCAACAGGCTCCGCCAGCCGATCTGGTTTTGAAGAATGCCACGGTGATGACGGCCAGCCACGGCACGATTACCCACGGCTCCGTGTGGGTGCATAACGGAAAAATTGCCGGGGTGGGTGAGCAAGTGAGCGCGCCCGCATCGGCTGTGGTGGTGGATGCGAGCGGCAAGTGGCTTACGCCGGGCATCATCGATCCGCACTCCCACTCGGCGCTGGACAGCGATGTGAATGAGGCAACCAGCCCGGTAACGCCGAGCATGATGATGATCGATGCATTCGACAATCGCGACAAGTCGCTCTATCAGGCTCTTGCGGGCGGAGTCACGACAGAGCTGCTGCTGCATGGCTCAGCGAACATGATCGGCGGCCAAGCGGTGGTAATCAAGAATAAGTTCGGCCTGCCGCGCGAAGCGATGATCTTTCCCAATGCACCGCGGTCGATCAAGTTCGCTTCAGGCGAAAATCCGAAGCGAGTGTATGGGAGCCGCAATCAATTGCCATCAACGCGCATGGGCAATTTCGAGGTGATGCGCCAGTCTTTCGAAAATGCCAAGGCCTACATGGCGAGTTGGGATGCTTACAACGCCAAGGTGGCCAAGGGCGACAAGGCGGCCACGGCGCCTAAAGTGGATCTGAAGCTCGAAGCGCTGGCCGATGTGCTGCGCGGCAAGCTCTATGTGCAGATTCACTGCTATCGGGCGGACGAGTTTCTGACTGAAGAAGCCATCGCGCATGAGTATGGGTACAAGATTCGCGCTTTCCATCATGCTCTGGAGATGTATAAGGTCGCCGGACAGATTGCGCCCGAAAACACAGCGATCGCCACGTTCTCAGATTGGTGGGGCTACAAGGACGAGGCGTGGGATGCCATTCCGTGGAATGCAGTGATGAGCATGCGGCAAGGCGTGAAGGTGGCTCTCAAGAGCGATTCGAACGATCATATCCGGCGGCTGAATTCCGAGGCCGGCAAGATGGTACATTATGGCGGCGCAACGGAGGATGAAGCGATCCGCATGGTGACGCTCAATCCGGCATGGATTATCGGCGTGGACGACAAGGTGGGCTCGATCGATGTGGGCAAGGATGCGGACCTGGTGATCTGGAATGCAGATCCGCTTTCAACATACGCGCGCGCCGAGAAGGTCTATATCGACGGCGACCTGTTCTTCGATAACACCATGCCGGGGTTCGGTACACCGCATTTCAACGGTGCCATGCATGATGGCGGCGGGTTCGGTTCGGATGATTCGAATGAGGAGGGCAACTGATGAAAACATTTGTGAGGGTTGCATCCTCGTTGATTCTTTCAGCCGCGGTGGGAAGTGCTGTGTGCCTGGCGCAGGCCGCCAAAAGCGGCACGGTGGCGATTACCGGAGGCAAACTGCTTACGGTGAGCCACGGAACGATCGAGAATGGCGTGTTGGTGATTGCTGACGGCAAGATCGCAGCGGTGGGCGAGGCGGGCAAGGTAGCCGTGCCCAGCGGCGCAACCATCGTCGATGCACATGGCTTGACGGTGTATCCGGGACTGATCGACCCGGATACGACGCTGGGATTGACGGAGGTCGGATCGGACGAGAATAGCAATGATCTGGCTGAACCCTCCGACGAAATCATGCCGCACATGCATGTTGCCGATGCCTTTCATGCTGAAACGGAACTGATTCCCATTGCGCGGCTCAACGGCATCACCAATGCGGTGGTCGCGCCGGGTACGACGGATTCGGTCGCGGGGCAGGATATCTTCATCCAGTTGGCGGGGAAGAATCGCGATGCGATGATTCTTGGGCGGGATGTGGCGCTGGCCATGAACTACGGGGCAGAGCAGCGCCGTCGTGGTGGCCGTGGGAGCGGACGGGGCGAGTTTCCATCGACGCGGATGGGTTTGATCACACAGCTTCGCCAGAGCCTGCTGGATGCGCAACACTATGAGGCAGGAAAAGAGGCGGCGGCTAAAAAAGCTGACAAGCCGGATACGAAGGATGGCGACAAGGGTGGAGAAAAACCGACCGAGCGGGATCTGAAGCTGGAGGCGCTTTTGCCCTATCTTCACGGACAGCGTCCGGTAGTGGTTGGGGTCACCGAGGGATATGATGTCGAATCGATCATGAGGGTGGCGCAGGAGTTTCACCTCAAGGTGATTCTGAATCATGTGACTCATTCGCAGGAGGTTCTGGATGAAATCGCGGCGTGGAAGGTACCGGTTATTGTGGGTTCGATCTACGATTTTCCCAGGGCCAATGAGCGGTTCGATGCGGTGTTTACACTCCCGGCCGAACTGGCCAAGCGAGGCGTGAAGATTGCGATTTCGTCGGCAGATGCAGGGGGTCCAGGTGGTGCGCATGGAGTCAGGAATCTGCCCTATGCCGCCGGATTTGCCGTGGCGTACGGTCTGCCCTACGACGAAGCGCTGAAGGCAGTCACCCTCAACGTGGCGGAGATGTTTGGCTTTGGCGACAAACTGGGATCGCTCGATGTGGGAAAGACGGCAAATGTCGTTCTGGCAAATGGTGATCCACTCGATGTTCGAACCGATGTGAAGCAGGTTTACATCGAAGGCGTAGCCCAACCTATGGTGAGCCGGCAGACTAGTCTTCGCGATGAATACGCGAAATAATTCATCAGAAAATCCGCAGGGGCACTAAGGAAAAGCCCGTGACTAATGTCACGGGCTTTTTCGGGTACTCAATTTTGCGTAATGCTTAACGGCGTCAGGCTTCAAGTTCTTCCAGAAGATCGGATTCGAGATCGAACTGACGGTTCGAGGCCCATTTTTCCAGGTAGACGATGCCGAGCAGAAGACCTACCAGGAAGACGGATACGGCGCCATATTCCATGACCGAAAGCCGCCGGTCTTCCTGAGTTGTCTGATAGACGACCGTCCCATGAACGTTGCGCGGCGTCATGCGTTGCTCGACCGGAGCCGGCGAACGTGGAAGATTCTCCAGGTAATCAGTGGAGACCATCGCACTGAAAACAAGTCCGCCGAGGCCCGGCAGGAGGAACAACAAGGCAAAAAATTTCAACATGGTAAGACTAACGCGACTCATTACAACCCCTCAATTTAGACAAAGCGAAAATCAGGTACAGATTGGGACGGCGAACGCTACAATGCGTCTCTCTCGTAGTGTCGAAACAAAATGAGAACGGCAAACCCTAGTTACACGAACTAGTATTTCCTAGGAAACGCTCTCAAATGGGACAAAGTCAATGGACATAAAAGTAACCTAGCAAATCGCCGAGGGTAATCGGGTTCAATTTGGAACAGGTCACTTTTGGTTCACGTCGAATGGTGTTGGGGTGACTTCATTCGTTACATTGCAGTAATTTATTTGCGCTCGTTCTGTTCTTGAATCCGGCTTGCTTCAAAGCTGACGATCTTCCATTGTCCGGCCTGGTCGCGAACGTAAACGCGAGTGTAGCGGTATCGACCTGAAATCTCTTTGTTGTTTCTGCTACCGGTCAGTTCAGCCAGTGAAGTGACAACCGCTGTCGAGCCATAGACACGCACTTTGCGATCGGAGATCAGGAGCGTGGAGAATTGCAATCCTCCGGTACGCAGGCTGTTGATGGCTTGCTCTTTGGTTTCAATGGCGCCTTTGGCGGTAATGGCGATGTAGTCTTCGGCCAGAAGGTTGGCAAGGGCAGCGGCGTTGCCTTTGAGCATGGCGGATCGCCAGGCTTCCTCTGCCTGGTCAATCTCATGGCGGAATTCGTGCCGCTGGGCACGGGGAACCGTGGGCACAGCGCCGTGAGCACCTGGTCCGGCAACAGTGGCGAGCAGGAGCAGAGTTCCGGCGATCAACGCAGTTCGCAGGGAAAGGTTGGCTGCCATACGTTTACCGCATCGTAGCCTTGGACGCGAGTCCAGGTCAAAGGGAATTCGCCCGAGGCGGACGCCGGCTGAAAAAGGTGAGGCTGTTGCATGGAATTAGTTCAACGCGGTGAGGTTCTCCACGGAGCGGTCGCGCATTCGCTGATAGAGGCCGCCGACGGCGAGCTTCTGAAAATGGTCCGAAGCGCGATGGGCTGCCAGAGCCTTGGCGTCCTTGTATTGCTCATAGATGATGACCGTGTCCGGGTCGTCTTCAACCTGATGGGGAATGTAGCTGACGCAGCCCGGTTCCTTGCGCGAGGCCTCTGCCAGTTGGCGCAGGGTTTCGGCGATCTCGGCGCGCTCGTCGGCGGCAAATTTCAGGCGAACTATGAAGCTGACCATCAATATTCCTCTTCCGGGTTCCTCTTCCGGTTTCGTTCAGGCTATACGCTCAATGCGGCAAGCGTGTCGGCAAATTCGGGCAGAATCATGGTCTGATCGCGATCTGGCCCTGTGGAAACCATGCCAATTTTCGCACCGCTTTCGCGCTCCTGGAAGCGGAGATACTCCTGTGCCGCTTTGGGAAGCGCATCGAACTCTGCGATGCCTTCGGTCGATTGCTGCCAGCCTTTGAGCGTGGTATAGAGAGGAACGATCGAGTCGAGCCCTTGCACGTCAGCCGGCACTAGATCAGTGACTTTACCATTGATTTCGTATCCGATACAGACAGGAATTTCGGCAAGTTCGTCGAGAACATCCATTTTGGTGACGACGAGCCATTCGGTGCCATTAACCTGGTTGGAGTAGCGAAGCAGGGGAATGTCCAGCCATCCACAACGGCGTGGGCGACCGGTGACCGCGCCATATTCATTGCCGCGGGCGCGCAGGGTATCGGCGGAGCTGTCATGGATCTCGGTAGGGAATGGGCCTTCGCCAACGCGGGTGACATAGGCTTTGGTCACGCCGATGACGGTGCCGATGTTGGTTGGGCCAACGCCGGTTCCCGTGGCTGCGCCGCCTGCGGTTGCAGAGGAAGAGGTGACGAAGGGGTAGGTGCCGTGGTCGATATCGAGCATGGTGCCCTGGGCGCCCTCAAACATCACGCTGCCGCCCTCGGCTATGACCTTATTGAGCAAGTTGCCGGTGTCGGTGACGAAGGGGCGTACCTGTTCGGCCGCCGCGGCATATTCGTCGAACATCTTTGCCGGATCGATCGGCTCGCTGCCGAAGAGCGCATGGACAATGGCGTTTTTCTCCTGACAGGCATTTTCAATGTGCGACTGCAGGATTTTGGGATTGAGCAGATCGACGACACGCAAGCCGCTGCGGGCCATCTTGTCTTCATAGGCGGGTCCGATGCCGCGGCTGGTGGTGCCGATTTTCTGGCGCCCAGGAGCGCTTTCAGCGGCCAGCTCAATCATGCGGTGATACGGCAGGATGACCTGTGCACGATTGGAAACAAAGAGTTGGCTATCGACATCGACGCCGAGATCGCGAAGCTTGGCGACTTCCTTGAGGAAAGCGATGGGATCGAGCACGACTCCGTTGCCGATGACACCTTTACACCCAGGGCGGAGCACGCCGCAGGGAATCAGCTGCAGCACGAATTTCTGGCCTGAAATGATGACCGTATGTCCGGCATTATGACCGCCTGCATAGCGGGCTACGGCCGCGAACTGCCCGCTCAGCACATCCACAATCTTGCCTTTGCCTTCGTCGCCCCATTGGGCGCCGAGCACCACTGCTGTCTTCGCTCGCATGGATTCCATTTTCCTGGCGCTCGTCCGCACCATCTTTAGCGGAGGCAGCAACCGGGTTGGGTTGGGTGAGACACGGTGCAGACAATTACAGTTGCACCACTCGTAATGATATACCGGCTTCTGCTCTGCTGCCTTTTCTTGCGTCAGGTTGCCAGGAGTGAATTTTTCACTTGTAATATATAAGTATCTGCTTATATATTTTCTCAATGCATGAGGCTGTCGAGATATTTCGTGCTCTGGCGGACCCTACCCGGCTCGCCGTTTTTGAGACCGTTGCGGCGCAGGAGATGAGCGTAACGGAGCTTACGCGGCGATTTGATGTCTCGCAGCCAGCCATTTCGCAGCATCTGGCGGCGTTACGTTTGAGTGGCCTGGTATTGCAACGCAAAGAGGGGCGGCAGGTCTATTACCGCGCGGATGCGGCAGGAATGAAACCACTGACCAGTTGGATTAGCCGGCATGAGGCGTTCTGGCAGGAGAAGATGCCCCGGCTCAAAGCACTTTTGAAAGAAATGCCCAAGGAGAAGGTCGAATGAGCGAAATTTCAGTTGTCCCATCTTCCGCCGCGGCGGAAAAACAATCTATTTTGGTGGATTATGACCTGTCCGAATCGCCTGAGAAGGTCTGGCGAGCGCTGACAGATCCGCGTCTGCTCGAGGCATGGCTGATGCCCAACGATATTGAAGCCGAGGTCGGCCATCAATTTACTTTTCGCACGCAGCCGGTTCCCGGCTGGGACGGAATTGTGCACTGCGAAGTGTTGGAGGTCGCACCGCAGAGGCGGCTGGTTTACGCCTGGCGCGGAGGGTCGAAAAAGCTGGATGGTTATGGCCATGAGCTCGACACCGTCGTGACCTGGACATTAACGCCGACGGCAGAAGGTGGGACGCATCTGCACCTTGAACATGCAGGGTTCGACCCGGAAAGCTATGCCTTCAAGGCGATGGGACAAGGATGGAGAGGCAAGGTGGCGGCGCGTATCTCGCAGGTTTTGGCCCAGGAATGAGAGGCGAGTCTCTCAATGCAGCACAAGCAATCTAAAATTGAAGAATGCCTGAGCTGCCTGAGGTCGAAACAATTGCTCGCGGTGTAGACCAACGCCTGCGCGGCGATAGGATCGTCGAGGTCTGGTTCGGGTCGCACACTCAACCCTTCAAGACTCCGCCGGCGGTCCAGAGCGCGGGACTTGAAGGACGTGTGATCCTGGAGGTTCATCGCACAGGCAAGCATATTGTCTGCGAGCTGGGCGATTCGGACGATGCTCCCGGGGCTTCCCCTAAGGCGCAGTGGATCGTCCATCTAGGGATGACCGGGCGGCTGCTGGTGACAACTCCGGAAGGCCTGGTGGCTCCTCACACCCATGCCCGGTTGATGCTGGCCAGCGGCCGGGAGATGCGGTTTGTCGATCCGCGGCGTTTTGGCCGGCTTGAGTTTCGGCTGCTGGGTCGGGAAGAGGCTTTCAAAGGACCGGGTACTGAGCCTCTTACCGTTACGCCGGAGGCATTTGCCGAGCTTTTTAGGGGACGCCGGTTGGCTATCAAGGCAGCACTGCTAAATCAGACACTGCTGCATGGTGTAGGCAACATCTATGCCGATGAGAGCCTGTTCAGGGCGGGGATAAGGCCGCGCAGGATGGCGGGACGGCTCAAAGGCGTTGAGCTTGAAAAGCTGCGCATCGCGCTGCAAAAGGTATTGCGCAAGGCGATCCAACAGGGCGGCTCGTCGGTTTCGGACTACGTGGATGCTGACGGGGTGCGCGGGTTCTTTCAACTGGAGCATCACGTTTATCTGCGCACCGGCGAGCCTTGCCTGGTGTGCGGTACGCCGATTCGCAGAATCATACTGGCCGGCAGGGGGACCCATTTTTGTCCGGCCTGCCAGAAGTAAGCGATATAACTCATGCTTAACGCGATTTCCGTATTCAAGAAGGTTTGCAGGATCAAATCTTCCATTTTTAGAATTTTCATATCCGGATCCGATGTGTAAGTTATAGAAACTAATCAGTCGAAGGATTGGCGTCTCGATTGCTATTAGTAGTGTGCCAGTGATGTTCGGTGATCGTGGCTCAAGCCGGTTCACCAATCGTTGAGGGCTCCAGAGCGAGAAGAGCGCCAAAAGAGCGTTCCCCGACAGGAGCAACTCTATAGAAACCTGAGGGTGATCCAAGAGAATCACCTTGAAGGTTCTCAATCTTGGGAGGCCAGTGCCCAAGAAATGTCTTCTTATTCATAGGGATCAAAATGCCACCCACTGGGTGGCATTTTGCTGTTTGCGGTGGATGCCGCCCTTATTTCCCGTGGCGGTTCATGGCTAACGGATGACAGGAAGAGCGGCCCGGACCCTTGCGTGGTTCTGGGTAATACTGCCATACTTCTTTGAACGGAGCTCGCCGCCGAAAAATCGCCGGCTGTGCGTTCCGAATCTTGCCAGCGAGCCAGCTTCCCTGTACTATCGGTATTGCTCCAGTCGCGCAGCGATGAAGGAGCCTCTCCGGACAAAATGGAAGCATTGGGCAGGCGCGCCGGGTAGAGCTGCGAGGCTGCGAAATACGAGAGTACGCTGCACACCGCGGTATGAATTACCAAAGCGGAGTTGGCGGCGGAAACCGGTTTTCCGGGAGAACTCAGCGGACATTGAGTTTCGATACGCATCGGTCAGTCCAGGATGGAATCTTGTGGAGTAGTGCCGATTCCAATTGTCCCGATTCAGGAAGACCCAAAGGATCTTTGAGTAGAACTCGAAGCGCTGGAAGTGTGAAAGACGTGCCCAGCATCTCTGTCATGTACTTGGCATTCAAGTCCGGAGTAGATAGACTTTGCCGTGGCTTCGGTGACTAACGCCCGTCGTTTGATTCGTCGGGGTTGGCGCCGGCACCCGGTAGTAGGACACTTTGGCGTTTGGCGGGGTTCAGGACAGTTTCAACACGTTCATTTAGAAGCATTGACGGGATGCGCGATTGAGCAAGCCAGAACGCATCCGGCAAGAGCAAATGCAGTAGGAAGAGCACGCATGACAACAGAATCAACGCAGCCGCCGTCAGAGGCGGGGCAGGGCCCGGCAAGTGTGCCAGGGCAGTCGCAGGGACATCGCCGCCGCCGTCGCCGCAGGAAGACCAAGGGTGGATTGGCCGCCGCACAGAACCAGAATGGCCAGAACGGCCAGATCCAAAACGGCCCGCCACAGGCGAATCTCCTCGCCCAGAGCCCGCCGCAACTGGCACCTCGCGCCAATACACCGCTGCAGCAGGGACCTCCCGGCCAGGGACAAGGGCGGAAGAAGAAGAAATCAGGGCCGAAACAGCCCAGCTTCCAGCCATCGCCGGGCAACAGCATCAACGGCAGCAATGGCGGCTCCGGCGGTGGCAAGAAGCGCAAGCAACAAAAAGGTCCACGGCAGTTTGTCGGTCCTATGGACCACAGCTACCGGGTGGCTAACGGCAATGTCGCCGACGGGCCGCCTTCTACCATCCCTTTCCAGGGCAACGGCCATGGCGCCTACTACAACGATGCTCCGTCTCCGCGTGGAGGAGTTGCGCCAACAATCGACGCGGATGCTCCGACCAAGATCTTCTTCTTTATCGAAGACTTGTTCTTCCTGGCGAAGATTCAGGAAGCGGCTCGCAAGCTGGGCGTCAAGGTCGAGTTCGTCAAGGGAGATAAGGACGTGGTCGCGCGCATCTGTGATGCTGCGGAAGCCGATCGGCCTACACTGCTGGTCTTTGACTTGAATAATGCCGCGGCCAAGCCGCTGACTTTGATTCCAAAGTTCAAGACCAAGCTGAAGAAATCGGTCTCCATTATTGGCTTCCTCTCGCATCTGCAAGGGGATTTGAAGCTGAAAGCGACTGAAGCCGGATGCGACACGGTCATGCCGCGGTCGGCTTTTTCGCAGAGCTTGCCGAACTTACTGCGCCGCTATGGGATGGAAGAGGAAGAAGATTACTATCCGCAGCCGATGTAGGTTGGCCGATTCTAAGCCACGAAAAGAGCGTTCTCTATGAGAGAGCGCTCTTTTTACATGCGTTAACCTGGCGGCCAGTTCATGACGCGGCCGCCCAATAGGTGCAGATGGAGATGGTCCACAGTCTGGCCGCCATCTTCGCCGGTGTTGATGACGGTGCGGTAGCCGTTGCCCAGTCCCTTCTGGCGGGCGATTTCGGCGACGGTCCACAACAGGTGCCCTAGCAGGGGCTTATCTTCCTCCGATGCCTCGGAGAGAGAGCCGATGTGCTTGCGTGGAACAACCAGCACATGTACCACGGCATGAGGATGGATGTCTGCGAAGGCGATGCACTGGTCATCCTCGTAGATACGCGTGGAGGGAATACTTCCGTCAACGATCTTGCAGAAGAGGCACGACATGATGCCACCAGTATAGGCGAAGGTCCTGCTCTCTTTATTGCGGGAAGAACCGGGGTTGATGACCCGGCGCCCATGGATCATATTGTGCCGCGAAGATGGCTCGCTCCTGGGTCGACGGATGGTCGTAGGTCCAAAAGACGATGAATGCATTTGGATCGGGATCGTCGAGGTAGGCTGCGCCCAGGTGGTTGAATGACGCGACGGCGGTCTTTTGAGGGTCTGGGACGATGCCATGGACGGCTTCCTGCCCGTAGATGTCGGCTTCATGCTCGATGAAGCGGCTGACGGCGCAGCCGACGGGATCGGTGACGATCTGCAGCACGGTTAGTGCAAGCAGCAGAACGACGAGTCCCGGCAGACTGGCTACGGAGTCTATCTGCCATGCAGCACCGAAGCGGGAAACCAGCCATCTGGCTAAGCGAGCAGCCACCCAGAAGAGCGCAAAGACACCCACCGCGCCGAGCGCCAGGCCTTTGGGAATGTGATTCAGGACGTAGTGCCCGCTTTCATGGCCAAAGGTGAAGAGGATCTCGTCCATAGGCATGCGGTCGGCGGTGGTGTCCCAAACAACGATGCGCTTTGAGGCGCCGATGCCGGTCACATACGCGTTGAGCCCGTTGCTCTTTTCGCTGGCTTTCATCAGATACATACGCTCAAGAGGAATATGGGTTCCGGTGCGTGCGACGATGCGCTGCAGTTCGGTGACCAGTTCTGGATGCGACTTTGCCAGCGGCTCAAAGGTGTTAAAGAGCGGATCGATCAGTGCCGGGAGCAGGAATGTCCCCAGCACCATCAGGGGTACGGTTGCGGCGGCAAACCAGAGCCAATAGCGACGGCGGGACCATGTCCAGTGCATAAACCCGAAGAGAAGCATCAGGAGAAGAGTTTCGAGCAGCACCGTCAGGCCAAGAGTCTTAGCTTCATCGATGAGCCATGCGGGCCAGCTTTCTACGCTGATTCTGTAATGGAGTGAAAAGGCGTGACCGATCGTGGCGAGCGGCAGATCGGTGGCAACAAAGACCAGTGCCGCGAAAGGTGCGGAAAAGAGCGCGGCCTGCAGCCATTTCCTGCCTGTTTTAGCTGCTGCCCAACGGCCCAGCCGGACTGCAGCTCCATTGGCGAGGAGAATCCATAAAAAGACGAGCTCCCAAAATTCAGAAGCAAAGTGGATAGCCGGCCTGATACGGCCAAGGGCGGTGGCCTGTGCCAGCTTATCTGGAGGAAGTTTGTAGGGATGGGTCAAAGAGGCGGAGCTGGATGTTACAGACGCATTTGCGGACGGAGATGACCTTTCTTGCGCATGACCAGTCGAAATCAGCACAAGGCCTATAGCCAGGGAAAGGAAGGCGAGCTTCGCCTGCGTTACTGCTCGATTTGCATTCAATCGCATTCTCTGGCTCCCGCCCACTGTTACTATCTGAGACAATAAAGCCACAGAAACGGTTTTCGTGCGCCTTCTCCCACTATCAACCATGAGATTACTCTTGCTTGCAGTTCCTCGGCAGTTCTTCCCTGGCTTTATCAAGATCCAGCTGATTTTTGGCTGCGCTTTGTTTCTTGCCGTCCCCTCTTTAAATGCCCAGACAGGCAAACCATTGCCGCCGCTGCTGGACACAATGACCGCAGAGCTGAATCGTGCGATGGGTTCGCTGGGTAAATCCGGCACGGAAAAGCAGGGCGAGAAACAGGTTCCCCCATACTTCCTGAGCTATTCGGTTGCCGATGTGAAGGGGATATCGATTCGTGCTCAGTACGGCGCGCTGGTGGATTCACAGGAGAGCCGCCAGCGCGTGGTGGATGTGCAGGTGCGCGTGGGTGCGCCAAAGCTGGATAACACGCATGGGACGCATCGCAGCGCGGCTGTGAACACGATGCAATTGCCCATTACAGATGACCGCGAGGCCCTGTCCCGTTCGCTTTGGCTGGCGACGAACAGTGGCTACAGCACGGCTCTGGACAACTATCTTCGCGTGAAGACCGAGGCGGAGGTCCGAGCCAAGGAAGAGGATTCTTCTGGAGATTTTTCTACAGAGGCGCCGCAGGTTTCAGTGAACACGCCGGCTCCGACGCCGGTGGTCGATAAAGCTGCGTGGGAAGGGCGTGTTCGCGGGCTCTCGAAGATCTTCCGCGAGTATCCGGATGTCAATCAAAACATTGTCATGTTGACGGCGCAGAGCGAAACGGATTATTTCGCATCATCGGAAGGTTCTCGACTGGCCAATCCGCACCAGGCTGCACGGCTGATCGTCTTTGCCGTGAGCCGCGCAGACGATGGTATGGATCTGTTTCGCGCACAGACATTCGAGGCCGAGACAGTTGAAGGCCTGCCGAAGCAGGTGGAGCTGGAAGCTGCCATGCGCGCGTTGGGCAAGAGCCTTGAAGAGCTGCGCAAAGCGCCTTTGACGGAACCTTTCAATGGGCCGGCGATTCTTTCAGGACGAGCTGCTGCGGTCTTCTTTCACGAGGTGCTGGGGCACCGGCTCGAAGGCCAGCGTCAGCGTGGCGATGAAGAGGGCCAGACCTTTACCAAAGAAGTCAACAAGCCGGTGCTGCCGAGCTTTTTGTCGGTTGCCGACGATCCTACGCGAACTAAATTTGGCGATACCTGGTTGAGCGGGACCTACGATTTCGACGATGAAGGCCAGAAGGCCAAGAAGGTCGACCTGATTCAGGATGGAGTGCTGAAGACCTTTCTCATGTCGCGGCTGCCAATCGCCAGTTTCAGTAACTCAAACGGCCATGGCCGCGGGCAGACGGGACGCGTTCCCAATGGCCGCCAGGGCAATCTGATTGTCACATCTACACACTCGGTTCCCGAGACAGATTTACGCAAAATGCTTCTCGAAGAAGCCAGGAAGCAGGGCAAGCCTTACGGGCTCTACTTCGAAGACATCTCTTCCGGGTTCGCGGTAACTACGCGCAACTCTCCGCAGGCTTTCCAGGTGATTCCGCTGGTCGTATACCGCGTGTATGTCGATGGACGCCCTGACGAGCTGGTGCGCGGCGTAAGCATCGTAGGAACGCCGCTGGCCGCGATGAAGCGCATTCTGGCAACGGGCGATAAAAGTGAAGTCTTTAACGGCGAGTGCGGCGCCGAGTCGGGCTCGATCCCGGTTTCAGCCGTCGCTCCGGCTATGCTGCTGACAGAGATTGAAACGCAGCGCCAGCAGCAGGGCACGGAGCGGGTTCCCATCCTCTCCAACCCAAGTGCAATGACTGCTTCAAACACAACGTCCGGCACGGCAGGAAAGGGAAACTGATGACTCGACTTCGTTTGGTTGTTTCCCTTCTATCTGTTGCTCTTGCCGTTCCTGCAATCGCGCAGCAGACGCGCGCCGACGCTGAAAAAGATCCAGTCCTCAAAGCGATGCTGGCGGAGCTGGACCGCAGCCGCGATCAGCTTCAACTCAAGGGCTTTGAGAAGCCGTTTTTCCTGCAGTACCGCATTGAAGACATTGAGGACTATCAAACCAAGGGCGACTTTGGCGCCAGTGTTGGCGACGAGCATCGCCATCAGCGCCTGGCGCGTGTGACTGTGCGTGTGGGAGATTACAAAATCGACAGCTCGACTGCGCGCGGCGATGGTTCGGTACAGTTGGCGGCGCTGGATAACGACCCTCTGGCGCTACGGGCCGGATTGTGGCAGGCCACCGACCAGGCGTACAAAGCCGCGCTCAAAGCCTATGCGCAAAAGCAGTCGCAGTTGAAGCAGGTGCAGACTCCGCCACAGCAGGATGATTTTTCGCGCGAGACGCCCGTGGTTTCATTGGAAGATACTGTGCATCTGGATATCGATGGACCGGCGTGGATTAAACGCATGTGCGATGCAAGCGGCCTCTATCGCACCGATGCGGCGCTGAAAGCGAATGAAAAAGAAGTGCAGTATGCCACTGGGATTTTTCATGCGCGCGCGGTGAACTCTTATCTGGTCACCAATGAGGGTGCGATCGTCCGCAAAGGCAGCACTTCCTATGAAGAATCCTTTGCCGTTGGTACGCAGGCCACGGATGGCATGCATCTTGATCGCTCGTACGGGTCAAATGGCGTATCGCTGTCCGACCTGGATTCAGCCGAAGTCTTCAACAAACGCGCCGCGACGCTTGTGGCCTCGCTTACGGATTTGCGTAAGGCTCCCCTGGTTGAGGAGGAGTATCACGGGCCGGTCCTCTTCTCCGCGGACGCTTCGTCCGATGCGATTCACGAGTTGGTAGCCTCAGCGGTAACGGCAGTGCGGCCTGATCTCGGTACGGAAGCGCGTACCAAGGGCGCTTTCGCTTCGAGTTATCACGCGCGCGTCCTGCCTGACTTTCTGGATGTTGTGGACGATCCGGGGTTGAAGACCTTTGAAGGCAAGACGCTGGTGGGCGCGTACAAAATCGATGACGAAGGCGTGCCCGCGCAGCAGGTGAAGTTGATTACCGATGGCAAACTCGAGAACTACCTGATTGGCCGCGAGCCGGTGAGGGATTTTCCCAAGTCGAATGGGCATGGCCGGGCAGCGCTTACCGGTCCGCCCCGGCCGCAAATCAGCGTGCTGGACGTGCGAGCTCATGAGGGTCTTTCCGACGCCGATTTAAATCAGAAGATGCTGGCGTTGGCGAAAGACCGCGGCTTGAAGAGCGTCTACTTTGTAGAGACGTTAGGCCCGGAGCTTACTCCCCGTCTTCTCTATCGCATTTCCCTCGACGGCAAGCGCGAACTTGTACGCGGAGCCACGCTGGATGATCTCGATCAGCGCGCATTGCGTTCCGGTGTGATTGCAGCGGGCAAAACACCGTATATCGCCAACTACGATGGCGCGGTGCCGCAGACGATTCTTGCGCCAGCGTTGCTGTTTGACGATGTCACGGTGAAACGGGCCAACGAGAAGAACGACAAGCTGCCGTTTTATCCGCCGCCGGACTGAACTATTTCTTTTTCCATCCACCCACGATCGCGCCCATCACCGTCATCCCCGGCAGCCAAAAACCTGCGTTGATGGCAAGAAGGCTGAGCGGGCGGACTTCATAGACATATTCGGTGGCCCATGTGGTCAGCACGAAGCCAAACCAGAGCAGGACTGCAATCTTGATGCCGCGCAACGCGGTTTGCTCCCCGGTCATCTGCGTAAAGCGTGAGATGGCCGCGGCAACCACTACGGCCGCCAGAAAGGCCACCCCATATTGCAGAGCTGGATTGATGCCGGTGGCCATCAACCACTCCATGGTGCGGCCGGTGCCCGCGAGCCAAGGCTTCATGAAGACAGTGAACCAGCCTGCCGCAAGGAGAAAACAGGCCATGCCAGCAACCAGGATCGCCCAATAGTTCTGTCGTACATTGGATTGCGCTCTAGCCATTGCTTCCTCCGTTTGAACTCTGCTTGTATCCATTTGAGAACTGGCGCAAATTTTAGCCGATTTTCGCCGCGGGTGGCCGGATTTTGTGATGGATTGAAAAATTGTATGACCGCGTCGAGATCACAGGGACCGCGCAGTCGTGTTGTACGATGATGCTGATGGGAATGAGGTCTCCCGACAACCGCCTGCTAAGGCTGATGACTTCTGCCAATTCGATTTTTTGCGAGGCAGATCATGTCCTATTTGTGGGTTGCGATCGGGAGCGCGCTTGGCGGACTGCTGCGTTATGCGATTACGCGTCTAACACTGGCCCTCAGCGTGGGCTTTCCCTACGGCACGATTCTTATTAATGTGCTCGGCTCCTTTGTCATAGGGTATTTCGGCACGCTTACGCTGCAGAGCGGTAAATATCCGGTCTCGGATCATCTGCGATTGTTTGTGATGGTCGGAATCTGCGGAGGGTTCACGACCTTCTCATCTTTCAGCCTGCAAACATTTGACCTGATTCGCTCCGGCGCGTGGGGCCGGGCATTGGCCAATGCAGTCTTCTCGGTGGTACTTTGTGTGGCCGCGGTAGCGGCGGGGCATCTGCTGGCGCGGCAATCGGTGCCACAAACGGCCATTGCAGAGACTGCAGAGGAAGAGTTTACCGGGTGATTTGTCAGTCCAGCCTTACCAGGTATGCATCGCCCTCAGCCGGCCTGAGGCTCCTGACGATCGATTCAGCCTGTGCGCGGTTGTCGCCTTGCGGCCGGATGCGCACCCAGTAGCCGGTTGGACCTGCGAAGTCGATGACGTTGGCCGTCTCGTATTCACGCTCCAACTGATCGCGCAGCTTCTCAGCCTTGTGCTCATGTTCGAACGCGCCAATCTGGACGCACCAGCGGCCGCCTGCTTCCATGGGACGCGGAGTTTGATAGACATCGACCCGCACCGTAGCGGTACCGGGAAGATAGATGCCGGTGGCCTTTGCGGAGGCTTTGGAGAGATCGAGCAATCGCCCTTGCACGAAGGGTCCGCGATCAGTGACGCGCATGGTTGCGGACTGGCCGGTTTTCTCGTTGGTTACCACTATGAGAGAGCCCATGGGTAGTGTGCGATGCGCTGCAGTCATCGCATTCTGGTCAAAGATCTGGCCGTTCGCGCCCTGCCGCTTGTTGTACGGCGGACCATACCAGCTTGCGACGCCTTCCTCGGAGTAAATAGGCCGATGGTTGGCGACATATTGCTCGTCGTCGCTGGAGACAGTGCTGGGTGCGGGAGGCGGCGGAATCGGCCGGGCTGTTGGCGCGTTACCCCCGGGCGCGTTATTGGGACGCGTGTAGGGGCCGGGATTGGAACGAATTGGCGGAGCAGTTTGCGCCACGGGTTGGGGGTGATGATGGCTGCATCCCGCCAGGCCAAGCGAGAAGACGAGGAACAGAGCGGCTTGGGACTGTTGCCGCCGGAACACGAGCGACCGTGCTGCGAGCGGCTGCTTCACAGCCCTCGCTTCCCGTTAGGATCAAGCTTGTCGGCCAGCCGGTCCAGATGAGATGCGAGGCAACGCAGCGCACTGCCGGATTCACGGCGGACTTCAGGAACGATGACCGCATCGACATAAGCGACTGCGTGGCGCACTTCCTCGGATACACCGGCCATGAACTCTTCGAACTGGCGGCTGAAATTATCCGCCGATGAGGCGTAGGCATTCATGTTGTGACAATCCTCGATCCCAGTTTGACCACTCATTTTGCTTCGCGTCAACGTCTGGCGCGGAAAACTTCGCCGTAAGGTTCCCCGAAGGTCACCCTTCAAGGTCGGTCAATTTCGCCTTTGCCGTGATTAAGCAGTTGAAAATACGACATTAGGCCGGGCGACCTTTTTCCAGATTTGTGCGTCGAATACCGCAGCGACATATGATCCGGACGTATGCGAGCAGGGGCCCAAATCGAAGTTCTATCTCCAGTGCAGGCCTCGTGCTCATTGCGGCTGGCTTTCTGTCCATTGCCATACGCCCACTTTCTGCGTCAGCGCAAGACGTTCAGGCTCAGGTGGCTCTCGCGTCAGAACCCGCGCCATTCCTGGTTGAAGCATCAGTCCCTTACACCAGTGCGGATGAAGCGGATAATCGCGGCCTGACGGCTGAACAATCGAGTTCCGCACCACAATCCACAACACCCACGGCAACGCAGCAGCCTACTCTGCCGGATGCGCCAAAGCCGTCAGACGAAAACAGCAAGGATGAAAAGAAGGATTGTAAGATCCTCCCGTGCCCCACACCGATTATCAACTGGTATATGCGTTTCCAGAACGGCCCGCAGGTGAAGCCGCTTACTCCGAAAGAGAAGGCCTGGCTGGCGACCAGGAATCTGCTCGACCCTTTCAATCTCGCTATTATCGGGCTTACATCCGGTATCTCAGTCGCGGCTGATTCGCATTCTCCCTATGGTCCCGGGTGGCCGGGGTTCGGACGGAATGTGGGCGTCAGCTTCACGGAAGATATGACGGCTGAATTCTTTGGCACGTTCCTGATTCCATCGATCGTTCACCAGGACCCGCATTATCACCGTATGCCGCATGCCAAGTACCCGCGCCGCATCTTCCATGCCATTGCGCAGGTGGCCTGGACGCAGGGTGACGACGGCAGAGGCATGTTGAACTACGCTAATTTTGTGGGCCTCGCAATCGACGACGAGATCGCGAACCTGTATGTGCCCGGTCGCCAGACCAACAGCGGCGCCACCGCGCAACGCTACGCTATCGGGTTGGCCACCTCTCCCATCGACAACTTTCTCATCGAGTTTCTACCCGATGTGGCTAAGCGCATTCATGTGCAGGTGGTGGTGGTCCAGCGGATCATCAACCACGTCGCCAGCAAGGATCAGGGCGGGTTCTAAGTACAATCAATACAGCAATCTCTCCGGATCATCCCTCCATTCACCGGCGCAAAGGACCGCTCAAGCCGAGGAAATTGCCATTCGCTGCCACATGGTTGGGTTGCGCATGGGGGCGAAGTACCATCGTTATGACATTTCAGATTCCCGTCTTACGTGGGAACCAGAGTGGAAATAGAAATAAGCCGTTCAATTTGAGACGCTAGTTGTTGAGCAATCGCATCCAACTGGCGAGTCAATCAAGGTTTAAAACCAAGGAGATCGCAGCGCCGATGTCAAAAGCGACCAAATACGCAGAGAAAGCAGTCGTCTACGCAGCCAAGGGCACGTGGGCAGTCTTCGAGCGGCTCAACCGGATCAGCCCCAACGACTCCATTACCCCGAAGTGGAGCGACAAGCCGCTGCTCAAGAGCTGGCAGAAGGAAAAGCCGCCTCTCGGATGGCCGCGTTCGACGGATTCACTCTGCCCCAAGTGTGTCCCTGAGATCCGCCAGCAGATTCTGGACGGCAAGCTGCCGCACGAAGTCCTCCTCAATGAGAAGGTCGGCGAGATCAAAGCTCAGATCATCGAGCGCGACGGCCAGATCCTGATGGTCAAGGATTGTCCGAAGCATGGCCACTTTGAAGACGTCATGTCCACGGACCCGGTCTTCTTCAAGCACCTTGAAGAGAGCTTCCCCGGCCGCGACATCCGCGCTCACAACGACGAGAAGCTGCACAACCACGGTACCTCGACTGTGACCCACGGCCGCGGCTCGGTGTTGACCATCGATCTCACCAACCGCTGCAACATGATGTGCGACCCGTGCTTCATGGACGCCAATCAGGTCGGTTTCGTCCATGAGCTTACCTGGGACGAGATCAAGACCATGCTCGACAACGCGATCACCATCAAGCCGCGTCGCCAGATGAGCGTGCAGTTCTCCGGTGGTGAGCCGACGCTGTCGCCCTACTTCCTTGACGCTGTGGCTTACAGCCGTAAGGTTGGCTACAACTCGGTGCAGGCTGCTTCCAACGGTATCGAGTTCGCCAAGAGCAAGGAGCTTTGCCGCGCCGCTGCAGAAGCGGGTCTGCGCTATGTCTACCTGCAGTTCGACGGCATCGGCAACGCTGCCAACTCGCACCGCAAGGTTGGCAATCTGTTTGATGTGAAGCTCCAGGCCATTGCCAATCTGCATGAGGCCGGTGTGGACATCGTGCCGGTCACGACCATCATCAACGGCATCAACAACGAGCAGGTGGGCCGCATCATCGAGTTCGCCCTCGACAATCCAAAGACGATCAGCTTCCTCAGCTTCCAGCCGGTCAGCTTCACCGGCCGTGACGAAGATATCTCTGACGATCGCCGCCACGCACAGCGCTACACGCTGAGCCACCTGGCGCACGACGTCAAGAACCAGACGGGCATCGGCGAGCCCGCCCGCGACTGGTTCCCCATCAGCTTCATGAGCACCTTCTCTGACTGGGCCGACAACATCCACGGACCCGGCGCCGAGTGGGGTCAGCTCTCCTGCGGATGCCACCCGAACTGCGGCATCGGCACCGCTCTCATGATCGACAAGGAGACCAAGGAAGCGGTTCCGGTTCCGGCCTTCCTCAAGATCGGCCAGGTCGCCAAGGATCTCGCCAAGGTCAATGACGCGGCCCGCGGCAAGTTCCTCTCCATGCTGGGCTTTGCTCTCGCCCTGGTGCGGAACTACGATCCGTTTATGGCTCCCACCCACTTCAAAATCACCGACATGATGAAGAAGATGGACAAGACCTTCGGCGCCAGCGGACGCAACTACGGTTCGGTCTCCGGAGATCGGACCAAGGCTGATATCGACAAGCGCCGCAGCGATCGCTGGAACTTCCTCTTCATCGCCGGCATGTGGTTCCAGGATCTGTTCAACTACGACTTCCGCCGTACTGAGCAGTGCATCATTCCTTACGCCACGCAAGAAGGCGAGATCAGCTTCTGCGCGTACAACACCGGCGTGGGCTGGCGCAACATCATCGAGAAGATGCACATGACCGCCACGCTTACCAAGTGGTACGACGAGCACGGCCGTCATGAGATCTTCGCCGGTGGTAAAAAAGTCGGCATGGGCGAAGTTGGCCACAAGCTCAAGCTCAATGACGAGCACGTCCACGCCGAGGCCAACCACACTCTCGACAATCTTGGCATTGCCAAGAACGCCCGCGAAGAGAAGATGCGCGCCCGTGATGAAAAGATCAAGGCCGATGCCGAGTCCGCTCGTATGGCCAAGCTCTATCGCGAGCATGTGCTGGGTGAGAAGCCAGTCGAGGGGTTAGTTCGCCTCGACGCCATCGCACCTGCCAAGCCTGTGGCCACCCGCACTGAGGAGCCGGTCGCCGGAGACTAATTCAGTTCAGCGCTTCAAAACCAACGGCCGCTCCGCTTCGTGGGGCGGCCGTTTTGCGTCGTAGGCCAAAATCTTTCTACTTTTCTGTTCAAAGGGGTTGACATCTTTTGTTTGGCCTTGTATTTAACTAATAGGTTATTTAACTAAGAGGTTCATGAAGATGAACGATTCGCTAAGCACCACTTTTGCAGCGCTCGCCGATCCGACTCGCAGGGCGATTCTGGCCCGGCTTGCTTTGGGTGAAACCTCCGTCACCGAACTGGCGGAACCTTTCGAGATGAGCATGCCGGCCGTTTCCAAGCATCTCAAAGTGCTGGAGCGCGCTGGGCTGATTGTGCGTAGCCGCGAAGCGCAATGGCGGCCGTGCCGTCTAGAGGCTGCTCCGCTCAAGAACATTGCCGGCTGGGTCGACGAGTACCGCCGGTTCTGGGAAGAGAGCTTCGACCGCCTCGACAGTTACCTGACCCAGATTCAGAATTCAAACTCAACCAAGGAGAATGCAAATGCCCGCAGTACAAAGTAGCCCAGTGACAGAGCGCGAGCTTATCCTGACCCGCGTCTTCAACGCTCCGCGCGCCCTCGTCTACCAGGCCTGGACGGACCCGAAGCATCTCGCGCAATGGTGGGGGCCGACCGGCTTTACGAATCCGGTCTGTGAGCTCGACCTCAAGATTCATGGCGAAATTCGCATCGACATGCGTGCGCCGGACGGCACCATATACCCGATGTCGGGAGCCTTTCGCGAGATTGTAGAGCCTGAGCGGCTGGTTTTCACCGCCTGCGCCCTGGATGCCAACGGCAAGCCGCTCTTCGAGAACCTGAACACCGTCACCTTTGCGGAGTACGACAGCAACAAGACGCTCATCACCATCGAAGTTCGCGTTCTGTGGGAGGGCCCAACAGCCGCCCAGTATCTCAGCGGCATGGCCGAAGGCTGGAGCCGCAGCATGGACCGTCTCAGCGAGTTCATCCTATCCGGGACTGGCATGATGCCCGATCCCGTCCAAATGGACAATCGCGAACTGCGCGCCACGCGCATTTTTCGCGCGCCGCTGGAGCTGGTCTACCGTATGTGGACTGAGCCCGAGCACATCGCTCATTGGTGGGGACCGCGTGGTTTCACGACCACTGTCCAAAAGATGGACGTCCGCCCAGGTGGCGAATGGTTGCTGGTCCTGCACGGCCCTGACGGCCGGGACTTTCCCAACCACTATCTCTATGAAGAGGTAGTGCCCAACCAGCGCCTGGTGATCAACCACGTGAATTGGCCGCAACACCGCAAGTATGTCTCCTTTACTGAATCGCAGGGCGGGACCAGTGTTTCTGTCCGAATGCTCTTCGACTCCGCAGCCGACCAGCAGAAGGTCGTCACCGAGCATGGCGCAGCGAAAGGCCTGATCGAAAATCTCGACAAGCTTGAAGAGCATCTCTCTCGGCTCTGATCACAAAGCGGCATGCCCCACAGATGACAAAGACCGCTCCGATTGGGCGGTCTTTGCCGTTCTTGAAGTTTGCAGTGGCTCAACGGATGTTGAAGCTGTAGACCACACTGTAGGAAAAGATGGGGTAGACCGGGACATTGTTCAGGTCTCTTCTCCATTTGTTGAGTTGCGCTTGCAGGCTGTTGTTGAACTGAATCGCGACTGGGTTGGTAGGGTCGCCCACATTGCTGCATTGGGTTTGCCTGGCGTCCAGACAGGCCCAGCCGGTGAGATTCACGTCGATGGTGGGAGCACCGGTGAAGACGACGCCAAATTCCGATGGGAAAGACCAGTGCCGGTTGGAACGAGGGATAAACTTCCCAAAGCCGCCGGTGATGGTAAAAGCCGGCTGATGTCTGTGCAACCCCAGCACGCCAGTGCCTGACAGGGGAGTCGCCCCGGTAGCAGGGTTGGGCTTGGCGGAATAGTAGTCTTTCCCGTCGATTGTGACGCTGGTTCCAGGAACGATGTTGCTTATGCCGGAAACCTGATTGTTGTTGAAGAACATGACGCCGGGGCTTATCCGGAAGACGCTCCCGAACGGGTACCAGTCCAACGCAGCCGCAGCGGATGCCATGTGTATTTTGGCGTCTACGTTGAAGCCGTCGACTTCAAACCGGCCGGTATCGAAGCCGAAGAAATTTCCCATAACGCGTCCATCGAAGTCGTGATTCAAGACAATTGCGGACTTGATTCCGATGCCCAGGGGCGAAATGTCCGCGCCTATTCCGATGCGGGAGAAAGGAGTCTGGTGCCAGGTCGCAGCCGGTGCGACTGCATAGTGATCGAAGCTCGCAGCAGCGGGCTCGGCTGCGGACGGCTCTGGCGAGTCTGGTAAGGAGCTGGTGAATCCGATAAAACCGTCTACACGAGAACCGGAACCGGTTGAGCTGGAACTGAACGCCTCGGTGCGACTATCGTTCAACACGCCTTGGAGGCCGGTGGAACGGGATAGATTCAGCGCCTGGGCGTTGGCAGGGGAAGTGCCAGCAAAAGAAGCGAGGGTTGCAAGGAAGGCCAAGAGGTATCGAGTCTTCACTGGGAATCTCCAGGTCACAGGGGAATTGCCCGGCAGCACATACCAATTGGCGTCTCCGCATGCCGGGGAGCACTGCAGAGCATTGGCGGATCGCGAAACACCTTCCGACACAGGATAGTATCTTTCGATAGACGGTGTAGTAACCAAAGTTACATAACCAGAATATCCACCACGTCGTTTATCGACACTTTTGGATTTTGCATAGCTGAATTCTCCCAGCATAGTCAGAATTGCGCACCAAAATGGGGCGAATTTTCATGCCAGGAAAAAGTGCGTATGCGCGGTTAGAATTGGCCCAGGAGTCCGGATGTCGAGGCAGGTAGTGAGCCGGGACAGTCACGCAAAATCCCGAGGCAAATTCTTGATTGGAACTAACTCCCGGGGCATCGGGGGCGGGGGTTCCGACAGCGATATCCTCTTCTCCTCACAGGCCATTGATGAACTACAGAGTAGTCTGCTCGCCTGGTACGAGCAAAACCGCCGTGATCTTCCCTGGCGGCGCACCAAAAATCCCTACAAGATCTGGATCTCCGAAGTCATGCTGCAGCAGACCCGTGTGGCTGTGGTGGAAGAGCGGTATCGCGCGTTTCTCCGCGATTTTCCTACTGTTGAGGCGTTGGCCAATGCATCGGAGGCCGATGTGCTCACGCAGTGGAGCGGTCTGGGCTACTATCGCCGTGCGCGCATGCTGCATATGGCAGCGAAAGCGGTAGTCGAAAGCTTCGGCGGCAAGATGCCGGCTACCGCGACTGAGCTGCGTGCTCTTCCTGGTATTGGCGCTTACACGTCCGCGGCTGTCGCCAGCATTGCTTTTGGCGAACCGGTGGCGGTGGTTGACGGCAACGTAGAGCGCGTGGTGCAGCGGCTGGCCGGTTGGAGAAGCGATTCTTCCAGTGGGCAGGCGGAGCTGGCGCGCAAGACGAACCAGATGGCCAATGCGTTGCTTGATCCCGCACGGGCGGGTGACTTCAACCAGGCGATGATGGAACTTGGGGCGACGGTATGTCTGCCTCGCAATCCACGATGCCTGACCTGCCCACTGAGGCCGGAATGCAAAACGCAAGGCGAGCATCCTGTGCAGGTGCGGGCCAGGATGCGCAGTGAGAATGCAGGTTATGCCCTGGTGATTCGCAGCAGCAATACCAATCGCGAAATACTACTGGACCAGCGTGGGCCGCACCATACTGTGATGCCTGGGTTGTGGGAGCTGCCGTCTTTGCGCAAGTACGAGGTAGCAGGCGACCATCTGCGCATGACCCTGCGCCACTCCATCATGCAGGTGAACTACTATGTGCGGATTCGAACTGTCTTTGAAGAGGATGCCGAAGCGCTGACCGTTCCTTCAGATATTCGGCGCTGGATACGACTGCATGATCTTGCGGCTTTGCCTCTGACTGGCTTGGCGCGCAAGGTGCTGCTGAGGGCCAAACTGCCGGAGTTTACATCGAAGCCTCAGTTGGCACGTTCCACAGCGGATTAGTTCTCGGACGGGTGGGCGAAGACAGGGCGAAATAAAACCGGGTGGGAATTAATTATTTCGTACAGACTGGAAAACGTCCTTGGTAGATCACTCAGTTTCTATTATTGCGCTTTTCGGAATTAATTCTCGGCAATGGGGAGAAGAGAAACTGCTCCAACAGATCCTTCGCTGCGCTCAGGATGACAATCGAATGCTGGCGATGACAATTGAATGCTCAGGATGACAATCGAATAAGGCCGACGGAACTCAGTAATAGTCAGAGCAACTGAGGTAATAACCGCACTGGGTGCATACCAGTTTGCAGTGATGGCCGGAGAGCATGTGGCTGCAGTTGGGGCAGATTTGCTGGTGGTGGACGGTTTTCGCAGGATTCAACACGGAGTTGTCGCTCGATGGCATGTCCTGCTGTAAATTTTCGACTGCAAATTCGGGATCGAGGGCTGCGGGACGCTCCGGAAGCATGGCTGAGAGATTAGCATGGAGTCTGGCGCTGCTTCTACGTCTGCGTGCAAGCAGCCGAGGATTTTCAGCACCGCAGTTGAGGGACGGCTTCCCACGGTTCGAATTCCGGCAGCCGGACAGGGTTTCAGCAAGATTCAATCACCGCCCGCGATGGGCGAAAAACGAATAAGGAGCAATCATGGCAAGCAAGGCTAGCGCAGTTTGGACAGGTTCCCTCAAGGAAGGCAAAGGCACGATCAGCACCGCAACCGGCGTTCTGTCGAACGCGAACTACTCCTTTGCAACGCGTTTTGAAGGCGCTGACAGCGGCACGACTCCGGAAGAGCTGATTGCAGCAGCCCACGCCAGCTGCTTCTCGATGGCCCTGGGCGCACAGCTGGGCGGATCGGGCCTGACGCCGACCAAGATCGAGACCCACGCCGCGGTTACGCTGGCCAAGGTGGGCGATGGTTTCCAGATCACCAAGATTGCGCTGACCACCACGGCCGACGTTCCGGGCGCGAGCAAGGAAGCTTTTGACGCCGCCGCAGCGGGCGCCAAGGCTGGATGCCCGATCTCGAAGCTGTTCGCAAACAACACCGAGATCACGCTGGATGCAAAGCTGGTCTAAGGGTTCTGTTCAGTTGCAGGATGAGGCGGTCACCGGATTTCGGTGGCCGCTTTTCCATTTGCGAGTGCGGTTGCAACTCCGATCATGACGGTGACCAGCGCTGACAGGATCATTGGCTCAATTCCGAAATAGATCCAGGCCAGAACGAGGCCGGGCAACTGCCAGATGAAGAGCGCCCAGCCGATCGTCTTCACCTCTCGCGAGCCGCGCTTGGCCATGCTTCCCAAGTACCAGGCGAGGAAGGCTTCAAAGATCATGCCGGCGGTTGCGGAGAGACCGAAGCCGCGATACCAGCCGCCATAGCTGAAAATCTTGCCTTCCGCAGAGAAGTGCACGTTGTTCATTGATTCAAGCACTGCCTGGGCTTCCTGAGTTGGCGGTTTGAAGCTCAGGAAGCCAAACGTGTGCCCTGCGGCAAAGAGCAGGAAGAGCACAGCGGTAATGCGAAAGAGAATTGTCGCTTTCATGCTGTCTCCTCAGCTTCTTTCTGAAAGAGCAGCATGAGGCCTCCCCAGCCGCCTTCGAGATTGACGCTGGCCCGCATCATAGCGCCGCCGGAAGTCATGCGCTCGAAGCCGCGATGCTCCAGCTCCACCAAAGTTGAGCCGTCGGTCTGTGGCGTGAATACCACCTCCACCTCGCTGCAGACGGAAGCATCCGGCTCCGGCAGCCACGCTTCGCCTTCCAGCTTGATGAGCCATGCCATGACGAAGCGCGTCGGTGGCTCCCAGACAATGATTCGGCCCCAGTCGCACTCGGTGCCATCGGCCTGCTCGCCGTAGCAACGGCCACCCAAACCGGCCTGCATGACGGCGCGCGTCATGGGCGATTTGCCGATGTGGTGGGTCTTCGGCCACCACGAATCCATCCCCTCGGTAAAAACTTTGAAAGCGCGGGCAGCGTTGGCGCGAACCCGTATGCTCTTGTGCACCGGATCCAGCGCAGCGTTTGCGGGCAGATCCATCATGATAGGCATGATTCATTGTTCCTCTACTTTCTGTTGAAATGCGGCCAGCGCGCTGGTCCAGAATTGATCGAAATACTCACGCAGAGATGCAAAGCCCTGCGGATTCAGCCGATAAACGCGGCGGGTGCCTTCGGCCTGATCGATGACCAGATCGGCTTGTTTGAGCACGCGCAGGTGCTGTGAGATGGCGGGGCGGCTGACGGGGAACTCCTCAGCGAGTTTGCCGACGGAAACCGGCCCGCGCAGCAGCCGGTCGACGATGGCGCGGCGCGTAGGGTCGCCGAGGGCATCGAGTTTCGTGTTTTCGTAAGCAATCACTTACGGTAAGTTAAAACTTACATATAAATGCGTCAAGTGATTTTTCAAATCCGGCCGGCGCGATTCTGAATTGCAGGGTCTGCATCGGGACTTCCTCCAAACGGCGGTATTCCGGGCTCAACGATCCCACCCTAGACCCAAGAACAAAAAACGTGGCGAGGGTGGGGCACCCCTGGGTCGTATGTCATGCCGGATCGCCTTGACACCCAACCCGGCATTTGCGACACTCGAACTTGCTGCCGATCTGGTTGTGGCCAGATTGAAGACCGTGCCGAAGTGGCGGAATTGGCAGACGCGCATGGTTCAGGTCCATGTACTCGCAAGGGTGTGGAGGTTCAAGTCCTCTCTTCGGCACCAAAAGCTACAGCAACACCAGTCGCCCCGGCCTTCCGGGGCTTCGTTGCGTCTGGGTTATTCCTTATTGCGGTTGGATGGTTGTGGTCGGACGGGAATCTATACTAAAGACTCATGTCCACTCATCTCGACACAATTCTGGCGACCACTCGGGCCACTGTAGCTGCCAGCAAAGAACGAATCTCAGTCGCTGAACTGGAAAACCGTGCCGCTCTGCACCGGCCGCGGGGATGGTCCAAAGCGTTGCGAGCCCGTGCCAAGAAGGCACCAGCCATCATTGCTGAACTTAAGAAGGCTTCACCTTCCAAAGGCATGATTCGAGCCGATTTCGATGTTGCCTGGCTAGCCGGGCGCTACGCTGCGGGCGGCGCGGCTGCGCTGTCAGTTCTGACCGATGAACCTTATTTTCAGGGCAGCCTGGCCAATCTCGAAATTGCCTCGGCAACGGTTTCTCTGCCCTGCCTGCGCAAAGATTTCACTATCGACGAGTATCAGATTGTCGAAGCCCGCGCGCATCATGCGGATGCCATTCTCCTGATCGCAGCAGCTCTTACAGATCAGGAAATGGAGAGCTTCATTGCTGTTGCACACGATCTCGAACTGGATGTTCTTTGCGAAGTGCATACCAATCAGGAATTGGATCGTGTCCTCGCTCTGGCCGAACCGCCGGATGCGATTGGGGTCAACAATCGCGATCTGAAAAGCTTTGAGGTCCGGCTGGAGACTTCGCTCTACCTGGTGGATCGCATTCCGTCGACCATGGTGCGCATAGCGGAAAGTGGAATTACGAGTTCGGAAGATATTGCGCGGCTTCGTGCCGCAGATTTTCATGCATTCCTGGTGGGCGAAAGCCTGATGCGGCAGCCAGACCCAGCGATTGCGCTGCAGACCCTGTTAGGTGTTGTGCCGACTTCTTCCGGATCGAATCGATGAGCGTGTGGGTCAAAATCTGCGGGAACACCTCGCTGGCCGATGCGCGGTTGGCGGTGGATGCCGGCGCGGATGCGGTGGGGTTTGTTTTTGCGCCGAGCCCGCGGCGGGTCACGTCGGAGCAAGTTGCCGCGATTGTCCCATCTTTACCGGATTCGATCGAGAAGGTCGGTATTTTTGTCGATGCTGACTTGGCCACTATTGCCGCTACAGTCGAGCAATGCGGTCTGACGGGCGTGCAAGTGCATAAGGATGAACTGACAGGCCTGCTACGCGCGCGTTTTGGATTGGGACTTCGCATTCTGCGTGTGATTCACTTTGGCGAAGATGCCGCACGGCAGATGCAAGCTGCCAGCATGGATTCGAAGATCGATGGAGTGCTGGTTGATTCTCGTACTTCGACTGCTGTTGGCGGAACGGGTATCACTTTCGACTGGAAGGTGGCCCGCGCCGCGGTCTTTACCGGTGAAAACCGGCTCAAGCTCATCGCGGCTGGTGGCCTGTCGCCTAATAATGTTGCTGAGGCCATTGCAACTCTCAATCCCTGGGGAGTGGATGTGGTGAGTGGCGTTGAGTTGAGTCCTGGGAAGAAAGATCCCGAGAAGGTGCGGGCATTCGTGGCTAACGCCCGCACTGCTGCTTTGCACGCCTGAATTCTCCGCCGCGAGGCGCTTTACATTGTCAAAACGATACGTCCTTCGACTTTGCCGGCCTTTAGCCGTGCGATGCTTTCGTTCACCTGGGAGAGGGGCTGAGTCTCAATCAGCGAGCGAACCCCGGAGTGGGCGGCTACCGATAGAGCCTCGTGCAGGTCTTCCCTGGTTCCGACGAGGGAGCCGCGGATGGTCAGCCTCTTGAGGACAACATCGAAGAGCGGCAGGGGAAATTCGCCGGGAGGCAGGCCGACCAGCACGCATGTTCCTTTGCGGCGGGTCAGGTCAATGGCCTGGCGAAATGCATTGAGCGAAACGGCGGTGACCACGACGCCATGGGCGCCGCCAACCTCCTTCTGTACTTGTTGTGCAATCCCCGGCTCGCGAGCGTCTAACACAATCTCGGCGCCAATGTTCCTGGCATACGTGAGCTTGCCGGGGTCGATGTCTACGGCGATGACGTGCAATCCCATGACCCGTGCATATTGAATGGCCAACTGGCCCAGGCCGCCAACGCCGATGATGGCGACCCACTCTCCCGCCTTGGCTTCGGTCTCCTTGAGGGCTTTCCAGGTGGTGACGCCCGCGCAGAGAATCGGAGCCGCTTCCACATCGGTCAGTTTGTCTGGAACATGGCCAACGTAGGCCGCAGGCGCCACGGCGTATTCGGCGAAGCTGCCATTGGCGGAATATCCGCCGTAGATGGCGTTCGGACAGAGGGTTTCCCAGCCGGTGAGACAGCTTTCGCATTCTCCACATGCCGCACGCAACCAGGGCAAACCCACCCGGTCACCTTCCTTCACCGAGCGGACATCGCGGCCGGCTTTGAGCACGACGCCGACACCCTCATGGCCGGGAATGAAGGGAAAAGCCGGCTTCACGGGCCAATCGGCATTAATGGCATGCACATCGGTGTGGCAGACTCCGCTGGCGCTCATGCGAACGAGCAACTCATCCGGCTGCGGATCTGGAAAGTTCACTTGTTCGAGAACCAAAGGTTGACCTGATTTGTAAGCAACGGCACCAAGACCTGCGGTCGACATTTAAAGCCTCTCTAAATTACGCGAGCATTGAAGCGTACTGTATGCGAGCCGGAACGTTGCTACGCGAGCGCATCCAGGGCCGCAAAATCACGGATGATCAACGATGAGCCACGCCGCTCGATCCATTTGTCGCGTTCAAACTGATTCAATGTGCGTGTGACTGTCTCGCGGGAAAGGCCGCACATGCTGGCCAACTCCTCGTGGGTCAGGGTCATGATGAGACGTAAATCCTGTTTCTCCGGAGAGCAGCTGCCTGCCCACTCCAGGAGTAGCTGCGCCAGCTTGGCCGCAGCGGAACCGGCGATTGCCAGCCGACGCGCGTCGAGATATGCGGCACGGTATTCCTGTGCGGCTACCCTGGCGGCTTTCTGGCCGACTTCCGGGAAGTCTTCAAAGAGGGAGAGGAAGTCGGCGCGGCGCACGCTTTTGAGCTGCGTAGGTTCGAGCGTTTCCGCGGTAACCTCGTATTTTTGATTGCTTAGTACGGCACTGAGACCGAGGACATCTCCGGGCGCTGCGAGGCGAAGAATCATAGTGCGGCCTTCGCTTGATGTGACGGAGAGTTTCAACCTTCCACTGCATACGACAAAAATGTTGTTGACGGGCTGACTCTCATCGAAGACGACGACCCCGGCCGGAAATGAGATGTGCAGGCCGAGCTTGTTGAATCGATCGAGCGCAGCTTCGCCCATGTTGCAGAACATGCGTAAGGTGCGATGGCTGCAATCGGCGCAACTTTCAATCGATTGCCGGATGCGAAACGGCATACAGGGATCCTCTTGAGCTAGATTCAGTATCCTCCGTTTCTGGCGTAAGGGTGAGATTTTTCCCGGTGAAGTGAGATTGGGAGGTTCGGGGAGGCAGGAGCGCCCGGCCTGCCCGGTGCAATCGGCGTTAAAAAGTAACGGCAAGGTAGGTCCCCTCTGCGTCACGATCCTGATTCAAGTGTGGTTGATGCCGGATTGCAAGGACAGGGCAGGCGGCGACGGCTAACAGTCGATAGGCTGTGCTTTCCGTAAAAGGCCATAGAGAAAAGTCATCTTCTACGCCCAGCACAATCCAGTCGGCATTGAGAAGCTCAGCCTCTTTGCCGATCTGGTCAACGGGATCTCCAAAGGCTATGCTGACTTTGATTTGTGGACTGCGGTGGTCGCGGTTCGGCACTAATTCTGCGAAGAGCCTGTCGGCCAGCGAGAGGGCCAGGCTTGTATGCAGGTTGCGTTGAACATCTTGTTGAGCGATATGCAACATGGTGACTTCGGCACCGTATAATGCGCCCAACTGGATGGCAAACTCCGCGCTTTGCAGGTAGTCGCCTTTCATCGAAACGGGATGGAGGATTCTGCGCGGGGAGCAATGATCTTCCGTTGGCGCTGCGTGCGGCCCGGCCAGGAATATTGGAATAGCAACTCTGCCGATTAATTGGTTGGCAACGGAACCCAGAACGAACTGGCCAAGCTTGCCGCGAGCGCTACTGGCACGATGAGCCGGGTTGCGCCTGTCGCGTCAATTGCTTCCTGGACAATATCGGCAGGGAAGCCACGCTTCAGGACCGTGGTGCAGGAAACGCCCTGATCTTCGATTTTCTTGACCATCGCAGCGATTTCCTCTTCTTCGCGTTTGCCGGCTGCCTTCTCCGCGGCACGCCGGCAGACACTCGATGTGCACGATGCACATTGATTTGGTTGAATCGCATGGACGATGGTGATCAGAGCCCCACTCGCCCTGCCCTGGGCAACAATGTGCGGTATCAAACGGTCCTGGTCATGGAGATCGGTAGCAGCGAGGATACGAAGTGGCTGCACGAGGTGCTTCTTGTCAGAGGCTGAATGGGAAGAATGCTGCATGGAAAGAGTCTCCTTCCCTGTTACTTTCCAGCAGGCAGAAAACAAAAGCTGTGGCGGGAGTCACCGAGCAATGTGACGAAGATCACAAAGCCTGCGGCTGCGGCGGAGGCGGCAGATTGTACACTGGTAGGTCAAAGAGTTTTTCGCCTCATTAAAGGAGGGCGTTATGGCATCGGTAATGGTTCCAGGGCCGCCAGTGGCGCCACCCGACGTGCGTGCAGGCCGCTTTGGAGCCTATGGCGGGCGCTACGTCCCTGAAACGCTGATGGCTGCTCTCGAAGAGCTGGAACATGCCTACGCCGAGGCGCAGGCTGACGAGACGTTCAGGGCAGAGCTGGATAATCTTCTGCGGGACTTCGCCGGGCGCCCGACGCCGCTCTACTTTGCTAAACGTCTGACCGAAGAGCTGGGTGGAGCGAAGATTTATTTCAAGCGCGAAGACCTGCTGCACACCGGCGCGCACAAGATCAACAACGCGCTGGGGCAGGGTTTGCTCGCCAGGCGCATGGGCAAGCAGCGGATCATTGCCGAGACTGGCGCAGGGCAGCATGGCGTGGCGACGGCGACGGTCTGCGCTTTGCTGGGTCTTGAGTGCATTGTGTACATGGGCGAAGAGGATATGCGGCGGCAGGAGTTGAATGTACTGCGCATGCGCTTGCTGGGCGCTGAAGTGCGCGGTGTGGCTTCGGGCTCGAAGACGCTCAAGGATGCGGTGAATGAGGCCCTGCGTGACTGGGTGACGAACGTCCGCAATACGTATTACATCCTGGGCAGCGCGTTGGGACCTCATCCCTATCCGACCATGGTGAGGGATTTTAACCGGGTGATCGGTATCGAGATGCGGGAACAGATTTTGACCAAAGAGGGCCGGCTGCCTACGGCGATCATTGCCTGCGTGGGTGGCGGGTCAAACGCCATTGGGGCTTTTCATCAGTTCATTGGCGACAAGGATGTCCGGTTGATCGGCGTGGAGGCAGGCGGACGCAGCAAAGCGCTGGGCGATCATGCGGCGCGATTTGAAGGTGGCACTCCAGGGGTGCTGCAAGGAACGTATTCGTATGTGTTGCAGGATGAGAACGGGCAGGTGTCTTTAACTCATTCTGTCTCTGCCGGTCTCGATTACGCTACCGTCGGCCCGGAGCATGCCAGCCTGCACGATTGCGGACGGGCGGAGTATGTTTCCGCCGATGATGCGCATGTACTTGAAGCAGTGGTGAAGCTGGCGCGGACGGAAGGCATTTTGCCTGCGCTCGAGAGTGCGCATGCGGTCGCTGAATGCCTGAGGATTGCGCCGGGGATGGCGTCGCATGACATACTGGTAGTCAATCTCTCCGGTCGCGGCGACAAGGATATGGGTATTCTGGCGCGCGAATTGAATATTCAGGGAGCATAGGGCCAGTAGCAGCCCTTCTATAGCAAGCCAATGGCAATCCGATTCCAGCAACATCCCGGCCTCGTCGTCTACCTCACTGCGGGAGATGTGGGCCTATCACCTGGCCGCTCCGCACACTCATCCGCGGACGGCGTTGATCTGAGCTGTACGCGCAAAATCGCTCTTGCAGCGATCGATGCTGGAGCCGACATGATTGAACTGGGCGTGCCATTCAGCGATCCGCTGGGCGACGGGCCGGTGATTCAGCGCGCCAGCGAGCGTGCCCTGGCCCGCGGGACTCGTCTCAAGGACGTGCTTGCGCTGGCGAAGGAATTACGCGAGGCTCGTCCCAAGGCTGGTTTGATCATCTTTTCGTATCTGAATCCTATTTTGCGCTACGGCCTGGCCAAGTTTGCCGATGCGGCGGCCGAAGCAGGCGTGGATGGTGTGCTGCTGATCGACATGATTGTCGAAGAAGCAGGCGAATATTTAGCTGAGATGGAGCGGGTGAACCTTGCCCCGGTCTTTCTGGCTGCGCCTACTAGTCCCGATGAGCGGCTGAAGGCAATCGCCGCGCACAGCAAGGGGTTTGTGTACGCTATTTCGCGCACGGGCATCACCGGCCAACAGCAGAACGTAGCCGCCGACGCAGCCGCTCTGGTAGAGCGCATTCGACGCTGGAGCAAGCTGCCGGTCGCCGTCGGGTTCGGCATCTCGAATGCGGATCACGTCACGCAAGTGGGTGAGTTCGCGGATGCGGCGGTTATCGGCAGCGCGATTGTCGAGTTGATCGAGAGGTCAACGGAAGAGCAGGCACCCGGCGCAGTGGCTCGATTTATTGAGGGTCTGCGCCAGCCGCATTTGGTGCAGGCCCTTTAACAGCGGAAGCCACTTCCGCTCGACGAACCCTTGCAGACGGTGGGCGAGTTCTTCGTTGAACAAGTCACCGTATTGAGTTTGGCTAAACGTATCTCTTCTGGCTGCGGAATCAACGCACCAGAATCAAAATGAGGCGGATATGACGTTGGAAGAATTGCGAAAACAGATCGATGAGCTGGATCGCCAACTGGTTGTGCTACTCAGCCAGCGCGCGGAGACGGCCCTTGAGGCGGGACGCCTGAAGGTGTCCACCGACTTGCCGATCTATGAGCCGGCGCGCGAAAAAGTGATCTACGAAAACGTGCGTGCGGCCAACAAGGGTCCTTTGCCGGACATTGAATTGACGCATATCTTCGAGCGCATTATCGACGTGATGCGCGCCTTGCAGAGAAACGAGTTGGCCAGCCAGAGGAACGCCCAGGCAGCAGCCGCGGGCCACGAAGCAGGCGTGCAGTCGCCCGAGACGGGGAACAGGCAATGATCGTAGCAATGCAGGAACACGCAACCGAAGAGCAGATCGACGCAATCATCGAACGTATGATCGAAGCTGGTGTAAACGTGCATCGCACCACTGGCGCAACGCAGACCATCCTGGCCGGAGTAGGGCCAACCCTTTCGGTGGATATCGAAGAGTACAAGTTGCTGCCGGGCGTACTGAGCGTGCACCGCATCAGCTCGCCCTACAAGCTTGCGGGACGGGCATTCCGGCCTGAAGGAACCATCGTCGAGTTCAACAACGGCGTCAAGATCGGCGGCGATGAGATTCCGATCATGGCTGGCCCATGCTCGATCGAAAACAAGGACCAGATCTTCCTGACAGCCAAGCAGGTGAGGGAAGCCGGCGCTACGTTCCTGCGCGGCGGAGCCTTCAAGCCGCGCAGTTCGCCATACGCTTTCCAGGGCATGGGTATCCCGGGCCTGAAGCTGATGCGCGAGGCGGCGGACGCCTATGGTCTGCTGGCCATCAGTGAAGTGATGGAGATCGCGCAGATCGAGCCGATGCTACCCTACGTCGACTGTTTCCAGGTAGGCGCGCGCAACATGCAGAACTTCAACCTGCTGCGTGAGCTTGGCAAGGTGCGCAAGCCGGTGCTGCTCAAGCGCGGCATCGCAGCCACGATCGAGGAGCTGCTGTTGTCGAGCGAGTACATTCTCGCCGGCGGCAACTATGACGTGATCCTCTGCGAGCGTGGCATTCGGACCTACGAGACCTACACGCGCAACACGATGGATATTTCGGCGATTCCGGTGATCAAGAAGCTCTCGCATTTGCCGATCGTCGGCGATCCCTCGCATGGCACGGGACGGCGCGACATGGTTCCCGCGATGGCCAAGGCAGCGGTTGCTGCCGGAGCCGATGGCATCATCGTCGAGGTTCATCCCAATCCAGACAAGGCGATGTCGGATGGCGCACAGACGCTCTTCCCGGATGCTTTCACGCAACTGGTCGGCGATCTGAGCCTGATTGCGCAGGCTATCGGGCGTAGCGTCTTTACCGGCGAACCAGCGACCACACGCTAGATGAGTCAGCCGCTGGAGCGCGTACTTATCCTGGGAACAGGCCTGCTCGGAGCATCGACAGGCCTGGCGCTACGCGCTGCAGGGTTTACCGGCTCTATCACTGGTTGGGACAAGGATCCGAAACAGGTTGAGACTGCGCTGGCGCTGAAGGCGGTCGATGTCTTATGCGACGATCCTATGGAAGCGGCGAAGGCCGCCCAAGTCATCCTGCTGGCGACGCCCGTGTACGCGATTCTCGATTGGATGGAACTGCTTTCGAGTGTCCTGCAGCCCGATCAACTGCTTACCGATCTGGGCAGCACCAAGGCGGTAATCACCGCAACAGGCAACCGGTTGTTCAATCAGCCAGGCCGCGCGGGCTTTTTGCCTGGACACCCGATGGCGGGCAAGGAAGTCTCGGGTGCGACCCATGCTGATGCTGCGCTGTTTCGCGATGCAGTCTGGATCTTTACCACCGATCCCTGGATTTCGCAGCAGAGGGAAGGCGATCTCTCGCCCGAGGCTGCTTCATTAGGCTTCGAATGGATGCAGTGGATACGTGCCTTTGGCTGCCGTGTGATAGAGCTTGAACCAGCGCGTCACGATGAACTAGTGGCGTGGGTGAGCCATCTGCCGCAGTTCCTGTCGACCGCGTTAACCGCACTCTTGCAGACGGAGTTGGGGGATGCTCCTGAGCTGACCGCCGTGGGTGGGCGCGCACTGCGCGAGATGACGCGGTTGGGCGCCAGTCCCTACTCTATGTGGCGCGATGTGGCGTATACCAATACTGAAGCTGTCGCCGCTGCGATTCATGCACTTGAACAGCGCTTGGCTCATCTGCGCGAAAACCTGCGTACTCCGGAGTTGCGTGAGGAGTTTGAGATTGCGAATCGCTTTCGCAAATGAATGCGCGTCTGAGAGTAGTGCGCGATTTCTCGTCTGCCTCGTCGCGCATTCTGAGAACAGGCGCAATGCTACAGTGAAGTCAGGAAGGCTGATTTTATGGCTATCGCAGACGATCTCGCGCGCATTGCGCTTCAGGAAGAGCAGCTTCAGTTTTCCAGCTTTGATGAGCACGCAGCGTGGCGCCTGGGCAATGTGCTGCATACATTCGCGATTGAGCGTAGCCTGGCGATCGTGATCGATGTACGCCGTATCAACCAGCAGCTCTTTTATGCGGCACTGCCGGGAACGACGCCCGACAATCCGGAGTGGGTGCGCCGCAAGACGAATGTGACCTTCCGCCTCCACAAGTGCTCTTATGCCGTGGGGCTGGAGACGCAGGCCAAAGAATCGAATCTCTTCGACCGCTACGCCCTCTCACATGCCGACTACGCGTGCCACGGAGGCTGCTTTCCTATTCGCGTAGTCAACGTTGGTCTGGTGGCAGCGGTTACCGTCTCCGGCCTGCCGCAACATGCCGATCATGAGCTGGTGGTCGAAGCTCTATGTGCCGAACTGGGCCGCGACTACGCAACTTTGCGTTTGGAAAAGTAGCCGTCACTCTTTAAGAAAGATCAGGAATTGATGAACGTTTCTCACAGCCACGGTACCTCTGTCCCTGATCGCAGGTGGATACTGCCTCTGCTTGGCGCCCTGTGCGTGGTGACGCCCTTTGCTGTCGATATGTACCTGCCGGCCTTTGCCACGATTGCGACGGAGTTTCACACCACGACCGCGCAAATATCGCTTTCGCTCTCGACGTACTTCGTGGGCTTCGCGATCGGTCAGATGCTCTATGGTCCACTGCTCGATCGCTACGGCAGGAAGCGGCCACTTTATTTTGGACTGACGGCGTACATTCTTTGCTCGCTGGGATGCGCTCTTGCACCGAACTTGAAGATGTTGATCGCCCTGCGCTTTTTAGAGGCGTTGGGTGGCTGCGTGGCGCAGGTGGGAGCCATCGCGATGGTGCGCGATTTCTTTCCGGTAAAAGAGAGCGCCAAGGTCTTTTCGCTGCTTTTTCTCATGATCGGCACATCGCCGCTACTGGCGCCCACCATCGGCAGCGCCATTGTTGCTGGCCTCGGGTGGAGATGGATCTTTGGCGTACTGGCTTCTATGGCCCTCGTGATCCTCATCCTGGTGTTTGCGATGCTGCCGGAAGGCCACCAACCCGACCACTCCGTCTCATTACGGCCGGGGCCGATTCTGAGCGGTTTCTGGCGAATATGTATCAACGCGCAGTTCCTCACCTACACGCTGGCGGGCGCGTTCTCTTTTGCTGGGCTCTTCACCTTCGTCGCCGGTTCGCCCATTATTTTTATGGATGGCTACCACATGGGCTCAAAGGCTTTTGGCCTCGTCTTCGCCGTGCTGGTGATGGGCTTTATCGGAGGCAATCAGGCCAATGTCTTTCTGCTACGCAGGTTTACCAGCGAACAGATATTTTTATCGGCTCTGATTGTCCAGGTGCTGATCGGGACTCTCTTTTTCATCGGGACGCGTGGCGGTTTTCTAGGCCTTAAGTCGACCATGACGCTGTTCTTTGTCTTTCTCTCCTGCATCGGCCTCACGTATCCCAACGGCGCCGCCATTGGGCTGGCGCCTTTCTCGCGCGATGCTGGACGAGCTTCTGCTCTGCTTGGCTTTCTGCAGACCGGCATCGGAGCGCTCATTTCGATGGGCATTGGCTTGCTTGGCGTGAAGGCTGTGATCGCGTTGCTTTCGTCGACCGCTGTAGTGGGGCTGGCGATTCTGCTGACGGGTCGGGCGATCATCGGCAAGGCCGTAGAGTCTGATAAGGAAGAGTCAGTATTGATCCACTGAATTGGAAAAGACGAGCCTGCAAACATAACCCCGCCTTCATTTCGATGAATTCCTTGATGATCAGAGTTGGATGAAAGGAGGCGATTAGTTGATGAATTCTCAGGTTTAGGCATTCTCTCAGATGTCCAAGACCGCCGCTACTCGCGCGACCAGTACGGCGATTTACAATCAAAGCGTGCAGTCAGAACAGCAGTCCGCTATCATCACCGCTGAAAATCTCACCAAAGTCTACCGCTCCGGTCGCATCGAAGTGCCGGCCGTGCGCGGAATCTCCTTTGCTGTGCCGCGCGGAGAGTTTGTCGCCATCGTGGGACCTTCCGGTTCAGGGAAGTCGACGCTCTTCTACCTTCTCGGTGGCTTGACACGCGCCACGTCAGGCCGCGTGATCATCGACGGCGTTGATTTTGCCACGCTCGACGACGCTGAACGAACACGCCTGCGCAAGCAGCGCATTGGCTTCGTCTTTCAGCGGTTCAATCTGCTGCCAACGCTTACCGCAATGGGCAATATCGAGATTGCCCATGCCATCAGCGGCCAGAAACAGCCTCTGGACAGGGCTTATCTCGACCATCTCAGTGAGCTACTGAGCATCAAGGGCCGCCTCGATCATCGCCCGTCGGAGCTATCGGGGGGCGAACAGCAACGGGTAGCCATTGCGCGCGCTCTCATCACGCGTCCAGCGATTGTGCTCGCGGATGAGCCCACCGGCAACCTGGATACGAAGAATTCAGACGCAGTACTGGCGATGCTGCGGCGTTCGAACAAAGAACTGGGCCAGACAGTGCTGATGATCACTCACAATCTGGAGGCGGCGGCCATTGCGGACCGTATCATTCAGGTGCGCGACGGGCAGATCATCTCCAACACGGTGACGGAATATTCTGTGGCCGGGGCGGCCGGTGCAGCTCCGGTTGTCCCTCCGCCGGTGGTTGGGGACGGTGCGTCTCTGTAGCTGGAATTGCCGGTATCAGGCCGCTCTGAGGTTTGACCGTATCTGGCCAGCCCGATATACTCATCTAGGTAACAAGCGGGAGTAGCTCAGTGGTAGAGCATCGCCTTGCCAAGGCGAGGGTCGCGAGTTCAAATCTCGTCTCCCGCTCCATTCCGCCCTCCGGCGCCAGCCGGGTCGGCTACGGCAGGAATGGATAGCAAGAACCCCTTTCAAAAGACGGCCTTGCCAGGGCGCGGTACCCAAGTGGTAAGGGAGAGGTCTGCAAAACCTTTATGCGTCGGTTCGATCCCGACCCGCGCCTCCAGTTCTTCAACTATCTATATCTAAATGCAGGGGCTTGATGCCTATCAAACTTCATATCCGCTATTTGTCGTTCCTCTTTCGAGCATTTCGTCATGGCAGAACTAATGGCGATCCTGTCGCTTCGTATAAAATATATTGACGCTGTAACGGTGCGATTGGCGACAGTCAGTTCTCTTTGTTATGAAGACATGAGAATCGAATAGAAGCAGTTATCTTGACGGATATAGCTCCACAGATTGCTACATGAAAGAGTTCAGATTAATAAACATGGAAAAGAGTTCTGTAGCCTGTCCTTATTGCGGTGAAATGTCGAGATACATACTGTCGTCTACAGATGTGAATAGAGGGACGACAACAGATGATTTCCATTTTTATCAGTGCGTGGGCTGCAGTCTTACCTTCCTCGCTCCAATACCAGATGACATGAGCCCTTTCTATAAAGGTGGCTATCAACCCATCCCAGAAACTCTCTCACAGCTTAGAGCGATCGCTAAGAAAGAAGAGTACCGAATGGGGCCGGTTCTTAAGTACAAGAGGGGCGGAAAGTTACTGGAAATCGGACCTTGGATGGGCATTTTCTGTTGCAATGCAAAAGATGCAGGGTTTGATGTAAGTGCTATAGAAATGAATCAGCAATGTGTTGATTTTCTGGTCGACGTCGTCGGAATTAACGCGATCCAATCCTCAGACCCGGTAGAGACGATGAATGCCATGCGCGAACAATTTGACGTAATAGCTTTGTGGCATTCGCTGGAGCATCTGCCAGAGCCATGGCGGGTTTTACAAAAGGCTGCCGAGCGACTCGCGCCCGGAGGAATATTGCTGATAGCTATACCCAACATTGAGAGTTATGACTTTTCTGTTCTCAAGGCAGGGTGGCTACACTTGGATGCCCCGCGGCATCTATACTTTTATACCGCAAGTTCTCTGAAAAGGCTGTGTTCCACAATCGGCCTGCGAACACTTGAGATTACAACCTCCGACAGGCTAAGCAATATTCTCAGCATTCACGCATGGTGTGAGCGAGCCAATGTCATGCTTCCGATCAAGTATGTTCGCAGACTCCTCGGCCTGCTGCTATATCGATTCTCCAAGCGAAAGAGCCAAGGCAACGGATCGGGCCTCACCGCTATTTTCGTCAATCCTAAGTAGCCGGATATTGTCAGTCGAGCTGCCCCAAATTGCAGCACTCCTCCTCAGCAATTAGAATCGTTCGTGTGCCAGAGCGCCAAGAAGCGGGAAATACGAAGCCAAATGTCTTAGTCCGTCTAAGCCAAAATGCCATATTCAATCTCTTTCGAACAGGCAGCGGATGGATTGTTGTTGTTTTTCTACCGCCACTGTTCGTGCGTGTATTAGATAAACCTACCTACGGCGTCTGGTTATTGCTGCTGCAGTTAGCCGCATACATCACGGTGGTCGATAGTGGAATTCAGGTCGCGATTGCCCGCTTTGTGGCTCGCGCGATAGAGTTGGAAGATCATAAATATCTGGCACGCTTGTTAAGCAGTTCTGGCGTGATCATGGTCGCGGCCAGTCTGCTGACATTATTGTCTTCTGTGCTTGTGGCATGGCAGTTGCCTCACGTTTTCAGCAAAATTCCAGACACGATTGCCCCCGCTGCGCGTCAAGCACTTCTGATCATCGGAACTTCAATCGCTTTAACGCTACCCTTTTCGGTTGTGGCGGGATTTTTTGTTGGACTGCAGCGCTATGAGATTCCTGCTTTAGCGACCACCGCAGGAAAGTATGTGGGCGCTTTGGGAATTGCCTGGGCCGCCTACCACCATCAGGGCCTTGCTATTATGGCGGTTTGGGTAGCGCTCGGGAATATTGTTCAGTGCCTGGTCTATATATGGTTTTGGCGGCGGGCGGACAAACACAATCTTCTACACCATTCGTATGCAGAACGCGCTGTAATACATGAGTTCCTGTTCTTCTGCTCGGTAATGTTTGTGTCCCAATTCAGCTCAATTCTAGTGACAGGAATGGACCTGCCGATCGTAGCTGCGTTCGATTTTCAATCTTCTGGCTACTACGGAATCGCCGCCACGGTAAGCAATTTGCTAATTGTTCCCCATTCGGCGATCGTATCGACTCTGATTCCGGTGGCGGCGGGCTACAGCACCGCCAATGACCCTCAGCGACTCGGTCAAGTGTTACTCAAGACGACGCGATTTGCTACCGCGCTTCTTTGTCTCATCCTCTTGCCTCTCATGCTCACTATGCCCTTACTTCTGCGGTTGTGGGTGGGGTCAGATTATGCCACCCACGTATTGGCTTACGGGCAGATCTTGATAATTGCTCAGTTTATTCGTCTTACCATGTTGCCTTACGCCATGATTGGGTACGCCGCCGGCCAACAACAGCGTATGTTAGTGTCGGCTGTGGCAGAAGGATCTGTAAATCTGCTATCGAGTCTAGTCTTAGTGCGTCTCATTGGTGCCGGTGGCGTCGCCTTGGGCACTTTGGCCGGTGCCATTGTAGGGGTTTGGCTCCACTTCTGCATTAGTCTGCCGCGCACGGACTGCATCCAAATAAGCCGCAAGCGGCTCCTATGGGATAGCATCGGAAAGCCTGCGGTTCTTACCCTTCCCTTTTTCGCTTGCGCTGTGCTAGTCACAAAGGTGCATGTGCCATTGATCGAGATATTGCTGGCTTTTATGGTGGATGTGGCTCTATTTTGTCTGTTCTGGAACCTAATTTTCGATTCGGAAGAGCGCAGGCAACTCATGGGTGTGCTTAGACATTTTGCTCGTATTCCAACGAAGCTGCAGATGGGATGAAGGCGAGACAACCTGCACATATGCCGATTGATTGGATTCGATACGATCAAGCCGAGGAGTAGTTGATAACCGGGTGCGAAAGAAGAAATGACGAAACAACCTGTGTGTGCGGTAATCGTAACCTTTCATCCCAGCGCGGACACGCTTAACAGCGTTCTCGCCATTCTTCCACAGGTGCAGGGTCTGGTCATCATTGACAATGGATCATACAGTGATGAGTTGAATAAATTACGTGATGCCAAAAGAGCTTTAGGATTTGAGTTAATTGAAAACGGGGAGAATTGTGGAATAGCTGCGGCGCTGAATCAAGGCGTGCAATGGGCCATGGATCAGAAGTATCGGTGGGTCATTCTCTTCGATCAGGACAGCAGGGTAACAGAGGCGTTTATCGATCAAATGTTTTCTACGTGGAACTCCTATTCACAGCGCCTCAGGCTGGCTTCAATTCACCCACGCTACGTTGAGGCCGATTCCGGTCTCGAATCCAAGTTCCCACGAGCAAAAGATGGGGGGCTCGTGAAATCACTCACGTCGGGGGCATTAATGCCGACGTGGATTTTTGAGGAGATTGGTTTGTTTGCCTCTGAGTATTTCATTGATGGGGTGGATACAGAATACTGCTTCCGCATTCGTGCTGCGGGTTACCTCATAGCCGAATCAAAATCGGCAGTGTTGTTACATAGTATTGGGACACCGAAAAAAGTTTCTTTCATGGGGTTCAGTTTTCGGCCGAGCTACCATAACGCAGTCAGACGCTACTATATGTCGCGCAATCGGATAGCGCTTTATAGAAGCTACTACCGAGCCTTACCCCGGTTTGTGTTGCGTGAGGTATATGAGGGATTTCGTGAGACCGTGAAATGTTTCTTGGCTGAGCCTGATCGCCTTCTCAAATTCCGCAATTTTCTTTTGGGGACGTGGGATGGCCTGACGGGCAAAATGGGGCGACAAGAGAAAGCAGAACGACGTTGATCTCGGATTAGGCAAGAACTGTGCAATCAGGTACATGAAACGTTCAGGGCCCTTGTAGTACCCTTACAGAAGTCAGTTAAAACGGTTTGCGTAAACGTTGAGAGCGACAGTCATATCATTCGCGCAACTCAACGTCTCGAGGAGGAGATTACATTCATGATGGGTAGGCCAACTTCTTTGGTAACTGGTGGCGCTGGCTTTATGGGGTCGCACGTAGCTGATCACCTTATCCAAATGGGGCACAACGTTGTGGTGCTCGACGATTTAAGCGGGGGGTTCCGCGAAAACGTGCCTAGCGGGAGCACGTTCGTCGAAGGATCCGTGATGGATTATGAGTTGATTAATCGTCTTTTTGAAGAGCATTCCTTCGATTACGTTTATCATCTTGCCGCGTATGCAGCCGAGGGGTTAAGCCATTTCATCAAGAGGTTTAACTACAACAACAATCTGATTGGGTCAGTGAATTTAATCAATGCAGCTATCAATCACGATGTAAAGTGCTTCGTGTTTACATCGTCGATCGCCGTTTACGGTGCGGGTCAGACTCCAATGTCGGAAGAGATGATACCGGTCCCGGAAGATTCTTATGGAATCTCAAAACTGGCGGTAGAGCAAGAACTTCGTGTTAGCCACGAGATGTTCGGACTTGATTACATCGTGTTTCGCCCGCATAACGTATATGGAGAGCGACAGAACATTGGCGATCGATATCGCAATGTAGTTGGAATTTTTATGAATCAGCTTCTGCAGAATGAACCAATGACTGTTTTTGGGGATGGAACCCAACAGCGCGCGTTCACTCATATTCAAGACGTGGCACCCATCATCGCAGCATCTGTTGACTTTCCCGCTGCCCGTAACGAGTTGTTTAACGTTGGAGCAGACATGCCTTATACTGTAAACGAGCTCGCCAGAGTGGTGTCAGACGCGATGGGACGACCTTGTAACATCAAACACCTAGATGCTCGTAACGAAGTTAAAATTGCATTTTCAGATCACTCGAAGGCAGAACGAATCTTCAGCAGTGGTAAGAAGGTGGGATTGCCGGAGGGTGTTAGCGCCATGGCTAAATGGGTTCTACAACACGGCGCACGAGAAAGCTCCATCTTTGAGGGGATTGAAGTTTCCAAGAAGATGCCGGCTAGTTGGGCCAGGGTTGCATCGATCAAGGTCTGAAGACCGGAGGGGCTGATTCTGATGGTGGAATGTTCCATCTCAATTTTGACGAAGAATGAAGGCCTCAATATTGAAGCTTGTCTAGAGGCGGTATTTTCCCAGAAGTTCGTCGGGAAATTTGAGGTGGTTCTGGTGGATTCAGGTTCGACTGATGAAACCGTGGAAATAGCGAGACGCTTTCCCATTCGAATCCAGCAAATTCGTCCCGAAGAGTTTCATCATGCTCGTACGCGAAATTTTGCGGCCAGCCTGGGCAGCGGGGCGATCATTGTTAACCTCTCCGGCGATGCTGTTCCTGCATCGGACACCTGGCTTCAGGAATTGGTCGCGAACTTCGAAGACCCCTCTGTCGGTGCAGTTTACGGTCGACAACTGCCTAAATCCGCGTCTACAACAGAACGGCATGACACCTACGACGCAATTTATGGCGAACAGAGGATTGTGAAGGATCCGGCGAATCGGAACGAGATTGGATTTCGGTTTTATCACTTTTCTGATGTGAATTCTGCGCTCCGCCGTAGCATGTGGGAGTCGATTCCGTATCCTGAGAACTTTAAAACCTTTGAGGATTTGGCGATCGCCAAGAGCATCTTGGATGCAGGCTGGAAGATCGTGTACGAGCCGAAGGCTCCGGTGTTTCATTCCCACCATTACACTGCCAAGCAGCTCCTCAAACGATATTTCGACATTGGTCATACTTTAAAGGCATTGGGAATCTGGGAGGAGTCGGGAACGCGCTCCTCTTTGCTGCGCGGTCTAGGCAACTTGCTATCAAAGCAAGTCAGCTGCAGGAAAAGCGCCGGTGCTCCCGATACGTTGTTGACGTCTTTGGGCCGGAGTTTGGCGAAGAGCATAGGTATGCTGCTAGGACTTAACGAGCGCTTTCTCCCCTTGGCTCTGAAACGGCATCTAAGCTCTTACCGGGTCTACGATAACAACCTTACCCGGTAATTCGCTTGAGATTTTCCGCCGAGATTCTGTGGCCCGATATGACTTTTGCTCTGACAACTGCCCAAGACCTCAACGCATGCTTTGTCTGGACTTGTACTTGCGCTACTCTCACAAGAACGATCATGAGATCGTTTTCACTCCAACCGGCCCGCTGCGATTACACTTTTAATATGATTCGTTCGGCGATGTTGGCCGGTTCAGGAAAGCCGTAGATGGACACCATTCAGCAAGAGAAGATCGGGGCTCGTGAGACGCGTATCGACGAGAGCGAAAATACCGTAGATGCCCTCGATATTCTATTGGTGCTGGCTCGTAGAAGGTGGGCTATTGTCATAACCACCGCGGTCTTCTGCCTGTTCGGAGCGATACTGTGTCTAGTTTTGAAACCAAATTTCACCGCAACCGCCATCATTCTTCCACCGCAGCAGCAGTCGTCATCATCGGGCTTATTAAGCCAGTTGGGATCACTTGCGTCCCTTAGCGGAGGTTCTGCGGCTTTGGGCCTAAAAACCCCGGCCGATATGTATGTAGGAATCCTGGAGAGCCGTAGCATTGCGGATAATCTTATAACCAAGTTTCATCTCCAAGCGGTCTACAAGGATAAGAAACTGCAGGACGCTCGAAAATCTCTGAAGTCGCATACAGAGATCGAGGCGGGGAAAGATAGCTTAATCCATATCTCTGTTACGGATCACGACGCAGGTAGAGCCAGTGATCTGGCGAACGCTTATGTGGATCAGTTGTATGACATTAATTCCAGGCTCGCGATCAGCGAGGCCGCTCAACGGCGCGTATTCTTTGATCAACAACTTGACGCTGAGAAAAAGGCACTAACTTCCGCGGAAGACGACTTACGTGAAACTCAACAAAAGACCGGATTGATTCAACTAAGCGGTCAAGCCCAAGTAATTATCCAGACAATCGCGCAACTTCGCGCAAGAATCGCTAGCAATGAAGTTGAATTACAATCTGTTCGGCTATCGTCAACTGATCAGAATCCCAATGTGATCCGGCTTCAGGAAGAGATTTCCACGATGCGAGCACAGCTGTCGAAGCTGGAGAACGATCAACACCGGCAGGAACAACCAGGCGATATAGCCGTGCCGGCGGGACGCGTCCCCCAGGATAGCCTTGAATATGCCCGAAAGTATCGTGAAGTGAAATACCACGAAACTCTCTTCGACTTGCTCTCAAGGCAATATGAAGCCGCACGTATCGACGAGGCAAAATCGGCGCCGATTATTCAAGTCATCGATCACGCAGTGCCCCCCGATAAGCGCTCAGGCCCGAAGCGAGCGCTTATTCTTGCAGGAAGTTTTCTGGCAGGGTTCATTTGTTCCTGTGTATGGGCCATATTTATGCAGGGCCTGAATGCCATGCGAGGCAGGCCAGAAACAGCGGCAAGATTAGCGAAAGTTCACGATGTGCTGCGTGGAATGACCTAGCCTATTCCTAGACTCTATTTCCATGAACGGGCAAGCAATGGTTGACTTCGAAAATATGCTATCCAACGAGCAACAGATTTCAAACTCTACGCCGCATTTTGCAGTTAACGCCAGCCGTGTCGGCAGTAAAGGCGGTTTGCACACTTTCACAATTGCGCTATTGAGCTGTCTATCCATTCGTTATCCCAACGTGGAGGTGGTCGTTCCTGAAGGCGTCCCCGTACCTGTTAAAGTTCGTGTTGTAAATATCCCGAGTTGGCTCAGGAACTCATCTAGAATCTCAAAACTGAGGCCGCTGTTATGGTTACTCTACTCTTCACTATGCTTTCCTGTTAAAAGCACTACGAAAGTAATATCAACTACCCATCATTTAATACCATTCCGTCGGAGCCAGATTCCTACTGTGCATGATTTGCGCCCTTTCTATGAGCCTGACAGTTGGGTGCAGCAATTTTATTTCCGGCATCTTCTCCCTCGCGGATTGCGAAAATGCGACGGCATTATCACGGTCTCTCAAACTAGTAAATTCGAATTGATCCGTGTCTATGGTGTTCCCGCGGAAAGAGTATATGTTATTCCAAATGCTGTTTCTCTTCCAATCGAGAGGAGCCTATCTCGGACTTACAATGCCCAGGATTCCGCTCCTTATCTGCTGATGGTTGGAGCCTCGTTGAGACATAAGAACGCCATCGAATTGCTCGAACGCCATGCTTTATGGGAGGCGGAGTATAAATTGAAAATCATTGCTGGAAAGGGCCAGTACCGGGGTTTTCTCGAGCACCGCACGCTTATGCTAGGCATTGGCGATCGTGTCGAATTCATCGACGAGATTAACGAGGAGCGGCTAGCAGAGATGTATTCTACATGCTCAGCACTTGTTTATCCGTCGCGTATGGAGGGCTTTGGGCTCCCTCCCTTAGAAGCCATGTCATATGGGCGGCCTGCAATTGTATCGGACATTCCCGTACTGCGAGAACTCCTCGGAGACGCGGCACTTTTTGTCAAGCTCGGCGATGAACAATCATGGGCAACCGCGTTTCGAGATCTTAAAGAGGTGACGGCAGATCATGGGCACTGGCGCATAGACGCTGGGAGGAAATTGGCAGCAAGCTTTTCACTTGAGCGGATGGAGACGGCTCTAATGACTGCTCTTAGAGAAATCTGGTCGATATGACGTTGGCTCGTCAAGCCAGTTGCCACAAAAGCTCGGAGCGGGATTACCCCGTAACCCCTCCCCCCGGCATACCGCCGCATGTGATATTTTTCCTGCTTTACAATCTCCTTTATCTTCTCCCATTGCTATTCGCATTTTTGCTTGACTACGAGGAAGGAGGAGTTGCCGCCGCACTAAATGTGAGCGGCGACGTATTGCTCAAGGTATGTTATGTGTACGGAGTCGGAGCTTGTTCTTTTTTTGCCGGCTCTGGTGCCCTTCGATTTCTCACTTGGTCAAAATATGGGAGATGCTTTCCTCCTCAGAGTTTTCCATTGCTGCAAATCGGATTTCCAGAGTGGATAGCAATCGGCACCCTGTTAGTGGTCTTTATTGTTTCAAAAGTTGCCTTGATCCCCTCAGGGGTATATCACGAATATGCTTTTGACTCGGGGAGCATGACTGGGGGACTCTGGTCTTTTTCAACATTTTGTTCCGAAGCAATGATCCTTGCAGCACTCTTGCCTCTTTTCAGCAGCTCAAAATATGGCCTGCGCGCATTTCTAATCATTAGTGGCATTAACGCCATTAATCTTCTCCACGGCACGAGGCTCTTCTTTATCAGTTCCGCGATGGCCCTAATATTATTCGCATACATCAAAAGAAAATTAACTTTCAAAGTGTTGCTTCTATACGGTCCCATAGCTGGTTCGGCAATGTTATTGCTTGCATATCTTACTTTTCTTTCACGATCGGCAATAAATCCTGCGGGATCATTCACTGCAGCGAAATTGCTCAGTCCCATCATGTATGAGAGTGTGTTTTCCCAGATGTCGCTGCTTAGCGTAATCAAGAACCCAGAAATGTGGGGTGGATTTCCCAATGCTATATGGTTTGTACATGATTTATTTTTATTTGTTTCACCCAGATTTGTCATGCCCGAGAAAGACGCGTCACTCTTCATTGGGCAATATGCTTGGGTTTCCCCGTTAGGTGCATTTAACGGGTATGCTCAAGGGCTAGTTTACTTTGGTCTGTTATTTCCGACGTTTTATTTCTTTTTAGGCCTGCTGGGAACATGGCTTTATCGAAGGGCCCAAGCGAACCCTTGGTGGTTTGTATTTTACGCGTTATTTACCGAAGATTTCTTGCTGCACCTGATGCGGGATGGGTATTTAATTCCGCTCAAGATGTTAATAAACTCAGCAACACTGCTTTGTTTATTTGTAGTCTCGCGGTTTGTTCTTTTGGCATGCAGGCCCTCTTTAGGAGAACTCGTAAAATCCGCATAGGTATTTATTACTTGTCATTAATGCGTTTGAATTGAATATGGCTGCGCAGGATCATCCTCAACTTGGTTTACTATTGGACGCGATCTTCGCATCAGCCTGCGCTAGACCATAAATACTTCGCGCAAGATAGCACAGCCCAACCTCGTCTCCACTGACCTACAAGGAATCTGCGGAAGGCGCGGCCGAAAACCATCATAAACTCAGTGACCGGTGGCGCGAATGAAAACCGGCGCGCAAAGCGTAGGCCAGAAATTGTGATGTACCTGTCAAATTGTGGACTCTTAGATCGACTGCTGGCCCCCTCTTTATGCAGTAATGTGGCGTTTTTGGCGACGCCCAACTTCCATCCAGCTTCGCGGATTCGAAAACTTAAATCAGTGTCTTCCCAATACATAAAATAGCGTTCATCGAATAGGCCTACTTGACGGAATACCTTGGAGGGAATCAGGACACTGGCGGCTGTTATAAAATCCAACCGCTTCCAATCGACAGGTTCGCAATAGTGGCGACTTGTTCCCATCCATAAGTTGATGTGGCCTCCGCCCCAGGCCTGAACTTTATTGGGCGCGTGTGCGTAATAAAGCACAGAGCCGATCTGTCCTAGTTCTGGATGAGACTCAGCAGTCAAGACCATTTCGGTTAGAGTGTTAGCCTCGACTATGGTGTCATTATTGAGCAGCCATACATAGTCCGCTGCGCGTTCGAGCGCTTTCCGGATGCCTAGATTGTTTCCGCTCCCAAATCCAAGATTTGCGGGACTCTCGATAAGCTCAAGGTCAGGATAGGCATTTCTTATGCGGGCCACGGAATCATTTGTCGAACCGTTGTCTACAACCAGAATCGTGAGATTGCGGTAATGACTTTGACTCAAAGAATCGAGGCATCGAAGTGTGTCGGCCCAACCGTTCCAATTGACAATAATGCAGAAAACAGTCGGCTTCTGTTCACTCTCCACGATGTGAAGAATACTATAGCGGGCAGATAGGTCGCCTGCCAAAGCTTGCCAAACCGCTTTCCGACGATGGATGGAAAGAAAAGATAAACCCTGAGAAGCATCATTGCCGGGCGGCTATAATAGGCCGTTGCTCTCCTGCGCGAATTCACCTTTCCCTGTCGAGGATCATTCATGCTCAAGAGATTTCCCCGTTTCATTCTGCTTGTCATTGCAGTAGCTTGCACAGTTTCGGGCTGGAGCCAGTCGGCCAGTGTCGTGGTGGAACGGAATGTGGTGATGAAGACCCGGGATGGTGTTGCGTTGCGGGCGGACATCTATCGTCCGGCTGGACTCGGAACCTATCCTGTCCTGTTGCAGAGGACACCGTACAACAAGGAGGGTGATGATTTCGCCCGCGCGGCAGCTCTGCGCGGCTACATCGTGGTCATTCAGGACGTGCGCGGCCGCTATACCTCCGACGGCGACTGGTATCCGTTCAAGTACGAAATGGACGACGGCTACGATACGGTGGAGTGGGCCGCAGCGCTGCCGGGTTCCAATGGCAAGGTGGGTATGTGGGGCGGGTCGTATGTGGGTGCGACGCAGATGCTGGCTGCGATCAGCCATCCGCCGCACCTGGCCGGAATTTGCCCGGTGGTGACGGCTAGCAACTACCACGAGAACTGGACCTACCAAGGCGGAGCCTTCGAGCAGTGGTTTGACGAGTCGTGGACCTCGGGACTGGCGCAGGACACGGCCAACCGCGCGATTCGCAAGAACACCAATGCCATGATCGGCGCCACGGTGCTTCCGCTCAAGGACTACAGCATTTTCAATCTCAATCTTCCCCGCGATCCCAGCGAACTGACCAGGCAGCTTGCTCCCTACTTTGAAGACTGGTTGGATCATCCCGAGTACGACAGCTATTGGAAGCAGTGGGCTATCGACGAAAATTACGCTTCGATTCAGGTTCCTGCGCTTACTATCGCCGCCTGGTACGACATCTTTCAGGGTGGTTCGCTGCTCAACTTCCAGGGACTGAAGGCGCATGCCGGCAATGAGAACGCGCGTTCGAAGCAGCGATTACTTGTCACGATCGGCGGCCACGCCGGGGGAGGCAGAAAGATCGGCAGCGTGGACTTCGGTCCAGCCGCGGCGGAGTTCGACGAAAATGCCATTACGCTTGAGTGGTACGACTACCTGCTGCAGGGCAAGCAAAATCAATTCGCTGCTGAGAAGCCAGTGAAGATTTTTGTGATGGGCGAGAACCAGTGGAGGCAGGAGGATAGCTGGCCCCTCGAACGTGCCAAGGAGACCCGATACTACCTGGACTCGGATGGAAAGGCGAACAGCGTTTCGGGAAAAGGCTTGCTCTCGACCGCAGCCGCCAGACACCAGACGCCGGACAGCTACGTCTACGATCCGATGAACCCGGTCCCGACGGTTGGGGGCCCGCTGTGCTGCGACTCAGAGCATCTGGGCCCGGGGCCTCGGGATCAGCGAACGGTCGAAGCCCGTTCGGATGTACTGGTCTATTCAACGCCGCCGCTTGATCGCGATCTGGAAGTGACAGGGCCGGTGACGCTCGATCTCTTTGCGACTTCGAGCGCTGTCGATACCGATTTTACCGGCAAGCTTGTCGACGTGGGCCCAGATGGCTTTGCGCGCAATCTTACGGAGGGCATCGTCCGCGCCCGCTATCGCGATTCAAAGACTGAGGCGAAGCTGCTTGAGCCCGGCAAAGCAATCGAATACAAGATAGATCTGTGGTCGACAAGCAACGTTTTTCTGAAGGGCCATTCGATTCGCGTAGAGGTCAGCAGCAGCAACTTCCCTCGCTTCGATCGCAACTTGAACACCGGGAAGAGCGCGGCTACCAGCGATGCCGCGGTGAAGGCGACGAATACCATTCTGCATGACGCGGAACACCCGTCGGCGCTGGTGTTGCCGGTGGTGGTGCGCTGACAAGAAGGTCGATGGCCTGGCAAGTCTTGAGGCTTAGGACTTGAGGCTGCGCAGTCGCGCACATGCGTCGTCCAGATCCCGGTCGCGCTTGGCAAAGCAGAAGCGTAGCAAATCCTCGCCGTGTCCGGCGCGAAAGAACGCCGAACCGGCAACGGAGGCGACACCTGTCTTGGCCAGCAGCCATCGGGCCTTCAGCGCGGCGTTTTCTCCGGGTATGTGGCTGGCGTCGGCCAGAATGTAGTAGGCGCCGCGCGGCACATACGGTGTCATGCTGGCGTCGTTGAGCGCTGCTACGATCCGTGCGCGCTTGTCCAGGTGGTCGGTAGCCAGGCTGGTGTAAAAATCCTGCCCCAGCTTTTCCAGTCCCGCGGCGGCACCGTGCTGCAGAGGCGCCGGCGCGCAGACGTATGTCAGATCGTGGAAGTAGGCGATTGCCCCCAGCCACTTGGCGTCCGCAATCAAGTATCCCAATCGCCAGCCTGTGACCGAGAAGGTCTTTGAAAAGCCTGAAATCAGGATGGTGCGTTCGCGCATGCCGGGCAGCGTAATCGGAGACAGATGCTCCGCCTCGCCGTAGACAAAATGCTCGTAGATCTCGTCGGTGAAGAGAAAGAGCCCGTGTTCGACGGCTACCGTCGAAAGCGCTTCGAGCTCGGCGCGGGTGAAGATTTTGCCGCAAGGGTTTGAAGGCGTATTGATGACCAATGCCTTGGTCCGTGGAGTCAGCGCCGCGCTCAGGGCCTCCATATCCAGTGTCCAGTCGGCATCGGGCGTGGCGGGAGCATTGAGTGGCACCAAGACAGGGACAACGCGCATGGAGCGCAGGGTGCTGGCGTGATAACCGTAAAACGGCTCGAAAAGGATGACCTCATCGCCCGGATTGAGCAGCGCCATGGCCGCTGCATGAAAGCCGCCTGTCGCTCCGCTCGTGACCAGCACTTCGCGGTCGGGGTCGACCTCGATCCCATTGAAGCGCTGCATCTTGCCGGCAATTGCCTGGCGCAGCCGCGCAATTCCATCGAGGCGGGTGTAGATGTTGTGGCCGGCCTGAATTGCCGCTACTGCCGTCTCCGAAACTACTGCTGGGACCTCGGTATCGCAGATGCCCTGGGCCAGGTTGACGCCACCAATGCGGGCACACTCCATGCTCATAGCGCGAATCTCCGATTGGAGGGCACGTGGAGCCAGTTCACTGAGGGTCAATTGAGGCATTGCGGAGGTGACGGTCGGTGTCATGATGAGATCATCCAATCTTCCTGTATTGATTCAGCTATATCACAACCTAATTGGTGTAGAAATGCGTCTTACCGGGCAGAGCCTGTAATCGGGGCGGGTCAGGTAGGTTCTTCCAATTGTTACAATTGTGTTAAAATTGACTTTGCCGAGGTAATTTCGATCCCTCGCGCTTTTCTTTTTGACTTCAATGAATCTCTATCTCATGCGCCACGCAGATGCTGGCGTTCCTCGCGAAAATCCACTTCTCGACGTCAAGCGCGGCTTGGTCAAGGAAGGCAAGCAGCAGTGCATGCTGATGGCCAGTGTCCTCGCCGGGCTCAAGGTGCAGGTGGATGTCATCATCGCCAGCCCGCTCAAGCGAGCGCGGCAGACAGCCCAGTTTGTAGCAACGGAAATGGGCTTCGATCAGCCCATCCTGAATTCGCCGGTGCTGGCTCCCGATGGGGAGTTTGCCGCCTTCCAGCAACTGATCGCGCAGTATTCCAATCGCGAGGGCGTGCTGGTGGTGGGTCACAATCCCAACCTCCATCAGTTCATCGCACGGCTGATTTCCGGCAATGGAAACGGGCATCCGAACGGAGGCGGCAGCATTCGCCTGCGCAAAGGCGGCATCGCTCGCATCGACATGGCCAAGCATCCGGCGCAACTGCAGTGGCTGATTGACCCGCGCCTGGCGCGCATTATTCATTCCAGCGTGACGAAGAGCTCCCGGCCAAAGACCTCGCGGAAGTAGTCTGCTTCCTTGCGCAGTGACCACAACTCCAGTTCCGCTCCGGTTCGTCCCGGTTGCAGTTCCAGCAGAATGCGCTTGGGATAGACCCGCGCCGTCACGCGCAGTACATCCGAGGCGCGATCCTGATTCAAGGCTCTCGCCAGCCGCAGCAGCACCACGCTTTTCTGCACATTGGCGTGCTCGGTAGCGGGAATGTTCCGCATGGCGCGGTCACCCGGTTGAGGGCGGGTCTTACCCAGATAGCGGGCGACGGCTGAGATGATCGTTCTCTGCTGCTCGGTGTAGCCGTAAATCTCCGAGCTTGAGATGATGTACTGGGTGTGGCGGTGGTGTCCCTGGTGATTCAGGAACTTGCCGGTGTCGCTCAACATGGCGGCAGCGGCAAGCCAGTTCTCGTACTCCGTGGGAAGTTTATGCAGCGGGGCAAGATCGCGGAAGAGCTGTTCCGCATGGGCTTTTACAGGCTCGGCCTGACGCAGGTTGACGCCGTACCGCTTGGCCGTCGCCAGCACACTTTCCCAGCGCTCCTGCTCAAACTGTTGATGCGCCGTGGCGCGATCATCCTGTTCAGCCAGCATCTGCGCCAGAATGCCGTCGCGCAATCCCAGATCGGAGTAGCGAAAGCCCGCTAAGTTGAAGGTCTCAAGCAGCTCCGCATAGACAAAAGCCCCGGCCACGATGATCTCGGCTCGTTTTGGACCGATACCTGGGACCGCCGAGCGCTGCCCCATATTCATTTTGCGCAGCTTGGTCGCCAGCCGCCGCACCTGGCTGTGTGTCGTGAGAGAGCTGTCGCTTGCCGGAGCAGGGATTCCCCGTCTTTGTGCCAGTACCTTGCGCACCGAAGCTGCCGCTCCAGAACGCCTTGGCTTCACGTCTGACTTGGTCTCCGGCTTTACCAGAGTGGTGTGTGCTTCAGCCAGGGCTGCCGCTGTTCCTGAGGTTGCAATCACCAGGGGTACTGCGTGTGTATTGAGACCGGACAGGATACGCCGATGCGCCCGCCGCAGCTCGCGCGCAATGAACTGCCGCATGCGTGCCAGCCCTTCCTCGGAAGGTGGGTCGGTAGGAATGAACTCCTGCGTAAGGCGTACCGCGCCCAAGGGTAAACTGACGGTTTCCTTGATGCGCCGGTGCTCGCTGAGCGTGATCTCGCAACTGCCGCCCCCCACGTCCACCAGAATGACCCTGCCTCCGGTGCCCGGCTCGCTGGTCATGACTCCGCGGTGTATCAGCCGGCCTTCTTCAAGTCCAGAGATAATTTCGATATTCCAGCCCGTCTCCGCTTTGGCCCAGGTAATGAAGGCTTGTGCATTGCGCGCATCACGCATGGCCGCCGTAGCTACCACGCGGATCTGATCGACGCCGTGTGCCTGTACAGCACGCTGGAAACGCTTCAATGCGCGCAGCGTCGCTGCCATGGCATCCGGCGAAACCAGGCCGGTTTCAAAGACGCTGGTGCCGAGCCGCGTTACTTCGCGGTCCTCATGCAGAGTCTTCAGACGGTGCGCGGTCACCCGGGCGATCTTGAGCCGGCAGGAATTGGATCCGATATCAACAGCGGCAAAGGTGGCGGCTAGAGTAGGCATCTCTCAGTTCGGCAGCGCTTCAGGAACCACTCTTCCGCAGCCTAAGGCAACAATACAACAACATATCCGGGACTAGTTTGAACTGTCATTTAATGCAACATTCGAGGCTCGGGGATCTTGGCGTCCTCTTGAGTCGCAAAAAAAGTTCGGCCCGGGCAGGGAGATTAGTCCCTGGAGACCGAAGCCGAACCAGCTGAACAACGCGGGCTTGAATAAGCCTGCGCCTCTGGGAAATCTGAACTTGTTAGCTGACGCTGCCGTTGAGGCCGCTGGGAAAGAATCCACCCTTGGCTCCTGAGGTGCTTGCATACACGATATTCAGCACCTGCTGCGCCGTGCGGCTGAAGGCGATGGTGTTGGAATCGGCGTTGACGATGGTGGATGCCGTGAAGGTTGCGGTTGAGCCGTTGAGAGCAACCTGCTCCGTGCCCAGGCCGATGTCGTCATTGTTGGTGCCGTCCAGAAGCGCGCGAAGATTGCTGATCTTGGTGGCTGTGGCAGCGATGCCGGCTGCTGGAGTTGCCTGATCCAAGCCCCAAAGCACGGTGCGGATCAAGCCTGCGTGATATGCCTCGACGGCTAGAATGCCGGCTGCCGCGGCCAGGTTGGCGGAGACAGTCAGCGCACCGGCCGCGCCGTGATAGGCGGTGACGCCTACATCTTCGAAGATGTAGGAGCCAAGCAGGAAGTTAACGTCGCTGGCAAAGGGATCGAATGCCGGTCCGATGCCGGCCGCGCTCGCTGCCGCGTTGAAGCTGTTGTACAGGTCGATGTTCGGCTGCGCCACGGCAGACATGCCCAGCGCGCCGCGCAGAAAGCTGACATGCTTGCGCTCTTCGTCTGCGATCTCCTTGGCGTACGAGGCCACTGCCGGTATGGTGAAGGGAACTTTGCAACTAGCTACGCCGGTGGGCTTCACGGTAACTGAACCACCGCCGGTGGTGGAGGTGCCCGCCCCGATTCCGATGCCGACCTGATCGATGGTCTGGCCGGAGTCGGCGAGCGTGTAAAACTGCGCCTCGAGGTATTCGAGGTTCAGCGCAAAGTTGAGGTAGTCGGCATCTGTGAGTGTTGTCTGCGCACTGGCCTTGGTGCTTCCCAGAATCAGGCCAGCCAACGCGGTGCCACCCATCGTCATCAGCCTGCGGCGGCTGGAAACGATCATCTCGTCCAAAATCAAAGTCTCTGTGGTTGCCATGATTGTTTGTCCTTAAGGGTTGGTGGATTTGATATTTCCATTCAGGCCGGAGGGGAAAAATCCACCGGACATCACATTGCCGTTGGGCGAGGCATAGACGATATTCAATACCTGCGAAGGCGTGCGGGAAAAGGCGATTGCGTTGGTCGTATCGGCGGCCACAACCGTAGTTGCGCTGAGGGCGGTTTCATTGCCTCCGCCGAGCGTCGCGCGCAAAGCGGAGATTTGATTGGCGTAGCCGACATATGTGCTTCCGGCCTGCAGAATCAGGGTACGAACCTCCGCGGCGTGATAGGCTTCGACAGCCATGATGCCGGCTGCGACGCCGAGATATGTCTTATTGGTCAACACCGGAGCCGCACCGTGATACGCCGTCACACCCACATCTTCGAAAACAAAAGCTCCAACCAGAAACGCATCGAAGCTGCCGAATGGATTGAACGAGGCCCCGATGCCCGCAGCCATGGCTGCTGCGTTGAAGCTGTTGGTGAGGTCGATGGCGGGACACGGCACAGCGGCTGATCCCAGAGCGGAACGAAGAAAGCGCACATGATTCAGTTCGTCTTGCGCGATCTCGTAGGCGTATTCCTGCTGAACCTTGCTGGTGAAAGGAACCTGAGTTCCCCCGGTGACGGCACCTGCGCCCGAGCCCATGTCTGCCGCCGACAAGCCAGTGCCGGTAGCCGCGATCAGGTAATACGAAGCTTCAAGGTATTCGAGGTTGAGAGCGAAATTCAGGTAATCCGCATCTGTCAGAGTGGGATTCACAGGCGGGTTGGGTGTTGTTTGCGGTTGGAAGTGATTATTGCAACCCACTGCGGTCAGAGCCGCAGCGGTGCCTGCGCCAGCAAGAAACTTCCGCCGGGTCAGAGCCTTATGGATGAGATCATCGACATTGCGCACAAGTGCACCTCTCTCAATCTGCGATTAACTTCGGGCTGATATCGGTAAACAGAGACGAACTCCGTTCAGACGTGATGATCCGCGCTTCCCGCTGTTCAAGTGGGAGCGAGTTACTGACGCTGTCAGTATTCTTTGGCAAATCCCTTCTCAGGAGTTGCCTGCTGGCTAGGAACGCAGCGTACCTGTTTTCGGATTGGTGTTGAAAACAATTGTTGTAAGCTTTGCGCAAATCTGTGCAAAATAGGCCGGGTACGAGAGCTTTCCTTCTGCGTGGTATGAATTTTCAGATGTCGCGGCTGTGGCTGATATTCTGGTCCTTTAGCTGAAAGCGATGACAGACAAGCCCAATTCAATCGCGCGTCCTCTTACTTCCTTCTCTGTTGCGGCAGTGTGGATACTGTTGCTGACTGTTTTTGCCGCGGTGTATGCAGCTTCGTTGTTTACACCTCCACTGCTGGATGACGCCGATGCGACCCATGCCCAGGCTGCGGCGCACATGGCGGAAACCGGCGATCTGGTTACGCTGAAAGTGAACGGCATCCGCTACCTGGAGAAGCCGCCGCTCCCCTACTGGATCGTTGCCGGTTTATACCGTGTGCTAGGCCAGAATGCTTTTGCGACGCATCTTCCCAATGCGCTGGCTGTATTGGGCTGCGCCTGGATTGCGTGGCTGTGGTGCCGTCGCGCCTGGGGTGACCGCGCAGCGTTCTACGCAGCCTTGGGAACACTGACTGCATGTGGTCCGTTCCTCTTCACGCGCTTTGCGATTCCAGAGGCACTACTGAGCTTTCTGTTACTGCTGGCTCTCTACTGCCTGATCACCGGGCTTGAAAGTAAGCGGCCAGGGCGCTTCTACCTGGCCTGGGCCGCACTCGCGCTGGCCATGCTGACCAAGGGGCTGATTGCGCCTATTTTCTTCGTTGCCGCCGCAGTGCCGACGCTGCTGTTGAGCGGGCAGTGGCGGCGCTGGCGCCAACTCAAGCCGATCTCAGGATTTTTGCTCTTCCTCGCCATTGCCGCGCCATGGCACATCCTGGCCGGTATGCGCAATCCCGATCAGGGGCATCCCGTCGGCAATATCCCCACGCCGGGAAACGTGCATGGCTTCTGGTACTTCTACTTTCTCAACGAACACGTCTTCCGTTTCCTGGGAACGCGTTTTCCCCATGACTACAACCGGCTACCTTTTGTGTATTACTGGGCGCTGCACCTGGTATGGCTTTTCCCCTGGAGCCTGTTCATTCCCGCGGCTCTGATCATAGCCTGGAAGACGCGCCACACCTGGATGCAGCACCTGCGCCGCGATGCCGGCCAGACCGTGGACTTCTACCTTGACCACGCCGTTCGCGAAGATGTAGCCAGCTACGTCTTTCGGCTCAAATTTCGCACTCGCTCTGCGTGGCTTCTTGGCCTCTTCTCGGCTTTTACGCTGCTGTTCTTTTCGCTGTCGACCAACCAGGAGTATTACACCTGGCCGGCGTGGATCCCCCTGATTATGCTCACCGCAAGCATGTTGGCCGGCATAGAGCAGAGTTGGGAAAGCGCCCACCAGGCAAAGGCAAGAGGAGAAGTCACGAAGACACGCGTCGCCGGCAGTCTCTGGGTTCTGAACGCGCATATCCTGTTTACCGTCATTGGAGCCGGTGTTGCGGCTGCGCTGTTTCTTGGCCTATGGGATTCGCGCAATCTGCCCTATGTCTCGGACATCGGCACACTACTCGCTCATCGCGCCGTGGGCGACTATTCGCTCTCGATGTCTCACTTCTTTGACCTGACCGGTCCTTCGTTCGCAGCCTTGCGCCTGCCCGCGATCATCGCAGCCATTGTGCTCCTGATCGGCCCGAGTACCGGCCTGGGGCTGCGTCTAGTCCGGCGCAATGTAGCCGCGACGGTGAGCCTGGGGCTTACCGCAGCCGCATTTCTTGTTGCTGCGCACATCGCTTTTGCCCGCTTCGAGCCCATGCTGAGTTCAAAGCAATTGGCCGACACGATCATGAAAGAGGGCAATCCGGATGAGGACTTCATCATCTTCGGCGATCAGTCCGACGCTTCTTCCGTGGTCTTCTACACGCATCGCTTCTTCGGCCATCCGGCGTTGTTGGTGCATGGAGCGGCATCGTCGCTGCTTTGGGGCTCCTGCTATCCTGATGCGCCAAAGATCTTCCTGACTGAAGATCAGCTTGCAGCACAGTGGGGTCGCGGCAATCGCCACTGGCTCTTTGCGCAGGACACAAACCGAAGCAAGGTGCAGCAGCTTCTGTCAGGACGGCTCATCGCCGTTCAGACCATCGCCGATAAAACACTGTGGACCGATCGTCCGCTGAACTAAAGTCCTGCGCCTCGAAATAAGGGCAGACTACTTCTTGCTGCGCGTCTCTTCCAGATATTGCACATAGCCCAGCAGCGCACCCCAATGATAGAAGCGATCGCTGCTGGTGGCGTCATCGCCGGTGCCCAGAATTGCGTTGTAGTTCTCATGCACGTGGCCTTTTTCACGCCATTCTTTGCTAAACAGCTTGAATGACTTTTCCGCGAACCCCCGGCGTGCGCCGGCGGCATCGTAGTTTTGCAGGCCAAGGTAGACGAGATAATTCATCGGTCCCCAGATGCGTCCTCGCCAGTAGTTCTGATCCTTGAAAGCAGGATCGTCGCGCGCAATCGCCGGAATCACCCACTCGCCCCAGAACTCTTTCGAGTTGAGCAGGTGTTCATCGATCATGCGTCTGGCCTGTTCGTCACTTGCGGCATGAGCAAGCAGCGGATAGAAGTTGGTCGGTGAAAGTCGCGTGCTGAACTGTCCGGTGTGCAGGTCCTTGTTGAGGTAGATCCCTTTCTCCTCGCTCCAGAGTGTCGCCAGCTTTTGTTTGTAGCGCGCGCTTCGTGCGCGAATCTCACGTGCATCGTCCGTCTTTTGAAGAGCGTCTGCAATCTGCGCCAGCGCATCGCAGTCGGCGATGTACATGCTCATCAGGCCCACATCGGCAAACTCCAGCAGATGCGACTCGGCATTATAGGTCGTGTCGTCATACATGGGACTGTTATCCAGGCCCGATTCAAGAATGGCGCCGGAGCGTTTACCGCGCGTGTCGTCATCGAGGTTCTCTGGCTGATTCTTTCCGTCACTGCCCCACGTCAGATACCCCTGGATATCGCGATGCTGCGACCACCAGAGATTCCACCGCAGAAGATAGGGATAGGCTTCTTCCAGAAACCATCGCTCATGAAACTTGTCGTAGATGCCGAGCACGGTAATCGCTCCCACTGGCGGCTCCGAACGATCCGAGCTTTTCCAGCCGCCGTGGCGCGCGTAGTTCGGCACAAAGCCCTCAGCGGTCGATTCATGCAGCGTCTCGATTGCATTTGCATACGCCAGGTCGCGGTCGCCCATCGAGGCCATGGTCGCGGCAAAAAATGTGTCCCAGTCAAAGATCACGTAACCGCCCCAGCCCACACTCCAATCGCGGCTCACCGGTGAAACCACGCGCCGTTTGCTTGGCTCATAGATCGTGTCCCAACCCAGAGTTGTTTCGATCGAGTCCAGAATCGGCCCGCTCTCACCGGCTGCCTCAACAGAATGCAAATATCCCTGATGTTGCCGCTCAATGATCGCAGCAACTTCCGCAATTGTGCGTCGTTTGCCTGTAGTGATTCCTACCGGTTGTGTCATGTCGGCCGCAAAGTAAGGCCCGCTCACCGGCAGGTTGCCATGATCGCCGGCCTGTTGTTCAGTGCAAGTGCAATAGACAGGTATGGTTCCCGAGCCGCCATGCGTTTCGATGGAGTCTGAGTGTTTGAGCGCTGTGCCCGGCAGGTTCCAGAGAAAGTTCGTCGAGAAAACAATCGTCGCTGGAACGGAGAACTTTTTCTTGGTCTCAAGAGGAGTAGCCAGCAGTACCAGATCATCGCCCTCGTGCGCGCTCTGCACGCGCGCCTCCCGCTCTTTCCATGTAACTTTCAGGTCGGTGTAGCTGCCGTCCCAGGCGTGAGCTCCGGGAAATACCTGGCCGCGCCCTACGAATGTTTGGCTGAGAAAATCGTCGCCACCCTCAGTTGTGTTGTTTTTTAGTCCGACCTGAATCGCCAGTCCTTCAGGCAGCAACACATGTGTGGTCATACTGTTCACGTCCCACGTGTTCCAACCCCGCGCCAGCCTGTGCTGCACTTCTGTGTAGCGTGTGGAAACCGGTGCCACTGTTGTTGGCTTGATTGCCTGGGCGTATGACCACACGGCACATATGGCGAGGATTGCGAAAAGCGAGAACCATCTGAATCTGAACATGCTGGCTATCCTCGGCTACAGTGGGCTCGATTGACAACCTGCAAAAGAGTAGATGTCAGTCAGCCGCGCGCATCAGGCCGCCGGGAAGCAGTTTATAGAGCCTGCCGCGCCACACAACTGTGCTGGAGAAATAACTCGCGGCCCAGAAGAAGAAGCCCATCAGATCGCGGACAGGAAAGAGAATATACAGCCCGAACCAGTCCAGATCATGAACGATCTTGCTTCCGGCAGCCCAGGCGATAGCCCAGCGTGTGAGAATCGTCCATGCGAGAAGCGCCGCACCAAGGATGGGTCGATGGAGTGCGAGAGCAGCGCCAAGAGCTAGCAGGCCAAAGGGCATGCTGAAGGTAAGCGCAGTTCCGAAGTGGCCTTTAGGCCGTGAGAATCGGGTGGATTTCATCCACCTGACCTGGTGTTTCAGGGAGTCCAGCAAGCCGGAATTGATGATCATGTGGTCGATCACATGATGGCTCAACGCTACAGTGCGCCCCTGTTGGAAGACGTAATTCCCAAGCAGGTAATCGTCAGAGCAGTAGTCACCAAGTATGCCCATGCCGCCCATCGTTTCGATACATTCACGGCGAACGGCCATGGTAGGCCCCAGAACAAATTGCATGCCTTCAAGCATGTTGGCCACGAGCACGCCCGCGGTCATTTCTACCGACATGCCGACCGCTTCAAGCCGTGCCCACAGGCCGCCTTCAACCGCGACACCGCGGTACAGGCAGGTCATCGCTCCGGTGCCTGCATCAGCAAAAGGCGCGGCAACAGCGCGCAGATAATCCGACGTTACGCGCACATCTGAATCGCTGATGACCAGTAGATCGTGTTGGGCTGCCGCGGTCATCAGTTCAAGTGAGTGAACTTTGGCATTGATGTACTTCGGTTCGCCCGTGGAGAGAAAACGCGATGAGATTTGGGGATAGCGCGCAGCGACGCGGCGTGCGATTTCCAGGCCTGCATCGTTCTCGCTAGCTGCACAAAAGAGGAGCTCATACGACTCGGCAGGATACTCCTGCTCGAAAAAAGTGGCTAGATTCTCCTCGAGATCGGGCTCGCTGCCGTGGAGCGGCTTGAGCAGGCTCAAAGGTGGAGTAAAGCTCGACGCTGGGGAATGACGGCTGCGTAGATGGTGCCGCGCTCCCGCCAGAACCATGCCCGCGAAGACAGTGGAAGTAAGCAGGCCGAAGATCCCGATCACGAGCAGAGAGAGCAGCATCCGATTTCCGTCAGTACAGGATACTGGCTAATTCCCAGCTGTGATTCAGGCAGTGATTTCGGTTATGGTTTAGATGCATTGCGCTGGCTCGTTGCCTTGCCCGGCACAGGGGTCTGTCGAGGCACGATGATCGGCTTGCGCAGCGGCACCATGGCCGATTTAGAAGCAGCGCCCGCGGCCTGCGTCATGTGGTCCAGCATTTCGGTGCGCACATATTCCACAAAGCTGTGCATCTGGCGGTTCATCTCTTCCATGCGCTCGCGCATCTGCAGAATGATGGCGATACCGGCGATGTTGACGCCCAGATCGCGCGCCAGGTTCAGGATGAACTCCAGCCGCTCGATGTCCTCTTCCGTGTAGAGCCGCGTGTTGCCTTCGGTGCGCGAGGGCTTCAGCAGCCCTTCGCGCTCGTAGAGGCGCAAGGTCTGCGGGTGAATGTCATACATCTCGGCCACCGCCGAGATCATGTACGCGCCTTTGGATTTCCGTTTCGCTGTCATGGCCGGTCTGAGATGAATTTGCTCACAGCTTATCAAACAATGTAACGCGCGGGTCTTGATTGTTGAGTTTGGCGAATTCGCGCATGATCTCGCGGCTGCGTTCGTCATTGAGCTGCGGTACAACGACCTCCACGGTCACGATCTCATCGCCGCGCTGCCCGGCAACCGAAGCGCTCTCGACGCCGCGCTCCCGCATGCGCAGCTTCTGCCCGCCCTGCGTTCCCGGCGGGATGCGCAGTTGTGCGCGTCCATCAATCGTCGGCACATCGACCTTTGCGCCCAGCGCCGCTTCAGCCACGGTGATCGGGACACTGAGATGAATGTCGTCTCCCACGCGCGTAAAGACCGGGTGCGTGCCGGTGCGCACGATCACATAGAGATCGCCCGCAGCGCCGCCATTGGTTCCGGCGTTGCCCTTGCCCTGCAGGCGGATGCGCTGTCCGTCGCGGGTACCGGCCTTGATGCGGAACTCGATGGATTCTGTCCGATGCACCAGGCCCTCGCCGTGGCAAGTGGGGCAGGCGTTGGTGATGCGTCCTGAGCCGCCGCAGCGAGGGCAGGAAATATTGAACTTCATGCGGCCGCCCATCTGGGTCACCTGTCCAGTGCCGCTGCACTCCGGGCATTGCATGGGAGCGCCAGAAGACGCCTGGCCGTGGCAGGTCGGGCACACCTCTTGGCGACGAATATCGATGCGGGCATTCCCGCCGCGGATCGCGGTCCAGAACTCGATGGGAGCCTGATATTCAAGGTCTGTTCCAGGCTCAGGGCCTCGCGCACGTTTAGGCTGTTCGTTCCCTGTAAAGATGCCGGAGAAAATGTCACGGAAGCTGCCCCAGGACGCCGATCCTGCGCCCTGTCCTCCTGCTGATGGTCCCTGCCCGGCCTGGAAGCCGGAGAAGTCGAAGCCGCCGAAGTCGACCGGCGGTCCCTGGCGATGGCCAGCCTGTTGGCGTGCGTACGCCTCGGCCGTTGCAGGGTCAATTTGATCGGAGTAGAACCCGACCTGATCGTAGACCTTGCGCTTCTTCTCGTCCGAAAGGATGTCATTGGCTTCGGAGATCTCTTTGAACTTCTCCTCGGCTTTCTTGTCGTTGGGGTTGACATCGGGGTGATATTTGCGCGCAAGCTTGCGGAACGCCTTGCGAATCTCGTCCGCGGAGGCCGTCTTCTTGACGCCAAGAGCGCCGTAATAGTCTTTGTTCTGGGTCGTTGACATAGGTCGTCTACTGTAATTCTAGTCCTATTTGCACTCAGTTTATTTGATTCTTCTCGACTCCGATTGGCTTCAACCGGGAATGGAACCAGAAAGCAAATTTCGTTTCCGGCCAATGGCCGTTTGTTTTATGATGCCGCCGGCTGAGTAAAGACGGCGAATCACTTCTGAAAGGCGAGAGCATGACAACAACAGCAAGCGTAGAAATCAGTCAGGTTCCGAAGGGAAGGCTTTGGGGCGGATGGACGCTGACCGTACTAGTCGGGCTTTTTCTGCTTTTTGACGCGGCCGGAAAGCTGATGATGCCGATTTTCGTCGTCGACGCATTCAACCGGCTCGGCATTCCAACCGGGATCGGCGTCGCAATCGGCGTCATCCTGACTGTGTGCACGGTGATCTACCTGATTCCGCGTACTGGGGTGCTCGGCGCGGTGTTGCTCACCGGCTATCTCGGTGGAGCAATTGCCATTCACATGCGCGCCGGCAGCACTTTATTCGAGATGATTTTCCCTGCGCTCTTCGGCATCCTGGCCTGGATTGGAATCTATCTGCGTGAGCCTCGTCTTGGCGCGGTCATGCCGTTCCGAAGGCGATAGTACCCTGCACGTCCTCCGCAAGAATGCGATCGAAGGCGTGTTATCGTTTGTGCAATATGGGAAATCCGATTCCAAAAAGCACCTTTGGAGTGAGTGCTGTTGCGGCCTTGGTTTTATTGGGAGCGGCTCTACCAGGCTACGCGCAGCTTGGCCACGTTGCTGTAAATCTAATGTTGCAGGTAGATGCGAGCACAATAGACATGCCACATGATGCTAGTGCGCTTATGGAATTGGGTGCTCGCTTGAATGGGTTGGCTGGAGAGGGTGTGAAGCCTTGGCATCTAAAAGCAAGTTACACCGTATTGGATGAACAAGGTAAGGCAAAGGAGCAGGGAACATTTGAAGAGTTTTGGGTTGGTCCACGCAGAAACCGAATCACTTATACCGTAGGTGCAGAATCTGAAACGATTTATACGACCGACGACGGCAGTTTGCGGGCAGGAATACTGTCTGAGCCGAGTAGCTTGGCTCAGGAAGTCGATCTGGAGTTTGTCCGACCACTTCCTGCACTGGCTTACATCGAGCATCAGAGCTTTGAAAAGCACACGCAGAAGGTGGGTGAAGCAAAGGTCGAGTGCGTTGAGGAGAAGCCTGTTTCTGGTTTTCAGCACATGGGACCCTCGCTAAATATGTATTGCTTCAATCAGGACAAACCGATCCTGCGCATCGATGTCTCCGCTGCGGGACGCAAGCAGGCGATTCGCAACGCCATCGTGGTGTTTGAAGGGAAATATATTCCCAAGGATATTCGCCTCACGGAATCAGATAAAACTTCGATTTCGGCACACTTGGAAAGCCTTGAGTTGATTTCGCATGTCGTAGACGCTGACTTTACGCCACCTGCTGATGCCAAGCCGTTGCCACGCAGAGTCTCAATTTCCAGCGGTGTGGCAGCGGGCTTGCTGCTCAAGCAGGTGCCTCCGCATTATCCAGACAAGGCTAATATGGCGCGCGTTTCGGGCACGGTCTCGATTCGTGTGCGCATCGGCACAGACGGGCTGGTTCACAATCCAGAGATAGTCAGCGGGCCGCCGATGCTGCAGCAAGCTGCACTCGAAGCAGTCAAAGGCTGGGCTTATCGGCCTTACTTGCTGAATGGCGAGGCGATTGAGGTCGATACGCAGGTAAACATTATTTTCAATCTGGCGCCGTAGAAACATGTTGGCCTAGCAGACTTTCAGCGAGAACCGCAACCAAACTGGCATCGAGCTTGGTTTGGATAAGAGAAGCCGAACTATTCACCAATAGAAGAAAAAGGGGCAGACGACATTCCTGTCGCCCACCCCTGAGTTTCTGCCGCTGTAAGCGGCGGCTGCCTGCATCGCAGATGCTTATTTCTTTTCGTCGACGTCTACGTACTCGGCGTCGATTACGCCTTCGTCTTTCTTGGCTTCCGCGGTTGATTCGCCTGTGGGCTGGCTTTCTGTGGGGTTGGCGCCGGCTGCGGCGTTGGCCTTGTAGAGGACTTCGGCCATCTTGTGCGAGGCGGTGGTCAGCTTCTCCTGCTGTGCCTTGAGCTCAGCCGCGGGGGCATTGTTTTCGAGGGCCTTGCGGGCATCGGCGAGAGCAGCTTCTACCTCGCTGCGCTCAGAACCCTGAACCTTGTCGCCGGCTTCCTTCAGCATCTTGTCGATGTTGTAGGTGAGCGAGTCGAGGCCGTTGCGGGCTTCGATCTGCTCGCGCTGTTCCTTGTCCTCAGTGGCGTGGGCTTCGGCTTCCTTGGCCATGCGATCGACCTCTTCCTTGCTCAGGCCTGAGCTGGAAGTGATGGTGATGCGCTGATCCTTGCCGGTGGCCTGATCCTTGGCGGTGACGTTCAGAATGCCGTTGGCGTCGATGTCGAAGGTGACTTCAATCTGAGGCACGCCGCGCTGCGCCGGAGGAATCCCGGAGAGCTTGAACTTGCCCAGGGTACGATTCTGCGCAGCCATGGGGCGCTCACCTTGAAGGACGTGAACTTCGACCTCGGTCTGCGAGTCGGCTGCGGTGGAGAAGGTTTCGGACTTCTTGGTGGGGATGGTGGTGTTGCGCGGAATCATCGGCGTGGCGACTCCACCCAGGGTTTCAATGGCCAGGGTCAGAGGGGTCACGTCGAGCAGCAGCAGGTCCTTCACGTCGCCTGCGAGCACGCCGGCCTGAACGGCTGCGCCGATGGCTACGACTTCGTCAGGATTAACACCGCGATGCGGCTCCTTGCCGAAGAGCTCCTTGACCATCTCCTGGATCTTGGGCATGCGGGTCTGTCCGCCGACGAGGACGACTTCATCGACTTTCTTGGCGTCGATCCCGGCGTCGGCGAGAGCTTTCTTGGTGGGCTCAAGCGAACGCTGCAATAGGTCGCCTACGAGCTGCTCGAGCTTGGCGCGGGTCAGCTTGCGGACCAGATGCTTGGGACCGGTGGCGTCGGCAGTGATGAAGGGCAGGTTGATCTCCGTCTCCATGGTGGTGGAGAGCTCGATCTTGGCTTTTTCTGCGGCGTCCTTGAGGCGCTGCAGGGCCATTTCGTTGCCCTTGGAGGCGAGGTCGAGACCTTCTTCGGATTTGAATTCGCTAATGAGCCACTCGACGATGCGCTGGTCGAGGTTGTCGCCGCCCAGGTGGGTGTCGCCGTTGGTGGACTTGACTTCGATGACGCCTTCGCCGACTTCGAGGATGCTGATGTCGAATGTACCGCCGCCGAAGTCGTAGACGGCGATGGTCTCTTCTTTCTTCTTGTCGAGACCATAGGCGAGAGCGGCAGCCGTGGGCTCGTTGACGATGCGCTTGACGTCGAGACCGGCGATCTTGCCGGCGTCTTTGGTGGCCTGGCGCTGGGCGTCGTTGAAGTAGGCGGGGACGGTGATAACGGCTTCCGTGACGGTCTCGCCGAGGTAGGCTTCGGCGGCCTTCTTCAGCTTCTGGAGGATCATCGCGGAGATTTCAGGAGCTGTGTAGGGCTTGCCCTGGGCAACGACCACGATATGGTCGCCCTGCTGCTCAACCTTATAGGGAACCATCTTCATTTCGTCGTTGACTTCGTTATAGCGACGGCCCATGAAGCGCTTGATCGAAAAGATGGTGTTTTCCGGGTTGGTGATGGCCTGGCGCTTGGCGACTTGGCCGACCAGGCGTTCGCCGGACTTTGAAAAGGCGACGATTGAGGGGGTAGTGCGCGCACCCTCTTCATTTGCAATGACTTTGGGCTCGCCGCCTTCGAGGACGGCGACGCAGGAATTGGTGGTTCCAAGATCGATACCGATAATTTTTGCCATATTGTTGTTTACCTACCTAAGAGAGATCGGACTTTTGTACTGTTTCAGTATCAATAGATGAGTGAGTTGTTGTCAAGGATTCTTTAGTGTTGATAGATAATACCTCTGAACAATTTGGAGCAGAACGAGGGAGGGAATCCGGATGAATCAGTGACCTCCGGTTCATCATCGAAGAACTTCCGGGGAACATTTCCTTACTAAGTGTTGTGTTTACATATAGTTATTGTATTTTATCTCTTCTGCGGTGAAAGTCACTTAATCGTTGACTGAAGCGCATTCTAGTCACTATAGTTGGGGCACTTCCGGGGAGGGTTTCTGTGAGACTTTTGAAGTTTCTGCTGCCTTTTGCGCTACTGCTTGGCCGGCTGGAGGCCCAGACTTACCAGGCGAATTGGGAATCGTTGGACAAACGCCCGACACCTTCCTGGTACACCGATGCCCGTTTTGGCATTTTCATTCACTGGGGTGTGTACTCAGTGCCGGCTTATGCACCTGTGCTGCCGGGCAAACTGGCCTACTCCGAATGGTACTGGGAACAGATGACGCAGGGGCGGGATAATCCGAAGGCCAATGGCATCGAGAGCGGTACATGGGAGTTTCACAAGAAGAACTTTGGTCCCGACTACCCTTACCAGAACTTTGCGCCGCAGTTCCATGCCGAGCTGTTTGACCCTACCCACTGGGCGGATGTGCTGGCCAACTCCGGTGCGAAGTATGTTGTGCTGACCTCGAAGCACCACGAAGGGTTCGCGCTGTGGCCGAGCAAGGAGGCTACGCGGGACTGGGGCCGCCCCTGGAATTCGGTGGACGAAGGACCGAAGCGTGATCTGATGGGCGACCTAAGCGAAGCCGTGCGCGCCAAAGGGCTGCACATGGGCTACTATTACTCGCTCTACGAGTGGTACAACCCGATCTGGCTCAAGGACAAGGAGAGATACACGCGCGAGCACATGTTCCCGCAGTTCAAGGACATGGTGACGCACTACAAGCCGGAGATCATCTTCAGCGATGGCGAGTGGGACTTGACCTCCGACGAGTGGCACAGCCCCGAGTTGCTGGCGTGGCTGTTTAACGAGTCACCGGTGAAGGACAATGTCGTCATCAACGACCGTTGGGGCAAGGAGACGCGCCACAAGCACGGCGGCTACTACACAACTGAGTACACGTCGGGGATGAGCGATTCCAGCCATCCGTGGGAGGAGAACCGCGGCATCGGCTTCAGCTTTGGGTTCAACCGCGCTGAGCAGCTCAAGGATTATCACACGGGCCGTGATCTAGTGATCATGCTGGCAGACACGGTAAGCCGTGGCGGCAACCTGTTGCTGGATATCGGACCGGACGGCGATGGAACGATTCCAGTTGTGATGGAGGAGCGGCTGCATCAGATCGGCGATTGGCTGAAGATCAATGGCGAGGCGATCTACGGCACCAAGCCATGGACAGCTACGCGGCAGTGGAGCGCCGGCGAAATTCCCAAGGCAGACTATTCCGGTGAGTTCAACAGCGACTATGACATTGCCAAACTCGCTTCAAAACCTGCAGCGGGCAAAGCTGGCATCGAAGCCTTCTTCACCAGCAAAGGCAACGACCTTTATGCCATTCTGCCCCGCTGGGTCAGCGGCACGTTGACACTAAAAGATGTAGGCGCAGCAAAGTCGGTTTCGCTACTCGGGAACGATATCCCGCTCAAATTTAAAGCTTCCGGTAAGTCGCTCGTGATCCAGCTACCCGACCTGCCCGAAGAACTCCGTGGGGAAGCAGCCTGGACGCTGAAGATCAGCCGATAAAGCGAAGGTGAGGAAGCAGCCCTGAGCGCGATTCCGATTGAGAAGCGAGATCAGACAGAAGATCGCAGCATGTCCCAATCGGGCCGGATAGCACGCTACTATCGGCCGGAGCTGGACGCATTGCGCCTCTTCGCGTTCATGATCGTCTTCATCGTGCATCGCATGGACTGGGTTCCAATCGATGAGAAGCAGCACTACTGGCTCTACAATCTGTGCTTGCTCGGCAACTTTGGGGTTCCGGTTTTCTTTCTGTTGAGTGCGTTTCTGATCACCGAGCTGCTATTTCGTGAGAGAGATGTGACGGGAACGATCCGCCTCAAGGACTTCTACATGCGCCGCATTTTGCGCATCTGGCCGCTGTATTTTCTGGTTTTCTACGGACTGGTGGTGCTGGGATATTTTGTGCCGTGGGCCGGGCCGAAGGATCCGTGGAGCTGGCTGGCGTTCTCGCTGTTTGCAGGCAATTGGTGGATCTGCGCGCATGGATGGATACCGGCGTTTCCGGTGAACCCGCTTTGGAGCATCTCGGTCGAGGAGCAGTTCTATATTGCCGTGCCCATCATTGCTCTCTACGGCAAACGATTTGGCGTGAAGGCGGTTTCGCTGCTGCTGATCGTGGGTTCGTCCGTGGCAGTAACGCTGTACGCAATACATGGGTGGAAAGGCTTCAGCAGTCAGTGGACCAACAGCTTCGTGGAGTTTCAGTTCTTTGCCGCGGGTACGCTGCTCTCCATCTATTTGAAGGGCCGTGTCCCAGCTTGGCATCCGGCGGTGCGATTGTTTGTGTGGCTGTCGGGAATAAGCTGCTGGTTCATTGCATCGACGCAACTGGGGGTACAGGCCGATACGCCGCATTCGACCGTAGCGCAGGCGCCGGCAGGCTGGGCACTGGTCCTGCTTGGGACGGTGCTGATTTTCCTGAGTCTTCTTGGTATGCCGGAGAGGCTTCTACCAAAACTAATTGTCTATCTCGGGCGTATCTCTTATGGGCTGTATCTCTTCCACGAGACAATGAACTTCTTCGTCTTCCAAATGGGCAAGGCGTGGCTGATCCAGTTGGGTGCCTGGCTGCATTTAGGCGCGTGGAAGAATATGCTGGGTTCGGCACTGGCGCTGGCAATGACCGTCCTCGTTGCGCATGTCTCGTACCAGCTTTATGAGAGGCCGTTTTTACGGCTGAAGAAACGATTTACAGTTGTGCCTTCACGGGATGAACGCTAGTGCAGATCAGGCAAATGGCTGACTTCGAAGTCAGGATAGAAGCGGAAGGAATGTCCGCTGCTGTTCATCGTACTGCTCGATGCGGCCGCTGAGGATGTCGTAGTACCAGCCGTGAATTTCGAGTTGGCTATGGGCCAGAGCTTTGGCGACTGCGGGCTGGGCGCGAAGATTGGCAAGCTGGGCGACGACATTGCCACGAATAATTGAGCAGAGTTCAGCATGCTCACCCTCTTCCGGTCGGAGCGGCTGGCGATGGCTGAAGGCTCCTTCGACGTGGTGCAGCCAGCGGCTGGCTTTGGGTAGATTTGCGAGGCTTTTGCGGTTAAGAGCGGCTTTGAGTGCGCCGCAGTCGGAATGGCCGCAGAGGATGATGTGAGGGACCTTGAGGACTTCTACAGCGTATTCGATGGTAGCCGTCACGCCGTCGACATCATTCCCGCTGACAGGAACCACATTACCGATGCAGCGGGAGATGAAGAGGTCTCCGGGGCTGGTTTGGAGAATGAGGTCGGGGACAATGCGCGAGTCGGAACAGGTGATGAAAAGGTAATGCGGGGCCTGCGACTCGGCCAGGAGATGGAACTGGTCCCGCTTGCGGGGAAAGCTTTCGCGGTGGAAATGCTTATGCCCTTCGATCAACTTCTGCATCGATTCATCCATGCTTCCAGCCTATCGTAATGGCATGAGGCGGATGTAGCCGAGGGAATCGCCGCAATGAAAAACTTCTCTTTAAAGCACCTCAATGAGTGCGAGTGAACGAGGTAGTAGTTCGAGATCGAGGACGCTGGGCAGTTCGACCTCGCGCTGGCTTTGTTCGCCGTCGATATACAGCGAAAGCTTCTTTACCCCGCTGCCTTGAAGGTGGAGTCTGGGAGACTCACCCAGGTCGGCGAAGTTTGCCAGCACCACGCCGATGCGCCCATCATGCGCCTGCCAGGTGGCCGACTGCACTGTGGCTTCTTTGCCCCATCCGAAGTCCCGCATGGTCACATTGCTCACAGTCCAGGGCCGTAACATGCGGCCATAGATCAGGTAGTCACGCGCCAGGCCGGTTCGGAGTTTGTTTACGCGCTTGGTCCAGTCGAAGATGGCGTTTTGATCGGGAACGGCGCGAGTCCAGGTCTGATCCCAGTCATAGGTAATCCGCCCCTTGTCGCGGAGGGTGAAATTGATCATGTACCCGGTGACGAAAGCTCTAGCGACTGAGAGGCGCAGGCTTTCATCGCTGATGCGGTTTGTATACAGGCCTTCATGGCCGTTGCCGTATTCGTGATAGATGAAGGAATATAGCGGGCAGGTCCGGATGCGCGCATCCCATATCTGAAAATCCTGCAGATAGACTTCCGGGGTTGCCGCCTCGCAGGACATGGCCATATCGGGGTTCACCGATTTTGCCGCGGCCACATGGGCTTTGAGCAGATCATTGAAGGCTGTGATCATCCACGGGCCGGGAACCGGGGGATGATTGTGATCCATCGAATAGCAGGCCTTCGGTCCTGGTCCCTGGTCAAATTGCTGCACCATGGAGGGGCCAAATTCCGACATTTTGCGAGTCATGTCGATCACCAGGTTTTGGGCTCGCGTTGTGACCACACACGCGCTGTAGCTGGTGCGCCATGCGCCTACGCCGCCATCCTCCAGGGGCGTGCCGTCCCAATTGTGAGCCACTGCCGCTTGGCCGCCGTTGGCGTGGTAATAGGGCATACCGTCGTACTTCGTATTTTTCTGCGAGGTGACCCAGTTAAGGCCGTCACCATAGATACCGGGGAACCAGCCTTTGGCTCTGGCGCCGGCCATGAACGCTTTCATGGCAGCCTCTCCTCCGACCGGAGGAAAAGCGTCGGGCTGAACCCAGGGCCCGGCATGTTCCCAGTTGAAGATCATCGGCATAAGCGGAGAGTCGAAGCCGGCTGCAACCTTTTCAAGATAAGGAAGGGCATTGGTAGCAGGCGTGTATTCCTCATTCACCGCCGCAGGTGGATCCCAGTCGGCCTGGCCTCGCATGGGGAACATGATTCCAATGGGAGATTCGGTAATCCACTTTGGCACATCCTTCCTTTGCCTAAGTGTGGTTGCGCAGAAGGGCTGCTTCACCGCCCAGTCCCTGTAGATTTCAGCCGCCGCATACCAGTCGCCGTGGAAAGTACCGAGCACTACGTTGTACGGCAGCTTATCTTCAGAGGGGCCGCGCGTTCCGGGATAATGTCCGATTCCCATGGTGACGCCGTCATCTTCCAGCAGCGGATCGATGAACTTTGGCAGGCCGGTATTGTCATCGCAGGCGATGTAGAGTCCGCCAAGATCGTTATAGTAGGCCATCAACTGGGTGGAAGCCCATTGTCCAGGATAGTTATTGAATCGCCATATATCGGGCGTGTTGCGCTTGCCCTGATACCAGCCGCCGGCATGCATGGACGGTTCCACGGGACCTGTCAGGCCACCGTCGCCGATTGACCACAGAATATTGCTGAGATGTTCGTCTTTCAGGTTGTCGAAAGGAACCTGAATCACGGGGAACTGAATATGTCCTATCCAGGAGCGCGTGCCATTCTTAAGCTGCAGACTCCAATAGGTGAGCGCTTCATGCGCAGGGCAGCGTACTGTCACCTGCGCATCAATGGGCAGGCCGCCGAGACCCTTATATTGCATGGTGATGGTATGCCCGTCTCCGGACTCGCTTCGATGCACCGAGATTTCTTTTGCTTCGGACGAAGTTACCGTCTGGAACTCCCTGTGGTCGTTCATCAACTCAATCTTGAAAACAGGCAACGCGGCGTGTGTGGGGATCAGCAGGCTTCGTTCTACTCCATAGGTGGATTGAAAGGAGATGATGGACCCTTTTTCGGAATCAATGAGCAGACGATAGCCGGGATGAACCACAATGATTGGCGGAGTTCCCGGAGCAACCCGCGATTCACCGACGCGAGTGTACTGCGCAAGGGCATTTGGAGCGGATTCGGCCGCTAAAATCGCGACACCTGCTAGCGGGAGGCAGGAGCCCGCAGTGGTGGATGCAGCCGTGGAGAGAAATCGCCTGCGTGAAATTTTCTTCTCGTCACTCATTTTTCCCCTCGCGATGAGAGCTGCCGTGTAACTCAGTGGTCCCCTGGCCGCTTAGTAGGACATGCGACCATACAATGGTCTGATGGCTAGATTGATATACCACTGTGTGAATCCTTTAGGCAAGCACAGATGTACCGGACGAGCCGAGAAGCAGATGGCTATCACCGATGAGCTTTCGTTGCGGTGGCTCAGCCCAGGCAGAAAATGGCAGAGCGCAGGCGGCCCGAACTTCCCGGCCAAAATGATGGCTTTGACGAGCTGCGCCTGGCCTCTCTGACTGGATGGTTCATGTAATTTCAATCATGAGGAGTTCTTGCTTATGATACGTACGTTGCAGGCAAAAGGGTGGGTTACGGGCCGGATTGTGGTTTTGGCGGTCTCCACGTTCTTTTCAGCTGCTTTACACGGCCAGACAGTCGACGCCATTGATTCCGCGATGCGGGCGCGGATCGATCGCATTGCCGCGCAGGTGCTGGAGCAACGCGGCGTGCCTTCTGCCTCGGTGGCGGTGGTGAAGGGCGGCAAACTGGTCTACACGCATGCGTACGGCAGGGCGCATCTGAGTCCGGATGTGGCTGCCACGCCGGCGATGCGCTACTCCATCGGATCGGTGTCGAAACAGTTTACGGCAGCCGCGATTCTCCTTCTTCAGGAGCAGGGTAAGCTCTCTCTGGATGATGCTGTGGGGAAGTATGTGCCGGGACTGACGCGTGGCGACGAGGTGACGATCCGGCAGATTCTCAGCCATACCTCGGGCTATCAGGATTACTGGCCGGAAGACTACCTGATGACGCCAATGATGAAGCCGGAGACGGCGCAGCAGATTCTCGATACATGGGCCAAGAAGCCGCTGGATTTTGAGCCGGGCACGAAGTGGCAGTACTCGAATACCAACTTTGTCATCGCCGGGGAGATTGTTGAAAAGATCAGTGGGCAAAAGCTGATGGAATTTCTTGGCGAGCACATCTTTCACCCGCTGGGGATGAAGTCGGTGTGGAACTCCGATGAGACGAAGCTAACCTCGACCGATGCGACGCCTTACGTTCGCGCTGCACTTGGGCCGCTGCGTCTTGCGCCCAAGGAGGGCCGCGGATGGATGTTTGCGGCAGGCGAACTGGCCATGACGGCGCACGATCTGGCTCTGTGGGACGAGAGCCTGATTGCCCATAGCATTCTGAAGCCGGAGAGCTATAAGGAGATGTTTACCGAGATAAAGCTGAAAGATGGAACAGGTACGAAGTACGGGCTCGGTGTCGAGGTGACGCAACGTGATGGTCATCGCTCGATTGAGCATAGCGGCGAGGTGACTGGCTTTGTCTCTGACAATGAAGTGCTCATCGACGATGGTGTTGCCGTTGTCGTGCTCACCAACCATATGGCAGGCGGCGCGGAGGAGATTGCGCAGTTGGTAGCCTCGACGATTGCCGGAAGCGGCGCACAGACGGAGGCAGAGAAGCAGGCGCTGGCCATCTATCGCGACTTGCAGAAAGGGCATATCGACCGCGGCCTGCTGGCGCCAAACCTGAATGATTATTTCTCCGAGCAGACAGTAGCCGATTTTCGCGACAGCCTCGGGCCTCTCGGCGAACCTCTCACTTTCAAGCAGTCGGCAGAGGAATTGCGCGGCGGCATGACCTTCCACGCATTCCGCATTGCCTATCCGGGAAAACGGTTGACGCTCACCACCTATACCTATCCTGACGGCAAACTAGAGCAGTTCCTGGTAAGCCCGGCGGACTGACCTCGCAGAAGACAATCGGGTCGGCTGTAGGGAAGGCGCTGTATACTGCGGTCGCTCGTATTTCTCTGTTTTGAGCCCAGCCTATGTTCGTTTCGTCTCTATTTCGTGGTTGCGGAATTGGTGCTCTGCTCGCCGCAGGTCTGGCGAGCACGCTGCAGGTTTCCGGAGAACAGAGCAATTGTCCTGCAGTTGCGGCCCATGAACTGACGCCGGCGGAGACAGCATATGCCGCCGGCCATTACTCAAAGGCGGAGGATCTATACGGCCAGGCGATTACGCAACACCCCGATGACGTTCAACTGTCCGCGGCATTGGTGCGTACCTTGTTGCACGAAGGTGACGTCGAGCAGGCAGAAGCTAAAGTCGATCACATAAGGGGGGCACAACCGAACTCGGCCTATGTGTTGACCGCGCAGGCTGAGGTGCAGATTCGCCAGGGACTACCATGGGCTGCGATAGAGACGCTCGACAAAGCTGCGAAAACAGACCCGTGCCTCGCACGAGTTCATTTGCTCCGCAGCCGGGTGCTGCGATTGCAATCGATGTACGCCTCTGAACGGGCCGAGATTCAGAAAGCCTACGACATCGATCCCACCGATCCCGATATCCGGCATAGCTACCTGAGCGTAGTGCATCCTGCACAGGAGATCGATGGAATCGAGAAGTCCCTCAAATCAGATACTGGTCTGGATACGGATACACGAGCCAAAGCACAAACCTCGATCGACGACATGATGTCGCTGGTGCGCGAAGACTCGCAGACGTGCAAGGTAATGCCAACTGAACAGTCGGCCACTCTGCCATTGCAGCGTTCATACCAGGACCCGAAGCACGTGGACGGATATCGGCTGGAGGTGCAGTTTTCGCAAACCAAGGTCCGGTTGCAGGTGGATACCGCTGCATCGGGAATGTATATTTCACAAGTGCTCGCTGACCAGAACGGCTTTGAACACAACTCCAATGACCCCGCAGGAACGGTTCGTGCGGATAACGTCAAAATCGGGCCGCTGGAGTTCAAAAATTGCCTTCTGGGAGTAAGCGATACGCCTTTTCCGGGGAAATCCGACGGCTTCATCGGGACGGACTTATTTTCTTCCTACCTGATCACCCTCGATCATCCCAAATCGGAACTTCGGCTTGCTCCGCTGCCACCGACTGAGAGCATTCTGCCCGGCGACAGGCCTGCAGCGGCAGAGTTGCGTGACTTTACGCCGGTCTATCATCGCCGCCAGTTTCTGCTGGTTCCTGTGATGCTCAACAGCAAGATGCAAAGGCTTTTCATTCTCGATACAGGAATACGGTTGAGCACGATGCGGCCAGAAGTGGCTCACGCGATCTCGACTACCAAAGTGAACTTTACCAATTCAGTTGAAACCGTCTCCGGAGGAAAACTTCAGATATACCGCGACACCTTCCAGTTTCAGTATGCCAATCTGCCATTGCAGCATCAGGCGGGGATTCTTGAGTTCGACCCAACTGCAATGGACCACAACGCAGGATTTCAGGTCGCCGGCATGCTCGGCTTCGATCTGCTGCACTCCACAGTGCTGCATTTGGATTATCGCGACGGACTGGTGAAGCTGGAGTTACCGGAAAGCGGTCCAGGCGGCAAAGACGGCGTCAAGACAGCGTCTGGGCGAACTACAAGCGCTGAAGAGGCACAGTGTCAGACAGGCGACACGAGAGATCGACCGACGGATTCGGTGATTGAGACGAAGGTAACCGGCCTGTTGGATTCAGCTCACTTAAAGCCGGGCAAACAAGTCTATGTCAAGCTGGCGAACAAGTGGGTCGATCCGGAGTGTACGCTCGAGCGGGACGCGTTGCTGTACGGGCATGTGGTTTCAGCAGGCGCAGCGCAGAACGGCGCTGAGCTTTCGCTCATATTTGATGAGGGCGACTGTGAGGGGCATGCAAAAAAGAAAATCGCCCTTCGGCTCGTTAGCGTAATCGCGCCTCCAGACCAATATGTAGGTTTGCACAGCGTCATGCCAAGCGAAGTGGCGGGTGGGGGACGTGATATCTCGGTAACTGCGCAGGGCCTGGGCAGCTTCATGGAAGATATAAACCTCAATCCGAGTGGACCTCCGCATACCGTCCATCCAGGCTTCGTGGCAGGTATCCCGAAGCTGAAGCTGGAACCAGCCGGAGGTGCTGCGTGCAGCGACCGGTTGACCACTTCTGATCACAGCCTCCGATTGGGTGTTGGAGCAGAACTGCTCTTCGGCCGAGAGCTGCGTCCTGCGGTCTCTTCAGCGAAGATAGCGGACGGCGCCAGATTAGGGTTGGCGGAGACTTCGCGATAGATTTGGCGAGATGGACATTCACCGGCTGGACGAGACCAGAACTCCGATGAAGATGCAGCAGGAAGGGATACGACACGCTTCCATCAGGCAACGATGATGGTCTATGGACAAGCGATGTCGTCATCGAAGTGGGAAGCGAATGGGAAGGCCGTGGAGATGGCGCTCAAGCCGATGAAAGCGAGCGCCAAAAACTCCCGATTTTCCCTATGGGGAGTTTGTCAGCAGCTTTAGACTTTATAAATTATTGATTTGATTGGTTGCGGGGGGCTGCAACGCTCCGAATTTGCGGCGGCATTAGGGCATCCTTCGTATTTCTCGCAAGGCGACTGCTGTCGTCGAGCAGGATCACATCGAACGGACGGGCAGCGGACAGGGCCTCATTGAGCAGACGACTCAGTCCTGGACGATCTGCGCCAACCCCGCTCAGAGCCTCGCCCGTGTAGATGTGCTCTTCGAGAAAACAAAACCGCGAGACTTCGCGAGGCAGTGGTCCTCTCAGGTTCTCATTCTCACTATGCGGCGAGTGTGCTCGCGTGCACGGCCTGCCTCAAGGCGAGGTCTCTGCTGAGTTGTGATTCTTGTTGCCTGTTGCCTTGACCCGTGCCGCGCCCACGTTTTCTTTGCCCGACATGGTGGGAATGAGCATATCCGCGCTGCTTGCGCGAAAGCCTCGAATTCCGCTATGCCGGCCTTCGAGGAGCAATCGGCGTCGGTGAGCGCATCGGCGATTTCTCGCTCATTGACGAAATTGTCTCTGGGTTGCAACTGCGTTGATCGGGAGATGCCAAAAAGCCACATCAGTCTCATGCGCCTTTCCGCTGTGCCGTCAGACTCCCCTCGCCGGCCCGCGCGGCAGGAGCAAGTTCCTCCTTCTGCACCTTCCCCTGCATGTCCACATCAAGGCGGAACTCGGTTACCACCTACAGATGGAGTTTCGGCCAACTTCTTTTAAAGGCGTGGGTGTCGTCGTGTAGTGGCATTAACACTGCTGAGCTATACCCTACCTACGGCGTCGTGGTCTTCTCGAAAGCGTTCCTCGCTCAGAAGAAGTGGACCGAATACGAACTCAGCGGCCTCTTTGCGCTAGAAGAGCTTGGACGCCCACGCATTTTCCCTATCTGGCACGGCATCACTGAAGCGGAGATAAAAGCGTATAGTCCCTCTCTTTCACTCCGGCTTGCGAAATCACCCATGCGCGACAGCTATCAAGACATTGTCGCGAGCGTAAAAAGAATGCTTAAGAAGGCTGCTAACCCGACGACCGAACAGGCACGTCCTGCATCAACGTCGTATCCAAAGCGCGAACATCTGGGCCCGACCGCCGCCGAGCCGGGAGCTCCGCGGTGTGCTCTGCGCGGCTCCAGCGTATCCAGCTTGCGCCGGGGGAGAGCCGGAAAATGCGGTTTGAACTGAAGGAAAGAGACTTTAGTCTCGTAACCGAAGCTGGCGGACTTATAGTGGCTCCAGGCAAGTATTCCGTTTCCATCGGCGGCGGCCAACCCGGCACCGGTGCCTCAACCGTCACTGGATCCTTTGAAATTAATGGCCGCCAAGACACTTCCAGGGTAGGACAGGTGAGAGTAGATTGTTACAACACGAACCGATCTGCTCTCGTCTTTCAGGCCTGTCAGTTCGGAGTCTTGTCCGCCACAGCGAGCACTGCGGAGAAGGCTGCCTTCGGCCTGCCATCGCGATCGAACAACAACGGATAGCTTGTCCTGCCGCGAACCGGCCAGTTATTCAACCAGGAATCCGCGTCTGTGACGCCCCAAAAAGTGACTCGACTCACAAAATCGCGATGCCGCAGGTAAATACGAAATAGCCCGGCATATCGCGCCGCCAATTGTTGCTGGACTGTCTCCGGAAGGCCGTCCGCATATGGATTCAGGGCAGGATCCTGCTGAACCTTGAGCGTAATCTCCGCGCTCTGCTGCTTTGTGGCCTTCGGCAGTACATCGATGTCGAGTTCGCTGACGGCGACTTTGACACCCAGTTTTCCAAATGCTGTCACTGTGGCCTCTTCCTCATCCAAGGATGGCGAAGTCAGGGAAAGATGGCCCTGCAGGCCTACCGTCGTGATCGGAACCCCTTCGTCTTTCAACCTTTTCACTAACGCCAGAGCGCCCTTTCGCTTTGCTTCGTTTTCCAGTGAATAGTCGTTATACGCAAGCTGGGCCGCGGGGTCCGCTTCGTGCGCATATTCAAAAGCCTTTGCGATATAGTCTTCGCCAATGATCTTGAACCAAGGGGACTGCCTCAAGGTGCCGTCTTCGTTCACTACCTCATTGACCACATCCCAGCTTTGAATTCGCCCTTTGTAACGGCCAACGACAGTATGAATGTGATCCCGCATGCGTTGAAGCAGGGTCGCGCGATCTACAAGATTGCCTTTCTCATCTTGAAAGACCCACGCCGGAGTCTGGTTGTGCCAAATCAGCGTGTGCCCCACCACGAACATGTGACGCTTCTCCCCGAAGGCAACGTACTGATCGGGAAGAGAAAAGGCGTACACACCCGGCTTCGGATGAATGCTCTCCCACTTCAAAACATTCTCAGGTGAAATCGAGTTGAATTGAGCGTCGATGATCGCAACGCCGCGCGCATCGCGTCCTCTTATTTGGGCGCTGTTGATCGCGGCGCCAATCACCGGATCGCCATGTATCGCTTCTTTGAGCGATGTGCGTGAGGGCTGTGCCGGGACGAGCGCCAGGCTAAGGAATACAAATGCGCTGACGCCTCGAACGTGTGACAACATCAGGTTCCCCTTTCGTTACTATCCGCATTTCTACGCTGTCTCTTGATCGGTTCTGTGGTCCGAACCACAGTCCACCATCGTCGATGTTCTTGAAATTCCCGTAAGGCGAATGCAAGTTGCCCTGACTTCACTTGGGCTTCGCCTCCAGAGTGAACGAGCGAATCTCTACCCAACCGCCCAGGTCTCGGGTCGCATAGTTGAAAATTCCAAAACGGTATCCCATGAAGAAGGGCCAGTTGGCGTTGAGAACGACACTAGGGCCAAGTGGCAGAAAGGCCGTACCGTCCTGGCTGTAAAAGAACGTCGCCGTGTGGCCGGGGCCGGGATGGATGTCAGCATAGGCCCTCAGCCAGATCTTGTTTCCAGCGATCGAGATGCTGGCTTCTTCTTTTCCCTTGTTGTTTGTATTCGAGTGACGGTCCATCGTGATGTTGTCTGTCATCAATACCCGCAGCTTGCCGTTTTTCACGGGTAACGCCGATCCACGCCGAGGAATCGCGGAGAATCGCCAGTCCGGCTCTGTCTCCATCCTTCATGTGAGCAGCGTCGAGCAGAATCGTTGCTGCGGAAGCGGGACCCGGAATCCGGTGCGTGAGAGTGTCCCGCGGCGCGTATCGATACTCCGGCACAAATTCGATCTGGCAAATCCGCCCTCGTATGGCGCCTCTCTCCGTATGGAGGGATCGGAAAGCAGGCCGGATGCAACCCATGGATACTGGCATCAACTGGGCGAAGCCCGAGAAAACGTGGTGCAGGCGGAAGTTTCAAGCCTTCACCTGCAGGATGGAAAAGCGAGACAGAAGCTTACCTGTCTCGCCCAGCCATGTGAAAGCTTAGAAGGTGTAGCGGAAAGACATCTCAACGATACGACGCCCCGCCGCAAATTTGGCGGTGCCAAAGTTGACATTATCGTTGACCGCGTTCGTCACCGCCGAGTTGACATTTCCTCCGCTCACAGTCTGCGTGTAATCCAGTTTGAAAGCCGTCGGATCGAGGCCGTCGAAGCTGATGTTGGGATGGTTGAGAAAGTTGAATGCGGCGAATCGGAATGCCAGGTTGCTGCTGTCGGTCACTTTGAACTGCTTGGTCGCCGCCAAATCGGCATCGAAGAATCCGGGGCCGGGCAGATAGCCCAGATGGTACACCCCATTGCTCCCAAGCGTAGGCAGTCCGAAGGCATCTGCCTTAGCGTACTGGCGACTCCCATGTCCCTGCGGCTCAGATCGCAACGTCGGCTGAAGATTGACATCCGGAGTGCCCAGGAAAGCCGTGGAGCCGACTCCCAGTGTGCAGGGGCTAGTGGTGCATGTGGAGGGCGCTTCGCCTGGAAGATAGGCAACCGCGCCGGTTGGAAACGTCAAGGTGCCGCCCAGGCCGAGGTTGTTTCCGTACACTGCAGGCATATTGGGCCCGCTTTGGACGCCTACGTAGCCCGAGAGCTCCCAGCCGTTGACGGCCACACCGAGAGCGCGGCTCTTAAAGTAGTTCCCGGAAACTACGGTGTAGGTAGCGTTGAAAATATGCTTTCGGCTGTAATTCACCAGGTTGTAGTCGTTGCGAAGGTTGGTGGGGTCTCCGCCTGCCACCGCTCCCAGCGCCTTCGACCAGGTATAGTTGACGCCGACACGTCCATACCGTCCCGCGGCTGAAATCTGCGTCTGCAACCCGTTGTAATTTGCATAGGCGGTATGAGCCTGTGCGTTCACTGCGTTGTAGAGCGGATATGGCCGGAAGGAATCCGTCACCGCCTGGCTCAGATTGGTCAAGCTCGTGTTCGAGGTGGCCGCGCCCGCGGGGGTAAACAGAGGAAACACCATCCCGGCGGTGCTCGATGTATCCGGACGGCTGTCCGGCTGTGGCTTATACAAGGAGCCGACCGGCAGCGCGTTGATGTTTTGTGGATTGAACGTATCCAGGAGATGCTGGCTGTGGTTGCCGGCGTAGGCGATCTCGAAGACCACCTTGTGAGGCAGTTGTTGATCCCACGCCAAGTTGTAGGTGTAAATTACCGGCTGCTGATCGTCGCCTTTCAGAAGGGCGGAAACGCTCTGATCCTTGGCAAAGGTGGTGGCGCTCCCTGTAGCCACGCCCTGATAGCCATGCACCGTTGCCAGCGTTCCGAAGCAACAGAAGCTGTAATTGATTTGACCGGTCGCGGTGTCCAGCGGGTTCTGCACGTCGTTATAAGAGTCGTGCTGACGATAGATGCCGGCGCCCCCGCGCAGCTGAGTAACTCCCCGGCCGTAGGGGTCCCATGCGAAACCGATACGCGGGTCTGGCCATACCGGCTGCAACGATACGCCGCCCAGAGGAACAGAGGGATTCTGCCGGTGGAAAACGATGCCCGGCTCGTGCCCACTCGTGCCGGCGCTGGCCGCATCGGCAGTGGCCGCGTAGTCCGCCTTGTCGAATACCGCAATACCCACGCCGTGAGCGTCGGTCCATGGTGTGAAGTGCTCAAGCCGGATGCCAAGGTCAAGCGAGAAATGTGGACTGACCCGCCAGTGGTCCTGTACATATCCGGAGAAATTCCAGAAATAGATGTTCAGAAATGTCTGGAAGCTCACTTGGCTGAATCCGAAGAAATGACCCTCTTCCTGATTCGCCAGGTAGTTTCCCGAAATTCCATTGCCGTCGGTGTTGTAGACCGTCCCGAGTATCGGGTCGCTGAAGCTCGCAGGCAGGTAGTAGTCAGACACGGAGCCATTCGTATTTTGCTGCTGCGATTGAGGATTGGAGTCCCACTGGTAGAAAACGCCAGCTCGCAAAGTGTGCTTTCCAAGCAGCTTCGTGACGTTGTCCCCGGCCGTGCGAATCTGCTTGTTGGCGTAATAGCCGCCAAAAGTCGAGTCGAACGGGGTATTGAAAGGGAGTCCGTCGTTGCCATAGTCCCCCACTGAAATCAGTGCCGTCGAGCCGTTGTTGAACAGCCCTTCGTACGAATTTCCGGAAGCCTGAACGGCAGGCAGTTTTGAGTCTGCCGCTGGATTCCTTGCCCGGAATCGTTGCGAGAAGTAAGCCGCCGCCGCATAGAACTCGTTAGTCAAACTCGGCGAAACAACTGTGGTGAAATTCATGCTCGCCACATGCGAGCCGATATTGCTCATCTCGCCGCCGCCAGGCGCATCCACATTGCCAAAGGTCACCGAAGGGATGTAGCTGTAAATCCCGTTCGGCTCATATCCGATTCCTTTTTCAATGCTGTAAGCAGCAAAGAACTTGTTCCGGTCCGACAGAGCGTAGTCGACGCGCGCCCGCGCTTGCCACTGGTTGTTGTTGACAAGATTGGTGGTGATGTAATTGTCTGCCCCGGTGCGCGCGCTCCCCGTGAGGTTCGGCAGCGGCATAGCGTTGATGATCAGCTTCATCTCCGGATCGATGTAAGGGCCGATGTTGCCGTTCACTAGAGCCTGTCCTGCCGGCCCCGTTTGCGGTACCGCGCACACGTTCCCATAGGTGCCATTGCACTGCCCGCCGGGCTTGATCGGGTTGTAGTAGGGTCCCAGGTACTCGGCTAGCTGCTGCTCGCTGAAGTCCCCGTTCCGCATGCCGGCGGTCGGCACAATCGCTCCCAGGATTGCGGTATTCGCGCTCCCGTAAGCATATACATTACGCTGAGCATAGTCTTCGGCGCCTGCAAAGAAAGTAAGTTTTCGGCTGTGGTTAAAGTTCGTGCCTGGAATCAGAACCGGCCCCCCCAGCGTTGCGCCCGGATAGACGTCCCGATCGGGTGGCTTACCCTGAGCTGTGTAGTTCGCGAGCCAGTCAACCGAGTTAAGCTGCGAAGTGCGTGCGTAGGTGTAGAGCGCGCCGTGAAATTTGTCTCCCCCCGATTTGCCGATCGCGTTGATCACCACCGGACCTCGAGCCGTGTCCGCCGTAAAGCTTCCCGTCTGAACCTTTACCTCCGCAACCTGATCGTAGTTGACGTTCTGGATTGCGATTCCATAAGAACCTGGGTCGGTGATGTCGGTGCCGTCCGAAAGCAGCGACGTCGCATTCTGTGGCGTGCCGTTGCCCGAGTAAGCGCCGAGCGCCCCGGTGAAGTTGACGATCGAGGGATCGTAGCTTCGGTTGTCCGTATTCGTACCGTTATTGATCGCCATCCCCGGCAGGATCTTCAGGAGTTCGGTGACGTCGCGACCCTCCACCGACAGATGCTGAATTTCCTCGGAAGAGATGGTGTTGCTGAGTTCGCCGGAATCCACATTCAGGTTTCCGACTGCGCTGGTAACTACAACGTTCTCCGTCGCCCCGATCGAAAGCTTCACCTCGTGCACCGACCGGTCGTCTCCCGGGTCCAGATGGATCCCCGTCTGTTCAAACGTGTTGAAGCCTGTGGCCTTGACGTCGAGCGTGTAATCGCCCGATGGGATCGCAGAAAAAGAAAACACTCCGGATCCGTTTGTCTGTGTGCTCCTCAGGTCGCCTGATGTGATGTTTTTCAGCTCGACCGATGCCTGCGGGATAACCGCGCCGCTCGCGTCGATCACCGTGCCGCCGAGGGAGGCCGTCGTTCCCTGCGCGGCTGCGCCAGTCGGCAGCATCAATACGGAAAAGATGAACCCGCAGAAAATCAACCCAAAAATGAGCGCTGGGGCAAGAGACCTGGAACCGGATATGCGGACTGCAGCTTGGCTGCGACCGTGTCGAGTAATTCGTTTCTTCACTGTGGCTCTCCTAAATTTGACGTTTATGTGCAGGCCCTTGATCGACGCTCCAGTCGCCCGGGGTGTAGGTCTGCGTCGGACGGCGACCGTCACTGATCTCTAAAGAGAAGGGGTGAGGAGAATTTCGACCCCGGCCGAACTCTTCTTTCCCTCACGAGTCCGGAACACTAACCAGGCAAAATGCAACAAGGAAGGTTAAAGATGTTTTCCCGTGTTACAGCTCATGCAGTACACGCGGTACGGCGCACATCCCATGGAGGTTAGGCGCATCCGAATGGCCTGGACCCATGCCCTTGCGGCCAGCGCAGATCCCCCCGGAACGGCGCATGCGCCGGTTTCCGCAGGGCTGCTTTCGCCCGCGGGAAGGTCCACAGGAGGCAGAAGCAGACCTTCCTTCGTCCAAACTAGTTAAACGAGCACCCCAGGGGCGGTGTGAAAGCCACAAACCCTTTCCGGTAGCTCAACCGTCAGCATCTATGTCGCACATTCGATGACATTTAAGTGAGGCTGCTCTGCGGGAAGGTTGTCGCCGTTGTGGCGTCCTCTATATGATTTATGGATTTAGGAGCTGTTGTGCCGGGATCATCTCTTCTGAACGCTGCGGATCTGGAACATCAGGAGCTCGAAATCGTACAGGCGGCTCTCGCCAAGACTCCGCGCCTGGCGAAGCTGCTCGGCTATCTGGCGCAGCGATATTTCGACGGCGCAGCCGATCGCCTCACGGAATTCAATATCGCCACCCAGGTATTCGGCCGGGATCCGCAGTCGTTCATCGCCAGCGAAGACGCTATCGCACGGGTCGAAACGCATCGACTCCGGAAGAAGTTGAAGCTGTACTACGAAACCGAAGGTCGACACCATCCAGTCAGAATTTCGATCCCTCTGGGCACGTATGTTCCAGTTTTCGCTCACCACAAAGGCAAGCCGGACCACGAAACATACCTGCCTTCTTCGATGGCGCTGGTCGCGGAAGCGGCAGAATCTGCGCCCGAGCCCGTTCCTCCCTCCGCAGATTTGCATCCGCTCTTCGACCGAACTCCGCCTGCTGAGCCGCCTTCCGGGCCGTCTCCGGCAGCCCGTGCTCAGGACGGTCGCCCATATTGGCGCTTCGCCGGGTTTGCTGGAATACTCCTAAGCGCACTCGGAATCTACGCCGCTGGCAATTGGAACAAGGCGCGAAGTTCCCTCCAGCCTCGTCTCGATACCGGATCGTCGGCCCTCAGGGCTTCGCGGCTGGCATCTGGCGTAACCGCAAACCCAGCGTCCTTCGCCGCCATCCCATTTCGGATGATCGCCGGCTTCAACGATCCCCCGCAAAAAGACCCAGAAGGAAACCTTTGGCGCGGAGATCAGTACTCTCATTTTGGGTGGTCCATGCACCGGCGCGCCGGGTTCATCCCTGGGACCAACGACCCCTTGATTTTTCAATATGGCCGCGCCGGCGACTTCGATTACAACATTCCCCTGCGGCCTGGAATATACGAGCTTCATCTCTACTTCCTGCAGCCCTCCGAGACCGCGCAAGGAGAGGAAGCCGAGAACAAGGCGATCTTCAACGTCGCCCTGAACGGCAAAGTGATTCTCGACAACTTCGACATCGTCTCTGACGCGATGGGTAGGAACATTGCCGACGAGCGGGTCTTCCGCGACGTTTCTCCCGCAGAAGATGGCCTGCTTCACCTGCATCTAAGTACCGTTTTCGGCACACCCTCTCTCAGTGCCGTCGCTCTGTTTGACGGGAGTCCCGGCAAGCAGCAGCCGGTTCGGATTGTGACCCAGCCGATTCCCGTAACCGATCGCAACGGAGTGCTGTGGCGGCCCGATAACTACTTTATTGGCGGCCGCTATCTCTCCCACAACCTTCCCACCGCGGTATCCGATGCTCTCGACATGGTGCCGTCGGAGCGCTACGGTCACTTCACCTACGCGATCCCCGTAGATACCCGCGATGAATATACAGTGACCCTCTACTTTGTAGAGCTGTTCTTCGGAACTCCCGAAGCAAACGGTGGGGGAACCGGCAGCCGAATCTTCCGAGTAATGTGCAACGGGAATACGCTGCTCGATAACTTCGACATTTTCAAAGAAGCAGGAAACTTCCACCTCATCAAGAAGACATTTCATCATATTCGCCCAACAGCTCAGGGAAAGCTCAATCTGACGTTTGAGCCCATCGTGAATTACGCCACGATCTCCGCGATCGAAGTTTTGGACGAATCCAATTAAGGCATTTTCGTTCAACGCGTATACCGGCCTGCTGTCGCTAGCCTGTCCGTTACGGCTATCGCCGGATTACGGCGTTGCTGCAGCGTGCCGGATGGAGAGTTGGCAAGGATCGCGTGGAGCGCATCTGGCGTCGTGAACGGCTGAAGGTGCCGCGGAAGCAGAAGCCGCGTGGTCGGTTGTGGCTCAACGATGGCCCGTGCGCGCGGAGCGGCGGTGGTCTTCGTCCATGGTCATTTCTGCGCTGGCTGATGTGATGGTGATAAAAGGAGTGCCGGAACACTTTCGATCGGACAACGGCCCAGAGTGCGTGGCCAAAGATCTTCGCCAGTGGCTGGCAAAAACAGGCGCAAAGACGTTGTATATGGAACCCGGCTCTCGATGGGAGAACGGCTACTGCGAAAGCTTCAACTCCAAGCTCTGGGACGAGTTCCTGAACGGAGAGATCTTTTACTCGATGCAGGAACTGCGCGTCCTGGCCGCTCGGTGCGAATGATGGCTTTCGGGAATCTTGTTTTCTGCTTAGATCGCCATCTTCGCTTCGGTGATGGGGCTAATAATGACTACGGGAATGCCAACGGACGCGCACGCGGTCCTGCGGATCGATGCCGTACCAACCAGGAAACCCGTGAGCAATGGTCGCATCGCCCCAGACCGACCTGCTTGAACGGGAAACTCTTATCTCCCTGAAAGACGGTCGCCAGGAGCGGCTACCCATTGGCGGCGTGACCGGAGAGACGCACCCGGAACAGCGGATACGCACCCGGAACAGAGACACGCTGAGCCCTAGAAAATGTTGGTGAAAAGACACTTTCTTCAGCCAAATTCGTTGCCTTGCTGGCCGGTCATTTCCGTCGCTTTTTTGCGGCCAAAGTTATCGAGTGGAGCATCGGCTGGCCGGATCTCGGTCAGACCACCTGACCTGAGCTGATGTTTACCGTACGCGACGGATTAGCCGCTTATAAAGCTTTTGCCGATGGGCATCAAGGAGTCAACATGATGTATGCTCACGCGCGAGTCAAACATGGAACTCTTGAGTGTGACGCATTCGTTAAGGTATCAATTCTTGGAACTACAGTACTTGCCATCCGGTATTCCTCGTCGCCAGTTCACGCCTCCTCGCCGACATAGGCGTTGCTGCTCGATTTTGAGATCGTGTGGCCGATGTGCATGCGTCGACACGACCGAATTGGGCTGTAGGAGACGATGGCTCGCTCGTGGCAAAGAATTGTCGTCGGCAACCGCAGACCGTTGAACTGCGTTTGACCAACAACGGACGCGAAATTATTTTCGCAGGGTCCTGCCTTGATGGATCTCCGGTTTTCCAAACAATATTGGCACTGCAAGGGAATAATTTGAACGACGCTCAGTTAGCCAAGACGGGGTGCGTTTTCTATTGTTCGCTGGAGATTTTTCCTGCGAGCGGGAACACTCTCTGGAGCGTATTCCTCTGTCATGATCTCTACGATACGATCGCGTTCCTCCGGTTTGCCACCAGGAGGTCCAAATACTCCGAGTTAGAACCGCCAGCCGTTTGCCTAGTAATGTCAGTAACTGCTGAGGACATTTGTCACCAGTTAGCGCGAGATTACAATCGCGCCGTATTGATCCCAGATCGCTGTTGGATACGTGGAGGAAATGGTGAAGCACTTATTTCGCGACATACTCTACGCGCTGCGTCAGTGGCGCAAATCACCAGGGTTCGTTTTCACTGCAGTGATTACACTCGCCTTCGGGATCGGCGCCACCACTGCCATCTTCTCCATCGTGGAAGGAGTGCTGCTGCGCCCTTTGCCCTTTGCCGATCCGCGCGCGTTGGTCACGCTTGGCGACCGGCTCGAGGGAGTGAATTATGGCGGTGCATCTCCGACCGTTACTTCAATGGGAGTTGGCATCTATCGGCGCGATACTCATGCCTTCACCGATCTTGGGGGTTATACGACGGCGGCCTACGAATTGGCTCGTTCTGGCGATATCCCGGCACAAATCAATGCCGCGCGGCTAACTGCGAGTGTCTTTCCAACGCTCGGGGTCTCTCCGTTCCTGGGACGCGTCTTCGTCGAAGAGGAGGATGAAGGTAGCCGGCCGGTGGCTGTCCTCAGCTTTCAGACCTGGCGTAGCCGCTTCCAGGGCGATCCTCATGTATTGGGACAGAAAATCCTGCTCGATCGAAAACCTTACGAGATCATCGGTGTCATGCCACCTGACTTTGAGTTTCCTTTGGTTCCGGGTCAGCTCAACCGCAGTGAACTGTGGGTGCCCATGAGCTTCACCCAGACTGAATTGGTGCAGATCGCGGGGAACTGGGGCTATCACATCGTCGGCAGACTGCGACCCGGCATGACTGCGACTCAAGCTGCGCGGGATGCCACAGGCGCCGCGCGGGAGATCATGAATAACTTTCCGCCCGCCCTTGCCGGTCGCCATCTCGATCCCGCAGTCGTCCCGCTCGATGAAGACACGATCGTCCAAGCACGGCCTCTCATCCGCACCCTCTTCCTCGCAGTCGTTGTGGTGCTTTTTATTGCCTGTGCCAATCTTGCAGGCCTTCTCTTGATTCGGGTCATTCGCCGCCGCGGCGAAATCTCCGTCAGGCTCGCGCTGGGCGCTGACAAAGCCGCTGTTATCCGCCAGTACCTTGTCGAGTCGCTCCTGCTCAGCATCACCGGCGCTCTCCTCGGACTGGCTCTGGCGGCATCTACCTTGCGTATCGGTATCCGATCTCTACCGGAGACTCTTCCGCGCGTCAGTTCCATCTCGCTCGATTGGCGCGTGGCTGTTTTCGCTCTCGGGCTTGCCCTTTTCACTGGCTTATTGTGCGGACTGCTCCCTGCACTCGCCGCTGCGCGCACGGGAGTAAACGAAGCACTCAAAGAAGGTGGTCGCACCAACATTGCCGGTAGTACCCATGCGCGCCTCCGGTCAGCGCTGGTCATCGCTGAACTTGCTGTCACTCTCGTGCTGCTCACCGCCTCGGGTCTACTATTGCGCAGTTTTGAGAACGTGCGCTCCGTCAGCCTTGGCTTCAAAACTGATCACGTTCTGACCGCCGCAATTAACCTGCCCCACCTGCAATACTCCACCCAGGCTGCGGTTGACGCCTTCAACCTGAGTCTCCAACAGCACCTCCAACAGTTACCTGGGATGCAGGCCGTCGGAACGACCACCATGCTGCCTGCCTCGGGAATTGACGGTCTGGCTACATTCACTCCTGAAGGCTATGTTTCCCCCAAGGAAGAAAGCTTCAATCTTGCCTGGATGCCTCAGATTATGGGTGACTACCTGCAGGCTCAGGGCATAACTATCCTTCGCGGCCGCGATTTCACTGCAGCAGATCGAGACGGCGCTCCTCTGGTCGCGATCGTCAGCCGCCGCCTGGCCGAGCATTACTGGCCAGGGCAAGATCCCATCGGTAAACGGCTGCATCGCGGTCCGAAGACGGCGGTTACACCCTGGCTGACAATCGTGGGCGAGATTGGGGGCGTGAAGCAGTTTGCCGATGCGCCAGCCCAAGAACAGATTTTCATCCCCTCCAGTCAGTCCAGGGCCGTCATGGGATCGCTTGCTACATCCTCCATGCTCACCGGCACTTCCTTCTCTATCGTGGTACGCGGGCAAATGCCGCCCGAACAGATGGCCAAATCTCTGCAGGCTGCCGTCCGCTCCATTGATCCACTGCTCGCGCTCACTCAGGTCGAGTCCATGGATCAGGTTGTCTCCAAAAGTCAGGCGCCCCGCCGCTTCAATACCACGCTGATTTCTACCTTCGCAGGCGTAGCTCTGATGCTTGCGTTACTCGGCATCTACGGAGTGGTTGCTTTCTCCGCCGCGATGCGCAAGCAGGAGATGGCCATTCGTCTCGCGCTCGGTTCCGGCCGCTCCGACATCATGCGTCTCATCCTCTCTTCCGGCCTGAGGCTCGGCCTTGCCGGCTGTGGCGTCGGCATCGTGGCGGCCTTCTTTGCCACGCGCCTGCTTCGCTCACTTGTGTTCGAAGTCGAGGTGCTGGATCCGGCTATCCTTACCTTCGCTACACTCACTATTCTTCTCGTGGCGATCCTGGCTTCCGTTTGGCCTGCCCGGCGCGCCGCGTCCGTAGAACCCATGGAAGCTCTACGAACCAATTAGCAGACGGACCCGTCATGGCAGTCCACCGTTCGAGCGATTGCTTTAGCCATGACTTCCAGGAACCCGGAGTGAATGACCCGAGTGGCGCTGCACCCGGCCTGGCGTGGATCGTCGTGCGCGCACCGGAACTTACCCCCGACACAATCAAGAACGCCATGATCCATGGGGACTTTTACGCCTCAACAGACGTGGAGAAGATTGCCAAGCCGATGCGAAGCACATCGCCATCAAGATCAACGCCGCCGCTCTGGCGCCCGCTATCGAACTCATTTCATCGGCAAGAATGGCCTGGTGCTGCAGGAGAGCGCAGGGGCACGGCGACCTACTCCATCCACGGCGGTGAACTCTACATCCGCGCAAAAGATTACCGACTCGAACGGAAAGATGGCCTGGACGCAGCCGTGTTCGTAACGCAGAAATGAAGACGGGTAGGAGGGATGAGGCAAGATCGGGGTGAGGCGACTTCGGAGTCGAAAAAAATAATAACGGCACGCAGCAGCTTTCTATAAGAGTCGACCTCCAGTATCGAATGGGGCCCCTAACCCAAGTTCGCCACGAGACTATCAGCAATCAACTCAGAACTCTCAGCCGGAGATCGAAGAGGCTCTACAGGGGGGCTTCCATTTCTCCCGCAACGTACATCATGATGGGTATCGTTCCGGCAAAATCGGCGGCTCTGTCCCCATCTCGTTCACTCTTGACCTCGGAACTTTCCGCTGGAAAGATGCGTATTCGCTTCAACGGACAAATCTCATTCGAATCACTCGCGGCGGCGTGTTATGCCGGTTTGGGGGAGCAATGAGTTTAGAAGCAAACAATTTGCCAGCAAGGGGAAAGCTGCGCAATCTGGTTCCTGTGCGCCTGGTCATTTTGATTCTAGTTCTGCTGGCAGCGACGGTTCTGGCAACGATCGTGACGCGTATCCTGGTGCCTCCAGCCCCATCGCCAGGCCACCAGTGGATTCTGATCAAGAGCCTGCTGCTGCCGATCCTTTTAGTGTGGACCTATGGACGTGCCGTACGTCTCCTGGAGCGGCGCGAACCGCGAGAGATCTCGCTCAAGAGAGGGGCGCCTCTCTTTTTTCTCGGCGGAGTTGTTGGAATTGCCATCATCGGCGTCTACGTTCTAGTGCTCTTAGGAATCGGAGCCGCCCATCTGACCAAAGGCACGGAAGCTCATGGAGCCCTTTCGTTTCTGAACGAGCTTCTGGTTCCGTGGCTGACCGCAGTGGGCGAGGAACTGCTCTTTCGCCTCGTCTTGTTTCGCTTCACAGAGGAAGCAATGGGCACGGGTCTGGCCGTGCTGATCTCCGCTCTCCTGTTTGGACTGTCGCATGCCGCCAATCCGGGAGCGAGTCCGGGAAGCCTGGTCTTGCTGGCCGGCGGAATTGGGGTCTTGTTGACGTTTGCCTTTACAGCAACGCGGAACGTGTGGTTGCCGATAGGGTTGCACATGGGTTGGAACTATGCCGAGGGATGCCTGTTCGGTCTCCCAAACTCAGGTCAGACAGATCCCGTCCAAATCATGCACACGACCCCGTCAGGACCAGCAATCCTCACAGGTGGCACCTTTGGTCCAGAGGGGTCTCTTCTTTTATTCGCACTCACGCTGGTTGTCACAACTGCACTCTTATGGCTGACCTTGCGCCGGAACCAATGGCAGTCACTGAGACTATCTCTGCGTGCCGTATCGGAAGCTTGAGTTCGAGATTCGGAAGCGCGAACAGATCCTCTGGACTGAGACTCATGAGTTGTCCTGAAATAGACAATTGGGTAATGAAGCGAGATTCATTCTACTGCGTATGCCTACATACGTTCGGATCTTGCGCGCTGATCAGGGGAAATTGTTATCCGGAGCGCGCATCTTCCAAATCCCACTGCTCGGCCAGCTTGCCCTGCCAATCACTATGTCCCTGTTGGTCGCGGCTCCGATAGTTCCGCCGCTCCGAGGCAAACTCCCGCTCATGGTACGTCCGTACCTGCGAAGCTGACAGCGGTTTGGAGATCGCCAGCATAGGAAGATTCTAGTCCGTTACTCACCACAAAGCCGACCTTTCGTTACGAATGCTGAAGTCCGTACAGACTGCCAATAGAGAGTGGGACGGGAACAATTCGAGAACGAGCCAACTATTCAATCGTCGTGTCAGAGCTTCTTCATGCGCGGCGATTTGGCTGTCGTCGGAGATGCATTTCGCCGAACCAGGGCCTCCGAGGAGGACGTCTTGCCTTTGCGTGCCTCCGTAGCGAATGCACGGCGAGCATCATTGATGAGAGCTACCGCCGCTTTGTTGGCATGTCCTTCTGTTCTCCAGGCAAGCTCTATCCGTCCGCGGAGCCGAGGCTCGATGATTCTGATCACGTGCAGGGCAGATGCAGTGGCGAAGGATTCGGGCAGAATGGCGACGCCGAGTCCCTTCGCGGAAAGTTGTGCGAGGATGTTCAAGCTGGTTGACTCGAAGGCAACGTACGGCTGAAATCCCGCAGCTGCGCATGCATTGTCCAGACAAGTCCGTATTCCGGTGCCGCGCGGAAGACAGTTGAGTGTCCGTCCTTGGAGAGCTTTCAGTGGAATGGCACTTTGTCTCGATAACTCATCTCGGGGACTGACCGCAGCAACGATTGGTTCATCCGTAACAACCTGCGTCTCGATTCCTGCCGGAGGATCCGACGCGAGACCAATGAGCGCCAAGTCAAGCCGGCCGGTGCGAAGGTCGTCCACCAAACGGTCGGAGTTGGCTTCGGATAAAACAATCTCTACCGCTGGGTGCCGTTGGTGGTAGTCCGATAGCAGGCTTGCCAATTCGATGGATGAGCATCCCGTCACCATCCCCACTGCAACCCGTCCCCGAATCAGGCCGGAGAATTCATCGACGACGGTACGAGCATCTGCGATCGCTCTGAGCGCCGCTCGAAAGTAAGGGAGTACCGCAGCTCCGGCCGTCGTGAGCGCGACTTTGCGCGAAGAGCGATCTAAGAGGCGTTGCCCTAGTTCGGCCTCAAGCTGTCGAATCTGTGCGCTCAGGCCCGGTTGGGCGATATGAAGGCGCGACGCCGCCCTGGTGAAATTGCCTTCCTCCGCGACCGCGATGAAATATGCAGCGTGCCGAAGTTCCATAATTGTTGATTCTAGCAAGTATGCAAACTATCTATTGGACTTCTCGTTGGCAACGCGACATCATCAGACCGTGGCAGGTTGGAGGGAACGTTGGCGGATCCATTGAAGAGTTTCTTGGAGTTTATGAAGGTACGCGAGAACGCCGCGAGCGCATATGTGAGCGGCAATGCGGCCCCACTCGATCAACTCGCTACGCACACATCTCCCGCCACGTTCTTTGGCCCCGCGGGAGATTTGGTCAAGGGCTCAGCGGAGGTCAACTCTCGCTATGCGAGCGACGCAGCTCAGTTTGCGTCGGGCCATACGCATCTTGAAATACTGCATATGGATGCAAGCGACAACGTTGCTTACTGGATAGGCCTCCAGCGGGCTAGTGTTCTGCTAGCCGGAAGAGAGGATGCAGTTGAGTTCAATCTGAGAGTAACTGAGGTATTCCGCTTGGAGGGTAATGAGTGGATGATGATTCATCGTCACGCCGATCAACTCAAGGCCGCCTCAAGGCAACAATCTTCGTAATTGAGACCACTGAGCTCCTGCGAAGGAATCACCTTCCTCCGCCAGATCGCCAATCCATATTCTAGGCACTTTCAATAGGATGCCAGTAACAGGTAGTACCAGAAAGGCGAGGGAACTTCCGGTTCCTGGAACGCAATCAGGGTTGAACTTAAGGCATTGGCTATGTTCCCGAAATATGGTTGACGCGGACAACACACAGATAAGAAAAGTGATTCTGTCTCCCGCCTACAATCTCCGCCAATTCCAGATCTCTCGCTATGGATCACGCTGATTTGAACTACCTGGCGGAAATCAGATTATATGTAGTTCCGTCGATGTAAGCAGAATCCCTCAGCTTATCCGAGAAAGGGTGGAAGGCAAGCAGTCGTTGAATCTGCCCGCTGGCCAAATCTAATTCGAGCGTATAACCGGAAACTTTGTACCTTCCGTAGGTGTCAAGGGTGCCTGAGCGGGATTGTTGCCGGCTGTAGGCCCCCGCGGTACTGCCGCCGTTGGAGTATGTGCCCGAGCTTGAGGCGGTGGCACCGTTACGATCTTGAATAGAAGCGGCGCTGCCTGAAAACCCTCCCGCTCCCTGAACGACTCCCGATCCAGCAAGAACACCGCGAGCACGCTCGAAGGTGCCATCCGGCTTAAACGTGATCCAGTTCGTCGTGTTGTAAGAGCCCATGCCCCCGAAGCTGACGGAGTTACGGTGGATGAGACGAAGATCAAGCTGTGGTTCCAGGGGCCGGATATAGGTCGCGTCCAGTCGCGACCATTGACCGGTTCGCTGGTCCAGGAGGTAGATGTCTTTGCCCTGCGCTCTCCATTTGTGCCAGCGAGCAGGGTAAAGACGGCGCGCTGCGTCAACGTCCAGGTCTTCCGGTGGAACTTCCAATTGGGAGTAGGCCCGGCCATCTTTCAGCAACAGGTGCGCTGTTTCCACATAGGCATAGCCCGTAACTGTAGTCTGACCATGCCCCTCATACACAACGGCTTCAATGTTAGACTCCGGGACGCCGGTGCCGGGAACAGCGACCCTGATGGAACTGGACGGCTGTTCTGGAGGGGAAGTTCTGACAGAGGATGCGTTGCCTGAACCGCGAGACGAGTGACTGTCTGCTGTTCCTGGAATAGATGGCGGAGTTGCAGACGGGGCACGGCTCCCTGCATTTGCAGACAGCAGATTCTGGCCCAATACTGTGGCAGCGATGCGAACATTGTCGATCAACTGCGATTGGTCATTCAGATTCGTGACCATGGCGGCGAACTGCCCTGTGCCGTTGGCAGCGGCTGAACCCGAATAGAGTATGACCCAGGGCTTTCCCGCGCTGTCCTTGACAAACTCTGTTTTGAGAAGAATGCCAGGCTGCGAAGTACGTGTCGACTGTGTGCCTGTGATAGTTCCACGGCGAACAACATCGGCCTGTGTTCGGGACTCGAACCACCGATCAAACTGTTGATGGTTCAGATTCTCGAAAGGCTCGACCGTCAACGTGAAGATCTGACTCGGAGGAAGGTTCTGTGGCCGGTAGACTGCATTGTCACCTTCCTGCGACATGCTCCAACCCTGTGGGGCTGGGGCCAATTGTGCGCAGAGAGGTGACGCGATCAACCATAGCGATGCGCGCAGAATCTGGCGTGAGTCTGGAATACGCATCTTCCAAAACATCCCCGTACAGTTGATCTGACCTGTTCATCGCGGCAAGGAACTACGAATCAGTCTCGTGCCTCAGCCGAATAAGTCGTTGTCTTGGTAACTGGAGAATGTTCAGAATATTCCCGGATTCGTTCACTACGCGCATAAAAAGTTGTTGAGTTTGGTGACTGGTTTCTCATAGTATTCGCTCTCGAGACGACCTCGACTGAGCTCATTCCCTCGATCTTCCCGGGGAGCACTTCGAGGATAGGAGAGCCGAATCCCACCATCGCAGACAATGGTCTGTCCAGTCATGAAGCCGTTGGTAACAAGGAAAGCGATTGCCTGGCCGATTTCCTCCGACGTTCCCACGCGGCCAACTGCAGTCTTACTGGAGAACTCGGCGAAGAGCGCCGACTTCTGGTCAGACCCATCCCGCCAGGGGGTGTCGATGACACCCGGCGCAGCGGATTGAGTCAGGTACCGCTGCATTCAGCGGCGACGGATCCATTCTCTCGAGAGGCGCCGAAGATGCTGGCTGTCGCTTTTCGGAGCAGAACTCCGAGCGGTGCCATGGGAGCAAAGAAACTTCGTCCGCCCATCCACTCTCAAACGGCTCCCGTTTTGGCAAACAGTCAAACCAAGAATTTATTTCGCTCAAGATAATGTTCCCGTGAGAACACCATGGGAATTCCCATAGATCGTTGTCGAACTATCCCATGGCCCCCAAGCGCTCTATATGCGTGGGGCGATGTCCTATTTACGGCCCACGCCATCCACAAGTGGCAGAAGGTTTGAACGGAGCGCCTCGACGAATTCCTTGGAATTGGTGAAGCATGCGAAGTGCCCTCCACTGATAGGGACGAGCGCTTTACGAGGTGCGCGAATTTCGCCCTCATATTTTTGAGCTTCAGCGAAAGAGGCCACATGATCGTCTCTTCCTTGGAGCACAAAGATAGGCAGAGAAAAATCAGTTCCCATGGTCCTGGCGTCGAAGGAGAAGACTACGGGCAGGATCTTCGGCAACGTGAATGCTCCACCTGCGACCCAATCAGCAGAGTCACCCTTGGCAGGGGCGTCAGGCCCAATCGCGGTTTGTTGCATTTTCAGGTATGCGAGATCAGTCTCTGTCATCCGGTATTTGGCGCTTGCGCTGATCCGGCGCATATCGTCGAATCGCAGCGAGGCTGCCTCATCGAGCGCCTTCAGGGTTGACTCATCATGCGAGGACACAGCTTCGCGGCGCGCCCACGTCTCGGAGTCCTCAAGCGATTGCTTCCAACTTACCGGTAAGCCGGTTGCAACAAAGGCGTAGAACAGATCCGGGCGGCGTTTGACGACATTGAGCCCCAAGATCGCGCCCCAGGAGTGGCCAACGAGAATGATCTTCCTCTTCTCGAGCTTCTGAGACGCATATTCCGCGACTTCGATCGCATCGGTCGTCAATCTATCCAAAGCGGCGACAGGCGTATCCATGCCCGGAGTTGCCGGGCCGTTCTTTCCGTAGGTTTTTCCGCTGCCGCGCTGATCCCAGTTCACAATGGTGAAATCCCTCTCCCAGGGCACGAACTCCTGAAGGAACGGCGACTGGGCATCTGCCGGCCCGCCATGGAGAAATAGGATCACCGGATTGCGGCGATCTTCGCCGCGAATCGCGATGAATTGATCGATCTCGCCGATCTTGGCGAATTGTGTCTCATCTACCCCGCGTGGCGGGTTGACCTTGGCGCCCCGTTCGCTGGATATCGACTGGGCCATCCGAGCAGATGCGAGACTCTGCCCCTCTGCCCCATTGAAGACCCCAATAAAAAGCGCAAACAAAAGACAAAATATCCAACACGAATCCACGTCGTAGCGCCTCACTTTTCCGAGCCGTCGTTTATGGGCAACCTTCGTAGATACGTCGATGTCGCAGCAATTGTTCCATCCACGGGTCCGAAGAAGGGACATCGCATTTCCAAAATATTCAGACACGCTGAGAAGTTTTCCGTCCGTCTCGCCGGTACTCCTCCTGTAGAGCTAGCACGGAGGTAGTCAATGACGATCACAGCCCAGCCACGAAGCGGTCACTGTGAAGCCACCGCCAAACTCGACGACCAAATGGGGCGAGGGCTTCGTTTCCCGGGATGGGGCGCCTAAACGAGATCGCACACGCGCTCGTCTCGCGCTTGCCGGGAGTCGCCCATGTGAGCGGCTGGGCGATAGATCTCTTCTGGAATCTCCGCTAACTTAGAAGTCGCAATACGTCCGTCGGCAAGACCGTAAAAGTTAGCAAAACTCATGATGATGGGCTTCCACATGTCAGAATTCACGTGGTTCGTCTTACCAGCCAGGAGCAACTCCTCTTCCACGTGTACCCGAACGATCTTCAGCTCAAAGGCCATTACTCTAGTCCCTTCGATATTGTCGCCGTAGGCTCGTTGCGCTTCGAATCCACCAAATGGATATCTGGCTTGTAGCACGGCCTCCATCTGTACAGGACACTCGGCGACTCGGGGCGCCTGGACGAGTTCCGATGGAAGCGCGGTTAGTGCCGCGACGCCGAGCTTGTCCTTTACATAGCGATATTCCCTGGCGAGTTTGGAGGCGGGAACCGGGTTGGATCCGGTGGTCTTCGCGAGCCGGTTCACCGCTTCCGCCTGAGCCGAAGACGGAAGATTGAGCACACATTCCTGTTCGCGCAGGAGGTTCTCCGAGGTCTTCGAATGGCCGGCAAGCCCGATCATGCAACCCCAGCCTAACCACCAGGCGGAGGACATTGGGGCCACATTTGTGGTTCCGTCCTCGTTGCGGGTGCTGATGAGGACAACCGGAGTTCCGAAGTAGAGGATTGAGGGTTCGATGGTCTTGTGCATAGAAATACTCTGTCGAATCTCTCGATTCACTGCATCCCGTTTTTTGCTCTCTAATTTCGCAGCTATGGCTGATCGTCTCGCTTGCATCCTTGAGCTCACCTCTCAGAGCGTGCGATAGACGATGCCAACGAACGGATCGGGGGACACCATTCCTTTGCCCCAAACTGCGTCGAGGTTTGCTGTCGGCTTCCTGGCTACAACTTCCTGCTCGGATAGACCACGGTGTTTGAGGGCACCGACTTTTTCGCGTACCTCGACGAGCATGTTCTGGAATTGCTGCAACTGCGCTTTCGTTCCGAGCGGGCCGTGGCCTGGAACGATCTTGGTTTGCGCGCTGGCGATGGAGAGTGACTTCTCCACGGCGTTGACCATGCCGTTGATATTTCCGCCGGTGCTCTCGTCAATGAAGGGATAGAAGCCATTGAACCACGTGTCGGCTACATGGAGGACGTCAGCGTTGTGAAAGTAGATGGAGATGTCGCTGTCGGTGTGCGCGGGGCCATAGCTGGATAGTGTGAGAGTGTCGTCGTTGTGCTCGGTCTCAAAGACGCCATCGAAGCTTGTCTCCGGCAAGGCAGCGCGTGGAGACGGATGGACCGTCGCGTGGAGAAATCTAATCTCGACGGTGTTCGAGAGATGATCGCGGGTCTTTTCATGGGCAAGAATGTGGAAGCCGGCGTTGCGCATGCCTTCGTTGCCATCTGTGTGATCAAAGTGCCAGTGTGTGTTGATGAGCAGGTGCGCCGGGTCGCTGGATAGGCCGTCGAGGATTGCGCGAAGCTTGGCGGTGACGGAAGAGAAGCTCGAATCGATGAGCAGCTTTCCCTGGGCTCCGGTTTGCGCCACCATGTTGCCGCCCGCGCCCTGGATAAGGTGGAGGTTGTCGTAGAGCCTGGTGGTGGTTAGTGTGGCAGATGCGGCGGCGGCGCGCATCTGGCTGATAGGGTCTTGTGTTTGTGCTACGAGCCAGCGCGGAGCGAGCATGGCCGCACCGGTGCTGAGGCCATGCCTAAGAAACTTCTGCGATTCATCGAGGGTCTCCTAAAACCGATTTCATCGGATAGCGTTGACGACCGCGGTGATGAGGTCTTCGGGCATTTCGATGACTTAAGGTTCCGTCGATTCGAGAGTCAACCGAGCCGCGTGACGCTGTCGCGATCCAACCGAAATATCTCGCCGGAGCTGAGAACCAGCAGGCGCGATGTCTTATCCCAATCGAGAAGCAACGCATGGCCCACATTTCCGAGGTTGATGATGGCGTCGTACACATGATTGCGGGTTGTGGGTCCGAACCAGCAGTTATCGTTGTCATGCGCTGCGTCCCCGCGGCCGCGCTCTCGATGCCGCATTGAAATGATTTTGCGCATGTCCTATCCCGCGAAGCGAAATGTCAGGTTGTACCGAACTCCACCAACGAGAGAATGGCAGCCCTCTCGCAGCGCGGCAACGCCGTGATAACGCAAGCGCGCGGGTCCTCCCCACACAAGCACATCTCCATGTACGACCTGGATGCGTCGTGTTCTATCCCCTCGTTCCAACCCGCCAAACAGAAAAGTGGCGGGAAGTCCCAAGGAGACGGAGACAATGGGCTGCGAAAAATCACGCTCGTTCCTGTCCTGATGCAACGACAATCTCGCCCCAGGATCGTAGCGATTAACGAGACATGCGTCAGGCACGAAATCCGGGAATCCTGCTGCTTCCGCTGCGGACACGGCGAGGGATAGGAAGGATGAAGGCATCTCGGGCCATGGACGGCTTGTCTCCGGGTCGATTGAGTCATATCGGTAGCCAGACCGATCTGTAACCCAACCGAGCTTCCCGCAGTTCGACATGGCGACTGACATGCGAAAACCACCCGGTGTAACCATATGACGAAATGGAGACTGCTTCACGACCTCCTTGAGTGAAGAAAGCAGCTCGTCTTGATTCCCAAACGCAAATCCGGCGAGAATCGCCGTACCGTCCCCAAGAATGTTTTTCGGGAATGCCGCAGGCGATTCAAGCCGATCAAAGAGCAATGTCTTCATATCTCTCCATTAGGTAGCGTCATGAAAAATGATGCCGACTGTGTAACGCTGTCCCGACCGTAAGCGACTCACGCCATGCCGCAGATTCACTCGGTAGCTGCCGCGGGTTCCCCGCACGGGGCGATGATGGACAGCGAAAGCGACTGCATCTCCCTGACGTAGCGGCACGACTTCGGGCCGCGATTGCATCCTGGGGCGTTGTTCGGTCAGCACAAATTCGCCGCCGGTGAAATCCCTTTCCGGCTCCGAGAGCAGGAACGCTACCTGGATCGGGAAGACGTGCTCGCCGTAGAGGTCTTGATGCAGGCAGTTGTAGTCTCCGGCGCCATACCGCAGGAGCAACGGTGTTGGCCGCTGTTGGCCCGCCTTGTGGCAGCGCTCGATGAACTCCACGTGCGCGCCTGGGTATCGGATATCGATTTCCATCTGCTGATTCCACTCGTTCGCAATCAGAACCAGCTTCTCGTAGAGCGAAGTCCGGAGCCGCTGAAGGATGTCCGGCAGTGGGTAGCGGAAATACTTGTATTCTCCGCGACCGAAGCCGTGGCGCGACATAATAACCCTGCTGCGAAATACGTCGTCGCGTCCGTACAAACTCGCCAAGGCTTTACATTCACGCGCAGTGAGAATGCCCTTCAACAAAGCGTTACCCGATTCGTTGAGTGCGCTCGAAATTCTTTGCCAATCGAGGGATTCGATCCGCGATACTACTTGGGTCGCTTGAGGAAGCGGAATGCTGGCCTCGCACATGAGTGGTTCGGCCTCATCCAGCAAAGGTGGAGCTTCTTGATGGAGAATCGTCATGCGCGCGCCTCCTTTTCGAGCAGCGCACGCTTTCGCTCAACGCCCCAACGGTAGCCTGAGAGCGAACCGTCGTTCCGGATCACGCGGTGGCACGGGATCGCAATCGCCAGCGGGTTCGCGCCGCACGCCTGAGCCACGGCACGCACTGCTTTGGGCTGGCCGATCTTGGCGGCGATTTCCGAGTAAGTCGCGGTTGTGCCCGGCGGAATCTGCTGCAGGGCCTTCCAGACTCGTTTTTGAAACGCTGTCCCTCGGATGTCCAGCGGTAGATCAAAGCTGAGTGTTGGGTTCTCAACAAGGCCCACGACCTTAGCAACGAGATCGTGGTATTCGGGTGCGTCTCCCACCAGCGTCGCGTTTGGAAAGCGATCTTCGAGGTCCCGGGCTAGTTGTTCGGCATCGTCGCCGATCAGGATTGCGCACACTCCCCGGTCCGTTTGGGCAACGAGGATGTTTCCCATCGAGAATTCTCCAATCGCGAAGTAGATCTTCGCATTTACGCCTCCCTGGCGAAACTCCGTTGGGGTCATGCCAAGCATTCCGTGGGCTCCCTCATAAAAGCGACTGCTGGAATTGAAACCAGCGTCAAAGATCGCATCCGTCACCGTTCTGCTCTTTTCAAGGGACTCGCGCAGGCGAGCGTTCCGGTGAGCCGAGGCATACTCAGTCGGAGTGACACCGACTATGAACTTGAATGTTCGATGGAAATGAAATTGGCTCATACCTGCCAGCTTTGCCAGGGACTGGAGAGAGGGACTGCGCTCTGCGCTTTCGATCTGACGGCAGACTTTCGCGATCCTGGCTGCGACCTCACTTGCGGGATGAAGCTCATTCGGTTTGCACCGCTTGCAGGCGCGAAAACCTGCAGTTTCCGCTTCTGCGGTGGTGGGATGGAACTGAACATTTTCCGGGCGAGGGGTTCTGGAGCCACACGATGGGCGGCAGTAGACTCCCGTGCTCGCTACCGAATAGAAAAACGTGCCGTCTGCGTGCCGGTCGCGGCTCACCAATGACACCCAGCGCGGGTCTTCAAGAACCAAGTCCGCTCGATTGGGAATTTGTTTCGCCTTCATATCACTCGTTCCCCTTCGAGACTCACTTTACGCAACGAAAGGAATGAGCGAACTCCGATTCTTGCTATCAAATTCCGAATTCGCGGAGGCGCCTTTTTATTTTGACCAACGACATCTCATTCGGGTGTCAGGCACTCTTACATGCCATATCGGCCCGTTCCGCTACCAGCCAAGTTCCTGCTCCGCGCGGCGGGTGGAAACCCAAGGACCTGGGTTGGCGATATTGAAGATTCCCGTCACAGGTCGCTCGACTGCCAGTACGGCCGCATCGGCCGCGGTTGTGACATGCACGCTTGCCACATCAGACCTTGGCAAATCGAAGCCCGTTCCCTCGCCATAGAGCGCGCCGTATCTCAGCACGACTCCCGAGAGCGGCGGCGAGTGTAGGACAGCCATCTCCAGCGCCACCACGCCCCGAACCGTGATGGCGCGCACGCCGCGAGCAGACAGGTCGAGCGGATCGCTCTCTAAATGAGGCTCCGGGCCTGGCGCATAGACCCAGGCAATGCTTTGGGCCACCATGCGATCGACGCCGGCAGCGAGGGCTGCGGCCACCAGGTTATTTGTGCCCTCTTCCCTTATTCGCGCGTTGCGGTCGATGTGTTCGGCCATTTTGGCTTGGTCCAGACCGTCGGGCAGATCGGTGAGCTGGTGAAGGACGACGTTCGGGCGCGCAGCGGCTACGGCGGCGATGAGCGCCCGCCGGTCAAAGACGTCAACCAACACCGGCTCCACTCCCTGAGCTTTCAAGGCGTCCATCTTATCGGTCGAGCGGGTCATACCTACAACGCTATGTCCTGCCCGCACCAGGCGCGGGACCAGGTGATAGCCGATCACGCCGGACGCACCGGCAAGGAAGATGCGATACGTCATCGCGTAGCCTCAGTGGTATGACGCAGTGAAGATTTACCGCGGGTGTCCACAACGAAGACGGCAAGCAGCTTGGCGGGTTCGGTCATGCTGAGGTTAGTGTTTACCAGAATTGGTTGTCCTTGCCAAAATCTGTCATTCACTACCTGTTCGCCGGTCAAGGATTTGCTCACAGCAAGCCCGTAGTCTGTATGGCCGTTTGTGAGCGATCCTGACTTGTGTTTTGCTAACGTGCGGGTCGAATATTCCCAACGGGTGACCTTCAGCGATATCTAGTTGCTGAAGGCTTCCCGCCTGTTTGAGGGTGGACATTAACTTCTAGTGGCGAAGTTTAAGTTCGACAGATTGAAACGCCACCATCGACCGAGAAGGCGCTGCCGGTGACAAAACTCGATGCGTCGGAGGCTAGATAAAGCGCGGCCTTGGCTATCTCTTCGGGTTTGGCAATGCGCTTAAGTGCGTGGAGATTCTCAACAAACGAAAGTGTTTCGGGCGTATTTGCCACGCTACGCCCCATCGGCGTGTCAGTGCCACCGGCCAAGATGACGTTCGCTCGAACGTCCTTTGCGCCCAGTTCAACTGCGAGAACACGAGTTAGTCCAATCAGTCCTGCCTTGGCGGAAGCATAGGCCGCCATCCCTGGAAAGCCGACATTGTGACCCACGAAAGTGGATGTGAAGATTAGAGAACCTCTACCCCGCAAAATCATCGCTGGAATCTGGTGCTTGACACAAAAAAACGCACTCGTCAGATTCGTCTCGACCGTATTGCGCCAATCGTCCGCGGAGAGGTCGGAGGCAGGTTTCATCTCTCCGAGAGAGCCGGCATTGTTGAAGGCAATATCGAGCCCGCCAAAGCGCTCCACGGCCTTTGCCGTAAGCAGCTCTGCGGTGTCTTCGTCCCCAATATCACCGGTTACCGCGATCGCTTGACCTCCCGTTTTTTCGATCTCTTCGACAAGCTTGTCGAGTTCCGTGCTCCTACGTGCGGTGACGACGACTTTCGCGCCCTCTCGTGCAAATAACTTTGCCGTCGCGCGGCCAATTCCAGAACTCGCTCCAGTGACGATGGCCACTTTGTTGTCTAGTATTCCCATTTTCAAAACCACTCCTTGTTGTGGTTTGGTCACTCTACCGGACGAACTCACGGCGACGCACCCCGGATCTTGCTTTCAATTTTCTTTTCTACTGATCCGCCCCCTAATTCCGTTCAGCGCGATTCAGTAGACTGAACCCGCTGAGGCACCCCGGATTTCTGTATCAACAGCGATTATCAATTTTGGCAGCAAAGGATCGTCCGATTAATCGGCCGGAGCCTGCTTCGCATTCGACAGGTGGCCTCAACCTCACGGCGCCGCGATACTCGCTCCTTTCTGACTCGTTGCATATCTTGGCAACCGACTTCAGTGAGGGCGACGGAATGAGTTCATTGCGTCCGAAGTACACGCATTCGACTTTTTCCGGAAGCCAATGCCAAGGGTGAGGTCTTATGGACTCTGGTGTCCCTTAGCCGGATAAACCCTGCTAAAAGGAATGAAAGCCGCGAACAACACCACGAACTTCATCACGCTCCCTCCAGTCCGACGGTGCCACCCGTAAGCCATCTTGGGCTGTGGCCCCTAAAGCCGAATTTGACAGCAAGAAACGGAGTGCGCTCATTTCTTTCGTTACGTACAGTGGATATCGCAGTGGAACAGATCAGATGAGGACAAAGCGATCCCCAATCGAGCAGTGAAGAGCGGGGAATCCGTTGAGCTATTCTTTATCACCCGACTCGCTTGACCAATTAGGCAAGTAAGCCTCTGCTGACCCTCGTAATTGCTTTTCATTGGGCGCAAGCGGAGTGAATCCAAGGCGACATTACCACAGGAGGCATTTGCATCATGATCTCTCTTCTTGTTTCTATTCTGTTTTCGGTTTTTGTTAGGGACGGCGCTCAGCCGCAGCCCGATGACGACGGTGTCATCCACGGCTTCTGATTCGAGGAGCATGTCGAATTGCTTGTCTATGGCGTCAGCGTTTCTGGATGAGCGATGGAGATCGACTGGAGGCGTTAGCATCGGTCGTAAGAGACCGGGCCGCGACGCCACCGATTCAATATTGGACCGGGAGAATACAAAGATCGGCAAGGTTCACTCACATGAGCCCTGCCATGACGCCAGCCTGTGGCAGGAGAGTTTGTGATGTTGCGAACTCTGCCGTACGCTGGTCAAGTGGGAACCGCTCTTACCGAACTGGCTCATCCGAAAAACAGTCCACCCGACTTCCGTGCCTTACGTGTCGCTGTGAGAAGCGATGGCCCGGGCTCCATTGAAGTGGCGGGCCGTGAGGAGATCAATATTGCGATACATGCCGGTCGCCCGGTCTATCGTGCTTGTACTCGCGCTGGGCAAACCCATGCGGCAATGGTGCGGGAGGGGGATATCGACATCATTTCTCCGCGCGTCAGGTCCGTTTGGGAGTTGAAAGCGCGAGACCAGATCGTGCTGCTCAGCCTCGCGCCCGAAATGCTTGAGAGAGCCGCCGAAGCGGTTGGGCTTAGCCATCGCGTCACAATTCAAGACCGGTTCCAAATCCGGGATCCCAAGATCGAGCACCTCGCTTGGGCCCTCAGAACCGAGCTGCAGCAAGGGTTTCCTTCGGGGCGTCTCTTCCTTGAAGGGATTGCGATGTCCTTATCGGCGCACTTGATCGGCCACCATGCGTCGGAACGTCGGGAGTTCAGTGCTGCCGAGCCTGGGCTGCCCCCAAGCGTGTTCCGTCAATTACGAGACTTCATCGAAGATGGGTTGTCTGAGAGTCTGAGCCTTGACTCTCTCGCGGGCGCGGTAAACTACAGTCCGTCTCACCTGCGCGCGCAGTTTCGGAGATCGGCCGGGATGCCTCTGCATCAGTATGTGGTCCGCCGGCGGGTCAGTCGGGCAGTAGCCCTGCTTTCTGAGGGAAGGCTATCGATTTTGGAAGTGGCGATAGCCGTCGGATTCGCGCACGCCAGCCATCTTGCGTTCCACATGCGCCGCTTGCTCGGCGCGAAGCCATCCGATTTTCGCAGGCATTGAGGCTCAATTCTCGTCATTTTCTGCTCGGCTTCAGCAAAACCTGGTCGACCCGGCTCTATCAAACCAGTACGCTGGCTGCTATGTCGATTCGAAACAGCGTAGAACGCCTCATCCAGTACGTGGGAGCCGGGGACTATTTGACCGCCATAGAAACCTTTTACGCTCCCGATGCCACCATGCAGGAAAACAACCAACCCCCTCGCGCCGGTCTGCCCGCTTTACTGGAAAACGAACGCCGCATGATGCAGAATTTCAAACAGATTCACCAGAGCGCAGCTATTTCGTACATTGTCGACGGCGACCGGGTGGCCATCAATTGGGTCTTTGACATCACACTTCAGGATGGCAGCCGGTTTCAGTTGGACGAAATTGCGTACCAGCAGTGGCGGAACGACAAGATCGTCCAGGAGCGCTTCTTCTATGATCCCGCGCAAGTACAAGCGGTTCGCCAGCCCTAAAGTGGAAAATCTACCTACGCCGAAATGAGAACATCCGGCGGGCCACGTCAACTCATCGCTATTCCTCAACTTTCAGTCCGAGTTTTTCTCCATTCGTCCGTCAGTAAGCCTGCGAAGCCCCAATCCTCGTCAGCAATCTCTTGGATGACGATGTGCGTGTGGTCCGGCTGCTTGCCTAGGGTTCGCACGAGAGTTTCCGTGAACTCTCGCACAATCGTGGCCTTTTGCTCTCGCGTAGCACCGTTTGTGATCTGCAAGTTGATATATGGCATGAGATTATCCGTAGCCTGTCCTTGCCAGACCCTTCTGTAACGATGGGCCTCTGTGATTGACTTGTTTAAATGCGGACAATTGCTGTTCATCGGGCTGCGAGGACATCACATATCCGTTGGACAATACCGCCACGAGTCAGCTGCTATCGCGCCGCGGAGCCGAAGCCCCATCATAAGTATCGAGAAAAGCACTCTCACCGTTCGATCAGCCACTTCGACAATTCGTAGACCTGTTCCCTGACGATTAGTGGCACTACAAGGCGAGGAGAAGCACAGGTTTAGTGGTGAATGGAAAATGACACATCCCTAGGAGAGCCGAATTCCGCCATCGCAGACAATCGTCTGTCCAGTCATGAAGCCGTTCATAACAAGGAAGGCGATAGTCTGCCCGATTTCCTCCGATGTTCCGACGCGGCCGACTGGGGTCTTGCTTGCGAAATCGGCGAAGAGCGAGGTCTTCTGCTCGGTCGGGACCCAATCCCACCAGGGCGTGTCGATGACGCCGGGCGCGACGGCATTCACCCGGAGCGGTTGTAATTCGCGAGCCAGGGTTGGAATCAATGCGGCGATCGCAGCATTAGCGGCCCCGATGCCGGCTGCTCCAGGCATGGCTCCGAAGGCACTGACTGCGGAGAGGAATGTGATGCTGCCCTTTGGGTTGAGGAACTTCAGCGCCGCCTGGGCACAGGCGAAGTGCGGAAACACCTTCTCGGTAAAGCTGAGTCGCACTTCCTCAACGCCAACTGTGGCGAAGGGGCCGAGTCCCTTGTTGCTGCCGAAAGCGAGCACGAGGTGATCGAAGTTGCCCAGGCTGGAAAACAGCGCGGCGACCGCAGCCGGATTCGCCGCATCGACAACAGTGGTGCCTGCTTCGTCGCGCAGTCTCTTACCCGCGTTGGCCAACCCTTCGGGATCACGTCCCGCAATGGTTACTTTGAATTTCTCCCGCAGCAGAATCTCCGCGGCTGCCAGGCCAATTCCGGATGTCCCACCGATGATGACCGCATGTTGTGACAGCATGGTCTCAAGTCTCCTGTCTCTGTTCTTTTGAGTTACAACCGAGACCACATTAGAGCCAGCAGAAAACAGCAACCAGTTCTAAAATTATCCTAGTATTTGTACTACTATCCTGATGAGGATGAAATGGCAAACCGGGCATCGATGCTCGCAGTCAGGCGCCGGGAATTCGGAGCGTTCCTGCGCTCACGGCGCGAGAAACTAACTCCGGAGAATGTCGGCCTGCCACACGGCGTCCGACGGCGGACACCAGGTCTGCGCCGCGAAGAGGTAGCGCTTCTGGCTGGAGTGGGAACGACCTGGTACACATGGCTCGAACAAGGGCGGGACGTTCAACCTTCGCCGGAGGTCTTGAGCGCACTTGCAAACGCTCTGCGTCTCGACCCCGCGGAACGCCGTCATATTTTTATCCTGAGCGACCGTCCCTTGCCGGAATGGCAGGCGACCGGTCCGGAATGTGTAACGGACTCGTTGCAGCGCATCCTCAAGAGTCTGACCGGGCAGCCAGCTTACATTCTCGGCAGACGGTGGGATGTTCTGGCATGGAATCGCGCCGCCAAAGTACTGTTTGGCGACTATGCAAAGCTCAGGGGCGATGCCCGCAATATCATGCACATGCTCTTCGCGAATCGCGAACATCGCGCCCTGCTTGTTGATTGGGCGGAACTCGCGCCGGCTGCGCTGGCTATGTTCCGTGCCGACACCGCCCGGTATATCGGTGACCCGGAGTTCGAGCGCTTGATTGCCACATTGATGCAATCAAGTCCTGAATTCAGGAAATGGTGGACCAAGCACGACGTTTCCCGCGATGTCCCACGCCAAAAGCGGATCAAGCATCCTCTAGCTGGCCGCATGGTCTTTGAATATGCGAGTTTCATGGTCGCCGAGCAGCCGGGCATGAAGCTTGTCGTATACACGCCACTCGAGGAGGATCAAACCGATGTCAAGCTCGCCCGATTGTTGAGGGGCTCAGCACAACCATCCCGGGCGATGGGGGGTCGCCGCTGATAAATTCGGCGATTTTCTGAAAGTCCAGTGAGGCTTCTGAACAGGATAGTGGTTTTTGTAGAAACGACACTCGTGCGCCAATGAGAATAAAACGTCCACAACTTGGTTTCATAGTAGATGGATAAGAGGAAGATTACATGAAGTTCACGACGCTTGTTTGCGCCGCCCTGTCGCTTTCCACCCCATCCCTTCTTGTCGTCTCACGCGGACTTCCTCTTTCCATTGTCAAACCAGATCAGGACGACAACCACATGGCTCACATGGGTCCGATGGCAGATACGTCCATGCCGTCGAGATTAGGGTATGTCTCGTTCAATATTTCATGCAAGCCGAAGGTCAAGGCGGAATTCAACCATGGCATTGCGCTCCTGCATTCGTTCTGGCTCGATGAAGCGAGCAAGTCATTTGGAAAGATCGCGGCTGCGGATCCTGACTGTGCGATGGCGTACTGGGGTGTGGCGATGGCCGATTTGAACCAGGTTAACGGTGGGCCAACCGATAGCGGCGTAGCCGCAGCAAACGGAGCTCTTCGCATGGCAGACAATGCGCGAGAGAAAGACGCGCGAGAAGCAGCATACATTCACGCAGTGCGTCTTTTCTTCGATGGTTACACAGAAAAGGACTTTGATGTGTATGCGAAAAGATATACCGACGCGATGGAAGAAGTTGCCACGCGCTATCCGAATGACCTGGAGGCGCAAGTTTTCTATGCGCTTGCCTTGATTAATTCGGCTCCACGTGACGATGTGGCTCTCATCAACTTAAAGAGAGCCGTGGCAATTCTTTATCCCATCTTTCGGCAGCATCCAGATCATCCAGGCATCTCGCACTACATAATCCATGCCTGCGATAATCCGGCGATGGCGCGACAGGGGCTGGAAGCTGCCCGACGTTACGCTTCCATCGCGCCTGCGGCTCCGCATGCGCTTCATATGCCCAGCCATATCTTCGCCAGATTGGGGCTGTGGGATGAAGACATCCGCTCAAACCGTGCCTCGAAAGCCGTCTCCGAGAACCCCACGGCGCATGTTGGCGCTGAGAATCGCCTGCACGCCATGGAGTTTTTGGAGTATGCCTATCTTCAGATTGGAAAGAATGACGACGCGTGGGCCATCGTCACTGAGGGTTCTACTATCAGGCAATCCGATGTCGATCCACGTTATCCTTCCTATTACGCTGACGTTGAAGCTCGCTTCCCAGCTCTATTTGCGATTGAGACTCGAAATTGGACGATGGCCGCGAGCCTGAAGCCAGTGGAAGGGGGCGATTGGGTCAGCCAGAGCCAGACTTTGCTTGCTCACGCTGTCGCGGCTGCTCATCTGCATGATGTGCAGGGAGCAAAGGCTGCGGCGCAGAGTATCGAATCGCTGACAGAGGCTACCCCCCGCATGCGAGTAGGCGGCCCGCGCGCATCAGTGCCCGACGAGATACGCGCCTGGGCGCTGTTCGCCCAAGGTGATTTGCAAGGAGCCATCAAGTTACTTCGGCCCGTCGCCGATCGCCAGGGAAAGATCGGCAAAGGCGAGGTCGAGTTGCCGGCCCGGGAAATGCTTGCAGAAGTGTTTTTCCTCAACGGAGACTTCTCTCAAGCGCTACACGAATACCAGGTATCACTCACCACTGATCCCAATCGCTACAATGCTCTCCTCGGTGCGGCCCAAGCCGCTGAGGCACTCGGTAACCGCGACGTTGCAGCGGGCTACTACCAGACCTTATTGGCGAATTGTGCGAATGCGAATGGAAGGCGTTGACGGCGCAAGGTGGTGCTCCTGGTGTCCCCAACTGCATGGATCACCACCTGGGATGTCAGTCCGCAGAGAGGGATCCCGATCCGCAAGAGGCGCTGACAAACATTGAGGATCAGACCGTGCGGGAGCGCGTTCGTGTCTCAATCGGAGGCGCGCAAATCTCGGTTCGCCTGTCCAACGAATGTGGGACAACACCGCTCCTCATTGGCGCGGTGACGGCGGCCTGAACTCCTCCAAGTTCGTTGTATTGAATCCACAGATCGGCTTCAATCTGCTCGAGAGCATTCAGGAACCTCAGGATCGCGATGTCGCCTCGTGTAACAGGGCCACCTCTCTCCTCGTCCTGACCAAAGGCGGATAGCCCACCCACAAGACCGGCGCCCATGGTGGCTGCGCCCGTCGCAATTCCAGTCTTCAAGAACGACCGCCTATTCGCGGACTTCTCCATTGCTTCTTTCAGTTGAGTCACGTCGACTCTTCTTTTGGGTGACTGAGGCTCCAGGTGCATGGAGAACGATTCTCACTTCATGCAGATATAAGCCGAGAAAAAGCTGTGCTGGCGCTACTATTCCAAACGCTACAGAGTGTGCGCCTGACTCTTATAGCGATTTCAAGAAGGTTAGGAGTGCTTCTCTTTCCTCTGGGCGCAGCTCTCGAAAGCGCCTCGCGGTTTCCAGTGCTTCGCCCTTGTGACGCTCGATCGCATCTTCAAGGGACAATGACTTCAGGTCATGCATGAAGCGGGGCTTGGTGCGCAGGCCCCAGAGTGGCGCGGTCCGCAGTTTGTTGGCCGTATCCTGCGGACCAACCTGGACGATCCCGTCTCCTGTTCCGATGTCATGCAATAAGAAGTCGCCAAAAGGATGGATGACCTTATCACCCAAGGCATCAGGGACACGGAACATTTTTCCGTTGATTTCCGTTCCCGCGGGAGCCGTAGTAATGGATTCCACATGGCAGACAGCACAACCGACGCGCTCGAAAAGTTCTCCGCCTCTTCTGGCTGCATGGGTCGCGGCAAGCGCAGTGTCCCGCGGCGGCACCATTGTGCCGCGAATGAACTGTGCAAAGTGATCGATGTCGTCCATGCCAAGCTCATCCGGCCCGTCTTCCGGATCCTTCGTGGTCTTGAGAACTGTTGTGGCGTCATTGCCCCGTAGACGGTTCGTGATTCCCATCTCGTTGACATAGGCATCAGCGATGAAGGAGAGCAGGCTGCTGTGCTGGTCTTTCCAGCCGAAGCGGCCGACACCGGTCTGTCCGGGAGCCTCGAAGAATGGGGCCTGGACAACTTCTCCATGAATGCGGCCTTCGCTCATCTCCGGCTGCCGCTCGGAGATTCTAATGAGGGTCTCGTCGGCGATGGCCTCGACGAAGCCATCGCCCAGTGTATTGAGGGCAGCACGCAAGGCGCGAATGTTCTCGGTCGCAGGGATGTGCTCCTGCGCCTCCGGTCCGATGGCGCGATCATTGACGATGGATCTGCCGGGACTCGCAGGACTTGCCGGGATCGTGTTTTGCCCATCGTTGATGAAGATGGTTGGATTGACGAAGTTGCCATTTTCGTCGAGATGACCCACACGAAGTTCCGTGAACTGGCTGGCCCCGCCGCTATTCGGATTCTGATGGCAACTGACGCAGGCGGTAGCGTTGTACACAGGACCAAGTCCGGTTGCGACCGAATGGTTTTGCTCGTAGACCTCTTGGTCCCGAGCAAACGTGTCGCCGGATTTCTCTTCGATTCCGTTGCTGACGCTCTGCGCGCCATTGAAACTGGGCGTGTTGAACCCGGCCGGCGCATCAGTTGCTGACTTTGCCGTGACTCTGGCGAGTCCCGTGCCCAACACAGCCAATGCTGCGCAAAAGCAAAAGGAGAGTAGAACCTTCCTGCGGTGGGGCATAAGCATTCCTCCACGTACGGTCTCAGCGTGCTGTACGCGAATGAAAACTGGGTCGCACCAGAATTATTCCCAACTCAAAAAACAATTTTTGATCGGGAAAGGTGTGACCGCTGTCTGAATCGCTATATCCGCCAGGCTGTATTAAATCCTCGTCAATTCCACCCCGGCGCAGCAATAAAGCTCTCCCTCCTCAGTTTTCGGATGTACAGCAAAAGATTCGCCAATCACCTGCGGCCGGCTGCTGACCGGACTACGGGAGAGATTTGAACTGAGGAGATCACAAATGTTGAAAGTTATGATGCGGTTGGCGCTGACAGCCTTCCTGTTCCCTGGTTTATGCGTGTATGGATATGCTCAATCCGCCGTAGACGGCGCGATCGGCGGGACCGTACAGGATCAGAGCGGTGCGACCATCGCGAATGCTACGGTCGTCATCCACTCCAATGCCACCAACGCCGAGCAAACCGTGACCACCGACGATTCAGGTTTCTATCGCGCCATCCATTTACAACCGGGAACATATACGGTGACTGTAACCGCGTCCGGCTTTGAGAGTTTTCGTTCCGCCGACGTCACCGTCCAGGTAGGCTCTCTCACCGATCCGCAGGCTAGGCTTACGATTGGCGCAGCTTCGTCCACCGTCGAGGTCTCCTCCGAGGCTCCGCTCGTGAATACGAGTTCTCCTGACTTCTCCAACGTCATCGATCAGAAGGTCCTTGAGGATCTCCCCGTCAATAATTACCGCTGGTCGAGCTACACTCTGCTGACGCCTGGCGTCGTCGCGGACTCGACCGGCTCCGGTCTGCTCAGCTTTCGCGGGCAAAGCACTTTGCTGAATAATGTAACCTTCGACGGTGCGGACGATAACCAGGCATTCTTCTCCGAAGAGCGTGGCCGCGCCCGCGTTGGATACTCGACGGCCAAGGCGTCCATTCAGGAATTCCAGGTCAATACCTCGAATTATTCCGTTGAGTATGGCCGCTCCGCTGGCGGCGTTGTGAATGCCGTCACTCGGAGCGGCACCAATCGGTTTCATGGCGAAGCCTACTTCTTCGACCGGGATGCGGGGTGGGGCGCGATCAACCAGTACACAACACACGCAGTCCAGACAGGCACCAATCCGGTCACGTACTCCAGCGTGACCTTCAAGCCAAAGGACTGGCGCAAACAGTACGGCATTGGCGTCGGCGGCCCCATCCTGAAAGACAAACTCTTCTTCTTCCTAGCCTTCGATCGGTTCAACCGCAACTTCCCCATTACGCTCGCGCCCAGCAATCCGACCCTCTTTTACGCCGTGCCCGATGCGACATTGCCGGCTGGAACCACCTGCGCCTCCGCGAGTCTTTCATCGGTAGACGCAGCAACCTGCGCTCTCGCTGTCAGTCTGAACAAGACACCGCTCGCCAATATCACACAGGCGCAATACGCCGCTGCTCAGGGTAAATATCTAGCTGGCATTGCCGGCCTCACTTCGATCCTTGGTCTCGGGCCTCGCACCGGAGACCAGTACATCTTCTTTCCCAAGCTCGATTGGAAGATCAATGACCGGAATCACGCGACCCTTGAAGTGAACCGGCTGCGCTGGACCTCTCCGTCGGGGATTCAGACCGGAACCTCAGCTGTGAACTACGGCATCGCCAGCCCCGGAAATGATTTTGTGAAGTCAACCTTCGGGATCGCCAAACTGGACACGGAGATTACTCCAATATTGAGCAATGAGATCCGCTACCAGTATGGCCGGGACTTTGAGTATGAGTTCAATCAGACCCCGACTTCCTATGAGCAGGCGAACCTGTTGAATCCTCCCGGCTACACCAACCCGTTTGGAATTCCCCCCAACGTGAACATCACCAACGCATTCCAGTTCGGCACCGCCACCTTTCTCAACCGTCCCGCCTATCCCGATGAGCGTCGCTATCAGATAGCGGATACCGTCAATCTGGTTCGTGGCCGCCACAACCTGAAGTTCGGTGGCGATTTTATTCACACCAATGACCTGAGCCAGAATCTTTTTTCGGCCTTCGGCGGCTATAGCTACGGAGGCTCGAATCAGACTCCGTTCGCCGAGTACCTCGCAGACCTGTACACGACGAATGGATGCGGCGCCAACTTCAACCAGGAGTGTTACACCAACTATTCGCAGGGGTTCGGTCCGCTCGGCTTCGAGTTCCAGACGAAGGACTATTCGGCCTTCGCCCAGGACGAGTGGAAGGTCACTCCCCGTCTCAGCCTTACCCTGGGTGTTCGATACGAATACGAACAGTTGCCGGATCCGCAGATTCCCAACCCCGCAGTCGATCCATTTATCAATGGCTCCACGTCTAAGTTCCCGAGCAACAAATCGAATATCGGACCACGGGTTGGCTTTGCGTTTGATGTATTTGGAACCGGAAAAACGGTAGTACGAGGAGGCTACGGTGAGTTCTTCGGCCGTGTCATCAACTCCACCATCTACAACGCGCTTGCGCAGACGGGCAACTCGAAGGGGCAGCTATCCGTGTCCCTGCCCAACAGCGCAACCAGGACAACCCTGGCGGACGGAACTACGATCTCCGGTCCAACCTTCCCGCAAATCCTCGATCCGAAGCTCCAGACAGTGGGCGCCACCGCGATTCTCTACTTTGACAGGAACTTCAAGCTGCCTGAGATTCATCAGGCTGATCTGACCGTCGAGCACGACCTCGGATGGAACACCTCGCTCGCGGTTACCTGGCTGGCTGCCTTTGGCCGCCGGCTCCCGAACTTTGTGGATACCAACCTTCCCCAGCCGACTGGCACGATCTCTTATACAGTCGTCGACCCGGCCGGAGCCGGCCCAGTTCATGCAGGGACTGTCATCTCGGTCCCATTCTATGGAAGGCTCGCGACAGCCAATGGGAGGCCAAACGCCGCCTTCGGCGCAACCACCGACATCTTCAGCGGAGTCAACTCCAATTACGAAGCGCTGGTTGCGCAGGTCACCCATCGCGCCACGCACAACCTAAGTTTCAGTGCGAACTATACCTGGTCGCATGCGCTCGACTATGGCGAGAACAACACGACATTCACCAATACGAACTCACTGGCCGATCCAAACAATCTGCGCGGTGAGTACGGCAATTCCAATCAAAATGTCCCAAACCGGCTGGTCATGTACGCCGTCTACCAGACACCGGCGGTATTCCACGGCATCATGGGCTATCTATTAAATGATTACGAGATATCTCCAAGCTATTCGGCTCAAACGGGCCTCCCATACAGTCCTGGCCTCTCCGGATCGACTGCGGGTCTGCTTGGGGTGCCCGCCGCGATCGGTTCGTCCTACAACGGCTCTGGTGGATCGAATCGCCTGCCTACTCTCGCCCGCAATGCCCTCTCGCAAAATCGTACTCAAGTGCTGGATATGAGACTTTCCAAGCGTTTTTCGATCATGGAGAAAGCAAAAGTAGAGCTGCTGGGCGAGTCGTTCAATCTGGCCAACCACGTCAACGAAACCTCCGTCAATTCCAACGCATACGCCTATGCCGCAGGAAAAGCCGCAACCGCATCCACACCGGCAACGCCAAATACCCTGACGTTCAACAGTCCGTTTGGTGTGCGGAACAATGCAAACAACAACTTCGTCTACAGCCCTCGCCAGGTACAACTGGGCATCCGCGTACAGTTCTAATCTGCATCGGATTAGATTGTGGGAGAGAGGATTCATGAGAGTTGAGCAGATCGATCATGTGCAGTTGGCGATGCCACGCGGCAGAGAGGCGGAAGCTCGTGCGTTTTACGATGGAATTCTTGGAATACCCGAAATTCCGAAACCTGCCAATCTGGTAAACAGAGGGGGTTGCTGGTTTGCGCGGGGCTCTCTCAAAATTCATTTGGGGGTGGAAGATGACTTCCGCCCCGCCCGCAAAGCACACCCTGCGTTTTTGGTGAAGGATCTGCCGACGCTAATGGGGCGGATCGAAGCAGCAGGATTTCTGACTAACGTCGACGAGCCACTGGAGGGCTACGAGCGAATCTATGTTGATGATCCCTTCGGGAATCGGATCGAGTTGATGGAAGCTATCTCGCACTAAGTCGCCGGCAGAAGTCTGCTCAATGCTGCTGAACTTGAGTGAGGCTTGGGTAACCTGCATCGGTGCACGACGCTCTGATTGGCCCCAACTTCGTGTGTCCGATTCCAGCGATCAACGAACCAGGTCATCCACCACACCAGCCCGCTAAATTTTTCGAACATACCCAGAATAATCTTCGTCCTGCGCAGTTCTCTATTGCCCGGCAATTCGCACTGCTAAAGCGTGCGCAGTCCGCTGTGCTCCGATACTCTCACCTAATCCGTCTCGCGATCAATCCTGGAGGTTTGTGAAGGTGTCTGTCTTTTAAGGGAATAAAATGACGACAAATCGGTTGTCTATTGAGGTGTGTTCTCCACTGCTGCCGCAATCATCAACATGAAGGATACCTAAACAATTGCACGTGATTTTGAGATGATGTGTTCCCTGCCGAATACGTTGCTGCTAATCATCGTTCAGAAAAACCTTGGGCTGAACGCTCCACGCTCCTGGCTGGGGACGCTGGGACTCAGCATCGGCTGGGTCATAGTCATGTTCCTTTACACGCCCCTGGCTGATCGTATCTCGACACACCTTTTTCAAAAGCCGCCGACGCTCAATGCATTTCGCGCACTCCAGCAATCACGCGTCAAACTCGTGCTTGGGATCGTGATCGCGTGGATTCTCGGCGGGTTTCTCGAAGAGCTTCTCCTTCGGGGGATCGTACTGCGTTCGAGTAGTGTGTTTCTTGCAACCCACACCATGCAATTTGCCGCAGAGATGGTTTCCATATTGGTCGCCGCCGCCTCCGCATTTATTCTCCATCTTTATCAAGGTCTGCGAGCGGCCTTCATAGTGACTCAGCTTTCGGTCCTCTTTGGCATCCTGTTCGTGGTCAGCGGCTTTAACCTCTGGGCTGTCATTTTGTGTCACGAAATTTACGACACAGTGGCCTTCATCCGTTTCGCTAACAAATCGTCGAAATACTCAACCCTCGATCTAACCAACTAGCCGACCTGGAGAATCGTCGATCTATGGATACACTTCACAAACTCCTCTTTACCCGACTTCGAAATTCGATATTCTTAGTCATCTGTTGTACCGCACTTCTTTCGTTCCTCGCAGGCGCGTTTTTCACCTCCTATGTCTTCCACGTTAAGCCCGTGGAGGCCTCTGGTAGTCGCGTTTTTGAGCTTATGATCTATCACACGCTTCCCGGCAAAGCATCGGCTCTCGAATCTGTTTTTCGTGACAGTTATAAGCTTCAGGCCAAATACGGTCTCGACGTCGTCGGCTACTGGGTGCCGAACGATGATCCGGCCTGGAACGATACGTTCATCTACCTCATCGCGCATCCCAGCCGTGCCGAAGCAGACGCGCATTGGAAGGCGTTTCATGCCGACCCGGCGTTTCCGCCACTCCGCGCTGCTGCTGCGCCGTTGATTCAGCAGGTGAACGGCGACTACAAGGTCGACGAGATATTTATGCGCCCGTCTGACTTTTCGGCAATGAAGTAGCGGAACGGAGCTGCCAATTCACATGACTTCCTTCGGGAAAACTGTTTTACTCAGTTTGCTGCTCCTTGCTCCTCAGTTCGCGACATCGCAGCGCAATGCTTGGGTTCCTACCTGGACAGCCAGTCCTACAGCTGCGGATGCGGATGCAAGCGAACCTTTGCTTAACATCAAGGACCAAACGGTGCGGGAGCGGGTGCGCGTGTCGGTCGGTGGGTCGCAAATTCGTCTCCGTCTCTCCAACGAATACGGTGCCTCTGCGCTTCTTCTCGGTTCCGCCACCGTGGCGGTACCGAACGGCCCGGAGGCTGTTCAACCGGCTTCCCTTCGCACGGTTACATTTAGCGGTCGCAGGTCGGTGACCATTCCGGCGGGGGCTCCGATTCTCAGCGATCCGATAAGTTTTCCTATAGTGCAGGGCGCAGAGGTCAGCATCAGTATCTATTTCCCCAAGCGGGTGAGTACCGTAACCTGGCACTCCCTTGCCCTTAAGCGCGCCGTGGTCTCCACTCACGGGGACCACACGGGCGACGAAAAGATTGACGGCGGTACAGACTCTGAGAGTGTCATTGCGGTCACTGGCCTGCTCGTTCCAGCTCAGCCGTCACAGCGTCTCATAGTGGCCTTCGGGGACTCCATTGTTGATGGCGACGGCTCCACAGTCGGTGCGGATCGCAATTGGCCGAGCGATCTCATTCGTCGTCTCCAGAGCGCTGGTCCTGGCTCGAAACTGGCCGTTGTCAATGAGGGTATAGCTGGCAATCGACTGTTAGATGACGGGCCACTGGCAATCCTCGGAGTCAACGCGCTGGCCCGCTTCGACCGCGACGTGTTGAGCCAGCCCGGGCTGACGCACGTGGTGTTATACGAAGGGACCAACGATCTCGGCTTTCCCGGCGCAAAACTGGGAGATACCCTTCTCGCCGATCCTTCTGACGTGCACACTGCAGATGACTTGATTGTTGCGTATCGGCAACTCATTGCGCGTGCTCACACCCACGGCGTCAGACTGATCGGTTGTACTTTGACCCCGTTTGAAGGCGTAGTGATTCCCGGATACTACTCGGAAACAAAAGAAGCTGCACGGCAGAGGGTCAATCAATGGATACGTTCGAGCAGCGTCTTTGACGGCGTGATCGACTTCGACAAGGTGCTGCGAGACCCAGATCATCCGAGCAGGCTAGCGCCGCGGTTTGCATCGAAAGATCATCTCCATCCGAACGATGCCGGGTATCAGGTGATGGCAAACGCAATTGACCTTTCTCTCTTTCGCTAGGGCGACTGGAGCGAGAGCTTGACAGATTCTCAGGAGAACAAATGATCCAAGTCGTCAATCTCAAATCCAAACTAGAAAAGTTTTCCGAACATTGGGCGCCGAAGATCGTCTCAACGTATAACGGCAACGATCTGATGGTGGCCAAGCTCCAGGGGGAGTTCATATGGCATGCTCACCCAGATACCGACGATTTCTTTCTAGTGCTTAAGGGAAATCTGATCATCGAGCTCAGAGATCGTGATCTGAATCTGGGTCCAGGTGACCTCTGTGTGATTCCAAAAGGTGTGGAGCATCGTCCGAAGGCTACCGAAGAGGTTCACCTCTTGCTGATTGAGTCGACTGGAGCGCCCAATACTGGAGATGTGAAGACAGCGGTCTGGAAAGAAACGCTCTAATGACCTGCAAGGCGCTATATGAACGCGCGGGTGAGATGGGAGCCGGTGATGCAACGCTACTTCGCTCTACACGCCCACGCTTTCTCTGCGGCCAAATGCTTTCCTAATTATTACCAATGCAGGTCGAAGCCTCCCTATGGCAGCGAAGAGACTTGCAGCTTTGGAGCAATGATACGGATGACCTCATCGAGCCCTCCAATGGCAGGGATGTGAGCGTCTGTCCCCAAGCCGTCCTCCGCCCGGATCAATAGGCAGTGGAGAACCGTAACGATGACCTCATCGTGGAAATGAATCACCGAATGGAATGGATGCTCCGCGTTGCCTGAGCCGGCATCAACATGCAGACATAGAAGCTCAGCGCCCGTTCCGCGGCCTTTCTGGGCGAGCCGGTCACACGCCATTCCGGGAAATGGCCATCCACTGCCATGCGCGCCAGGCCATAGGCAAAAGCACGGGCGTTCACGACTAACTGGTGAGGAGATGCATCGTTGCGAATATGTCCTGCCGCCTGCCCCTCCGCCACGATCTTTAACATGAGTTGGCGAATGTCTTCATTTTGCTTGACCAGCGTTTTGGATCCATGAAAATCGATCAATGTGCGGGAACTGATGATTTGAAAATGAGTAGGATTCCCAAGCGCCCAGTCGAGATACCCGCTACCAATCGCAGTCAGCCTCGCAAGGGGACTGCCATCCTGAGAAGCGCTCAGCGATTTGTTGACGGCCTCAGTCAGGCGCGACATAGACTGCTCGCCAACCGCTGTCAGAAGTTCGGCCTTGCTTTTGAAATGACGGAATGGCGCTCCGGGCGATACTCCGACGCGCTTGGATACATCCCGCAAAGACAGGTTTTCAACACCTTTTGCCTCAATCAGTTCCACAGCCGCCGCAAGCAGAGAATCGATCAGATTGCCGTGGTGATAGGCGCGATTGGATTGGTGAGCGCGAAGTTTGGTCTGCTTTGCCATACACTCCCTCAACATTATGACAGAAATGTAAACAGTGCTTATTTAAGTTGACATAGCGCTCTCAGATATGTAATCACTGATTACATGAGGGCCCTGCAGCCATGACGTTCTACCCAATCCAAAGCAGATCGGATGATGCTCGATCCGGCCACCAGGCACCACCTAGCCTACTCCTGGCTGGCTTTCTCTCCGTCGTGCTAATCGGATTGTGGGCTGCCGTGTATTGGCAGGGTGGCGGATCGCTGGATGCTATACGGTTCATTGGCCGGTTGATGATCCGCATCACAGTTGTTTTGTTTTCCTTGTCATTCACGGCTTCCGCACTGGCACGACTGTTTCCAGGTGCCGCCACGAGCTGGATATTCGCAAATCGACGCAACTTCACGATCACTTTTGTGGTGGCTTTCGTGCTCCATCTTTGTGCGATTGCCAGGTTTTATGCGCTTGATGTCGATCAGTTCTGGGCTGTAAGCCCACTCGTTCTGATCGTTTTTCGCAGCATTGGCACGATCTTCATCGCCCTGATGCTGTTCGAAGCGCTCAAGGTAGGCAGCACGCTGCGTTGGACGGTCCTGAATGCTGTAGGCGAATACTATGTTTGGGCCGGTTTCCTGAACGGCTTCGCAAAGCGTGTGGTGTTGGACCGGTTCTATTTCCTGCCGGTAGCGTTGCTGATCCTGGCTTTAGCTCTAAGGCTTTGGCCGGCGATTCGACTCCGGACAAGCGCATATTCAAAAGAGTCTGCGGATGAGTCAGGATGATATTCAGGACGCACTGGGAGACGACTACTACAAAAACGTGCTCCTCTATCCAAGGTGGCAGGAGTGGTTGAGGGAGCACAGCCCCGCACGCTGCTCTTCGGCACTCTCGCTGCTAAGGCCTACAAGCGCGATCTCCCGCATGCGAAGCTGGTCTTCTATAACGGAGGCCATTTTGTGCTCGAAGAAAGTGCTGTGCGAAGCCATCGCACGGCTCTCCCTCAGCAATGCTATGCCGGACTTTGTGCAATGCCATCGGTTTCGATACGAAAGCTGCCGGCGCTGTAAGAATCAGACTGGAGCAGGCCAAAGTCCATCAGACAGAAGGCCGTGGAAATAGGCCTGATGCATCTGCTATATCAGTCCCTATCGGTTCACGAGAGATATTTAATCGCTCCGGAATTCTTTCGGAGAGCACGGAGGTTGGATCCTTCTGGTTAATTGCGGACAGTCTCCGAGATGTGAACATATCCATTCTGATCCGCAGCAGTAGCAGGGATGAGATCATGCCACCATCACACGCCGTCTTGGTGATGAATAACGTAGCAGATTCGTTACTCGTTAGGCACGAAATCATCTCGGCGGCCGGGCATACGCGAGATTACGTGTCGCTGGAGATACAAGCTATAACCAAGACCCTCTCATCGCGGTAAAGGTAGATGGCGTCAGCCCGGATGAAAGTGTTGCATGTCATACGATCGATCGAATCCTATTAGGTTTCAAAGTGCAGGCATCAAGGCCTGTATTTGAGAGCCAATCTGAAAAGAAACTGATGGAGCCAAAAACAAGAGAACGAGGAACACGTGGGTCGCTGGTTTCCGAGCTTATTGCCGTTCTTTGCCAGCGGCGGTGAGATATCTTCCAATAGCCTCACCGCGAAAACTACCGATCCACAGATCCTGTCCTACGAACAGTGCGCCGGTAGCTCCTCCGAAAGTGGCGCCACCGTCCTTCACCAGTACATGAACTCTCAGCGTCCGCGGCTCGACCTCAACAACCGTAAACCCCAAGGGGCACGGCTCCTGCCGGGCCTGGCAGCCGAACAGCTTCTCAGGTGAGGTGTTCTGCCCTGCCAGCAGCAACGTTCCATGGTCGGTCCAGCGCAGATTGTCAGGCAGGAAGTGGAGATCGACGCTTTTAGTGGCAGTCTTTGTTTTGAGAGAAAATGCCCAGAGTTTCCGCGCCGCCCATTCGCTGACGTAAAGCCAGTTCCCATCCGGAGTGATCTCGACGCCATTGGCGCCGGACAACGGCTGGCTTACAACGTTGCTCCATCCGCTCGCAGGCGTCCACTGAAGTACGCCTCCGGTTGGCTGCGCCGCGGCGAATTTCTTCAGGAAGCCTGCGTCCGTTGTGTCATACATATTCGTGACCACGAACCCGCCTCCCCGCAGAGGCGCGACTCCGTTTCCAAAGTCGTGGCCGGGAAGCAACACGCAGCCGATCCAGACTGCGCGCGGGACGAAGTTGCTCAACGTCACCCGGAAGAACTCAATCGACTCCCGTCCACCGTGGTTGACGACAAGGAGTTCAGCCTTACCATCTTTGACCGGTACTACGGCCAGTCCGTGCGGATAGAACACGCGAAGATCAGGTGGAGTGGAACAGTCTGGAAACCGAGCATGATCCAGCTCGTCGTGCGATTCCTCGGAAGGGTACAAGGTGTGGGGCTCTGATCCATCTATCACGTTCACGACGAAGAGACGACCGGGCTCCCCATCCGGGCCTCGCATTGAGCTTGCGGCAACCCAATCGCTCGCCGGCAGGCGCACGAGGTCTTCCGGCCTCGGCACTCCGGTGGCAGCCGGCTGGGCGCGCCTGTAGAGATTATCCTGCCCCAATGCCAGAACTGGCAGGGTGCACTGCACAAAAAGCGTTACGGCAAAGGCAGCGGAGACGGTTGAGCTGGTATTTATAGATCTCATGGTCTATAAATATTTGCATGGCTAGTCGCCGAAACGCAACATTACAGACCAAACGATCTAAAACTCTCGCTGCGATGCCAAAAAAGCTGCGCGGCAGACCAAGAGAATTCGACAGGGACGAAGCTCTGGCGCAGGCCATGCGGGTCTTTTGGACGCTGGGGTACGAGGCGGCATCCATGGCGGAACTCCGTTCCGCCATGGGCATCACGCAGGCGAGCCTCTACGCGGCTTTCCGAAACAAGGAGCAGCTATTTCGAGAGGCGGTGGATCTCTATCGCAGGACTGCGGGCACAACAACCATTCGAGCACTTGAAGACAACCCAACGGCGCGCGAGTCGATCGAAGCGATGTTGCGGGATGCCGCTGAGGCTTTCTCCACGACGGGGCGCCCGGCGGGATGCCTTGTAGTCCTTGGCACGATGAATTGCTCACCGGAGAGCAAACCCGTACAAGATCATCTGCTCGCCTTTCGCCTTAAGACGCCGAAAGCAATCGCAGAGCGCATACGGCGAGGTCAGCGCGAGGGAGACGTTTCAAAGCACACTGACGCAGATGCTCTAGCCGCCTACTACGCGACCGTTCTGCATGGGCTTTCCATTCAAGCCAGAGACGGCGCGCCAAGGGCGACGCTCCATTCGGTGGTGGACTGTGCGATGAGCACCCAATGGTAATACTCCCTCTGACTCATGCGTTCGACATGACCATGTAGTCGGCGCGGCGGCGAATTGCGGTCTCCACCGCCCGCAAAACTCTAAGGCCAGCGAATCAATCCGAGGATTTCAACAGCAGGGTACAGGCCTGGGAATTGAGTCAGCGCTAAATGGTCGCTAGCAAAATCACCTCGGCGTAAAGCTCTCCAAAACGCATTAGTAGACGATTGATAATCCGAGTAAAGGACAGGCCCAACCTCGGTTCTGACAGGCCTAAGTCAGACCCAGGTCGGTATGATCGAGTGGCTTACCATAGTTTGCAGATATCGAGCACTTTCTCGTCTCGGAACCACTGAGTTCGACGCCGGCCGACATTAGTCCCAGTATGTCGGCATAACGAACCAGAAGTACTACCGTCGGCTGAAACCCAAACTGCGCTACACCTGCGAAACTTCCGCTACAAAATTGCGGGCACTCCACTTCATGCGATTTGCGCTCTCCCCGTGGTTAGCATATGCTAACCACGGGGAGGCAAATTGACTGGACCTTCAGTACCGTTTTACGTATCTCCGCATGACGCCCCCGCGAAGCAGAAGATATTGCTTGCTGCGCTGGAACTCTTTGTGCGGGATGGTCTCTGTGAGACAAGTATTCGAGATATTGCGAGCGCAAGCGGTTTCACGAATCCGGCACTGTTCAAGCACTTCTCTGGGAAGGATGCCCTCGCCGATTATCTGTTCGAACGGTGCTATCTCGAGTTGTTTCGATTGGTAGCGCACGCAGTCAGAACTGGTGAGACGTTTGCCGAGAAGCAGCGATGTGTCATCGAAGTGTATTTGTCCGCACTGGAGCGCGACCAAAACAGTGTCTTGTATGTTCAGGAGGGGCTTCGGCACTTCTGGCCGCGAGCCTCCGAAGAGGTTCGGAAGCACTCAATACTGCGCGAGGTCAGGGAACTGCTCGTCGCTGGCCGCAAAGAAGGTGCGGTCACGGCAGAGATCAACGTCGATTTGCTTACAACAGCGTGGGTGGGTACGTTGCAACAGTTTGCCCGCGCCCTCTACTTCGGTGAGTTCCGCCTGTCCTCGAAGACACTCGCCGCCTCGCTGGACGCACTGCTGACCAAAATGACTAAAGCGTAATTGCCACATCTGTTAGGTTAGCGATCGCTCACTCAACTGCGTTTTAGAGAACTACAAGGAGATTGAGGTGCCAAAGGTACATGCAATTCGTACAGGACTCGTAAAGGTAAGACGACCGCAGATGGAATCGCGGAGCAAAGGACTCACGCGCATCACGGACATGCTCTTCGACGAAGAATGGACGGAATGGCTTCCGATTTACGCATGGGTCATCGAGCACGACGAAGGAATTATCGTCGTGGACACAGGGGAGACATCACGGGTTCACCAACCCGGCTATCACCCGTCATGGCATCCTTTCTACCGAAGGGCGGCTCAATTCTCAGTTCACCCTGAGGAGGAGATTGGCCCTCAGCTTCGTGCGATGGGAATCTCGCCGAGAGATGTGCGCCAAGTGGTGCTTACCCACCTTCACACGGATCATTCCGGAGGATTGGCTCACCTCACCGGCAGCAAGTTTTGGGTGTCGAGAGCAGAATGGATGAGAGCCACGGGCCTTGGCGGGAAGCTCCAAGGCTACCTTCCACATCGCTGGCCGAGATGGTGGCAGCCTGAATTCATTCACTTCGATGACTGTCCGTTTGGTCCATTCCTGCAGAGCTCGCCGATCACCCACCGTGGCGACGTCGTCATTGTTCCGACTCCCGGGCATACGCCAGATCACGTGTCGGTAATCGTCCGTGGTTCTCCTTCGCTTTTCCTTGCTGGAGATACAAGCTATAATCAAGACCTTCTCATCGCGGGCAAGGTGGATGGTGTCAGCCCGGATGAAAGTGTTTCCCGTCGTACGATGGATCGAATCCTGACGTTTTCCAGGGAGCTTCCGCTGGTTTATCTACCCTCCCATGATCCGGGTGCTGAAGAACGCCTAACCCGCCTCTCTCCGATTACCGGCTGACCAAGTTTTTCTTCATCGCCTGGATTTTTCAAAGACTGTCGCGGGCAAGTCGGAAGTGCTACAGATTCGCTCTAATCGGGCTGCGACTGCATGGCCGCTATTCAACTCGGCACTCTGCGGTCGAAGAACTGTCGTATGTGCTCCGCGATGGCATCGCCTTCTTCCTCTAGAGCAAAGTGCCCAGTATCAATCTCTCGCCGGTAGAAGTGCTCGTGCTCAGTAGGGGCGACTCATTTCGTGCAGACTGCCTCATTGCGAACACTCCACAGCCGGTCGAACCTCAAATGATAGCCAGTTCAATGGGCCTTATGGCAACGCACCTACAGTGGCCTCAGCCCGATTGCACAGATCCAACCTTTGCCCTTCTCTTCGACGACCTGAACATCGATGTATCCAGCCTCAGAAAAGAACGCGCGCTGGTCATCGGCACTAAGATTGGTGGACTTAAGGAGCTTCATGATAGGGCGCTGCATGGCATTGCAGGCACCCTTCTTGTATGCCTCCGCAATGACAAGTAGCCGCCAGGTTCAATACGCGCAGCACTTCGCGCATGTCACTCTTCAACTCAGGCCCGTAGTACTGCGTCTCCACGGCGGTCACTAGATCAAAAGAGGCAGAGGCAAACGGCAGTTGCGACACCGTCCCATATCTGATTTCGATTCGGCCACTTTCTATCAGGCCTGTGTTCTTCGTGCGCGCTGCTGCTATGCAGCCCTTGGCATAATCCAATCCGTTGACCTTTCCTTCGGTCGCGACCGACGTCAGCTTTTGAATCGTTCTACCGCCTCCACACCCGACGTCGAGAGTCGTGAAGCACTGTCCAATCGCAACCTGTTCCAACCCCCAGTCCGTCACAGCCGAATGCGACATATTCATCATCCAAACAACTGTCCGATCCATCGTGTGGGCTTTCGTACCTGATTCACGAGGTATAGGGCCAGCACGAGAGTCAGCCCGTAGTACAGCATCGATTCTGCATGGTGCCAGAAGGCTGGTGACATCCGCAACATTCCCCGTTTCTGCTTGTACTATTTTGTCTCTTTCATGAATGGCTCAAGCTTCATTTCAGCGGTACAGGAGTCGTCCACTTTCCCAGCAGTCGCTACGAACTTCGCGACAATTCCATCTGCGCAGGAAGATCCCGTCCATGTGTACCGTTGTCGAGTACCACTATCTGACTCTTGCTTAGATCGCGGCCTGCCTCTCGCGACACAGCAAGCGAAGTCACTGGATCAAGGGCTCCTGAGACCAGCAGTGCTGGGACATCTTGCGCCTGCACCCAGATCGAGGGCAATACGAGCGGCGCAAGGATTTGGATTTACGGAGCATATTCATCACACCTCAGCCCAGAATGGTCCGCAGAGAGACCTAACCGCCCGCCCGCGTACCTGCAGAGTCCGTAGGGATAACTGGAGGGATCGGAATTTATTCCGAAACGCTTGGTTCGTACCGAAACTTCCATCCACCCTGTCACTTCCTGATGAGCCGCGCCGGTTGCTGCAGTGACCACGCGAATCATGCTCCAACAAAATTGGAATAGTTTGTCCCTTTCTCAGTTTGATGTCCTATGGCATCGATCGTTTCAGGACAGAAGGGCTCACGGCTCGGGGCATCTGTGTATGAATGGGGCCTGGTCGTCGGATCAGCTCTTTATCTTTCCCTGAATCTCTTCTCGCTGCGAGGAGTTCCGTTTTTTCTCGGAGGGGACCAGGCATACTTCTGGATGCGAGCCATGCGGATGCTCAACGGTCAGCGCATTTATCAGGACTTCCTCCAGTACACGCCTCCAGGTACGGACCTCGTCTATCTCACGCTCTTCCGTCTCTTCGGTCTCCGTCTCTGGATTACAAACTTCGTCGTTCTGGCTCTGGGACTCGCATTTGTCTGGCTCGTCTACTCGACCAGCCGCAGGATTCTGCCCCACGGCTCGGCAGTCCTCGCATCAGCGCTCTTCCTTGTACCGGTCTATGGCAACGCCATCAACGCAACTCATCACTGGTTCGGCGTTCTCGCGGTACTCGCTGCCATCCGGGTGCTTTCTGCGGGGCGCACTCCCATTCGCATCCTGCTCGCCGGCATGCTCCTTGGCCTGGCTTCCTTCTTCAGCCTCTATCACGGCGCCGCGGCGCTGCTTGCCGTGGGTGCCTTTCTCGCCTGGTCAGGGCTACGCACGGAACAGAATTGGAAAAGTCTTGGAGTCGACCTGCTCTTTGCTCTTTTCGCATACCTTCTCACTCTGGCGACTCTGAGTTCTCCCTATATTATTGCAATCGGAATTCGACAGCTATGGTACTTCCAGGTGACCTACGTCCACCGCTTCGCCATCCACCCGCAGTGGGGTTTTCCGCTGGGGCTTCCGAAGCAGATCACAATCCACACCCTGCCGTCGCTTGCACAGTACCTGATCGTCTATCTGTCCCTGCCAATCTCTACAGTGATCGCGCTATACCTTATTTGGAAGAATCGTCGCAACCTTCTGTCCATCGAACCCGTCGCTTTGATCACACTCGTCGCTCTGCTGCTGCTGGCGGAGGTTGCGGTCAGCGTGAACTGGCTCCGGTTCTTCGCGGTTTCTGCTCCTGCCGTGATCGTGCTCGTGTGGGTGATTCGTCAATCCCCAAAGCTCCGCGTCGGAGCGTCGATGGCACTCTGGGCGTGGATTCTGGTGCAGGGTGGGCGGCAGACCATCCTGCGCCAACGAGCGCAGCAGGCCATTGTCACTCTGCCCGCGGGAACCGTCGCGACTTCGGCGCAATCGGCTGCGAGGCTAACTCTCTTCGCGCGATGGCTGAAGCCTGGCGACACCGTTTTCGCCGCACTGTGGGTGGGGACCTATCTGCCGTTCCATGTTCATAATCCCATGTACTTCGAGACTGTATGCCTGGACGACATGCCGCGTTCCTCCGACATCCTGTCCGCCATCCGGCAGCTCGGCGATCAGCGGGTTCCTTATGTCCTCCTGGCCGCTACTGCCAACCCAATGAATCCCCAATACTGCGGTGACCGCCTCGGCGCCCTCCGTGAGTACCTCTATACGGCCTACCTGCCAGTCCAGAGCTTTCCCGATGGCGATACTCTCTGGCGACGCAAAGAATGATGCAAGATCATTACTGTCGATGGTTCTCGGACGAACGAAGAGCGGCTGCAGTAGTCTGTGATACAACCGCTCTTCACCTGAGTCGAAAGCATTCGCTGGTTTAGGAGCCTGCTCGAAAGAGCATTCGACGGAGACTGGCTGCAGCGCCCTCTCCGCTGAATGAAATCGACATGGGGCTGCAGCCACGAGGGTCCGGTTTCCTCGGACGCATCTAATCTAGTTCTTCTTTATCGTCTTCAAGAAGGCAACCAGATCCTGTCGGTCCTGCGCTTTGGGAACGCTAATGCTCATCTGATTGTCCGGCACCATAAGATCCGGATCGGTCAGCCACTTTTCGAGAGTCGCATCGCTCCATGCAAATCCAAGATTCCTGACGCCGGGTGAATAGTTAAAACCAGGAACGCTGCCGGCCTTTCTTCCATAGACTCCAGCCAGTCTTGGGCCTTCCCGATCTGCATCGAGGGCATGGCAGCCCGTGCAACGCTTCTCGAACACAGCTTTGCCGCGTACAGGATCGCCGTTGCCGATCACGGCTGGTCCTGCCTCGCCTGCACTCTTCCCCAAGGCCGAGAGCGCTTCGAGGTCGCTCTTCGAAAGTCTTGCATCCCAATGAAGCGCCAGATATTGCAAGGGCGGCATATCACCGCTCCTCGCTTCCTGAACGATCTTCGCCATCAGGACATCTTGCTGGTCCCTGGGCAATTGCTCCCAGTGAGAAAGATTCATGTGCTTGCGCGCTTCGATAATGTCCCGTTCGATCAGCCACGAGCCCGGCGCAATTCGCGCATACGCCGGCCACCGTGTTTCGCTTGAATGGCAATCGGCACACTTTGCCACCAGAACCTGCTTGGCGCTCTCAGGCAGGTTCGAGTTGTGCAACAGCGTGCTGAGCCCTTTGGCGGGCTCAGCACGCGGATCGCCGAACGGATGCACGAATCCCAATCCAATGATTGCAACCGCGGAGATTACTGCAATAACCCACAAACGCATCAGCCCTCCGCCAAGGTATGGTCAACGACAGCAAGGTGGCTCTGCCTGCGAACCACCTTGACATCCGTGACTCCCAGCACGCTCTCGAGCTTGCCGGCGGGAACGGCCATCGGCCCGGGATTGGGCGCGGAGCCCGGCGCGGGCTGAGGAAACGCCGTGGCCATGGCAGTGTGGAAGGCAACATTGCCCTCGACCTTCTGCACGACCTGGTGGATGTGGCCATTCAGCACGGTGACCGAACCGAACGGTTTCAGCAGTGCGAGAGCCTGCTCACCGTCCTTTGTGCCCCATCCCCACTTTTCGTAGACCATCCACAGGGGAATGTGCGCGAAGACCACAATCGGCGTGGAATGACTCTGGCCGGCCAGGTCAGACTTGAGCCATGCCAGCTGATCGCCGCCCATGTTGCCCATCGCATCCACCTGCACGCAATTGTTCAGCCCCACAAAGTGAACGCCCTTGTGGGTGAAGCTATACCAGCCGTTGCCCATCGTACCTTTGCCGAAGCGCTGCTTGTATTGCTCGCCGTCGTCGATGAAATCGTGCTCGCCCGGAACGTAAAAGACCTCGCCCACCTTTGCGCTCTTGATCACCTGGGCCGCAGTATCGAATTCCGCGGCTTTCGAGTTCTGCGTAATATCTCCGGTGTGGAGCATGAAGTCCGGCGCTTTCATTCCCGCCTGAACCATGTTCACCCTGTCCATCGCTTTGGTCAGTGTGCCGGTTACATTCGGGTTGGCTCCCTTGTTGAAGCCGATGTGGCTGTCGCTGATCTGGACAAAGGAGAAGCCTTCCGACTTGTCAGCCTTTGCACCGGCGCCCTTCATCGTCTGCGCCAGCAGCTTCGAAGTCGGCACGCCACCGACCATGGTCCATAAGAGGCCTGTTCCCGCCCATGCCATGCAGCCAAGAAAATTGCGCCGGTCAATGCCATCGCCCGAACGCGAGGCAGCCTCGTTTTCATTCATCAATTCGTCTTCCTTAAATCGGTCCATCTCAAGCCTCCGCCTGGTTTGTGTTTGCCTACAGAGCACAAAACTGGCGTCATCGGCCTTTATTCCCATCGCGATGCAATTAAAGGATGGAATAATCGCGATGAAATTCGGTTAGTGCTGGTGATGTTCTATAGCCAGCACATCCCGGTCTATACCTCTGCAACGCTTGAGCCAGCCACCCTCAAATCGACCGAGGCCCTCAGCATCATGCCGTCTCCCGCCAACCAGCGCGAAAGCTTCGAACAACTCGCCCTCCCGCTCCTCGTGCCCCTTTACAACCATGCTTTTTGGTTGACCCACGATCAAGCGGAGGCCGAGGACCTGGTACAGGAAACCCTTTCGAAAGCGCTACGGGCGTTCGACGCTTTCGAGCAAGGATCTAACTTCAAAGCCTGGGTCTTCCGTATTCTGCGCAATACCTTCCTCACCAGCAGGACGGGCCTTGCTGCCTCTCGCACCGTGTTCCTGGAAGACTACCCACGAACATTTGAATTCGCCGATATCAGCCCTACGCCGGAAGACAATCTGATCCGATTGGACAGTCAGGAGACCCTTTACGCAGCCATCGAACAACTTCCGGCTCCGCTTCGAGATGCCCTGCTCCTGTGCGATGTAGAGGACCTCAAATACAAAGAGATCGCCGACATTCTGAATATCCCGATCGGCACCGTTATGTCCCGCGTCTCGCGCGCACGGCAAACCCTTCGCCAGATTCTGCAATCGCAACTCAGGAAATCGCTATGAATCAACTGACGCACAACGCGGACCATCTCGACGCGCAGGCAACCAGCGCGTTCATCGATGGAGAACTCCCCCTTGCCGAGGAGCAGCGGATTCGCCAACACATCATGGAATGCCATGAGTGTGCTCTGCGCATCTTGTCCGTAACGCAACTCAAGAGTTCGACCGCCCATGCAGGCCGACGCTTCGCTCCGTCGCCGGAGTCGCTCGCGCGTATGACTGCTAGTCTTCGTCCTTCAACAAAAACAGCGATACGGATGCCCAGGCGCGGAAAACCGGTTCGCATGATGATCTGGTCTGCCATCGCGGCAGCCCTGCTCCTGGCTGCCTCGCTATTGAGCTGGCAACAGCTTCGCCGCAGCGACACACTCACCGCCGAACTGCTGGATCAGCATCTCTCGACTCTATCGGATGGCGCTGTGCCTCAAGTGGCATCGAGCGATAAGCACACGGTCAAGCCATGGTTCCAGGGACGGGTTCCTTTCAGTTTCAACTTGCCTGAGACGGCAGCGCTGCCGCCTGACACAGTCCTCAACGGCGCAGATCTGACCTATTTCCATGGCCAGCCCGCGGCCTTGCTCCTCTTCATGGTTCACAAACATCAGGTCTCAGTGTTGCTGATGCAGCGGGCTGCCGAACCCACATGGGCAAGTCTCTCGAAGACTCGGGCAGGCTTCATAATCCACTCCGCCATAACCTCGGATTTGCGCATCATCGCCATCAGCAACGTAAACCCGCAAGATCTCGATCGACTCGTGGGAGTTCTCGTGCAAGCTCAAGAAACGCCATAGAAAGCGTGATATCGGTAGCGAGTTTTGAACCGGAAAGGTTTACTCAGCGGCAACAGGGCGAAATTCCCCACAGCGAATAACAGTTAACAGTACGGAAGCAAGCCGTCTACAAAAGGCGCGGCTGTGAGTCCTGCCAACCCACCGACATCTCCAATCGGATTCCAACCAACTCGTCCTCCGCGGCTAAGACGAATCAGAATGGCTGCTTTTGACAAGACAGACGATCATATCGGTCTGAGATTCCGAGACGCTGTCATTTCGCGCACTGATCGGACACGCGCTCGGGAGTGATTCGGTAGTGCTCTTCTCGCGCGCAGATAAAAACTGGATACGAGGACGCCTTATTCCCTAGATTGTCATTTTATTGTCAGTGTCCATCTTCCCATGAATAAAGCCTGATCACTGCTAGTTATTACTTCAGACTACGCAGATCCATCGGCGTACTCCAATGGATTTGTGTAGATCATTTCGACTGAGGTGTAATCGACATGCTTCGCAAAAGTCTACGCATTATGCTTCTCGCATTTCTGCCATCTCTGGCGCACGCGCAAGCGACCAATAGTTACACCCAATCCAACCTGATCTCCGATGGTTCCGTGACGGCCCAGAAGACGGACCTCCAACTGATTAACCCCTGGGGAATCGCCATCGGACAAACGACACCGTTCTGGATCAATACCACCGGGACAGGACTCTCCGAGGTCTACGACGGAGTCCCCAATAAACAGTTTGTCGTATCCATTCCGGCTGTTGGAGGATCCGGCAAGACTGGATCTCCGACCGGCATCGTATTCAACGCTTCAACAACGGACTTCGCCCTCCCCCAAGGTTCGGCAGCTTTGTTCCTCTTCGATACGCTCGATGGAACGATCTCGGCATGGAATACCAGCGTCGCGAATGCGACCATAGTTGTCAATAACTCCGCTTCCGGCGCGGTATAGACGGGTCTCGCACTCGTGAACAACGGCACGGCCAACTATCTGCTGGCCGCGAATTTCGCGAGTGGCAAGATCGACGTCTTCGACGCGAAGTTCAAATCGGCAGCGCTAACCGGGAGTTTCACCGACCCCGGCATTCCTTCCGGATTCGCGCCGTTCAATGTGCACGCTATCAACAATCAAGTCTTTGTGTTGTATGCGCAACAGAATCCGGCCGGAGGACCTGCGATGGCTGGAGCGGGCGCCGGTTACGTGAGTGTCTTCGATACCAACGGAAATCTGGTCACTCACGCCATTGCGGGTGGCAATCTAAACGCGCCTTGGGGACTGGCGCTGGCTCCTGCGTCGTTCGGATCCTTTGGCGGAGACCTCCTCGTGGGGAACTTCGGCGACGGCACAATCAATGCCTACGAGCCCACTAGCTTTGCATTCAAAGGCCAGTTGCAGGATTCCACGGGCAAGCCAATTCAAAATGATAATCTCTGGGAGATTTTGTTCGGAGCCAAAGGAACCGGCGATCCGAACACTCTGTATTTTTCTGCAGGAGTTAACCATGAGAATGGTGGCCTCTTCGGAGCCATTGCCCCAACTCCAGCTGCAGTTCAAGGAGACTTCACGATCAATCTCGCACAGTCCGCTTTGACTGTGAAGCAAGGCAACTCCGCGACAGTGCAGGTCAACGTTGCCCCTTCCAATGGCTTTGCCTCAGCCGTCACGTTTTCGGTTTCAGGACTTCCCACCGGAGCGACATTCCAATTCTCTCCTACGTCCGTTACGCCCGCTGCGGGAGCGAATGCGAGTACAACCCTGACGATCACTGCTGGTACCTCCGCAGCCCCTCCGCCAAACCCCTATTCGGCTTCCCGCCGGCAAAGCGGACCGGATATGTTGGCTGCTGCAACGTTCGTCCCGATCGGTTTGTTGACGCTGCTTCCGGCGTTGCGTAAACGCAGGAAATTACTCAAATCCATGCTCGCGGCAACTGGAACGCTATCGCTTCTGTTTGTCATGGTGTTCCTGGCAGGATGCGGCGGATCCAAAAACAGTTCACCAAATCCAAACCCTGTTCCGACAGGGCCCTCTACCGTAACCATCACCGCCACGTCCGGGACGGTCTCCCACACGACGACATTGTCTCTTACAGTTCAATAGGCCGAACCCCTCCTCAAGTCCTCTCGGCATGCCTTCTCGCACCCTCTCGTGCGAGAAGGCCCTCTTTTGAGGGTGTTCAGTCAATTTAGCTTCTTACGCAAGCGATTCGGTGAAGAGAACCACGGCGGTCCCGCTCAACCCCATTCGAGTCTGTAATTCAAGCGCACGTAACCCCCGCATGCGAGTAGGTGGCCCGCGCGCATCAGTGCCCGACGAGATACGCGCCTGGGCGCTGTTCGCCCAAGGTGATTTGCAAGGAGCCATCAAGTTACTTCGGCCCGTCGCCGGTCGCAAGGGAAAGATTGGCAAAGGCGAGGTCGAGTTGCCGGCCCGGGAAATGCTTGCAGAAATGTTTTCCTCAACGGAGACTTCTCTCAAGCGCCACACGAATACCAGGTATCACTCACCACTGATCCTAATCGCTACAATGCTCTCCTCGGTGCGGCCCAAGCGCTGAGGGACTCGGTAACCACAACGTTGCACGATCAGGGCCGCTATCCAGACGGCGGCTACCATAACACGTAAGGCAATTGCTCTTGGGAACTGCCGACCTATCGAAGTGCAAACCTTGCCATGCTGATCCAGATATTAGGTGATCGCCTTGGTGAAGTTTTCGGTGCTCGGCTTACGGGCACTGTCGCAGGCGACGCGAAAGAAGAGGCCTGCAATTGGAACGAGGAACAAGCTGCGCATTGATTGTTCTCCTATCCCCGTGATTGGGCCATATATGCTTCAGGTGAATCTCATTGCAGCCCGGTCTTCGGGGCATGAAGCTCCGACAGTGCAGAGTTCACGAACTCCAACACATCACCGTGCATCTTGTCGCGGAGTACAAAGAGTGCCGTTTCGATCTGAATCAGCTTGTTGGTGAGGGGCTTGAAGAGAACGCCCGAACGCTGGAAATGCGCAGCAGATTGAGGGACGAGCGCCACGCCCAGGTTATGTGCCGCCGCCAGGTCGATGCCCTGGATAATTGCTCTTGCCTCCTGAAGGTTGTCGGTATGGTGTCCCACTCCGTGCGGGTAGTCAGATGCCTGATCGTAGAAAGCAGGATGTACGGATCGCGGCATCCAGTACAGCGTTTCATTCGCCAGATCGCGGGCTGCGAGGCGTGTCCTGTTCTTGAGTGGGTGGGTGTCCGGTATGCATGCGCTGAAGTATTCATGGGCGACCGGGCCACCCAAAGGTCTTATCCAATATCGGCATCACGCCGAATACGACATGCAATTCGCCCCGGAGCACGCGCGGAACCAGTTGGACTGAAGTATCAGCTCGCAACTTGAGGTTCGAAAAGTCTGTGCCGGGCGCGCCGTGGCGCTGGAGAAAAAGGGAGGATCTTTTCATGAACGTAGAGAGAGTAGCCGATGCGAAATGGCCTTCTGTTATTAGCGGCCGAGTAGAGGGCACGATCAAACCCCCGCTGCACATGCTCCAGGGCCTTCCGTATCTCCCGGACTGCGGCCCTGCGTTACAGCCCACGCGATGGAACGGGCTATCTATCGCGACCCGAAAGAATCTGTAGCGCAGCGAGTCGCCGCCGTCGAGGATGTGGGAAGCGGCGAGCATGGTTTGCTTTCCACTTCTCCATACTGGCTATCAAACAAACTCACTTGCTTGTTGGCAATGTCTGACCAACATCGCACGCATCTCGTCCGCGGGCAGGATGCGGGAGAAGGTGAAGAGGCGCCTGTCGGCGGAGTCCATGTACTCGGCATAATCACGCGGCTCCAAAAACGCCGCCATGCGGTCGTGGGTGGCTGCATGAGCTCATTCGGTTCACCAATCGCCGTGTTTTGACTAATAAGTACAGACTGCGATATGCTTTTCGTATGCCTTGGGTTAAGAGCTTTGACCGCGATGCCGTCCTCGATAAAGCCAAAAATGCTTTCTGGGCTCTCGGCTACGAAGGCACCTCGCTCGACACTCTTCTTTCGAGTATGGGCATCCAGAAAGGCAGCTTCTACGCAACGTATGAGAGCAAGCACGCGGTCTATCTTGAGGCTCTCAACCGCTATATCGGCGAACGATTCCGCGAGTTTGAAGCCTTGAAAAATGCTTACGGTCCACTGGCGGCGCTCGAACAACATTTGGCCATCGTCGTCCATGAGTCAACCGGTCCTACCGCAAATCGAGGTTGTTTTCTGGTGAACGCATCTCTCGAATTGTCTCCGAAAGATGCCTCGGTCCGCGCGGTCGTAAAGAAAGCGCTATCGACTCACGAGCAGTTCTACCTCCGAATGCTGGAGGCTGCCAAACGATCTGGGGATTTGCCGAGCAGCTACGACTCGGAAGCAAAGGCGCGAACTCTGCTAGCTATGGTCCTCGGACTGCGTGTCATGGCTAGGGCCGGTGCTTCGCCCTCCACGATACGCGCAGTACACAATGATGCCCTCCGAACGATACGCGCCAATTAAATTTTTTTGCCAAAGTTTGTACTATTTGGTACATACAATTACCCTCAACCGAAAGGAATACCATGAAAATTCAAAACTCAGTCGCATTAGTCACAGGAGCGAATCGCGGCATCGGAAAAGCGCTAGTCGAAGCGTTGCTTTCTGGCGGAGCTGCCCGCGTGTATGCCGCGGTACGTAATGCGTCTTCCATGGAGCCGATTGCAGCAATGGATCCACAACGAATCATCCCGCTTGAATTGGACGTCACCGACGCGACGCAACTGAGCCGAGCGGCCGCCAGGGCGACTGATGTAACGCTTCTGATCAATAATGCCGGTGTGCTCGACTTCGGTAAGGTGCTTGATTCCCCAATCAGTGCCTTTGAGCGCAACTTCGATGTCAATTTCTACGGACTGCTGGGAACGACGCGAGCCTTTGCTCCCGTGCTCAAGACGAACGGCGGCGGAGCCGTCGTGAACCTGCTGACGCTCGTCGCATTGGCAAGTATGCCAGGACTTGGGGTATACAACGCCTCAAAGGCTGCGGCATGGTCGTTGACTCAGTCCCTCCGCGCCGATCTTGCTGAGCAAGGTACCAGGGTATTTGGTGTATTTCCGGGTGCGATCGACACGGATATGCTGCGCGGCGTGGAGATGGCGAAGACAGCTCCAGAGCATGTCGCAAGGGAAGTAATTGCGGGTCTGGAGTCTGAACAAGAGGACATATTCCCCGATCCAATGTCCACGCAGCTATATGGACTCTGGAAGGCCGACCACAAAGCGATCGAACGTCAGTTTGCGGCAATGTAAGGGAGAAATCCGTGTCGAGCCTACTCATCACAATCGGCAAGCTCAATCCTGATGGCAGCGAAGCGCTCAAACGCTACGCTGCCGGGGTTATACCACTCATCGAGGCTGCAGGGGGTATCGTGTTGGCGCGTGGAAACCCCAAAGAATCTATCGTGGGCAACTCAGATGGCCGGCCCGATCTGGTGGCCGTCATGCGTTTCCCAGACGTCGATTCCATCCGTAGCTTCCTTTCAAGCGCGGCCTATCTCGCTAACGTCCCGTATCGCAACCTCGCATTTGGAGAGATCCACACCTACATCGCCGGAGACCTTATGTAAGATTCAGCCTCTCATTCGCTAACCACGAATAGAGGCCTCTCCCGACTCCTTGACAACGCGTCTTAGTCATCACGCTGCGATGGTCACGTATCTGAACCTATCATTTCATCCCAGGTGGCCATCGCGCACTTAGCCACGTTCGACAAAGTCTTGTAATCCGCTCCGTCTCTGGCTTGGATCGAGAGTCCATGCAGGACGGTCGTGTAATATTCCGCGAGCGATTCGAGAGGCGCCTTGCGTGGAACGTCGCCTTCTTTCTGGCCTCGCTTCGGCCGATACGTTACCCCAGACGTTGTTTCAATGTGAGGCCGCCAAGACTATCTGCCCACCTGGTTTCACAGTGACGGAAATCAACCCCGTCGACCTCTCTGAGCACCAGCTAATTTCAGCCGGTGATCCAAGATTTGGAGGAGCCACGGGGGCAATTTACGTCGGGAAGAGTCTGTGGGTTGGAACAGTGCATGGAAGCGACATAGAGGGATACTCTCGTTCTACATCGTCAGAGAAAAAATGAAATAAATGCACTGAGACGACACCGTGGGATGAGTTTCGCTTGTACTAAACGTGACTTTCGAGTCGCCGTACATACACCCTGATTGCGGTACCTCTTCCATAGGCTACACACCCAAGTGCTCGAAATCGGTTCATGAGCACCGTCGTATGGGGTCGTGTGAGTGCCGCGAGTGCTGCGAGTTCCGCGTGGCTTGTATACAGGGCAATGGGTCCTTTGTGGCTCAAGAGCTTTTCAGCCTGGACGGTGGCCAACTGAAGGAGCAATGTTGCCAAGCGCTTCTTTGCGTCGTGAATGGCAAGCATGCTGGCACGGCGATCCGCCTCGGAAGAGCGTGAGCAAAGATTCTCCACAAGTCGACTCACCGCACTCGGATCTTTACTAAGTATCGCCTTAAAGTTTTTGTATCCCGTTCGGTAGACGACGCTTGAAGTGATCGCGCGAGCTTCAGTGCCTCGCGGCTCGTTCCGGTGAGGACAAAAGCACAGATATCCAAACATCTGGCCTGGCTCAACGATCTGAACAAGAGTTGATTTACCCTTCCGATTGGTTTCGGTGATTTCAACGCGGCCGGACTTCAACGTATAGAGATGCAAGGGTGAGTCAGTCGCCAGCCAAATGAACTCGTTCTCTTGAAAGACGATCGGTTTCTCGCACTCTTGCGGACGAGGCAAGGATGCAATCGACGCGGTGAGGGACTCGCATGAACTGTGCTGATCGAAGTGGAATGCATCGATATTCATACGAATCCAGTTTACAAAAATCAGCTAGGGGATGATGTTCGTGCGTGAACATCGATTTCACTCAGCTCCATCGCATGCTCGCCTTCATTGAAGCCGTGGCGTCTATCAGCGGAAACTGAATGAAACCGGCCGTGTGAGTGTCTTCGATACCGATCTGGTTGATGTAGTACGTTGAACTGGTCATACAGTGAAGACTGCGTCATCAAGACAACCGGATCGCCATCGTTCGATTCTCTCGATCAGTAAAGCCGAGGTGCTCGTAAAGTCGGCGAGCCCGCCGGTTTCGAGGAGAAACTTCCAGGAAGATTCCTACTGCTCCGAACGGCCTCTCACTCGCCAACCAATGAAAGAGGCCTCTCCCGACTCCTTGAGAACGCGTCTCGGCCATCACGTACAACTCATCAACATACACAAGGAAACCACCATATTCGTTGCTCCAATAGGAAATCAGCAACGCATATCCTCGGACCTCTCCTCCCACGCACAGAAGCACGATGCGCCCTGCCTGCGGTTGTGTGAGCAGCTTGTGCAGCGTCTGAGGGAATAGGCTCGTGTCCACGTCCGAAGCGGCGACGTCTTCCGCATACAAGCGATGCATCATATCGAGGACTATCGAGGAATGCGTCATGTCCTCCATGAAAACGTACTCGATGTTGCTCATATCCTTCCTTGGTTATAGTTCTACTGTTATTGAAGTGAACTTCAGCGGTTTCTCTAGGCTCGGATTTGCTTTTTGGCAACGTCCATCCAAGCGCGTGTCTGCTTCTCTAACGCCGCCTCAAAGGCCTCTCCAGCCGTAGCTACGGCCGCACCAAGCAGAACGAGGTCCTTCATCAAGAACCCTTGCGTCCCTTCATCGATATGAGGGGTCGTGAATAGAAAGCTCAACGTCGTCAGGAACATAAAAATGGAGAGAACACTTCCCCAGGCCGAGATTCGCGGTAGGAAACGGCGGCAGGCAATCATAAAGCCCAGTGACAGCTCGACAACACCGACCGCGATTGAAGCACCTTGGACATTCAGAAAGTGATACATCCAGGACATAAGCGGACTGTTAGCCATCAAGGGGTGTATCCCGTCCGCTTCTCCTTTTGTCCACTTCAATGCGCCAAACATCAGCAGAAAAAATACAAGTGAATATCGCAAAATGCCGGTTCCTAGGCTGGATAGAGAGTCCCGTACCTTTGCAAGAGCCGAGGCAGCTGCTGTTTGCATATTGAGTTCCTGAGTCCTTGGTTCCATCTTCGTTCTCCTGTCGCTCGTTGCGATGTCCTTCGCTCTAAGCGAGAATACGACAGCCATGGACGAAATCGATGTTCGCGCGCGAACATCATCGGCCAGGCTTTTGCCATCACGTGGACGCGGCCTTGCGGTTCAAGTGGGCCACAACACGATCCGGATCGGGCCGCCGCGTGTAGTCCGGATCGGATTCAGCGTAACTCACGGAGCCATTTCGCTCGACGACGAAGCGGCCTGGCATAGGCAGGGTCCACCCTGCCGCGCCGTTGATCCTTTCCAAATCAACGCCAAGGGTGACGTAGACCCGCTGAAGATCGGCTGGGAATCGGAACCGCAGACCGAAGGCTTCAGCGATGGTGCAGCCTTCGTCCCACAGAAGCGGGAATGTCAGACTGAGATCACGTGCCGCCCTGCGGCTATGGATGGGCTTCTGTGGCGATATGGCCACCAGACGGGCGCCGGCCCTTTCTATCAAAGACAGGACTTCCTGCATCGCTTTCAGGTCCTCGTTGCAATAGGGGCACCAGACACCGCGGTAGAACGAGATCACCACCGGGCCCTGATCGCGAAGTTCGGCGAGCGCGACAGAGCGCCCGTCAATGTCCTGCAGAACAAAGTCCGGCGCGATGGCGCCAACCTTGATGACCCGCTCGCTGGCGCCCGAGCGTCGTAGGTTTTCTACGGCCGCGTCTATTACCGCTTCCATCTCAGGTGTCACCTCGAGCGAGGGCTCGTTCGAGATCGCATCCAAACGATCTTGCAGATTCATCATCGCTCCTATCGTTCGAGAGCCGTCTGGGCCTGCGCCGGGAGGGACGTTACGGGTGTGGCGCGCCGGCTGCGGGCCGCATCGCAGGCTTCCGCAGCGGTCAAGACGGCCGCGCCGAAAAGCGCCAGGTCTTTCGCCAGGAACCCCGCACGCTGGACTGTGAGATGGGGTGTCGTGAATAGAAAGCTTAGGGTAGTCAAGAACATAAAGATAGAAAGAGTACTCCCCCATGCGGAGATCAGCGGCAGTAAGCGGCGGGAGGCAATCATCACACCCAGTGACAACTCAATAACACCGATCGCGATCGAAGCGCCTTGAACACTCAGGAAGTCATACATCCAGGACATGGGCGGACTGTTCGCCATCAAGGTGCGGGTGCGGTCCGCCTCCCCTTTTGTCCACTTGAGCGCACCGAACACCAGCAGAAAGAATACGAGAGAGTATCGCAAAATGCCGATTCCAACATTGGGTAGAGATTTTCGTACTCTTTCCAAGGTTAAAGAAAGTCTTGTCTGCACGCTGTGTTCCTGTGTTGTTTGATCCATTTTTGCCCCCGTCGCATTCCATTAACGGCCTTCCATGAAAGCGAGCATACAGTGGGGCTGAGTGAAATCGATGTTCGCGCGCGAACATCGTCGCCTGGCTGACTTTATAAAACTGGATTCGTATAAATCTTGATGCATTCCACTTCGATGCTGACGCATAACGAATGCTCGGCCGCTGTCCTGGGGGGGTTCGAGATAAGAAATGGTTTGATCCATTTCGAAGATTGATCTTTCATACTTGCCGGCAGATATTGGCAAATTATAGTGGTGTAAAAGCAGCTCATCGAATGAGCCCTCACAAATTCAGGCGTCAATCAAACATACGATGATTCTTGTAGGTCCCGGTCATTCGAGGCGGCTTAGATCGGTCATCAAACGTTATTGGCCTGGAGGAAACGAATGAATGTATTTAGTCTTAGTCAGAGAGCGATGATTTTGTTGACGATTTCAGCTTGCGCCTTCCTGCCTGCACTGGCCTCTGCTCCGATGGCGAAAACTCAGCCGGGCTTCTATCGCATGATGCTTGGCGATTTCGAAATCACCGCGCTGAATGACGGAGTTGTTGACTACCTCACAACGGAGGTGCTACCGGGCGCCACGCTCGAAGAGATCAAGACTAGTCTCTCAGCGACGGGGCTCAGAGATCCGGTCGGAATGTCCTATAACGCATTCTTGATCAACACCGGCACGAAGCTGATCTTGATCGATACCGGCACAGGCGGAAAATTGCAGGATTCGCCTCTGTTTCGCGGAACAGGCCGCTTGATGGTCAATCTTCGCGCGGCCGGATATCGGCCCGAGCAGATCGACGATATCTATGTCACGCACTTGGGACCTGATCATGTAGGTGGGTTAACACTTGGCACTGAGCGAGCCTTTTCCAACGCCACGCTGCATGTGCCCAAAGGGGAGATGGATATCATTCTTCAGCCTGACAAGGCTCCCGCGTGGACCAAGAACTGGATTCCATTTTGGACAAGCTTGATCGAGCCCTACCGGAAAGCTGGGAAGTTCTCAAGCTTTGACGGAGACGTTGCGCTTACGACAGGCATTCGCGCCCTGGCCACACATGGACATTCTCCGGGACATACCTCATACGTCGTCGAAAGCAGGGGGCAAAAGCTTATTGTGCTTGGAGATTTAGTGCTTCTCGGAGCTATGCAGTTCGCCCAGCCATCGCTGATCAGTGCCTTTGATTCGGATCCAGCGGCCGCAGTTGTACAGCGCAAGCGCATCTTAGAATTGAGCGCCGAGGAAGACGATTGGGTGGCCGGTGGACATCTCTCTTTCCCCGCAATCGGCCATGTCCGCGCACGAGACGGCCACTACCTATGGCTGCCGGCGAATTATGGGATCCTACAGTGAAACCGTACGGCCTTTTCTGGCTTCTCGATACCGAGAGGCCCAATACCGCAAACGAGTTGGGGATCTATGAGAAGGCGGCTACGGCATTTTTATCCGCAGGGGACTATGCACGGGTGAGCTATGAGGCTTTTGAACGGAGCGCAACCGCAAGTTGTTCATGCAGCGCGGATGGAAGCGCGGGCGTTTCGGACGCTCGGCGTTGAGCCGATGCTCGGACGTGTATTCGATGAACAGGAAGACGACACGCAAGCACCGGTTGTCGTGATCAGCTACTCGATGGCGTGAGCCTGGAGAGGGGAGGATGCCGATCGCGTTGTCCCAGGTTGTGCGGTCGTTTCTATCCGGCGTCAGCCCGATGGATCCAGTACTGTATGCGTTGAGTGCGACCGGAATGATACCGCTTGCGATGACGGCTTCGGCGTTGCTGGCTGCGCGCGGCTGCAACGGAACCGAACGCGGAGTTACGTGCGGTGTAAGGCGCTGGAAAGAGCATGGATCGCGATTGATGACTCCGCTCGTCGCCGAAACCTCCCGCTATCCGCGGAGGGCGGATGGCACGTGAAGAGTTTTCTTGGTTGATCTCGTTGGAAGCTCTCTGGGGTGACCCTGGCAGGGCCGCCGCCAGGATACGAAATGCCGTATCTGCCTTCTCATAGAGAGCCAACTCGGTTGACCTGGCTGCTTTAGATCCTATGGCTCCTCGGTGAGGATATTGGCAATTGCTGCAATCGATTGCTCTCCGAAGGGCGTACCGTCTCCATCATTCATTCAATGATTATTCCGCTCGCAAGGCACTCATCGGTTGTACGCGGGTGCTGCGGTAGGCAGGAATCAGGGCCGCGGTTGTGGTTGCAATTCCGAGGATTGCAATCGTGACCAGGACGGTTTCAAAGTCGAAGCTCCGCACCTCATAGAGCTGGCTCGAGAGCAGGCGGCCGACAACGGCAGAGGCCAACAAACCCACACCTTCGCCGAGCAAGGCCAGCCGGATGCCCTGGGAAACCATCAATCTGCCAATACTGCCGCGCGTAGCTCCGAGAGCCATACGAATACCCACTTCTCGGGTCCGGCTGGTTGCAATGAACGAAATTATCCCGTAGATGCCGAGCGTCGAGAGTGCCAGCGCCGCCCCTCCGAAGAATGCGAGCAGGACGAAGAGAAAATGTCGCACGGCAGTTGTACTGGCGATAAGATCGGGAAAAGACTGAATGAAGAACACTCCTTGATTTGAGTCGACGCCGGCGACAGTATCCTTTAGCAATCGGGATACGTCTTGCCCATTGGCTGGGGTCTTCACGACAACGAAGTTGACGTTTCCGGTGGTTTGATCCAGCGGCACAAAGATGCCCGGACGTGCTGCGATGTCCAACGAGGCATTATGCATGGGCGCGACGATGCCAATCACCTGCCGCCACACAGGCTTTGCAGGATCATCTGTATTGATCAACTGATCAAGTGGGTTTTCTCCCGGCCATAGCGCCTTTGCCAGATTCTCGTCCACCACAGCCACTTTCGAGGTGACGGCAGTATCCACCTCAGTGACAAATCGGCCACGAAGCAGACGGACTCCCGTCGACTCGAGATATCCCGGCGAAATCGCATTGAAGTCCGCGCTCAACCCCGCGTCATGCGCGTTATCCGCACTCTGGCGCGATTGCGCCTTTACCGAATCGTATTGGCCTACGAGCGGAAACCCCGTGGAGACGCCAGCCGCTTCCACCCCCGGCGCACTTCTGAGCCGATCCAGCACTCGCTTGAAAAATAGTTGACGCTGTTCGAACTGCGCATAGCGTGAAACGGGAAGCACCGTAACGCCGTAGTAGACGTGGTCCGCGCGATAGCCCATGTCCGTGGATCGGAGGTTCATGAATGTGCGCAGCAGAAGACCCGCGCCCGTGATCAGAACGACTGCGAGCCCAACCTGGCTCACAACCAGCCAGCTGCGCAGCCTTGTACGGGGGCGTCCTATGCTGGTGCGCGATGCTTCCGATAGGACTTCCCTCGGCAAACGACGCAGTACCTGCATCGCATTCAGTCCACCAACAAAGATGCCACAGCCTAGCGTCAAGGCAATTGCAAAAATGACCGCCTCGACATCGATGCTGGCACTCGCGAGACGCGGGACATCGACCGGAGCCAGATGGAGCAGAAATCTCATACTGGCGAGCGCCATCGGCATACCGAGAACAAACCCTAGACAGCACAAGAGAATTCCCTGAATCATTGGAAGCCGGGCTACTCTTGAGGCGCTCGCTCCCAGCGCCATGCGGACCGCGAGTTCGCTCGCTCGAGACTCGCCTCGAGCGAGCAGCAGACTTGCAACATTCGAACAGGCCAACAGAAGAACCAAGGCGGTCGCTGCCAGTAGCGCAAGCAGAGGCGCGCTTACCTGACGGTTCGTCACCTGACGCAACGACGAGACACGAGCACTGAGGTCCCGATTCGTTTTTGGATAAGCACGCGCCAACAGCGTGCAGGCATTTTCGAGCTGGGCTTGCGCTAGGCTCAGCGTGGCTTCGGATGTCAACCTCGCTACCACGCCGCCATTGGGAGCGCCGCGCCGTTCTTTGGCCAGATCGAGGCCGAGGGGCGTCCAGAATTGCATTTGGTCCGTCGGCAATGGCGCACTTGTTCCAAGCCTTAGAGGAAAATTAAAACCGCGTGGCATGACGGCCACGACCTGGTAGTTTTCGCGATCCAGATGGATCGTCCTCCCGATGATCTTCGGGTCGGCATGGAAATCGCGAACCCACATGTCGTTGCTGAGAATGACCACGTGCGTGTTGCCGGGACGATCGTACTCAGCTGAAAACCAATTGCCCAGCTGCGGACGCGCCCCAAGCATCGGCCATAGATTCGCACTGACGCGAAGCCCATAGACGGATTCAGCATGACTGTCCTCGGTTAGATTCATCAGGTTGTAGTGGTACATGGCCAGGTCCTGAAAAGCTGGAATGGACGACTTCCAGTCGACCGCATCCCGCAACGGGGCGCTCCAGCCGTTTTGATCACCGGTCTTCGGCCACCAGCTAACAATCTGAACCAGCCGATCCGGCTGGCTGTACGGGAGAGGGCTCAGGACCACGTTGCGAACAATGCTGAAGACGGCAACGCTGATGCCGACGCCGACAGCGAGCACGGCGACTACAGTTGCTGTGAAGGCTGGCGCATGGGCCAGTTGCCGGCAAGCCTGCCGCAGATCTATCGAAATTGATTCCAAAAGCGTCCAGCCACGGAAACCCTTCACCGCCATAGGCCGCCCTCCTTATGTTGTCGCGAAATGTGGTCCGCACCTGAATTCTTGATAGACGATTTCGGCTGCTAAACGAATGCAGGGACAAATCACCTATCGGGCATCATTAAGGTGGGAATACCGATATTCAACTTGCGCGAACAGCCAAGGATCTCATGAACCCACGGGCGGGCCCCGCAGCCGCGAGATCGGGCGGAGGATTTGCCCGGATTCATGCACGTACCATCAATAGGCGCTGAGACGCGATACGCTTTGCAATACGCTGGTTCGCGTCGCCGCGGGAAATCCCGCACTGGCCTGGTTCCACGCCCTAGGCACTCGACGCTGGCGGCCCATTCCCAAGCTGTGTGCGGACTCGCTTTAGTGCTCGCGAGGGACGTGCCTTTATCGTACCCTCGCACAGGCCTGTAGCCAGCGCAATCTCGCGATACTCCAGTTCTTTTGCGTAGCGCATGAGAGACAGTGTCCGCTGCCTCTCTCCTAAGCCACCGACGACATTCCACATATGCGCCACCTGTTCGTCAGCCAGCACACGCTTTTCGGGCGTGCTTTCACCGCTCGGCAACCAGTCGCGTGCCTCGGTAACATCCACTGCATCGACGCGCGCATTCCGCCAGAACTGAATCCGGCGGTTCCGCCAATAGTCTCTCTAGGTTAATGGCGATGCGCGCTCGCGCTCGAATCGCCCCGAAAGTTTGGCCAGTTGCAATACGCCTTGAGAAGACGCTCCTGCGTTAGCATTTCCGCAACGTCTGCATCGCGCAACGAGGCTAACAGGAAACGGAAAATCTGCGGGCGATGACTCTCCGCAATGCTCGCAAATTCGTGGGTTGAGGTCTGCTCACGATGAGCGACCGAGTTGTAGCCTGGTTAGAGGTCTTGTCGCGCAGTGATAAAAGCGCTGGCTGCGATGAGCGTGATTGCCGCCAGAGTGAAGCCGGCGAAGAGGGTGAATGAACCGTTGCCGGTCCAGAGCAGTGTGTGTGCGTCAATGACGTTACCGAGGCGGCCGCCCGTGAATTCCGCGACGTGGAGCGGGTATAGCCTGAACGGGGTAACACTCTGGCAAACAACGATATAGAAAAGGTAGAACACGGTGCCGACGGCGAGCGCGGTGTACTCGCCCGTGAAGAGGACCGAGCACAGAAAGGTGACGCTGAAGGTGGCGAAGCCGCCGATGGTCCAGAAGGGGATGAAATTCAGGCCGTAGGAGAGCGGCATGGATTGATGCACGAGCGGCGATGTCGCCCAGACAATGAACGGCGGCAGCAGCGACAGGGCGAAGACCTGCAGCAAGCCGACGAGGGCGCGGGTCACGACGAGGCGAGGACGACTGACGGGGAGGGCGAGTGTGAAGCCAAGGGTGTTCTGTTTACGGTCGCGCTGCAGGCCGCCGAGTCCTAGCAGGAGACATGAGAGCTGCAACAGGCCGCGTCCGCCCGCGCCGAAGATCGTCCAGTAGAGGTACTGGATGTAGTTGTGCACGCCGGGTCTTTCGTGAGCGACGTCGGGAAAGAACCTGTGTTCGAAGAGAACACGAATGAGACAGACGCCAGCGATGGCGGTAGCGGAGACGAGGAAACGGACGCTGCTTTCGCGCCAGACTTTATACCAGAGCATGAGTCTCTCCTGCGTTTTTAGAAATCCATCGGCTCCATGCGGCGGACCGCAAGGAAGACGAAGAGTGAGGCGATGAACAGCATGACGATGAGCGCGAGCCAGGGCATGGGGCCGACCAGCAGATACGTGGACTCATTGAAGAACGGCATATCTTCGCCGTTGACGATGCCGAAGATGTTGAGCGTAGGAAAGTGCGTGAGCCAGAGGATGGCCATGAGAAAGCGGTAAGCCATCAGCGAGGGCACGGCCGCGAGAATGGCGGAGTATTCGCCTTCCGTCAGATGGGCGAGAAGAAAGGTATAAGCGTAAAAGATCGATCCGCAACAGGCCCAGAGGAGGCTGAAGCTGAGCGCCTGGGCTGCCGAATAGTGCTGATCGATAAAGCGGGAGCCGAGCGGAAGGACGATGGCTGGGGTGAGGGCAAGGGCGAGGACGCCGCAGTATCCGACGATGGCGCGGGTAAAGAGTATGCGGCGGCGACTAACGGGAAGGGCGAGGGTAAAACCCGCGGTGCCGTGGGTCTTCTCCTGGAGGAGACCACCGCTGCCCAGCACAACGGAGAGAATGAAAAAGAGGTCGAAGCCGAAGGTGTCGTAGACTGCCTTCCAGATCAAGGCAACGTAGGTGGTGGGTTCACTGGCGTTGTCGCGCATGGTCTGCTGATTGAAGACGATGAAGATGCAGGCGACAGCGATGGCGGCGATGCCGAGGAGGATGACGGTGCGGGTCTCGCACCAGGACTTATACCAATACATCGTGATGCTCCCGCTGGCCGAGATGTTCTTGCTCTTGGACCGTTTCGAGGAAGATCTCGCGGAGGTCAAGAGGAGCGACGTCTATATCGACAGCGTTGCGTTCGCGGCCGAGCTGGGCGATGGCTTCGATGTTGCCGCTGGCGAGGATGGTGACCTGGTGGCCATTCATGCGGATTCGCTCGATGCCATCGAAGTTCGATGGAAATGCCGGCGGGTTGCCTGCGAAACGGAAGATGACGCGACGGTAGTTCTCGCGTATCTGTTCGAGCGGCATGTCGAGCACCGACCTGCCCTGATCGATCATCAGAATGTCGTCGGCGATGCGCTCGACCTCGCCGAGCTGGTGCGAGGAGAAGAAGACGGTAGTGCCTTCGTGCGGAGCGCCCTCGAGCGTTTGCAGCAGCTCTTCAATCGAGAAGGGATCGAGTCCTTCGGTAGGCTCGTCGAGGATGAGGAGTGCGGGGCTGCGCGAAAGCGCGAGCAGCAGGGCCAGCTTGGTGCGCATTCCTTTCGAGAGCGCCTTCACCTTGCGGTCCAGCGGCAGACGGTGGTGCTCCAGCAGGCGTTTCTCGATCTCGGGTCGCCAGTCGGTATAGAACGAGCGTGTGAAACAGATCAATTGCTTAACGGTCATATAGCCGTAGAGGCCCTTGTCTTCGCCGACGTATGCGATCCGTCTGCGGATTTCAAGAGATTCTTTGGGATCGTCGATGCGGTGGCCAAGCACAGTGCCGTGCCCTGAGGTTGGCTTGGTCATTCCCAGCAGCATCTTGATGGTAGAGCTCTTGCCCGCGCCGTTACGCCCGAGGAATCCGGTGATGCGCCCGCTGCGGACACTGCAGTTCAGTTGCTGCACAGCTTTGAATGCGCCGTAGTGTTTGGTCAATTCTTCGGTTTGAATGATTCGTTCCAGGCTCATTGCTTCCTCACAATTTAATCAACGTGCAAAATCTGCGCTTCAAAGCCACCTCATGCGGCTTATCGAGCTCTGCCTACTGGCCTTCGCGCGGTTTCGATCAAGTTCGCTGGCCTTCATGGATTCCCCTGGGCATTCGCTGGCTCTCCTTTGCCAGGGACATGCTTCGTCAGATGTTTGAAGAGGAACTCGTGTGCAAGGTTCCCACCGGCTCGTCCCGCAAAACCGATGGCAGCGTTCTCAAAGACCAAGCCTGCTCCTCGGCTTGAGTCGGGATAGTAAAGGTTGGAGAGTGCTCCTGCAGATAGGTTCCCGAGGAAATAGGAATAGTTCGGCATCAGACGGCCGCTATCGCTGCGAGCAACGAATGCATAGGCAACCGCGTGCTTCGTGCGAGACCAGGCTGAGTCGGCGGAACCTTCGTAGAAATAGCGAGGGTCCTGGTGAAACAGCGATGGGAATACTGCCCTACTGAGAAAGTCGCTGGTTCTACCGTTGGCAAAAAGGGCGCCCCATCGTTTACCGTAGCCAGCTACACCTTGCCCGAATCCCGGAAAAGAATTCTTTGCTTGTTCGATCCCCGCTCCAACACTGACACCAATAAAGGTCGTCGGATCGAGAGTATCTCGCAGCGCCAGGGAATACTTCTGTTTGGTGTTGAGCGAAGCGGCGTCCCAGACGTAGCTGACATAGAAGTCGGGGAGGATACCCAATAGGCGCTGGTTCTCTTCAGCTTTGATCTGCTGAGCTGCGATCACATCGTTCGGACGAACGACAACCTCGGTGGATGCTCCCGCAACTGCCAGTACGATGTTGGGAACTTGATATGTCTGATTCTCGGTGAGCGTGAACTTCGCGTAGGTTGATTGTTGAAAACCGCTCGCTGTGACAGTAATAACAAACGAACCCGGAGAGAGATTGCTGAATATAAATCTTCCGTCCGCTCCCGAAGGAACGGAGCTGACTTGCTCATCGCTATTTCGCAGCAGGTTAACTACGGCGCCTGCAACGACTGCTCCGGTCGAATCGACTATGGTTCCCGACACGCTTGCTGCTTTGCCCTGCTCGATGGACGGCGCGTCCGGCAGGGACTGCACCAGCCGCGCCGATGGGAATGACGAAACCGAGCCACCTGTACTCTGTGCGCGTACCTGAACGGGTACGAGCGTCAACCCGAAAAGCAAGCACCCAATCAAATCCCTCTTCAAACGGCCTCCTATTTGCTTCACCACCAACGCACACTCATCCGTTGAATATCCCAAGCTGCGCCTGCTGGCATAGTTAGTAGACGACGGGGATGTGCTCGCGCTTCGGCAACTTTTGTGACGAAGTGTGTCTACTTAGCCTGGCGCTGCGAAGAGGCAACTTCTTCAAGCGCATGGAAGGGAGACGAAAGGAAAGTTAAACCGGAGTCTAGTAGTTGTTTGCTTCACTATGGCCTGCATGAATCTACTTCTCCATCGAGTAGCCAATCGCTCTTAGCCACAGGTGAAGGCCTATCGCGAAGCTTCTGATTTTTCAACAAGAGTTCGGCAACCAGTTGCTGCAAACGTGACTTCTCCACTTCTAATTCCATAACCCGAGTTTCCATATTTCTCTCTGTCGAGCTAGGCACTTCTGTATTCACTGAAGACATGACTCATCCGCTCCAATGCCGGATCTTGTACGAGACGGGACCGTAAGCTCACGCTCTCCGCAATCAGAGAGTACGGCATGGCGAAGATATTAGACCGGTGAGATTTGTGAAGAAGTGTGCTGCTATCAGGACTGCTATTTGGTTAGTGCCGGGGAAGACGGATTTCGATTCGGAGGCCAGGCGCAACGTTTTCCGCCACGATGGAACCACGATGAAGCACGATTGCTCGTTCGGCAATTGCCAGCCCAAGACCGCTTCCCCCAGTGTCCCTGTCCCGATCCGATTCCACGCGATAGAACGGTTTGAATATCTCCTGCAGCGCGGAGTCAGGAACTCCAGGACCTCTGTCTCGGATTGAAATCACGGCAAACTCCGCGTTGCCATTGCAGGTTATCTCTACAGGCTGCCTCGCAAGATTGTGGCGAATGGCATTCCGGAGAGGATTCTCCACGGCTCGTCTTAGTAGTTCAGCATCGCCAACGACCGCACCCGGCGATTCAAATCGAAGCTCCAGTTCGCAACCATGCTCGCGCGCCTCCATGCGGCATTCATCTGCAAGATCGAAGAGAAACGACTCTACGTCGATGGTCTCTTTTCGAAGAGTGGTTGGATCGATCTCGGCGCGAGCTACGTCGAGCAATTGATCGACAAGATCACCCAGGCGGGTTGACTCGAGTTCGATCTGTTCCAAAGCCCGCGGTGTACCTGAGCGCGCCAATCCGATTGCCAGCTTCAATCGCGTCAGCGGCGAACGCAACTCATGCGACACATCGATACACAATCGTTTGTGCGCTTCAACGAGCAATTCGACCTGGCTCGCCATTTGGTTGAATGCGCCCGAGAGATGGCGGATGGGATCACGAGTGTTCGAGGGCAGTCGAATTTGAAGTTTACCCGTGCCGAACGATGTGATTGCCACTTCCAGCCGGCGCATTCGGACCACCACATAACCGACCATCCCGTAGCAGAGAACCGCCAGGATGATCAGAAGGCCAAGGGCTCGGGTCCCGTAGACTTGCACATCGTCGAACGCAGGAGTGAGCACGACGCACTGATGATTCGAGGTCTGCGGAACAACCCACGTATGACTACGTGCCGAGGCAGGTTTCCCCCTGAACAGGTTCATTAGCCGGGAGGAGAGCGGCTCCCTGGAAAGCAGACTTCGAAGGTCGACGCCTCCGCCAAGATTCCGTCCTTTTTTGTCGAAGAGATAGGCACGCACACCGGCCTCTGCTTCGTGCCCCTTCATCACCGATTCCAGCTTCTGGGGACCTCCGCTTTCGAAGGCATCCACAGCGTCCTTGCATTCCAAATTAGCAAGTGCGTTGAACTTGGTGCTTAACGCCGTGTTCCAGCGAAAGGTAATGAGGGTTACCAACGAAGTGCCGAGTAGAAGAGAGACGACGAGAAGAAACCATAAACTCGCGAACAGCGGTGTCCGGATTCCTCGCTCGGCATCGCCACGATTCATAGCGTCTCCACCTTTGCCGGTTGGCATAGTTGGTAACCTGTTCCGCGCACGCTGAGGATGAAATCCCGCCCGCCACCCATTTTGCGCCGGATGCGGCTGACATGCGTATCTACCGAGCGGTCGAAGGCTGTTGCGGGTCGATTGTATAGATGCAGACTTAACTGATCGCGGGACACCACCCGGCCACATGACCGCATGAGCTGTTCAAGCACTTCGCACTCCATCGCGGTCAACCCTAGCTTCTCGCCACGATAAGACGCGTCTCTCGTTCCCGGCATCAACCGCAATTCTCCAACTACCAAAGTCTCTTCGGCATCGGCTCCGACCACAGTGGTTCGCCGGAGAATCGCCTGCACGCGGGCCAACAGTTCGTCGGGATCAAAAGGCTTCGGTAGGTAGTCGTCGGCGCCCAACTCAAGACCTTGAATCCTCTCTCCACGTTCTCCTCGTGCCGTCAGCATCAGGACGGGCAGCCGCGATTTCCTGCGTAACGTCTCCAGCGCGATGAACCCGTCGATTCCAGGAAGCATCACATCGAGAATCAGCAGATCGAAAGATTCCGTTGTCGCCCGGTTGAGGCCGTCAATTCCGTCCTTTTCGCATTCGACACTGAACCCACGCTGCCGGAAGAACTCGGTAAGCATAGAGCACAGCTCTCTGTCGTCATCCACAATTAAGATTTTCATGTGCTTCGCCGACCGCCAACCACGCAGCCGCTTTGTGGCGAGCTTTGGCGTGGACTGCCTACCTGAATGTTAGACGTTAATCCTGGCAGTCCGAGCGGCGTCACACTTCTTCACAAATCCCTTTGCAGCATCGCTATCATGAGATGCCCAGCTTTGCGATGCACCAATGAATCAGAGGCAAGAAGAACTGAACTATCGATGCTGCATGCTCTGTGCGTAGCGTTTGGCCGACGTTCGAGGTGTTGCATCATCCGGCAAGCAGTCGCGCGCCATACGTGGATCGCATGGTTCTCGGATAACTGACCTCGCCACAAATCTCCACAAAACCCTCCGCAGCATCTGCATACGGCAAGCTGTCTAAGCCAATGTAGTCCATTTTTCCATGGGAGGTTCTTCGTGAAGCTTTTGAGGCCTGAAGAGACCGTGCTTTACACGCTGGAGGCTTTCGGCAGCGTCGGCTATGCCCTTGCTTTCCTGATGCTGCTGGTCTGGGCCCGCATGCTGCTTATCGTCATCCATCAGGCCATCCAGCATCGCTATACTCCAAAACGCAACTGCAGACGCCGGTTCGTCCATCCTTTTCCGAGCCATCTGGCTTGGGTCATGGTTTGTTGTGCCGCGATGGGGGCCGTGCCGCTCTTGGCGGCCCCGCGAACCCCACAACCAGCAACGGAACAGCCCCGCGCCGATCCTCCTCTACCCGATATTCACCAGCTAATACAGGAAGTGCAGGAACACCAAAAGCAACTCGATAAGATTCGCGAATCCTATACCTTTACTTCGCTGCAAACGGGCCAAGATATCGATGCCAATGGGCAGGTAAAGAAGACGGAGACTGAGGAGTCTGAGGTCATTTTCGTCAACGGCCACATCATCGCGCGCACGGTGAAGAAGAACGGCAAGCCGCTGAGCGATCACGATCAACAAAAAGAAACCGAGCGCGTAACCAAGCTCGTCGAAAAAGCGGAGAAGACGCCGCGAGAGCAGCCATCGATCGGCGTGAGCCGCGTGCTGGAGATTATGGATGTGCGCAACGAGCGGCGCGTGAATTTTCGCGGACGCACCACGATTGTCTTCGACTTTGTGGGGCGCAAGGATGCCAAGACCCATGGGCTGGTGGAGGATGCTTCAAAGAAGCTGCAAGGGACGATCTGGATCGACGAGGCCGATTGTCAGGTGGCGCACCTTGAGGTGACCTTCATCGATAACTTCCACGTCGCGGGTGGGCTCTTCGTTAACATCCAGAAAGGGTCGAATTTTCATTTCGATCAGGAGCTGGTCAACGGGGAATTATGGCTGCCGACGGGTACCGAGGGGACAATGCAAGCACGCCTGCTCCTGCTCAAAAATATTCGCCGGCACTCCATCGAGCGCGATTACGACTACAAGCGCTTCAGTGTGGATACGCAGCAGTCTAAAGACCCGGCGATTGCGCCTACGAAGACACCATGAGTATGTGTGCGAGTCGTCTAGCGCGATAGAGTTTAGGAATGTTTACACAGAGGCTCTCCATTCAACGAAATCTACCAAAGGAGGTGAACGTCATGTGCGGCCACTGCGGTGGATCGGCAACTTTGCGAAGCGCAGCTTTACCAATAACGAGATCCCATGAAAATGTCTAATCCAAAGCAGATCGGATGCCCCCCGATCTATTCACCGGACGCCAGGCAGCCTATTCTTGGCAGGTCTTTTTTCCGTCGCGCTGATTGGAGTATGGGCTGCCGCGTATTGGCAGGGTGGCGGATCGCTGGATGCTATACGGTTCATTGGCCGGTTAATGATCCGCATCACAGTTGTACTATTTTGCCTTTCATTCACGGCTTCCGCCCTGGCACAACTGTTTCCAGGTCCCGCCACGAGCTGGATTCTTGCAAATCGGCTCAACTTCACGATCTCCTTTGTGGTGGCCTTCGTGCTCCATCTTTGCGCGATTGCCAGGTTTTATGCGCTTGACCCCGGCCAGTTCTGGGCCGTAAGCCCACCGGTTCTGATCGTTTTTCGCAGCATCGGCCGGCTTTGTGAACGGTTTCGCAAAGCGTGTAGTGTTGGATCGGTTCTATCTCCTGCCCGGCGCCTTGTTGTTTTCTGGCGACCGTCTAGGAAGCATCATGAATCTTGCCTTGGGTGAAGACTTGAAAGTCGTAAGCATCTTCCTGATTGTCAACCTTGATAAACTGCGGCAGTTCTCTGGAATCGATATCAACTCCAAAGCCCGCCAGAGCCATCTTGCCATGCCTAGCCTGGCTGGCATAGAGCTGTACGATGTCTGGTCCGGCTACGATTGCGACCTCTGGGTGCCGAGATCGACAGGTTCCTGCGGGAGGAGTCGCACAAACACTGTGTTGATGCGCTATGACTTCACGCGTTCATCTTTTGGATCATTTCCGTCCAACTCCTCGGTATGGCGCGGATTTCCTGGCTCTCTCAAACGGAAGAGGCGGCGATCCCAACGCCACATTAGCTTTGGCGCATGGCAGACAGCGAAAATGTCACTCGCTCCGACGAAGGAGTATTATCGCAACTCGTCTGCTAATTGGTTCGACAACTGTGGTGAAGATGGGAGTGATACGACAGAATGTACTTAGACCGTCGCAGCAGGAAAAACTTGTCGTCACCCAAGGGCGGGCCTTCCCTGCACATGCTCAGGTGGCAGAAAATGACCTCTATTTGTCATTGCTACGTTGGAGCCTGCGCATTATTGTCACGATATGAAGAGGCACTCCAATTCGAGACGCACTGAGCAATTCGCGCGAAGAATCAGAGCGATCGCCTCAATAGCGGCGATGCGAAAACCTTTCGCGATCCTATTGCTTGCTCTAGTGGGACTGCCACTTGTTCAGCCGCTTCTGGCGCAGACGCCAAGGAGCGAGGCAAATCTTCCTGCGTGCTGCCGTCGAGATGGCAAGCATCATTGCATGATGAACATGGCTGAGCGTAGTGAATTCGCCAGTCATACACCCCAGTTCCAAGCTCCCGCGGAAAGATGTCCTTATAGCCCGGCCAGCATTGCCGTCGTCCAGAACAATACCTTCGCTCTGCCTTTGGCTCAAGCAATCTTTGCGGAGCTCATTGCCCATCCGGCAATCACGGCACAGACAGAATCGAAACTTCGTATCTCCCTCAATCGTTCACGCCAAAAGCGTGGGCCTCCTTCCTCGTCCTCACTCTAGGCGCCCCCGACAAATCGCTGAAGGCTGGCAAGATGCCGTGCGTGTCATTCGCATAGCTAAGGCTCGGATTCGGCGCTGGAGCCATGTCTCTATGGCATTACACGCCACGGTAGCCGGACATCCAGTTCTTCGCTGTTACGCGAAGCCTGTCGTGTCTCAGGAGCTACTCTGCATTGCGAAGGTAAGCATGCAATGAGTAGATGTGGACGTCTTTCCGGGTATTTATCGACGGCCCTATTGTACCTTCTTTTTATTCTGGCGGGTTTGCTCTTGTCCTACAAATTGCTTGTAGGAGTTGGCAACCACTTTATCGTGTGGTCTTGTCGTGGTCCTAAATTGTGCATTGGTTTCCGGCGCGAATGTATCGGACGTTGACCGCTTGACCGATGCGCCTACCCGGCACAAACCCTATCTGCAATTTTTACCGATTGGGCACAGTACTTGACATGATCCGGTTTCTACCTTGGCAGCTATGGTCTGTTGGCCATGTTTTGGGAGGCCTCTTTGCAGAAACGATTTGATTCTTATTGGTTGATTTACGTCGTCATGGTGACATTCCTGGCTCGACGACCGGCTAATGCACAGACTGCATCCGTGGGCGGCAGCGTTGTGGATGTTTCTGGTGCCGCTATCGACGGCGCGTTGGTAACAGCCCAGTCGAGCGCCGGAAACGTAGTCGAGAGGACGCTTACAGATTCACTGGGCATGTTCATGATACGGGGCATTCTGCCTGGAAAGCATCTCTTGACAATTGAGAAGGAGCGATTCGAGACCGCACGTATCGAGATCGAGATTCTAGAGGGAGGAGCGGCTTCCCCGATTCGTGTTGCTCTTCAGATAGGCGAGGTTCGTCAATCCGTCACCGTTGAGGCGCAACCGTCCTATGTCGTCTCCACTGCCACTACAGCCACCAAGACAGACACGTCCTTAATGGAAACACCCGTGACGATTCAGGTGATGCCTCAGCAAATTCTGAACGATATGGGACAACAACAGAACATCGGCAAGTTCATGAGCTACCTCGGCATACCGAGCGGCGGCTTCGACAGTTACGTGGCTTACTACTACTATCGCGGATTTCTGAGCACCGGCACACTTTGGAATGGGTTCAAGATTGAAGAGTTGAGCACCACGGCGGGACCGGGCGCAGGCCCCGTCTGGACAGACAATGTCGACCGTCTGGAGTTGATGAGGGGACCGGCCAGCATCCTCTATGGCCAGGTGGAACCTGGCGGCGTACTGAATGTCATCACGAAGAAACCGCTCGACAACTTCCGTGGCGAAGCCCTGTTCGGCTGGGGATCGTGGGTAGATGGCCTGGCGAGCCTCGACATTATCGGTCCGATCAATCGGAGCAAAACCCTGCTGGGGCGGGTCTTTGCCTCCGGTCAGCTGGCCAATTCCTGGTTCACCTACGACCCCACATACAAGTCTGCCGGCTTCGCACCGCAACTGGAATGGCGAATCTCGCCGCGAACGACGCTGTCGTTCGAAGGGCAGTACCGCACCGTAACGGCTGCAACCTGGCCTCAATCTTATTCGTATGCTGCTCCGTCGACGGGGCAGCTGGTTTCGGCCGGAGTGAAAAAGTCACGGTGGCCGGACAACGCCGACCGCACGGACCAGACACGCTCAATGATCAGTTTCAACCACGGCTTCAACCATGGTTGGTCGGTTTCATGGAAGTTTATGGACGACGAGGCTCTCGAACCCTACGCTTACTATCAGTATTCGAACGACGCTGACTTCTCGACCCAAGCGCCAGGGGTTTTGATTGCCAGCTTAGGTCTCATCTACAACAATTCGACTCTCAAAACCCGTGCATCCACGTTGGATTTTCTTAGTCATTTCTCCACATGGGGTATCAAGCACACTGTGCTCACCGGCGTGGACGTCTATAGTCAGGACTTTTCTTCGATCTTCGGTTGTTGTGGACCGGCAGACCTAACTACAAATATTTTCAACCCAATTCACGCAAAGCTCACCGACGGCAGCGGCGAGAGCACCAGCCAAACAAACCGGCTCAGAGAATCGCAATATGTGCAGGATCAGATCGCGCTACCCGGCAACCTGTATCTTTTGGCTGGCGTGCGCTACGACGTTATCCGAGAGAACTATTCCGCCTCCGGGGTTCCCATACCAAGCTATAAGACGAATGTGCTGACGCCGCGGGCGGGCCTGCTTTGGCGTCCGCGCGAGCCCTTGAGCGTTTACTACAGCTATTCCGAAAACCAGGGCCAGAGTGATGGCTTCGAGTACCCTGGCACCCCGCTCAAGCCGGAGTTCTCAACGCAGCACGAAGCCGGTGTCAAAACCGAATGGCTCGGCGGCCGGCTCAACGCCACAGCTGACGTCTTTCGCCTGACCAAGGAGAACATTGCCACATCGGACCCTAATCCCGCCCATGTCAGCTTTGTCCTCGGAGTTGGCAAAATCCGCAGCACCGGCTTCGAGTTGTCATTGCAAGGCGCAGTCACCGGCCGCTTGCAATTGCTCGCCAATTACAACTATGCCCGGCCGCTTGTGGTCGTAGGAACGTCGGGCGTTTCCTTCGGAAACAATTTCACACCGGTCATCACGGCCGGCCAAGTGCTCCCCGACATTCCCACCCGCACTTTCAGCGCCTGGACCAGTTACCAGGTGCCGCGGGTGTGGGGTCTGACGTTGGGTGGCGGCCCCACCTGGCGATCCAAAACCTATCCCGACTCCTTTTCCTACAATCTCGTTACTGGTAAACCAGTCTCGGCAGATGCTTACTGGCTGGCCTCGGCCTTCGTCCGGTACTCGAGGGAAGTGACCGGCCTCGACACACAGTTCCAGTTGAGTGGCGAAAATCTGTTCAACAAACTCTACTCGACCACCGTACAGTGCTATGGAGGAATGGACCAAAATGACTGCGTCAATCTCTATGGCACCCCCCGGTCGGTCCAACTGCAAATGCGCGTGAGGTTCTGACCATGTATCAAAGCAGAAGGCGTAGATGCGTGGTCATGAGCGAGCGCAAGACCATCGCCTTTTTGGCGTTTTCCGGCTCACAGATTCTTGACATTACCGGGCCCTATCAGGTCTTTGTGCGAGCCGCGGAGATTTATTTGCGTGCACACCCGAAGGAGAAATCGCCATACAAGGTGCTGCTAGTCAGCACGACGAGAAGCAAAGACATCCTCACCAACTGTGGATTGAACCTGACTGCATCGGACACTTTGCACACGATTCGCGGCCCGATACATACGTTGCTCGTCGCAGGTGGCACGGGAGTCGAGAGGGCGAGTCTCGACAAAGAGGTTCTTGCCTGGCTGCGCAAGATGTCGTCTCGTGTTGTGCGGCTCGGCTCGATCTGTACCGGGGCATTTTTGCTTGCATCCGCCGGGCTGCTCGACGGCAAACGTGCGGCGACGCATTGGAAGTGGGCCGAAGAGCTTGCCTGCCGCTATCGTAAAACGACCGTCGATCCCGAGCCTGTCTTCATTCGCGACGGAAACACCTACACATCTGCGGGAGTACTTGCAGGGATGGACCTGGCTCTCGCTTTAGTTGAGGAAGATCTCGGTTCTCCCATTGCTCTTGAAGTCGCGCGCGAACTCGTCATGTACCTGCGTCGATCGGGAGGTCAATCGCAGTTCAGCGCCGCGCTCGCATTGCAAACTTCAGACCGAAAGCAGATTGAAGAGTTGCGTTCGTGGGCTGTCGATCACCTGGACACGGATTTGCGTATTGAAAACCTTGCCGCAAAAGCAGGGATGAGCCCGCGCAACTTCGCGCGGATGTTCTTGAAGAATACCGGCATGACACCAGCTCGATATGTCGAGAAGATTCGCGTGGAGGCAGCGCAAAGGAGACTTGAAGAGTCCGAGGATGCAATGGAAAAAATCGCGAGCGATTGCGGATTTGGCTCGCTTCAGGCATTGAGGCGATCTTTCATGCGGGTTCTTCGAGTTACACCAAGCGGGTACCGCAAGGGTTTTTCTGACGTGGTTTGATTCACTTCGATCTAACTAAAATATCAACCGCCGTAGGCGACAAACAAAGAAAGGAAATTCCTATGAACAGAAGAGAACTCATACAGAAATCGGCGCTTCTAGGTGTGGCCGCAACCGTCGGTTCTCCTTCAGCGGTGTGGCGAACGCAGCCGGCCGGACCACGACTTCATCGAAAGGCAAGCGTACTCTCGCCTATCGCTGCCCCGGCAGAAGGGAATTTGCCGGTTGCCTTTGTCCTGGGCAGGGGTGCCGTGGTGCTCGATTTCGCGGGGCCGCTTGAGGTCTTTGCCGGAGCGTCAACTAAGAATGGCCAGCCCCTCTTTGCGCCATACATGGTGGCGGCGAGCAAAGAGCCAGTTACTGTTGGCGGCGGTATGAAGATAACTCCCGATCATGATTTCAAATCCGCGCCGCAGCCGAAGTTGGTTGTGATTCCGGCCATGGATATGAGCAGCGTGCCACAAGAGATGTACGAGTGGATCCGCACCGCATCCAAAGCCACGGATGTAACGATGTCGGTTTGTAATGGAGCCTATCTTCTGGCCGAGACCGGCCTGCTTGACGGCAAGTCCGCGACCTGCCATCACGGAGGATTTCTCATGTTTGCATCAATGTATCCGAAGGTCCATCTTAAGCGAGGTGCACGCTTTGTCGAAGAGAGAAACCTTGCGTCGGCCGGAGGCGTTTCCTCGGGAATCGATTTGGCTCTTCGGGTCGTCGAGCGGTATGTGGGCTACGATCTCACGATGCAGGTCGTCGACGGCATGGAGTATCAGGGCAAGGGTTGGCTCGACCCCAGCTCGAATGTGAAATATGCCAGATTTCCGCCATTTACTGAAGAGAACCCTATATGCCCAAGCTGCCTAATGAAAGTGAGCAACCGCTCAATCAAGTCGAGCCATAAGGGAAAGACTTACTATTTTTGTTCAACCGCAGATAAAGAGCTCTTTGACAAGCATACCGATATTTTCGACCGCTTCCTCGCCGAAGATTTAGCCGTCAAGCCACAATCCAATGTCTAAACTCTGAGAACGCGCCTGTTCCAAGGCGCGTTCTTAGGAGCCGGACTTCGTCTTCTCTGAACGCCCGTGCTCCTTAAACTCATTCGTTGCTACGCAATATTCTGAGCATTTTCTAGTTGCACAAGATAACGGCTAGTTCAGAGACTGAGGGACCAGGAACGCCGTAAGGAACAGAAGAGCCGCCAGATCGAGTCCCACAGCAACCGGCAAGGCAAGACAGCCAGACCGTACCACGAACCTTGCGAAATCATTGAATTCTCGTAAAGAAAGAGATCTGGATCATGAACCGTCGAATTGTTGGACTCACATTAGGAATCGGCCTCACTTGCATTTGCCTGTTTCATTCTCTTTCGGCGTTCGCCCAAGAGATCTGGTTCGGGCCGACAGGACCGGGAGCCGGCAAGGTGCACGCCATCGACTTTATGAACCTTTTCGCGCCAGACACACCGTGGCAGCGGTCGGCCTCGCGCGTCAAGGTGTTCATCATTCATGGCACCTATGGAACGCAATAGTTACCTGTTGCTTTGCTGCCCATGCTTGCCATTTGATCTCGTGTTCGTCCCACTTATCCTTCAACCAGGACTCATCCGGTTGCCTGATGTGTGGCCGTCAAGCGGTTCTCAATCTCGCGGGGATCATCTGACACCCCGACGACCTTTCGAGTATTCAAAGCGGGCGAATGGGATTATTTCGATTTCAAAGCGAGGCTCCATCCTGAAACGCCAGCAGGGTCATTCGGCGGGGTAAGTGACGGCGGCTTATGGCGGACACAGATTTATCCCCATCCTGAAACGGGCGAAGTCGAATCGACCGTCGTTCTGGGGGCATGGCCTTTTGGGAACATGGCACTTCAAGTGGGCAGGGCATAATTCGCTGCCACGGCATCGAGTCCGTCCAAAAGGTTCTCGAAAAAATACTAGACCGCGATGGCGATCTGAACATGAACCTTTGGCGTCATATCTCGGATTTAGGGTTTCGGAACCCAAACTAAGACGGGCTTAAGCAACTCATCGCTCAGGCCCATAAATATCAGATTGTAAGATTTTATGCGACCGAATCAACCAAGGGTCGTCTCAAGGGAATCGATAGCAAATTCGGATGGTTGCGGGGGCTGGATTTGAACCAGCGACCTTTGGGTTATGAGTGACCGGGAACTCGCGTAAATACAAGACTTTACAGGACGAATGGCTACCCGGAAGTACGGAAAAGTATCCACTGGACAGGGATTTGGGAGTGAGTTGGGAGTGAATTCTAAGCAAGCCCGGAAGTACATCAAGGGGCGGACGCTGACGGTCCATTCAGCTACATCGACCTGTGCAGGACACTGGATGAACTCGAAGCTCTAAAACGGAAATAGCTCCTTCAGGCATCCAAGCGCAATAGGAGGGAGTTTCTCTCATGCCTGTAGGCGCAGAACAAAATGCGGCTCCGTTTGTACCCGATGACCAGACGCTACCTGTTTTGCAGGAAGCGGTTCAACACTGCCGGGGTTGTGGCCCTCTATCAAAATGCAACACAGGCTGTTGACGACTTGCTGGATGGAGGCTTCTCGAATCGCACGATTTTCATTGATGCCTGAGCGCCCCTATTCGACAGCTGCGAGAGCATCGGTCGTCCAAAACGGGTCTCCGAGCTCATGCAGAGAATCAAAGTGCTTACAGCTGGCAGGCAGGTACGCGAGCTTGTTGCTGGGCGTGACTGTTTGCAAGTCCCCATCGTATTCCAGCAGCAACGGTGTTGCCTTCTGCTTCTCCCACGGCGTCACGAGCTTCATGAAGATGCCGACGGCGGTGGAGGCGAGGGTGCCGTTCGGCCACACGACTTGTGGCTTTCCACCCGCTGCACCATACCGTTCGGCCTCCTTCGTCAGCGCGTCATCGGTGACCAGGCCCATGCAACGCATGCAGGGCTTACCCGGCATTGACAACATCACCTGACCACCAATCGAGAATTCCCCGTTTGACTCGTGGACGTCCATCCCGATGTCGATCAAAGGGATTAGAAATCGCCGCGCAAAGCTCTCTAGTTCGCTGCGGCAGCCAAGCGAGTCGACGCACGCGAAGATGACATCGACGTCGCGGAGCTCTGCCGTGACCTCGCTCCAACTCGCTAGCCGCTTGACGACCTCAGCGGAGGGATTGACGGACTTGATGACACGCTCCGCGATATCTACTTTGGCAGTCCCGAGCCTGACGTCCTCCAAAGTAGCCCCAACAAGCCGGTTGAGGTTCGTGTCTTCGATGAAGTCAGGGTCGATCACCAAGAAATGGCCCAGCCCAATATGGGCCAGCTGCTGCGCGATGTGGGAGCCACCGCCACCTAAACCCACGAAGGCAGCTCTGGAACGATGCAGCACGGTCTCCGAGTCTGCTCCAAGAAACGATTGGCGCTGCAGATTCAATTCGTCAGCCATTTGTCACCTTCCATGTGCATCGCATTGGACTTCCGACAATCGCAACCTCGACGCCGGACGGCGAGGAGGAGCCGGGAATCCAGCATTGACCGACTGCCGAATCAAAACTGAACACGACCGCTCCGTGAGGAAGGCCGGGCTGAACATTCCAGAAATCGGGTACGAACAAGGCGTTTTCACGGAGGTCCGTTCTGCTGAAGCCAGGGCGTCCACGATGCTCGTGGAGATGAACATGAACCATCGAGACGGCCTCCGTATAGGCCGTCTGCAACGCTTTGCGAAGACCCGAGCGGCCGATGGTCGCACCCGCAGATGGATCGTCCACGTAGTCTCCATCTTCCACATGGTGGACGCCTCCCGCGAGCAAGAGAAGTGACGTGGCCGACAACGCTGGACGACACTTCAGGAAAGCGACCCGCTCTGCCGCGAAGCCGTGGGGTTTGCGCAGCCGCTGGACCAGATCGTCGTATAGCGTCGAAGTTAGCTTCAAGATCGTCCTCATCGAAGCCCCCGGAGATGCTCGGCAAGGATTTCCGCCGGGCGCAGGTTGGCAGGCACTTGGTTCCATGACCACGTCCACCAAGGACTGCCCAGTACAACGTGCGAGCTCCAGTTCGCGCCCCTACCGGCCACGACTTGCTGAAGGAAAAGGCGGGTTGTGTAGCCGCCGTGCTGGCCAAGGCAGAGGAGTGCCCTCATTTCGCGTGGTGCGCAGCCTTCGGGAAGCACGAGGCGAGGAAGGAAAACGAAATCGACTCCGCCTTCCGCCTTCTCCGTCAGGTCACCAAAGACCGCCCGCAATTCATCGAGTTGCTCGGGGGCGACCACTAGGACGACTGCCCCTGGCGCACGTGGCTGACGAAGATCTCGCCGCCCTTGATGTGAACCTTGCCGTTGTCGGGGAGTTCCTTGAATTCGCCGCCGATGACCTCGTCCAACACACGGGACGGATCGACCCCAAGAATCCGCTTCAGCTCAGTGACGGTATACGTCCCGGCCTGGATCGGCTTGTGCTTGCCGTCAATGGTCACCTGCACGATCTTGGGGGCCGTGGTGAACTTCTCGACGCCATGCTTGCGGAGGTTCGCTTCGGCATGGGGGGAAATCAGCTCTGGCTCTCCGTGTCGGAAGTTCTCAAAGACCTCGAACACGAGCTGCCCATCGCGGCCCGCCAGGTGAAGCAGCTGATTGCCGGTGATGTGGGCCTTAGGCCACTCGTGGTACTTGTCGTCCACCTTAATCCGGTAAGCGCGGGCAGGGGGCACCGGCTGCCCATGTAGGCAGCAGTGCTCAATATCCGCAAGTTCGATTTCAATTGCAGCCAATTCCACCGTTTCGATGGCGACTGCCTGCTCGACAACACCCAGTTCCTGGTTGAGTCCTTCCCGATTCATATAGTTTCTCCGTCTATGCGGCTTGCGTGCATTTGGTGCCGGTCGCAGCCGCTCTCACTGGGTAAAGCGCACGTCCTCTCTTTTTTAGCCACGCCATGGAAAAAAAAGTCTGGACCGGCGCTTTAATGGTTAGATAGGGGTGCTCGAGGCCGTTCATGAACGATGCGGAATACCGAAGGCTACTCAGAATTCTTACGGTGCGTGCCTGCCGCGTCCTGGGCGTCGTTGCGTCCAAGGGGGAAGACTGGGTGCTCGGAGAATCCGGCAAATCCCCAGCCGACTTCGCAGCAGAGACACTCATCCGCTGGGGCACGAATCAGCTTCAGTTCAGCGGGCCGCCGGAGGCGCTGCCTGGGTTTCTGATGACGGTGATGACGAACGCGATCATAAGCACTCTGCGGAAGAATGCAGTAAAAACGATTCGGAGCGGCAAGACGATGCAGGCCGACGAACTCACCGAAGACGCCTCTCCTCAATCGAAGCCGGAGAGCCTCTTCGATCTCCGTTCACTGATGCGCGACGACGCATTCCGCGAGGCGCTGACTCAATGCACCGCAGACGACGAGACCCTGAGGGAGTACGTTGTCGCCATCGAGGCGTTCGAGGATACGATCCCGGCCGCTCGCGACATCGCCGAATTGCTGGGAGTTCCGGTGACCGACATCTATAACCGTAGGAAAAAAGTAGCCCGGCGACTTGGGAAGCATGGCTTCACCGAATCGCGCCGTAGGAGCAAGCTATGAAGAAAAAGAACGAGGAGAATCGCCACACAGAGTCGTTGGAGAAAAGTCTGGGAGCCCTATTTGGACAAGAGGAAGACCTCACCGATGCTGAGCTCGACGAGGAGCTAGATGCTTGCGGAATCGATGCGATCAAGCTGCAATCAAACGTCCATAAACAGCTCTTCGATTATGCGAATCATCATTACCGAACATTGGACAGGGACGTTCCAGCAAACCTAGAGAAGACGCTACGAGCCCTCCGACCTCCGAGCGCGGCGGAGAAAGCGAAGACTGTCGTACGGACGGCGGAGAATCTGGTAGGTGACTTTCTCGATACGGCAAAGGCGAAATCGTCGGAGCTTTTGGGCACTGCTTTGCCTTCCCCAACGCGGCACGCTCAGTTTGCTTTTCGCAACAAGAAGGAATTGTCGGCGGCGGACAAAGACCTCCTACAGAACGAGCAAGAGGACGTCGATTCCTCCGAGAAATGATGAAGGGAGAGTCTCGATGAACAAAGAGGTCGCGATGGAATTGCGACGCAGATTGCAGATCAAGGGAGCTCTTCGCTTCGAAGACGTCACCAAGCCGCTCGGGCTTTCGGTGAAAGAGGTGGATTCGGATGGTTTCGATGGAGCACTCGTGCGTAGATCCTCAGGAGCAGGCGGTCGAATTCTGGTGAAGCGAGGCATCCGAGAGCCCGGCCGAAAGCGGTTCACCGCAGCCCATGAAATCGGGCACTACCTTCTCCACAAAGACTCGGACAGCATGTCGTGCGGTGCGACGGACATTGCGAATTGGACCAACTTCGATGCCAATCCTGAGCACGAAGCCGACGAGTTCGCGTCGGAGCTCTTACTCCCAAGCGCAGAGATGAAATCTCACATCGCAACACAATGGCCTTCGCTCAAACTCGTCAGCGACCTTGCTACGGAGTTTGAAACCAGCCTGACGGCTACGATCAGGAAATATTGTGACGTTGCGACGCAAAGCTGTGCCGGAGTGTGGGTACAAGACTCACGTGTCGGTTGGTTTTCCCCTTCCACCAGTTTCCCGCACTGGATCAAAGTCGGCGAAGAGGTGGATGCCGGCCTCCTCGAGTGCAACACACCACTGGAGGAGATGGTCGAGGTAAGAGCCTCAGAGTGGATTCCTGCCTTCTTCGAGGACAAGGAGTCAACACTTCTTCAGGGATGTGTGAGAATGCCCACCTACCGAGGCTCCCTTGTTTTGCTGTGGGCGAAACACCCGCTCAAACATCGGACTGCAGAGGACGAGCTGCTCGAAGAGCTGGAGAGGGACAGGTTTGACAGTTATCGGCGTGAGCGCTGGCCAGGAAAAAAGTGAGGTTACGCGTCCCGTGAGTGGGGAACAATGGCCTGAGATCATGGAATGTGAATGATCTCTATGGTGCCCCATTTTTCCTTAAGATATTCAGCGACTAAACGACGATGGCAGTGATGAGGCTTTTCTTCACTGCACAATAGACATCCTCCATCCAGAATCTCGGGGGAAATAGTTTCCTCAATCCGACGAGAACTCATTAGGTCAAGAAATCGCTTCTCGTAGGTATCCCAGTCACCTTTTTCTTTTTTATAGGCGTCAAGCATATCTTTCGTGGGAGCCAGACTTGGAAGGTGAAGATAATCAGCACTGCAGATTGTCTTCACAAAATATCGAAGATCGTCTTTCTTGGCAAATCCTGCCAGTTGAGAGATGTTATTCAAACGCACATCAATCAGACGTTTAACCCCGGCATTGCTCAACCGTGTAAAAAACACTTCAGCAGATTTCTTGGTGAAACCTATTGTGAATAGTTTCATCCCACTTTTCTTTCTGTGGCCCCGAAGTCTGCATGGTCTGGATTGTATGCAATGCGATCTTCTTGCAGGCGATATGCGTCTGCAAATAAAGCTTCCCGGCTTCTAAACATATGGTGTTCAGCCTCTCGAAGATTATGCAAGGATGCTAGGCGAACCAGAGCATCAATATGATTTTCAAGATTTCCGTTTGCATGAATATGCCCAATTTCGAGACCAGCAGTTACAAGGTGCCTAGCCACCAGGATTGTTCTATGACAGTCCAGTGGCTCTTTCTCAGCGCACATCAGAGCAATTCGATAGTTGTTTGCTCCTTCTTGTATTCGCATTATCCCCGCTTGGAAAGCAGATGTCCTTGCAATGCGATCATATTGCACCTTGCCATTCTCGTAGCACGAAGGGTCATCGCTCCGTGCGCCCAATTCTTTGCCTAAGAAGACATACGCAATTTGAGAGGCGCGTAAAGCAAGCTTTAGATCTTCACGATTGAATTGAGGGTTGATCCGGCTATAAGGTTTTGAACGTACGTCACATACAGCGTTGACGCTGTGAAGCCTTAGTAGCTCGATAAGACGGTTGATCGAGTGGGTAGAGTGTCCGATCGTGTAGACAAGTTCAGGCATAAATTGAACCCTTAAAACGGTGGGTTTGTGATGAGCGAAGCCACAAGCTTATGGCAACGATTATTATCCTTCTTCCAAGGCTCTGTCAGGCTGACGCAGATATATACATCTGTGAAGGGATACTCTCCTTCATCTTTCGACGCAAATACATTGGTCGCTACTGGATCGGTAAGACTAAAACTATAGGGCGTACCTTTGTACTTGAAATTTCCCCTGTAGGTTTTCGTCGTCCTGCCTTCCCAAGTTTTTGATCCAACCTCGACAGTAAAGGATTGCTTCTTGAGCAGCACAAGGGAAGTGTTTAGAGATGCTGCCTCAGCATCACTCATGCAGTTAAACGTTCCGTTGCTTGTACTATCACTGTTGATCCATAGGGATGTTGGGTGTTCGGCTAGTGCCGAGAGTGAAGCCCAGGGAAACTCGCCTCTTTTAACCCATCGTTTTGTGGGATCAATTTCATGATTCTCTGTTTGATGGTTATGCGGAACTGCTTTGACCATAGGGATATCGACGATGTCTAGTAACTTAGGAACTGTATTGTCCGGGTACCTGGACTCCAAAAACGACACTTCTGCGGTAGGCCGCGCGCTTACAGGTCGAATCCAGCCCCCATAGCTTCCATTGGACAAGATTTCTCGACCCGCTATACAAGCGCCACCAATTTTAAAAGAGTTTGCCAAGCAGACAATTCTCTTAACGTATGCCACTCAGACAACCCTCCCCTCAGCCAAACACCATATATGCGAAGTGTATTACGTTGACACCACAGCAAATTCTAAAATCAATTGACGAGGGCTAATCTTGGAAGACGATTCTTCGTCCGAATTGGCTCGCCGATGCGCTTACCTTCATGGGCAGTCATCGTTAGACCGAACATCATTTCATCAAGTTCTGCAGTAGTAACTGATAGGTCTCGTGCAATTTGGGCGCGTGTCACGTTGTCGGAGGCCAACATTCGCAACATCTTGTCCAAAAGCAATGATTGTTCTCGCGGTAAACCTTCAATCTCCCTGGTTCGTCCGCCCATTCGAGAAATTTGAATACAGAGGCTCCGATAATGATGATCAGTGGTCATACCAAGTTGGTGCATCCTGTAATTCAAAGCGGCTAGCGATACCCTCCAACGTTTTTTCCACTGGATAAGAGCTGTGATCCCTGGATTGGGACGAGCATAGGCTCGCAGGTCCGCCTCCGGCATAAGGAAAGCAGACGCAAATTGATTTGCTTCGCTTTCCGCTTCCTTGCCAACAGGAGATCCATCTCGATGAAGAACGAGATGGGCGAGTTCATGCGCGGCATCAAAACGACTATGTTCCGAACTCTTTTGTACGTTCAGCATGACGAAAGGAGTTCCACCCTTCCACATAGAGAAAGCGTCGACTTCCCGAGCCTTTACCGAAAGTGAATAGATGCGTACACCCTTAGATTCCAAAAGATGAATCATGTTCGAAATTGGCTGAACTCCCAAACCCCACTCTGTCCTGACGATAGCCGCTGCCGCTTCCGGAGTAGCATGACGCACATCAGGTATCGCGGCTCCCGGCATTGCAAAACGTTTGGAAAACCAGTCATTGAGATAAATGCACATTGATCCCTGTCCGCACGCTTCGGCTTGTTGCGCGGCGGTCATCCTTGCCATTGAGCGAAAACTGACAGTAGAGGTGTCAATCTCTTCGATGTCATCGCCAAAAAAGAACATTTCCGGGAACTTCAAGACAGCACAGAGACGACGCATCGTCTCTGTGCCCGGCTCTTGGCCCGCCTCATAATTCATGATTGACTTAGGATCTACCCCAACAGCTTCAGCTAACTCGGTTTTCTTCAATCCGCGACGTCGTCGCGCCAGCGAAAACCGCTGTGGATTGAAAACACGCTCTTCATTATCCGAGCTTCCTGACATCGACATCGTATTCTCCACTTTGTGGTCCGTCCCCATTCGGCTCCCCAACGATCGGGATTCCACCCTCATCTAGTGGCTGTGAAGCAAGCATAATACGCTCACTCCAGCTTGCGATTGATCGCTCCTTGTTGAGCCTGATTCCTCTGGACAACTCAAGTCTAAGCTCATTCGCGGCTTCATCCGGATGCATGAGTAGCCACCAAAATTCATAACCAGCGAGTTCGTGGCGGCTGTGGTCGGCTGTGAACATGTCGGGAAAGAGCAGCCATTCGTTTTCGTCTACAGCCTCTTCGGTCCGGATGCCCTTAGCCGGACGTGTGCTCGGAGGATGATTCAAGTCACCATTGCCAGTATTGACATCAGACGATGCTACCGCTAAGGCAATTTTCCGTCTGTGATTCACCACCAACGGATGGCCTGCCGGATCCTCCCGGACCCAGCCAGCTTTGGCTCCTGAAAGGAGTTCTCCCATCGTCGCAAGTGCGTTTGAGTACATCACATTCCCCGCATACCACTTGGGGTGAAAAGGAGTGCTGGTTGACCTGGCGAGCTTTCCGGAACGCGCTGCTTCCTGGAAAATCTCGCTATTGAGACCAAGAGCCGCGAGACGTTCCTCTGCCTCGTAAGGTTTGACAAATACTCGTGCGACCATTCGCACCCCCATCTTCCATTTCCTGTTTTACCACATCAAACGATGTTTGAAAAAAGGAAATCGCTTTTATTTTCCAAATGGATGCGGGTGAGCTGCCGAAAGCTTGAAGTAGGGAGCGTTAAGGGAGGAATAAATCCCCCAAAGCTTCTTGATTGTCCTCGCGTCCGTCGGCAGCGAATTTTTCTCTACCCATCTGCGATGTGTATTACAATAAAAATTGATAATATGTATCGCGCACGGAGGGGCATCTCATGTCTTCTACACGCACGGCAAGCATTCACAGTACCCACGACCTCATCTTTACGGTGCAGTACGGCGGGGAAACGCAAGTGATAACGGACGAGGGCGTAGACCCCAAAACGGCAGAGGCCACAGTCTCCGTTCTCAAACAGGTTGCAGAGATGATGCCAGCCTTACTTGAAAAACGCCGCGTCCAGAAATGGGACGCTCTGGTCGAAGCTCTTACGCCTGATATTGCTCTCTCTCCGACGAGGGTACTTGAAGCAGAGATGAAGAGTGCCGCGATGACTCAGATATTGGAGGGTCAGGATTTTGTCACCGCAGCGGACATTGCACGATTGGGCAAGTTCAGCGTGAAGAATCCCAGCTCACAGCCGAACCGCTGGAAGCGGTTGGGCCAGATATTTGCCATTCATCACCGGGGTTCGGATTACTACCCTCTCTATGCTCTCGATCCAGCGGACGGCTATCGCCCCCGCCCGGTCGTGGCCGATGTGCTGCGCCTCTTCTCCGGCTCGAAGGATTCGTGGGGTACGGCGTTCTGGTTTGGCAGTGTGAACGGCTATCTGAACGGCAAGCGACCGCAGGATGTATTGGCCGATGCGCCGGAACCGTTGTTGCGTGCGGCACGAGCGGAGGCAGAAGGACTCCAACATGGCTGAGTCCGTGGCCGGGGTACGGCCACCAGCAGGAAGACTGAACGCCACTCTGATTCCGTGGGGAAAAAGCAGGACACTCTTTCGTGTCCACCGCTCCATCTACAAGGCCGATCAATTCAACGACAGCCGCAAGGGAGATGCGAGGTTCAGTCCGCTCATGGATGCTGAACGCGAGGCAGTTATTCCTACGCTCTATGCCGGAACGACTCTTGATTGCGCTCTGATGGAGAGCGTCTTCCATGATGTTCCGTATCGTCCGGGCCTCAAGACTGTATCTAAATCAAAATATGTCGAAGGCGCGATCTGCTCAACCCTCAGTGTGACTAGCGATCTCCAACTCGTGGATCTGAGTTCGGTGTCGCTCCACAAACTCGGTATCGCTCCAGCCGACCTCACACAAACCGAAGCGGCTTATTACGCTGCATCGCGGGAGTGGGCACTTGCCTTGTATGAGCAAAACCCCACCGCCCAGGGCTTCATCTGGACCTCTCGCAGAGATGATGATGCGAAAGCCATTCTTATGTTTGGAAACCGAGTTGTGCCGGGTATGCTCGAAGTGGGAGCCGATGCTTTTCCCCTGTTGCAGCCGGACGGGAGCGCCCGGATGGAAATTCTCAGTCTTGCCATCCGTCTCGATGTTCTTCTCGTACCTTGAAGTAGAAAAATACGAGGCTCCGAAAGGTGGTCTTAAGTGTCCAATTCATCACAGCGTCCAGAAGACCTCAAGCGAACCACTTCTGAGCTTGCAGAACAGCCATGTGCCGAAACAGAAGACGATGTGAAGAGAAATCTTGCAGAGCGCCGAAAGACTTTAGCTGAGTTAGTGGCCTATGACCAAGAAATCAACATATAGAGCCAAAGTGTTCCAGCTTCCCCCACATTCGTCCGTAGGAACCCCTGTGTTTTAGGAAAAGTCTGTAAAAAGCTCTTTCGGCGGCACCGAAAGAGCTTTTGCCAGTTTTACGATATTCTCCAAGGCCACATTCCGTTCGCCTCGTTCTACCCCGCCGACGTAATTGCGGTGCAGTCCCGCTCGTTCGGCCAGTTCCTCTTGCGAGTAACCGCGTTCATCACGCAGCTTTCGCAGCGTGGAACCGAATCGAGACTTAACGGAACGGATAGTCACACTTCAATACTTGAATTGTGACCACTATGAGTCTACACATTATGAGTGTGATAATGAGCGACTGAACCAGCCGTAAGAATGAGGTGAAGCAGGATGAATGATGAAAACTGCATCGAATGTCCCGAACTGTCAGGCAAGACAATTCAAGCGCTTCGCATCTACAAAGACACCGGGGACGGAGCAGAGATTCAACTTGACCTAACGGATGGAACCAGTTTCTCGTACTCTGTCTGTCACCCTCCGGTCGCAAAGGCCATCTTATATAAGGGCGGCGGTGCTGGAACGCCTCTGGTCCTCCGCGACTACGAACTCTAGGCATCGGTCGCTGACGTTATTCCAATTTGGAATGACGTTCTCCCTAGATTTCATTGGACGTTTTCTTGCGACGCTCTTAGCTTTGCGCCATAGCTGACACCCTTCGTCAGCGGAGGTGCAATATGCTCAAGGCCCGTCGTCCGGCCCGCAGGAACAGGTTGATTCTTCGACCTCGTGTTGCGGGTCTTTTCGCGTTCACCATCCTGCTACTGCCGCTGGCCGCGCACGCGCAATCCAGCGGCTCTCCCTTCGATACAGGCTTTACCGCCATCCAGACGTTGTTCACCGGCACGATTGCCAAGGTCGCAAGCCTTGTCGCCATCGTGATCGGCGGCTACGGCTTCGCCCACGGAGAACCCGGCGCAAAGAAAGCCCTCGCCGGGGTCGCAGCCGGTACGGGCATTGCTGTTATGGCGGTCAACGTCCTCACCTGGCTATGGGGCGTCTAAGGGCGCTTCTCTCCACTCCCACCAACCCACTCAGCACAGCGAGGGGCTTATGGCAGAACAAACCACAACTCGCAGCAATCGCGTATTCAAGAGCCTGCATAAGCCCCTTACCTATCTCGGCGTCGAGCGCACCCTGTTTTACTTCGTCTGTGTCGGCGCAGTGGTCGCATTCAACATCTTCAATTCCATCCTCGCTGGTATCGCCGTCTTCATCGGAGGCTTTGCCTTCGGCCATTGGGTGACAAGCAGCGACCCGGCCTTTCTTCGCATCCTCGCCAAGTCCGAACGGTACAAGCTGCGCTACGACGCGGCCAAGCAACAGGTTCCCCGAGTGGAGGTGCGCTGATGCTGCGACTCGATAAGGTCATCAAGCCGTGGAAGGAAGCGGCCTCGCTGAATGACCACATCAATCTCTATGGCTTCTGGAATGAAACCGCCTTCCTTACCAAGAGTGGAGACGTGGGCATGGTTCTTAGTATCCCCGGAGTGGACTACGAGAGCCTTGACCACACGCAGCAGGAATATGCGGTCAAACGACTCGAAGCCGCGCTCAAAGCCTTCGGCCCCGGCTTCCATGTCTATCAATACCTCTTCAAATCGAACCGGCCTGAGATTCCGTTTGCCAGCTATGACGACCCAGTTGTGAACGCTGCCACAGAACAGCGGCGGCAGTTTTTCGAGTCCAAGCGCGACCATCTCTATCAGGTCGAAATCTTCTATGCCATCGTGCTCGAAGGCCCGCGCTCGAAGAGTGGCGTCGGCGCTGCCTTCGCCCAGCTCTTCCGCGATCCTGCCGGAGCGATGGGCGAGCTTCGCACACAGTTCACCAATGACAGCATGAAGGTTTTGTTGCGTTCGCAGATCGAGAATGAGCTTGCGCGTCTTGAGCAGAAGGTACAGGCTTTCAGCCGTCAGCTTGCCGACTTCATGCAGATTGAGGTGTTGGGCCAGCAGGAGCAGTTTCGCTTCTTCCGTCGCCTGCTCAATTACGACGAGTGGCGTATCGCAGGCAAACCGCAGTCCACGCAGTTTCTCGACTATCAGGTAGTCAATTCCAACATCGAAGCCGAGCGAGATCACCTGCGCGTAGGAGATCACGTTGTCCGCGTCCTCACGATGAAAGAAGCCATCACCGAAACCAAGCCGTTGGTGCTGGACGCGCTGCTGAAAATTCCCGCGAACTTCTACGTCGTCACGGAGTGGATGCCGCTTGCCACCGACAAGGCCCGCAAAGAAGTGAATAAGCGCCGCCGCCACTTCAATATGTCGAAGACCGGCTTCGTCTCGCAGATGGGCAACGATGCGACGAAGACGAATCCCCGCGATGTGCTGGTGGATGAGTCGAAACAGGCCGACATCGAAAATCTTGGCGATTGCCTTCGCGCCCTGGGTGATGGGCAATCGTTAGGCGACTTCTCTTTGACGATTGTGGTGTATGCGCCCACAAAGCCAGAGACAGACCAGCTCATCGGGGAGTTCGCCAGCGTCTTCACCAACGCGGACGGCAATCTCTTTGTCGAGACATACAACCAGCTCAACGCTTACTTTGCTACCGTGCCGGGCGGCTATGCCACCAATCTCCGCAAGTTGTATCTGCTGAATACGAACTATGCCGACCTTTCGTTTCTCTTTACCATCCTGCCCGGCGAAAAGCGCAATGCACATCTCGACGCTGAGTACCTTGCTGTGCTCGAAACGGACAACAGCACACCGTACTTTCTGAACCTCCATAACGGCGAAGTCCCGCACACGCTCATCCTCGGAATGACCGGATCAGGCAAAAGTTACCTGTGCTCATTCCTATTACAGAACGCGCAGAAATATGCGCCACTGACGTTCATCTTCGACATCGGAGGCAGCTTTCAATCACTCACCCATATCTTCGGCGGAAGCTATTTGAATGTCGGCCAGGATATCGCCGCTGCTCAAGGAGATCCCGCGCTTGCCTCTGCGACACCCGCGCAACAGGCCGCTATCGGTTCGCTCACACCGACCGGCCAGTGTGTACCGGGCCAGCCCTGCCCACCGGCTCAGTCCGGCTACGGCCAGCCGAACAACGCGCGGCCGCAGCTTACGCCCGAACAACAGCAGGCGCAGCAGATCGCCGCGAAGGAGCGCGAACGAGCCGATGAATCGCGCTTCGCCTCGAATCTTGTGTATGTTCGCGGGGCCGACCAGCCGCAGCAGACGCAGGCGGCGGGGCCGGTCGCGGCTGCCAGCCAGCAGAAACAGGAAAACAGCAGTCTTGTTCCGCCGCACGTCGCAGGAGAACAACCCGAAGCCAGCGAAGGTTATAAGCGTCCGGTCGAAGCAAATATCGACTCGGCTACGCTCTCCCGGCTGCTGGTAGAGTCCAGCATCCTGCTTGCAGCCTCTCGTGGCAACCCTTCCACCATACTCAAAGAAGCGGCAGCCGCGTACAAGGTCGACACCGACGCCATCGCCGCCAAGGTGAGGCAGGAGTTCACAACCAAGGAGAAGGCGAAAACTGCACAGGCAGCAGCGAAAGCTCCAAAGAAAGCGGCCTAGCTTGCCATCGTTGGAGGGGCGGCACGTCCGCCCCTCTTTTGCTTCAAAAATCGCGCAGGGAGAAACCTTGACGGCTTTCTCCCTGCACCCTCATCCGCCTGAATTCCGGCCTTCGCTCGCCGGCTGCGCGGCAGAAGACATTCCCCCTTCTGCACTTCCCCCCTGGGAACACTTGTGTCGTTTTGGGATGCGCTACTCTCGTTCGATTACATTTGGATGACGTACACGCGCAGCTGGTACGAGCGCTCGGAGCTGCTCGCAATGACTTCAGTGAGGAAGGGGAAACTGGGCCGATGTGTGATCGCTCGACACACAAACATCGCGGCGTGAGATTTGCGTGCGGCTCCTCGGAGAGCCAGATACAATGTGTATGTGAAAAGATGCAGGGACGAAAAGACGCAGGAGATCTGAAGAACCGAACGAACACAAAGAGTCCCATGATGCTACGAAGCGCGTAGACCTATCGGCAAATCCGCGTCAGCGGGGCGGTTTCTGGTCAAAGCATAGACAGTTCAAATAGGGTCGAGGTTAGACCCGCCAATTCGAGGCGTTAGACCAGGTGCTCGGCTTCATCGTCGAGATTTGTCGAAACCGAATCACGCTATGGTCAATCTGATGGATTGACCATAGCTCGGAGAGTTGGAGTGAAAAGAGGTCTCGAATTCGCCGGCGCAGTCTCGCTGTTTGCCCTTCGGGTGATCACAAATGTCTTCCGTGCGCCTTTTGAACTGAATGAGATCTGGCGACAGATGGGAGAGATGGGCGTCCGGTCCCTTCCTTTGGTGGCCGCAGCCGGCCTCGCACTCGGCGTCGTCATGACGTTGCATACACGCAGCACCTTAGTGACGTTCGGCGCGGAAGCCATGATCCCGAAGTTGCAGTCCCTTTCCTTCTTCGTCGAGATTGGCCCCTTAGTCACCGCCCTATTGGTATCCGGGCGGGTCGGAGCAGGAATCGGCGCCGTGCTTGCGAACATGAGGGCAACGGAACAGATTGACGCCATCGAAGTCTTGTCGATCGACTCCTTCAAGCTTCTTGTCGTACCCCGTGTTGTGGCTTGCATTATCGTTCTACCGCTGCTAACCACATTTATGAACACGGCCGGTTTGCTCGGTGGATATGTGTCGGAATACACCCTGTCCCATCTCTCGCTGAGACTTTATGTCACGCGTGCGTTTTCCGATCTCAGTTGGTCGAATTTCATCCCACCTACTCTGAAAACGATGGCCTTTGGGTTCCTGATCGGAACTGTCTCTTCTTATTTCGGTTACACAACCAACGAAGGAGCGGAAGGCGTCGGGCGGGCTGCCACGAACAGCGTTGTCGTTTCCTCACTCTTGGTCATTCTGGCTGATGTCATCCTGGTCAAAATCATCTTTCTAATCTTCCCAGAGAGTGCGATATGAGCCAGCCTCAGGAAGCTGTTATCGCGCTTAAGTCTGTCTCGAAATCTTTCGGAGAAAAGCAGGTGTTACGGGATGTGTCTCTTTCAGTGGGCCGCGGTGAGGCTGTCTGTGTGCTCGGACGTAGCGGCACCGGCAAGAGCGTGACGCTGAAGCTCATGATTGCCTTGCTGAAACCCGACAGCGGTCGCATTCTGATCGGAGAAGAGGACATTACACAACTCGACGGGATGGAGCTCTCGCGGGTGCGCCGCAAGATGGGTTTTCTCTTTCAGAATGCCGCACTGTTCGACTCGCTAAGTCTCCATGACAATCTGGCGCTTCCTCTTCGAAGGCTCACCAGCAAATCCAGACCGGAGATCGAGGAGGCAGTCGATCTCGCTCTCAAGCAGGTGGGGCTCGAGAACGATAAAGGCAAGATGCCGGCCGAGCTTTCCGGCGGCATGCAGAAGCGGGCTGGGCTTGCGCGGGCTTTGGTGCTCGAGCCGGAGATATTGCTGGTCGATGAGCCGAGCAGCGGTCTGGATCGCATTACCGCCGCCGAGATCGACGACTTATTGCTCGAACAGAAGACGAAAAGCAAAACCTCTATGGTGATTGTCACCCATGATATTCACGGTGCTCGACGCGTCGGCGATCGGCTTGCGGTCCTCGATCAAGGGAATCTCGTGGCGATCGGTAGGCCAGAGGATCTGGAGCACAGCGAAAACGAGATTGTTCGTCGACTGGTCGCGGAGAATTAGATGAAGCATCGCAATGTCATTATCGGATTGTTCGTTATCGCCGGTGTTGCCCTGTTTACATTGGGCATTTTCCTGATCGGGAACCAGAACAAAGCTTTTGCCAAACACACTGAGTTCTACACGGAATTCACGAACCTCGATGGATTGATCAAGGGCGCGAAGGTTCGGGTCGAGGGCTTCGATGCCGGAGAAGTAACTGACATAGGCGTGCCCGATTCTCCCTCTTCTAAGTTCCGCCTGAAACTTCGCATTGTGGATCGAGTTCGTGGTCTTGTACGGTCCGATTCGCTGGTGACCATCTCTACGGAAGGCGTCGTCGGAGATAAGTACGTGCTGATCCACGCAGGCGCGGCAAACGCCCCGGAAGCAGGACCCGGCGCTACGCTGCCTAGCAAGGAACCGCTCAATATGACAGATCTTCTCGAGAAGAGTGCCGGTCTGCTCAACAATGCAAACGGCACGATGAAGACAGTAGCCGAGAAGCTAAATGGAACCCTCGATGCGGTAAAGACGACGGTGAACAATACCAATGATGTCGTCGTCGGCATCAAACACGGCAAAGGAACAGTCGGCATGCTGCTCCGTGATGAAAAGACGGCAAGCACAATTCGGCAGACGGTGAGCAATGTACAACAAGCGTCAGCTTCTGTTAACGACGCTTCAAAGCAGGCAGATGCTATGGTGACGGACCTTCGATCGCGGAACTTCGGGGAGAAAGCCGATCAGACAATGTCGAGCGTCCAGGATGCTGTCCACAACTTCGATGCAAGCTCTCAGGAATTGCATCAGACGATTACGACCGCTTTAGGGACCGATGCGAACGGCGTCGATGCCGGATCGAATATACGGCAATCTCTTTCCAACCTGAACGTGGCCACCGGGAACATGGCCGAGGACACAGAGGCGCTAAAACACGAGTTCTTTTTCCGAGGGTTCTTCAAACACCGCGGTTACTACTCGCTGGCAGAGCTCAATCCGGATCAATACCGAAGCGATCAGATCTTCACCCAGCCTGGCAACGGTCGCATCTGGCTCGACGCCGTGCAGCTCTTCGAGAAAAAGCCGGACGGAAGCGAAACGCTTTCTCCTGCGGGGAAAACGCGGATCGACGCCGCAATCGCTCGGCTGGGCGATCAGGCGGTGGGGCAACCGCTGATTATAGAAGGCTATGCGACAGAAGGAGACGCGGGCGCACAACTTGCTGTGTCGCGCACCCGCGCGATTCTGGTGCGGGACTATCTGCATAAGCGGTTCCAGATCGATATGCAGAACGTAGGGACTGTGGCGCTCCGTGGAATTCCGTCACCGGCAACTCATAAAGCCACCTGGGACGGGGTTTCTGTCGTTTCGCTGCGGACGCCCAAGAAGGCGAAATAAATAAGAACGCTTCCGCCATTGGCACGCGTTGCCGTGCTCTTCTCCGGTCGGTGAGATGGCACGATCCAGGCACACGAATTACTGGGCGATTAGAGCCGCAGGCCTTGCTCCTGAGCGGACTCGACATCAAACGCAGAGCATCCTCAGTGAGCGTCTGGACCAGACTTTGGCAACCGCACTCGTGTTCTTGCCGGCTCTTCCGTATCCTGCCCGGTCGTCAGAAGTCGGTTGACCACTGCTCCAATCACCTTGCGGGTGCTCTTTTGCGACAGGTCGGATTTAAGCAGGCGCTGGTTCAATGCGATGCCGTGGGTGAAACTAAGCATTGCTACAAGAAATTCATTCGGCTGGAGGGTCAATCGCACACCACGACCGGTCAGCTTACGAAGAAGTTGACGTCCTTCCGTAAGCATCATGCGGTAGAGATAGGCGTACATCTCACTCAGCTTTTTGCTTCGTAGCGCCCCAGCTTCAAGTTCGGCCTGCAGAACAATCCATTCTGGATCAGTCACGCGTCTGATCAGTACCTTGCGGAACTCGGTCAGAAGAGCCGCGGGATCTCTTTGCTCATCGAGCAATGACCGAAACAGATTGAAGCGTTCTTGTTGTTCCTGATGAAGAACAGCAATGAAAAGATCTTCGACGTCATCGAAATTCAGGTAGAAGGCACCGCGAGTGAATCCTGCTTCCTTGGAGATCCGATCGGCCGCAGCGCCTGCAACGCCATGCTTCAAAATGTGCTGCCTGCCTACTTGAATTAGGTGAGCACGCGTCTGCGCTTTGCGCTCTTGACGGGTCAGGCTCGGAAGCTTGGCGGACGCATTCGGTAGCGGGATCTTCTTGGGTGGCATGTCCTGTCGATTCTGAAGGCTATAGGTCAGCATACATTCTAACGAGCGAATGGACCTGGTCAACAATCCCATCGGTAGCATCTTGAGCGATAACGGCGGTTCCAGGGATCGTTTGTTCCCGGAACGACGCCACCCTCATTGAGCGATATGCCTTGCGGCCCATTTCACGGTAACGGGATTGAATGTACACGATCGCTGAACAACAGATCAGTTTGGGCGGCAGCATTTCACATACAGTATGCATGTAAACTAGAGAGGCTACGATCTGTACCACGATGCGGGGAGTCCATGAGCATTTCGCCAGCAGACACAGAGATTCTTATTCAATCTGCCGTCGAAGGTAATGAGCAGGCGTTTGGGATTCTGATTGAGCTCTGGCGGAAGCAGATGTTGCGTCTTGCTGAGCGATATACGCATTGCCACGCGGAGGCGGAGGATGCAGTTCAGTCAGCCTTCATTAAGGCATGGAAATCTCTTTCCGGCTTTCGGGGAGAATCCCGCTTCTCGACCTGGATCACCAGGATTGTCATCAACGAGATCCATATGTTGCAACGACGCCCCGGATATCGTCGGCTGGAATATCGAGACGATCTTAATCTCGTTGAAAGCACTTTACCAGAGTACGAGCGTTCCTTTCGAATGGAGAGCCCCGAGGAGCATCTGCTCCGTCTCGAGCGGTCCCATCGGTTGCGTGCGGCCGTTAGCGCTCTGCCCCATTCTCTGAGAGCGGTTCTGGAGTTTGAGATCGGCGAGGAGCTTCCGCTCGAGGAAACAGCGAAGAGACTCAATCTATCTGTTTCCGCAGTCAAATCGCGTCGGGTTCGGGGCCGAGCGGAGTTACGTAGGCGAGTTCTAAACGCAGAAAAGAATCATATTCGTAGTGTTTCCGGATGAAACGAGACATCTGGTCACTTGGTATGGCTCGGCGTCGATATTGGAGTGGCAATGCGCTCGATGGCGGATCAGATGGGGACAGCAACATCCCAGATAGTCCGGCAATATAGTCAATATGCCGAGTTCGGTGACTGCATCTTGCGGGTTTGGTGACTCCCATCCCATTAGGGATGAAGAGCGAGGCCGCGGAACGGGTGGCAGCACCGGCTGAATCGAGGAACAACCAAACTTGCAACGAGCGTACTAGTGCTTACAGGGAGTGCGGATGGAAGGGGGACAGTCGAATCGCGGCGAGTCCGTTCATTTACGCTGGTAAACGTCTTGAGAAATATGCTTTGCATAAGGAGAATCATCTTGCTGGACGATATCAAAGTGCATGTAAAGTTGAAGCTCTCAGGGTTATGGTGCTCCGTTATGTTTTGTTACATCTACGGAGACTACTTCGAGCTTTATCAACCAGGGAAATTGCAAGAAATGCTTTCCGGCAGGACTGCGCTAGGTCCGGCCACACAGGCTACGCTCCTAGGCATGGCGGTACTCATGACGATCCCAAGTCTCATGGTAGTTCTGTCACTGCTTTTGCCCGCGACACTAAGTCGGTGGCTGAATATCGTTCTCGGAGTTCTTTACTCGGCGATCATGGTTCTCGCCATACAGGGGAGTTGGCACTTCTATGTGTTCTTCGGCTTGATCGAGATTGCTCTAACGGTCGGGATCATTTGGCATGCCTGGACGTGGCCGAAACGACCAACGCTGTGAGCGTTTGCCGACCCTGAAAGCACAGCTTGCCGCGGTTATGCAGTCGATTGCGTCGACATTGCAGTTGTCCCGTAAAGGCTCTTTTTGGGGACAGGTCGCGAGAGAGGGAGAATAGCAATCAGTTCTCATAAATAGGTTTGTCGTCAGCAAGCGATCAACTTCCGAGAACGGCGTCTATGAGGAGTTAGGCGGATAGTGTCTGCAACCGAGCAATCCGCACTTCTGTGAGGGGGATGAAGATGGCTATAAATCCTTCGCCATCTCTCCTTGTTGTTTGATGATTCGCTTGAGTTCGCTAAGCACAAAAGCGAGATCTCCCGAAAGGCAGATGTCTCGGCTCTTTGCCACTTGTCTTGACTCCTCGAATGCTTCGACGCTTTGAACGCGGCCTTCAATTTTGTTGACTCGCGACAACTGATCATTGTGATTAGCCAGCGTATCTAGGCCCACAGTCACTAGATTCACGTCGGTCGGGCTGTGCCTCAGATCATCGATCGCTTCGGTATGCACAGCGACAACCCCGACAGACCCATCCGGTAAATTGTCTAGTTCAGAACGCGAGAAGCCGTACTCCGAACCCGCCTTCGTATATCTCCACAACGCGTCTGTCTGAACGCCGGCCACGAAACTGTATTCGTCATTCTCTCCATCCCGCTTAGGACGGGTCGTGTATTGTCGTAAGCGAATAGCCGCCCCCTGTCGATGAAGAGCGTCGGCGACCGTCGTCTTGCCGCAGCCATGTGGTCCCATCAGAAGCAGAATCGTTCGCATATGCACCTCCTGCCTTCACTCGTCAGCCGGATGCTTCATGCCCTCGTTACCGGTTGGAGGAAGAGACGTTCGTAGCGTATGAAGCAGCCAGACTCTCGTGCGAGAGCGGCGGCGGTGATGCACGCCGGGTCGGTTGCGACCTCTTTGCGATAGAGTCGATAACTCTCTTCGTCAGGAAACGTAAATATCGCGATCGCCACGTCCGTTGGACCATCGTAGCCGAGGCCCGGGGAAGCTCGGACCCCCTTCGTCCGGATTCGTCCTCGGTATGAAACATCCGTGATGGATGCCACCGTACCGTTCGATGAGCAGCATCCAGGTGCGTGCGTAGGTTTCAAACGCACCGAGTTGGGAAAGATCGAGCGTATACCGAATCTGACACGTCACTGGCCGATTGCTGGCCATTGCTCACCTCTGTATGCCTTCAAGTTTGGCATGAGTAACGGGAAAGTTGGCATATCGGAAGTGATCCTGACTGACGAAGTGCATTTACAGGACGCCAAACACAGAGCCATTTCGCAGCAAGAAGACAATGCGCTCCTTGCTGCGAAGCTAACTAAGCCTGTGTATGAGCTAGAGGTTCAGGCTTAAGGCTAAGGATGCCCTTGAAGCTGCTGCGATATTGAAGAAAAACCAGCACCCAAAGGACGCAACCGACCAGTCCTACAGCAATGCCTGGTGCAAGCGTCAGATGAAACGCAATGATGTTGTAGAGTTCTGCCGCTAGCAGTGTCAGCCCAAGTGGCACAAAATAGCCGGAGAGCAGAAGCACTCCGCCAAGCAATTGCACCGCGAAGAAGAACGCGGCAAAGTGCGAGGCAAAAGCAGCGCCGAGGAACTGGAGAGCTAATGGATTCGACGGCGGCGGTTGATGGATGAAGTTGAGAAATCCATTCAGGCCAAAGACCGTAAACAATAATCCCAGCAGGTAGCGTGAGATGGTTGAAGCAATCTTCATGCGTGAGCTCCTTGAGCCGCGGCTGCGTGCGTTCGTACTGCCTGAAGGTGCGGCGCAAGGAACGCATCACGGTCTTGCCCATGGTTCAGCGCCATGGTTCCACCAGCGGTCAGGAAGGTCGCATCCGTTACGCCAAGGAAACCAAAGAGAGAGCGCAGGTACGGCTCTACAAAATTGAGCGATGCCATCTGGGTCTGGGCATCATAGATTCCGCCGGTAGCAATGATGAACGTTGCCTTCTTACCGATGATCAAGCCCTTTGGCGTTCCATTCTCATATGAGAAGGTTTTGCCGACACGCGCGATTTGATCGATCCAAAGCTTCAGCACGGAGGGCACGCTGAAGTTATGCATGGGGACGCCGATGACGTATTCATCGGCCTGCTCCAACTCGGCGATTAGGTTATCCGACAGTGCCAGCGACTTTTTCTGCTCCGGGGTATGCGCCTCGGTTGGCGTGAATATGGCGCCCACCCATTCTGCGTTAATCGGCTGGATTACCGTTGCACTGAGGTCGCGCTCAATGACCTTTCCGTCCGGGTGTGAATCTTTCCACTTGTTGACGAACGCGCCGGTCAGCTCGCGAGATACGGACCGGCCATAGAGGGGACTGGAATCAATGTGAAGAAGTGTAGGCATGGATAAACCTCCTGTGCAACATATGACTTTTAATCAACATGTGTCGATTCAAAATAAATCGACATATGTCGCTTACGCATCTATTGCTGAGGGAGCGTATTCTGGAGATCCAATGCCCGAGACACCTCAAGCCGAAGCAACGGTTCAGACGGTTGATCCTCGGATTCTGCGGAGCCGCCGTATGCTCATGGAGGCTCTGGCTAAGCTGCTGAATCAGAAAGAATTTGATGACATATCGATTCAGGAAATTGCAGACGAAGCGACGCTGAACCGGGCGACCTTCTACCTCCATTACCCGGATAAGAATGCCCTGCTACAGGCAATGACGGCGGCACGCTTTCGTGACTTGATTGCTCGGCGTGGCCTTTCCTTCACGGACTGCGATCAGGCATTACGCGCGATTGCTTTGGGCGTCTGTGATTATCTGGCCGATACGACGGGCTGCCCGAGCCAGTTGACGAAGATGCCCCTTGAAGGCTCCATTATCCCGGTTGTCGAAGATATGTTCCTGGAAGGCGCTGCAAATCATCCCGCGCCTCCCGGTGTTGATCCGGCTCTGCTGGGGACGACAGCCGCGTGGGCCATGTTTGGAGCTGCCCGCCGCTGGCTGCAAACGCCGGATCGCATTCCCGCCGAGGAGATGGCAGCGAAGATTGAGGAGATGGTAAAGCCGATCTTTTTCAGTGCCTCCTATTAAGGCCCATGTCTCGTTCAAGCCGCCTATTACTTCTTTTGCAAGTCCTCGCCACCCGTCGAAGGCCGGTGACTGCGTCCGAACTTGCGTTGGAATTGAATATTTCGGAGCGGACCGTCTACCGGGATCTTGCAGAGTTGGCGTCACAAGGGGTGCGCGTCGAGGGTGAGGCAGGAGTCGGATATCGTCTGAAGCCTGGTTTCTTTCTGCCTCCGCTGATGCTCTCCGAGGACGAAGCCGAGGCTGTGCTTCTGGGTTTGGACTACGTCGATCAGCGCGGCGACGAGGTCCTATTGAAAGCCAGTCTTAACGCGCGCACGAAGATCCAATCCGTGCTTCGTAGCGCGGCTGTCTCAAGAACGTCTGTCCGCCTCTCGAGCCCAGGCCCGCCGGTGCCACCAGCCTTTCCCGAGAACGCGGTTCCGCTCAACAAACTCCGAGCTGCGATCCGGTCGCAGTCGAAACTCGAATTAGCATATCGGGACGAGCAGGGTACGGAGTCCAAAAGAATTGCATGGCCCATCCAGCTTGCCTTTCTTCATAATGTCCGCATTCTGATCGCATGGTGTGAGCTGCGGAAGGACTTTCGCACTTTCCGAACTGACCGCATTGTTTCCGTCATTGAGCGAGAGCATTATTCGGAGCCGCGCGGCACCTTGCTCCGGCGCTTTCGCGCCGAACACGGCGTAGACGCGACACAAGACTCCTGACAGAAACTGTCAGTGAACCAAGCTAAGCTCCAGTTATGACCGGATTGATTACCGTGCAGTTCTGGAACGATTTGATTTGCCCCATGTGCCCGATCGGCAATGTGAAGCTGAACGAGGCGATCGAGCGATTTGTTCATAAGGACAAGGTAGAAATTGTCTACCGCTCCTTTCGTCTGAGACCGGGAGTCCCCCCACACACAGTCAACGAATACCTCGAGAGAAATCACGGCAAAGGTACAAATGTGCCTGCGATTCTCGCGCAGGTGGAGCAGATGGGAGCGGACGCCGGACTGGTCTACAAGATGGCAAAGACTCTGGCTGGGGATACATTGGATGCCCATAGAGTCGTGCAATTCGCGAAGCCGGCAGGGTTGCAAAGAGAGACGGTTGAGCGCCTCTATGAGGCACACTTCGCAGAAGAAGCGAACATCTTTGATCGGGGCACACTCGTGCGTCTCGCAGGCGAGGTCGGACTTGATCAGAATGCAGTCGCCTCAATGTTGGCGGGAGACTCGCTGAAAAAAGAAGTCGAAGCGGATGAAAAGGCCGTCAAGCAGATGGGCATAGGAGGCGTGCCGTTCTTTCTCATCAACGACACCATCCCAGTCCGCGGAATCCAGACGCCGGAGCACTTCTTATCCGTTTTCGATCAGGCCTGGAACGCACATGATGAGCAGCCACAGACAGTCTGAGGCGAGCGAGAGCTAAACGCCTCCAGGAGCCTGCGAAGGAGACCCCATGCACACTGATGTTACGCACAACCTGCCAAAGATCGTCAGCGACAATATCGCAGCCTGCAACGCTCACGACATCAAGGCATGGATGGCGACGTTCGCGCCGGATGCCTTGGTCAATGACATACAACGTGAGTTCGTCGGTACCGAGGCCATCCGCGGTTTCGCCGACGCAGAAATCTTCGGCACCAACGTGACCATGGACGTTCAGCGAGCGTGGGATCGCCACGGAGATGTCAGAGTGCACGCTCGTCTGGATGGGACCTATGACAAGACTGGTTTACCCGACCCCCTGATCCTGACGTTTTACTTTACCCTCCGGGACGACCGGATCACCCAACTCATCATCCTTCACAACAAGTCAGTCTTCTAAACATGACCAATACCTATCCCTTCCCAATCTCCGAAAACGAGTTTCTGAACAAACGAGTTCTCGTAACAGGTGGCACCAAAGGCCTCGGTGCGGCAATCGCGAGAAGACTTCAGCTGAGCGGCGCTCGCGTAGCAGCCGCAGCACGGTCCGCTCCAACTCAAGGTTTCGGCGACGTGACATACATTGCCGCTGATCTTGGCTCGACGTCCGGCGTGGATCACGTTGTTAGCCGGGTCCAACAGCTGTGGGGCGGCCTCGATATTTTGATCAACAACGTTGGAGCCGTAGATCCGAAGTCGGGTGGGTTCTCCGTACTTACCGATGACGATTGGCAGAAGGTGTTAAATATCAACCTCCTCGCCGCCGTGCGGCTTGATCGCGCCTTTCTGCCCGGAATGCGGGAACAAGGATCGGGAGCGATTGTTCATATCTCATCAGTGGTCGGGCGAAATCCTTTCTCAGACTCTACCTTGGCCCTGTCGGCCGCAAAGGCAGCTCTCAACACCTACAGCAAGGGATTGGCGAAAGCCGTCGCTCGGGAGGGTATTCAAGTGAACGCGGTATCTCCCGGATTCATCGAGACCGAAGGGGCACACGGAATGATCATGGACATCTCCAGAGGTCAGGGCGTGACGGAAGATCAGGCGAGGCAGATGCTCATGGACATGCTCGGCGGCATACCTGTTGGAAGCCCAGGGCGCCCAGAAGAGGTCGCGGAACTGGTCGCGTTTTTAGCATCGTCGCGTGCCCGATTTATCAGCGGAGTGAATTACACAATCGACGGCGGCAGCACTCCAACAATCTAGAAATCCAGCTGTTGCCCTATTGATTGAAGGTTCGTTTGCCGTTGGCAGGTTGCGTGGCTGACGTTTGCCTGTCGAATGCCGGTGTAATTGCCACGGTGAAGCTCATAGGCCGCGGGGACGTCAGCCTTCGGGTGTCTCAGCCCTTCGTGGTGGAATTTGTTGAGCAACCATGCAGAAAGAGGTCTACAGTTGCCTCGGCCCTGCGGCGCTGCTCAGCCGGAGAAGGCAACGGATAGTCCTCCAGATCAAGCAGGGCATTTCGAAGGATCGTCCCCCCAACGAGAAGATCGAGAAACTGCTCGGCTGCAAGCTTGGCGCTGGCCACGTGCAATGTGCCCTGGCGCTTCTGCTCTGCTAAGTAGGATTCGATCTGTTTGAGAGCGCGGCCCGGGCCAAGTTCATAAAACGATTTGCGGATCTCAGGGAATCGTCGAGATTCCAGGTACACAATACGGACTAGGGCGAGATTCCGAGGTGTCAGCAGAATATTGAGAGCGTTGTTCCCGACATTCAGCAATGTTTCGCGAAGAGAGTCCTCGCGTTGGAACGGCGTTTCAAACGCGCGAAATATCTGGTCCACCAGTCGAGCCACGATGACAAGAAATAGCTTCTCCTTGCTGGGGTAGAGCGAATAAAGGGTCTGTTTTGACGCACGGGCTCGCACCGCGATCTCTGTCGTACTCGCTTTTTCATAGCCTGATTCCAGAAACACTTCGGTAGCAACGTCAAGCAGGCGACTCTTCTGGTCGGGTTCTGATGGCTCCGAAGAGGAACCACGACGTTTGGATTTGGGCATACCGTCAGATTTTATCCAATCTCAGAAGCTTCCAATCGCTAAACCCTAGCACGTCAGAAAGGCACGGCGAGCCCTTCTCCCGCCAAAGCGGTCGCTCTGATCTTTCTTCCTCTCTAAATCTCTCCAACTTTTGCATCTGCTGCTAAGGTTCTACATCCATTATGTACAGTACCAGTACGGTACTACAATAAGGAAGCGCCGTGAGGATTCATGAATGACAACACCCTAGATGCTCATTGGAAACCGCAAGCGAATCCCTGGGTGATCGCAGGGTCCGTGGCGTTGGCCGCTTTCATGGAAGTGCTGGACACTTCTATCGCAAATGTCGCGCTGCCTCACATTTCTGGGGATCTTGGCGCAAGCACCGATCAAGGGACATGGGTGTTAACCAGTTATCTCGTGTCGAATGCCATTGTGCTTCCGCTGGGAGGGTGGGCCTCCAGTGTCGTTGGTAGGAAGAATTTTTTCCAGATTTGTCTGTTTCTCTTCACGATTTCCAGCTTGCTGTGTGGCATCGCGCCGTCCCTTCCTCTGTTGTTGCTGTTTAGGGTTTTGCAAGGCATTGGAGGCGGCGGCTTGCAGCCGATGGCGCAAGCGATTATGGCGGATTCATTCGATGAGAAGCGCCGCGGGCAGGCGTTTGCACTATACGGAATTGTTGCTGTTCTGGCCCCATCGATCGGACCAACACTTGGGGGTTGGATCACCGATAACTTCTCCTGGCGTTGGGTCTTCTACATCAACATCCCTGTAGGCATTCTCGCCATCTTTCTGGTCCAACAGTTTGTTCAAGATCCGCCATGGATCAAGCCGGACCGCAAAAAGCTTCTGACGCTTGATTATGTGGGTGTAGGCTTCCTGACTCTCGCCATGGGCGGCCTACAGATCATGCTCGATAAAGGAGAAGAGAACGATTGGTTCGCTTCGAATTTGATCCGCGTACTCGCAGCGATGTTCATTATCGGGATAACTGGACTCATCTGGCAGGAGCTCCGCGCGAAGAACCCGGTCATGAACCTTCGCCTTTTCCGGTTTAAGAACTTCTCTATATGCGTTCTTCTTATGGGCCTCGTCGGTGGGGTTTTGAATGCAGGGACAGTTCTCGAACCCCAATTCCTTCAGGAATTGCTGGGATATACGGCGACGAATGCCGGCAAAGCTCTCACCGTGGGTGGACTCCTCCTCCTCGTGGTGATGCCGGTTGCGGGCATTGCGACTGGAAAAATTGCTGCGCGCAACCTGGCCGCATTCGGCTTCTTCGCATTCTTTGGAGCCTTCTACTTTACGGCGCATCACATCAATCTCGGTCTGAGTTTCGGGTATGCTTCATGGCTCCGCGTCTTGCAAATGGTGCCGATCCCGTTCGCTTTCGTTTCCATTACAAATGCTGCTTACGTCGGTCTGCCTCGCGAGGAAAGCAATCAGGTTTCGGGGCTCATTAACTTTGCACGCAATGTGGGGGGCAGTATCTTGATCTCCCTTACCGGCGCGGAGGTCACGAACCGGGGACTCTTCCACCAGTCACGACTGCAAAATGCCATGCAGGATGGAAGCATTGCCTTCCAACAGGCAGTTCACCAATACGCCGCGAGACTGGCAGGAGTCTTCGGCATGTCCAACAGCACGGCTATGGCGCGCGAATACATCTATCAGGAACTGAACCGCCAGGCAGCAGTCATGGGGTACCAGGACGTATATATGATTTTGGCCTGGATGTCCCTGGTCACTGCGTTTCTTGCGTTAACTCTCTCGAAAGCAAAGCCTGGAGAAGCAGGCGCCCCGGAAGGAGCGGTTCACTAGCCCAGGATGATACTCCTTCCTTCACGAATCCGAGGCATTGGCACATTAGAAGAGGAGTTTTTGTCGCGGTGGGTGACAGCGCACGCCCAAGACAAGGCGACTATTGGACATTCGCGCGCTGGTTCATACGATTTGACGGGACAGGAGGCAAAGACGCGATGAAAGACAATACGAGCGGATTTTCGACTTCGCTGCTCCATGTTCATATTTGCTTGCATTGCACCGCCGTCTTTCGGAGGGAAGAGGTGGAGGGACGGGTACACACGACGGGACTCTTCCTCTGCCCGAGATGCGAGAGAGAGGGGCCGTTGAATGTCGAAATTCGTGACATGAGCGCAGGTGAGACAGAGGACCGAATGCCAGACGGGTGACCAGCGCCTTCGAGGCCGAGTTGAAACTACTGCCGTATGTCGGCGTGCGCCTCCGACAAGGTTTTTTACACAGACCACGGTGGCAGGGATCATGCAAATGCCCCAGGCTAAGCCGCAGAGGTTGAAGACCAACTGAATTACATGGCAAGCGGAAGCTTTCTCTGCGTCGTCTGTCCCACGACGCCGAACTTCCTGCCAGCTACTTTGACGAATTCAGTGACGAGTCGCGATTTGGTATCTGCGCGCATCGCGAGGCTCGTGGTAAGGCGCAAGCGGGGTTCCGCCAAAGGTCGCATCGTGATGCCATCGCGAGCAATTCTCCACGCCGCCGACCGTGGCAGGAAAGCAAGGCCCTGATGTTCACGGACCAACTCGGAGGCTTCCTCGGGGCTGGTGAAGTGATAGATGTCGGACGGATGGACACCCTGATCCGCGCCGACCGTATGTATGGTGTCATAGAGGTGGGCGTTTGCGTGTTTCCCAAGTAGCATCCAATTCCGATTGTGCATCTGTTCCAACCGAATTTCCCGATACGTTGCCAGTTCGTCGTCCATCCGCATCGCAATGTAAAAGGGGTTGTCCGCAATATTGAGGACACTGAGGTGGGGCTTGGGTGGAACTCCCGTAATCACTGCAAGGTCGAGTGTGCCTGTACTCACCTGTCGCGCAAGATCATTTGAGAAATTGCTCCAGAGTTTAATCCTCATCTCGGGAAAAAGCGGGAGGTGGATCGAGAGCAACATTGAGATGAGAATGGGCTCCGTATAGGACGACTTGCCGATGTTGAGGATTTCGTTCGATCCATTCACGACTGCACGCGCTGCGAGCACCGCCCGCTCCGCATGGAATACAACTTCACGCGCCTCGGGGATAAAGACTCGCCCGGCGTCTGTAAGTTCCGCCACCTGATGACTATGCTCGAAGACCTGAAAACCGAGTCCTCGCTCCAGCTTAAAAATCTGCTTGCTGAGCGTGGATTGAGTAATGTTCAGTCTCTCAGCTGCCCTTGAGAAGTGAAGTTCTTCGGCAAGCACTATCGCTGCTTGCAGCAATCGGATCTCTGGTAAGACCATGTCTATCCTCCAGTCTGCGGAATCTGGGAAGGACAGCAAGCACTTCAATACGAGTGGAATCTAGCCACCGAATGCAAGCTATTGTAACCCCAATTTCCACCGATTGCAGATGCAGAGACGCCTCGCATGATGAGGTCGTCATTCCAAAAAGGAATGACGCTCGCCCAAATTTTCATTGGACGATTTGCGCTCCGAGCGCGAACCTCGCTTGTAAACAAGCGGACGAGCATTCGCTTGCAGAAGGGAGTCATCATGTCCGACGAGAAAAAACCACCGGCGAGTGCAGGAGTAGATGGCCGCTCCCAAATCGACCGCGAGCCATTACTCGACAGTCATCAGGCGGCGGCGATGCTCAAGGTCCATCCGAGAACGCTTCAAAGACTCGTGCATCGTGGCGAGATCACAGCCGTTCACGTGGGGAAGCTCTGGCGTTTCAAAGCGTCTTCACTCACTGCATGGATAGACCGAGACGTAGCCAGCTAGAACGCGGAACCTTTGTAAAAGCGGCGTTTTTTGATGATTTTCGCGCATGAAGGCAGTACCTTAGAAATAGCCATTCGTGCTGTGAAGTCGAGGAGAAAACACCTTGATAGATCGCACGAGATACCAATTTGGAAGTGTCACGCTCAAGAAGCGGGCGAAGGGAGCCGACGTTTGGGAGTTCCGGTATTACGAGACGCAGGCCGATAACACGAGGAAGCGTAAAGCGACCTTCATCGGGACTACGAATCAGTACAAGAACAAGTCAGACGCGCGGGTAGCAGTAGAAGCCCTTCTCCTGAAACTCAACGAAGAAAAACCACAGCATCATTTGGGTGCTGTCAGCTTCGGCGCAATCTGCGACCGATACATCGAGGAAGAGTTGCCACAGCGTTACTCAACCCGCAAATCGTATCTGTCGAATATCAAGCTGCATATTCGCCCAAGGTGGGAGCGTTACTTGTTGCACCAGATCCGGCCTATGGTGGTCGAGGGATGGTTGAAGAACATGGATATGGCCCCGAAGTCGAAGGCGCACATCCGCAGCGTCATGCACCTGATGTTCGAGTGCGCGGCCCGCTGGGAACTGTTCAACGACCGTCGCAACCCCATCCAGATTGTCCGGGTCAAGGACGGCAGCAAGCGGCGGCGGCGTCCAACCGTGTTGACTGTGCAGGAGTATGAAACCATCCTCGGTCTGTTGAAAGAACCGTTCCGAACGATGGTGATTGTGGCGCAGTGCCTCGGTCTTCGCGTCAGCGAGATCGCGGCGCTTCAGTGGCAAGACTTCGATTTCGAGCGTCAGCAGCTTCTCGTGCAACGGAGCATTGTGAACGGGCAGGTCGATGACGTGAAGACGGAGTATTCGCGGGATCATGTACCGCTAGATGCGGCGCTTGTAGAGGTTCTGCTTGCATGGAGCAAGGAGGCCACGCCGACGGAAGAAGGCTGGGTCTTCGCAAGCGCCTTGACGAACAAGCCCTACCAAACGACCGAGATTCAGAAGCGGCATATTCGACCTGCGGGTTGCTGTCTTGTGGAGTGTCCGAAGTGTGGTGCGGGAGTCGGTGTCTGGTGCAGCCAGGTCAAACCGACCCCAAACGGCAAACGGCTACTCATCCACGAGGAACGGCAGGCCATTGCCGGGAAGTTCAGCTCGATTGGTTGGCATACGTTCCGCCATACCTATCGTTCGTGGCTGGACGAGACCGGAGCTCCTATGAAAGTGCAGCAGGAATTGATGCGTCATGCCTCCATCCAGACGACGATGAACGTCTATGGACAGGCCATGTCGTCATCGAAGAGAGAAGCCAACAGCAAGGTCGTGGAGATGGTGCTCAAGCCGATGAAAGCGAGCGCCTGAGACCTGGATTTTGCGAATGGGAGTCAGTGGGAGTGAATCGAAGGGAAAGGGTACTCAAATTCGACTCGTAACTGATTGATTTGATTGGTTGCGGGGGTAGGATTTGAACCTACGACCTTTGGGTTATGAGCCCAACGAGCTACCGGGCTGCTCCACCCCGCAACTTGATTGTAACAAGGTCCGGCGGGCAGGGTCAAACCTGGGGCGACATACCTTATGCTGAAGGCAACTTGCTGAATTTATTATGCTTATGCTCGCATCAAGACGCCTAGAAACGTGGCTTGAGTGTATTTTTCGCGAATGGTTCCAACTATTGCGTGAAAAGAGCTTCAAGCACTTCCTGCGGTTCGGGGCGAACGCGGAAATCGGCGTGCGCTTCTGCGAAAACAACGCGCCCATCGCGACCAACCACATAGGTTGCAGGAATGGGCAGGCGCCAGCTCGGTTCGCCATTGAGGAAAGGAAGATTGACCAGGATCGATTTCAAGTAGCGCTGATGATATTCGGGCACAGTATAGACCAATCCGAATTGTTCGGCGACCGATGCAGCAGGGTCGTACAGCAGTGGAAATTGAAGCCCATGCTGTTGGACGGCGAAGTCGGATTGCCGCTGTGTCTCAGGGCTGATGGCCACCAGTAGTGCGCCTCGTTCCCTTAGCTGACCATACAGATCGCGCCACGTTTCTAACTCGGTAACGCAGTATGAACACCACCGTCCGCGAAAGAATTTCAAGACCAGCGGACCAACGGCGAGCAGGTCGCGGCTGCGCACCAGTTTTCCATGCGAATCCTTCAGAGCAAACTCCGGCGCCACCGCCCCGACAGGCAGTATGCGCTCCTCAATGCCCGTCGCGAAGAGTTCCTCAACCGCACGCTCGCCAATCGCCAGCCGCTCGGCCTGGACCAGTTTGCGGGTATTCGCTGTTATCTCATCGAGTTGGTCCTGGAGAGAAGCCGAAGGCGTAGTCATTGCTACCGCCCGAACTTCTGCTTGCCACCCATCAGCCCCGCCATGCCGCCGCGCATCATCTGCTTGGCCATGCCGCCTTTGCCCATCTGCTTGAACATTTTGCTCATCTGCGCATATTGGCGCAGCAGCTGGTTCACGTCCTGCACAGTGGTGCCGGAGCCAGCGGCGATACGTTTGCGGCGAGAACCGGAGATGATGTCCGCGTTCAGACGCTCTTTCTTAGTCATCGAATTGATGATGACTTCCAGACGCTGGAACTGGCTTTCGTCCACATTCTTCGAAGCCTGCTGCAGGCCTGCGAATGGCCCAACCGAGGGCAGCATCTTGAGGATCGACTGCATGGAGCCCATCTTCTTGATCTGCTGCAACTGATCGCGAAAATCTTCAAGCGAGAAGCCATCACCCATCAGGGCCTTCTTGGCAAACTCCTCGCCCTTCTTGCGGTCGAGCACGCCCTCGGCTTTCTCGAGCAGGCTCATCATGTCGCCCATGCCCAGAATGCGCCCGGTGATGCGATCGGGATGAAAGGGCTCAAAAGCGTCAGGTTTTTCTCCAGTGCCGATGAACTTGATCGGCTGGCCGGTCACGTGGCGAATGGACAGTGCTGCGCCGCCGCGCGCATCGCCATCCATCTTGGTCAAAACGACGCCGGTGAGACCAAGCCGCTTATGAAAATCCTGCGCGGAGTTGACCGCATCCTGGCCGGTCATGGCGTCGGCAACGAAGAGAATCTCCTGCGGATCGAGGAGCTTCTTCAGCCGTTCCATCTCCTGCATCAGTTCTTCGTCGATGCCCAGGCGACCGGCGGTATCAACGATCAACGTGTCGCAACCCATGATCATGGCTTCGCGACGGGCTTCCTTGGCCAGTCGTTCTACCAGCGCTGAACCGGGCTGCTCACCCTTGAGATCGCCCTCGTAGATGCGCGTTTCTGTCGACTTGGCGACTACTTTAAGCTGTTCGCGCGCCGCCGGGCGATACACGTCAACTGAAACGAGCAGCGGACGATGTCCACCCTTCTTCAGCCACACGGCCAGCTTGCCGCTGGTGGTCGTCTTACCCGAGCCTTGCAACCCGGCCATCAAAATGACCGTGGGAGGCTTGGAGGCAAACTTGAAGCGGGCCGTGTCTTTCCCCAGCAGCGCAACCAGTTCATCGCGAACGATCTTGATAACCTGCTCAGTCGGCGAAAGCGCCGTCAACACCTCGGTCCCGATGGCCTTGGCGCGAATATGCTCGATCAGGTCTTTTACCACGTTCAGGTTTACGTCGGCCTCAAGCAGGGCCACGCGAATCTCGCGCAGTGCCTCGCCGATGTTCTCTTCGGTCAGCACGCCTTGTCCACGCAGGTGTTTGAAGGCGCGCTGCAGCTTTTCTGTCAAATTCTCAAACATAGTTGTCTCAGTTTCCAGTGTATCGCGGGCTTCATGGAGGTGAAATCGCCAGCCCGTGCGGAACTACAACACGATCCGCAGCTTGCCCATCCAAGTCACCATGCTCTCTGGCGCACAAGTCCAGAATCCGCCCCAATACTTCAGCTGCGGATCGTGGAACGGCTCATTGTGGCCTGGCTGCGGAACCGGCAGCCCTTGTGCGGCAGGACCGCAACATGCGTGCAACTCTTTTCCCAGCTTTACCGGGAACATTCCGTCGCTTTCGCCATGCACCACCAGCCCTGGAATCGTGCAGCAACGCATCGACTCCAGGGCGTCCCAGATTGGCGGTACGATCCGCTTCCAGACCGGCTGCACCATAGGGGTTTCATCTTCATTTTGAATTGAGCCATCCCACAGAGCTACTGAGAAGGCGGACATGGATTGTCTAACAGAAAATTATAAAGTTCGAATATGACATATAAAAATACGACAACGTTCTATTGGATCAAATAAGACCATTTAATGCACTATACTGTCTCTCGCAGCCGTAGGGTTGGAAGATGCGGGCCGCGATATCCGGAGGACAGAACGATGAATCGCCGAACGTTCCTGAAACTTTCAGGGGCCGCTGCAACGATGAGCAAAACCGAGGGCATCTACGCCTTGCCTGCGAAGCCGCTTCCAATAGTTCCTACCCTCAATAGCCTTGCCGCAACTCCAATTCGACGGAAATACATCGACTTGTTCAATCTGCCAATTGCCATGAACGAGTGGGGATCTGCACAGGTGGTTAAGTCGGTCACAGCTCTCAGCGCCGTTTCATTTCCTCCGTATAGCTGCTGCGGAATTCCAGACGTCGCGTGGAGTCCGGGCTTCATCAATACCTGCGAAATCTTCGTCGACGGCCAACTGTTATCAACTGTAGGACCACCAGAGAATGAAGTGACTTATCGCTGGTATCCCCATCGGGTGGAGAGGGAGCAGACGGCGCTTGGCCTGAAGATTCAAAGCACGATGTTTCTACCGTCTAAGACACGGGCGGTGGCGATGATCGTTAGAATTACGAATGTCGGCTCCTCGCGCCGCGCCGCGCGATTGGGCTTCGATATGCGAGCTGCTGTCACCAAAAAGACCACGGCATGGTTTGCACAGATGCCGGGTGAAGGCGATAACAAGCTCACGTGGGATGCTTCTAGAAGCCGCCTTACATTCGAATCAACGCATACATCTGTATCTTCAGCACAAGGGATGCAGCCGCCGGCATCTCACCTGATCAGCGGGAACGTTCTCGAATATGAGATCGAGTTCCAGCCTGGCCAAACCAAAACTCTGACCTATGTGAATGCAGTGGCCGAGAGTGCTATGGAAGCCAATACCCTGGCGGATCGGCTGCAGACGAAGATTCCGGAGTTGCTGAGTGAAAATGAGGCGACTTTTCGACGTCTCATCCAGTCTGCGTTTACTCCAGGAAACAGCGATTTCTCCGGTCATCTTCCGAAGCTCGAAACCGACGATGAAGCTCTTTGGAACCTTTATCACAATGGCTTCCGCAATCTGTTGACGGCCCGGCGAGTCTCTCCAGATTCCGTGTACGGAGCTACCTATCTGACACTGAGCGGGCATGTCCTGCCAACGCTGAGCTTTCCCTGGGACACGTCGATCACCAGTCTGAGTCTTGCTCTTCTGGATCCTGAACCACTACGCAATCTGGTGGAAGTTTGGTTGACGCAGGATCTCCACAAGCATCTCGCGACAGATTACGTGACCGGGCAGGGAGTAGGCCCCTGGTATGGCGTCAACGATATGGCCATCGTACGCTGTGCACGGGATTACCTGCGCGTAACGGGAAACTTTGCATGGCTTGATAAGCGAGTTGGCGAGAAGACTGTTATCGATCATCTCTATGATCACGCCACGCATTGGAAGACGCTCAAGGGCGGCATTGAAGGCTTGGGAGACTATGGAACGATCGAAAATATCCTCGAGGTCGTGAGCACCTATCTTCATCAGATCGCGGGTATGAATGCGGGTAACGTGGACAGCCTGCGCTTCCTCGCAGAGTTGTACGACCGGCGCGGGGAACAGGCGCGGGCAGCGCAGCTGCGCCAGGATGCTCTGGCTTTGGGGGAACGAATCAACCGGTTGCTCTATGTCGAAGGCAAAGGCTGGTGGCGTTGCGGACAGCCCAATGGCAGCTATAACGAAGCGCGTCATTGCTACGATTTTCTCGCGGTGGTGGATAACATGAGCGACCTACTGTCGCCGACGCAGAAACGCGAGATGGCGGCTTATTTCTGGGACCAGCTTGCTACCAGGAAATGGATGCGCGCGCTCTCCAGTGGGGATCCAGACGCCAGCTGGAATCCGCGAACAGACCATAGCTGCCTGGGGGCCTATGCGGCCTGGCCTCCGATGAGCGCAAAGGGGCTTTACAAGATCGAGACTCCGGCACGCATCGTTCCGTGGCTACGCGAAGTCTCCAGGGCTGGGAATCAGGGTCCCATCGGTCAGGCGCACTTTGCAGAACAGGTCTTTCCAACGGTCGATGGAGCCGCTGCCAAGGCGGCCAATGACGCTCCGTATCAGGAAGACTGGAGTTGTATTGCGGGAGGCGCGTTTACAGATCTGGTGATCGATTCGATCTTTGGAGTGACCCCAACTCTATACGACGGGCTGAAAGTCATTCCTCAACTGACGGGATTCGATGAAAATGCAAGATTGGTAGGTCTTCGATACAGGGGAGAGTTATACACCGTTGATCGCCATGGGTGCCGAAAGCTGTAAAGACAACAGATCTTCTTCGATGATCGTGATCAGACGCGGAGTACCTCGATCCCGCGCTCTAGAAAAGGCGCGATCATCGCATCTGTTGCTCCTGTATCGGTAATCAAAATATGGATTTCTCCGGTTTTACACATTTGCCAGTTGGCTACGACACTGAATTTTGTGTGATCCACAACCGCGATACGCCGGCGTGCACGCTTGACCATGAATCCATTAAGCTCCGCTTCTTCCTGGTTGAAACAACTAGGCCCCCACTGTGCATCGAAACCGTCGGCCCCCAGAAAGAGCGTTTGAATCAGCGTATTTTCCAGGCTTTGGATCGCGGTCCGTCCAACCAGAGAAAACCAGTCTCCGCGAAGGTTGCCGCCAGTAACAAAGACGTTGATGTCCTTCCGTTTCGAAAGCTCCATGGCGATATTCACGGTGTTTGTGATGAGAGTAATCTGCGAATCGAGAGGAAGCCCCCGTATGACCTCTGCGGTGGTTGTGCCGGGAGTGACGGCAATGGTTTCTCCGCGGCCAACCATAGCAGCCGCGGCACGGCCGATTCTACGTTTCGCATCGGCACACCGTTCCACCTGAGCCGTGAAAGAACGGTCATTCTTGAATGGCTCGTAGAACATCGGATGGCCTGAGACAGCGCCGCCATGGGTTCGGCTGAGAAGCCCCTGTTTCTCAAGCGCATCCAGATCGCGCCGGATCGTAACGACCGTCACGTTCAATTCCGCGCTGAGAGTTTCTACCGAAATGGAACCAGTCTTTTGAATGAAGGCGAGAATCTGTTCATACCGTCGGCGTTGCTTCTCAGCCGCCCGGCCTGGAGAGGCTCCTTCCTCCGTCCCCGAAGATCCTTTACCTGTGATCGCCATGATCCTCCAACTCCCAAATCTGCTGTATCTGTTCGAGCGATTTTCCTTTTGTCTCAGGAACCTCTTTCAAAATGTACAGGAAGCTGAAAAGCGAAAGCGAGGCATACAAACCGAACACGCCGGACAATCCCAGAGTCTGCTTGAGGTTCAAGAAGGTGGCGGTCACGAGAAGCGTGCCAATCCAGAGGAAAGCGGTCGCCAGAGACGCTGCACGGCCACGAATCTTGTTGGGAAAGATTTCCGATATCAGCACCCACGGGATGGGCCCCATGCCGATTGCAAAGCAAGCTACGTATCCCAGAATGCCTCCGAACAGCAACCACTGGGAGGACTGCGGGAGTTGGGAAACGACTGCCAGAATCCCTAAACCGAGTGTCATACCGCAGGTTCCCAGGAGAAGCATGAAGCGCCGGCCCAGGCGATCAATCAAAAACAAGGCAGCTATCGTGGCGATCAGATTGATCAGTCCGATGAATACATTGGCGGCCAAGGCGACATCCGGACCAAGCTGGCCGAAATGATCGACCAGCACGATCGATCCATAGTAGAGCACCGCATTGATTCCAGTAACCTGGCAGAGAAATGCTAGGGAAAGCGCGATGATGAGCGGCTTCCGCATCTGACGGCTGAAAATCTCTCCCCATGTGCCTTGCTCTTCGTTCGCTGCGGCCTCGATTTCGCTCAGCAATACAGCCGCTTGATTCTCGCCATAGAGCCGGCCCAAAACCTTTCTGGCCTCGATGGATCGTTGCTGGCCGGCAAGCCAACGAGGGCTCTCAGGAATAAAGAACAGCCCGAAGAGAAAGAGCAGGGACGGTACTCCCGCGGCTGCAAGCATCCATCTCCAACTGGAGTCTCCGAAGCTGGCTAGTCTCCAGTCCACGAAATAGGCTAGAAGAATGCCGACAACAATCGCCAATTGATTCAAGGAGACAAGCATGCCGCGGCGGCCTGCCGGCGCCAGTTCGGAGGTGTAAACAGGCGTCAGTACAGAAGCGAGGCCGATTGCCAATCCTCCGACCACGCGGCCAATCTCAAAGTAGGTCAGATTGCTGGCAGTTGCTGCCACCACGGTCGAGAGGGCAAAGAAGAAAGCCGACAACATGAGACTTTTCTTTCTGCCGATGCGGTCGCCGACGAACCCGGCGCAGGCAGCCCCGATCAGGCAACCGACAAGGAGCGAACTCGCCGCAGTCTCGGTCTGCACGTTGTTCAGCGCGAACTCCTTTCTCAAAAAGAGCAAAACCCCGTTAACAACCGCTGTATCGTAACCGAATAGAAGGCCGGACGTGGCGGCAATGATGGCAAGGCAAAGAACATAAATCGACGAACTACGGATCATTGCGCGCTCTCCAAAGAACGAAATAAGCATATACGAACATTATTTTGTTCTCAAAGAACATTTTGTGCTAAAAAGGAAGGCATGATTCGGTTGTCGTCCTACACGCTTGGAATTTGGCTTGCGCTCAGCACCATCAGCTTGTCCCAAGGCACTAGGGGAGTCCCTAGTTTCTTTCCCTACAAAGGTCAATGGCATGGCGGAGATGCAGCCTACTCGATTCCTCTGTCGCCAGGCCGATATCTGTGGCTCTTTGGCGATTCCTTTGTCGGAAAGCCATCGGCAGAGCGCAATCCCGATGACAGCATGCCCAGGAACACGATTGCAATCGCTGACTGCGACAAAGCGTCTCACTGCTCCTTTCAATACCACTGGACACAGCCTCCGACAGGAACGCCGCGCGCCTTCTTTGATACGGGCAGCGAGGAATGGTACTGGCCGCTCGACGGATTTGTAGCCAAAGGCAAACTGTATGTCTTCCTGGAAAGAATGCACGCCGCCGGGGATTCAGGAGCGTTTGGCTTTGCTCTTTCAGGAGTAGTGCTCGCCTCAATCGACAATTTCTCCGATGCTCCACAGCAGTGGCATGTCGTCTATCAAAAAATTCTCGATGGCGACACTGTTGTTCCCGGAGTCGCTGCCGTACTTCCGGCAGCCATTCCAACTCTGGCTGACCGATCGCTTGACCCGGCCTACGTATACCTCTTTGCCTGGGAAAAGGGTGACAAGTCGGCATATCTCGCTCTCACGCGATTGCCGCTGTCAGCTCTCGACGACGCTCGCCTGGCTTCCAAACACTGGGAATATCTTTCCAAATCGGACGCCTGGATTCCGTGGGATGCGTCCGCAGGAATCGAGCGAGAAGCAAAGGTCATGGTTCGCGGCAACTTTACCGAACTGACGGTGAAATATCACCCGAAGCTTCGGAGTTGGTTGCTGACGGCCCCCGGCGACCTTCTGACCGGTGCAGCACTTCTCAGTCATGCGGACAAACTTACCGGATCATGGAGTCTTCCACAACCGTTTTACTCCTATCCTGAAGCGCAGCAGTCGAACGTGGATCATACTCCAAATGTCTTCTGCTATGCAGCGAAGGAGCATCCCGAGTTCGAACAAGAAAACACGTATGTCTTCTCCTATGCGTGCAACTCGATGAAGTTTTCGGAGGTGGTGAAGAATTCAAGGCTTTACCACCCTGTGCTGGTTACCCTTCCAACAAAGAAACTCGCGATACCGGCAAACCACTAATCACAACTTCAGGAAGTGGCCCTGAATATGGATACATCTTTGGAGAAGACATTGACTTTGAATCATGCCGCGTATGGGGTCAGCATCAATTGGCCTGCGGGAAAGCTGACTGGCGAAACTATCTTAAAAAGCCGCAAGGTATATGCCGATTTGAAGGCGCTTTTTGTCGAACAGCAAAACGTGCCTCCGCCGGATCAGGAGATCTACCGTGTGGAGTGGTACGCGCCCGCTCCAACTGGAAAGATTGGCGGACTTCTGTGGGGCGTGACTCACCTTCAGCCTGGAACTGTTGGCGATGAGTACTTCATGACGCATGGCCACTTCCATGCGGATTCCACAAGGGACGAGTACTACATCGTTGCTTCGGGAAAGGGATTGTTACTGCAGATGGATCGCTCTGGACACACCTGGGCCCAAGAGATGCCTGCGGGCAGTATCTCGTACATCGACGGGAAGCACGCTCACCGAGTGGTCAACGTTGGTGATGAATCATTGGTCTTCTGGGCCTGTTGGGGTACTGACGCCGGCTACGACTACGACACGATCGCGCGGGATGGCTTTGGTCTCCGCGTCATGAAATTGGACGGTAAGCCCGTTCTTGTGGGCAGGTAGATCGATATGGCGAGCCACACATCCTTTCAGTTCGATCCAGGATTTGACATTCGATTGGATGAAGGCTCACTCAGCTTTAGCTTTGGTCACGATGTGTTCGGTCCCGAGCCGGAGATGCGTCGGCTTGACGCAATACGAAAGAGCCTGCTTGATCCCGCGTGCCATGGCCCTGACCCTGTCTATGGAATCTGCATGGATGTTGGAATGGTCGGAGACAAAGACGAGTTGGAGAGGCGTAACTTGCTCTTTGGCGTGGTCGCCTACGCCCACGGAACTCTTGGACGAGAGCCCGTTCGCAGCCAGGGACATGTTCACGCAATCGCCTCTCATTCCGGTTGGTCTCCTCCCGAGCTCTTTGAAATATGGCAGGGCCGCGCCATCATCTATGCACAAGAGAGCGCGGGCGATGATCCCGGAAGATGTTTCGCTGTTGAGGCTGAGGCCGGCGAGCGCGTAATCGTGCCCCCAGGATGGGCGCATTGTGTCATCAATGCAGACGTTCATCAGAGGATGGTCTTCGGCGCGCTATGTGATCGCGAGTATGGTTTCGTATACGACGGCGTGCGCGCTCATCACGGCCTAGCCTGGTTTCCGATCGTGAGCGGCAATCAGATCACGTGGCAGCCGAATCTGAACTATCTTCGCTCGTCGTTGAAGCGTACGCGCCCACGATCTTATTCAGAGTTTGGCTTGAAACAGAACCTTCCACTCTACTGCCAGTTTCGAGAAGATCCTGAATTACTTGGGTGGGTCTCCGATCCAGCTCGTGTTACGAACCTCTGGAGAGGATTCGAACCATGAGCGGCATGACAAGACGAGAACTGCTCTCGAATATCGCGGGCGCAAGTATCGCGTCGGCGTCGGGCTTGCTGCAGCCACTTAAGATATCTCCATCGGCAGCAGCAGAGCTTTCCCCTTCAAGCAGTAGCTCTGTCGATTTCCGCTACGCGCCGAAGCATTTTCAGACGGCCTTTTGTCTTCCCGACGATCGGCATAAGAGCCTTGCAGACGAATCGGGAAGACTCCTGTATGACTTTCCCGACAATCAATTCGCCTCAATCTTTGAATTCGGCACGGTCGTTGAGTTTTCTCTCGCAGGAATGGAACCAAACGAAATCCGCCGTCAATGGATCGAGTCTGCTTTGGTTCCGATCGTTCACACGCTCATTGAACGAAGCAACGTTTCCTTTGAGCTCATCCAGTTTGCGACGAAGCGCGCCGAGGGTCGTGTCGATAATGTCATTCTCCGGATAAGCGCAAAGTACGAACCTCTTCATGTGTCTCCACAGGTTCGAATTCATTCCTGTCTCTCGTATCAGCTCTCAGACACCAAGTCCCCTTTCACAATCGTGACTCGCAACGGCGGTGCGCCCTGGCTCTATTGCCTGTTGCCTGAGCCAAAGCGCGGTGAAGCAGTTTGGTGGAAAGATGCGGCCGGCTTTCTGCTTTACCTCGAGCAGCTGATTGTGGAACCAGGAAGAGATGTTGATTATCTGTTTCGCCTGCCGCAGGAAAGCTGCCCGAATTTGGATACCTCGTGCGCAGCGAATTCGCTGCTCCAGGAGGCGCGCGATTTCTGGTCGAGTTGGAAGCCCTACGGAAACACTGTCAGGATCTCGCTGAACGGCAGGCATGAGGAGTTCCTCGTAGCAAGCGCGCGCAATATCCAGCAAGCTCGCGAAGAAAAAAACGGACAGCTTGTATTTCAGGTCGGTCCAACGGTTTACCGCGGTCTTTGGATTGTGGATGGAAATTTTCTGCTCGAGGCTGCGCGTTACCTTGGCTATGACGCTGAGGCAGATGCCGGCTTGCGCAACGAGTGGAAGCGGCAGCTCGCCAATGGGCAGATCGTGGCCGACGGCGGTGGCGCCCACTGGAAAGACACGGCTATCGCTATGTTTACTCTGGTGCGCGCCTGTGAATTGAAGCAGGACTGGTCTCTGCTTCGTGAACTTGCGCCGCAAGTCCGATTGGCCATCGAGTTCCTTAAGATGTCGCGAGACAAAGCCAGGCGCGGCAAATCCGACAATGGCCGCTATGGCTTGTTGGAGCCCGGTTTTCCTGATGGTGGGATTGGGGGAGAGCACTCGGAGTTCAGCAACACCCTTTGGACTCTAGCTGGTCTGCAAGCGATCGCCCGTTGCAATCGTGAATTGGGAATTCGCGAATTGGACGGTGCGAATTCCTTGTATCGCGAACTGAGAGCGTCGTTCGATGTTGCTGGCGCAAAGGAGATGGTTTCAGATCCACGCGGATTCAAGTACCTGCCGATCTTGATGGCCAGCGATCCCGATTGGCAGATCGCAGATACCTGGGCTCGTCCTCGCCCGCAAACTGCGCAATGGGGCCTCTCCCATGCGATCTTTCCAGGCGAGATATTTGCCAAGGATGATCCCATCGTTCGTGGACACATCGCTCTTATGCAGTCGATTGTGGCAGAGGATGTACCAGCAGAGACAGGTTGGCTGAAACACGAGTCACTCTGGACTTACAACGCTCCCTTCGTGGCTCAGGTCTATCTTTGGGCGGGGCAACGAGAGTGGGCTCATCGCACTTTCGAGGGCTTTCTCAACCACGCATCGCCCTTGTACTGCTGGAGGGAAGAGCAGCCACTGCAGCATGCTCTCGTCTCTCAGTATTGGGGAGACATGCCTCACAACTGGGCGAGTGCCGAGTGCATCCGATATCTGCGGCATCGTTTGGTTCTTGAAGATGGCGACAGTCTCCGCTTGCTTTGCGGATTGGTTGCTACAGAGCTGGACGTAAGGCAACCCATTGAACTGCATGACACGCCGACTCGTTTTGGACGAGTCTCCTTACGGTTACAACCCACTGCAAAGAGCGGATGGCGTCTGGAGTTTCAACGCGACGGCGCAAGAGCGCCAAAGTCGGTTGAGATCACTTCCGACATCTTTCATCCTCGTGAGGCTCACATCGCCGGCGCGTCGTTTCGTCGCGCAGGAGATCGGATCGCGGTGGACTCCGATGCAACGAAGTGGACCGTGACCTGGCAATGAGTCAAGGCTGCCAGATTCTACGAATCGCTATCGAACATAGGCCAGCATCGTAGCGCAGAGCTTGCCGATCGATGGTCCATGCGGCCGGATCGTATATTGTCCGATTGCGGCAGGAACAATGAAGGATTCTGCATAATGGACAACGAACGGTTCAAATGCGCCGACAGGGCTTTCAACGACTGCCTCTAAGCCTTCTACCAGATTGAGGACATGAACCGTTCCACGCGTGTCGTGCGTCACTGTCTTCGTGAACCAGTGCCGCCGAGTTTCGATAAATTGCAAAGAGTGGAGGCCGGTACGTTCTTCCCGCCAGCCATCCCCTGAATCGATCGCTTCTATTTGATTTACAAGGTTCGATTCTACCCAGCGCGTGGTACGGTCCCACTGAATGTTCTTGAGTCCATGTTCGAGGTGAATCGGGCGCGGTCTTCCGTCCATCCCGAGTCTGCCCCAGTCCCATAATTTGAAAGTAAAGATGTAGGGGGTCGCGCTGATCTCAAGCACCATCGAGTCCTTACCGGAGCAATGTATCGTGCCGGCAGGAATCAGAAAATGATCGTGCTTGTGGGCAGGGAATTGATTGACATACTCTTCTGCCGGAAAGTCCTCGATGCCTTCTTGTGCTCGAGCGAGGTCAGCCGCCATCTTTGCCGGGTCGATCCCCTCTTTCAATCCCAGATAGACAGTCGCTCCAGCGCTGGCATCCAGCATGTAGTAGCTCTCGTCCTGCGTGTACGCCATCCCAAATTCCGAGCGAATATATGCCGTGAGCGGATGGACTTGAAGTGACAAATTGCCTCCGCCCATCGTATCGAGAAGGTCAAAGCGAATCGGGAATTCCGCGCCGAATTCAGCGACGATCTTATCGCCCAACAATTCGTGAGGGTGGTAGAGCACAACATCAAGAGCGGGGACTTCAACGCGCTGGTCCCCGAATCCCAGCAGCAGGCTGTTCTCCTCTGGCACACAATCGAAACACCAGGCGTGATTGGAAGCACCGTCGTCAGGTAAATCGCAGACCTTCTCCATCCAGTGCCCGCCCCACGGTCCTGGGTCGAAGAAGGGCACAACGCGAAATGGCCGGAGCGTCGCCTTGTGAAGGCCGCGGCGAAACGTTGCCCCCGAGATCATCTTGGGCTCTGAAGGAATGTTGGTATCGAGGAGGAAGTCGATTCGAGCAAAGAGGGAAGACTTCAAGCGGTCGGCGGCACGCCAGTCAAGGAAGAATGCTCTCTTGTATTTCAGTAAAGCGGTTTCCTCAAGATTGTTCATTCCAAGATTCGGAATGAGACTTTTGCGCTGACGTTGCTGAATCTCCCACCTCGCCAGATCCGCATAGATCAGTAAAGCGGATTCAGAGGTGATTAAGGAGGCGCCCGGCCCAATTACAACAGCGCTTTGAGACTGTGCTTGTTCACGCGCCGATTGAAGCTTCTCTTGATCAAAGAATTCAGACAGGTCCGTCGCACTCATCAGCCCAAATACCGGATCGCCGGTAATCAGATGCGCAAACTTGTCGACAATCGTTTCTTCCGGAAGGAAGGCGTCCAATGTCCGTATTAGTTTTGCTGCTGGCCAGAGAGATCCCAACTCGGCTTCAAGTTCATCCTGGAATGCACCGGGATAGCACTCAACACAAACGGTACCAAGGTTCATGTCCGAAAGAATCTTTCGAATAGACTCCCAGCCCACACAACATTCCGATGCCTCGCCGACAGGTACAAATGGTTGTTTGTCGTACACGCTAGAGCCTCTCTTCAAATAGGGACGGCACACCGAAGAGTGCGGCCTGGTTTCCAAGTGCAGCCTTTGCGAACAGTGTCTTTCCCCAGGCTGTCCATGCATTACGGTGCACATGTTGTTCAATAACAGGAATGATCTGGTCGGCAGAACCCATCACGCCGCCTCCGAAGATCACAAGCTCCGGATCGAACGCATTCACGGCCGCAACCGTCATGCGGCACCATATCTTGAGACAGTAGTCACGCACATCTACCGCGACAAGATCGCCAGTCTCGGCCAGGGCGAAAAGACTTTCGAAGTTGATTGTTCGCCCGGCAAGTTCGCTACTGGAAAAACCCGGCCATCGTTGACACAGATTTGTCAGCGCCCAGCCTGAGGCTTCTGCTTCGGCGCATCCGTAGCCTCCACATGTGCATCTGCAATTCGCATCCGCCACTGGCACGTGACCGAGCAGGACCCCGGCCTGGCCATGGCTGCCGTAAAGAGGTTTTCCATCGATTGCGGCGACTCCGCCGATTCCAGTACCCAAAGTGAACATCACTACATCGGTTCTTCCTGCAGCTGCTCCTATAGCCATTTCGCCGCGCAGCGCTAAACGTGCGTCGTTCTCCAGAATGAGCGGCAGTCCAAATTCCTTCTCAGCCCAATCCGAGAGATCGAGATCGGGAGCATCCACGAACTTTCCGTTTGTCGATGCGACCCGATTCCGTCCTCTATCCACCAACCCGCAGAACCCTAAACCTATCCCGGAGACCGGATCGTTCGAAAGCTCGATCAATTGCTGAATGCTCACTTTAAGTGCAGACAGAAGTGGTGCAAGTCGCCGCGCGTCTTGAAAATCGAATTCACGTGAGACCAGAATTTGATTCCCACTCACCAATCCGCAAGTTGCGTGAGACCCACCTAGATCGACCGCTAAAACCGTCATAAATACCTTGGATCACTCTCATTTCAGGCGTGCTATTGATTTGCCATTGAGTGCACCATAACATTTCTCTTGACGGCAAATCAACTATTCGCATAATCTTTTTTGCTGTTAAACGAACAAATTAAAGTTCGTTACGAAATTTACGATGTGGAGTTCTCCTATGGATGCGGTGATGGCGAAACAACAGAAAATAGCGCAGGCCGGACGAAGGATAACGGTACGGAGTGTGGCATTCTTGCGCGTGTTGATGGCGGTTGTGTTTTTGTCCGCGCTAGTCTCGTCAGCCCGGGCTCAAGGTGTGAACGCGTTCGATACAGGAACGATCGAGGGCACGGTCATCGATCCCTCGGGCGCTGCGATTCCTAACGCGACGCTGACCATCCGCAATACGGGAACTGGCCTCCAGAAAACCGTGCAAACAGACGGAACAGGGAGTTTTATCGCGCCAGGGTTGCCATTTGGCAGCTACATGGTGACGGCTACGGCGGGTGGTTTTGAAGTAGCAAAGACCAAGTCGTTGACGTTGAGCGTGGGCGCCACCGTCCATGTAAGGCTGGGGCTCTCTGTGGCAGGAAGTGAGGCAACGGTTACCGTGACTGGAACCAGCGTCACGGTGGACACGTCGACGTCGACTTCAGGAACCACGCTCAATGAAGAGCAGATCCGCAACCTGCCCATCAACGGGCGTGATGTAACGGATTTCCTTGAGATCGCTCCCGGCTCGGTGAACTCTATCGGACCCTTCCAGGGCAGTGTTAACGGACAAGAGAACTTCTTCACCGGTCTCAATATCACGTTGGATGGGCAAAATGCTTCGCGTGGCGACATCAGCGGTTTTTCTGAGACGGAGGGCAATGAGCAGGCTCGCCTTACGCGCGGCAGTGTGGACAGTATCCAGGAAATCAATTTCGCAAATAGCGGCTACAGTGCAGAGGTTGGCCACTCGTTAGGTCCCCAGATGAACATTGTCACCAAGGGCGGCACAAATAAGCTTCACGGTGAGCTCTTTGAGTTTTTCCGCAACGAGGCGTTGGACGCTGAAGACTACTTTACGAGTGCGATCACAGCCCCCAAGCAGCCGCTGCGCATGAATCAGTTTGGCGGAAACCTGGGTGGCCCCATCGTAACGAACAAGCTGTTCTTCTTTGCTAACTACGAGGGAGTTCGGCAGCGCACTACGGCGATCAATTCCCTGTATGAAATCCCAAGCGCGTATGTGCGCTCGCAATTCAACACCGCGATGCAACCCGTGCTGGCGCAGATGGCGCCGCTTCCAGAAGGCTGCACGTCCATTCCGGCTCCGGCGTCGTGTGCTGTGCCGAATACGACGGACAATACGAATGCCGCGACGATGGCGGGCGGTGCCCAATTGGTGTATGACCCCGCGGCCTTACCCACCACCCTGCGTGAAGACAGTGGCGCTGTCCGCCTGGATTACACATTCTCTGGCTCTGACAGCATGTATGTGCGTTACAGTATCGACGATTCACTGACCAACCAGCAGACCGGCCTCAATCAGGGCCAGACTACGCCGCTCTACCTGCGCACACAGTATGGGACCATTCACGAAACCCATATCTTCAGCCCGACGCTGCTCAACGAAGCAACGGCAGCGGTCAATCGTTTCTACTCGGATACAAATTCAAATACACCGCTGCCGCTGACGGGCTTTAGCGGGTTCTTTACCAATCTCGGCTCACTGCCCGGCCCGATGAGCTTCAACCAGATCACGCCGTTCTCAGTGTTTGAAGTCCTGGACAACGTCACCAAGACGGCCGGCAAGAACACCATTCGCGCAGGCGTCCAGTTGCGCTGGAACCGCAACAATGAGTGGCTGCGGCCAGTACAAAGCTATCAGTTCGGCAGCTTTTCCGATCTGGAGAATGACCGGCCATTCGTGCTGCAGAAGATAGGCTTCCCGGGTTTCGTCGGTGTCCGTAATTCGAACCTGGACTTTTACCTCCAGGATAACTGGAAAGTGACCCGCAGGCTCGTGTTGAACCTAGGGTTGCGCTACGACTACAACACCAACTGGCACGAACGGAACGATCAACTCCAGAATTTCGATTTCGCAACACAATCGTTCCTTCCCACAACCCAGGCACCCTACACAGCGCCAAAGGGTGATCTTGCTCCGCGCGTGGGCTTATCCTACGATCCGTTTGGTAACGGCAAGACGGCAATTCACGCCTACTATGGCCTGTTCTACAACCCGATGCACTTCGGCTTCAATCTCGTTACCAACATACCGGCGTATCAAAGCTACTCTGTGAATGCGTTCCAGGTGCCAATCTCGTATCCGGAGCCGAATCCGGCGCTTCCTGCCGGCACACAAAATGTCTATATCTTCCCGAGGAATCCCAAAGACCCGGTTTCGCCCAACTGGCTCGTGGGCGTTCAGCAAGAGGTTGCGAAGAATACCGTTTTGACTTTGAACTATGTGGGCAATCAGGATCACCACATGCAGGCGGGCGTAGATTTTTCCGCTCTCAATTTCAATCCGGCGAATTATGTGACGCAGGCTCGTAAACTTACAAATTTCGCGAGCGAGTATTATGATTCGGACGAGTTGAACTCGAGCTACAACGCTCTTCAGGCGCAGCTCCGGCATAACATCGGCGATCTGAACTTCGAAGTCAATTACACGTGGTCGCACGAAATTGACGACATGGTGAATGTCTTTGGCGGATTCTCAAATCCCTTCGATCCGACCTTTGATCGCGGCAGCGGGGATTGGGATATCCGGAACAATTTCACCGGCAGCGTTGTTTACAGCGTTCCGAACCTGAAGAACCGCGACCGGCTCATCCGCTCGACGCTGGGTGGCTGGCAGACGTCCAGCATTGTGCAGACGCGCTCGGGTAGCCCGGTCAATGTCTCAATCGAGAGCGGATTCTTCGGCCTGCCGGCGCGGCCAAACTACGTCGGGCCATCGCCGATCGCCTCTGGAGGAATCAAGTGGCCCAACCAGAGCTACAACGTGAATGCGTATCAGATAGAGCCGACCTTCAATGGAAATCCGGGCGATCCGTCCACGATCGGCAATGTGAGCCGAAACAGCCTTCGAGCTCCCGGGTTCTTCCAGTGGGATTTTTCGGCAGCGAAGAACTTCCCTCTGTTTGAGAATGCTAGATTGCAGTTCCGTGCCGATATTTTCAACATTCTCAACCACCCCAACTTTGGCGGCCCGGATGGAGGCATCTGCACGGCGTTTTCGGCAGCATCCGGTAGCACTCCTGCCAGCTGCACAACCAATCCAAATTTCGGCAGGGTTGGGCAGACAGTCGCTGATTCGAGCAATAGTCAAGTAGGAACAGGAACGGCGCGGCAGGAGCAGTTCTCATTGAAGATCATCTTCTGAAGCGTTGTTCCGATCCGGCTCGATGAAAGGTAACCGGTCTCTTTGACAGGCTACCTTTCATCGCGCTTGTACTGTGGAGAGAAAAGCGATCTCATCCAAAGACGTCGACTGAAAGCGGAGGCACAATGAGGGGAAAAGAAGTTGCAGTGGCACTGGGACTAGCGATGATATTGTGTGCATTGCCGTCCGCGCGTGCGCAACAGAGCGTCAACGACTGGGCTGCGTCGCTCAACGAGGGCTATCTGGTGTATCCGGACCAGCAGTACAGCTACTCTTCTGCCGTCTCGCTCAAGCTGGATGTGTGGCAGGCACAGACCAAGGAGCCGGTGCCTACACTGATCTACTATCACGGCGGTGGATGGTTCTTCGGCGACCGTACCGGGGCGCTTCCTTACCTGATGCCGTGGCTGGCGCGCGGATGGAATGTGGTGAACGTAGAGTACAGGATGTCAGGCACGGCGCTGGCTCCGGCAGCGGTGGAGGATGCGCGCTGTGCGTTGCGGTGGGTGTATCGCAACGCTGAACACTATCATCTGGATACGAAGCGCATCGTGGTTACGGGACACTCCGCCGGAGGACACTTGGCGCTCATGGCCGGGATGCTCACCGAATCGGACGGACTCGATGAGAATTGCCCTGCGGATGCATCCTCTGAGCCGCCCTTGAAAGTCGCTGCCGTCATCGATTGGTACGGGCCGACCGATCTGAATGACCTTATCGCAGGCGCCAACAAGAAAACATATGCGCAAGCCTGGCTTGGAAGCCAATTGAATAAATCAGTTCAGGCTGAACGCGTTTCGCCCATCCATCATGTGCACCCAGGGCTCCCACCCATTCTCTTACTTCATGGAGACGATGATCCTACTGTTCCGTATCAGCAGTCGGTGAGGTTGCATAAACTACTTGACGATGCGCACCAGATCAATGAGTTGTACACAATCCATGGAGGAAAACATGGAATGTTCGGCGAAGCAGAAGATGTCAAAGCATACAAAGAAGTGTGGAGGTTTCTCAAGCAGCACGCTGGCATCGATGTTCAGCTCAACGCAGCACATTGAGGCTCCACGAGTTTACGCGCCAGAATTTCAGATTCGGTCCGGTGTCTGGCTTGGAGGAGTGTATAGGCCTGCCTTCATTGACGGAAAACGGAAGTTACCAAAGGCGAATTGCCTGGCATTTCACTTGGCACCGCACTGGAGGTGTGAGACCCTGTTTCTCTATGAGCGAGATCATTCCCATCCTTGAAATTCCTGTCGAGCGCATCGACGGAACGCCTGCTTCGCTTGCGGAACATAAAGGCAAGGTGTTGCTGATTGTCAACGTGGCATCGGAGTGCGGTTTCACGCCTCAGTATGCAGGACTCGAAACTCTTTACGAAGAGTATCGGGACAAAGGTCTCGTCATTTGCGGTTTTCCAGCGAATGATTTCGGCGCGCAGGAGCCTGGAACGAACGAAACCATCCAATCTTTCTGTCAGTCGAACTTCGGAGTGAAGTTCCCCATGTACTCAAAGATCGTAGTCACTGGCGCTGAACGGCATCCTCTCTATAACGCCTTGGTGCTCAACGTCCCTGAAACCACAGGCGACACGCGCGATCTGCGCAAACATCTTGTCGAATTTGGTGTAGAACCGACCTCTCCACCGGAAGTGCTTTGGAATTTCGAGAAATTCCTGCTGGGTCGGGACGGAAAAGCCATAGCGCGGTTTGCTCCCGACATCGTGCCCGATGATCCTGCCCTCCGCGGCGCTATTGAAATAGAACTGAACCGCATCTCGTAAGGTTTATTGTGCTTTCGTGCTTTGTTGCAACCTGAGTTCCTCCGGCGATACTCCTTTGCTACGGAGACAGACTCTCAATGAGGGCAGTCCACGAGCCGCCTGTTGGCCTTCTCAGGGAAGCGCCCAATTCCGCACCCGGTTAGATTGAGAACTCCCATCTAGACCTTGGCAATCGGCCCTTCTCCACATAGCGCTTTGAGGAACTGCGAGCAGACGGAGGAGCCACTCGCAACGACTCCTTGATGCAGTTCCAGGCAGATCTTTTAAGTGTTTCAATTGCGCGTTCATCGAATGAAGAACTCTCTGCGATGGCACTGCATGGCTCGCTGGTATAACGCTCGGCTGGCGGAAGAGTGTCGATGTTATCGAGATGCTTCCGGCTGCCGGCGACCGATTTGAAACGGCTCTTAATTCAGTGAAAAGGAAACAACTGTACGAGGGCTGGAAGAGAGCTGTCGATAAGGCACGCTCCGGGCTCGTACCATTCTTTTCCTTCTGCGTGCGCGCGCCGCTGATGAAGAGAGTGATCGGGATCGATCTGGTTAAGCTTGACGCCTGCCGGCGAGTTGTTGGCGTCGCTGGAGGCGTGCCAGAAATGAATGCCATCCTGGGAACTCTGCGCGGCGGTTTGCTCGATGTCCTGATCACAGATCAGCGAACGGCTGAAGCTCTTCCTAAGGCGCAAAAGTGATCACGGCCGGATTGCACCACATGGGATGAACCCAGCGCCAATTTCGGACACTTTTCGGGCCCCATCGCATCTTAAGAGTGAGGACCGTTAGATCATGAGCCAATTGACTTCTCCTCTCGCTGCAAATCGAAGACCGCGCGTAGTTGTCGTAGGGGGCGGTTTTGCCGGTATCAATGCCGCTCTTGCATTGGGCAAGCTTCCCGTAGATGTGACGGTAGTCGACCGCAGAAACCACCACATCTTCCAACCACTGCTTTACCAGGTGGCTCTGGCTGTATTGTCTCCTGCCAACATCGCCCAGCCGATTCGCATGATTCTGCGCAATAACTCGAATACTGAAGTTCTGATGGACGAAGTCGTGGCCATCGACTCACATGCGCGCCGGCTCGACCTCTCCAGCGGCACAACGATTTCTTATGACTACCTGGTCCTCGGGACGGGCGCGACGCATTCCTATTTCGGTCACGACGAATGGGCCAAATATGCCCCTGGGCTTAAGTCGATCGAAGATGCCACCGAAATTCGTCGCCGTGTGCTGCTTGCCTTCGAGCTTGCCGAACGGCACATGCTCGAACATGGCTGGCATCCCCCGCTGAACTTTGTCGTTATCGGCGGCGGACCCACCGGAGTCGAGCTTGCTGGAGCGGTTTCCGACATTGCCCGCCTTTACATGCGCCGCGATTTCCGCCACATCAATCCCGCCATGGCTAAGGTCCTGTTAATCGAGGGCTCTCCGCGGGTGTTGGCCACCTTTCCGCCCGACCTCTCCGCCAAGGCGCAAAAGCAATTGGAAGACATCGGCGTCGAGGTTCAGGTGAACCGGCATGTCAGTGAAGTCGGAGCTGGTTATGTGAAAGTGGGAGACGAAAAGATTGAGGCCGTCGTTATTCTATGGGCCGCAGGCGTTGCCGCTTCGCCCCTGGGCCGCATGTTGGGTGCTCCAACCGACAAACGCGGAGCCGTCCTCGTCGACCAGCAGCTAAACCCGGAAGGGTTGCCGGAAGTTTTCGTCTGCGGCGATCTGGCCCATGTCGAACAGGATGGCCGTCTTGTCCCCGGTGTAGCCCAGCCCGCCATGCAGATGGGCAAATACGCAGCCAAAGCCATTGCCGCAGACCTGGCCGGAAAGGCGCGCGGCAATTTCCATTACTTCGATAAAGGCGACATGGCTACCATCGGCCGGCTCGCGGCAGTGGCCAAGATCGAGTGGCCCTTCAAAGCCCACTGGGGCGGATTCATGGCCTGGGTAACGTGGCTGGTCGTGCACATCTATTTCCTCATCGGTTTCCGTAACCGCCTGAGCATCTTCACCACCTGGGCCTGGACCTACTTTACCTTCTCAGATGGCGCGCGCCTCATCACCGGCGACCAGCGTTTAACCGGCTGGGAAGAAGCCACCGAGGGCTCTGCGCAAGACCCTCCAAACCCCGTCCCCGGCCAACTAACGAGTGAACAGGCTCGTGAGCCTGTCGGTGTAGCGGTCAAACAGCCATAACCACGTCAAACCGAGATGTCTTAACCTCGTGTCGCACTGACCATGTAGTAAGCCATTGGGCCCAGAGGGAAGCCAACGAACGGTAACAGGATTGGCGCGAGCACGTTATTCCAGCGAGCCCGAGTCATGCTGCGGCAGCTGAATAGAACTTCAGTGAGCAGGAATTTAAGCGTGACCCATGGAACGTGAAAGACCGATGGGGTCACACGAGCCTGCATCTGTTCGACAACGATCTCGCGAAAGCCTACGCGCTCCAATTCGCGCTGGAAAGCATCAACTTCAGCTAGAGTGTCGATCACCCAGCAGTCACAGAGCTTGCGGTAGATATGCTTCTGTGGGCCACGTAGCCTGCCCGGACCAAGAAACCCATCTGCCACAACGATTCGCCCTCCAGGATGCAGTAAGCGATGCGCTTCCTGAAGGAACACCGATTTGTTCGCGCCATGCGCGTAGCAACTGCTCTCTAGAGCAAAGATAGCGTCGAAAGATTCCGACGGTAGCACTGTGCGTTCATAATCTCCCAGCTTCAGCGCGATGCGTTTGGAAGCCGCGGAGGACTCATTCATCAAACGCCCCTGCTCAAGTTGCCAGGGAACGAGGGTAATCCCAACCAGGTCGGCACATGGAAGACGGCAGGCAAAGCTGCGCAATGTAGCGCCAAGGCCGCAGCCCATGTCGAGAACCCGAGGGCGAGTGTGGGCAAAGAGCTCATTTTCAAGATGCAGCCGATCAAACACCTGGCGGTTCATCTCCTCCAGCATCGCCTCGCGCCGGAATGGATTCATGCCCCAGCGAAAGAACCCGAAGTGCATATTGAACGCTGCGCTCCAGGCAGCATAGTCTGGACCAGCCTCCTCGTAGTAGCGTTGAAACTCGGCGGAAGTTGTTGCCGTTTCCATCGATCCAGCGTCAACAAGCGTAGTCATTAGTCCAGCCTCCGTCTTCTTACCTTTGGCAAGATCCGCGTTATCCCGCTACCGATGCTGATAATCGAGCGCAGACTGGCTGGTGGCAGTTTCCTGATCTCGCCATACCACCCATAAAACTGCTCCATAAAGGTCTGCATAGCCGCAATGCGACTCGCGATTACGGGCTGAGTCGACCTCTCTGCCTCCGCTTCGAGGGCGCATCGCCGCAGCATGGTAAGCGTCGGGATAATCTCTCGCTCCACCCGCTGCTCCACAATCGTGAGGAAAAGCGTCCATACGTCGGCTGAGGTGTGAAAGAAGTCCCTGCGATCGCCAATTCGGCTATCCACCTGGACAAGATTCCAATTCTGCAGCTCCTTCAGGCTCGTGCTAACGTTGGACCGCGCCACGGAAAGAGTCTCGGCGATATCCTCCGCCGTCAGAGGCTCCGGCGACAGATAGAGCAGCGCATGCACCTGGGCGACGGTGCGGTTAACGCCCCACCGGGTACCCATTTCTCCCCAGTGGAGGATGAATTGTCGCGTGGAGTCGGTAAGTATCATGGGTTTATTGTATCAGTAATTTCTGTATGTACAGAAATTACTGATGTTTCTAAATTAACTTTATTTCTGTACCATCATCCCGTCTTTCCGCTGCATCTCCGGTTTTTAATTGATTCTGCCGTTATTTCCTGGATGGAATGTGTCTAGTTCGATAAGCCCACGCCGCTCTAGTAATCTGAAAGAGCCATGCTAGACCTGAATTTTGTACGCAACAACCTGCCTTTCGTAGAAGAAAAACTGCGGGCGCGGGGAGCCGACCCGGCTCTTTTGCTGGGGGATTTTCATTCCCTCGACGGCCGCCGCCGTGAAGCCATCACCCAGGCAGAACAGCTCAAAGCCCGCCGCAACGACCTGAGCCAGCAGGTGGGGGCCCTGAAGAAAGCCGGGCAGGACGCCGCCGCCCTCATGGACGAAACTCGTGCGCTCAAGGAGCAGCTTGAAGCGCTCGACGCGGCCGCGGTTTCCCTGGATGAAGAGCTGCGCCAGTCTCTAGCCCGCATTCCCAATCTCACCCGCGACGAAGTGCCTGCCGGTCAATCCGAGGAAGAGAATGTCGTCATCAAAAGTTGGGGCGTTCTTCCCTTCTTCAACTTCACGCCCAAGCCGCATTGGGAAATAGGAGCCGACCTAGGCATCCTCGATCTGGAACGTGCCGCAAAGCTAAGTGGAGCACGATTCGCTATCTACAAAGGCGCGGGAGCGCGACTTGAACGCGCGCTGATCAATTACATGCTCAACGAGCATACCGAGCAGCACGGCTATACCGAGGTGTTGCCGCCATTCATGGTCAATAGCAAGAGTCTTTTCGGCACCGGCAACCTGCCGAAATTTGGCGAAGACCTGTTCCGCTGCGAGGACGGAACTGCCTTCGTTCCCGGCGAATACCGCGACAACGACCACTGGTTGATTCCGACCGCCGAAGTGCCGGTAACCAATTTCTATCGCGACGAGCTTCTCGATGAAGCAAGGCTGCCGATCTTTTTCACCGCCTATACGCCCTGCTTCCGCGCCGAGGCCGGCACCTATGGCAAAGACACCAAGGGCATCATTCGCCAGCATCAGTTCCAGAAGGTTGAACTGGTCAAATTTGTGAAGCCTGAAGAGTCGGACGCTGAGCACGAGAAGCTGACCCGCGACGCTGAGTCAATCCTCGAAGCTCTGGAACTCCCGTATCGCCGTGTATTGCTCTGCGCGGGCGATACCGGCTTTTCCAGCGCCAAGACCTACGATCTGGAAGTCTGGCTGCCTAGTCAAGGCGTGTATCGCGAGATATCTTCCTGTTCCAACTTCGAGGCGTTCCAGGCCCGGCGCGCCAATATTCGCTACAAAGCCGCAGGAATCAATGGAGCCAAGGGTAAGAATGAATTCGTTCATACTCTCAATGGCAGCGGCCTCGCGGTGGGCCGCACCTGGTTGGCGATTCTCGAGAACTACCAGCAAGCAGATGGCTCTGTGTTGATTCCGGAAGTGTTGCGCCCCTACATGGGCGGTTTGGACCGGATCACCGTGCAACCCTAGCCGTTGAATGTCGGCGGTTTAGAATCGTAGAGGGACTCATGCAAAAAACCTTGAAGAGTTATTTTTTCTGGACTTACCAGCGCGGCAGTTTCCATTACGACGTGATGGTGACGCTGATTCTGGCCTTTATTTTTATTACACCGCATCTGTGGAGCTACGGCGACAAGCCGGTGCGCGAGGCCGGTTTGGTGAGTCCCACGCTGGTGGTGGGCGACGGTGACCACGGCATCATCGTGACCGTTCCTTTCAACGATGTTCATGTGGATCTTTCCGCTGGCGACTGGCATGTGCGCCGGGCTCTGCATCAGGCCATCGAGCCTGTCACCGGGGATACGGTGGCCGTAGTTCATTGGGAAACAGCGAGTTACGTCGATGGCAAGCCAACGGTTTGGAAGGTCTGGGCGCATCGCTAAGTGGCCGGAGCACCCTTGAATCTGATACCCGCTGGCATCTTTCCCGGTCTGGTTCTCATCTAGTCAATCTGGTGAATGTATGACATCGATTCGCATGAATTCTTTTGGCAAGTTCTTTGCATTCAGCGGGATGGTGCTGGCCGCGGTTCTAGCGCCGCCGGCATTTGCGGCCGACGACCTGGCGAAAGTCCTGGCGCGCCTCGATACGGAAGCCGGACAGTTCAAATCGGCGCAGGCGGATATTACCTGGGATAACGTGCAAACCCAGCCGATTCAAGATGATGACAAGCAGGTTGGCACGGTGCTTTTTGAACGCAAAAACGGTCAGGTGCAGATGGCCTTGCACATCAAAACCGATAATGGCAGATCGGTTCCCAAAGATTTGGTCTATACCGGCGGGGTCGGCAAGCTCTATGAGCCGCTGCTGAAGCAGATGCAGGTTTTCAAAGTTGGCGACAGGCAGTCGCAACTGGATTCTTTTCTTACACTTGGATTTGGTGGCAGTGGCAAGGATCTGCAGAAGAGCTGGGATGTCAGCTATGCCGGGACCGAGCAGGTTGGTGGAATCACGGCAGTCAAACTGCAATTGACGCCGCGCGACGCGGCTTTGGCAAAAACCGCGCCTAAGGTGTTGCTGTGGATAGACTTGGACAAGGGTGTCGCGGTGAAGCAGCAGCGTTATGACGCCGCCGGCGGGTATGTCATTTTTACGTACGCCAACATCAAGCTCAATGGCCCGGTACCCTCTGGCGCCTTCCAGATCAAGACCGCGCCCGGCACACAAATTGTCAATCACTGATCTTTGGTAGCCCCTGCGACGTGCGGAAGATTTTGCATTTCGGCTGTAAATCGAATGAAAATCCTCCGGCGTCGCATGGTTAAAAATCCGACGCCGATTGATATCTGTCCTGTCTCCGAACGATAACTGTGCAACGCGCTACAGTATCGGCGCATGGCTTGGCTTGCGGCGGAAGATCCGCCACAGCGCGATGCCGCCGAGCGCAAAAATCATCGGGAAGAATTCCAAGGTATAGCGAGTTTCAGGGGCTTCAATGGTCAGCAGCAGCAGGCTGCGCAGAACGAAGTAGGCCGCCATGTAAGGCCAGAAGCGAGGCCGGGACAGAAGGCCGACAAAGCCAAGCAAGAGAAACGACAGATTGATCAGCGCGTAGGCGTAGCTGAAGCGGGTCTCGGAACGATGGTTCCAGTACTCCCACCAGCGCAGGTCAATGTTGAGGTTTTCGACGCGCGGACGCAGGGTCATATCGGTGAGGCGGCCCAGCGGCATCCAGAGCCATGTGCGCAATGGATGGGCGGCTGTTCGCTCCCGGGCGAGAGCCTCGAAACGGGAATCGATCTGCGGAGTGATCTGCTGGTCCTGATTGTAGTCGCTGAAGAGTTGAGCGGTTGTCTGCCTTTGTTCAGGGGAGTCGAAGGCCTGTGAGGGGAGATCCTGCATTGCGATTGGACCGTCGGGGACGTTCCAGTAGATGTCGTTCGTGCAAGCGAAGTCGAGGCACCAGGTTTTGACCCAATGTTGCCAGCCGAGGTGCGGATCCTCACCGGGATCTGTGGCGTAGCGCGGGGCGAGCGGTTCGAAGACGTGGAAGACGGCCCAGTTGCGGACGGTCCAGGCGATGAAGGGAAGAATGGAGAGAAGAGCTACGGCGAAGGCGCGTGTGAGTGTGGAGCGGGAAGCGCGGTTGCGGCTGGAGAAGATCAAGGCTGGCCAGAGGGCGAAGGCGACCAGCGCTCCATCGGGACGGAGGAGGGCTGCGGCGCTGATGGCCGTAGTGAAAATCAGCAACCATCCCCAGCGTGACCAACGTCGATCCCACCCTAGCCACAAAGACAAAGGCGTGGCGAGGGTGGGGCACCCTGGTTCTTGTGGTGGCACGGTATTCAAGTAGCGCTGCAAGGACCAGAGGGCGAGGCAGATCATGTCGAAGGTTAGAGATTCGGTAAGTGGGGCGGAGGCGTAGACGGCGGTGAAGGGGCACAGGGTGGCCAGCCACAGGGTGTTGAGGCCGGCGCGCGGGGAAGAGATTCTGCGCACGAAGTCGGCGAGGAGCAGGCAGGCGACGAGTTCGAGGATGATTTGCAGCCACCCGACCGCGTTATAGTTGTCGACGCCGAAGCAGCGGAAGCAGGCGGCGAGGAAAAGCGGGTAGCCGGGCAGGCGGATGAGGGTGGAGTGGATGACCCCACTGCCGTCAGTGAGCGCGAACTGACCATGAGCGAGGATATTTTTGGCGAGGTTGCCATAGATGAGCGCGTCGCCGCCAACCTGTGGAAAGGCGGACATCATCCAAAGCCTTAGAATGAAACCACCAAGCACGGCAGCTATGGCACGCCAGCGCAGCAGACGAAAGAGAGAAGTGCGTGGCGCGCTTACACTGGAGTCATGCGCACTGAGAGCATGAGTTTGTGCGTGCGCGGCGTTTTGACTTTGTTTCAATTGACGCACCTTACTGCCTTCCATACGATTCGAGTGTAACCGCAGGTATGCCGTTCAAAGGAGCGGTCCCGGTTGCCGGAACAGCGGCATCTTGCGAGAGCGAGTTTGCCTGAGTTCGTTGCGGACAAGACATTCCCCATGACACCTGATCGCCAGATATTTTTTGATCCGCAACGAAAGCGCTGGAAACGGCTGCGCCGGGTCATGGATGTATGCGCTGTGCTGTTCACCCTGGTGGTGATCATTTTCATCTACAACGTCTTTCGCGGGGGACGGCTGCCGGAGCTGCTGCTGCCTGCGCCTAAACACAACTACAAGGCACTGAACGACCGCCACTCTGATATTTTGCGGGCGACGAAGGCCCATGAACGGCTGAGGCATCGCAAGGACACGCGCAAGGCATCGGACGTTCCATTCAATAGCGGTGAGGGTGTGCGCGCAGCTTTTTATGTGGAGGACGATGCGGCCAGCTACTCGTCGTTCAAAGAACATGTTCACCAGATCGATATCTTGTTTCCACAGTGGCTGCATGTTTCGGAACCTGATGGAACCCTGATGGCAATGACCGCCGATAATCGAGGCGAGTATCCGGTGGTGGACAGCCGCGGCGTGGTGCATGATCCGGACGCGATGAACAAGGTGAAGCATGTGATCCAGGAGGCAAAGGAAGACACGGAGATCTTTCCGCACCTGACGAGCTTCAACACGCAGACACAGAACTTCGATCCGGCGATTGGAGCGGTGCTGAAGGATGCGGGGAAGAGTGCTGCGCTGCGTGCGCAGATTATGCGCTTCCTGACTGGATTGCCGTACTATCACGGGCTCTCGCTGGACTTTGAGAATCTGCCGGACGATGCGGATGAAGCGTACATGCAGTTCATCGAGGCGCTCTATACGGAGATGCATGCGCGCAATCTGCGCCTGTATGTGAATGTGCCTGCGACTTCCGAGGAGGAGGACCTCAAACGGTACGCGGCCAGCGCCGATGGCCTGATGGTGATGAACTACGACGAGCATGAAGAGGAGAGCCAGCCGGGGCCGGTGGCCTCGCAGACGTGGTTTCTCGACAATCTGAAGCGCGTGCTCAAGGTGGTGCCCAAGGAGAAGATCATCTGCGGCGTGGGCAACTTCGGCTATGACTGGTCGATGTCGATTCCCGATCCGAAGGACAAAAAGCATCCTAAGCCTGCGGTGCTCGACACCGTCGATGTGCATGTGCAGGAGGCGTGGCAGAAGGCCTCGGATGCGGATGCTGACCTCGATCTCGATTACAACTCTTTGAATCCGCACTTTTCGTACATCGATGAAGATGAGCATGTACAGCATGTGGTGTGGTTTCTGGATGCGGTGACGTTGCTGGATGAGATGCGCGGGGCCCGGGCTCTGGGCATCCAGACTTTTGCGTTATGGCGGCTGGGTGAGGAAGACCGCTCGATGTGGGCGATCTGGGATAAACCGAATGCGCCCGAAGCACTGACAGCGTTGAGCACTGTACTGCCGGGCCACGACGTGGACAGCGATGGGGTAGGCGACATCATCCGCATGACGGGCACACCCAAGCCGGGCAGGCGCACGGTGCAGGTGGATACCGACGACACCACCGATCCGCGGCGGCAATTGATTGTGGACGAACACATGGATGTGTATCCGCTGCCTTACCAGTTGCGGTACTACGGCTATCACCCTGGCGAGGTGGCGCTGAGCTTCGACGATGGGCCGGATCCGACGTGGTCGCCGAAGATTCTGGACATTCTGAAGCAGAAGAACGTGAAGGGTACGTTCATGCTGATTGGGACGCAGGCGCAGGAGAATGTGGGGATCATGCAGCGCATGGTGCGCGAAGGGCATGAGATTGGCAACCATACCTATACCCACCCTGACATCAGCGAAATTTCTTCGCGCCAGATGCAGCTTGAGTTGAATCTGACGGAGCGCCTGTTTGCGAGCAAGCTCGGCATTCAGCCGCTCTATTTCCGGCCGCCGTACGACATAGACGAGGAGCCGGATACCGACGACCAGGCTGAGCCTGCGTATCGCATCCAGCAGATGGGATACATCATCATCGGCAACAAGATCGATACCGATGACTGGAACGAGCGGCCGCGCAAAACGCCACAGCAGATTACCGACTCGGTACTGGCGCAACTGGAACTGATGAAAAGCAAGCCGCAGTTTCAGAGCAGCATCATCCTGATGCACGACGGCGGCGGCAATCGCGCGCCGACCGTGGCTGCACTGCCGTTGCTGATCGATACGCTGCGGGCCAAGGGATACACGTTCGTTCCTGTCTCTTCGCTGATGGACAAGACGACCGCGGAGGTGATGCCGAAGATTACGGCGATGCAGTTCTGGCGGGCACGGGCGGACTCTGTGGCGTTCAGTATCTTGTCGTTCTTCGGGCACTTCATTGTGTATGTCTTTTTTGTGGGGGATGTGCTGATGAGCGCGCGGCTGATCTTGATCGGCATTCTGGCGATCATCGACCGGCTGCGCAGGCATCGCGATGGCAAAGGTGAATTCATACCGCCGGTCGCGGTATTAGTGCCGGCATACAACGAAGAGACGGTGATTGTACGCACGGTGCGTTCGGTGCTGAACTCGACCTACCCGAACCTGCATGTGGTGGTGATCGACGATGGGTCGAGCGACCGCACGGCGGAGGTGGCTGCGGCAGCGTATGGGCCGGAGATTGCCGCCGGCAAAGTGGCGGTGTTGACCAAGGCCAATGGTGGCAAGGCGGCGGCGTTGAACTACGCGGTGGAGCGGCTAACGGAAGAGTTCTATGTGGGCATCGACGCGGATACGGTGATTGCGCAGGATGCGATTGCCAAGCTGATGCCGCATTTCGAAGACCCGATGGTGGGCGCAGTGGCGGGCAATGCCAAGGTGGGCAACCGCGTGAACCTGTGGACCCGCTGGCAGGCGCTGGAGTACATCACCAGCCAGAACTTCGAGCGGCGGGCGCTGAACCTGTTCAATGTGGTGACGGTGGTTCCGGGTGCGATTGGGGCGTGGCGCACGGGGCCGGTCAAGGTCGCGGGCGGGTATCCGTTGAACACGGTGGCCGAGGATGCCGACCTGACGATGAGTTTGCTGGAGCAAGGACTGAAGGTGGTGTACGAGGATCGCGCGCTGGCCTTTACCGAGGCTCCAATTGATGCCAAGGGGCTGATGCGGCAGCGCTTCCGATGGTCGTTTGGAACGCTGCAGGCAGTGTGGAAGCATCGCGCGGCGTTTGTGCGCAACAAGGCGATGGGGCTGTTTGCGCTGCCCAATATCGTGATCTTCCAGATGCTGCTGCCGCTGGTATCGCCGTTCATCGATCTGATGTTCCTGATCGGGATCGTGCAGTTTCTGCTGGACCGGTACTATCATCCCGAGGCGGCGAGCACGGCTTCGTTTGAAAAGCTGCTGGTGTACTTCCTGAGCTTTATGATCATTGATTTTGTGACTTCGGCGGTGGCCTTCAGCCTGGAGAGGAAGCATCCGGCGAACAAGGGCGATGGGTGGCTGCTGTTCCATATCTGGCTGCAGCGGTTCGCTTACCGGCAGGTGTTTTCCGTGGTGTTGTTCAAGACGGTGAAGCGGGCGATCGATGGACGGCCATTTAACTGGGACAAGATTGCGCGGACGGCGAAGATGAGCAAGCAGACGGAGAAGTTGATGGAGAGCGCTTGAGTCTGGCGCGGCGCTCAGGCGGAGGTGTTGACGAAATTCCCCGCGGCCTGGAGTGAGGCGATGGCCGGGGTGATGGTTCCGTGGCTGGCGGCAAGGCTGGCCTGAATGGATGAGAGCAGCGTGTCATAGGGGCTAGTCGTGGGTGTGGCGGCTCCGGCGGAACCGTTCACCGGATACGCCGCATTGAGAATGTTGATCAGGCTGGAGACCGATCCATTGCTGCTGGGTGCGTTCTGACTGGACGCGCTCTGACTGGGTGCGGCGAGGGATGCGTTGACGGCGGCGAGGAGAGCCTGATTCTCAGTCTGCACAATGCTGGCGACAATCTGCGCGGCCACGGCGCCGGGGTTGGCGGTGGGCGTGGAGGCTGGCGAGGTACTTGAAGAGTTGGCGACTGCGTTCCGATAGGTGGCCAGGGCGCTTTGCGCCGCGGTGACGCTGTTGTCTTTAAGCGCTGTGGTGAGATTGGTGAGGAAGGCGCCCAGCGGATTGTTGCCACCCAAGCTGGATGGCGAAATCTCTTCGACCGCGCCTAGAAGGGCGGAAGTGTTGTTCAGATTGCCCGCGCTGACTGCCTGTTGCAACTGGTTGAACAGACTGCTGAAGACTGACTTCTCCGCGGATGTGGCGTTGGCGCTGTTGAAATCGATACTGGCGATGGGAGCGATTGCCGAAGTGCTCATGTTGGAGCTCCTTTGCTGGCTTGCCGTACGGCGGCCGAAGAACGCACGGCTTCCTGTATCGGAGTTCGGCAGATGCATGGGAAACTTGAGGGAATCGCATGCCGAACCAGGGTACTTTGGTACCTGCTCTAGCGCTGCGGCGGCAGGGTGCGCAGGTAGGCGATGATCTGCCAGCGCTGCCGCTCGGGGATGGAACTCCACTGCGGCATGCCTTTGTAGGGATTGCCATTGCGGAGCATCCAGGCCAGGTCACCGTCGGTGGCATGGCGGATACGCGGGGTGCGCAGGCTGGGGCGGTTGGTACGTCCATTGGCGTCGGCGCCGTGACACTTGGCGCAGTTTGCGCTGAAGAGGACTTTGCCAGCGGCGGCAGCTTGCGGCTGCCCGGTGAAGGGGCTGACGCGGGCGTGGTCTTCATCGGGAACGCGATGCAGCCATTTGCCGTCGAAGCGCGCCGAGCTCATCTGGGCTGTCGCGGCGATGGACAGAAGGGAGAACAGGATTGTGAGAGCTGCGGGTTTGGCATTCATGGCAACGCTTCTATCTCCAACATAACGCGGCGCGGCGGTCCGGCTGAATCCGGCCTACTCGGGACAGTCGGCTGGCGGCTCGCTGGCCTTCACAGCGACTTCGGGGACGGAGATTCGTTTCCTCGGCTAAACTTAAGGGGCTATGACTTTCGCTACTGTTTCCGGAATCCAGATGCGCTCGCCGGTGGGTGAGTTTGTGAATGAGCCCTTTGTCAACTTTGCCGAGCCTGAGAATGCGCGGGCGATGCGGGCGGCGCTGGACCATGTCGGCGGGCAACTGGGGCTCGAATACGACCTGATCATTGGCGGGCACCGGGAGCGGACGAAGGGCAAGATCACTTCGCTGAATCCGGCGCGGCCGGCGCAGGTGGTGGGCGTTCACCAGAAGGCTGGCGCGGAACATGCGCAGGAGGCGATGGACGCGGCGTTGCGGGCCTTCAACTCATGGAGCCGGGTGCCGGTGGAGGTGCGGGCTTCGCTGCTGCTGAATGCGGCGGCGGTGATACGGGAGCGCAAGCTGGAGTTTTCGGCTTGGCTCACCTATGAGGTGGGCAAGAACTGGGCTGAGGCCGATGCGGATGTGGCCGAGACGATCGACTTTCTGGAGTTTTATGCGCGGGAGGCGCTGCGGTTGGCGCAGTCGACGACGCCGATTCAGCTGCCGGGCGAGCGCAACCGGCTGATCTACATTCCGCTAGGGGTGGGCGCGGTGATTCCGCCGTGGAATTTTCCGTTTGCGATTATGGCGGGGATGACGGCGGCGGCGATTGTGACTGGCAACACTGTCATCTTGAAGCCTTCGAGCGATTCGCCGACGATTGCGGCGCAGTTTATAGAGGTGCTGGAGGAGGTTGGCTTGCCTGCGGGTGTCGTCAATTTCTGCCCGGGCTCAGGTGCGACCTTTGGCAACGCAATTGTCGAGCATCCCAAGACGCGATTCATTGCATTTACCGGATCGAAGCCGGTGGGGTTGGATATTCATGAGCTGGCGGCGAAGACGCAGCCGGGGCAGATCTGGATTAAACGAACAGTACTTGAAATGGGCGGCAAGGACTCCATTCTGGTCTGCGCCGATGCGGATGTGGATGACGCGGCGAATGGCGTGGTGGCTGCGGCGTTTGGATTCAGCGGGCAGAAGTGCTCGGCTTGTTCGCGGGCGATTATTGAGGCTCCCATCTATGACACGTTTGTGGAGAAGGTTCGGGAGCGCGTGGAGAAGCTGACGGTGGGCGATCCGGTCGAGAACCCGAATATGGGGCCGGTGGTGAATGCCAGCGCGATGCAGAGCATTCTGGGGTATATCGAGAAGGGCAAGACTGAGGGACGGCTGGTGGCGGGCGGTGCAGCGGTCGAGACGGACGCCGGCGGATACTTCGTGCAGCCTACGGTTTTTGCGGATATCGATCCGGAGACGGTGATTGCGCAGGAGGAAATCTTCGGGCCGGTGCTGGCGCTGATTAAGGTCGACAGCTACGAGGAAGGACTGGCAGTTGCCAACAACACTGAGTTTGGGCTGACGGGCGCGATCTATACCTCGGACAAAGACCGACTGGCTCATGCGGCGCAGGAGTTTCATGTAGGCAATCTCTACTTGAATCGCAAGTGCACGGGGGCGATGGTGGGGGCGCATCCTTTTGGTGGATTCAATATGAGCGGGACGGATTCGAAGGCTGGCGGGCCGGATTATCTGCTGCTGTTTACGCAGGCTAAGAGTGTGGCGGAGAAGCTGTAGCTTCCAGTCTTTGCGATCTCCCACCCTAGCCGGAAAAACAAATGCCCGGCGAGGGTGGGGCACCCGGCTTGGTTTGATTCGACTAAGAGACATATATCTTTCCTTTTAACCGACGAAGAAAGAAACAATGAGCAGCGATTCTTTGGAGCACAGATTACTGATTGCCTGCGCGGTGGCGCGTGAGGCTGGGGCTTTGCAGAAGCGGCGATTTTTGGACCGCGAGGCGATGATCTTCAAGTTCAAGGGGCCGCAGGATTACCTGACGGCTACCGATGGCGAAGTGGAGAAGCTGGTGCGGGAGCGGCTGCTTTCGGCCTTTCCTGGAGACACGTTTCTCGGTGAGGAAGATGGGGGGCAGGTGAGCGACTGCACCTGGGTGGTCGATCCCATCGACGGCACTTCGAACTTTGCGCGGGGCATTCCTTACTTTTGCGTTTCGATTGCGTTTGCGCTGAAGGGCGAGGCTTCGATTGGGGTGATCTATCAGCCGATGTCGGATGAGTTGTTTGCAGCGGCGAAAGGTATGGGGGCGACGCTGAATGGCGAGCCGATGAAGGTATCCACGACAGCGAGCCTGGATAAGGCGCTGATTGAGGTGGGACGGGCTGCGCGGCAGCCGCAGCAGGCTTATCTCGAGCTGCTGGGCAAGGTGATGAGCGCGGGAATGATGATTCGCGGGGCTGGGTCGGGTTCGCTGGCGCTGGCCAATGTGGCTTCAGGGCGCGTGGATGGGCTGTATGAGATTCACATGTATTCGTGGGATGCGCTGGCGGGCGTTGTGCTTGTTGAGGAGGCCGGCGGACGGGTAAATGATTTTCTGGCCGGCGATGGGCTGCTGAAGGGGAATACGATCTTTGCGGCTGCGCCGGGCATTGCCGAGGCGCTGGCAGAAGTGGTTGGCGTACCGCTCAAGAACTGAAATAGTTCTGATTCCTGAGAAGCAAAATATTCGCGCATGTTCCGCATCCAATCCTCTCAGCATGGCGAGATAGCCGTGCGGAGAGGATTGGCGATGGCAGAGAAGAAGCGCTGGGTAAAAGATGTTACGACGGATTCGACGCATCCGCCGGAAGGATTGTTCACCAAAGACCCGGAGACGATAGCGAAGACGCTGGCGTCGAAGAAGGTTTCGCCTAAGGGGCCAGCATCGGGAATGCGTATGCTGACCTACTTCGAGAATCGCGCGGGCAAAGGCTTGAGTGCAACGCGGAAGAGGAAGCTGGAGAAGGCGAAAGAGCTTCTGTCGGAGCGCATTCATCCGGAAGAGGCGGGGCCGCACAAGAGCGCTATGAAGGGCAGGAAGCGGAGCGCTTAGGCACTTGCGGCTTGCTCTTCTTTGTCGCTTATTTGGGATTTGTCGTTCCTATATTTTCAGGACGATGCGCTCATGGCGCATCTTTCTTCTCGAAGAGATGGAAGTCGTTGAGGCAAGGTAGTTGCTCTTCGGTCTTCTTTTGTGGACATGCCGCGAGCTGGCTTATACGTGTTTCAAAAGCGGTGCGGACACAGGATCGCGTCATTATCGGTGGAATACCGCCGACGGCACCAAGCGGGCAGGTTTTGTTGACAAAGTGAAGCCATTGCCGCTCGCTTTCGATCAGGTGTTTCTTCTGTTCCTGCGCTATCTTGGAACCGGCAAGACGATAGGCTTCTGCCAATTTGATGTCTGCCTGACCCAGTTCAGCGTCTGCGCAAATGACAATTTCCAAGGCGGTCGAGGGGGCTTCGCAGTCGAAGCTGGCTCGCGGCGCGGAATCGTCCTCGGATGGCTGATTGTCTGGGACGTGTAAACAAGCGATGATGTTGTCCCCATTAGCACACACGTCCAAGTCGGTAAAACGACGCTCAAACTGATTGCGCACACAATTGAGCGACGTCTGCGAATTGACCCTGGCCGCCAGTCCGCATTTTTCGGAAATGCTTTTAAGCCACTGTTTTTCGTCCTGTATCAGAGCGGTCTTCACTTCATCGGGCGCACTGTTGAGAGTGTTGGCATAGACACGTCCCAGGACAATATCGGCATGTCCGAGCTTCAGATCGGAACATATGACAGTCTCTAAGGGAGTCTGTGCCTTATTGCAGTCAAAGCTTGCTCGATCCATTGGAAGATTACTGGATGCGGGATCTTTAGCAATCTCAGCAGCGACGTCGACTTGGCAGAGGGCTGCAGCAGAGATGTACATCGTGCCGTCCTGCCGCGAGAACTCGTAAGCACATAGCTGCATCTCCTCCATGTAGCGATCCTGCGCCTGTTTGGAAAGTTTGGGCAGAAAGGACTTCTCACATTTTTCTATGACAATCGGAGCGAATTGCGCGTCGGCGCTTGAGTACCATGCGCAACTTTCCAATCTCTCAGCGGCGTCCTTGCAGGTCTTGGCTTGGGAGAGTTCCATAGCAAGTTTGTTGCCTGCATCCTCTCCGCTTGGACAGCTTTCTTGTCCTGCCGCGGATAGAGCGAAGAGTCCGAAGACTAGAGCGATGAGTTGCCAGCGAAGTGCGATTGCACAGAACATCACAAGGCGCTGATGGCTTGGAGTGGGGAGCATTGCAGATTACTGTAACACCACCTCCGAGAAGCGACTTTCTGAAGTAGTGCCAAAGCTCGCACCCGTCGAATTCTTATTTTTATTGCTTTGACATCGCTCACCAAGGGAGGTTGCGTAGCGTCTTTTCCCCGTCATACTCCTCCATTGCTTTTTTCTAGAACATTCCTGAGCGTTCTTCCGTAGTTAACCGTTGGTTCTATAGCGGCGTTGTTGAGATGGGCAGAACTCACTTCCGGGGAGGATTTGTGGGCGATCTTGGCGGGGATATCAGACATGCTTTGCACATGTTTATCAAGAATCCTGGGTTCACCATTGCGGTGGTGGCCGCGCTGGCGCTGGGAATTGGGGCCGACACGGCTATTTTTTCTGTCGTCAACACGGTGCTGTTGAAGCCGCTGACCTATCCGGAATCAGACCGTATCGTGCAACTCTTGTGCACCGGGCCTGGAGGGGAGGGGCCGTGCGGATCAGCGACCAAGCTGCATGTGTGGCAGAACCAGACTGCGGTCTTCCAGGACGTGGCTGGATATGACGGTGGCGGTGGAATGAATCTGACCGGGGGCATACCGGAGCAGGTACATGGAGTCCATGTCACTGAGCAGTACTTCCGCGTCTTCGGTACGCAGTTTGCCGTGGGCCGGGGTTTTACTCCTGAAGAGGACAAGCCGCATGGCGGCAGCGTGGTGGTGCTGAGCTATGGGCTGTGGAAGCGCAAGTATGGCGGCGATCGGGGGATGGTGGGCAAGTCGATCTCGATCGCCAACCTGCCGTATACGGTGGTGGGCGTGGCGGGGCCGGATTTCGATACGGATCCTCCGGCGGATCTTTGGATTCCGTATCAGTTCGATCCCAACACCAGCGACCAGGCACATTATTTTGTGGCGGCGGGACGGCTGAAGCCGGGTGTCACGATCCCGCAGGTTCAGGCTCAACTGAAACTGGCCGCCGAGGAGTTCAACCGCAAGTATCCGGGCGTGAACCAGCGGGGCGGTTTCGATGCGCAGTTGCTGAAGGATTCGGTGGTCAGCGATGTGCGTTCGTCGCTGCTGGTGTTGATTGGCGCGGTGAGCTTTGTGCTGCTGATTGCCTGCGCCAACGTGGCCAATCTGCTGATGGTGCGGGCAGCGGGACGGAGCCGTGAGTTTGCCATTCGCGTGGCGCTGGGCGCGGGGCGGGCGCGGATCATTCGGCAGTTGCTCACAGAAAGCGTGCTGCTGGCGTTGACCGGGGGCATTCTAGGACTGGTGCTGGGGCTGACGGGCGTGCGGGCGCTGCTGGCGGCGAGTCCAGGAGATATTCCGAGGATTGGAGAGAATGGCGCGAGCGTGGGGCTGGACTGGCGGGTGGCGTTGTTCACGATGGGGATCTCTGTCCTGACCGGTGTTCTCTTCGGTCTGATGCCGGCGTTAAGCGCTTCTAAGCCGGACTTGAACAGCGGCATGAAGGAGAGCAGTAAGGGATCGGGGGCGAGCTTCCGGCAGAGCAAGGCGCGGTCGCTGCTGGTGATCAGCGAGGTTTCGCTGGCGCTGGTGCTGCTGGTGGGGGCTTCGCTGCTGATTCGAACATTTATTGCGCTGCGGGCGGTCGATCCGGGATTCAATTCGCACAATGTGCTGACGATGGAGATGGCGTTGAATGGGCCGAGGTTTGAAAAGACGGCGGGCGTGGCACAGGTAATGCGCGATGGGCGGCAGAGGCTACTGGCTGCGCCAGGGGTTATCTCCGCGGCGGCGACCAATGCGCTGCCGCTAGTGGGCGGGTTTGGCTTGCCGTTTAGCATTGTGGGCAAGCCGCCGCAAGATGGGCCGTATACGGGCGGCGCGGGATACATGTCCACGACGCCGGGCTACTTTGATGCGTTCAAGATACCGATTGTGCGCGGACGGGATTTTAAGGATACGGATACAGGTGGGGCGCAGGGCGTGGCGATCATCAACCAGGCGATGGCCAAGCAGTTCTGGAAGAACGGCGAGAATCCTGTCGGCCAGCAGATCGTGATTGGCCATGGCGTGGGCCCCGAGTTCGAAGAGCCAGCACGGCTGGTGATTGGGATCGTCGGGGATGTGCGCGACGGTGGCCTGAATCGCGACCCGCGGCCGCTGATGATTACACCGCTGGCGCAGATGACGGATGGATTGACAGAGCTGAACTCAAAGGTGGCTCCGCTGACCTGGGTGATTCGCACGCAAGGGGAGCCACACCAGCTTGCGTCTGTCGCCACCGACGAGCTGCGCAAGGCCAGCGGCGGATTGCCGGTGGCGCGCATCCGGTCGATGGACGAGGTGGTGGTGCGGTCGACGGCGCGGCAGGACTTCAACATGCTGCTGCTGACGATCTTTGGCGGCTCGGCGTTGATCCTTGCGGCGATCGGCATCTATGGGCTGATGGCGTATTCAGTGCAACAGAGGACGCAGGAGATCGGCATTCGCATGGCCATGGGCGCGGATCGCGGGCGCATTACCAAGATGGTGGTGTGGCAGGGGATGCGGCTAACTCTGGTGGGCGTGGTGATTGGCGTGGGAGCGGCCTTTGGGCTAACCAAGCTGGTGGCGAGCCTGCTCTACGGGGTGAAACAGTGGGATCCGATCGTCTTTGTGTCAGTGCCGCTGGTGCTGAGCGCGGTAGCCCTGTTTGCGGTGTGGCTGCCGGCGTTGCGGGCTTCGAAGCTCAATCCCATGGAGGCGCTGCGGACGGAGTGACCGACGGCCCGGACAAATCGCACGGCTATGAAGCGCTGGCCGAGACGTTCATGCGCATTCGCAACCGGCGGATCGGGCCTGCTGTGATACGTGAGTGGTGTCGAACGTTGCCGCCGGGAGCGACGGTTCTGGATCTGGGATGCGGCTTCGGTGTGATCACGGAGGTGCTGGTCGGGGCGGAGTTCCGAGTGTTTGCGGTGGACGCCTCGGCGGCGATGATTCGCGCATTGCGAGAGCGGTTTCCCGAGGTTGAAGCAGAGTGCGCGGCGGCTGAGGAGTCGGCGTTCTTTGGGAGGCAGTTCGATGGAATCGTTGCCTGGGGTCTGCTTTTCCTGTTGCCGGCGGAGACGCAGGAGATTGTCATTCAAAAATCTGCCGGGGCGCTACAGCCGGGCGGCAGATTTGTCTTCACTGCACCGAGAGAGGCACAACGCTGGAAGGATGCGATGACTGAGGAAGAGTCGGTTTCGCTGGGGCGGGATAAATATCTGGACCTGCTGGCCGGCGGGGGACTCACGGTAGTGGATGAGCGTGAAGACGAAGGCGAGAACCACTACTACTTTTGCGTGAAGCAGGCTCCGTAGGAAAGAAGAATCGGGCTTCATATGGCGTTGCCCGGGCTGCCTTATCGATTCGAGATGGCATTTCTCAGCTTGAATGCGGCATCTCTTCTTACCTTGAAAAATCCGGCAGCCTGGATGCCAAGGGTTGTTAAAGTGACAATCGCAAAAATGCAAACCCACGCTGTCTGCCGCTTCTCAATGAGTTGAAAGAGAGCTCCGTGAAGCACAGTCAGGAAAGCGGTGGCATATGTCCAACGCTGCCATGACTTCCACTTGCGCGTGCCGAGCATTCGCAGCGAAATGTCGTTCGAGATTGCGACGAGCAACAACAGGAGCAACGCCGCAACGAGGCCGGTATAGTTTGCCAGGCCGAATTGGGTGTTTTGCAGCTTGAGCGGATGGATCTGCTTGAAAAAGTACATCCACATGCGTCCGCGTAGATGGACGGTGAGGCCGATGGCTGTATGCGCGATGGCAAGAAATCCGGCCCAGATACCCACATCGCGGCGCATGTCGAAACTGACCGGATTATGCCGGCGCCGCAGAAGGTTCCAGGCACCAAGGGAGAGAGCCCATGCGAGAAAAGCCAGACTTGCATACGCGGAAGCCATGCTGAGACGGTGACGCACGTCAGGCGGAGGCGTAGCGCAATAGACGAGCCAGAGGATGACGGCTGCCAGCAGAGCAAGCGTAAGATGCCGCTGTGCGCGGTTTTTCCAGTAACGCTGTTGTGCAAGAGGCAATCGAGTCACGATGAGATTGGCGCAGTGAGCGCGGTTCGCCGCGCCGGGAACTTCAAAGGAGTGTCTCCGCAACGCGAAGCCACGGGCACCAGCAGTGTAGCAAGAAGACCTAGGTGCCGGTGCGGGTGATGGGTTGTACTTTGGCTGCGCGCGGGCTGGCTGCCGGGGATGCCTGCGCCAGTTCTTCCGCCTCAATGTGGCTGCCTACGGCGGCGGCGGCTTCGGCGAGAACGCGGTGATGCAGCGTGAAAAGAGCAAGTTCAAGGCGATCGCTGACGCCGGTTTTGTCATAGATGGAGCGCAGGTAGTTTTTGATTACCTGCTCGGTGGTTTTGAGCCGGATGGCGATCTCGCGGTTCTTGCAGCCCTGGACAATGAGAGCCACGATGCGCATCTCTTTGGGAGTTAGCCGGTCGCGGACGCGAGTGCCGACCATATCTTCTTCAGGTACCTCCGCGAGCATGGCCTGTAGTGGTTGCCAGACCTCTCCGGCGGCCACGCGGCGGACACACTCCACCAGTGCCGAGCCGGTTGTATTGCGGAAGATCACGCCGTGAAAGCCTTGCTGCAGAAAGGGGCCGGGCGCTTCACTGTTCTCAGCGATTACGACGCCGCGGCTGCCCATGGTTTCAAGCACGACGCGCAGCCGTGTCAGCTCGGGCTTGAGGACGGAGGCAAAGATCACCACCGCGCCGGGGAAGGTCGTAATGGCGTGCATCATGCGCTCGGTGTCGGAGCATTGAGCGATGATGCGCAAATCGTCGTCCAGGGCGAGCACTTTGGCCGTGCCGGCGCGGAAGATTGCCTGTGAATCTGCCAGTATGATTTTGTTCATCGTCCCCGATTCGCCTCCCCTGAGCGTTGCCCGGAAAATAGCTGAGCGCTGGAAACGAACCCCCCGGTTCCGGTTCCAGGCACAATTTGTGCCGGTACGGCTATTTATCGGCAGCAAACGGAACTACTTTGAACTGATCCGTTTCGCAACAACTGGGAAAAAGTTACATGTCTTTAGTAATTCTTAAAAATGGGTCTAGTGCCCCGTTCGTAACGAAGGTGGTGTACAGAGTATAAGCGATGCTGCCGGATATGCCACAAGCCGCGTGTGTTTTTTGCCGGGGAGAACGGACGCAATGGAGTACGTGCAGGATGGGCGGCTGCGTTTGCCTGAAGGTTCAGGCTGGCATGGCTCAAGCGTGCTATCCAATCTTTCATTCAACTCTCAGATGGAGCCGTGCTCCAATGTATCCGGTTGGACGTGCGCGCTCTTCCCATCGAGCGTCACAGCTGTCACTCGTACCGCAATGCTTCCAACGGGTCCACCTTTGCCGCCCGCCGCACCGGCGCCCAGCACGCCAGAAGTCCCACTGCCACGCAGAGCGCTCCCACTGCGATCAACGTCGCGGGATCGTTTGGCTGCACTTCAAACAGGAACGACTTCAGCACGCGCGACAGAACAATGGCCAGAACGATGCCTGCGATCACGCCGCCGGCGATCAATCGGAATCCTTCTCCGAAGATCAATTTGCGAATATCCGTCTGCTGCGCCCCCATCGCGCTTCGAATTGCCAGCTCTTTGCGCCGCGAGGCCACGGACAAGGAAAGCACACCGTAGATTCCTATCAACGTCAACAGGCTTCCCACGGCTGAAAACCCTGTTAGCAGATTCATGGCAAAGGTCCGCGATGAGAGGGATTCGTCGCGAATCTGCTCCAGTGTTTTCACATTTTCGATGGCCGCCGTTGGATCGACGGAGCGCAGTTCGCGTTGCACTGCGGCTACCACCGCGCGCGGATCCGCTGCTGTGCGCACCACGAGATGTTTGGAAAACGCAGTCGCCTGCCACAGCGGCAGATAGATTTCCGGGGACGCCTTCTGCGTCAGATCATCCGTCCGCCCGTTCGCGATCTCTCCGACAATTTCGATGCCTGGCTTATCCCGCCCGTTGAACCAGACTTTTCGCCCAATGGTATTGCCGTGTGGAAAATAGCGATCTGCAAACGCCTGGTTCACGATGGCTACATTGGGCGCCTTATCGTCATCCGTCGCGCGAAACTCTCGACCATCCATCAATCCCAGGCCCATCAGCTTGAAGTAATCAGGCGTGGCCGCGCGCATTGGCAGTGCCGTTTTATCGCTCTCTTTCACCGCCGGTGGCTGGCCCTCGATCTCCAGAGTCGCAGGCCAGTTGTTTCCCGTAAGCGGCACGCCCCAAGCAAAGGCAGCGTACTGCACGCCGGGAATGGCAGCAACGCGCTCTAACGCCTGCCGGTGAAAGCTGCGCCAGGTTGAATAGGCTTGCACATCCGTTACGCTCATGGTCAAAATCCGCCCGGTATTGAATCCCGACGGCACTTCGGCGATCTTCACCATTGTGCGGATGAGCAGGCCCGCGCCCACCAGCAAGGCCAATGTGAGCGCGGTCTGTAGTATCGTGACTCCCTGCAACAGCCGCCTCTCGCCAGTGCCCGCGGTTCCTTTCGGGCCGGCGCTTTTCAGAACCTCCATCGGATCCAGGCGGAATGCTCTGAGCGCTGGAATCATTCCCGCGACAAACGCGGCCAGCACCGCTACTCCAAGGCCGCATGCTAGAACGGGCCAGCCTGCCGTCACTCCATCGAGACGCGGAACGGCGTGTCCTGCGATGGCCTTGAACACCTTTACCGCGGCGATACCAAGCAGGCTCCCCAACGCTCCGCCGATCAGGGCGAGCAATAGGCTCTCCGTCAAGACTTTCCTCAGAAGGGCCATACGGCCCAAGCCCATTGCGATCCGCACCCCGTACTCCTGTTGCCTTTGCAGTCCGCGGACGAGCAGTAGCGCTGCCGCGTTTCCGCATGCGATCAACAGCACCAACGCCGAGGCGCCAAGCAACGGCAGCAGAATCCGCTTGCCGTCCTGGTTCATCTCCTCGGTGACTGAGTTGAGCTGCGGCGCATACCCTTCGAACTTCTTCTCCGCGAGGGCTTCTCTTGCCGCCAGCACAGCCACTTCCTGTTGGGCATGCTGCTGGGTCGCTCCATCGCGCAGGCGCGCGACCACGTCCCAGTAGGGCTCTTTGATGTACTTCGGATCGGGATAGGCAGGCACCCAGAAATCCACGGTCGCGTTGACGTCGTAATTGGGCTCTTTTGCTGCTCCCGGGGAGGGCAGGAATCGTACACCCGGCTCCATCACTCCCACCACCACCGGCGGCACTTCCCAGCGGCTGATGCGTACTGTTTTGCCGATGATTTGCTTGTCGCCGCCAAAGATTCGCTGCCAGAACTCATATCCCAACACAATGCTCTTCGTTGGCCCCGGCGCAAAATCAGAATCTTCAAAGCCGCGCCCAAAAGACGGCTTCAATCCCATGACGTTGAAATAGCCCCTGGACACATTCATTCCCTGCATGGACTGGCTGCCGTCATTGCGAACCAGGAAATTGAAGGTCCAGTTATACCCGGCAACTCCCTGGAAAGAGCTCGACTCTTTCTGCCAATCGAGCCACTGTTGCGCTGCCCAACCACGGGGACTCTCCATCGGCTGCCCATCGGCGCGCTTTGCTGGGATCAGCATCAGCTGGCTGGGTTTTTCGTACGGCGGCGGCGTGAGCAGCACGCCTTGAATCAGACTAAAAACGGCTGACGTTGCGCCGATCCCCAACGCTAGAGTCAGCGCCGCAATCAGACTGAAGACCGGCTGCTTCCGCAGCATCCGAATCGCAAACTGAATATCTCGCAGCATACGCTCCTCATCCTCTTTTTAGGCTCCCGAAGCTCTAACTTGGTATTCGAGAAAGCATTGACTGAACTCCACTCGCCATCCCACTGATTGGAGAATGGACACACTTCCGTTCCTGCCAGAATAGACGTAGTCGCTGACTGTCGATCGCCGGTGTTGAGTTCAGTCCTCGATATGCGTTTGCACGAAGAAGCCCAACTATAAAATGGCCAGCAGGGCACGAAGAGACATCGGCGAAAGGCAGGCTGTCCGCTGATGCGACGCAATTTAGCCAAAGCCACCGCGGGGGCGATGGCCTTTACCAGGAAGAGAAGGAAAGCCTTGAAGGTCAACCGGAATGTTCAGAAGCGGACAGTGCTGTCCGAAAATGAGCGGCAGAAAGTCAGGCCTTCAGGCGGGTCAATTCTGTTGTGGGAGACCAAAGGATCTCAACAAGAAGCCGTATCTGCTAACGGGAATCGAGAAGGTTGAACTTTAATTGGTCCTTTTCGGATCGGTGATCTGCGGGAATTGCGCTAAGTGCCTGAAAAGTTTTTTGGCGTCCCCGACGGGATTCGAACCCGTGTTATCGCCGTGAAAGGGCCATTTAGTCAAATTATGAGTAGTTTGTATAGGTTGTGTAAAACTCGCATCCATTCAATAAATACGGGCCAATAAGGGTGATTTCACAGTTGCGCTAACTCGGAGTAGTTTGTACCAGTTTTTACGTTTTGGCGTTACCACAGCGTGACCAGACTTTTGAGCAGTGTGGACGTCATTTTTCGGTACTCAGACCCTTCAGGCTTGGATTTGCAGGATAACAGTAACGCACTGGACGCCCTAGGACGGGCCGGTAAGCTCCGGGGTAGGTCAACCCCTCGGTTTGGGCGTCAGGCGAGCTGTACGGGGAGCGTGGCGCGATTTCAACGCAAACCGTATGATTGGAGCAAATGTCACTCACCCCGTCACAGCGAATCCTTCTGATAAAGGAAATAGGCACACGACTCATTGATGAGCCATGGTCGCTCATCGACCTCACTTTAACTCAATTCGATCTGCCAACGAGCGAAACATGGGATGGCAGAATGGAGGCTTATGTCCACAAAATGGTTGAGAGCGCACCCGACCAATCTCTACTGGAACTGGCAAAGCATCTTGGATATGACTTTGAGGTTTCGGCATCATCACACGTCGAACCCACATTCTGGCAGACAGACATGTTGCGTGTCTTCATTTCTCATCTAGCTGTCCACAAAAAGTGGGCGGCGGGATTACAGCAGGCTCTTCTCCAATACGGAATTTCTGGCTTCGTTGCTCACAAGGATATTGAGCCGACGGTGGAGTGGTTGAACGAGATAGAGCTTGCTCTAAGGACTTGCGATGGTTTAGTGGCTCTTCTTCATGAACATTTTCATGAGAGCAAGTGGACAGATCAGGAAATTGGGTTTGCCATGGGACGGGGTGTTCCCGTCTACTCTGTCAGCTTTGATCAATCCCCGTATGGCTTTATCGGACGCTTTCAGGCTTTTAGCGGCGTAGAAAGGGAGCCGAGCACGTTGGCACGGGCGCTCTTCGATGCATACCGGAAGAACAAGCAAACGCAGGACCGAATGAATGAAGTCTTACTTCGCCGATTCGAGCAGAGTAGGACCTTCGCTGAAGCTAAGGAAAGAATAGGCTATTTGGAAGACCTGACCATAAGGAACCCATCATTTGCAAAGCGAATCGCGAAAGCATTGGAAAGCAATTCGCAAATCGATGGGTCGTTCGGTGTCCCCATCCGAGTTGCAAAGCTTGTGAAGAAATGGTCTGTTAAATAGAAACTCCATCGATAGCAGCCTTCGTCGCCTCTGCTTCCTTCGTCTCACCATACGCACCATCCAACAGCTTCACAGCATCCGACAGGAACGCAGGGCTGAGGTGCTGATACCTCGCAGCCATCCTCAGGTCCTTGTGACCCAGCACTAGCGCAACGGTGTGAATATCCGCACCCTTCATCCGCATCCATGAAGCCGCCGTGTGCCTCAAGTCGTGGAAGCGGAAGTCCAGAATCTTCACCTCACGGCACGCTCGCAGGAATGCCAACGACACATTCTCGGGAGTTACAGAGTCACCGATGAACACGGGGTCAGTAGACCTTGCCCCGTCGCGTGAGACTGAAGCGAGGGCAGTCTTCGCCAAATCATTCAAGTAGACAATGCGGCCATCACCGTTTTTTGTCTGGGGGAGCATGATTCGTCCACCACTGATGTCAACGTCCATGAAGCGCAACCCCAGAATCTCGCCACGCCTCATACCGGTAGCAGCAGCAAGCCCAGCGATCGGACGCAGCCACAGGGGACAAGCTTCTAGCACTGCCTTCAACTCAGTCGGTTGGAGATAGCGGACACGGCCCGCTGGTACACGCGGTGGCTTCACGCCGTGGGCTACGTTGGTTGGGATAAGTTCCCATTCGACGGCAAGCCCCAGCAGGTGCTTCAAGATGTTCAACTCCTTGGTAATGGACGCTGGAGACACTTTATCGCTGCGATGCGTGATGTACTTCTGCACATCGGCCCGTCGAATGTCTGCCAGCTTCGTCTTCAATCCGAAGAAGGGCTGAAGGTGTGACTTCACAATGCCATCCTCGCGAATGTATGCCGCACTCGTGAGCCTTGCCTTCTGATGCTTCAGGAATCGACTGGACACAGCTTCAAGAGTCTCGACAGAAGGCGGTGTGTATCCAAGTGTCAAGGTCTTTTCGACGCGCTGCTTTTCGGCATTAAGCAGCGTCCGAGCTGCTGTGAGTGTGTCGGCTTTCAACTTGCGCTGCCTGCGCTTGCCGCTTGCGTCAATCCAGCTACCCCAGAACTGTCCCGGTCTATCCTTGCGTGTATAAACGCCGTCTCGTGGTGTGGTTTTTCCCTTGGGCATGACTCGATTGTATCAATTTGCCACAATTTGTAATCTCTGTAAATCTAATAACATCACCATTTTATAGGATGACTTATATAACGTTGCATAGGCGTGGAGTCTTATATAAGTTATAGGGGTCGTTTACACAACTTAGCACTCTTGCTATAATCATCCTCGCAGGCGATGGAACGCCTGATATGTCCAAATCATCCTCACCCCTGATACTGTTTGGGACCGCTGCAACGGCGGGACCGCTAAGCGGCTTACCTCGATGCCGTAGTAACAAGTCTATCGAGCGTCTCTGATTTTTCTCAGATCGAACTAGAACCAGTCTCATAAACATTTGCGGTTGCCGTTTGGTGCATTCTGGAGTTGCTCTGTGTTTCTCAGCAATCGCGTATGGCGGGACGTTGGGAGTTAAGCGAAGAACAGTGGTTGGTTGTCGAACCGGTGCTGCGTGGAGCGCGTCGGTCGGATAATCGCGGTCGTCCGTGGCATGACACGCGCTCTGTGCTAAATGGGGTGTTTTGGGTGCTGGGTACCGGGGCGCAATGGCGCGAGTTACCGGAGAAGTATCCTCCATTCCAGACTTGCCACCGCAGATTTCAGCAATGGGTGCGAAGCGGGAAATTGGAAGAGGCGCTGAGTTTGCTGGCGCGGCATCTGTATGAGCGAGGCAAGTTGAATCTGGACGAGGCGTTCGTGGATGCAACCTTCGCGAGCGCGAAAAAGGGGGCTTCGCCGTCGGTCCAACGCGACGAGGCAAGGGCACGAAAATCATCGCTATCGCCGCTGATAACAGTCTTCCTCTCGCCGTATCTGTCGAAAGCGCTTCGCCGGCCGAGTGCAAGCTGGTGGAAGACGTTCTTGCCGGAAGTTTCCTCGATCAACTCCCTGCCCGGCTCATCGGCGACAAAGCCTATGACTCGGACCCACTCGATGAAAAGCTCGCCACGGAATACGGCATCGAGCTAATCGCACCGAACAGACGTGGACGAAAGCACAGAACCCAGGATGGCCGACAGCTGCGTCGCTATCGCAAACGATGGAAAGTGGAGCGGCTCTTCGCATGGATGCACAACTTCCGACGACTCGTTACTCGATGGGAATATCACATCGAAAACTTCCTAGGATTCGTCCAACTCGCCTGTCTCCAAATGATGCTCAGACATTTATGAGACTGCCTCTAGCTACGCACTAGACGGCATCCCTGTCGTCTGTCTCGATCGTTATCCCGAAAATTAGGCACATCAGGAGATTTGCTCATGGCAATGCAGAAGGAATCTGCGCGTAGTCGTGCGACTCAGCGCAAGCAGCCCATTACCTCACCAAAGCGCAAGACTGGCATTGCGCCTGTGTCCTCAGAACGCCGATATCTGACCCTCGTGGATGTTTCCACGATCTACGGTGGCTCTACTTGGACATGGCGTAAACGGTGCGACATTGGTGTCCTGCCTTCAGTAAAGCTCGCGGGTGAAAAATCAAAGATTTTGATACCTCGTGATGCGGTTGAAGAGTTCATCGCGAAGCATACTCGCGCCGCAGTCGCGTAACTCACCCGGTTTCATTTTCAGGAACGGCAGCAGGACCGACAAGCGCCGCACAGAGCGCAAATCTCACTTTCGAAGGTCACGATGTGCACACCCAAGAAGGGCATTATCAAGAAGAAAGACGCGCAGCTCGCAAGTCGCGTCCTGCATGAATTGAACACTGAGTTTGTGTATGTGCGAAGCATCTCGATGATTGCTGAACTTCCGACTCCGCAGCGTCCTGAAGTCCGTTTCTACAAACCTCAAGTTTGGGCCAAAGAACTAATTGGCAACCGCCTGATGCAGATCGAGTCGCCAGCGAACAATAACAACTCGGCTTCAGATGAGGGGGGAGAAGACAATGAGTAAGTACGCAGGCAAGACTAAAGCCAAGAGCACAGATAAAGCGGCGAGCCGCGTCGTTCAAGCGGGCCCTGAATGGATTAAATGGACGCACCGAGGTGAGGTCGATAGTGCCGCCTACGAACCGGGGAAAGCCCAGTTCTTCGGCAACAAATTGAACCTTTGGCAACCCTCGACGTGTAAACCCACTGATGGTGATGTCACTCCTTTTTTGCGCGTGATCGAGTTCATAGCATCCGACCCTGTACTCCGCAAATGGTTCATCCAGTGGCTTGCTTTCCCACTGAACCGGGTGACGGTCAGGACGATGCTGGAGTCTTCGTCACTATGCCACGCTTCACCCAATTTCGGAGATGATACTCCACGGACTTTCGGATAGAAGGCTCTGACTTGAGGAGCGCCCGGTACCGTCGATAGTCGCATTGCTTCTCGATCTGGTCCAACGTCACAGGACCACCCCCGAGTTCCGCCATGACTTCATAAAGGCGAGTCTCCTGTCCGTCTTGGAGCCTTGGCCTTGCCTTTGATGCCAGAGAGTAGGTAGCTCCTGAGTTGGTTTAGTCGCGTGATCGTTGCGGGCTTCGATCATGAAGCCCAGGTCATTTCTTGCGCGGTTTGAAAAACGGTGGTCGCTTCGGCCACGTTGGGTTCGAACGTCGTTCGACGATGTACCCTACTGGCACACCTTCTTCAATCAACAGGCGCTCGTTATCGGTGAGTAATCCATCGCGGTCGGCAGTGGTCAAGTCGTTCCACGGGGGTGCGGGCAGGTGGGCGAACTGCGACATTGGGGTGCTGGTGCTTCCACCATCATGGGTGCGCGTCGTTGCTTGCTCATAGCGTTCCGTGATGCCGTGGACTCGCATCGTTGTTGATCGTTTCTTCGGCATGTTGAACTCCTTTCTGGTGGCCGACACAAGAGCGGCTGCAGTTGTCTCACGTCTCAGGTCTCAGATCGTTTTCACAACCCTTAAAGAGAGTGCCTATGTACAGGGAGTGAAGACATACGTACTGCTATTTCAATTACTTATTTGAGACGTGAGACGGAAGAGAAGAAATAGTCAGTAACCATGCGGGTTTTCATCCCGTCTCGGTTCCGTCTCGGGTCTCGGATAAATGCTATTTCTGTTGCTGTTTTCCTCCCTTCAAGACATCGAACTTATTCACCTGTGACCTACTAGAGCGTTCTCGGTGATAGAGTGAGGCGATCTGAGACAAACTCATGCGTGTGATAGACGAAGCATTTCGGGTTATCCAAAGTCGTCTTTTGATGTCGTCACCGAGGCGAATTTGCTCTCCATCGTTGGCCATCTTGAATGCCTCAGATCGAAGTGCTAATGCCATAGCTTTCGTAGTGCTGCGACCAAGGCCACCATCGAACATAGTGAGCAATTCGTCGGCCGTGTGCAGGCTTAGAAGTTTCCGATGAATGGAGTGCGCGTGTATCACCACAGCATCGGGGTCAGTCTTTAGATCATGTATCCAAGCACCCAGCACCGAGCGCGAAGCTTCAATCATGATGCTCTTCGCTTCAGAGGTGGGTGCATGACCGTGCGGGTTGAAGTCGGATACGTCTTGACGTAGGAGATGCCCATAGAATCGTCCTGCTCCACCTTCAGCAAGGAGCTTGTACACCTCGGCGTAACACTTCGCGGGTAACGGCTCATCGGCAGTGCACTCAATAATTCCTAAGCGCCTATCATGTTCCGAAACATTGAAGGCATCGGGGTGGTTTGTGCAGAAAAGAATGTTGGCAACGTTGCGTACTTCGACCTTTGGCATAAACTTCTCATTCAACCGAGCAGTTGGGCCTGAGATCATGTGCTTCACCTTGTCGCCTCGCCTTTGCCTGTCGCTACCTCCAGCGGTTATCTCTTCACAGGTGATGAACTGCCTTGCGTACATGTATTCGTTGAACTGACTATCCAGTTCGTCCTCAGTGATCGTCGAACAATTGTGTGCACCGTAGATCGGACGCATTATTGCGGGCACTGTTGATTTGCCAACACCCTGCACATGTGATTTCAGTACGGCCGCCGTTGATAGCTTCGTACCTAGGTAGATCTCGGCCTGATAATCCTCAACGCTCCGATCCCAGCGCCCCATCTTGCCCTCGCTGGCGGTCGGGTGAGGGGTAGGGCCTCTGAAGTCTGGCTAGGCTGCACATCCTGATCTTGTGGTCGACCCGCTATCTCCCAATCTCATCGCAAAGCCACAGAACGGCTGAGAATAGCCTCTGGCGTTACCACAGCGTTACCAATCAAAAATGAGAGCGGGTCGAATCAAGGCCTAAGTTATTGAAATGAAATGGCGTCCCCGACGGGATTCGAACCCGTGTTATCGCCGTGAAAGGGCGGTGTCCTGGGCCGGGCTAGACGACGGGGACGCGGTCTTCGACTCGGAGGGCTCCGAACCGCAGCACTCCTTTGAGGCTAACAACTTGCGGCGGGTGTGTCAAAAAGACCGCATCTGCGTCTCAGCCCCGGGGGATGCGGAAATTGCTGTCAAATCCGGCATTTTCAGGAAATGTCGATACTGGACGCGGGAGACGGTAGGCTATTCTCAACCAGTGACTACCCGTTATCGGTATCTTGATTCATTGACGATCGGGTTCGTTGTGGTGCTGCTGGTATCCAACCTTGTTGGGCCCAAAATCTGCCAGGTGGGGCCCCTGCTGGTGAGTGGGGCGCAACTGCTTTTTCCCATCACTTATATCTGTGGCGATGTGTTTACCGAGATTTATGGATACGCGGCATCGCGCCGCGCCATCTGGTTCGGTTTCTTTGCCATGGCCCTGCTGGCCATCATGGGGCAGATCGCCGTCGCACTTCCTCCTGCTCCCGGATGGCCCGACCAGGAAGCTTTTGCCAAGGTCTTCGGCCTCATCCCGCGCTTTGCCATAGCCAGTCTCGTTGCCTACTGGGCTGGGGAGTTCACCAACAGCTATACCATGGCCAAGCTCAAGCTGCTTACGCGCGGCCGTTTTCTGTGGACCAGGACCATTGGCTCGACGATCAGTGGGCAACTGGTCGACACCATTCTTCTCATCTTCATTGCGTTCTGGGGAGTTCAACCGATGCCACAGTTGCTCCATCTTGTCGCTTCCTCTTACGCCATCAAGGTCGCATACGAGACGCTCGCCACTCCGGTGACGTATCTTGTAGTTCGGCAGCTAAAACGTGCCGAAGGCGTGGATATCTTCGACCGGGGAACCAATTTCAGCCCGTTTGCGTTATAGCCACTTGAGCATTTGAGGTTTGGGCTGCGGTTGTTGTTTTTGTGCCCTTCCAGCCGCTGGTAACCTCAACATTCGAAAATTCTTTGTAGCAGTTGAAGGGCCTGCAACATCAACAGAACGACCCCCGGGTGTGTCCTTCATCATTGCCGTCCGGGATTTATGCGGTCTTGTTCTGGACCGTTTCATGTTTCGAGCATCACTCCGCCGGCGAGACACTCTGCGGCGACAAAAACAATGCAAGTGAGGTTGAACGTTGAGACGTCTGATTTTGCCGTGCGCCCTGTTTTCAGGAATTCTTATTTGTTTCTCCGGCTGCAAGCCGCCCCAGGCAGCTCAGGGACCGGCCATGCAGGCGATGCCCGTGCAGACGCAGGCGGTGGCTTTGACCCCTGTAGAGCAGAGCTCCGACTACGTGGCCACCATCAAGTCGCGGCGGTCTGTCACCATCATGCCCCAGGTAAGCGGCAATCTTACGCAGATCCTTGTGAGGTCCGGCGATCACGTAAAAGCGGGCCAGCCGATCATCACCGTCAACCCTATCCAGCAGCAGGCGCTGGTGGACGCGCAGCGGTCCACCGAAAACCAGAAGAAGGCGCTCTATGACTACAACCAGATTCAGGTGGAGCGCCAGCGCAAGCTCTTCGAGGCCGGTGTCACCAGCCGCGATACGCTCGATCAGGCTGAGCAGTCGTACCAGAACACCAAGGCTGACTGGCAGGCCGCCATCGCTACGCGCAAGTCGTTAGAGGAGCAACTCGCCTACTACCGCATCAAGGCTCCCTTCGACGGCATCATCGGCGACATTCCCGTTCACCTCGGCGACTACGTCACGCCCGCTACGGCTCTTACCACCGTCGATGAGAACAAGGATCTTGAAGCCTACATCTACGTGCCTACCGATCGCAGCAGCCAGGTCCGCATGGGTCTTCCCGTTGAACTGCTCGATGCCGATGGCAAGGTTGTTGAAAAGTCCAGCGTCGATTTTCTTTCGCCGCAGGTCGACAGCCAGTTGCAGGGCATTCTTCTCAAGGCGCCGGTACACAGCACGTCCAGCTATCTTCGCTCTGCCCAGCTGGTCAAGGCGCGGGTTATCTGGAAGACCTCTCCGCAGCCGGTTGTTCCTGTTCTGGCGGTCTCGCGCCAAGGTGGACAGACGTTTGTTTTTCTTGCCGTTCCGCAACCGGATGGACATGTAGCCGCGCGTCAGACAGTCGTTTCACTGGGAGAGACAGTGGGTAACTCCTATGCCGTCACCGGCGGCCTCAAGCCGGGAGATAAGGTGATCGTTTCCGGAACGCAGTTTCTCGTCGACAACATGCCCGTTCTGCCGCACGGCTAAAGCATTGCGACCGAATCAACAGCAAACTGAGGCCAGCATCGCATCGGGGTTTCCAGCAATGGGGGGAGTTCCGGATCAGGCAATGGCCACGCGCTCAGGAAGGAAGATGGCTCTTTGTTCGTAGATTTCTTCATTCATCGTCCGGTATTCGCCACTGTATCGGCACTGCTTATCATCCTCGCCGGCGCGGTGTGTATCCCTACGCTGCCCATCTCGCTGTATCCCACGCTCGCTCCGCCGCAGGTGGTTGTCACGTCGACCTATATCGGTGCCGATGCCGAGACAGTTGAGAAAGCCGTCACCATCCCTCTCGAAGAGTCCATCAACGGCGTCGAGGGTATGCACTATATCGAATCCTCGAGCACCAACAACGGCGTCAGCATCATCACCGCCACCTTCAACACCGGTTACGATCTTTCGATTGCCGCCGTCGACGTGCAGAATCGCGTTGCAAGCGTCACGGGGCGCCTGCCTGCTGCGGTGAACTCGGCGGGCATTACCATCACCAAGGCCAACAGCAATTTTGTCTTTGGCGCCGGCTTCTACACGACTGACAATCGCTACACCAACGAGTTCATCTCCAACTATCTGGACGTCTACGTCAAAGACGCACTGAAGCGCGTCAAAGGCGTTGGCGATGTGCAGATTTTTGGCGAACGTAAATACGCTATGCGCGTCTGGCTCGATCCGGCCAAGCTGGCGGAGCGCAATCTTACTGCAGTCGATGTCGTCAGCGCGTTGCAGGAACAGAACGTCGAAGTTCCAGCGGGTCAGCTCGGTCAGCCCCCCTCGGATATCAACCAGACCTTCCAGGTCGCGGTCCGCGTCGTGGGACGTCTCAGCGATCCTGAGCAGTTCAACAACATCATCGTCAAGAATTCGCCCAATGGCCTCGTCCAGCTCAAAGATGTCGGCCACTGCGTCGTCGGCGCTGAGGACTACAGCAGCAATCTCAAGTTCCAGGGTTATACCGCCGTCGGCGTCGGCGTTCAGCAGCTATCCAACGCCAACGCTCTCGATGTCGATCGCAACGCCAAGGCCATGCTCGCCGACCTGAAGAAGAGCTTTCCTCCGGGTCTCGAATACGCCGTCGCCTTTGACTCCACCACGATCGTCGGCGACTCCATTCATGAAGTGCTGGTGACGCTCGGCGAAGCCATCATCATCGTTATCGTCGTCATATTCTTCTTCCTGCTTGACTGGCGCGCCACCATCATTCCTGCCGTTACGATTCCTGTCTCTCTCGTCGGCACATTCGCTTTCATCAAGATCTTTGGCTTTTCCATCAACTCGCTGACGCTCTTCGGCATCACGCTCGCTACAGGTCTCGTTGTCGACGACGCCATCGTGGTTATTGAAAACGTGCAGCGCCACATTGCCGCCGAGCATTGCGATCCGCACAAAGCTGCGTCCGAGGCCATGGGTGAAGTGACCAGCGCCGTCATCGCCACCTCGCTCGTGCTCATTGCAGTCTTTGTGCCGGTGTCGTTCTTCCCCGGCACCACGGGTATCCTCTATCGCCAGTTTTCGCTGACCATCGCCTTTGCCATCGCCATCTCAGCCTTCAATGCGCTCACGCTTTCGCCCGCGCTGGCCGCGCTCTTCCTGCGAGGCGAAGAAGCGAAATACCACCAACTCGATTTCCTCCGCATCCGTCCCCTTTCCAAGGCGTATTCCGCGTTCGCGCATGGAATCGACGATAGTATCGGTTGGGTCTCCCGCGCTTACGCGAAGTTGATTCACGTTGCGCTCAAGCTGCGTTATGTGCTGCTCATCGTCTTCTTCGCAGGCCTGGCTGCTACAGGATGGATGTATCTGCATGTCCCAACTGGCTTCATTCCGCAGGAGGATCAGGGCTACCTGATGGTCATCGTTCAGGCGCCGCCCGGAGCATCGCTGGCCGATACCACTGACATCTCTGATCGCGCCCAGAAGGTTCTTGCCAGCAGTCCTGACATTGCTGGAGCTTTCGCTGTCTCCGGCTTCAGCCTCAGCGGCGCCGCGCCCAACGCTGGCATTATCTTCGCCGCTCTTAAACCCTCCGATCAGCGTCTCGGCAAAGGCCACTCTTCCTCTGAAATCGTTGCAAGCCTGGGTCCGCAGCTCTTTATGGTTCCGGGCGGTACGGTTGCGATGTTTGAGCCGCCCGCCGTGCAAGGTCTCGGCAGCTTTGGCGGATTCCAGTTCATGCTGCAGGATCTGGGCAAGAACACGCTCGCTGACCTCGATCGCATCTCGCACACCATCATCGGCGCCAGCCGCGATCCACACGCCGGCCTCACAGGGCTCTTCACCAGTTTCTCCGCCAGCGATCCGCAGCTTCTTGTCTCTATCGACCGGCAGAAGGCCAAGACGATGGGCATCTCGCTCACCCAGATCTCGACCACGCTCAACGTCTTCATGGGCTCGCAGTACGTCAACGACTTTGACTACAACAACCGCACCTATCGTGTTTATGTGCAGGCCGATCAGGCCTTCCGCATGGCTGCGCGCGATCTGCACTCTTTCTATGTCCGCTCCGACACCACCAACCAGATGGTGCCGCTCGACAGCCTGGTGACGGTGAAGGACTCTGCAGGCCCGCAGGTCATCTCGCACTACAACCTCTTCCGCTCCGTTGAGATCGACGGCTCTGCAGCGCCCGGTAGAAGCTCCAGCGAAGGCATTCAGTCTATGGAAGCGCTGGCCAAGAAAGTCATGATGCCCGGCATGACCTTCAGCTGGACTGGCCTCACCCTCGAAGAAATCGAGTCCAGCGGCAAGGCGGTCATCATCTTCGCTCTCGGCCTGCTCGTCGTTTATCTGACGCTCTCTGCGCAGTATGAGAGCTTCGCGTTGCCGTTCATCATTCTGCTTGCTGTGCCGATGGCCGTTCTCGGTGCGTTGAGCGCTGTCTCTCTACGCGGACTCTCCGACGACGTTTATTGCCAGATCGGCCTGGTCATGCTCATTGGCCTCTCCGCAAAAAACGCCATTCTCATCGTTGAGTTCGCCGAGCAGTTGCGTGAAAAAGGCCGCTCCATTACCGAAGCGGCTATCGAAGCCGCGGAGCTTCGTCTCCGTCCCATTCTCATGACTTCCTTCGCCTTCATCCTCGGTGTCTTCCCGCTGGTCTTCGCTACCGGAGCTGGCGCGCTGGGCCGTCACTCGGTAGGCACCACAATCGTCGGTGGAATGCTTCTCTCCACCGTGCTCAACCTGGTTTTCATCCCGGTGCTCTATGTGATCCTCAGCACTGTGCTTTCCAAATTCCAGCGTAAGCGCAAGCTCGCTGAAGACTGCGCGTAAAACCGTTGAAATAGATGGCCCAGGTCTCGATGTTGCGGCCTGGGTTTGTCTTTGAGCTCACTTTGCCATGCGATGAGCTACAATCTGATCGGAAATACGGCCATATACCTTCGGCGTCACCACGCCCTCATTAAGCAGGTCCAGTTTGCTGTGGTAAGGCCTGTAGCGCACGATCCGCGCCGCCCAGATCCTGGTGATGCCGGGCAGGCGCAGCAACTCATCGACCGATGCCGCATTCACATCCACGCGCGCGTCCTGCTTCACCGCACGCACCGGCACGCTCAGCGTAAATAGCAGCAGCACCATTGCTGATGCCGTCGTAAGCCGTGGGAACATGGCGCAATTCTGCGCCGAAAGATGCTTTCAGCACAACAAAATTCATAAACCGGCGTTTGACAAATCAAGCGAGCTTTCATAAGCTCAATTCCAGATGCAGAGCCACCGCCATCATCGTCATCACCACCATCATGCGATGAACATGTCGGCGGACTGCTTTGGCCTGAACTGATAGGCCACACCAGATTCAAAACCAAAGCCCGCCGGCGACCAACGCCAGCGGGCTTTTTGCTTTGGCCGGCGCGCGCGGCACAACCCACGCAATATGAGAGACAGGACGATGATTGAATCACCCACAATCGACTTCGAAAAAATGGACGGCCTGGTTCCAGGCGTTGTCCAGGATGCTGCAACAGGCGAAGTGCTGATGCTCGGCTTCCTCAACCCCATCAGCTACGCCAAGACCCTTGAATCCGGCTTTGTCACCTTCTGGAGCCGCACCCGGCAGAAGCTCTGGATGAAAGGCGAGACCAGTGGCAACCGCCTGCGCGTCGTCTCCGCCGCCACCGACTGCGACAACGACACCATCATCTTTAAAGTAGTCGTCGAAGGCGATGGTCTCGTCTGCCACGAAGGCACCGTCTCCTGCTTCACCAAACCTATCGCCATCGGCGCTCAGGAAGAGGTCCAAAGTGGCAAATAAGATTCGTCTCGGCATCCCCAAAGGCTCCCTTCAGGACGCTACTATCGCCCTCTTCAAACGCGCCGGCTGGAACGTCTACGCCGACGGCCGCAGCTACTTCCCATCCATCGACGACAAAGAGATCGAGTGCATGTTGATCCGCGCCCAGGAGATGGCCCGCTACGTCGATCACGGCGTTCTCGACGCAGGCCTCACCGGCATCGACTGGGTTGTCGAATCCGGCCTAAGCGTCACCAGCATCACTTCGTTGACCTACGCCAAGCAGAGCCGCCGCAAAGTGCGCTGGGTCCTTGCCGTTCCCGAGGGCAGCGGCTTCGAGAAAGCTGAAGACCTGGAAGGTAAGACCATAGCCACCGAGTTGGTCGGCGTCACCAAAAAGTACTTCGCCGACAAGGGCGTCAACGTCAAAGTCGAGTTCAGCTGGGGAGCCACCGAAGTCAAGCCGCCCATGCTCGCCGACGCTATCGTCGAAGTCACTGAAACCGGCAGCTCGCTCAAGGCCAACCGCCTCACCATTATCGATACTGTCATGGAAAGCGAGACACACCTCATTGCCAGCCAGGCCGCAGCCGCAGACCCCTGGAAGCGTCAGAAGATCGAGCAACTTGCTCTCATGCTCCGAGCTGCTATCGATGCCCAAGCCCAGGTAGGCCTCATGCTAAACGTGGAACGAAAGCACTTGCAAGCAGTCATCGCCGTTCTGCCCGCTCTCAATTCACCTACGATCTCAGAGCAAAGCAATCCTGAATGGGTAGCCGTCAACACCATCCTCGAAGAATCGGTAGTTCGCGAAGTAGTCCCGCGGTTGAAAGCCGCCGGGGCCACCGGCATCGTCGAGTATCCACTCAACAAGGTAGTTCTCTAACCAGCAACGGATTTGTCATCCTGAGCAAAGTGAAGGACCTGTTTTTCGCAAATCTCTAAACAAATCCGGGTGCCCATCCTTCGCGCCTTTGCGAAGGGTGGACACCACAAAAGCCGAGACCCAATGCAACTCCTAAGAACCCAAGGCCGAGCCAGCAAACAAACCGCCATCCTTCTGGCGCAGCTGGAGAATCGCGGCGGCGCATCGTTCGACACCGTCCTCCCCACCGTCCGAAAGATCCTAGGCAAAGTGCGCAAAGAAGGCGACCAGGCTCTCATAAGCTACGCCAGGAAATTCGACCGCCTCGCGCCCAACACGCCTCTCCTGATCTCAGAAGAAGAAACCAAAGCCGCCTGGCAGCAGCTCGATCCAGCCCTCCAGCAAGCTCTCCAAATCGCAGTTAGGAACATTCGTAACTTCGCCCAGCGCCAGCTTCCCAAATCCTGGCAAATCACATCCGCGGGCCTCACCACCGGTCAGCAAGTCCGCTCTATCGAGTCCGCAGGCTGCTATGTCCCCGGCGGCCGTCACCCATTGCCTTCGACGATGCTTATGACTGTCATCCCAGCGCAGGTAGCAGGTGTCCCACGCATCGCAGTCACCTCGCCTAACCCCGCGCCAGAGACCCTCGCCACCGCGCATCTTCTCGGTATCACCGAGTTCTATCGTATTGGCGGAGCCCACGCCGTCGCCGCGCTAGCCTACGGCACCGAATCCATCCCACGCGTAGCCAAAATCGTAGGCCCCGGCAATCTCTACGTAACCGCCGCCAAACGCGAAATCGCATTCGACTGCGCAATCGACATGCTGGCCGGCCCCACAGAAATCGTAGTGACCGGTGAGCAGGGCAACGCAGCCGCCATTGCCTCTGACCTGGTAGCTCAAGCCGAACACGACCCTGCAGCTCTGGCCATCTTCATCACCACCAGCGAGCCGCTCGCACGTCAGGTGATAGAAGAAACCAAGCAGCGCAGCCGCAACAATCCGGTAGCGAAACGAGCCCTGAAAGACAACGGATACGTCTTCCTCGCCTCCAGCAAAGAAGAGGCGCAAGACCTCACCAACCGTCTCGCCCCCGAACACCTCACCGTCGATTCTGAATCCGACCTTGCCTGGGTGCAGAACGCCGGCAGCATCTTTATCGGCCGGCATTCGCCGCAGCCTATGGGTGACTACATCTCCGGCCCGAACCACACGCTGCCTACGGGCGGCATGGCTAAAGTTCGCGGAGGCCTCAGTGTCAACGACTTCATCAAACTCATCACAGTCCAGCAATACACCCCAGCAGCTCTAGCGCATCTAGGTCCCAAGGCCATACGCATAGCAGAAGCCGAAGGTCTCACCGCCCACGCCGAAGCCATCCAGACCAGACTGGCGAGTTCAGAATGACTCTATCGATTCAGCCCCGAGTCCGCGTCCTCCGGATGCCCGAGTACCATCCTCCTCTCGGCAACCGCGACAGCCTGCGTCTCGACTTCAACGAGAACACCGTTGCCTGCTCGCCTGCGGTCCTTGCGGCAATCCAGAGCATCACGACCGCCGATCTCACCCGCTACCCCGAGCGCGGCGCGGTGGAAGCGCTGGCCGCACAGCATCTAGGCCTCATCGCAGAGCAAGTCATCCTTACCAATGGTGTGGATGAAGCCATTCATATCCTCTGCCAGGCCTTTCTTGACAGCGGTGATGAACTGCTTCTTCCCGTTCCCACCTACACCATGTACGAGATCTACGCCTCTGCAACAGATGCGAAGATCGTGCACGTTCAAGCTGCCGCGGACTTCTCTTTTCCTTGCGAAGCGCTCCTCGCCGCCATCACGCCACGAACCAAGATCATTGCCATCGCCAATCCCAACAGCCCTACCGGTTCCGTAGCTACGCGCGAACAAATCATAAGCATCGCCGAAGCCGCTCCGCACGCGGTCGTTCTCGTTGACGAAGCGTATTTTCATTTCTTCGGCGAGACGGTCATCGATCTAGTTGACAAAGTACCGAACCTGATCGTGGCGCGTACTTTTTCGAAAGCCTACGGTCTCGCCAGCCTGCGCATCGGCCTTCTCGCAGGCCCTGCATCGCTACTCCAATGGACGCGCCGCGTTCTCTCGCCTTACAGCGTCAACCACGTCGCGCTGGTAGCGCTTACCGCCGCTCTCAACGACCAGGGCTATCTCGATTCGTATGTCGCCGAAGTCCTGGAAGCCCGCAAAGAATTCCTCGCAGCACTGACGCAGATTGGCCTCAGATACTGGCCTACGCAAGCCAACTTCGTCCTGGTCGACATAGGACCATCTCACAAGGAATTTTGCGCCGCCATGCGCCAGCAGGGAATTCTAGTGCGCGATCGATCAGCCGATCCAGGCTGTGACGGGCTGGTTCGCATTACGATTGGCACGCGCGAACAAATGCAGCGAGCCATCGCACCCATTGCAGCCTTTCTCAAGGCAGGAGTCAACGTATGACCACTCTCCGTACCGCGGAAATTATCCGCCACACCACTGAAACCCAGATCGAGCTCCATCTCGTCATTGAAGGACAAGGCCAATACGAAGTCTCCACGGGTATTCGCTTCTTCGACCACATGCTTGAGCTCTTCACCCGCCACGGCGGCTTCAATCTTGACCTCACCTGCAAGGGCGATCTGGATGTGGATCAGCACCATACTGTTGAAGATGTAGGCATTGCTCTCGGCGAGGCCATTGCCCACGCTGTAGGGGACAAGCGTGGCATCAATCGCGCCGGATACTTCCTCATGCCCATGGATGAGACGTTGGCTATCGCTGCCATCGACCTCAGCGGCCGCACCGCGTACGCAGTCGATACCAAGGTGCGCACCCGCCTTGTTGGCGACCTCCAGACTGAACTTGTTACCGATTTCTTCGAAGGTTTTGCACGAGGCGCCCACGCAAATGTTCATGTGAAGACCATGTACGGCCGCAGCAACCATCATAAGATCGAAGCAATCTTCAAAGCCTTTGCCCGGGCCCTGCGCGTAGCCGTTTCGCGCGACACACAGTTAGCTGAACAACTCCCCAGCACGAAGGGTCTGCTCTGATGCGCGTTACAGTCATTGACTATAAAGCGGGCAACCTGACCTCAGTCGTCAAAGCTCTGCGGTATCTCGGCGCGAAGGTGGAGGTGACCGACCGGCCCGAGCCGCTGCTGCAAGCGGAGCGCATCGTCCTTCCCGGCGTGGGTCACTTCGCCGCGACGAAACGCCTCGACGATACGGGCCTTACGCCTGCGATCCGCGACGCGATAGATCGCGGCACGCCCTTTCTCGGCATCTGCGTCGGCATGCAATGGCTCTACAAGGGCAGCACGGAAGCTCCCAATCAGCCCGGCCTCAGCTATTTTCCGTGGCAGTGCGACCGATTCCATGACGGCTACGAAAAGGTTCCCCACGTTGGCTGGAACTCTCTCTCCGTCAACCCCTCCTCGCGTCTTCTCGCAGACATCGAGAAAGGCTCGTACGTTTATTTCACCCACGCCTACAAAGCACCGCTCTCCAGCGGAACCGTAGCTGTCGCTAACTACATCGAGCCCTTTGCCGCAGCCGTCGAGCGCGGTAATGTCTTCGCCGTCCAGTTCCACCCAGAAAAATCCGGCGTCATCGGCCTCACAATCCTGAAGAATTTCCTGGAGATCCAATGATCCAAACTTGTCCAACGAATGTTTGTCATCCTGAGCAACGCGAAGGATCTGCTTTTGCGGCACGCTCACGCGCCGCCTCCGCCCGTGCGGCCAGCACATGTTAACCCGCCGCATCATCGCCTGCCTCGACTGCCGCGACGGCCGCGTCGTCAAAGGCGTCCAGTTCGTCGACCTCATTGACGCAGGCGATCCCGCCGCCCTCGCGCATCGCCACGCGCAAGAGGGCGCCGACGAAATCGTCCTTCTCGACATCACCGCCACGCACGAGGGCCGCGCCACACTGCTTGATACCGTTCGCCGCACCGCGCAATCGCTCTTTGTTCCGTTTACTGTGGGCGGGGGCATTCGCACTGCGGCCGATGCCGAAGCCGTCTTCGAAGCCGGAGCCGACAAAGTCAGCATCAACTCCGCAGCCCTTGCCGATCCTGCACTCATTGGCCAGATTGGCCAGAGTTTCGGAGCGCAAGCAGTCATCGTCGCCATCGACGCTCGCCGCAATCAGGGATCTCCCGATCCCGTTCGTAATGCGCACGTCTATACCCACGGAGGCCGCCGCGACTCAGGCCGCTCTGTAATCGAGTGGGCTCGCGAAGCCGAGTCTCGAGGCGCGGGTGAAATCCTTCTCACCTCCATGGACTCCGACGGTATGCGCAGCGGCTTCGACTGCGAGCTTACCGCCGCCGTGAGCAGTGCAGTCCGCATCCCGGTTATCGCCAGCGGAGGTGCAGGCACAGTCGGGCATTTTGCAGAGGTCTTCGCCGCAGGCCAGGCTGATGCAGCCCTGGCCGCCAGCATCTTTCACTTCGGCGTATCGAGCGCTCGCGCCCTGAAGCGGGAACTGGCCCAGGCAGGCATTCCGGTGAGGCTTCCATGCTGATCCCATCCATAGATTTGTTAGGCGGCCAGATCGTTCAGTTAGTCCAGGGCGAAAAACTCAAACTAGCCTTCGACGACTTCGACTACTGGATCGATCGCTTCTCTAAATATCCTTTAGTCCAGCTCATCGACCTCGACGCGGCCATGCGCCAGGGTGACAATACATCGCTCGTCGAGCAGATCTGCAAGCGTCTCCCCTGCCAGGTAGGCGGTGGCATTGGCACTGTTGCACGCGCCCAATCCGTCCTGGCCGCTGGAGCCCAACGCGTCATTGTCGGCAGCTCTCTCTTCTCTGAACAGAACGGAATCGGCAGCGTCAACACCACCTTCGCGCAGGAATTCGCTGCTTCCATAGGCCCGGCCCAGATAGTCGCCGGCATTGACGCCCGCAACGGAAAAATCGCCATCAAAGGCTGGAAGGCGCAAGTCGATCTCACTCCAGACCAGGCCATCCAGGCTCTCGAACCACACGCAGGCGCTTACCTCTACACCCACATCGATGGCGAAGGCTTGATGCAGGGCTTTCCCATCGAGATTGCGGCACGGCTGCGTGCCCTGACGCAGCGGCAGCTCATCGTAGCCGGAGGCATCCGCGCGCAGGAAGAGATCGATGCGCTCGCCGCCATCAACGTAGATTGCGTCGCCGGCATGGCTGTCTACACCAACCTCCTCCCCGCTTGAAACCGCGCAGGAAAGATTAGCTGCGAGCGGGGGAATCTGCTGTCCCGGCATATGATCCGGTCCATGCATCTCTCCGTTGAAGTGTGGGCCTCTTCCTCAAAACAAATGTGGGTTTATCAATTCCATCCGCTATGCTGAAATCTCCTCATTTATCTCTTATTCGAATGGAAGGGCACCATGACCACCAAAGCCAGCAATCTCCGTCTCGCGAAACGTCTCGACGAAGTCGGCTTCTCCGACATTGTGCAGATTCGCAACAAGGTCATGGCCCTGCGCTCAGCCGGCGAAAAGGTGCACATGATGCATGGCGGCGAGCCCTTCTTCGAGACTCCTGAACCGATCAAGTACGCCGTCATGCGCGCGTTGGTTGAAAACCACACGCACTATGCTGCCTCCTCCGGCATTACCGCGCTGCGCCTGGCGCTCACCGCCAAACTCATTGTCAAAAACAAAATCCTCACCACGCCCAATAACGTCATCGTTACCGTCGGCGGCTCGCAGGCTCTCTACGGAGCTTTCCAAAGCGTCCTCGATCCAGGCGACGACGCCCTCGTCTTCTCGCCTTACTGGACCCCTATAGCCGATCTCATCCGCGGCGCGCAGGCCCGTCCGCTGCTTGTGCCCACCAGCACCGCGCGCCGCAATGGCATCGCCAGTACCCTAGCTGAATTTTCCACGCCTCACACCCGCTGCATCTACTACAACACCCCGCAGAATCCCTCAGGCGTTGTCTTTACCCGCGCCGAAGCTGAAGAAGTCGCAGCCTTCGCCATTGAGCGCGATCTCATCGTCGTCGCAGACGAAGCCTACGAAGATCTTGTCTACGACGGCAAGCACTTCTCCATCGCCTCGCTTCCCGGCATGGCTGAGCGCACGATCACCTGCTTTACCTTCTCCAAGACCTATGGCATGACCGGCTGGCGCGGTGGGTACGCAGTAGCGCCGGAGCCCTTCATCACCGCCCTGCGCAAGATCGTCCTCTACTCCACCAACGGCGTTCCCACCTTTGTGCAGCACGCCATGCTGCAGGCCCTGCACACACCGGATGCCGAAATTGCAGGCCGCCTCGAAGAGTATCGCAAGCGCCGCGATCTACTGGTTGCCGGCCTCAACTCAGTCGGTCTCGATTGCGAGCCGCCTGCAGGCGCTTTCTATGCCTTTCCCAACGCCGAGAAGATCCACAGGAACAGCCGTACCGCCGCGGAGATTCTCCTCGAAAAGGCCCACATCGCCACCATCCCCGGCTCTGTCTTCGGAGCCCAGGGAGAAGGTCATCTACGCTTCAGCTACGCCGTCTCGGTAGAAGAAATCGAAGCCTGCGTCCATGCGCTCAAAGACTATTTCGCTTAGCACGGCTCAAGAGGCAGCTGCGAATCAGCTGGAAGCCGACTCGCGCTTGCTCGTCTCCACGCGCGCAGACCGCAGCACTCGCGCCAGCTGCTTCAGATGCAATTGCACCGCGTAGACTCGAAAAATTTCTTCCTGCGGAAATCCAAACGCCTTGGGCCGCACCTCGGCCATCTTCGCTTCAAGCGCCGCAATATCGTTCTCCAGCGAGAATCCCTGGGGCGCATCGAACTTCCATCGATGAACGCACTCGGCCACATACTGAAACCCGCTGTGAATATCCGCAGCCAGCTTGCCTAGCTCCGGTTCCAGATGGTTTGCATAGTTGCCGTCATGAGGATCGGTGCGCGCCATTGCCAGTTCCAGCGCCCGCAGCAAATCCATCAGCTCATGGCTGAATTGCTGCAGCAGGGACAGACCCTCCAGCGAAGCTGGTCCTGTGGAAGGCTCATTGCGCGCCGCAGCCAGCAATTGTGCATTGGTCTCCGCCGCCTCTTCTACATCCTTCCAGCGCTGTGGCAAACTCTCCGCTGTCTTGCCGTTGAAACTCGCCATTACGGCTTCGAACAGTGCTGCGAGCAATAGAAACTCCTGCACCAGCCCCTCGCGTAAACGCGCTCCCGCCCGGCTCGGCAGTACCAGCGTCGAAATCGCGAGAGCCACTACAATCCCCAGCAGTACCTCGATCACGCGATGCAGAGGCAGCGTCCAGTTCGAGCCTGTTCTGTGAACCAGCATCAGGATGGTCACCGTCACTGCTGCCAGCCGCGAACTGTTCTTCAGCCCCAACAGGCTGCAGGTCACCATTGCCGCCACCACGGCCAGCAGATAGACCCAAAGCCCCTCGCCCAGCAGCGAAAATACGGCTCCAAACCCAGCTCCGATCAGGGTTCCAATCAGCCGGTCCCGCGAAGCGGTTACCGTCGAGCCAACATTCGACTGCAGCACGATGATGGCGCTGATCGAGCCCCAATACCCATCCTGCAAGCCCGCCAGCCGCGCCAGCCAATAGCAGATGCCGGCGGCCATGGCCGTCTTCACCGCCAGCAACAGCATCGCCCGCTTCTCATAGGTGAAGAAGCGGCTCTGCTTGGGCCCAGCCAGGTGCTCCTTCACATCCAGAAGCTCCCTCGACCAGGTTTTTCGTTGCGATAGTTGCATCATTCGGGAAAAACCCCTCGCCCCAGCCTATTCCGCAAAGCCAATTCTTCCAATCTCGAAACGGCTTTAGGCGCCATCCATTCGCCTCAATAAGTCCTTTTCCGCTACCTTTTCCCCCTCAAGCGACTCCAATACTTACATCGCTCTATCGGAAGGAACTAACTCATCCCCTATGTCTTCTTTTGCGTCTTTAAAAGTTTTTACCCTATCGCTCATAGTGTCTGTCTGTTCAATCACTTACGCCTCAACGCCTGAGAGCAGTTCATCTCTGCCCGATGCTCCTTCACCGCAAACCTCCACCAGCCCAGCTGCGACCCCGCATGACTCCAATGTGGCCCCTAAGCAGACCAAGCGCATTCTCTTCATCGTTCCCAACTTCCGCTCCGTCTCGGCGGACGAGAAGCTGCCTCCCATGTCAGCCCGGCAGAAATTCAAGCTCGTCCTTGACGACAGCTTCGACTACTCGGCCTTCATCGAAGTAGGCATCCTCGCCGGCGTCTCCGATGCTCACAAATCGGAACCCGCCTTTGGTCACGGCGCGGCAGCCTATGGACGCTACTACTGGCATGGCTTTGCCGACACTGTCGACGGCAATCTGATGACCGAGTTCATCGTACCCGTTGCCGCCCATGAAGACCCGCGCTACTACACGCTCGGCCACGGAGGTGTCCTCAAGCGCGCGACGTACTCCATTACTCGTTTGGCTGTGACGCGCACCGACCATGGCAATCCGACGGCTAACCTTGCCGAGATCGTCGGCAACGGAGCTGCCTCCGGCATTGCCAACCTGTACTATCCGCGTGCCGATCGCGATTGGACCAAGACCGGCCAGCGTTGGGCGTTGCAAGTCGGCATCGACGGCCTCTCCAATCTCGTCAAAGAATTCTGGCCTGACATCAACGACCATCTTTTTCACGACAAGTACTGATCTGAAAATATCCGGCTCCAATCGCCTTGCCTCATGGCACGGGCCGCGCTGGTGCGCCTTCGAATTCCGCGCGCTACCATATTCTTTGAGGAACCTGAACCTTGGCTCAATTGAAAGTCGGCTATCCCGCATCTCTGCCCGAAGAACTCCTTCAGCTTTTTCCATCTGGAATTCAGCTCATTCCCATTCCGGCCCGGCCGGAAGGCGAAATTGCGATCGATTTCTGGATTCCTCCACCCGCCGCCGCCCTTGGCCAAAAAATCTGGCCCCACCTGCGCGGCGTCGCGGTCGCCCAATCCATGATGGCCGGAACGGAGTGGCTCACAGACCTCGTCGGTCCCGCGGTCACTGTCTGCAACGCCCAGGGCGCGCATAGCATCTCCACTGCGGAGTGGACACTCGCCGCCATCCTCGCCACGCTCAAGTGGCTGCCTCTTTACCGCGATCTGCAGCACAAATCAGAGTGGTGCAGCCGCACCAAGGGCAGCGCGGTATATGCTGCAATGCATCAGGACCAACGGCCTCAGTTTCCGCCCTTCATGCAGGAAGAACTACACTCCAAACGCGTCCTCATCGTCGGCTATGGAGATATCGGCAAGACCATCGAGCGTATGCTGGAGCCCTTCGGCGTTGAAATTACCCGCATAGCCCGTACCGCCCGCGCCTTATCGAGCACGAGTCCTGAAGTCCATCCAGTGGCTGGGCTCAACAGCCTCCTGCCCAACGCGGAAATCGTCATCCTCATCCTGCCCCACACGCCCGAGTCCCACGGCCTCATTGGAGCAAAGCAGCTTGCGCTGATGCCTCAAGGCGCACTGTTGGTCAACTCGGCGCGCGGGCCCATCGTTCAAACAGATGCGCTGGTCGAGGCTCTGAACGCGGGCCGTATCCGTGCCGCAGTCGACGTCACAGACCCTGAGCCCCTGCCTGCAGATCATCCGCTATGGTCGTGCCCTAACCTGCTCATCACTCCGCACGTCGCTGGCTCCACGCCGCAATTCAGTCCTCGCGCCATCAAGATCGCTGCTGCTCAAACCCAGCGTCTGCTCAACAACGAACCGCTCATCAACATCGTGCAGCAAGCCGTAAATTAGCAACGATGCGAATGTCCCACCTTCAGCGCAGTCTCATCGCGCTGCAGGTGGGCTCACTCTAGGCCGTCAACAAAAAGAGGACGAGCCAGTAGCTCGCCCTCTTTCTGATCCCTGACCTCTGTTCTCTGAACCCTGTATCTACTTTGCCGCTTCCGTCCCCTTGATAAATGCCGCGACATCATCATGGAACTGCTTCAGGATGCCATCGTTCACATAGATCATATGCCCCGCCTGGTAGTACTTGTAGCTGATGTTCGCCTGCAGGTCATGCGGAATCGGCAGGTGGTGCATCTCGAACTTCCCTTCAAAATACGGCGTCGCCAGATCGTAATATCCCCCGGCCAGCAGTACCTTGGTCTTGGGGTTGGCCTTCAGCGTCCGCGCCAGGTCTGGCATGACATTCGGGCCGCCTTCCGACTCGCGGAACGGCCAGCGGAAGCCCGGCTCGCCATATGCGCTCGGTTTGTACGTCCAGTTCGCGCCGAACTTCAAATCTCTGCGCATATAATCGTTAATCGCTGTCGTGTAGGCCGAAGAGATCGCATTGCTCTGCGGATCGTAATCCGCGCCGGAGCTGAGTGGATCGTAATCCGGTCCCTGATAGCGCGTGTCCAACCGGCCAGTCGTAATGCCTTCCGACTCCTGCAGCATTTTTGAGAATGCGCCGCCTTCCACGCGCAGATCGCTCTTCAGCAGATACGCCACCGGCAGCCCCGTATAGTCATGCAGCTTGGCCGCGATCGCCTGCCGCTTTGCTTCCGGCAGCTCCGAGCCTTGCAGCAATGCCGACATGTACTCGCCCAGTGCAAACTGCTCCACCTCTGGCAGCAGAGCTTCCAGCGTGGCAGGAGGATTGGTCATCTTTTTGTGGTACCAGGCGCTTGCTGCGAAGGTGGGCAACGCAAGGGCAAATGCCTGATCCACGCCAGGATTGCCCTTCGGTCCATCGACGCTGTTGTCGAAGCTTAGAATCGCCGACAGCAGAATGATCCCGTTCAGGTCGACATTCTGCAGGTCAGCGCTCAACACCGCACTGCGCGGCGTTCCATAGCTTTCGCCGAATAGATACTTGGGCGAATTCCAGCGTTCGTACTTGGTCAGCCAGCGTCGTATAAACCGCTCGAATGCATGTGCGTCCGGGTCCAGACCCCAGAATGCCTCTTCCTTGTTCTTGCCAAAAATACGGCTGAATCCGGTGCCCGGAGCATCGATAAAGACCAGGTCGCTCACATCTAAAAGACTGTAGTCGTTGTTGACAATCTTGTACGGCGCAGCCGCCTCATGCACCGTGTCCGTTGTCAATACACGCCGCGGACCAAACGAGCCCATATGCAGCCACATCGTCGACGAGCCCGGACCACCGTTATAGAGAAAGGTCACCGGCCTGTTTTCAGAAGCCGCGCCTTTCTTGAAGTAGGCAGTGTAGAAAATGCGCGCCGTCGCCGGCGCGTCTTCCGGCTTGTCGGGAATCTTCTCGCCAGAGTCTGGCAGCCATTTGCCATCCAGTCCCAGCAGAGCATCCTGTGCATTGCTCGCGCCAACCGTCAGCGTTCCGGCTACGGCCGTGTAGGCAATCGCCTGTCCCCCGACCGTCACCGTGCCTTCGGTCGTCGAGTCGGCCTGTACATCGGTGGACTTCCCTGTCTCAGCGGATTTGTCGTCCTTCTTCTTATCGTCCTTCTTGTCTTCCGCCGCGTTGGCATGCAGAGCGCTGACACTCAGAGCCGCGGCCAATAGCACAGATATCCCTATTCGTTTTTGCATTGAATCAAAGCTCCCTGGACCCAGTTGAGTTTAAGTCTCAACTATAGCGGATTGTTCCAGAGAGCCAGCCCGCGGCTACTGCCGCTCGTCACAAAGTGTTTCACTGCGACTTGTAGTCTAGAAGCGATATTGACCTGAAAGACGTACGGTTGCCGGCGCACCTACATGGATGAACGTATCGCCCAGACTCGCCCCCGTGTCCTTCCAGTAGCGCTTGTTCAAAACATTGTCCGCATAGACTCGGAAGGTTACATGCCCTTCGTCGCCGCCTGGAGCATAACGCGCGCCAAGGTTGAAAATGTTATATCCGCCCACACTCACCATGTCGTCACGCGTCGCTTCCTTACGCGCCGTGTAACCCCATCCGGGCAGAAGATGCAGATCGTTCAACCGGAATCCGGCGACACGCGGCAGCGCAATATCCGCGAACAGCGCCGTCTTGACACGCGGCACATTAATCACCTGCTTGTCATTGAAAGCTATCGTCGCGCTATCGTCTGACGTGGCGCGAATTCCCGATGCCGTAGCCGAAAGCCGCAGCCAGTCCGCTGCCTTGCCTTGCACCCCCAACTCAACGCCTTCGTGCTTCTCCCGCCCATCCGATTCAAAGCACAGATCGCCGGCATGCACAGTTTGAGTGTCTGTGCAAAAATCATCTACCGACTGGATCACGCGGGGATAGAAGAATGGCGCGTGCATTCGATAGACAGCCACTGAGAGCAACACGCGCCGTCCCGGTTCATACTTCGCTCCAACCTCGGCCTGACGCGTGAAAAATGGCGCAAGGTACAGGCTGCCGTTATCGACCCAGAAAGGAGCCTGCGGCCCCAGTGAAAGCATCACGCTATAGTTTCCATAGAGAGTCAGTTCTGAAATCGGCGCGTACGTAGCCGAATACTGCGGCAGCCAAACACCCTTCGTGCCGCTGTAATTCGCATCCGAAACCGACGCATAGCGTCCCCCGGCGGTGATGCGCACGCGGCCCGGCAGCGTGATGCGATCCTGCACAATGCCCGAAGCCTGGTGGTTGAAGTCCGCTAGCGTCGACGGCCCTGGAGCCTCATACGATTGCTCTGCGAATACCACGTTCGGCTCATAGATATTCTCAACGCCGATGGGGTTGTAGATGATGCTGGGTGACAGATCGACGCCGCGATAAAACATCGACCCGCCCAAGACCAGATCGTGCGTCACCGGCCCAGTCTTCACATGGCCCAGTGCGATCGCCTCTCCCAGTGTGTCGATGCGCAGTTCGCCGGGGCTGCGATAGTCGTATGCTTCATAGCTGCCATCCGCGCAGAAAAAGTAGTACGGCGTATCGGGGCAGAGGGGCGTTGCACCGTCGTCTGCAAGCGCGGCGCCGTAAGGGTAGATCACATTGTCGTCAATGAGCGAATGGCTATAGCTGCCGGCCAGGTAAGCCTGCCAGTTGGGCGTGATCTTCGTGTCCAGCCGCGCGCCGGCATTGAAGGTGTCGAAGACATTCGGCTTCGACCACGGCTGGTCCGCCAGCATCGCTGATGGAGAGAGCCGGTTCAGATCAGGAACGATCGTGCCGCCGAGCAACTGATAGCCGGCGACCGAGCGCTCGCGCTTGTGCTGATACTCAAAGTCCGTCTTGAGCATTGCCGCATCGGAGAGCTTCCAGTCGGCGGCGACGGCGCCAACGCCCCGCCAGCCGTTGGCGCTTTCGACATAGCTGCGGATTGCTTCGCCAGCGATATTCGCGCGCAGACCAAATTGCTTTGCCGCGCCGAAGAGTTGGCCCAGGTCCAGTGCAGCAAAGGCCGTTCCACGATGATCCGTAGCCGCGTCCAATGTCTTGACCAGCGCGGGCCGCTTCGTCACGTAGTTGATCAGGCCGCCCGCCGTCGTGATGCCGCTTTCGACGCCGGCGATGCCCTTAAGAAATTCAACGCGCTCCTTGTTCTCAAGCGGCACATCCTGTTCGCCCGCGATGACCATGCCATTGATCTGCAGGCCGGTAGCAAGATCGACAGGGAAGCCGCGAATCTCAAAGTCGCCATAGTACCCAACCGGCGCATAGTCCTCGCCGATTGAAGCATCATTCTTCACCACATCTGAGAGCGTGCGGGACCCTTGGTCATCCATCAGATCGCGTGTGATTACCGTTGCAGAAACAGGAGCGGAGAGCAGAGAGAGTCCATCGAGGTTGCCGACCGAAAGCTCCGTTGGAAGATAGTCGTCCGCAACATGCCCTTGTACGACCACGGTTGTCGTCACCGGCTGCACGGGTTTCGCAGCAGACTGTGGGTCAGGAGCAGTCTGTGCGCACAGGGTCGCACAGCTACTCAGCATCAGGGCGGTGAAGAATGTTGGATGGGTAAAGAAAGTTGACGTGCGCTTCAGCATGGATTCCCCTTGGATCCGGCAATCACAGCCGGTGGAAACAAGAGGTGCTCGCGCAAAAAGCAAAGCCTGTCGAACGCGATACGTTCGAGAAAACTTCCCACGCCGGTATTATCCGGTTCGGGTCCGAAGGGACTCTCTCAGCCCCGCATCTATCCTGCGGAGCACCCCTGTTTCATTGGTTCGACTATAGCAGAGTTGCGGGAGCGATATCGATATGCGCATATGCGTGAGCTCGCGCTTTACCACTATCTGAAGCGGATGCATCGCCTCCTGCGAACAGGCTTCTTGGTGAACAGAGAACTGATGATTGAGCTTTTCTGTTCATTCTGCTTGACATGATTTCTGTAATCGAGTTAATTTACCTACAGGCTAATTAGCCGATGAGTGAATTAAATGCCCGACCACCTGAGTTCGACATTTTCAGCTCTTTCCGATCCCACCCGTCGCGCAATCCTGGCGCGGCTTTCGCAAGGGGATCTATCGGTCAAAGAACTCGCCGAGCCGTTTTCGATCACTGCGCCTTCCATGACGAAACACCTCAAGGTGCTTGAACGCGCAGGCCTGATCCGCCGCAGCCGCATCGCGCAGAAGAGGCCATGCCATCTCGAAAGCGCCCGCCTGCGAGAGGCCGCCGCGTGGATTGAACAATATCGCAGCTCGTGGGAGCACACCATGAACCGGCTCGACCAGTACCTGGAAGAGTTGGAAGCAGAAGGAGGAGAGAAGCATGCTCGTAGCAAAAAGCGTTGAAGTTAAAGTCAGCCTTCCATCCGATCGGGAGATCGTCTTCACGTGCAACTTTCAGCGCAGAGCGCAGTTGTTGTTCGATGCGTGGACGAAGCCGGAGCACATCAAGCGCTGGTGGGGCTGCGAGGGATCGAGCATTCCGCATTGCGCGGTCGATCTACAGATCGGCGGTTCCTGGAGCCTGGTTATGAGGATGGGAGACGGATCCGATCATCCTTTTCATGGCACATATCGTGAGATCGTGCACCCGCACCGGCTGGTCTACACCGAGTGCTACGACATGCCTCAGTTTGGAAGTCCTGAGTGGCTAACGACAGTCACTTTTGATGAGACTCAGGCAGGGACGCTCGTCACTCACACCATCCTGCACAAGTCGCGCGAAGTTCGCGACGGTCACCTGCAGGCAGGAATGCAGGAGGGGATGGTGCAGACCCTGACGCGCCTGAATGAACATACCGCCTCGATGGAGCAACTGTAGTAACCGAGCCGACCCGGCAAGGAATCATCTTGAATGGAGCTGACATGAAACTCTTCACACATCTCAATTTTCCTGGTAACTGCGCACAAGCATTCCACTATTACGAGCAGAATCTTGGCGGAAAACTGCTCATGCTGATGAAACAGAGCGAAGCACCCGGAGGCCACCGGAACTCGGAAGAAGACCCGGTTATTCACGCGCGCATGGAGCTTGGCGGAACTGTCTTGATCGGCAACGATGTGCCGCCGGATCATCACCAGCCGATGCGCAGTGTGTATCTCTACCTCGCTGTCGATTCGGTTGAGGAAGCCGAGCGCATTTACAGTCTATTGGCGAAGGGAGGCGAAGCGTATATGCCTTTGCAGGAGACCTTTTTCGCCTCTCGCTTCAGCCAACTGCGTGACCAGTACGGCACTCTTTGGACCTTGATCCATGAACGGCAGCTGCCCTGACCTGCGATGCCGTAGCGCGATCGGCAAAAATTAGCGGTAAACATACGTAAGCCAGTTGACGGACGGAAAACTAATTCGCCACCGCCGAATGCCAGAGGTTCTTCATCAGCGGTAAATAGGAATCGACGCCGGGCACAGGCAGTTCAGGAATCTTGGCTTCGTCATCCCAATGGCGCAGCGTAATCGCCTCCTGCGCAAAGGGTCCGGCGAGGAATGCCGACGCTTCCTCAGGAGACATCGGGCCGCCCTGCAGGGTGAGGCTCAAGACGGACGAGGGAGAGAGTGCCGCAAAATAGTCCGGATCGGCAAAGCACAGATAGCGCTTGGCGGCCACATGCAATCGAATGGGCTCCGTAACCGAAGCAGGCAGGTGAGCCGAGAGCATTTGATCGGCGAGCTCTTCATGCCGGGTGTCAATGCCGTGGTCGGCGACATCTTCGCTCTCTTGATGTAGCAGATGGCCCACATCATGCAGCAGCGCGGCGGCGATCAGCGTCGGTACGCTGTTGGCCTCGCGTGCAAAGTGGGCAGCTTCGAGGCAGTGCTCCAGTACCGTGACGGGTTCGCCGAAGTACGATTCGCCGCCCTGGCTGGCCAGCAATTCAAGAAGCGCTTCCGGCGTGTCGAGTCGCGCCATCGATTCAATGTTCATGATTGTCCCTCTGCAATGCGTAGATCTCTGAGCCGCCTCTGAGCTTCGCGTCTCTGGCTGATCGCCAGAATAAGCGCGACAACCGCAGTCAGCAGGCAGGTGACGGCCAGCGCGACAAACGCATTGCGCCAGCCATAGCGTACCGTAATCCGCGCGATCGTATCGCCAGAGAGAACTCCGGCCAGGTACCCTACGCCATCGATAATACCGGCCGCGGTGGCAGCGCCCTTGTCGCCGCCAAAGTCCATGGACATAGCGCCGGCCAGGTACGAGTACGGCCCCAACAACAGGAAGCCCACCAGCGCCACCAGTGCCACCGGAATCCACGGATTGGCGTGAGGGCTGGTGTGTCCGGGAATCTGCGCCAGCGTGAACAGGCAGACCGTCGCCGAAGCCAGTCCCCCAAACAGCACCAGGCTGCGGCCATTCAACCCAAGGCGGTCGCTCATGAATCCCGCCAGCAGAACCGAAACCCCGCCCAGCAGCGGAAACAGCGCGCTGCGGCTGGCCGCATCGGCATTCGAGAGGCCGACATACTCCGCGAAATAGGTCGGCGTCCACAAATTGAAGGTCTCGCGCAGCAGTGTCGTGCCAAGCGAAAGTCCGCAGACCATCCAGAAAAATTTACTTGAGAGGAGTGGGCGAAGAATCGCACTCAGCCCCGTTTTTTCAATGCTCGAAGCAGTCGGTTTGTCTGTCTTGGAATCTGCGTAGACATTCAGCGGGTTGGTAAGCGGAGCAGGCAAACCGCGCTCTTGCGGAGTCTCGCGCAGCAGGATGAGATTGGCAATCAACAGCAAAAAGAGCAGCCCCGCTCCGGTGAAGAAGATGCCGCGCCAGCCCATGCCAGCGCCCAGCAGCAGGGCCATCACTTCGCGCGATGCCGCGTCGCCGAAGAGATAACTGAGGCTGATCACCGCCATCACCGTGCCGTAAATCGAATACGAAAACCAGCGCGAAGAAACTTTAACCAGTCCCACCCAGCCAGTGGATTGAAAGATGCGATTGCCGATCCAGGCCATGGTGAAAACCGGGAAGCCGCCGCCAACAGCGAAGAGGATCGTAAATAACACGGCTCCGGCCATGCCTGCCAGAAAATTATTGCGGCCGCCGAAGATATCTGCCAGCGAACCGGAAACGAACTTGCCCAGCGCATACGCAAAGACCCCGGCCGATGCGATGAAGCCCAATCGTACCTGTGCCACGTTGGCTGGAATGCCGTGCGCGCCGAGATCTTTGATAAGCAGTGGCAACACCACGGAAAGATCGGATCGACAAAAGTAATAGCCCGCATAACCCAGAGCTAATAGCGATACGGTCAGTAAATGCCAGCGCGTGAATGGGGCGGGACTGGGAACTGGCGCGGAAGACTGCGGAGGGAGCCTGTCGTTCGTATTGAGTGTCATTTGCGCCTGTGGAACCAAACCGTGTGATGGTACTGAAAGGCTGCATCCATTATGCCTTGGAAACAGGGGGCCAAAGGCAAGAGGAGTTGCGGAATCTGGCCTAAGACGATCTTCGATTTAAGACAGATCCTTTCAGAAGTAACAAACAATTCTTGACTTGCAATGAAAAATGTCGGATAAAAAGAGGAATTTCCTTCCGGGGAAGTGTTCCCCGATACGAACCCCAATGGACTTGCGCAACTGACTCGGCCTCCTGGCTTTCTCCAAAGGGTTATTTTCGATTCTCTAAGCGCCTTGCCTTTGCTCTAGTTTTGCTAGCGGCCGGAATTTCTCTTTACGGAGATTCCGGATCGAGGTGTCCTTTTCATACATGCGGGCCTAAGCCCGTGGAGGTTTGAGTGATTGCTCGTTGTAGAGTTTTTGTTTTTCTCCTTCTGTTTCTGTCCTTTTCATCTTCGTTTGCGCTTCAACCTTCCGTGCATCATCCTCTGGATGCGTTGACTCCGGAGGAGTATTCGAAGGTCTACAACATCCTTCAAGGCGCTGGAAAACTTGAAGAGAAGACCATCTTCACCAGCGTGCTTCTCAATGAGCCCGCCAAGTCCGAGGTATTGGCCTGGAAGCCTGGCATGGCCATTCCGCGCAAGGCCGACGTTGTTCTGCTTACGGAAGGCAAGTCCTACGCCGCTGTAGTGGACATCGCTGCGGGAAAGCTCGCCTCCTATACCGAGCTGAAAAAAGATCAGGCTCCGATGACCGAGACGGAGATGCACAGCTACGACGACGTGCTCAAAAAAGATGAGCGGATCATTGAGGCGCTCAAGAAGCGCAACATCACTGACTTGCGCCTGGTCACCTGCTACGTAACGCCCGCCGGCCACGTTGGTCTGCCCGAGCAGACGGAGGGCCGCCGCATCGGCTGGGGCGGCTGCACTTACTCGGCCAATGCAAAATACGGGTGGGATCGCGAGGTCGCGGGCATCTTTTTTGTCGTGGATATGAACGCGAAAAAGATCACGCGTTTCACCGACTATGGCGCGGTTCCCATGCCGCCCACCACGAGCATCTATGACGCGGAGGGCGGTCCCGCGCTACCCGGTACCAAGCCGGTTTTGACTTCGCAGCCCGCCGGTCCAAGCTTCTCCATCAAGGATGGCGAAGTAAGCTGGCAGAATTGGAAGTTCCGCTTCCGTCTCGATCCGCGCGTCGGCCCAATCGTCAACCTGGTCACTTACAACGACGGCAGCAAAGCGCGTTCGGTTCTCTATGAGGGCGGCCTCGCGGAAATGTATGTGCCGTACCAGGATCCCGAAGAGACCTGGAACTCGCACGTCTTTCTCGATGCGGGCGAATACTTCGTCAACACCGGTTCAGGCGGCATCATCAAGCCCCTCCTGGCCGGCGTGGATTGCCCCAGCTACGCCACGTTCTTCAGCGGCACCTTCTACCACGACAACGGCACGCCCTACGTTCGTCCGCAGCTGGCTTGCATGTTCGAGCGTGTCACCGGCGATCCGGTCTGGCGTCATTGGGATGAAGACACATACGCCGTCTCCGGCCGTCCCACGCGCGAGCTTGTCTTCCGCACCGTGGCCACTGTCGGCAACTATGACTATCTCTTTGACTGGCGCTTCGAGCAGGATGCCTCCATCACGGTTGGCGTAGGCGCAACCGGCATTCTCGAAGTGAAGGCCGTCAAGGATCAACGCGCGGATACGCCGCAGTCCGCCTCCATGGTAGGCACCGACCCCGATGGCAATAAGGTCGAGTTCGGCCAACTCATCGCTCCCGGCATCTCCGCCGTGGATCACGATCACTACTTCAGTTACAGACTCGATCTTGACGTAGATGGATTGAATAACACCCTCATGGTCAACAAGCTTGTGCCCTACAAGTTGCCTGAGAACACCATGGGCCGCAAGTGGATCTGGGCCATGAAGCCAGAGATGCTCAAGAAGGAAGGCGACGCCAAGCTCGATGTCTCCGTGGCGCATCCGGCCATGTGGATGTTCACCAATGAGGGAGTAAAGAACTCGCTCGGGCAATCCACCAGCTTCGCCATCATGCCCGGTGAAACCGGCATCAGCTTATTGCCGCCCGATGAGTGGCCGCAGAAACGCGCCGGCTGGTCCGAGCATAACCTGTGGGTCACGCCCTACGATCCGACGGAACGTTACGCCTCAGGCGTCTACCTGATGGGCAGCACCGGCGAAGACTCGTTGCCGCAATGGGTCAAGCAGAATCGCAGCATCATGAACACCGACATCGTGGCTTGGTACACAGTCGGTTTCCATCATGTGCCGCGCCCTGAAGACTGGCCGCAAATGCCCATTATGTGGCATACATTTTCACTGTCGCCCTTCCAGTTCCTGCCCAAGAACCCGACGATGGATCTGCCGATGGTGCCCTAAGCGCTAACTGCGCCTTAGATCGAAACACGAAAACAATCCGGGCTCACTTGACCTGAGCCCGGGTTGGCAATTTGAGAAACACGAGTGCCAGCCGAAGACATGTCGGCAAGGCAGATCGTATTTCCAAGAGGAGTAGATTTCACGCTCGATACAAGCATTCATCCCAATTCGTGAGGTCCATGCATGCACTTATCCCTATCTGCGGCACGTACTTTTTCCTTCTCCCGGCTGCGCCTGCAATCTGCATTCATTCTCTTCGTCTGCCTACTGGTCTTCACCGCTCCTCGCCTTCAATCGCAATCCACATTCGGTACCATCCTGGGCACGGTTCAGGACGCAAGCGGCGCGGTCATTCCGGGCGCGGAAGTCACTCTTCTCAATACCGGTACGTCCGCCCAGCGCATCGTTGCCAGCGACGCCGGCGGTAGCTTCACCTTCAGCAACATCGATGTAGGCCAGTACACTCTCACCATTACCTCGCCCGGTTTTCAGAAATTCAGCCAGCCAGCCATTTCTCTCACCGCGCGCGAGACGCGCCGCATCGACGCCAAGCTGCAGCTCGGCGCAGAGAGCCAGACCATGACCGTCACCGCGGCGGCTGAAAACATCATTACCACCGACGTCTCCAACCTCGCCGAAACCAAGATGGGCGAGGAACTGGTCAATCTGCCCGTCGCCATCTACTCGCGCTCTGCTGGCTCCACCAGCCCTATCTCCACGCTAACCACAGAGCCCGGCGTGCAAACCGACGATGGCGGCAACCTCTCCGTGATGGGCGTAACGCCGGCATTGCTCAGTGTTACAGTCGACGGCATCAGCAGCGTCGGCGTCGAGTACTCCGGCCCCGTCAACGAGATGTTTCCTTCCTTTAATTCGATTGAAGAAATACGGGTCAGCGAATCCAACAACAATGCCGAATTTTCCGGTGTCGCCGACATCACCACCATCTCCAAGGCCGGCACCAACAAGTACCACGGCGGCGTTTTTGAGAATCACGAAAACACTGTCTTCAATGCAGGTGATCCCTTCACCGGCGAAACACCCAAGATCGTGATGAACGATTTCGGGGGTACCTTCGGTGGCCCTCTCTCCATCCCACATCTTTACAAGGGAAGAGACCGCACCTTTTTCTTCACCAGCTTTGAAGGTCTTCGCCTGCCGCGCGAAACGCCCATCGTAGCCAGTGTTCCCACCGCCGCCATGCGCGGCAACGGAACCGGCTATGCCGATCTGACCAGCTATCTCAGCGGGCAGGAGGTGACGAACATCTATCAACCTGACGGCATAACTCCTGTCGATCCGGGCATGGTTCCCATCACACCCATCGCCGCAAACATGCTCAAGTACTTGATGCCCGCTCCGAACTACGGCTCACCCGATTCATACGCCAATAACTTCCGCGAAAATTTCCCGGCTCCCATCTCGACCAACCAGGGCGATGTACGGCTCGACCAGACCATTTCGCAGAAGCAATCGGTCTTTGCGCGCTTCTCTTACAAGAATCGCCAGATCACAGGAGCGCCGGATACTACATGCACTTACAGCTTCTGCCAGACCGCGGGCAGCCCATTGCAGGGCGCGTATAACCTTCCCGAAATCGATGAGGGAATGACCTTCGCCCACAACTACGTTTTCACGCCGAAGCTGTTGAATGAGTTTCGCGGTGGCTTCAATGCCCAGCACACCTCGGACACGCAGAGCTACAGTACCAGCGAACTGCTGCAGCAGACCGGTATTACAGTGCCTCAACCGAACCTCGCATGGTCTGCAGCGCCGCAGTTGCTCATCAATGGTTTCATGGCCACCGGCGGCGGCAACCCCACCGTGCAGCGTAGCCAGATCATTCAGCTTCTCGACAACGTAACCTGGACGAAAGGGCGCCACACCTTCAAATTCGGCGCGGATTTCAAACGGCTGAGCGATTTTGACACCAACGTCTTCGGCAACTACTCAAGCGGCTGGTACGTCTTCGATGGATCGTCCGATGTAGGCGCTAATATCGGCGAGCCTTATACCGCTTTTCTTGAAGGTTACCCTGACTACACCGAAGCCGCCACCATCAACAAGCCGGAGATGGACGGCCTCGGCTACTCCTACGCCGTCTTCGCCCAGGACGATTGGAAGGTCACGCCCAACCTGACCCTCAATCTCGGTCTGCGCTACGAACTGCATCCGCCTCTCAAAGAGGTGGAGTACAACACCGCATTCTTCCTGCCCAACTATTCCGGCCCCGGAACCGACGGCTCTACTATCAACGGTGCGGTCGTCGTCCCCAACGGCAAGGCCATCGGTTTCGAATCCAATGACTTCATCAACGCCATCGCGCCCACGCCTACGCTCACAGCGAAACAGGCTGGTCTTCCCGCCACGCTGCGCTACACCGACAAGAACGACTGGGGTCCGCGCCTCGGCTTTGCATGGCGTCCCTACGGCAATGACAAGACCGTCGTCCGCGGCGGCTGGGGACGCTTTATCGAGACCCCGCTCGGCTTCTCGCTCGTTTCGGGATGGGCCGTTTCCGCAAGCTACGTCGGCGTCTTCAATCAGGATTTTCAAGACGACGGTGTAACCCCGCAGCTCTCGCTCAGTAACGCCTTTCCGCCTCAGACTCCTGGCAGCGCCACCGGCACTGCGGGCTTCTATTACGCCTTTCCCACCCACTACAAAGACCCCTCCGTGCAGGAGTGGAACCTCACTGTCGAACAGGACATCGGCCACGGCATGGGACTGCGCTTCTCCTATACCGGCAACCATGGCAAAGACCTCGAGACCATGGTCGACCTCAACCAGGTTCCCGCCAACAGAATCGGCTACTACAACGACGAATCGGCGGCGGTCACCGGCAATTCCTGTGTCACAGACGGCGGATTCAATGTCGCCGATCATCGCCCCTTCCCCTGTTGGAGCGTCATCCAGAGCGTAGAAAACCTGGCCGAGAGCAACTACAACAGTGGCACCGTTGAACTCTCGCGCCGCAGCAGCAAAGGACTCACCTTCGACGCCAGCTATGTCTTCACGCGCGATCTCTCCGATGCTGCCGGAGCTACTCCCGCCGGCTTCGTCAGCTCCGGCGGCAACTTCGTCACCGACCGCTTTCATCCCGGCCTGGACTACGGCAATGTCGCTTACGATCGCAAGCATCGCTTTCTGGCCACCTATCTCTACGACCTTCCCTTCGGTAAAGGGCAACGATGGCTTTCAACGGGGACAGCGCTCAACACGCTTGTCGGCGACTGGCATCTTGGTGGAGTGACCGTATTGCAGAGCGGCCCCTTTCTCACGCCCTACCAGGCCACCGTTGATCCAGCCAACACCAACATCCTCACCACTGTTGGCCAGACGCGCACCGATCAGCTCAAAGGTGTCTCGCTCTACGCGCCGCATCGCAACGCAACGCAGTGGTTGAATCCCGACGCCTTCCCCTACCTCAACCTGCAGGACAACAACGGTGTCGGCATCGGCCGCTTCGGCAATGCACCGGTCGGAGGTGTCGTAGGCCCAGGCTCGTCCATCTTCTCCATCTCGCTGCGCAAAGACCTTACCTTGCGCGAGAACGCCAAGTTCGAATTCTCAGTAGAAGCAGCCAATGTCTTCAATCATCGCAACTACGAGCCGCCCAACATGCAGTTGGATTCAGGCGCATTCGGAGCGATCCCGGAACTTCAAACCGCAGAAGGAGCAGGCCCGCGCAACCTGCAGCTCTCCGGCAGAATCACCTTCTAATTCGTCGCAGCAATATGAAAGCCCCGAAGGCCAACATCTTCGGGGCTTTTTAATTTGGCGGAACAGAGACCAATCTTCTGCCGATGAGCTATTCGTCTTTCAATTCATAAGGAAGACTGAATCGCCCGATCTGAATCATTGCCTTGTCCCCCGGCGGCCAGATGCGCAAAGATTCCACGCGGCTGTTTCCCGGGATGCGATGTGCCACCATGGTGCCCACCAGCTTGCCGGTGAGAGCTTCATGCAGATGTACGTTCAGTGCATCGTTGTCGCGCTGCCATCCGAAGACGTACTCTCCGGCTGCCAGACTTACGCCGCCGATGCGCACCGGTGCCTGAATGACAAGATAGTGCGAGTACTTGCCATCCGCCGAGTAGCCGGCAGTGATCAGCACTACACCCGCGATGTAGCGGCCTTTGCCGTCTGTGATGCCGCTGGCAGTGCGCATCTCCGTCTCGATGTGTTCTTTTTCTACCGGAGCCCGCGCTGGTAATAACGCGGCCAACTCGCCGTCCGTAGCCTGACGCCAAACGTTCTTCTGCGCTTGTATCGAGTACGGCGCGAGAGCCAGCAGCAGCACGACCTGCACAATGAAACCCAGTCGCTTCATATCCTCAGATCACCTTGCGGGTCGAGCTGTACCAATCCTCGCTGAATGGCCGCCGTAGCCGCCTGCGTACGATCGGTGACGCCCAGTTTGCTCAGCAGATTGTTGATATGCGTCTTAACCGTCGCCTCAGAAATATCGAGCTCGGTGCCGATCTCCTTGTTGCTCTTGCCGCGCACAATCTGCTCCAGCACATCCTGTTCGCGATGAGTCAATTGTTCGGTGGACATGCGCTCCGCAAGCTTTTGCGCGATCACCGGAGGAATGCACGACTTGCCCGCGTGCACCGAACGAATCGTCGAGACAAGCACTTCCACTGTCATTCCCTTGAGCAGATAAGCACGCGCTCCTGCCTGCAATGCGCGATAGATGTCCTCGTCGCCGTCGTAGGTAGTCAGCACGATGAACCGCGCGTGCGGCTGTTCAGCGCGCACTTTCTGGATCACCTCAACGCCGCTTAGTTTCGGCAGCCGAAGATCGATCAGCGTAACATCCGGATGCAGGAGCGCATGCTCCGTAATTGCTGCTGCGCCATCCGCGGCCTGACCGACGATTTCTACTCCATCCACGACGCTGAGCAGAGCTACCAGCCCGTGGCGGACAACATGATGATCTTCTACAACCAAAATTCGGATTGGATTCGTTGTCACGATTACTCCTTACTGATTCTTGCATTGATTTCTGCCGCCTGCGCGTTCGCCATGGCTATACCGCGCCCGCGTGCCGGAACATGAAGCCGCACTGTTGTTCCATGCCCCGGCTCGCTGCTGATCTCCATGGTTCCCTCAATCAACGCGGCACGCTCATGCATGCCGGTCAGGCCGTAGTGTCCACCGGCCGTCGCAGGTTTTTCAAGCTGCTTGACGAAGCCTTTGCCGTTGTCTGAAACAGTCACCGCCAGGGCGCGTTCATCATATTCCAGCCGAACCTTCATGCTGCTTGCCTCGGCATGCCGCTTCACATTTTGAATTGCCTCCTGCACGATGCGCAGAACTTCTTTTTCGGTCTCGGGAACAAGCGGGCGATAGGCTCCGTGAACTTCCAGATCTGTGCTCAGCGCCTCATCGGCGGCCTGCTCAACCAGGCGCCGCACGCGGATCGGCAACGTTTGTTCGCCCGCGTCCTGCGACCGCAGAGCCCAGATCGACTGCCGTGCATCGTCCAGCCCTTCGCGTACCAACTCCTGTGTCATCGCCAGATGGGTCACCGCGGCGTCGGTCCGTTTGTGCCGCAACAACTGGCCCAGAATCTCCAGTTGCAGCGAGATGCCCACATATCCCTGCGCCAGGGTATCGTGGATCTCCCGCGCAATTCGATTCCGCTCCGCCATCACAGCCCGAAACTCCCGTTCGACACGTAATACGCGGCGGCGAAAAACAAGCACGATGATCGCGGCAACAGCGGCTACGATCAAGGCTCGAAACCAGAACGTCTGGTAGAAATGTGGCAGTAATACGAATGCCAGCGCCGCTGCCGTTGATTCCGCTGAATTGTTTACGGGCAATCCGGTTTCATCCATTACCGCCCGCACGCGAAAGCGATAGGGGCCGGACGGGATGTTGGTGTAGTACGCCGTACGACGCGTTCCCACATCGGTCCAACCGCGATCGAACCCCTCCAGGATGCATTGATAGTGCACCTTTTGCGGCGAAGCAAAACTTAAGCCCGCGTAGTCGAACTGAAAGCGCAGATGTCCGGCTCCGATACGCATGGCTCTTCCCGCATCGATGCCCTGGTCCAGGTCGTCGACTGCGAAGCGCTCGATAGCTACAGGCGGCGATAGTGGATTCGCAGGGAAGTGCAGCGGATCGGCGATGGCCACGCCGCGCGGCGATGTAAACCACAACTGGCCGTCACTGGCTCTGAGCACCGTGGGATGGCTATTGCTGCTTGTCTCCCGGCTGCGCAATCCGTCCGCCGTCGTGAAATGTACGACATGGCTTGCATCCAGGTTGCACGCACGCCCCTGGGCACAGTCAATGAGAGACTGTGTGTCTGCCCGTGTAATACCTGCGTCGGACGCCAGCCACAGATGCCCGACACTGTCCTGCACGATCGCGTGGATTGCGGCCGGAAGAGCATCCGTGCCGTCGCGGCGAACAGGCCTGAATTGGTTGCCGTCCCAAAGGTTGAGGCCATCGCCCTGCGTGCCAATCCACACCATCCCATGCGGAGCGGCTTCGAGCGCCGTAATCACGTTGCTTGAGAGCCCATCCCTGGTGGTGTAGTTGTGCAGCTGCTCTGCATGGGCTCCCGGCCTCAGTCGCGTCAGGCCATTGAGCGTCGCGATCCACAGATCGCCTGTATCGGTGCGCGCCAACGCTCCCACCAGGTCGCTGCCCAACCCATTGGCCTGCGTCATGGTTTCGAATCGACCATTCTGCAGGCGAGTCAATCCGCGGCGTGTCCCGATCCAGAGGGAATCATCCGGTTCGACCAGCAGCGAACGAACGAAGTCGTCCGGCAAGCCGTCACCGGATGTGATGCTGGTCACTCCGCGGTTATCGATGCGGTTGAGTCCATCGGGCGTGCCGACCCACAGCGCATCTTTCGAAACGGCAAGAGACAGGATCACATTGCTGAGCAGTCCATTGGCTGTCGTCAGAGTCGTTGTGCGGGTCATCGTGCGGCCGCCGGCGATCCTGTTCAAGCCGCTGTTTTTAGTGCCGACCCATACGTCATGATGTGCGTCCTCGACTACCGCTGTTGCTGCGTCTGAGCTGAGTCCGTCGCTGGTGCTGAGCATGTGAAAACGCGCGTCGCGCAATATGTGCAGCCCGGCAGCCTCGGTGCCCACCCACATATCTCCTTCTCGATCCTCAAGCAAGGTCACAATCGCGTTCGTGGCCAGCGGGTCCGTCGGAGGCATGAGCTGCACCGCGCTTTGCACCGGTGAGATGTGCGCCAGCCCGCGATTTGTTCCCACCCAGAGGCACCCTTCACGATCGGCATAAATCACGTCAATCCGCGAACCGGGCAGTTGCCTGGAAACAAAAAATCTCTCTGCTGCTTGAACGCTTGCGCCGCGTGTCAGGATCACGGTGCTCTTGCTTGCAATCGCGAAAGCTCCGCCCGCCAGCCGTGCCAGAAAACTGACGCCATCTTCCGGAAGAGCGGAGGGCGCTGCAATCATTGCCAGCGAGCCGCCATGGGCGACGAAGACTCCATCATCCGATGCCATCAGAACATCGCCCCCGGCGAGTGCAACGACCAGCGAAGCTCGCTTGAATGCAGCAGCGCGTGCATGATCGGAATGATCCAGATGATCCGAAAGGCGTCCAGCGTTTTTCAGCCCGCCTGTATTTGCTTCTGAAGTTACGCGAGCCCGCCAGCGTCCCTCGCGCAGCGTGGCCACGCCCTGTGCGGTTCCCACCCAAAGCGTGCCTTGCGCATCTGCCGCAATCGAAGTGATCTCGCTTCCCGGCTGTCCATTGGCCAGGCTCACGGAAACGAAACGCTCGCCTGTCCATCGCGCCAGCCCATCCTCGGTCCACGCCCAGATCGCGCCATCGGCGGTCTGCGCCAGTCCGCGTACGGAGTTGCCGGGCAGGCCGTCTCCGGTCGTCAGCACAGTCCAGCGGGAGTTCTTCCAGTGCGCCAGCCCATCCGCGGTCCCAACCCATAGATCGTCATTGCTTGAGGCATTACCCTTGCCCTCCCTTGCATCCAGAAGACATCGAATCTCCGCATCGGGAAAGGGAGGAGCAGTGGCATGGTCGAAGACATGGAAGCTTACGCCGTCAAAGCGCGCCAGACCCAGCTCTGTTCCCGCCCACAAATAGCCGCTGTGCGATTGCAGCAGAACCGGCACTGTGTTCTGCGGCAGGCCGTTTTCCATGCTCCATGCCTGGCGGCCCAGCCGCGCGAGCGGGGTTGCCGGCTCCAGCGCGCAAGCCGGCAGCGCCACTGCCAGGACGGCAACAAGGCAGCATGCGAATTGGCGCAGGGAGACAAAGACCATACCTTGCAATCCAACACGGAATCAGCAGGATATGCAACCGTCGCGACCCTCGGAATGAACCCTTTTCCCCGCGAAATTGCATAATTCTTTTCAATCTCCATCCAATGGTTGAGGCCGGGTTAAGTCCTCTGGCTCAAGACACGGCTTTGCCTTCTGCCTATGCTGAAAGAGTCTCTTGACCTTGCGGGCGGCGGCGCACATTGCGTAGCTGCCCGCTACTTTCTGGATTTGCATCGGACCCTCTCCTGCCCTGATACCACCGCTGCTCCCCAGTTAAACTGGACTGGCATAGGCGGAACTCATCATGACATTTGCAGAGCTTGACAGCGTTCGTATCCGGTATGAGCTGACCGGCGACCCGGCGCTCCCCGTCCTCGTCCTGTCCCATTCCCTGGGCGCCGATTTAACTATGTGGGATCCTCAGCTGCCTCCGCTTACGCCGCACCTGCGCCTCCTGCGCTATGACACGCGCGGCCACGGCCAGTCTTCGATTCCGGATGGCGCGTACTCCGTCGCCGATCTGGGCGGCGATCTCCTTGGATTACTCGATGCGCTCGATATTTCCAGGGCAAGTTTTTGCGGCTTGTCCATGGGCGGCGTCATCGGCCAATGGCTGGGCATTCATGCGCCTGATCGTATTGACAAGCTGATCCTTGCCGATACCGCGGCCAAAATTGGCACCTCTGAAACCTGGAACGCGCGTATCGAGATGGTGGAGCGCGAGGGCCTTGAGCCCGTCATTCCCGGTACCCTCGAGCGTTGGTTCACGGCATCCTTCCGCGCCACGCAGCCGGAAACTGTCGCCCGTATCAGCGCAATACTGTATGCCACCGTCGCCAAGGGCTACACCGCATGTTGCGCCGCCCTTCGCGATGCCGATTTTCGCGGCGAATTTCAAGACAATGATGTGCGCAGAATCAAAGCTTCCACCCTGATTCTTACGGGTCGGCAAGACCCCGTAACCACCACCACGGACGGTAAATTCCTCGCCGATGCCATCACCGGTTCAACCTATGTCGAGCTCGACGCCGCACATCTCTCCAACGTCGAAGCGGCAGACGCCTTCAATGCCGCATTGCTCTCATTTCTTGGTGTGTAGCATCCGCAACTATTTCGGCGACCAGATACGAAACTCGCCGCTCAAATGCATCATGCTCATGATGTAGAGCATTCCATCGTAGTAGCGCTGTTCGCCTGCAGGCACAGATGTCTTCCACAGCGTCTCAACAAAATCCCGTTCCCGCGGATTCGTTGCCGCAAGACTCGCTACAGCGTTCGTCGCAACCAGTCCGGTCGAATGCCGGTCAGCCACTTCCTTCCCGTCCAGGGTGTACTGGTCACCGAATTTATCGAGTCCCTGCGCTGCAAAGAAAGCCTGAATTCGGTCGCTCAACACGCGCTCCTGCGGAGCCTTCCCCCACCATGACCAGTCCACAGACCAGTTGCTCGCCGTACGCCATGAATCGTACGAAAAGATAGCGGACTGCGGCGAGCGTGTCGCCTTCGGCGTGCCGTCGAAATTGGCGTAGTTGGGCGCAAGGCCGGTAACAGGATTGGTCGCCTTGACGAAAAATCCCCGGCTCACCTTCGCCGCTTCAGCCCAGAACTGCCGGTCCTCAACCGGCCCCCATCGCGCCCACAGCTCATAAAACGCGGGCAAATGATAGGAAGGGTCCGTAAAGTCGCCGTGGTCAACGCCCGGTACAAACCGGATCATCTTGTACTTCTCATCGACTTCGTTGCCCACTGTGCGAGGTCCAAAGCGCGTCGGGCCGGACATCACCGCGCGGTGACGCATCGTCGTCAGCAGCCGGTCGGCTTCGGCCTTGTAGTCGTAGATGCCCTTGCCACTGCCCCAGCGCGCATCCGCGAAGTAGAGAGCCATCACAAAATACTCTTCGCCGTCGGGAGCTGCCGTCTCCTCGTTCGGCGTGCCATCCGTCTTGCATGACCATGAAAAATAGCCATACGACGGATGATGCGGATCGCTGATGTACATGTACGTCTTCGCCCAGTTCCACAGCGCATCGAACTCCCGCTTGTGATTCAACTGAACCGAGATCATCATTCCGTACGATATGCCTTCAGTCCGTGCATCATGGTTGGCCCAATCGGTCAGGTAAGCCAGCGGCCCATTGGCGTTTTTGCCAGTCTCGAAATAAACCGCCTGGGTTTGCGGATCGCCATGGAAGAGCTGCTGATATGCGGCATCGATCTTCGCCTTTACCTCACTCGCCGGGTGGCCCTGCTCCACAAAAACATTGCGGTATTTGCCCGTCGCGTAAGCGCCATGTCCGTTGCTGACCAAAGGCTTTTCAGCCCCATGGGCCCGCGTTCCCATAGCCAAGGCTGGAATGAGAGCGATATTCAGCGCAAAACAAAGCGCGCGCCAGTAAGCAAGCTGGAGTGAACCAAGGCTGTTCATAAGCGCGACCTTTATAGCTGGTAAATCGATATATTGCAAGTGTTTTATCGGAGCGGAGCGATCTCCGCGCCAGATGCGTGCAGTGATCCCTTCCAGCATCGGGCCTCATAAACGGGCCTGAATATCTCTTGTCACGATCGGCCCGCCAACGCCACTACCTGGTCAAAGCGCTGTGAATAACCAGGCGACTGCGTGCAGGTAGGCACAGCAAATTCATAGTCCGGAGAAGAACCTCATGCGGCGTAGAAAAAACTTCAATGTAAACCCTCTGCTCAGCGGCCTTGGCACATTGGTCATTCTCGTCCTCTTCGCAGCAGGAATTTGCGCGGAGTTGCACCGGAAGATCTTCGCCTGAATCTCATTCCTCTTGCGCCTAACTCTGAGGAATTGTCATTCTGAGGAGCCGAGGGCGACGAAGAACCCGCATTCTCTTTGCGCGAACCGGGACACTACTAGTGAAGCGGATATCTTGACACCCTCCAGCCCTGCGGCATACAGTTCGGCGATATAGAAAGAATCAATATCCAGTGCGGCTGCCGGTGCTGTCACATCCAGTCCACGTCGATCGCCAGCGGGGGAACCAATCGTGAATAAATGGCTTCAATCAGCTTGTGTGGGATTTTTGTCTCTCGGCCTTGGCGTCTCCGCCTACAGTTTTCCCGTCAAGCTCAAGCCCAAGCCAAAGGTCGTTCCCGTCAATCTCGGCCTCTTCGAAGGCCAGACCGATGTGGGCCCTGTTCATCCCGCGGGCACCACGCAGTTTGAAGCAGGCCCTAAGACCTACACGCTGACCGGCGCCGGCGAAAACATGTGGATGACCAAGGACGCCTTCCATTTCCTGTGGAAGAAAGTCTCCGGCGATGTCTCGTTGACTGCCGACATCAGCTTTCCCAGCCCCGGCGGAAACGCGCATCGCAAAGCGGCTTTGCTCATCCGGCAAAGCCTCGATGCAGACTCCGTATACGCCGACGCGGCTCTTCACGGCTCCGGACTCACCGCGCTCCAGTTTCGTCCCGAAGCCGGTGCCGTCACCGGCGATACCGAATTGGACTTTCATACAATTGCCGACGCACCTAGCCGCTTGCGCATTGAAAAGCGTGGCGACCTCATCACCATGTACATGGGCAGCAAAGGCGAGCCGCTCCATCCCGCAGGAGCTACAACGCGCCTTCATCTCGAGGGCTCGTTCTACGTTGGCCTCGGCATCTGCTCTCACGATCCCAACATCGTCGAAAAGGCCGTCTTCTCCAACGTCGATTTTCACACCCTTGCGGAAGCCTCCGAAACCTCCGCCAAGGCCGATCTCTACAGCACTCTGCAAACCATCTCCATCGACCCGCAGAACCCTCGCGCCACCGCGATCTACACCACCAAGGGCCATTTTGAAGCGCCCAACTGGAGCCGCGATGGAAGCGCGCTCATCTTTGATCAGGATGGCCGTATCATGACCGTCGCCGCCGACGGAAAACTGCCTGCAACACCGCACGCCATAGACATTGGCCTGGCCATCAAATGCAACGGCAGCCACGGCCTCTCGCCAGACGGCAAGCTTCTCGCCATCAGTTGCAATATGCCGGACGCGCCGGGCTCGCGCGTCTATACGCTGCCCTCCAGCGGAGGCGCGCCCAAGGTAGTCACCGCCAACCCATCTTCGTACTTTCATAGCTGGTCGCCGGACGGAAACACCATCGCCTTTACGCGTCCCCACACCGGCGGCGGTGACATTTACAGCATCCCGGCGGCAGGCGGCGATGAAATGGCTCTCACAGCAACCGTAGGCATCAGTGACGATCCCGACTACTCGCCGGACGGGCAGTACATCTACTTCAACTCCGATCGTGGCGGTTCCATGCAGATCTGGCGCATGCACGCCGATGGCAGCCAGCCCGAGCAGGTCACATCCGACGAGATGAATAACTGGACGCCGCACGTTTCGCCGGACGGCAAGTGGATGGTCTTTCTCAGCTACGATAAGAGCGTTACCGGTCATCCAGCCAACAAGGAAATCTCCCTTCGCCTGATGTCTCTTGCCGATAAGAAAATCACCCGGCTCGTCGCCCTGCTAGGCGGCTCAGGCACCATCAATGTTCCCTCATGGTCGCCGGACAGCCATCAGCTTGCCTTCGTCAGCTATGAACTCGTCACGCCCGACGCAGCCGACGCGCAACAGCACCCAAAATAAGCGCCGCGTTTCGCGTTGACGTGTCTTCGCGCTCAGATGTGAAGACCAAGCGCCTGAAACTCATCTTCCTCCACTTCCAATGAGAACCCGCTTAACGCGGACTCCTGCGAAGCCTTCAGTAACACTTTGAGCAGCACATGCAACACGGCAACACAACCGATGCTCTTGGCAAGAACCAGAAGCCGCGCCTCGGAGAGAATCTCCAGATGCGCCGAAAGCAGTACAAAGACCGGGAATGCCGCAGCGTAGAGCACCAGGGTGATAGGCAGGCTGGCTCGTGCCGGGAGCCTCGGTTGAGTAAAGGGGATTCGGTTGCTCTGATAGAAGAAAGTGTCCGCCAGCAACAGTGACAACGTGCCAGCCCACACGGCCTGCAAGGCCACGCTCCCAACCTTCCAGCCAATCATCAGCAGAAAGAAGAGAACGCCGCAGCTCACACATCCGCAACACGCAATCACCCATGCCCGAGTTGCCTTTGTATGTGAGCCGGCTTGTAAAAGGTTCATCGGAAAAACCCATCGCGCAGCCATGTCGATCGGGAATCCAAACGCAACCCGCAGGCCCACCACAAGCCAGAACAATAGCAACGGTAAGACCGCATGGAGTCCATCGCTGGAGAGCGCAAGCTCTAGTGTTCCCTGCGAGGAATGCCGCAGCGTAACCACGCTCGCCAGCGCCAGTGCGATACCGACGCCACCATAGATCGCCAGATAAACCTGGTAGCGTGAATTCCTCCGCAACGTATGGCTGATGAAGTGAAAGACGCCGCGCTCCTGCGGTCGTGTCAGCAGGGCTCTATGAAGCAGGTTCGTCAGCGCTGCGCTATCCGCCCCTCTTTTTTGGGAAGCCCCTTCCAAAGCCCGCTTTTGCTGCCGTTTCCAGGCCAGAGGATAGACAAGTACCGACAGCGCAAACGCAATCCCTGTTGCGTACAGTCCAATTGTCGCGAGTAGCTGTGCTCCCGCCGGAGCTTGCACCCCCTGCGCAAGATGCTCATACAAACCGAGAAACCAGAGCGGTGGAATGTATGGGGCAAACCACGCATCGCCGCCAAGCAGCATCTGCATGTGCGAGCCGAAAAGAGGGAAGAGCAGGAACAGCAGCACCAGGAAGCCAATCGAGAGCGACTGCAGAACAGACGCGGCCCAGCGTTGCGCGCTATCCGGCAGCAGACTGATGCAAAGACCCTCAACCGCCAGCATGCTGAAACCGGCAAATACTCCCGCCAATAAAACCGCCGCACAGTGAGCCATGACTGTATGGAAGTAATTTCCATGCGACGGCGTGCTCACGGCAGAGTAGAGCACGCTGCCGAAAACGTTAGCTCCCACAAGAAAGAGCACAAGAAAACTGAGCAAGGCCCGAGCCTTGGCCCAAAACAGCGTGCGCATCCTGAGTGGCAGCGGCAGCAGGATCAAAAAATCGGCACGATCGGGAAACAGCATCTCCCACTCAAATGTCGTTACGATCCCCATCGCGACAAAAGAGTAGAGAACGAAAAAATACCGGTCCGCCGCCACTGCCCACACCGGCCGCCCAGGATAAGCCGGCAGCAGCCAGAAGGCGACCATGAGGCACGGTACGGCGCAAACGCAAAGCGCGCGCACCACGGACGATTGCGTGTCTCCATCCGACGAAAGCGTATCGTTGTCAAAAAAACGCGCAAAGAAATGCCGATGCAGCGTACGTGCCCTGATCTGCGATACAGTCTTTTGCAATACGGCCTCGGCCATCGTGTTCCTCAATTCGGATTGATCTTCATCACCCCTACCAGGTCGCGCGCCACCTGCTCTGTATCCGTCTGCCGCACAAGCTGCGCGAACACGCTTTCCAGATCCGGCAGCTTCATCAGCTCCGTCAATTTTCCCGGCGAGGCATCCGCCACCACCTGGCCCTTGGCAAGAATGATCACCCTGTCGCACACCCGTTCCACTACCTCCAGCACATGCGAGATGTAGAGAATCGCCTTCCCCTCCCGCGCCAGCAGCACCAGCAGATCTTTGAACAGACGCGCCGTCACCGCATCCAGTCCCGACAGCGGCTCATCGAAAATCAGCAGCTCAGGGTCATGCATCAGCGCTGCCGAAATGAGCACGCGCTGCTTCATGCCCTTCGAATAATCAGCAATCGCCGAGTACTGCGATTCTTCAAGCGACAGCAACTTCAGCATCGCGCGCGCCTTGGCGTCGATCAGCTTTTCGTCCATGCCGCGCAGCCGCCCCACAAGCTGCAGATACTCAAGCCCGGAGAGATGCGTATAGACCTGCGCTTCCTCGGGAATGTAGCCCAGGTTGGCCCGGTAGGCCGAAACATCGTCGTGAATATTCCGCCCGCGAAAGAAAATCTTGCCGTCCGAGGGCTCGATCATGCCGGTGATCATTTTGACCGTCGTCGATTTGCCGGAACCATTCGGTCCCAGGTAGCCGAGAATTTCCCCCTCCACCAGGTTGAAGCTCACATTCTGCACGGCCGGGATCGAGCGATACCGTTTTGTCACATTTCTGACTTCCAGCATGAAATTCCTCGCTTGCTTGATACCCTATGTAGTACACTTCTTATGAGCGAGTCAAGTATTTTGTTGCACAGTGCGCCCATGACCTCCGGAAAGCTCTCCCATACCGTGGCCATCATCCTCAAGGCTCTAAGCCTCGGGTATCAGTTTGGCTTCGACATCATGGAGGTGACCGGACTTCCCAGCGGTACTGTCTATCCCGCGCTGCGCCGCCTGGAGCGCGATGGCCTCGTCTCCTCCAACTGGGAGGCGGAGCAGCAGGCGTTGAAAGAGCAGCGCCCCGCGCGCCGCTACTACACGCTGACGCGCCTCGGCAAAGAAGCCGAATCTGCCGCCACCGTGCGCTACCCGTTGCTCTCGCGGCTCATTCCTGAAAAGCTGGGGAACACTCGATGAGCCAGCCGCAGCCGCCCAGTCAAAAAGACCGCCTCTGCCGCCTGGACGCATGGCTATTGCCGGTCGCCGCCAAGCTGGTTCCACGCGCTCGCCGTTCTGACTGGCTGCGCGAGTGGCAGGCTGAGTTCTGGCATCTGCGCCACACTCAATCCCATGCGCAAAAGATAAGTGACAGTGCGGTCGAAGTCCTGAGCCTGGCCTGGGGCCTCATTGCCGACGCCGGCTGGTTCGGCATCAATTCCGTCAGGGAAAGCAGGCGCGGAACGGCCTCTGCCTGCCTGCTCCAACTGGCCATCGCATGTTCAGCATGCCTGGTGATTGAACTGTTTTGCGCGGGGTCATGGCACGCGCTTGGCATGGTCATCATCCACTATTTTGTCGATCGCTTTATGCTCGTCGCGTTGCCGGCGATCTTCGTAGCCCTGGCCACCATGCCCAGCCGCCCGCGCAAATGCAATCGTACGCAACACGCAGGAGTCCCCACATCACGCGCCCGTTGGAATCTCTTCCTCACCGCAAAAATTGTTCTCTCACTGATCTTTGGATTTCTCTTTTGCGTCCTCGTCTCACTCCCGGTGAGCAAAGCGCTGGGACGTTATGGCGACTGGCTTGACGTGATCACGTCCACCATCGTGCTTACCACCAGCCTGCGCCTCGCCCTGGACGATCAGAAGCATCGCTGCGAGCGCTGTCTCCGCCTGCTGCGCCAGCCCGTGCGTATCGGGCCGCCTTCCTACAATCTGCTCAATTGGAACGGAACAGAACTGGCTTGCGCCGAAGGACATGGCTCCCTGCAAGTACCGGAGATGCAGGGAAGCTGGTGCTGGTATGACCTGTGGGTCGACTCCGGCCGCCGCGTTCCCCTCAACTCTGAACCGTGCATCTGAAGTAACCAGAATTCAGGCCCGGCCCGCGAACTCCCGCGTCTCCGTATATACCTTGATCTTCTCGTCCTGCTTGATGAAAAACGGCACGCGGATTTCGAGTCCCGTCTCCAGCTTGGCTGGCTTGGTCACCGCGCCGCTGGCCGTATCGCCGCGCACGCCCGGCTCCGTGTAGGTCACAGTCAACTCCACCTGCTGTGGCAACTGCAATCCAATCGGGTTGCCGTTGAATTTATGGATTTGCAGAAGCGCTCCCTCTAGCAGAAAATCCAGAGCATCGCCCATCATCTCGCTGTTCAGTGTCACCGTCTCAAAGGTGTCCTGATCCAGAAAATGAGAGCCGCTCCCATCCGTGTACAGGTACGACGCTTCTACCAGCTCCAGGTCCGGCTCCTTGAACTTCTCGCCTGCTTTGAATGTCTTGTCAAAGACCGCCTGCGTCAGCAGGTTGCGCATCTTCAGCCGAACCAGCGTTTGACCCCCGCGTGCCGTCGGTGTCGAAATCTCAAAATCCAGGCAGTAATACGGTGCGTTTTCGAATTCGAAATACATCTTGCGTTTGACGTTGATCGCGTCAATCAATGCGGCCATGATTTCCTCGGGAAAATTCATCGGAAGCATCAGGCATAGGCCTGACGAACTTCTCTATACATTCACTGAAACGCCCTCAGAATAACAGGTGTGCGCCCGTTCCCGCCCGGCAACCAAAGAGTTGATCGAAGCCTCTGCCTTTCCATAAATTGGTATTCTGAGGAGCCGCAGGCGACGAAGAACCCACATTCTCCCCCTAAGCCAGTGCCGCATTGCCAGGCCGGCACAATACAGTCTTCGAAGATAATACGAACTTTTTCGTTGACATCTACGAAATAAATCGTATATTGTCGCTCCCATGATGAAGAAGCAGGAAATCCCCCGGCCCACCGAATCCGAACTGGAGCTGCTCAGCATCCTCTGGGAGCGGGGCTCGGCGACCGTGCGCGAACTCTTTGAGGCCGTCAATACCAGGCGTGAAGTCGTGTATACCGGCGTCCTCAAGCTCATGCAGATCATGACCGAAAAAGGCCTCGTCGAGCGCGATGAGCGCGAACGGGCCCACGTCTATCGCCCAGCCATCTCGCAGGCTGACACCGAGGCACGCCTCCTGCGTGAGCTGAGCCAACGATTCTTCTCCGGCAGCGCGGCCCAACTGGCCCTGCGTGCCCTCGAAATTGAAAAAGCCAGCGAGCCTGAGCTCGACGCAATCCGTCAGCTCATCGCCAGAAAAGATGCTCTGCGTAACGCGTAACCCGTGCGTCAATGATGCACACAAAAGGGGTAGGGAATGAGCATACCGGTAACAAATCTCTCCGTGCTGGGTTGGCTGTCGCACAACGAGCTGATCGCCCTCGGCTGGACCCTTCTTCACTTCTGCTGGCAGGGCACAGCGGTCGCGGTTTTGTATGGGTTTGTGGACCGCCTCACCGCGCGTGCTGCTTCCGGTGTACGGTATGCCGTTGCCCTCGCCGCTCTTGGGCTCATGCCTGTTATGGTCGTCGTCACCTTCGCCATTGAGTCGCAGGCAAATGTGCCGATGCTCGTGCAGATGCAGTCCACCGCAACACGCATTTATGGAGTCGAACCGCACGCCGCCGTCACGTCTCAGGCTCCGCTCGCCGCCTCACCGCAAGTCTTTCCTCACGCATCATCGATCCCCTCCCGCATTGTTCTTCGTGCCGAAGCTATCATGCCCTGGGTCGATGGCCTCTGGCTGCTCGGCGTCCTCATGCTTGCCGTGCGTGCCCTCGGCGGCTGGTTCCAGCTCGATCAGCTTCGCCGCCGCGCGCGTGGCCTCGTCCCAGCACAGTTGCAGAAGAGCTTCCAGCGCGTCTGTGAACGGATCAACGTTGGCCGCAGTGTCGCGCTTCGCGTCTCGGATGAAGTGATTTCGCCGCTCGCCATGGGCGTCTGGCGCGCCACCATTATCCTGCCTCTCAGCTCGGTCATGCGTCTCTCCAGCGAAGAGCTCGAGGCCGTGCTCGCCCATGAACTCGGCCATATTCGCCGCGGGGACTACATCTGCAACCTGCTTCAGGTCGCTCTCGAGAGCCTGCTCTTCTTTCATCCCGCCGTCTGGTGGGTCAGCAAAGCCGTTCGCGATCGCCGCGAATTCTGCTGCGATGAAATCGCCGTGCGCAACTGTGCCGATGCCGTTGTGTATGCCCAGGCCCTCTTGCGGCTTGAAGAACAGAAGACAGCACAATTTCAGCTCGCGGTAGCCCTCAAAGGACAAAAGGGCTCTTTGCTCGGACGCGTCGAAAAAGTTTTAGGAGAAGACAAGCCAATGGTGAACGGAATGACAAGCGGCGTGCGTGTAATGGTTGCAGGAGCAGTTGTAGCGGCTCTCCTGCTCGGTCCCAGGGTAAGCGATGCGGTCGCGGCATCGCAGCCGCTCGTCCATCACGTCGCGGCACTTCTGCCCTCTGTCTCACTCGGCCAGGCGCAAGACAAGGCTCCCGAGCCGCGCCCGGAGCCCGTGCCCAAGCCTCGCGCTGAAATCGTCGTTTCCCCCGACATTCAGATAGCAACGCCCATTGTCCCGGATATGGCCTCTTTGAACGTTGTCTCACCGGAGCCGTCAATCTCTGCGCTCGCTCAGACCGAGACAAAAGCCATGCCCAGAGGCGTCGCCTACATCGACGCCATGCGTGACGCCGGCTATCCTCTCAATCTCAACGACAATCTCAACGAGCTCGTCTCCCTCAAGTCGCTTGGCGTTACTCCTGAATACGCAAAGCAGATGGCCAGCCTCGGCCTCGGCAAGCCCTCCGTGCATGACCTCATCTCCATGAAGTCGCTCGGCATCACACCCGAATATGCAAAAGAAGTAGCCGCCCTTGGTTTGGGTGAGCCTTCCATGCATGACTTGGTCTCTTTAAAGTCGCTGGGCGTAACGCCCGAGTATCTTGCAGGACTCAAGCAAAGCGGAATCGCTCCAAAGGACTTTCATGAAGTGGTCTCGGAAAAAGCTCTCGGCATCACGCCGGAGTACGCCGAGGCTATGAAGAAGACCGCCTTCGGTCCCATGACCGTAGAAGACCTCATCAGCATCAAAGCCCAGGGCGTTACTCCCGAATACGCCACCTGGCTCCACAACACTTTCCCCAAGGTCACCGTGGATGAGCTACGCAAAGCCGCCGTCTTCCACATCGATGACAAGTTCATCGCCGCAGCCAAATCGCATGGCATCGACGGCAGCGACTTCGAGAAGCTCGTGCGCCTCAAGATCTCCGGCCTGCTCGACGAGTAACTCCGCACTCCACCTTCACTACAACTTTTCTGCATAAAGGGAGAATTGCGATGCGTCGTCAATTCATAGGACTTCTATTGCTTGTCGCGGCAATGACCGCTCACGCCCAAACCTCGGGCGAATGCTCCATCGCCGCAAGCGAATATGGAGATAAGCTCTACTTCAGCCGCGAACGTGGCGGTTGCCCTGTTGGAGAACACTGTCACGAAGGAAGCTCGGATATTGCATGGGCCAGATGGAGCGGCATCAAGCCCGAAGACCTGCAGCGCGAAGGCGCCGCGATCGATGCGCGCCGTACCGCCGAGGCAGGCGAGATACGCTGCGACGGCAAAGTGCATGACGGCGCCCTGCACGGCACATATTCCTTCACGCCCGACACACAGTTCGCCAGGCGCATGGAATCCATGGGCTTTGACGATCAGACTCCCGATCGCCTCGAAGGCTATGCCATGCTCGACGTGACCATCGCCTGGGTACAGGAGATGAAAGATGCGCACATTTCCGGCATGACCTCCAGCAACATCATGGGGCTGCGCGCTCTCAAAGTCGATGCAGCCTATGTGCGCGGCATGAGCGCAGCCGGTTATCCGGAGTTGCGCGCCGACAAGCTCACCAGCATGAAAGCTGTCGGAGTGTCGCCCGAAAAAGTGCAGGCGGTACGCGCCATGGGCTTCAATCCGACCCAGGAAGAGCTCATCCAGATGAGCGTCTTCAAGATCGATGCTCCCTTCGTGCAGCGTATGAAAGATCGCGGCTTCAAGAATCCCACCATTTCTCAATTGGTGAAGATCAAGATCTTCAAGCTCGACGAATAGGCAGCAGCCAACGACGTTTCACTGTGGCCAACTGACTGGCCCCTGATTGATCCATCGCACAGGGGCCTCTTTTTTTCGCAGTTTCACAGGCCTTAAAAATGAAGCACGACACCCGTGCTCACGCGAAGATTGTTCTGGTGATCGTTCACTCCGTTCTTGAACGTCGTCACCAGGTAATCCACCTCCGCGAGCCTGATCGAAAAATGCCGACTGACCCGCATGTCCATGCCGCCGCCTGCATTCGCCGCAAAGGCCGCGCCTGCGTTTGAGGCCGCTGAATTCGGGCCCTCGACCAGCGATCCACTGGAGTGCGCCACACCGGCCAGCACCTGCCCAAACGGTCGCAGCGCCGAGTGACCCAGCCGCGGCGCATAGCGTCCTCCCGCCGTAAACGTGCTCAGTGTGAGTCCGTATTCGCCCTGTGTAATTGCGTTGGCATGAGCAACGGTCACATCGCCGACCAGAGCAAAATTTCGCTGCCCGAAAAGCCACGCAAAGGTAGTGCTGCCGCCGTTGAGGTTGAAGCATCCGCAATCACCCACAGGCGCATTGCTGCGCAGATAGCTATAATCCAGGGCTATCTCCGCATGAGGCTTATTCATTGGAGTTGAAGCCGATTGTGCCAATGCCGCAGTGCTGCCCGTGAAGACCGCCGCAAAGGCCAACCGCAGAATGAGCTTGACGTTGATCCTGATTTTCATGGGGTCTCCTCTTACTGCACTTTGAGTTGCACGGTGGTGGATTGCTGTGTCTCGCCGCTGGTTCCGGTAACGGTAATGGTGTAGTTCTTGGCTCCGCTACCCGGTAGTGCGAAGCCGCCTCCGCATCCTGAAAGCGCCGTGACCGCACCTAGTGAAGCCAACAGTAGAACGCATACCGTCATCCAGCGTTTACGCGCCTTCCGCGTGGCCAGCATCAATCCAAACAGTGGTAGAAGCGTCGCAGCAACCGGCCATCCGGACCCTCTTCCGCCCACGGACGATATCGACGTTGCAGTCGCCGTCTGAATGCTCAACTGAGAACTCCCCGATGAGCTGCCCGGCGTGATTGAAGCAGGATTGAATGTAGCCGTAGCCCCTGCCGGAAGCCCGCTGGCCGCCAGCGTAACCGCATTTGGAAATGTCCCATTTTGCGCGGTTACGGTGATGGTGTAGACAGCCGTTCCACCCGGCTGCACAGTCTGTGCCGTTGTTGTCGAGGTAACTGTGTACGTTGGCGTTGGCGGCGCAGTGCCAGTGCCATTGAGCGTGACAGTCTGTGGTGAGCCGGCAGCATTGTCGGCAATCGAGATCGTTGCAGTAAAGCTCGCCGCTGATGCCGGAGTGAACGTGACGGAGATGGAGCAGCTCGCGTTGACCGCAAGTGAGCTTCCGCAGGTGTTGGTTTGCGTAAAGTTCGCCGCGCCGGTCCCGCCAAGCGTGATGCTGGTGATGTTGAGAGCCGCACTGCCCGTGTTTTTGAGCGTCGCTGTCTGAGCCGCGCTGGTTGTACCTGTGGTAGCTGTGAACGTCAGCGATGCCGGTGTGAGAGAGACAGCAGGTGCTGTAGCCGTTGTGCCCGTTCCGCTCAAAGCCACAGTTTGCGGCGAACCTGTCGCGTTATCTGCGACCGACAACGTAGCCGTAAAGCTCGCTGCCGACGCCGGTGTGAACGTCACTGAAATCGCGCAGCTAGCACTGGCCGCCAGCGAGCTGCCGCACGTATTCGTCTGTGCGAAATCGGTAGGATTCGTCCCGGCAATCGAGATTCCCGAGATTGTCAACGCCGCATTGCCCGTATTCTTCAGCGTCACCGTCTGCGCCGCGGAAGTCGAGGCCGCCACCGCAGAGAATGTCAGCGAACTCGGCGAAAGCGAAGCAACTGGCACGCTCGTCCCCGCCGAGATGACAAAGTTCGCCGGAGCCGATGTTCCACCACCCGGCGAAGGATTCGTCACCGTGACCGGCACGGTCGCAGCACTCGCAACATCCGCCGCCGGAATCACCGCAGTAAGCTGCGTCGCGTTCATATAGGTTGTGTTCACCGCGTGGCCGTTGAAGTTGACCGAAGACGTCGCGATGAACCCAGTCCCATTGACCGTCAGCGTAAATTGCGCCGAGCCGGCCGTTGTTCCCGTCGGCGTCAGTGAAGTGATCGCTGGCGCTGGATTGCTCGCCGCAGCGCCGGACTGGTTCACGGTAAAGGTTTCGCATCCAGCAGTGATGGTGAGCGTGCGCGGTGCTCCCGTCGTATTCTGGCCTACCGTGTAGTAGACCGCTCCGCTCCCTGTTCCTGAGCTGTTTTCCGTGATGGCAAGCGCAGTGGGGTCGCTGGAATTCGCCTTCCATTTGCAGAAGTTGTACGAAGCGGTTATGAGGAAGAAATCCGTTGTGCCGTTGGAGCCAACCGACTTGGGATTGGGGCTGATGGTAAAGGTGCAGGTGAATGCCGAGGCCTGCGTGATGGAGTAGATCGAGTATCCATTGGCGTCGCCAATAGTGATAGTTGGCGTCTGCGGCCCTTCGGTATTTGCCTTGACCGTGTACTTGACGGTTCCATTTCCAGTGCCCGAAGCGCCTGAGGATACGGTCACTACCGAGGCGTCGCTGCTCTTCGCCGTCCATGCGCAGCTTGACGATGAGGCAGTCACTCCGATCGTTCCCGAGCCGCCCGTCGTTGGAATGGTCGCTGCATTAGAGTCAAGCGTGTAGTAGCACGAAGGAGCATCCTGCGTAAGAGTGAAGACATCGCCGCCCACCATGATCGCGCCGGTGCGCGGAGCGCCATGATTGGCTGCCACCGTATAAGCCGGATTGCCGTTGCCGACCAGCAGGCCTGAGCTCTGAGGAATGGTGATGAACTGAACTCCGGTCACGTAGCTGGAATCTTGCGGATAGGGTTCAACGAAGTAAGAGCAGGAGGAGTTCGTCGTGACAGCGAACGCGCCCGAATTGCCAGCGGCCGGAATATGCGCGGATGGGGGATTGAGCCCATACGTGCAGATTGTCGAGTCGCCCGCTTCCTGATCGATCTCAACCGTCTTGCCCGCGACAGTCAGGGTTCCGCTGCGCGCCGCGCCGGTATTGGGCGCAACGGCTACATCGAACGTACCGCTGCCCGTGCCTTTCGCATTGTCGAGAATCACTAGCCACGAAGCATTGGAGGTGGCTGTCCACGGGCAGGTAGGAGCGTTGGTTGAGACCTCGACTTCTTCAGGAATCAGCGTGTCGCCTTCAGCACCAACAGGGTTGAAGCCGAAGAACTCCGGATCATAGGTGCAGGCAGAGACGAGGGTGAACGAGGCCGACGATGGAAAGTTCGAGCCGCCTCCTCCAGGACCGGGGTCGGGATTGGTCACAGTAACGGTCGCAGTACCCGCGGTGCCAAGCAGAGATGCGGGCACGGAGACCTGAATTGCGGAGCAGAATCCTGGCTGAAACGGTCCGCCGCAGACCTGGTTATCGAGATAGCCCTTGGTCTGTACCGCTGTGCCGTTGAACGTGACTGCACTCGTCGGTAGAAATCCACTGCCATAGACCGTCAGAGGCAGGCTGCCACTGGTGATGGTAACAGCAGATGTTGGATCGACGTGGTCGATGAATGGGAACGGATAGTAGACATTTTGCTCGAGTGTGGCTGTGTTGTTGGCCAGCGCCGGATCGGCTTCAGTTGCGGTAACGGCCGCGCTGTCGCTCAGCGCGCCGGCTGCGGTCGCCTGGATAGGGAGAGTCACCTGGGCCGTTGCACCGGGCGCCATCGTCCCCATGTTGCAGGTAATCTTCTTGCCGCTCACCGTGCAATTGCCGAGAGTGCTTACCGCCGGCGTCTGGCATGGACCAACATTGCAGTAGGCGCTGCTGATCTCAAGGCCCGCGGGCAGCGTGTCAGTGAAGACAACATTATGTGCGGTTGCCGGACCGTTGTTCGCGACTGTGCTAGTGAAGGAATACTGTCCAAAGTCGGGGCCGATGTCGAAGACCGTCGTGTCGCTGGATAGGGTGACGCTGACATCTGCCTTGGTGGTGTCGACGGGATCATTGATGGCGATTGTGCAGTCGGCGCCTGTCTTGACGCTGGTGGATGTGAGGTAGGTCTGTCCCTGGCCAAAGCCGGATGCATCGGCAACCGTATTCGAGAAGAATTCGATCGTGTAATTGGTGTTGGCAACGCTGTCAAAGTTGCCGAGCAGGCTGATGACGTTCCCATTGGGAGAAGACTTCACCGCGTTGGAAAACTCAGATGTATTTCCATTGGGATCGGTCGCAGTTGCGGTGATATAGGCGGTGCCCGATCCGCCGGTAAGCGAAGGAGCGTTCTGCAGGCTGTTGGCGCCATCGTTGGTGGCATTGCAATGGCTGATGGCATCCGGGCCTGAGACATCTAGATCGATGCCCAGATTCTTATTGCCGAAGATGGAGTTCTGGCTGATCCGATTGCCCGTGCCGGAGAGGATACGTACTCCCGATCCGCCATTGGACTGAATCGAGTTGGCAATGGTGTTATTTCCAACTCCAATTCCGCCGCTGGTCGGCGCCGGGTCAATCAATACGCCGTGGCCTTTGTTATTGGCGATCAGGTTGCCTGCGCCAGGCGCGGTGCCGCCGATGATGTTGTTAGTCGCATTGCTGCCCAGGTTGATGCCATTGCCCTGGTTGGGAATGGATTTGGTGCCCATAAGATCCGTGCCGATAAAGTTGCCCTCAATCGTATTACCTACCTCTGGATTCGGATAACTCTGGCTCTGGCTCGTTCCGGAGATCAGGATGCCATCGGTGGTATTGCCGGAGATAACATTGCCCGCTCCTGCGATCAGGCCTCCAATCGTCGTGTACCCAGCGGGCTTCTCCGTGGATGATGTAGCCCCGCTGACGAAGCCCTGCTGCACATTGCCGACAGCCTTGGTCCCCGTAACATCCGTGCCGATGAAGTTGCCCTCGACGATGTTGTAGAAGGAGTTGTCGAAGATATAAACGCCCGCCAGATTGCCGGAAATGATATTGCGCCCGGCAGGCGTGGTTCCGCCGATGGTCATGTTTGTAGGATTGTGCAGAATGGAGACGCCGTAGCCCTGATTGGCGATCGCGTGAGTTCCCGTAGCATCGGTGCCGATCAGGTTGCCCTGAATCGATGAATCGCTTGCCGCGCCGCCTTCAGTCAGGTCATTGATGTCGACGTTGGTGCCGTTGCCGGCGATCACGTTGGCAGTGCCGGGCAGAGTTCCGCCGATGGTTACAGTGGGCCCGTTCAAGCCCACGCCGTCGAATGTATTGGACCGGTCGGCCTCCTGAGGATTCGAGACGATTGCCGCGCCTGTTACATCCAATCCAACATAGTTACCCTGCAGCTGCGCTTCATACGCTGTGGAAAGGAAGAGGATGCCGCTGTTGCTGTTGCCGGAGAGGATATTTCTCGCCTGGGGCGTCGTGCCGCCGATAATGTTGCCGGGGGCGCTGCCGAAGAGTGGACCATTGTCGGCGAAGATTCCGATGCGGTTTGGAGCAGCAAACTTGCCGGTTGGATCCGTGCCAAAAAAGTTCCCTTCGATGAAGTCGCCGACTCCATTCGCTTCGATGCCTTCCGCGCCGGATGCCGTGTTGTTCGAGATCGCCGGATTGGTCCAACCTGTGAAATCGAGGCCGCGAAAGACCGAGCCGTTGTCATCGAAAGGAACGAGGCCAGAGCCGCCGGGAGTAGTCGCTTTGCCGCCATCGATCTGAATCAGGATTTTGGCATTGTCGCCATTGGCAAGCGTATTTGGGCTAGCTCCTGGCTGGGTATAGCCATCAATCGTGATCGTGGCGTCGATCGGTGGAAGCGCGAAGTTGTTAAAGGCTCCAGGCACACTCTCCGACAGAGGTTGGATAAGGAAGGTTCCAGTAGCAGGCTTATACCCAGGATCGCTGGTGGGAATATTGAAGACGATCTCAGACGTTCCAGTCGCATTATTGGCGTCGTAGATTGCTTTGCGCAGCGATCCCGTCGGCCCAGTCACCTGCGTCTCAACCTTGATGATGGCGTCCGAAGTGTTGGTTACGGTGAAGACGTTGTCCGGTGGAGTGTCGTGCGGCATCACCACAGGAGCAGACTGTCCTTCATGCAGGGTCACGAGCCCACTGAGGCCATGCTTGCTTAAACGCATCGGGAGTACGACGACCGGCGCACTGGTGGCACTGAGTGAAGCGAGAAGGCTCATCGATCGGGGCGTGACCTGATCGATGGCGCCGCGGAACTCTGTGAGCGCGCGCGGGCCTTTACGCTCTGCAATGCTGGAGAGCACATGGACCTGGCGATTGCCGGAGTCGGCGACAAGGATATCTTCCTCGGCCGATCCGCTGACGCGGCCCGCAACTAGATGCGGTATGGTCTGCGAAAAGCGGGAGGGCAGGGAGACGGTGCTGCGCTCGGTCCACTCGGCAATCTGGCCTGCGGACTTCATTACATTGCGTGCAGCGGCGATCTTTGCCGCCATGCCCGGTGTATGCACCCCGCCAATGGCTTGCACATCGCTGTCTTTTGCATGTCCAGCGATCTGGAAGGTAGGTGCGAAGTCGGAGTTTTCAAGAGCCTGCGCACCAATGCTGGAGTGCGTCATTGCATGTTCCATGATGTGAACGGTACCGTTCTCATCGAGTGCCGCAACACTGGGCCCGGTTCCTGAAAAATCGCCTGCAACGAGTGCCTTGATCTTGAAAGACATCTCCTGCACGGTGATGCTGGCGCGGGCAACATCGGCGCTCTGCTCCGCGCCCAGTGCGAGTTTGCGATCGCGCGCATGAATCACAGCGAGCTGATTTCCGGTGGCGACAGCGAGATCGTTCATCGCCGTACCATCAAGCCTGCTGAGCGCAAGGCCGGTAACGGGCTGCGAGAATTTGAAAATCTCAGGCGTGCCATTGAGAGCTCCCGCGGGCGACTCATAAACCAGCACGCGCGAACCCGCGGCTGCACTCACTGCGATGATCAGGTCGGTCAGTCCATCGCGGTGGTTGATCTCACCGGCGATCATCTCCGTGACAGCTCCGGCAAGTTGAAAGCGGAGTGCCGGGCGGAAATTTCCGCGTCCGTCGCCGCGCAGCAGGTAGAGCGACTCACTGCCGCGATGCGCGGTGACAATGTCCAGATGCCCGTCAGCATTGAAATCACCGGCGGCGACAAAGTCTGGGGCTTCAGGAATAGAGAACCTGCGCGCGTTGGGAAAGAAGGCCTCGGGAGGTCCATTGCGCAAAGCCGCACCGTAGGGCCAGAGCGCGCCCACATTGCCGCGATGAACGGTCACCGAGCCTGTATTTCCCTCGGCGAAACCACTGACAAGATCGGCCGTCCCATCTTCATCGAAGTCGGCCGAAGCAAGCGCCAGAGGCTGCGCCGAGCGCGAGGCAGCAATAGAGCCGCCGATGGCATGGCCGTCGCAGAGGCTAAGAGCAGTCTCCCGCGGAGAGTGCATGGAGATCATTCCCGACCCGCTCAGGCCACAGCTGCGTGGCGCCACCGGCGAAGCTACAGCACTGCGTTGGGCAACACCGGATTGCGCAATGCTGGATTGCACCAGGCTCGATTGCAGGCTGAAAACAAGAATAGAAAAGAATGTTGCTCCGCGTAGCTTCATGGCTTACTCCTTCAGCGGCCCACACCGGCGCTGCAGCCAACCGGCATGAATCCGCTGGGTCGACGACGCATTGAGGTCTTTGATCGGAACTGCGCAAACCGGAGGGAAAATGCCTCATGCTTTTTTGTGAGGCTGTCGCCGGAACGGTCAGAAATGTAAGTGATTTCTCAAGAAGCCGACTTCAGATATGTAAATAAACAGGAAGGTATAAAGCGGCGCCCGAACTTTCGGAGGATAGTCCAGCTTGATGAAAAACCCCTGCCGAGAAAGCTTTGTAAAAGGGCATGACTTTAGTCGTGCCAATAGCTTCGCAAATCCTCCACCAATCAAGTACTTTCAAATGAAGAAAGCACTGGATGAGAGATTCGTCAACGATCACAAACCAATCGATGAATAGGGAAGCGAGCGTCATAGCCATCGATATTGGTGGCAGCTCCACCAAGCTGGCCTTGATCGACCGGCAGGGAACGATTCGAGACTGGCAATCGTTTCCCACCAGCGGTCCGGACGCAGCAGCGTTCATGGCCAGAATTGTTGCCGCAGCCCGCCAACTGCGAGCCGAAGCGCAATCCGCCATCACGGGCTTGGCGGTCGCCATTGCCGGATTCGTTACCGCCGGTGGCTCTCTCGAATACAACGCCAATCTGCCTTGGCTTGAACACTGCCCCATCGGATCCTTGCTCGCCAAAGAATTTGAGCTTCCGGTTCAAACCGATTCCGATTCCAATGCGGCCTGCGCCGCCGAGTACGTCTTCGGCCAGGGACGCGGAGCCAGCCGCTTTCTGTGCCTGACCGGAGGAACTGGTCTAGGTGTCGGCATGATCTGCGAAGGCAGGTTGTTGCGGATTGCCCATGGCTGCATGGGCGATGCAGGTCACGTCGTCGTTTCGCCCCTGGGGCCTGAATGCAGTTGCGGCGGCCGCGGCTGCGCCGAGGCCCTCCTCTCTACCGGATCTCTATCCGCCCGCTATGCCCGGCTCATCGGAAAGCCGGAGGTCGATTTTCGCGAGCTTGTCCAAGACGGTCAGGCAGGCAATGCGGCAGCGCTCGGGATCCTTGAAGAAGCCGGCCGCTGGCTCGGTATTACCGCTGCCTCGCTCGCGCATATCTTTCTTCCCGATCGCATCGCTATCGCCGGCGGACTGTCGCAGGCCGGCGATCCGTTTATGGCTGCCGCGCTCGAATCGTTCCAGACCCACGGCGGGCGATTTGCCCTGGAGCGTGCCACGCTGGTTCGCGCGACCAGCGGAGAACATGCCACCCTGCTCGGGGCCGCCGCCGGTTTCTTCCATCCTCAGATACTCTAAAATCTCCGCCGCCCACCCGATTGAGCGTTACTCTACGAAATCGAACGATTAGTCTATGAGGTTGCGGAATGAGTCTACGAGTTCCGCATTGTTACTCTTGTGGATGCCGATTTTTAACAATGCAAATCTGCACGAAATTCAAAATTGTGCGCACGCCGGAGCCGATGTTTTAATCGCAGGCATGAGCTGAGGTCGTTTGACTTGTCGAAAGAAAAGCATCCAACCGAGCGTGTGAGAATTGTCGACGTGGCCCGAGCCAGCGGCTTCTCCACCTCCACAGTTTCGATTGTTTTGAATGAAGTAGCGCTCTCCCGCTATGTCGCCGCAGCCACTAAAGAGCATATTCGCGCAGTAGCCGGCAAACTCGGCTACCGGCCCGATGCCTCAGCCCGGTCGCTGCGCAGCCGCCGCAGCCACACGATTGGCATAATCGTCTCGGATATCTCCGACCCGTTCTGCACGCTGATCCTGCAAGGTATTGAAAAGAAACTATATCCGACCCGGTACCTGCCGATCATTATGCTCGCGCACAACCAGCGTGCCCAGTTCGGCCGGCATCTTGAAATGCTGATGGAGCGCCGCGTCGAAGGCCTGATTCTCGTGGCCAACTGGCTTTTTGGTGAGTTCGATCAGCTCTCCGAGCTGGAGAAAAATCACATCCCAACCATTGCCGTCGGCCGCGATCTCACCGCACATCGCGTTCATTCCATTCAGGTTGACAATGAAGCTGGCGGTTATGTTGCTGCCCGTCACCTGTATGAGCTTGGCCACCGGGAAATCGCTTTCCTCCGGGGCCCATCCGAGCTGGGCGACAGCGACCGTCGCTGGCAGGGAATTCGGCGATTTGCCGCAGAGACCGGAATATCGATCGACCCCGGCAGAGTCCGCCAGCTCACCGCGGATATGGAGCCAACCTCCGGATTCGAAGAGGGTTATCGTCTCACTGCGGAGATGATCGAGGGCAAAACTTCGTTCACAGCCCTTCTTGCGTTCGACGATCTTACCGCTCTGGGAGCCATTCGCGCGCTACGGCAGGCAGAGCGCCGCGTGCCCGAAGATTGCTCGGTTATCGGGTTTGACGACATACCGCACGCCACAGTGAATACCCCCGGCCTTACAACCATCCGCCAGCCGATGGAGCAGATGGGCAGCCAGTCAGCGCAATACGTGCTGGATGCTCTCGACGGCGCAAATTCCGAGACCAAAGCGTCTGCAGGTGGAGTTTCTGAGCATGAAACGAGAGAATCTCCCCCGCTCCCCGGGCCCCTGCATCTGTTTCCTCCGGAGTTGGTGGTTCGTGGATCGACTGTACCGCGAGGGCTCTGAACCGTGGAGCTTCGTTTTCACTTGACAGTCAAAGTGACAGTGGTTTTCTATATTCAAACGATTGAATAGTTTGAATGACTGACGGCCTTGTGAAGCCTGGACCAGTTGAACGCTAAGCTACCAGTATCGGGCCTCGATTCCGTATTCTTCTGAAAAAGAGGCATTAACCATGTTCTCGAAAATAACTGCGATCTCACTTCTATGCGCGGCTGGTTCAATCTGTTGCATGGCTCAGCGCGAACATGCAGCTTTGCCTCTGCGCGAGGGATGGAGTCTTCAATCGGGCTGCACGATTCAGGCGCAGGGCGAGGCCATTTCAACTTCGGGTTTTGAGACTCGTGGATGGTCTACGGTCACGGTGCCTTCGACGGTGCTTGCGGCGCAGGTTGAAACCGGAGCATTGCCGGATCCGTACTATGGCGACAATTTGCGCAAAATTCCAGGCACCAGCTATAAGCCGGGAACGAATTTTTCTAACCAGCCCATGCCTGAGGACAGTCCTTATCACTGCGCCTGGTGGTACCGGAAACAATTTGCCATTCCTGCAGCAGATAAGGGAGAGACGCTCTGGCTCCGCTTTGGCGGAATCAACTACCGGGGCAATATCTGGGTGAATGGAAAGCGCATCGCGGACTCTACCGAAGTTGCAGGCGCCTACCGGACGTACGAATTCGATATCACTTCGGTTGCTGTGCCGGGTAAGGTCAACGTGGTGGCGGTTGAGACGTTCGCTCCGACAGAACGCGATCTGGGCATCAATTGGGTCGACTGGAATCCCTGTCCGCCGGACAAAGATATGGGTTTGTGGGGAGCGGTTGACCTGGTAACAAGCGGGCCGGTTTCAGTTCGCTCTCCGCTGGTGGTGACGCATTTGACTGACGCAGTTGGTCAGCCTGCCGGTCAGGCTGCTGAGTTGACTGCCTATGCTGAGTTCCATAATTCCTCAAGCCGGACGGTGGAGGGCGAGGCGGCCGCTACCATTGCCGGAATTCAAGTGAAGCAAGCCGTCGCATTGAAGGCCGGGGAAAGCAAGACGATCGTTTTCGATCCTCAGCGCTTTCCAGAACTTCGGGTCAAGCATCCTGAACTCTGGTGGCCATACCAGATGGGGACACCGCATCTTGAAACCGTGACTGTCTCCTTTGAAGAGAAAGGCAAGATTTCAGATGAGCAGTCAGTCCGCTTTGGCATTCGTGAGATTACATCTGAACTGACGGATCAAGGGTTCAGACTCTTCAAAGTGAACGGCAAACCCATTCTCATTCGAGGCGCAGGATGGTCTCAGGATATGCTGCTGCGTCAGAATAGCGCTCGGCTGGAGCAGCAGTTCCGGCTGGTCAAAGATATGCATTTGAACACCATCCGGCTTGAAGGAAAGCTGGAGACGGATAGCTTCTTTCGTCTCGCGGATGAACAGGGAATCCTGGTGATGCTTGGCTGGTGCTGCTGCGATCAATGGGAGCACTGGAATCAATGGACGCCGGAAAATCATTCCGTATCGACGGCTTCATTGCGGTCGCAGATGCTGCGGCTACGTCATCACGCGAGCAATCTGGTGTGGCTCAATGGAAGTGACAATCCGCCGCCAGCGGATGTGGAGCAGTCTTATCTAGACGTGGAGGCTGAGACTCACTGGCCCAATCCAGTGTTATCATCGGCAACCCAGACGCCGACCACAGTTACAGGCAAGAGTGGCGTGAAGATGAGCGGACCGTATGACTATGTGGCGCCATCGTACTGGCTTACGGATACGAATCGCTATGGGGGCGCCTATGGCTTCAACACTGAGACAAGCCCAGGTCCGGCGATTCCGACTCTAAACAGCTTGAAGAAATTCATCCCTGCAGGAGATATCTGGCCTCCGGACGATATCTGGTCGTTGCACTATGGCGGCGGGGAATTCAAGAAGCTGACGGTCTACAACGACGCAATGACCGCCAGCTATGGGCAGGCCACGAATCTTGAGGATTACCTTCGCGTTTCGCAAACCATGGCTTATACGGGCGAACGCGCCATGTTCGAAGCTTATGGCCGCAATAAGTACACGTCGACCGGCGTTATTCAATGGATGTTGAACAATGCGTGGCCCTCGATGATCTGGCATTTGTACGACTACTATCTGGATGCAGGAGGCGGATACTACGGAACCAAGAAGGCGTGTGAGCCGATTCATGTGCAGTATTCCTACGATGACCGAAGTGTGTACGTGGTCAACAGCGAGTACCGTTCCAGAGGCAAGGTTGAAGTCAGCGCGACTCTCTATGACCTTCACATGAAGCAGCTCTTTTCTCAACATGCCAGCGTCGATTCGGGTGCAGATTCCTCTGAAAAAGCGCTGACGATTCCGGCGGAAGCTTTCTCTTCCGAGTCATCTGTGCACTTTGTGCAACTCTCTTTGAAAGACTCGGCCGGAACGGTGGTGTCGAGGAATTTTTATTGGATCCCTTCAAAAGCAACAGCATTTGACTGGGAAAAGACAGACTATACGCATACGCCAGCTCTGACCCATGAAGACTTCACGGCATTACGTCAATTGCCCAAGGCTCACGTAGAGTCTTCATTGCAGGTTGAGAGCGATGGAACATTGCGGGTGCGTCTGCATAATTCGTCAGAGGCGCTGGCATTTCAAGTATCCGTGGATGCGGTCGACAAGCATGGCGCGAGCGAAACGCCCCTGATCTGGTCGGACAACTACATTGAGCTGATGCCCAATGAAACCCGGGAGCTCTCGGCGTCACGATCGGCGGCTGCAACGGAACCGTCCGTTGTTATTTCGGGCTGGAACATTGCATCGACAACGTTGAAGCCACACCCGCGCGCGACTGGGGAGTAGCGAGACCCGAATGCGGCAGGAATGAGATCGAGGCGCACGTTCAACCGTTACCGGAAGGAAAAACAATACCAGCTATGGAGATGACTTCGGGCGCAACGCTGAAACGGACTCTCGGGTTTCGCGATCTGATTTTGTACGGCATAATCCTGATTCAGCCTACGGCTCCTATGCCGAGCTTTGGTGTGATTTACCAGGAGGCGCATGGTCATGTTGTCACCGCGATTCTGTGCGCGCTGGTGGCAATGCTTCTTACGTCGGTCAGTTATGGGCGAATGGCGCGGGTCTACCCCCAAGGAGGGTCGGCGTTCATCTATGTTGGACGCGAGTTGCGCCCATCGCTGGGGTATATCACCGGCTGGTGCATGGCGATGGACTACATTCTGAACCCATTGATCTGTACGATATGGTCCGCAAAAGCGGCACAAAATTTTCTTCCGAATATTCCCTATGTAGTGTGGGCGATTTTTTTTGCGGTCCTATTTACGATCCTGAACTTGCGTGGAGTTGAAACTTCAGCGCGCATCAACGCCATGATGGCAGCGGCGCTGGGAGTGGTCATTCTGCTCGTCGTGGGCTCCATTCTGCGCTATCTATTCCTGCTGCCTCATCAGCCGGGAGCGTTCTACACGGCTCCTTTCTATGATCCTGCGAGGTTCTCGTCTGGCGCGTTGTTTCGCGGAACTTCCATTGCCGTACTGACATACATCGGCTTTGACGGCATATCGACTTTGACGGATGAGGCGAAAGATCCGGCCCGCAATATACCTCGTGCAATTGTGATGACATGCCTGATCACGGGAATACTGGCTTCGATCGAAGTGTACCTGGCTCAATTGGTATGGCCACGCGGAATGGCTTTTCAGGATTTGGACACAGCGTATGTGAGCGTCGCTGGAAGGGCTGGGGGCGTAGTTATGTTTGCCGTGGTCAACGCGTCGCTGCTGCTTGCAACCATTGGCTCTGGCATGGCGTCACAGCTCGGAGCCGGGAGGTTGTTGCTGGCAATGGGGCAGGATGGATCGATACCACGCAGATTTTTCGGCGCGGTTCATCCGAAGAATCGTATTCCGAGGAACAATATCCTGCTTGTCGGTGCGATATGCCTGGCGGGCGCACTGTTTTTCAGCTATCAACTGGGGACTGAGCTGCTCAACTACGGAGCCTTGCTTGCGTTCATGGGTGTAAACCTGGCGGCCTGCGTGCGTTCATGGCGAAGCGGCGAGGGCTTGAAAGAGTGGTGGCCGATTCTTTGTTCGTTCGCCGGGTTTTCGGTTTGCCTGTTCATCTGGCTTAATCTCGGCCGGCTGGCTCTTATGGCGGGCACGCTGTGGGCAATCGCGGGCATCGGATGCTGGTTGTTGTATGGCCGGTATGCGACCATTTCGAAGACTGGCCATTAAAGCTGACACCCTGCACTCACTCCCTGCGCCGATCATCCATGCCGGGTGATTTCCAAGCCGCCGGTGATCTCACCGTGATGGCGTTTCGTCCCAAAAATAAAGCTCCCATCACACTCCTCATCGCGCCAGGCCATTCTGAAGCGAAACTGGAATGAGTTGATCTGAGGCGGTGCGGTGAATCAATCCCTTGAGAGTGGAGTAGCTGAGCAAGGCATGGCCGTAAGGCAAGCTTCGTCTGGTACGGATGTTCGTGCCTCGATCGTGATCGAAGCGGAATGGCCTCGTATTTTAAATGCATTAACCGTCCCCGAATATTTAGATGTGTGGCTCACGATGCCCGGAGTTGAGAGGGTTGAGTGCCATGCTGAGCATAAGACGCCGGGAGGCTTTCGAATCGATATCTTTGCCGCTAACGCTCTGCGCCAAGCCATTCATGGCGATTGCATCCGTTCCAAGCCGGATGAGATTTCGTATCTTTGGAAGCTAGATCATGCTGAAAACGGCAAAAGATCCCTGGTAAAACTTCGGCTCAGAGGTGGCCGAAAGCGATGCGCTCTTCATCTGAAGCACCATGGCCTGCTGGACCAGAAGGAGCGCGATTGGTATTCAGCGATGTGGCAAAAATCCCTGGACAAGCTGCGCGCCGTTATGGAAAAGCGTGTTCCAGGAAATTAGAACTGATTTTCCAGGTCTCTGGGCTGTAACCGAAAAATTATCTTAATGCCGCGTTAACCCTGGGTCTTCTCTGCTATTGTCGGTCGCACGAGCAATATACTTTGCAGCGAACCCACGGAGAAGTCAAATATGCCTTGCAATCCAGAAGAGTTGAAGCACGTCGCCTTGTTTGAACTCCTAGACGATGAAGAGTTGGCCGTACTCGCGGGACAAGTGGAAATGAAGCGATTCGCCGCGCGTCAGCGCATCTTCAAGATCGGTGAGCCTTCGGGGCAGGCGTACATCATGGTGTCCGGAAGTGTTCGAGTCACCACTGTCGATGAAGATCAGCAGGAGGTTCTCATCGATGAACCTGTTCACGGAGGCCTATTTGGCTTTGCCTCGATGCTCGACCAATCTCCCCACCAGGCGAATGCGATGGCTATGGAAGATACGGTATGCCTTGAATTGGATCGCGAGGACATTGCGACGCTGTTGCAGCGTAAGCCGATGGCCGGCCTCGACATGCTCACGGTGCTGGGCCGCCACTTTCATGCTTCGCAAAGACTGGTGCAGTTGCGCGCGAATCGCAATGCCAATCAGGTGATTGAAGACGAGGCAACCTTCGGCGAACGTATTGCGGATTCAGTTGCGCGCTTTGGGGGCTCGTGGAACTTTATCATCTGGTTCGCCGTTGTGCTGGTTGCATATTCAACTCTGAATATCGTTCTGCAGGGCCATGCATGGGACCCTTATCCTTTCATTCTGCTGAACCTCTTCTTGTCCATGCTGGCGTCTATTCAAGCGCCGGTCATCATGATGAGCCAGAATCGGCAGGATACCAAAGATCGTTTGCGCAGCGAACTGGATTTTGACGTAAATCGCCGAGCTGAGGCTGAGATCCAGGCGCTATCGCACAAGCTCAATCTCATAACCGACAAGATAGGGGATGTCGAAGAGTTACTGCGCGAAAATGGCAACTCAACCAAAGACAAGGCCGCTGTTCGTCCCACATAAGAACGGCTAGCTTGTTTTCGGTCTGCCGCACTGTCAGGCATGGCAGTGTAGACAGGATGATTCAGGTCAGGATAGTTGAGGGTGTATGGGGCGCCATCCAGTGTCTCCTCGCTGTGTTCGGCTTGAGGCGGGTGTGCCTGGAGCAGGGGTCATCGCATTTGGCGTATCTCTAATTGAAAGGAAAGCTCGGCATTGCGGCTCGGGGAGAATAAACTTGTAGTGACCCTAGTCGGCAATACAGATGACAAAAAAAAATATACATCCCACTCTTAGCCAGGTTGCTCGTGAAGCTGGCGTTGGCACCACTACTGTATCTCGCGTTATCAATGGCGGTGAGCGCGTAAGTCCAGAGACATTGGCCCATGTGCGCCGTGTAATTGAAACGCTCGGCTATATGCCCAACCAGGCGGCGCGTACTTTGAAGGGCCAGCGGACCAAGACCATCGGTCTCATTATTCCCAGCATTGCAGATCCGTTTTTCTCCAGTTGCGCGGAAGCTGCACAAGCGGTCGCGCGCGCAAATGACTCGCTTCTCATCGTAACTACTACGCAAAACGATCCGCGTACCGAGATCGAGAGCTTGAATTTCCTGATCCGACACCGGACGGATGGATTGCTCATTGTGCCAGCCAATACGCAGAGCCGGGCATTACGCGACATGCTCGATCGGATTCCTATGCCAATTGTGTCCATCGATCGCCCGATCACCGCTTCGTCGATCACTTCAGTGGTTGCTGACAATTACAAGGGAGCGATAACCGCTACAAGACACTTAGTCGAACATGGATATAAGCGAATCGTTTGTCTCACCGGCGAGAGTGGGCTGTACACGATCCGAGAACGCATACGCGGTTATCGCCAGGCTATCGAATCTGCACAGTTGACTTGTATCATCGATTCCTCGGTCAAGGACTACAAGTCCGCTGAATACGCGATCAAGAGCCTGCTCGACGGGCCAACCCCACCGGATGCAATCTTTGCGCTCAAGAACAGCACTACCATCTTTGCGTTTGAGGCACTACAGCTGCTGAAGGTCTCTGTACCCGATTCAATTGCCTTGTTAGGCTTTGATGATTTTGAGCTTGCCTCAACGGTTCGCCCTTCAATCAGTGTGATACAGCAACCGGTGGAAGAAATCGGCCGCAGGGCGGCTGAGATTTTATTCAACCAGTTACTGGATGAGCGCATATTGGATGAGCGCAAGAGCCATGCGCCGTCTTCTTCCGGACATGCCCGGCAGATCACGCTCCAGACTCGTCTCATACAGCGGAGTTCTTGTGGATGTTCTCCGCCAGTTGTATAAGGCTGTCTAATACGCACCCATTGTTATGCTGACAGCGTAGGCTCGCTGAAATCTTTAGCGCAGTGATGGCGGAGGCGGTGTCAGAAGATTCGGCGTCTCAGAGGACGAGTGCGAAGAACTCAGTTTTGTGCATATGTCGAATTCCTGGAGCGCCCGGTCACGCAACCCTTCTTCGCGAAGGATTCGGCCGAGTTTGAAATGCAGAGCCGATGTGTTCGGCGCCAATGCGATGGCTTGTTCCAACTCTCCTTGCGCCTTCGGGAGATTCTTCTGCGCCGCGTACACATCACTAAGTTCCTCGTGAATTTTGGGATTGCCAGGGGAGAGTGCGTCGGCCTTTGCCAGGTAGGGCATTGCTTTATCTAGATCTTTTCGATCGGCGAGCAGCGTCCCGAGATTCAAGAATGGCTGTGCGTCTGTTGGAGAGGCTCCTTGCCAATCGATTGCAGTCTCAAACGCGACCTGGGCTTTGTTGAAGTCATTCAACTCGCGCCATGACAATCCGAGATTATTTTCTGCCTCAACATACTTCGGATGCAGGGTCAATGCTCGCTCAAAGCTCGAAACAGCCTCGACGAATTCGTTCTCGTTGTATTTGGTTCGTCCCAAGAGGTACCAGGCATCGGCATCGTTGGGGCTTTCAGTTACGACTTCGGAAAACCACTTATCTGCGTCCGCATAGTCGCCCAGCATGACATAGTCGGAGGCGACGATTTTCAGGTCGGCGGCAGTCGGCCGTTGAAACTTCGCTCCGGCGGTAAATTCCGCGAGCGACTCTTTTGCTTTGTGATCGCGGAAGAGTACGTATCCGAGAAGGAAGTGTGCCTCCGCGGAACTTGGAGCGACATTAAGATAGCTGTGAAGGGCAGCTTCCGCATCTGCAAGTTTGCCGTCCGCAAGCAGCGCGCGCTCCGCGGCAAGCGGGCTTGCCGGTTGCTGGCCTAGGGCTGAGGCTGCGTAAAGGATAGCCAGGGTCAAGAAGCGACGATCGATTCGGAGGCTCATTCTCATTGCAGATTACTCGCTGCCTGCGCTACCGCAGGCAGATGTCTGCGCCAGCAAGCGTCGCATATCATCATAATTTGGGCAATAAATGAGCGCTTTGCTGAGGGTGCTGTGGGCTGCTGGCCCGTCGCCTGCCATGCATTGCACGCGCGCCAGGTTCATGGCCAATCCGGATACATCCGGATTGTGGTCAAAGGCTGTGCGCAGCAGCGGAATCGCGTCCTGGAGCTTTCCCTCCTTTGCGAGGAGCGTGCCAAGGTTCGACAGCGCGGTGAGATCGGCAGGATCGAGTTGTAAAACTGTTCTGAAAGTCTTCTCAGCAGTCTCGTGTTCTCCTCGCTCCGCTGCGAGATTTCCTAGAGCATCGAGAGCCTCTTTGTCGTTCTGGATGAAGGCTCGCTGTTGTGTGAGGAGCTTCCACACGGTGGCCTCAAGCGAGCGGTCACCTTCAAGTAGTTCGCGGTAGTATGCCATGGCTCGATCGCGATCAGTTGCTCCAGGAGAAAATATGGGCACGAGGCCGGTCTCCGCTTTTGTGCGTGGTTCAGCCTCCGGGCTCTCCGGCAGCTTGAGAATTCGATGATCTGTCCAGGCTACGTGAAGAATATTTGCGGCTCCAATGCGGCCCATATGACAGCTTGTGCAGTCCTGCTTTTCAGGGTGATGCTCCTTCGCGAATTCCGGCTGGCTATGGCAGGCCAGGCATTTGCCGCGAAAGAAAGCAGTTCGTTGCTCTGCATCCGGCGTAAAGTGAGGATCGTGGCAACTTGAGCATGACATCCGCTCTCCGCTCATGCGCTTGCAGGTGCTCTGGCTCAGTTGTTCTACTTCGCTGACTCCGCGCTTGGTGAGGTTCGCCCCGCTTCGGACGTAGTATGCAAGATAGTCAGAAATCGGTTCACCTGGCTGATAGTTCAAAGAGGAGTGCCCGGTACGCTCAACGGAGACATCGCCTTCCAGATGGCAGCTGATGCATACCGAATCTCGACGCTCCGCATCGAGCCGGGCTGGATTCACAATTTTTGATTTGCCTTTAGTGAGCACGTGCTGCTGCGAATCTCCGTGGCAGGATTCGCAGGTGATCCCAGTATGGAGAAAAGGCAGGCCTTGGTAGCGGTTGATCGTCCCCTGGTCGCTGGCCTGCACTGAACTCATATGGCAACGCAGGCAACTGCTTTGCATGGGAAGTGGCGGCGGCGCCTGCTGCATCTCTGCCAGGCCGGGTTTCATATCGTAACTTCCGGAAGCCGCATACCAGGCGACGGGAGATTCAAACAGGTACTTGTCTATGGAATAGAGATAGGTAGTGCCCAGGTGGCCGGAGCCAAGAAAATAGCTGAGCGGCAGGCTGGTCGCTGCACCGGATTGATGTGGAGTGCGGTAGGCAAGAACGGCGCTTCCATCGAGCATCGACAGTTTGTATTCCACGCCCGAGGCCTTATGCACAAATGTGGCTGGATGCAGTTTTTCCAATGCCAGCCCGCTGGCATTGGCCATGGGCGTAGTGAGATATTTCCGATAGATCTCTGTATGACATGGTGCGCACTTTGCATCCGCTTCACGCACAGAGCTTGGCTGGGATATGCCCGTGACTGTCGTGAGTATCAAGACCGGAAGCGACAACCAGATTGCCGCGGGAGGGAGACGCATGGCCGGGTCAGCGTGCCGTGCTTTTGATAGCACTGGCGTCATTGGCTTGCCCTGCAACCGCTGCGGCTGCCTCTCGCTGTAATGTCGCATAGGTTTTCATTTCCTGCTGCGCCTCTGCGCTTTTGCCCTGGGCCCGGTAGACCGCCCCGAGTAGAAAGTGAATGGTGGGCTCACGTGGGCTGTCTTTCTCCGCCATCAACAGATCGGGCAATGCATCGGGATGCTTGCCCAGTCGAACCAGAGCACGGGCACGATCTACGCGTGCCTGCATTAACGTTGGGCATCTCTCGATGGACGTATTCAACTCTGTCAGCGCTTCATCATTGGAATCGTTCGCCTCGAGCATCGAATTCGCAAGCTTCCAGTGCGCAATGCAGTTGTTGGGATCATTAACCAACTCCGCTTTGAATTCGGTTTGCGCCGATTTCCACTTTCCTATACTCCAGTAAGTTTCTCCCATGTGCATGTGCGTGCCCGGCAATTGAGGAGCCAGATCGACGGCCTTCTTGTACTCCACGAGGGCAAGATCGTAGTTGTGCATGCTTGCGTCGATTTCGCCTGAAATCTCATGGGCGACAACGGAGTTGGGGTCGATCTCATTGATTTTTGCCAGGGCATCTTCCGACAGATGCAGGTAGGTTTTGCCGAGCATGTACCATGCTTCCTGATTTTTTGGATTGCGCTTGAGGAAACTATTGAGATGCGATGCAGCTTCTTCGGGCTTTCCAGAGTTGATGAATGTGTGGATCAACATCATCTCCAATTGATTGTCGTCAGGATTGGCTTTTATAGCCTTGCGGAGAAGCGGCTCTGCTTTATCGAATGCGCCCAGTTGAAAGTAGCTCATGCCCAGCATTGCGGAGGCGGTAGGCATGTCGGCGTGAAGCTCCAATCCGCGCTTGAGTATTTCAGCAGCATGCGCGAAATCGTGCTCATTGAAGTACAGCATGCCGAGATTGTTGTAGGCCGCGGCGAGATGCGGCGCGGCTTTGAGGATGGCTCTGTACTTCTCGATTGCGGCGGCGTCATCTCCACTCTGCTGCGCCGCTTTGGCCTGTATGTATAGCTGTTGGACCGCTGGCGTGACTTCGTCGTCGCCTGATTGCGCGTGTGAGGAAACGCCCAAAAAAACAAGCAAGAACGCCAGCTGCAACTTCAATATCCATTGGAGAGACGCAGTGTGACGGGCCATCTTCATGCCTCTAAATTATAGAAGATTAACGATGCTGGGGAGTTTGATTGAAGCTGCAGATGATGGATTAACTTGGTCTATTGCTGTCTCAGGATGAAAATGTGGTTGCGAATAAAAAACGGGGCTGCCTTCGCAGCCCGGAGGAATACATGAAATTGTAGTTGCGAATGCTTATGGCATCCGCAACTGAATGTTTAGAACTCCAACCGGAATGTAACTTGTCCACGCCGGTTGGGAATATTTGAGCCAGTACTCGTGACTTTGCCAAAACTGCCGACGTCATTAACCTGATTGTCTGGACCGTTAAAGATGGTCCGGTTCAATACATTGAAGTAGTCCACCTGCAGAATGCCGGTGAACCTTTCACCCAGGAAGAACTTCTTTCTGGCATTGACGCTCTCGTTGTAGCGAGCCGGGTTGCGAAGCTCACCGTAGTTTCTCTTTGCATTGCCTAGCGTATACGAGGATACCTTGGCAAATGCAGCCGGGTTATATATCTGTGCGTCTGGCGCCTTGCCGACAAAGAAATCTCTTGCACGGCTATAGTCCGCCGTACCCAGAGAAACTGAACTGACGCGATCTGGCCGATTGGTGTTACCGGGAATACCGACCGTGCTTGAGGTAACCCCGATCGCTGTTCCTGCTTCATAGTCCAGAATCCAGGCTATGCCCCAACCGCCGAGCAATTGCCCGGTAACGCCACGGTTATTAAGAAATTTCTTGTGTGGGCCGATCGGGAGCTCATATGTTCCGCTGACTTTGAGGGTCTGCGGTTCATCCGCACCCGAAACCGCCCATTCCGGCTTCTGGTTGTATTTGTTCTGAACTCCGTTCTCGAAGCTGGAGAAGCCGCTACCAGTGTTATCCATCTGATGGGAGAGAGTGTATCCCGCCAAGAAGGCCAATCCATTGGTGAAACGCTTCTCAACTTGGATCTGTGCGCTCTGATAGTAGGTCGTACCGGAACCTTCGAAGTTGTTGAAGACGTTGGAGTACTGAGGGTAAGGTGTTAAGGCTTGGCTTACTGTTGCAGATCCGCCGAAATCATTGACGAAGTTGTTGTACGGCAAAAGATCGCCAAGTCCGTCAGCCTCAGCACATCCGCCTGGCCCGAATGTATCCGTCAGCACGGAGTTGCTATTTTTTCCATTACTGGCAGCAAGTTGGCAAGGGCTAATCACAGAGCCGTATTGGCTTACAAACTGGGGATCAATTTGATTGATCGGGTTGAGCTGACTAGGCAGATGGATGACGCGGTTCCCGAGCCAAGCCGCCGTGAGGAACATGTTGTACGGTAGCTCACGCTGATAGTTGACGTTCCACTGTTCAGCATAGGGCGCATACCCATCCTTCTTGCTGAAGGCATTGATTTGGGTGCCTGCTCCTAATGCCGTATTGAACGCTGTGGCAGGCGGATTAGGAATCTGGTTCGTATCCCAGCTTCCGAAAGAGGACGTGTTGTTGCCTGTGCTGTTGCGGGTATACGAGCCGACTAACAGGTTTCCGTAGTTAACGGCGACCTTGTTGGTTCCATACTCATACGCGCCGCCGTTCAGGAATGCGATGGCAAAGCCAGCCTGCAGAACGCTCTTATCGCTCAGCTTATAGGCGAAGCCAAAACGTGGTCCAAGGTGGCTATAGTGCAGGTCTGCCTTGGAATAGCCGGCGCAACCTGTGCAGCTGCCTAGTTTCGTAGCAGCTCCCGCAAGCGGCGTACCCGACCCGGTGGTGTAGTGAGCGTCCGTTCCATCTGGATTGAAGAAAACGACCAGGTTGTGATTTTCAGTAAAGGGGTCCTGCAGATCCCAGCGAACGCCCACATTCAAGGTCAGCTTCGGAGTGATTTTGATGTCGTCCTGGATATAGGGCGACAGATCCCAGTTGCGTAGCTTCAACTCTTGCGAGTTGCTGCGGTTGGCAGAATCAGGAAGGCCCAGCAAGAAACTTGCAAAGGAGCTGCCATAGCTGCTGAAGTTGGGATCGCCGGTATTCGGAGTCGAAGTTGTTTTTTGGCTAAAGGCGAAGTGTCCCCCGGCGGTCTGTTCTTCATTGTCATCCTGATAGGAACGACGGAACTCGCCACCGATATTGAAGGTGTGGCGTCCCTTTGTCCAGAGCCAGTTGTTCACGATCGCAATGCCGAGCTTACGGTTGACAGATCCGGTATTAGAACCGCCCGTACCCCAGCTTGTTGGAGTATGCTGCCCATCGAAGGTGATGCTTGG